>Ga0268288_10011_pt1 | contig 368085 bp, 322 predicted proteins | sample BraspS3V5C_FD_191349 | JGI IMG/M metagenome (GOLD analysis project Ga0268288, IMG submission 191349) | Soil microbial communities from Anza Borrego Desert, Southern California, United States - Bradyrhizobium sp. S3-V5C | ecosystem: Environmental > Terrestrial > Soil > Desert | place: USA... | reverse complement strand
CGAGCAACGCGGGCAAACCAGATGGCCAGCACCGGGCAGTTCCCGTGGCCATCACTGGGCAGTCCTCATGGCCGTCAGCGGGTCATTCCCTGGCCACCTATGGGCAGCTTTTCATGGCCGCTTACACAGGGCCAGGGGGTCCGTCAGATCGCACGCACGCTGGGACGTGATCCCGGCACGATCAGCCGTGAGCTGCGCCGTAACTGCGCCACTCGTTCCGGGAAGCAGGAGTACCGGGCCACGGTGGCGCAGTGGAAGGCCCAGGAAGCTGCCAGGCGGCCCAAGCCGGCGAAGCTGGCCACGAACCAGCGACTGCACGACTACGTCCAGGCACGCCTGAACGGGGTGGTCCTGGGCCCCGATGGCGTGGCCGTGCCGGGACCGGTCGGGCCCGGTTTCAAGGGGCGGAAGATGAAACCGCGCCGGGCGGACCGGCGGTGATCCACGGCGTGGAGCCCTGAGCAGATCAGCCACCGGCTGCGCCTGGAGTTCCCGGATGATGTGTCCATGCGGATCTCTCACGAGGCGATCTATCAGTCCCTGTTCGTCGAGGGACGGGGCGCACTCAAACGCGAACTCGTCGGGTGCCTACGCACCGGACGGGCTCTGCGCGAGCCGCGGGCACGTACCCGGAACAAGCCCCAGGGCCACGTCACCGAGGACGTGGTGTTCAGCAAGCGCCCACCTGAGGCCGCTGATCGTGCTGTGCCCGGGCACTGGGAAGGGGACCTGATTATCGGGACCGAGCGTTCAGCGATCGGGACTCTGGCCGAGCGGAAGAGCCGGGCCACGCTTCTGGTCCACCTTCCCCGCCTGCAGGGATGGGGTGAGCAGCCGCCGGTGAAGAACGGGCCGTCGCTGGGCGGGTACGGGGCCGAGGCGATGACCGCGGCCCTGACTAAGGCGATGACGACGGTGCCGGAGCAGCTGCGTCAGAGCTTGACGTGGGATCGGGGCAAGGAGCTGGCCGGGCATGTCCAGTTCACGATGGCCACGGGCACGAGAGTGTTCTTCGCTGACCCCCACTCGCCGTGGCAGCGGCCGACGAACGAGAACACGAACGGGGTGCTGCGGCAGTACTTCCCCAAGGGCACGGACCTGTCGAGATGGTCGGCCGAGGACCTCGCAGCAGTCGCGTACACGCTGAACAACAGGCCCAGGAAGGTCCTGGACTGGAAGACTCCCGCGGAGGTCTTCGCCGAGCAGCTACGCTCGCTCTCAACGCACGGTGTTGCAACGACCGGTTGAACCCGCCCAATTTCGAGCCAGGCGGTTCGTGGAGACGCTCCGGGTCAACGGCCTGGTCGGGTCGATGGGCAGGGTCGGTGCTGCTGGGGACAACGCGGCAATGGAATCCTTCTTCGCGTTGTTGCAGAAGAACGTGCTGAACCGGCGTCGCTGGCAGTCCTTCGACCAGCTCCGGCTCGCGATCGTGAGCTGGATCGAGCGGACCTATCACCGCCGTCGTAGGCAGGCCCGTCTCGGGAAGCTCACCCCTGTCGAGTTCGAGATGGTTCAATCAGTCCAGGCGGCTGCCGCCGCCTGATAACTCGTGTCAAGCAAACTCATGGCAGACCCTTCTCACGCGCCTGAATCTCGCCGTCATGGATCGACAGCACCTCGGTCTGTGCGCCAGCCCGCTCCAGAAGCGCCGCGCAGGCTCTGACTGACCGACATCAGGAAGCACTTCACGGCTGAGGAGAAGCTCTGTCTCTGCGCGAACAAGGCCGTCGCAGGCCGCGGCGGTGCAGCCGTGGTGGCTGGGTGCCTGGTGCACGAGGACCGGGGCTCGCAGTTCCGATCTGGCCTATTTCAGGACGCGCGCACCCGTCATGGGCCGATCGGCTTCGTACTCGACGTCCTGACGCGCGGTTCTGCCGGCCGGTCGGCCTGATCCCGCGCTCCGGGTGATCACGGCGTCGGATCGAGCCTGACAGGTCAGCGTCGGCGCCGTGGTGGATGGCATGCACCACCCCCACGAGCGCCGTGTCGCGTTCAGCACTCTGGTGGGCCTACCTGCCCCCTCACTCCGCCAGGAATTCCAGCAGGATCCGGTTGAACTCCTCGGAGTGGCTGATGCTGAAGCCGTGCGGGGCATCCTTGACGAGTTCGACGCGGCTGCCGTCGATCGCCTTGTGCGTCCGCTTGCCGGAGCCCTTGAACGGCACGATCTGGTCGGCGTCGCCGTGCAGGACCAGGGCCGGCACGGTCACTGCCGGCAGGTCGCGGCGGAAGTCGGTGGCCCCGAACGCGTCCATGCAGGCCAGCGCCGCCGTCTGGTCGGACTGCAGCGCCATCCGGATGGCCTCCTGGCGCTGCTCCTCGGTGACCTTGAGGCTGCTGGTCAGGCCGGCCAGCTTGGGGGTGGAGAAGAACGTCGTCGTGAAGTCGTCGAAGAACGACTCGCGGTCCTTCTCGAGACCCGCGCGCATCTCGGCGGCCTGCTTCTCGGTCAGCGGGCCGTCGGGGTTGTCGTCGGTCTTCAGCAGGTACGGGGGCACCGCGCCGGCGAACACCACCGAGTGGATCCGGTCCGCGCCGAACCGGGACATGTAGCGCGCCACCTCGCCACCGCCCATCGAGAAGCCCACGAGCGTCACGTCACGCAGGTCGAGCTCGGTGAGCAGACCGTGCAGGTCGGCGGTCATCGTGTCGTAGTCGTACCCGCCGGCGGGCTTCTCCGAGGCACCGAAGCCCCGCCGGTCATAGGTGATCACGCGGTAGTGCGGGGACAGGGCTGCGACCTGGTCCTTCCACGAGTCGAGGGTCAGCGGCCAGCCGTGGATGAGGACCACGGGACGCCCGTGGCCGGCCTCCTCCACGTTCAGTCCGATCGTGCCGTGGTCCGTGGGGATCTGCATGAGGGTCATGTGCGTCTGCCTTCCTGTGCTCTCGGGGGACGACGGCGGCGCTCGGCCGCCGCTTCCTCCTCACGCTAGGCACGCGCTCGGCACGTGTCAGGCTTCGGTCTCCGCCATCCTGCGCAGCGTCAGCGCGTTGAACGCGGCGTGGCCGTGGTTGTCGTTGTTGAAGTAGACGTAGGCGGGGCGCGCGCCCGCCGCGTCCGCGCCGGTCAGCTCCCGCAGCCGCTTCACCCAGGGGGAGAGCTCGGCGTCGGAGAACGATCCGCCGTAGCGCCAGTCCGGGTCCGCGTTGTGGAAGCGCACGTAGGCGAGGCGGCCGGTCGCGCGCAGCACCGGCTCCCGCCCGGCGATCACCGAGACCACGAACCCCGCCCCGTGCCGGTCGAGGAGGTCGAACACGTCCTCGTCCAGCCAGGACTCGTGCTGGACCTCCACCGCCACGCGCACCCGCTCGGGCAGCAGGCCGAGGAACCCGGCGAGTCGGTCGTCGTCGCGGTGCAGGTTGACCGGCAGCTGCAGCAGCAGCGGCCCGGCGTGGTCACCGAGCAGGTCCAGGGTGTGCACGATGCGCTCCACCCAGTCCTGCGGCTCGTTGAGCTTGCGGTAGTGGGTGAGGTAGCGGGAGGCCTTGACGGCCATCTCGAAGCCGGCGGGCAGGCGCTCGCGCCATGCCTCGACGGTGCTGTCCGCCGGCCAGCGGTAGTGGGAGCCGTTGAGCTCGACCGTCCGGAAGCGCTCCGTGTAGTGGTCGAGCTGGTCGGCGATCCGCAGCCCCTGCGGGTAGAAGGTCCCGCGCCAGTGCCTGTAGGTCCAGCCGGAGGTCCCGATCCGCACGTCCATCCCCCGACGATAGCCCCGGCCCGGGTTCCCGGGTCTTGCCTTCACCCTCCGTCGCCCGCGTAGCGTCCCGCTGATCATCGCGGTGGCTCAGAGGTACGACCGGAAGATGGGCATCGGCTCCCTGATCGCCACGATGCTCCCGTCCTCGATCGCCTTCCTGCCCGCGTGCACCGGCATGGTCATCGGCTGGAGGTGGCTGGGCCTGCCGCTGGGCCCGAACGCCCGGTCCAGTACACACCGTGACCGGCCCGGTGCCCGCCCGCGACCCGGGCGCCCGTCCACTACTGTGACAGGAATGGACACGACGCGATTCGACGACGACCTGCGCGCGATGCTCGGCGAGGTGGAGTCGGACCGCCGCGGCGAGCCCTCCGACTACCTCGAGGACGTCGCCGGCCAGCATGTGGACGGCCTCGCCGTGGCGGTGTGCACGGTGGACGGCCACCAGGCCGCCGCCGGGGAGACCGAGCACGCCTTCGCGCTGCAGTCGGTCTCCAAGGCCCTCACCTACGCGGTGGTGCTGCAGGAGATCGGCCTGGACCACGTGCTGGAGGACGTGGGCGTCGAGCCCTCCGGTGAGTCGTTCAACCACCTGTCCCTGCACGACGACGGCCGGCCGTGCAACCCGCTGATCAACGCCGGCGCCATCCTGGTCCACTCCCTCCTGCCCGCCGGGGACGAGGACGAGCGGACGGCCCTGCTGCTGCGCCGCTACAGCGCGCTGGCCGGCGTCGAGCTGGAGGTCTGCGAGGACGTCCTCGACGCCGAACGCACCCGCGCCGACCGCAACCTGGGCCTGGCCCACCTGCTCGCCGACGCCGGCCGGCTGCCCATCTCGGCCCGCGAGGCCGTGGCCGGGTACCTCGCGCAGTGCTCGGTCCTGGTCACCGCACCCCAGCTGGCCGTCATGGGCGCCACCCTCGCCGCTGGCGGCAAGAACCCCGTGACGGGGGAGCGGGTGCTGGACGAGTGGGTGGCGCAGCAGACGATGTCCGTGATGCTCACCTGCGGCATGTACGACGCCAGCGGCCAGTGGGTGGCTGAGGTCGGCGTGCCCGCGAAGTCCGGCGTCTCGGGCGCGCTGCTCGGTGCCGTGCCCGGGGCCCTGGGCCTCGCCGCGTGGTCGCCGCGCCTGGACGAGCAAGGTAACTCCCGGCGTGGCATCGGGTTGTTCGAGGGGCTCAGCTCGCGCTGGGACCTGCACGTGCTCCAGCACCGTGGCGCCCTGCGCGGCCTCAGCGGGCCCCGCTGACCCCGCGCTGATGCCTAGCCGCCGCGCCGTCGTCGCGTGGGCCACCCCGCCGACGACGCCGCGCTCCGTCCCTTGTCACCCTCTGGCGCGCGCCGCGTAGCATCGGGCCCATGACCACTCCAGAGAAGAAGGACGACGCCCCCGCGATCCCCGTGCAGGACTCCCAACTGGCCCACGACGACCCGCGCACCCGCCACCCGAAGCTCCGCGTCGACAAGCAGCGCCAGCCCGAGCCGGGCCTGGACGTGAAGACGGATCCCGTCCCGGACATCGGTCTGGACTCGTACCGGGGGATGGGTCGGCTGACCGGCCGCAAGGCCCTGATCACCGGCGGCGACTCCGGCATCGGTGCCGCGGTCGCCATCGCCTACGCCCGTGAGGGCGCGGACGTCGCCATCGCCTACCTGCCTCAGGAGCAGCCCGACGCCGACCGCGTCCTGGCGGCGATCGAGGCGGCCGGGCGCACCGCCGTCGCGTTGCCGGGCGACCTGATGGACGCCGACTACCGTGCCTCCCTCGTGGACGAGGCCGCGCAGCGCCTCGGCGGCCTGGACATCCTCGTGAACAACGCGGGCAAGCAGTTCATCTCCGATGACCTGACCGATCTCACCGACGAGCAGGTCCACGAGACGTTCCAGATCAACATCATGTCCATGTTCACGCTCAGCCGCGCCGCGCTGAAGCACATGGGCCCGGGCAGCACGATCGTGAACACCACCTCGGTGCAGGCCTACAACCCCAACCCGAGGCTCCTCGACTACGCGGCCACCAAGGGCGCCATCAACAACTTCACCAAGGGCCTGGCCGAGCAGCTCGGCCCGAAGGGCATCCGTGTCAACGCGGTGGCGCCCGGGCCCATCTGGACGGTGCAGCACGTGTCCTACGGTGAGCCCGAGGAGAAGCTGCCCGAGTTCGGCCACAGCACCCCCATCGGCCGCGCCGGCCAGCCCGTGGAGATGGCGCCCGCCTACGTGTTCCTTGCCTCGGGCGAGTCCAGCTACGTCAACGGCGAGACCCTCAACGCCAACGGCGGCACGCCCACCCCGTGACCGCCCGCCTCCTCGCCGACGTCGACACCGGCATCGACGATGCCTGCGCCCTGCTCCACCTCGTGGGCGCCCACCGCCTCGGTGTCGGCCCCGAGCTCGCGGCCGTCACCACTACGGGCGGCAACGCGACCGCCCGGGACTGCGCCCTCAACACCGCCGCGGTGCTGGACCTGGCCGGTCGGGCCGACGTCGAGGTGGCCGTCGGTGCCGAGACCCCGCTGCGCCGCCCTGCGGTCACCACCCCGGAGACCCACGGCGACGGCGGTCTCGGCCATGCCCGGATCGTTCGGCGCCCCGAGCGGCTCTCGTCCCGGCCCGCCGTGGACGTGTGGCTGGACGAGCTGCGGGCCCACCCCGGGGAGACGACGATCCTCTGCACCGCGCCGCTGACGAACCTGGCCCTCGCCCTGCGCACCGAGCCGCGCCTGCCGTTCCTCGCCCGCGGCATCGTGATCATGGGCGGCTCCTTCTATCATCCGGGCAACACCACGCCCACCGCCGAGTGGAACACCTGGGTGGACCCGGACGCCGCGAAGGAGGTGTTCGCGGCCGTCGAGGGCCTGCCCGAGGACCGCCTGCCGATCGTCTGCGCGCTCGAGACCACGGAGCGGATCGAGTACACGCCGGCCCTGCTGGACGGCCTCTTGGCCGACGCCGGGGCCCGCCCCGTCGGCTGGTCCGCGGACCGGCCGCGGGTCGCCGGGCCGGACGCCGCCACCGGCAGCCCCGTCCTGGACGTGCTCGCCGACGCACTGCGCTTCTACTTCGAGTTCCACCACGACTACGACCAGGGCTACATCGCCCACCTGCACGACCTCTTCGCCGCCCAGGTGGCCGCGGGCCAGGCCCGCATCGCCACGCGGGCCACCGTCGTCGATGTCGAGGCGGACTCGGAGCTGCTGCGCGGCACCACCGTCCACGACACGCGGGACATCTGGGGCATGCGCCCCAACGCCCAGCTCGTCACGGCCAACGACCCCGCGGAGGTGTTCGCGGCCTTCGCCCGCGCGGTGGGCGCCGTCGTCGCGGGGGAGCGCACGCTCGACGGCGGTTCCCCGGCCCGGTGACCGCCGTCGGGAATGCCCCCCGTCCGCGTGCGGTTGCACCCGAGGCATCCGCCAGACCCCGACCCTCCAGGAGCTCCCTCATGACCGACGTTCCCACCGTCCCCTTCCACGACGGCCAGCAGATCCCGCAGCTCGGGCTCGGCGTGTGGCAGGTCGAGGACGACGTCGCGGCCGACGTCGTCGAGCAGGCGATCCGCGCCGGCTACCGCCACATCGACACCGCCGCGATCTACGGGAACGAGGAGGGCGTGGGCCGCGGCATCGCCGCGTCCGGCGTCGCCCGCGAGGAGCTGTTCCTCACCACCAAGGTGTGGAACTCGGACCAGGGCTACGAGGAGGCGCTCGCCGCCCTCGACGTCTCGCTCGACAAGCTCGGCACCGACTACGTCGACCTCTACCTCATCCACTGGGCCAAGCCGGCGCAGGGGAAGTACCTGGACACCTGGAAGGCCCTGATCGAGGCGCAGAAGCGGGGCAAGGTGCGCTCGATCGGCGTCTCCAACTTCCCGGCCGCCCAGCTCGAGGAGATCATCGAGGCCACCGGCGTGGTGCCCGTGATCCACCAGGTCGAGACCCACCCGTACTGGCAGCAGCGCGAGCTACGCGAGGTCGAGGGCCGCCACGGCATCGTCCACGAGTCCTGGTCCCCGCTCGGTCAGGGCGGCGACCTCCTCGCCGACCCCGTGGTCACGGAGATCGCCGAGGTCCGCGGCGCGACGCCGGCCCAGGTGGTCATCGCGTGGCACCTCGCCCAGGGCTTCGTGGTCATCCCCAAGTCCGTGACGCCCGAGCGCATCGTCTCGAACCTCGAGGCCGCGGGGGTGGAGCTGACCGACGACGACGTCGCCCGGATCGACGCGCTGGACCGCGAGGACGGCCGTCTCGGCCCCGACCCGGCGGTCATCGACTTCTGATCCAGCCGCCATCGCGCGCACCCGGCCCGTCCCCCTGGGGGCGGGCCGGTGATAGCTTTGCTCGAGAATGCCCGGCGACCGCCGCGCCGCCCGGGCGCATCTGTCCAGGCACTCCACGGAAGGCATGCACCATGTCCCACCAGGCTCCCCCCGCCGATGCGTCGAAGGTCCGCGCGCCGCGGACCGCCGTCCCGGTGACCCCGCAGACCCGCGCGAGCTCGCTGACCGACCTGCTCGGCGCCGTCGTGCGCCTGTTGCCCCTGCAGATGAAGGACGAGCTCGAGCTCGCCAAGAGGCACGTGGCCGCGAAGGGCAAGAAGGCCGGCATCGGCGCCGGCATCGCGGTGGTGGGCCTGTTCTTCCTCGCACTCATGGTGGTCGCCCTCGTGGTGACCCTGATCGGCGCCTTCGCCGACCCGACCTTCTGGTTCCCGGCGCTGATGGTGGCGCTGGCGTTCCTCGTGCTCGGCCTGATCTTCGCCGGCGTCGGCCTCATGATGGTCAAGGGCGCCATGCCGCTCGTGCCGCAGGAGATCGTGCGCAACCTCGAGTACGACCTCGGCTACCTCAAGGAGGGCAACGCCTTCGATCCGGCCGAGTACGACCGCCTCAAGGCGGAGCGCGCCGAGGCCAAGCGTGTCGAGGCCGCCCGCGAGGCCGAGCGGAAGAAGGTGGAGAAGAAGGAGAACAAGAAGGCCCGCAAGAACGGCGAGGCCGCTCCCCATCCGGACCGCGCCGACGCCAGCGAGGCGGAGATCCGTCGCCGTGCCGACCTGCGCCGCCGCCACCTGGGCGACATCCGCTCCGGCCTGGACGAGAAGACCAGCGTGAAGGGCCAGCTCGCGGCCTTCGCCGCGCAGCGCAAGGGTCGCGGCGTCACCCCCGAGACCGCACACGCCACCGAGCAGACCGCGCCGTTCACCGGTGCCGCCCGCGCGGGGGAGCGGACCGCCGAGGCCGAGGACTACGTGAAGGACAACTGGCAGCCGCTCGCGCTGCTCGGCGCCTCCTCCGCCGCGTTCGTGGCGCTCGCCGGCCGCCTGCGCCGCCGCTGACCCGGGGGGGTGCCCGCCCTCCCCGGCCCCTGAGGCCCCGATCCCCACGGATCGGGGCCTCGTCGTCTGCGGGGAGGGGCGACGGCGTCGGTAGGCTGGGCGTGTGGGGCGCCCGGCGGGGGCGTCCGCCCGCGGACCCTGGAGGAGCGACCCATGCGTGTGATCGACGTCGGCCTGCGCGAGGGCCACGAGTACCGCGTCCGCGACACCTGGCTGACCGTGCCGAACCTCATCACCCTGGCCCGCTTCGCCCTGGTCCCGGTGTTCGTGTGGCTCACCGTCGACGGCCGGCACCTGGACGCGTTCGTGATCCTGGCGGTGCTCTCCGGCACGGACTGGGTGGACGGCTACGTGGCGCGCCGGTTCGACATGATCTCCACGGTCGGGCGGTGGCTCGACCCGGTGGCGGACCGCCTCTCCCTGCTGGTGGTGGCCGTGACGTTCGTGGCCACCGGCATCGCCCCGCTCTGGCTCGCCCTGGCCATCGCGATCCCGGACCTCGTGCTCGCCGCCGTGTGCCTGTGGCTGTTCGGCGGCAGCCCGGATCTGCCGGTCACGGTCCTGGGCAAGGTGCGCACCGCGCTGCTGCTGGTGGGCACGCCCCTGCTGCTGCTCGCCCGTGTGCCGGGGGTCGACGGCGGCCCGTGGAGCGGCGTGGCCCTGGCTCTGGTCGGCGCCGGCTGCCTGCTGCACATCCTCGCCGCAGGGGACTACCTCATGCGCGCGGTGGGCAAGGCCCGCGGCCTGCGGGCGGACGGTCAGGACCCGCGTGAGGACCCGTCCCGCCGGGGCTGACCCCCTCGCGCATCCTCGTGCCGGCGCCGACGGTTGCTACCGTGGGACGCGCGCCGTGCCCGCGGCCGATCCTCACGGCACGGGCCGGGCGCCGTCGTGCCATCGCCACCACAGAGAGGGACCGCCGTGTCCGACCGTCCCGGGATCGCCGCCGACCGCCCCCTGAAGGTGCTGATCGCCGCAGACACCTATCCGCCGCACGTCAACGGGGCCGCCACCTTCGGCCACCGCCTCGCCACGGCGCTGCACGCGCGCGGCCACGAGGTCCACGTCGTGATGCCGCGCAGTGACGCCGGCCCGGACACCGTGGAGCACCGGCCGGAGGCCACCGTGCACCTGCTGCGCTCCCTGCCGGCGCCGACGCACGAGTACTACCGTGTGGTGCTCCCGCGGCACGCCAAGACCTCCTTCCGCCGCATCTACCGCGAGGTCCAGCCGGACGTCGTGCACGCCCAGTGCCACTACATGATCGGCGAGGCCGCCATCAACGAGGCCGAGCGGCGCCGCATCCGGATCGTCTCCACGAACCACTTCATGCCGGAGAACCTCGAGCCGTTCCTGCCGTTCCCGCAGTGGTTCCTGGACATCGTCTCCCGGGTGTCGTGGAAGGACATGGGTCGGCTCATGGGCAAGGGCGCGGTGGTCACCACCCCCACGGCCCTCGCCGCGCAGGCCATGGCCGAGCACGCCGGCCTGGACAACGTCCTCCCGGTCTCCAACGGCATCGATGCGAGCGCCTACGAGCTGCAGCCGGGGGAGAGGGTGGACCATCCCGGCCATCCGGTCGTGCTCTTCGTGGGGCGGCTGGCCGTGGAGAAGAACGTGGAGGTGCTGATCCGTGCGATCGCGCACCTGGCCCGCACCCGTCCCGACCTGGACGTGCACGCCGAGATCGTCGGCGACGGCGAGCAGCGCGACCGCATCCGTGCCACGGTGGACGAGGAGGGGGCGGCCGACCGCGTCCTGCTGCGCGGCCACGTCTCCGAGGAGGAGCTGCGGGCGGCCTACCTGCGCGCCGACGTGTTCTGCCAGCCGGGCACGGCGGAGCTGCAGTCCCTCGTGACCCTCGAGGCGCTCAGCGCGTCCACCCCGGTGGTCCTCGCGGACGCCCTCGCGTTGCCCCACCTCGTGGACGAGGGCGTCAACGGCCACCTCTTCCCGCCCGGGGACCACGTGGCCCTGGCCGAGCGGATCGCCCGGATCCTCGACCTCTCGGACGCGGAGCGCGCCGCCATGGGTGAGGCGTCCCACGCGAAGGCCCTGCACCATTCCGCCCAGAAGACGGTGGACATCTTCGAGCGCCTCTACCGCGGCGCGACGGCCGCCGAGGTCCGCGCGCTGCTCTGAGACCCGTCGGTAGGATGGGCGGGTCCCGCGCGATGCCGCGGGGGAGGGGCGTTAGCTCAGTCGGTCAGAGCAGGGGACTCATAATCCCTGGGTCGCGGGTTCAAGTCCCGCACGCCCTACAGAAAACGGCCCCCGGCCGCGCGGTATGGCGCGGGCCGGGGGCCGTCGTCGTGCCGGTGCTCAGTAGCGGGCGGCCACCGCGAGCATGTCGGACTTCATGATCGTCGTGGAGGTGAACACTAGGCCCGCGTCCTCGTTGAGGGCGTGGGCGAGCTGGCCGCCGCCCATGTACATGGCCGTGTGGTAGATGCGGCCGGTGGACTGGTTCGCATAGAACACGAGGTCGCCGGGCTGGGCCTGGGAGATCGGCACGTAGGACTTCGCGGCGAGGTACTGGTCGCCGGCGCGGCGCGGGATGGAGATGCCGGCCCGGGCCATGGCCTGCTGGGTGAGGCCGGAGCAGTCGAAGCCGGAGGGGCCGTTGCCGCCCCACACGTAATAGGAGGACGGGTTCCGGACGGCGGAGCGCACGTAGTCGACGGCAGCCTGCTTGGACGCGGGCGCCGGCGCAGGGGCGACGGCGGGGGCGCTGGAGGTGGAGACCGAGGTGGTCTTCAGGACCATCCCCGGGTGGAGCATGGTCGAGGAGCTCATGCCGTTGATGGACTGCAGGATCGAGGCGGACACCCCCGTGCGGTAGGAGATGATCCACCAGCCGTCGCCGGCCAGCACGGTGTAGGTCGAGCCCGAGGTGGACGGCGCCGGGGCCGGGGTCGGGGTGGCAGTGCCGGAGGTCTTGAGGACCATGCCGGGATGCAGCACGGTCGCGGCGGTCATGCCGTTGAGCGACTGCAACCTGGACATGGAGACGCCGGTGCGCTGGGCGATGATCCACCAGCCGTCGCCGGAGCGGACGGTGTAGGCGGTCTCGGCGGCCTGGGCGGTCTCGGCGACGGACACGGTGCCGACGCCGGTCAGGGCGGCGGCGCCCAGGGCGAGGGCCACGGAGGCGGCGGCGGTGCGGGGGGCGCGACGCACAGCGGCGTGCGAGGAGGTCACGGACATCGGATCTTCTTCCCGGACAGGACCTGCGGCCCATGAGGGCGGTGCCTCCGGGCGATGCCCGGAACGAGGCCGGACCGCGGGTGCGAGTTGACGAGCAGTGCGGATGACCGGGTACGCGAGGACGCGGAGGAAGCCCCGGTGTGGCGGATCGGCTGTAACCGATCCGTGATCAAGATACACGATCGTTATCGAAACGCAATCAGAAATCCGGATGACGTCCAGGTGGCCGATCGGCGCTCGACGCGCCCCGGTCGGCACCTACCGTGCGCGGCTGTCCCCGCCCCTCTCCGGCGCGGCGCTAGCGTGGTGCGGGTGAGCCCCTCCCGCCCCCTGCGCCTGCTGATGGACGCCCGCTACACCCGCACCGACTTCCACGACGGCATCTCCCGCTACGGCGCGAGCCTCATCGAGGCGGTCGCCCGCCGGACCGACGCGCCGGGCCCGGAGGGGGCCGACGTCGAGGTCGAAGTCGCGATGCTGATCTCGGACGAACGACAGCTGGCCCTGCTCCCGGACGGCGTGCCGTGGCACCTCGTCTCCGGCCCCACCTCCCCACGCGAGCCGTTCGTGGCCCGTCAGGTCGCGCGCCTGCGACCGGACGTCGTCTTCTCGCCCATGCAGACCATGGGGTCGTGGGGGCGGGACTACGCGCTGATCCTCACGCTCCACGACCTCATCTACTACGAGCACCGCACCCCGCCGCGGAACCTGCCCGAGCCGATCCGCTGGCTGTGGCGGGCCTACCACCTGACCAAGACCCCGCAGCGGCTCCTGCTCGACCGCGCGGACGCGGTCGCCACGGTCTCCCGGACGACGGCGGAGCTCATCGACCGGCACCGCCTCACCCGGCGTCCGGTCCACGTCATCGCCAATGCGGCGCAGACGGTACCGGAGCCGCGTGACCCGGACGAGACCCCGGACCGCACGCTGCTCTACATGGGCTCGTTCATGGACTACAAGGACGTCGAGTCCCTCGTGGCGGCCGCGCCCCTGCTGCCGGGCTACGCGCTGCACCTGCTCTCCCGCATCAGCCCGGAGCGCCGCGGGCAGCTCGAGGCCCGGCTGGCCGCGCGCCGCGCCGCCGCGGGGGCCGCCGGCGCGGACGTGGTCTTCCACGACGGCACCGACGAGGCCGAGTACGTGCGCCTGCTCCGCCGGGCCACCGCGGCCGTCACCCTCTCCCGCGCCGAGGGCTTCGGCCTGCCCGTGGCCGAGGCGATGGCCCATGGCACGCCGGTGGTGTGCTCGGACCTGCCGATCTTCCGCGAGATCGCCGGCGCGGGCACCCCGTCCTTCCGGGGTGTCCCGCTCGAGGGGGACCGGGCGGCCGCGCTCGCCGCCCGCGTGCGGGAGCTCGAGGATCCCGCCGAGTTCGCCGTGGCCTCCCGGGCGAGCGTCGCCCAGGCGGCCCGGTTCAGCTGGGACGAGTCCGCCCGCCGGCTCCTGGACCTCACGGCCGCGCTGGGTGTGGCGCGGCGTGCGGCCAGAGCACGGACGGGCCGCTCCACCCGATGAGCACCAGCGGGTCGAGGTAGCGGTCGAAGGCCGCCTCCCCCACACGCCAGCCGTCGGGCTCCCGCACGCCCCAGTGCACGCACGCGCGCGTGCAGTGCGGTGGCGCCCCGGCCAGTCGCCCCACCGGGTCGCCCGCGGCGACGACGGCCCCCACGGCGACATCCGCCTCCACCGGCTCGAGCGAGCTGCGGGTCCCGTCCTCGTGCTCCAGGGTCAGCACGGGGCGGTCGACCACGACCCCGGCGAACACGACCCGGCCCGCCGCCGGCGCCTGGATCGGAGCCCCGGTCTGCACGGCGAGGTCCACGCCCCGGTGCCCCCGACTCCACGGTCGCTCGGGTGCGACGAACGCGCGGAGCACGTCATCCGGGGCGGCGCCGGCGACGGGCGGGTGCCACGCGACCGGCGCGGCCGTCGCGCCCGGACCTGCCGGGGACGCCGCGACGAGGAGCAGCGCGTCACGCGTGGACGGTGCGGGCGTGGCCCGGGACACGGGGCCGAGGTCGCCCATCCCCAGGGCGAGGACGAGCCAGGCGAGCAGGGCTGCCGCGACGCACCCCGCGATGCGCGGACGCGGGAGCGGACGGGGGAGGAGCGTGCGAGGGGTCATGGCGTCAGCCTGGCGTTCCGGGCGGCCGCGTGGCAGGCCCGCAGTCCCATCGTGGAGAGCGCCCGCCGCACCGGCCCCTGTGCAGGAGTCGGCGATGGGAGCGGGCGCCCACCTGGGGTAGGATTCACCTCAGCGGTGTCCTGTGGCCGGCCCTGTGCTGTGCCCCGGACGCCGACTCCGCGCATCGCGGTGGGTCGCTTCAGCGGCCCAGCCCCCACGCTCGGTCCCGTCCCCGCCGTCCTCCTGGAGAGGACGTCGGCGCGGGTGCTCGTGGGGCCCGGCAGCCCGCCGTCGTGGTGCCAGGGGCCGCCCGACCGGGCCGGCCGCCAACCGTCAAGAAATCGACCGGCAGACCGCCCGCGCGTGAAGCGCGGGGTGCCACGGCTGCCACAGAAGGGAACGTCATGCCCGTCGTGACCATGCGCCAGCTCCTCGACTCCGGTGTCCACTTCGGCCACCAGACCCGCCGCTGGAACCCCAAGATGAAGCGCTTCATCTTCACCGAGCGCAACGGCATCTACATCATCGACCTCCAGCAGTCGCTGTCCTACATCGACCGCGCCTACGAGTTCGTCAAGGAGACCGTCGCCCACGGCGGCACCATCCTGTTCGTCGGCACCAAGAAGCAGGCCCAGGAGGCCATCGCGGAGCAGGCCGGTCGCGTGGGCATGCCCTACGTGAACCACCGCTGGCTCGGCGGCATGCTGACCAACTTCTCCACCGTCTCCAAGCGCGTGCAGCGCATGAAGGAGCTCGAGGAGATCGACTTCGAGGACGTGGCCGGCTCGCAGTTCACCAAGAAGGAGCTGCTGCTGCTCAACCGTGAGCTCGAGAAGCTGCAGGCCAACCTCGGCGGCATCCGCAACATGGCCAAGACCCCCTCCGCCGTGTGGGTCGTGGACACCAAGAAGGAGCACCTGGCCGTCGACGAGGCCCAGAAGCTCGGCATCCCGGTCGTCGCCATCCTGGACACCAACTGCGATCCGGACGAGGTCGCCTACCCGATCCCGGGCAACGACGACGCCATCCGCTCCGTGAACCTGCTGACCCGCGTGGTCGCGGACGCCGTCGCCGAGGGCCTGATCGCCCGTCAGGGCGGCAAGTCCGGCCAGGCGGCCGCCGAGCCGATGGCCGAGTGGGAGCGCGAGCTGCTCGAGCAGCACAACGCCCAGCAGGCCGAGCAGGCTGAGCAGGCCGAGGCCCCCGCCGCCGAGGCGCCGGCCGAGCAGGCCGAGGCCCCCGCCGCCGAGGCGCCGGCCGAGCAGGCCGAGGCCCCCGCCGCCGAGGCCGCCCCGCAGGGCGAGTGATCCCGGCCGGCCCGTCGGCCCGGCCCCACCCGGCCGGGCCGACGGACCGGATCAGACCCCGAACATCCCGCACAACCCACACCACGGGAAGGACCGAACGAGCATGGCGAACTACACCGCTGCTGACATCAAGGCCCTGCGCGAGCGCACCGGCGCCGGCATGATGGACGTGAAGAAGGCTCTGGACGAGGCCGACGGCGACGCCGAGAAGGCCATCGAGATCATCCGCGTGAAGGGCCTCAAGGGCGCCACCAAGCGCGAGGGCCGCTCCGCCGCCGAGGGCCTCGTGGCCGCGACCGTCGAGAACGGCGTCGGCGTCATGATCGAGCTCAACTGCGAGACCGACTTCGTGGCCAAGGCCGACAAGTTCATCGCCCTGGGCGACGTGGTGCTGCGCGCCGCCGTCGCCTCCGGCGCCACCGACGTCGACGGCCTGCTGGCCTCCGACTACGAGGGCCGCACCCTGGGCGACTACGTGACCGAGGAGGGCGCCCTGCTGGGCGAGAAGGTGGCCGTGCGCCGCCTGGCCCGCGTGGAGGGCGCCTTCGTGGACGCCTACCTGCACAAGACCTCCAAGGACCTGCCGGCCCAGGTGGGCGTGCTCCTCGCCGTGGACGCCGACTCCGCCGACGCCAAGACCGCCGCGCACGACATCGCCGTGCACACCGCGGCCTATTCGCCCACGTACCTCACCCGTGAGGACGTGCCGGCCGAGACCGTCGAGAACGAGCGTCGCATCGCCGATGAGACCGCCCGTGCCGAGGGCAAGCCGGAGCAGGCCCTGCCGAAGATCGTGGAGGGCCGCCTGACCGGCTTCTTCAAGGAGATCGTGCTCGTGGACCAGCCGTTCGCGAAGGACCCGAAGCAGACCGTCGGCAAGGTCGCCTCCGACGCCGGCACCAACGTCACCGGGTTCGCCCGCTTCCGCGTCGGCAACTGACCGCCGCACCCGGACCGGCCGCTCCCGGTCCACGCCCCGCGGGGGCGTAGGATCGGGAGCGACCCGAGGTCCACTCCGGCGCCGGATGGCGCCGACGACCATCGCATGACGGGGTGGCCGCCCCGACCGGGCGGCCACCCCGTCCGCGTGTCCGCCCCCGGGACGGCCGTCCCCGGCCCGACCCCCCACCGACCAGGAGATGCTTCCCATGGAGACGAACCGCGCCCCCGAGGACCCGACCACCGCCCACGCCCCGCAGACCTCGGACGACACCGGCCGCCGTCGCGTGCTCCTCAAGCTCTCGGGCGAGGTGTTCGGCGGCGGCAAGATCGGCGTGGACCCGGAGACCGTCCGCGGCATCGCCGAGCAGATCGCCGCCGCGGCGGACCAGGTGGAGATCGCGATCGTCGTCGGCGGCGGCAACTTCTTCCGTGGCGCCGAGCTGTCCGAGAACGGGATGGACCGCCGTCGGGCCGACTACATGGGCATGCTCGGCACCGTGATGAACTGCCTGGCCCTGCAGGACTTCCTCATCCAGGCCGGGGTCACCACGCGCGTGCAGTCCGCCATCCACATGGAGCAGGTGGCGGAGTCCTACATCCCGCTGCGCGCCATCCGCCACATGCAGAAGGGCCGCGTCGTGATCTTCGGCGCAGGCACCGGCCTGCCCTACTTCTCCACGGACACCGTGGCGGCCCAGCGTGCCCTCGAGGTCGGGGCGGACGAGGTCCTGATGGCCAAGTCCGGCGTGGACGGCGTCTACACCGCGGACCCCAAGAAGGACCCCACCGCCGAGCGTCTCACGCACCTGACCTACGACGAGGCGCTGCTGCGGAACATCCGCGTGATGGACCTGACCGCCATGACCATGTGCAAGGACAACGACCTGGACATGCGCGTGTTCGGCATGGAGGGCCCGGGCAACGTGACCCGCGCCCTGCTCGGCGAGCCGATCGGCACCACCGTCACCGTCTGAGGCGCGCCGCGTAGGATGGCGGCAGACCTGTTCCACCACACCGAGGAGACACCGTGATCCAGGAGACCCTGCAGTCCGCCGAAGAGCAGATGGACCGCACCATCGAGGCCACGCGTGAGGACTTCGCCTCCGTGCGCACCGGCCGCGCCAACCCGGGCCTCTACTCCAAGGTGATGGTCGACTACTACGGCTCGTTCACCCCGCTGCAGCAGCTGGCGTCCTTCACCACCACGGACGCCCGCACGCTGCTCATCACCCCGTTCGACCAGTCGGCCCTGCGCAACATCGAGAAGGCGCTGTCCGAGTCCGAGGTCGGCGCGAACCCGTCCAACGACGGCAAGGTCATCCGCATCGTGATGCCGGAGCTGACCGAGGAGCGCCGCAAGGAGTACGTGAAGCTGGTCAAGTCCAAGGCGGAGGAGCACAAGATCTCCGTGCGCAATGCCCGCCGCAAGGCCAAGGAGGCCATGGACAAGGCCGTCAAGGACGGCGAGGTCGGCGAGGACGAGGGCGCCCGCGGCGAGAAGGAGCTGGACGCGCTCACCAAACGCCACGTCGAGCTCATCGACGAGATGGCCAAGAACAAGGAGCAGGAGCTGCTGGAGGTCTGAGCCTCCCGCCGTCCGCGCTCGCCCCATGACCTCCCCATGACCTCCGCCGTGTCCACCTCGCCCGCACCTCCGCGCGGCGGCCGCGACCTCAAGTCCGCCGTCCTCGTGGGGGTGGGGCTGCTGGCGACGGCCCTGGTCGGCCTCTTCTGGCTCGACTGGCTGCTGGTCCTCCTCGTGGTCGCCCTGCTGGTCGGCGCGGTGTCCGAGATCGCGACGGTGGTGCGCGGCATCGGCCTGGACGTGCCGCGGCCCCCGCTCTGGGTGGCCGCGGCGGTCCTGCCGCTCACCGCGTGGCGGTGGGGGGTGCCCGCGCTGTTCATCGCCCTGGTGGCATGCCTGGCGCTGGTGGCCGTGTGGACGGCGCTGACGCGGCGGCGTCCGGCGGGCCAGTTCATGCTCGCGGGCGTGTTCATCGTGCTGTGGGCGCCGTTCCTGCTCTCCTTCGCCGCGGCGCTCCTGGACGAGCCGCTGGGGCACCGCATGGTGGCGGTCCTGCTGCTGATGGTGGTCTCCAACGACACGTTCGGCTACATCGTGGGCTACCGCTTCGGCCGCACCCCGATCGCCCCGCGCATCAGCCCCAAGAAGTCCTGGGAGGGCCTGGCCGGCTCCCTGGCGGGCTCGGTGCTGGTGGGCGTCGTCGCCGTCCCCCTGCTGGTCGGCCAGCCGTGGTGGGTCGGCGCCGTCCTCGGCGTGACCACCGTCGCCGCCGCCACCTCGGGGGACTTCTCTGAGTCCATGGTCAAGCGTGAGCTCGGCATCAAGGACATGTCCTCCGCCCTGCCCGGCCACGGCGGCGTGATGGACCGCCTGGACTCCCTCGTGTTCGCCGCCCCGGTGGCCTACACCGTGCTGGCGCTGCCCCTGACCTGATCCACCCCTCGACCCGGCACGGCCGGGACCCGCACCGCAGGAGACGCCCATGACCCCCCGCACCACCCCGGACACCGAGCCGGTCTTCGAGCTCGTCGAGCAGGACGAGATCGGCTACGAGACCACCCACGTGGACGCCTTCATGGCGCGTGCCCGTGAGGCGCGCGACGGCGGTGCCCCGCTGACGGCGGAGGAGGTGCGCCAGGCCCGCTTCGCGACCGTCAACGGCGGCTACGCCACCGACGAGGTGGACGACGAGCTGGACCGTCTGGAGGAGGAGCTGGCCGCCGCCGAGCGTCAGGCCTTCGTCGCCGAGCGCGGGGACGAGGACTGGGCCGCGGACCTCGAGGAGCGCGTGGCCGAACTCGTGGCCCGCGCCGATCGGGCCCCGGCGGAGCGCTTCCGCCGCCCCTCCCGCGCGGACGCTGTGAGCTACGACGTGGACCAGGTGGACGCGCTCGTGGACCGCCTGCGCGTCACCCTGGCCGGCGCGGAGGGCTCGACGGATCCCGACGCCGAGGGCGGGCTGACCGCGGACGACGTGCGCCGCGCGTCGTTCGGCGAGGCGGAGGGTGCCGCCGGCTACGAGGAGGGCCAGGTCGACGCCTACCTCGACGCCGCCGTCGACGTGCTGCTGCGCCGCGCCTGACACCCTGCCCTCGCGCGGCGGCCCGGGAGAGTGGCGCAGATCACACTGGAGTGATTACAATCACACCACCGAGACGCCGCGCGCTCCACCCCTGCTCGCGCATGCGTACAACTCCCTCGCCCCGCACCGTGGGCGTCGATCGGAAGGCAGTGCAGTGACCCTCGTGGACCACACCCGTCCCACCGGCGGACAGTCCGCCGGCTCTCCGCCCCCGGCGGGCCCGGCCGAGGCCGTGATGCTCCAGGTGCTCGACGCGGAGGGCCGCCGCCGTCCGCAGCCGGAGCTCGACCCGTGGATCGAGGACGTCGACGCCGACGCCCTCGCCGCGCTGTACCGCCAGATGGCCGTGGTCCGTCGCCTCGACGTCGAGGCCACGCACCTGCAGCGTCAGGGCGAGCTGGCCCTGTGGCCGCCGCTGCTGGGCCAGGAGGCCGCCCAGGTGGGCTCCGCCGTCGCGCTGCGCCCGGACGACTTCGTCTTCCCGTCCTACCGCGAGAACGGCGTGGCCCTGCTGCGCGGCGTCCCCGCGCTGGACCTGCTGCGGGTGTGGCGCGGCTCCACGTTCTCGAGCTGGGACCCGAACGAGACGCGGGTGGCCACCCAGCAGATCATCATCGGCGCGCAGGCCCTGCACGCCGTCGGCTATGCGATGGGCGTCCAGCGGGACCAGGCGGACGTCGCCACGATCGTCTACTTCGGCGACGGCGCCACGAGCCAGGGAGACGTCAACGAGGCCATGGTCTTCAGCGCCTCGTACCAGTCGCCCGTGGTGTTCTTCTGCCAGAACAACCACTGGGCCATCTCCGAGCCCGTGCGCCTGCAGACCCGCCGCAGCATCGCGGACCGCCCGTGGGGCTTCGGCATCCCGTCGATGCGCGTGGACGGCAACGACGTCCTGGCCGTGCTCGCCGCGACCCGCGCCGCCGTCGAGCGCGCGGCCGACGGGGGCGGTCCCACCTTCATCGAGGCCGTCACCTACCGCATGGGCCCGCACACCACCGCGGACGACCCCACCCGCTACCGGGACGACGCCGAGCTCGAGGCCTGGAAGGCCCGTGACCCGTTGACCCGCGTGGAGGCGCACCTGCGCACCCTCGATGTGGACGTGGACGCCGTGCTCGCACAGGCCCAGGCCGAGGCCGACGAGCTGGCGGCCGAGGTCCGCCGCGCCCTCGAGGCGCTCGAGGAGGACGGCGCGGACAGGCTCTTCGACGAGATCTACGCTGAGCCCCACCAGGAGCTCGAGCGGCAGCGCCGCGAGCACGCCCTCTACCTGCAGCAGTTCGACGACGAGGAGGCGGGCGCGTGAGCGAGCGCATGACCTTCGGCCGGGCGATCAACCGCGGCCTGCAGCGTGCCCTGGCCGACGACCCCAAGGTCCTGCTCATGGGCGAGGACATCGGCGCCCTCGGCGGCGTCTTCCGCATCACCGACGGCCTGCAGGCCGAGTTCGGCGAGGACCGGGTGCTCGACACCCCGCTGGCCGAGTCCGGCATCGTGGGCACGGCCATCGGCCTGGCCATGCGCGGCTACCGGCCCGTCGTCGAGATCCAGTTCGACGGCTTCGTGTACCCGGCGTTCGACCAGATCGTGGCGAATCTGGCCAAGCTGCGCGCCCGCACCCGCGGCGCCGTGCCGATGCCGGTGACCATCCGCATCCCCTTAGGCGGCGGCATCGGCTCCCCGGAGCACCACTCCGAGTCGCCCGAGGCCTACTTCCTGCACACCGCGGGCCTGCGGGTGGTCTCCCCGTCCTCCCCGCAGGAGGGGTACGACCTCATCCGCGCCGCGATCGCCTCGGAGGACCCGGTGGTCTACCTCGAGCCCAAGCGGCGCTACCACGACAAGGGCGACGTGGACCTGGACGTCGCGATCCCGCCGATGAGCCCGGCCCGCATCCTGCGCGAGGGCCGTGACGCCACGCTCGTGGCCTACGGCCCGCTCGTGAAGACCGCCCTGCAGGCCGCCGAGGTGGCGGCCGAGGAGGGCGTCGAGGTCGAGGTGGTCGACCTGCGCAGCCTGTCCCCGCTGGACACCGGCCTCGTCGAGTCCTCGGTGCGGCGCACCGGCCGGCTCGTCGTGGCGCACGAGGCCTCCCGCACCGGCGGCCTCGGCGCCGAGCTCGTGGCCACGGTGGCCGAGCGCGCGTTCCACTGGCTCGAGGCCCCGCCGGTGCGCGTCACCGGCATGGACGTGCCCTACCCGCCGTCCAAGCTCGAGCACCTGCACCTGCCGGACCTCGACCGCATCCTCGACGGCCTGGACCGTGCTCTGGGCCGACCGAATTCGCTGGACTCCGTGGACGCGTTCGCCGCCCCCGAGACCGCCGAGCAGTTCCTCGCGGCCCAGAACGCCGGGGAGGAGACCCGATGAGCCAGAAGACCTTCCGCCTGCCCGACCTCGGCGAGGGCCTGACCGAGTCCGAGATCGTGACGTGGCGCGTGGCCGAGGGCGACGCGGTGAGCGTGAACCAGGTGCTCGCCGACGTCGAGACGGCCAAGGCCGTGGTCGAGGTCTCGAGCCCGTTCGCGGGCGTCGTCGCGGCCCTGCACGGCGCCGAGGGTGAGACCCTCGAGGTCGGTGCGCCCCTGGTGACCTTCACCCTCGAGGGCGCCGAGCCCGACGTCGGCGGGCCCGCCGAGGGTGACGGCCGCGTGCCCACCCTCGTCGGCTACGGCGCCGCGCCGGACACCGGCAAGCCCGGCCGCCGTGCGCGGCGCGGCTCCGCGGCCCCGGCGACGTCGGCCGCCCCGGTGGGCGAGCCCGCCCGCGGACAGGCGCCGTCCACGTCGGAGGTGGCCCCGGCCGGCGCCGGGCGCCCGCAGCCCGAGGCCGCCGAGCCCGCCCGCGCGGACGCGGCGCCCAAGGCGGTGCGGGGCGCGGCGTCGGGCGAGCGGCCCCGGTGCACTCCGCCCGTGCGCCTGTACGCGCGCCGCGCGGGCGTGGATCTGGAGCAGGTCACCGGCACGGGTGTGGGCGGGGTCATCACCCGCGCGGACGTCGAGGCGTCCCTGGCCGGGGGCGGGCAGCCCGCGGCCGCGGCGACGCCGCCGCAGTCCGACGCCGAGTCGGGCTCGACCGGGGGCGTCCGCACCCTGGGTGGCCGCCCGCGCACCGAGGCCGTGCCGGTCAAGGGCGTGCGCAGGGCGACCGCGGCGGCCATGGTGCAGTCCGCGTTCACCGCCCCGCACGTGACCGAGTTCCTGCAGGTGGACGTCACCGAGACCATGGAGCTGCTCGCCGAGCTCAAGGCCTCCCGGGAGTTCCGGGACGTCAAGCTCACGCCCATGACGCTCGCCGCCAAGGCGTGCCTCGTGGCGATGGAGCGCACCCCGGACGTCAACGCCCGGTGGGATGAGGCCGCCGGGACGATCGTGCAGCAGAACTTCGTGAACCTCGGCTTCGCCGCCGCCACCCCCCGCGGGCTGATGGTGCCGAACGTCAAGGACGCCCAGGCGATGAGCCTGAGGGAGCTGGCCGACGCCATCCGCGATCTCACGGGCCTCGCCCGCGAGGGGCGGCTGTCCCCGGCGGATCTGGCCGGCGGCACCTTCACGCTCACGAACGTCGGGGTGTTCGGCGTGGACGCGGGCACCCCGATCATCAACCCGGGCGAGGGGGCGATCATCGCGATCGGCCAGGTCCGGAGGATGCCGTGGGAGCACCGCGGCGAGATCGCCCTGCGGGACGTCATGACGCTGTCCCTCTCGTTCGACCACCGCTTCGTGGACGGCGAGCAGGGCTCGCGCTTCCTCGCGGACGTCGGCGCGATCCTGCGCCGCCCGGGTCTGACCCTGACCATGGTCTGAGCGCCCCGGACGCGCCGCGGCCCCGCCACCCGGGCACCGGGAGGCGGGGCCGTCGTCGTGGCAGACCGGTGCGGCCGCCGGCACGGCGGGGGCCGCGGGGCGCGCTCAGTCGGCGGCGGGCAGCTCCATCACGAGCTCGGTGATGACCTCGGCACGGGCGTTGGAGAAGACCTTCTCCTCGCCGACGGTCTCGAAGCCGCGGCGGGAGAGCACCTTCACGGAGCCCACATTGTCCTCGGGCACGTGCGCCCGCAGCGGGCGGGCGGTGTGCTCCTCCAGGAACCGGTCCACGGCCGCGGTCGTCAGCCCCAGGCCCCAGTAGTCCTGCGCGGTCCAGAAGGACAGCTCGCCCACGCCGTCCTGCTGGATGCACACGAGCGCACCCACGGCGCGGCCCTCGTGCTCGATGGTCCGCACGACGGTGTCCTCGTCCCCGAGCAGGTGGGCCCAGTGGTAGTCGAAGACACCGCGGTCCCGGGGGTTGCGGGGGGCGAAGGCGGACATCAGGTTGGCCTGCTCGTCCTGCTGGTGGAGGAAGAACTCGTCCAGATCCTCGGGTCGGACGTCACGAAGAAGCACGGCGGTGGACCTCTCGGGGCGGGGTTCGACGGCGTCCGCCGTCGCGGGTACCGGCCACCGTACCACCGGGCACGACGTCGGCCCGCCGGGCCGGTGCCGTCCGCTCAGTCCTCGCCGGACAGCGGTCCGGGGGCCGTGGCCGCGGCCCAGGCCATGGCCACGAGGGTCGCACGGCGGGCCGCGCGGTCGGCCGCGGTGCGCCGCACCGAGCGGGGGGTGGAGTTGAGCAGGCCCAGCACGGCCTGGGCGCGGAACACGGCGGTGGCCTGGTCCTCGTGGGGGTGGACGACCTGCAGCTGGCGCGCCCACACGTCGATGTAGGCGCGCTGGGTGCGCGTGATGGCCGTGCGCGCGCCGTCGGGCAGGGCGGACATGTCGCGGTCCTGCACACGGATCACGTCGCGCTGGGCGAGGGCGAAGTCCGCCTGGAAGCCGATGAGGGCCCGCAGGGTCTCCGCCCCCGGCGCGTGCTGCGCCTCGGCGGCCAGCCCGCCGTCGAGCAGGTCCTGCGAGGCCGTGTCGAGGATCGCCGTGAGCACGGCGGCCTTGCCGGCGAAGTGGCGGTAGATGGCGGGGCCGCTGATCCCGACCGCGGCGCCGATGTCCTCGAGGCGGACCGCGTCGAAGCCCCGGGCCGCGAACAGTCGCGCCGCGGCCGCGAGCAGGTCCACCCGGCGTCGGGCCTTGGCGGCCTCCCGGGCGGTCGGCGGGGTCGCCGGGGCGGCGGGGGACGCGGGATCGGCGGCGGGCATGGGTTCCACTGTAGGACGAGACGAGGCGCGCCGGGCGCCCGGTCGACGTCAGTGACGATCGTCACTACACTGAGGCTCGGTTCAGTTAGTCGTCATTCACTGAAGGGGGTCTCATGACCGCCAGCACCCCGGCCCCGGCCGCGCAGTCCGCGCCCACCGTGGCCGAGCGCAACGCGGCCGGCCACGCTCGGCTCGAGCAGGAGCTCGCCGACCTCGTCGCCCGCACGTCGCTCGGCGGGCCCGAGCGCTCGCGCGAGCGCCACACCGGCCGCGGCAAGCTGCTGGTGCGGGACCGCATCGACGCGCTGCTCGACGAGGGCTCGCCCTTCCTCGAGGTCGGCGCGCTGGCCGCGCACGGCCTGTACGACGGGGACAGCCCCGCCGCCGGCGTCGTGGCGGGCATCGGCCTGGTCCACGGCCGCCTCGTGATGGTGGTCGGCAACGACGCCACCGTGAAGGGCGGCACCTACTACCCCATGACGGTGAAGAAGCACCTGCGGGCCCAGGAGATCGCCCTGGAGAACCGCCTGCCGTGCATCTACCTCGTGGACTCCGGCGGCGCGTTCCTGCCCCGCCAGGACGAGGTCTTCCCGGACCGCGAGCACTTCGGCCGCATCTTCCGGAACCAGGCGCTGCTCTCCTCGCAGCGCATCCCGCAGCTGGCCGCGGTGTGCGGCTCCTCCACGGCGGGCGGCGCGTACGTGCCGGCCATGTCGGACGAGACCGTGATCGTGCGCGAGCAGGGCACCATCTTCCTCGGCGGCCCCCCGCTCGTGAAGGCCGCGATCGGGGAGGACGTCTCGCCCGAGGACCTCGGCGGCGGCCGGCTGCACGCCGAGCGCTCCGGCGTCGCGGACCACCTGGCGGACGACGACCTGCACGCCATGCAGATCCTCCGGGACATCGTGGCCACCCTGCCCCCGGCCGAGGCGCCGGCCTGGGAGGTCGCCCCCGCCGCGGAGCCCGCCAAGGACCCGGCCGAGCTGACCAGCGTCGTGCCCGTGGACGTGAACACCCCCTACGACGTGCGCGAGGTGATCGACCGCCTCGTGGACGGCGGCTCCGTCCACGAGTTCAAGCCCCTCTACGGCACCACCCTGGTCACCGCGTTCGCGCGGATCGACGGCCACCCCGTGGGCGTCCTCGCCAACAACGGCATCCTGTTCGGAGACTCCGCCCGCAAGGGCGCGCACTTCATCGAACTGTGCGACCAGCGCGGCATCCCGCTGCTGTTCCTGCAGAACATCTCCGGCTTCATGGTGGGTCGGGACGCGGAGGCCGGCGGCATCGCGCGCGACGGCGCCAAGATGGTCACCGCCGTCGCGACCGCCCGCGTGCCCAAGCTGACCGTGGTGATCGGCGGCTCGTTCGGCGCCGGCAACTACGCGATGTGCGGCCGCGCCTACTCACCCCGCTTCCTGTGGATGTGGCCGAACGCGCGCATCTCCGTGATGGGCGGCCCGCAGGCCTCCTCCGTGCTCACGCAGATCAAGCAGGACCAGCGGGCCGCCGCGGGGGAGGAGCCGATGTCCTCCGAGGAGGTCGAGGCCTTCCAGGCGCCGGTCCGTCGGCAGTACGAGGACCAGGGCAGCCCCCTGTACTCCACCGCCCGCCTCTGGGACGACGGGGTGATCACCCCCGGCCAGACCCGCCGGGTGCTCTCCCTGGCCCTCGACGTCATCTCCCGTTCCCCGCTGCCGGACTCCCGGTTCGGCCTGTTCCGCATGTGAGCCACCAGTGACCGAGAACCACGCCCAGGGGACGCCCCTGTTCGACACCGTGCTGGTGGCCAACCGCGGCGAGATCGCCGTGCGCGTCATCCGCACCCTGCGCCGCCTCGGCATCCGCTCGGTGGCCGTGCACTCCGACGCCGACGCCGACGCGCGGCACGTCCGCGAGGCGGACACGGCGGTCCGCCTCGGCCCGGCTCCGGCCCGCGAGTCGTACCTGGACATCGACGCCGTCGTCGACGCCGCGCGCCGCACCGGCGCCCAGGCCGTGCACCCCGGCTACGGCTTCCTGTCCGAGAACGCCGACTTCGCCCGCGCGCTGGAGGCGGCCGGCATCGTGTTCGTGGGCCCGCCCGTGGCCTCGCTCGACGCGATGGCGGACAAGATCCGCGCGAAGGAGACCGTGGCCGCGTACGACGTGCCGGTGGTCCCCGGCATCCAGGACCCCACGCTCACCGACGAGCAGATCACGGCCGAGGCCGAGCGCGTCGGCTTCCCGCTGCTGATCAAGCCCTTCGCGGGCGGCGGCGGCAAGGGCATGGTGGCCGTGCGCGCCGCCGAGGAGCTGCCCGGCGCCCTCGCCTCGGCCCGGCGCACGGCGCGCTCGGCGTTCGGCGACGACACGCTGCTGCTCGAGCGGCTCATCACCGCGCCCCGGCACGTCGAGGTGCAGGTGTTCGCGGACGCCCACGGCGCCACCGTGCACCTGGGTGAGCGCGAGTGCTCCCTGCAGCGCCGCCACCAGAAGGTGATCGAGGAGGCCCCCGCGCCCCTGCTGACCGGGCTGGCGCACGGGGCCGAGCTCCGCGAGCGCCTGGGCCGGGCCGCCGTGGACGCGGCCGTGTCCGTGGGCTACCGCGGTGCCGGCACCGTCGAGTTCCTCGTCTCGGACGAGAACCCGGACGAGTTCTTCTTCATGGAGATGAACACCCGCCTGCAGGTGGAGCACCCGGTCTCCGAGGAGGTCGTCCGGGTGCGCGGACAGCGCCTGGACTTCGTGGAGCTGCAGCTGCGCATCGCCGCGGGGGGGCCGCTCGGCTTCGCCCAGGAGGACGTGACCCTCGACGGCGCCGCCGTCGAGGCCCGCGTCTACGCGGAGGACCCCGCGAACGGCTTCCTGCCCTCCACCGGGCCGGTGCTGCGCTGGCGCGAGCCCGCCGGCGAGGGCGTCCGCGTCGACACGCTCCTGCTGCCCTCCCGGCCGGCCGAGGAGCGCGCGTTCGGCTCCGGACCGCAGACTGGCCCCGCCGCCGGCGCCGTGGACCCCGTGGACGTCGACGGCGCACAGCCCGAGATCACCGGCTTCTACGACCCGATGATCGCCAAGCTCATCGCCCGTGGCGCCGACCGCGCCGAGGCCCTGGACCGGCTCGACGCCGCGCTCGCGGACACCGTGCTGTTCGGCGTCCGCTCCAACCTGGGCTGGCTGCGCGAGCTCGCGGCCCGCGAGGACGTGCGGACCGGCCGGCTCACCACCGAGCTGATCGACGGCCTCGAGGCGTGGACCGCCCCCGCGCTGCCCGAGGACCTCGCCGCGCTCGCGGCCGAGGCCCTGGCCGACGTGTCCGAGGACGCGGCCGCCGCCGAGCACCGCGCGGCCGGCACCGCGTGGGCCCGGGCGGACGGCTGGCGCGGCGCGGGCGCCCCGCAGCCCGGGATGCGCGTCCGGGTCGGGGACGAGGACCGCATCCTCACCGCCCCCGCCGCCGACGCCGAGGTGGACGAGGACGCCGGAGGCCTGGCGGGCGTCAACCTCCTGGCCGGTGACCCGCGGGACCCGCGCTCAGCGTGGCTGCACCGCGACGGCGCCGCGTGGCAGGTCCGCCGCCTCACCCGGGCCGAGGTGGTCGAGGCCGCCCGCGCGGCCGCGGCCGCGCGTCGTGCCCCGGCCGGCGCAGCGTCCCCCGAGGCCCGCACGCCCATGCCGGGCACCGTCGTCGCCGTGTCCGTGGCCACCGGGGACACCGTGGCCGCGGGCCAGGAGCTGGCGGTGGTCGAGGCCATGAAGATGGAGCACCCCGTCACGGCCGCCGTCGCCGGCGTCGTGACCGTCCACGTCGCCGAGGGCGACGCCGTGGCCGCGCAGGCGTTGATCGCCGTCGTCGAGCCCACCGAGCACGCAGCACCCGCAGAGAACACCTGAGAACAGGAGAGGACCATGAGCACCAAGCACCGCACCCTGCCCGCCCTCGAGGAGGACTACCAGGTCCTCTCCGACACCGTCCGCGAGTTCGCCGACGAGGTCGTGGCCCCGGTCTCCGCCGAGCTGGACGCCCAGCACGAGTTCCCGTACGAGATCGTGGCCCAGATGGGCGAGATGGGCCTGTTCGGCCTCCCGTTCCCCGAGGAGTACGGCGGCATGGGCGGCGACTACTTCGCCCTGGCCCTGGCCCTCGAGCAGCTCGGCCGCGTCAACCAGTCCGTGGCCATCACCCTCGAGGCCGGCGTCTCCCTGGGCGCCATGCCGCTGCTGAAGTTCGGCACCGAGGAGCAGAAGCAGCGCTGGCTGCCGGACCTCGTGGCCGGCACGCACCTGGCCGGCTTCGGCCTCACCGAGCCGGGCGCGGGCTCCGACGCCGGCGGCACCCAGACCACCGCCGCGCTCGAGGACGGCCAGTGGCGCATCAACGGCGCCAAGGAGTTCATCACCAACTCCGGCACGGACATCACCTCGCTCGTCACCGTCACCGCCGTGACCGGCACCGTGGAGGGCAGGACCGGCCACGACGGCCGCCCCGCCAAGGAGATCTCCACGATCCTCGTGCCCGCCGGCACCGAGGGCTTCTCCGTGGCCAAGGCCTACGACAAGGTCGGCTGGAACTCCTCGGACACCCACGCCCTGCACTTCTCGGACGTGCGCGTGCCGGAGGAGAACCTGCTGGGCGCCCGCGGCCGCGGCTTCGCCCACTTCCTCGAGATCCTCGACGAGGGCCGTATCGCCATCGCGGCCCTGGCCACCGGCGCGGCCCAGGGCTGCGTGGACGAGTCGGTCGCCTACGCCAAGCAGCGGACCTCGTTCGGCCAGAAGATCGGGCAGTTCCAGGCCGTGTCCTTCAAGATCGCCCGCATGCAGGCCCGCGCGCACGCCGCCCGCCTGGCCTACTACGAGGCCGCCCAGAAGATGCTGGCCGGCAAGCCGTTCAAGACCGAGGCCGCCATGGCCAAGCTGATCGCCGGCGAGGCCGCCATGGACAACGCCCGGGACGCCACCCAGGTGTTCGGCGGCTACGGCTTCATGAACGAGACCCTCGTGGCCCGTCACTACCGCGACTCCAAGATCCTCGAGGTCGGCGAGGGCACCACCGAGGTGCAGCTCATGCTGATCGCCCGCGAGCTGGGCCTCTGACGTGACGGAGCGCGTCGAGATCGAGCAGCGGGGCCGCTACGCGGACGAGCTGGCGGTCGGTCAGGTCTACCTGCACCGGCCCGGCCGCACGCTCACCGAGGCGGACAACGTCCTGTTCACCACCCTCACCATGAACCCGCAGGCCCTGCACCTGGACCACGCGTACGCGGCGGACCAGCCGTTCGGCCGACCGCTGGTCAACTCGATGCTGACGCTGTCCACCCTGGTGGGCCTCGCCGTCGGGCAGACCACACAGGGCACGCTCGTGGCCCAGCTCGGCCTGGGGGAGATCGCGTTCCCGAAGCCGGTCTTCCACGGGGACACGCTCTACGGGCGCTCCGAGGTCACCGCAATCCGCGAGTCCTCCTCGCGGCCGGGGCAGCGGATCGTCACGTTCGCGATGACGGGGGAGAACCAGCACGGCGACGTCGTCGTCCGCGCCCAGCGCACCTGTCTGATGTGGACCGCGCAGGCGCACGCGGAGGCCAAGGCGAAGGCCGCCGACGCCGCAGGCACGGGGGAGCGGGCATGAGCGCGCTGACCCTCGGACCGGCCGTCATGTTCACCCCGGCGGACCGCCCCGAGCGGTACGCCACGGCGCTCGAGCGCGCGGACGCGGTGATCCTCGACCTCGAGGACGCCGTCACCCCGGACGCCCGGCCCGCCGCGCGGAACGCCGTCGCGGCGGCCTGGGCGGGGCGGGCGACGGGCGGGGTCGACGGCGGCCCGCTGGACGAGGACCGCGTGGTGGTCCGCGTGAACCCCGCGGGCACCGCGGACCACGACGCCGACCTGGCCATGCTCGCCGGGACGGGCTGGCGCACGCTCATGCTCGCCAAGGCCGAGTCCGCCGCGCAGGTGGACGGGGTCGTCGCCGCCCTCGGACCGCAGACCCGCGTCGTCGCCCTATGCGAGACCGCGGCCGGGATCCTCGCCGCCGCCGACCTGGCCGCCCACCCGCACGTGGGTGCGCTGATGTGGGGCGCCGAGGACCTCGTGGCGTCGATGGGCGGCAGCTCCTCCCGCACCCCCGAGGGCGCCTACCGCTCCGTGGTCCAGCACGCCCGCGCGACGGTGCTGCTGGCGGCGGCCGCCCACGGCGCGGCCGCATGGGACGCCGTCCACCTGGACCTCGGCGACGAGGCCGGGCTGGCCGCCGAGGCCGAGGACGCCGTCGCCCTGGGCTGCACCGCGACCGTGTGCCTGCACCCGCGCCAGGTGCCCGTCGTGCGCTCCGCCTACACGCCCGCCCCGGAGGCCGTCGAGCGCGCCCGGCGCGTCCTCGCCGCGGCCGAGGGCCGACACGGGGCCTTCGAGCTGGACGGGGCGATGGTCGACGAGGTGGTCCTCGCCCAGGCCCGCGCGGTCCTGCGCCGCGCGGACGCGCCCCGGCCGGCGAGCGCCTGACCGGCTCCTCGGCGGCTCCGCGCCCCGGCGGCCCCGTGCCGTCGGGGCGCGTCCGCGTCCGCACGGCTGCGCCCCGGGGCTGTCACACGGGCGCACGGCCCCGGGGCGCGCTTGACGGCGCACCCCTCCGCCCGCCAGAGTGTGGTTGTCATCACAGTGATCTGTCTCACACTGATCCGTCCTACGCACCCCCGGAGGGCCCATGTCATCCAGCGAGCCCACGGCGCCGGTCCCCACGGCCGCGCAGTTCCGCGCCGCGCAGCAGTCCGAGGAGTTCATCGAGCTCCGGCGCACCCACCGATCCTTCGCCTTCCCCATGACCGTGGCGTTCTTCGTCTGGTACCTGGTGTTCGTGATCGTCGGCGCGTTCTTCCCCGAGTTCATGGCGATCCGCCTCGGCGGCAACATCACCCTCGGCCTGATCCTCGGCCTGCTCCAGTTCGTCACCACGTTCCTGATCACCTTCGCCTACGTCCGTTTCTCCAACCGGACCCTGGACCCCCGCGCCACCGCGCTGCGTGAGCGCCTCGAGCGCGAGGCCGCCGGCGCCCACGAGAACCCGGAGGCCACGCGATGAGCGCGCTCACCCCCCTGCTCCAGGCCGCCCCGCAGACGGTCGGCAACCCCGCCGTGAACATCGGCATCTTCGTCGCCTTCGTGGTGGTCACCCTCGTGATCGTGATCCGCGCGTCCAAGACGAACGCGTCCTCGGCCGACTACTACGCCGGCGGCCGCGGCTTCTCCGGCACCCAGAACGGCACGGCCATCGCGGGTGACTACCTCTCCGCGGCCTCGTTCCTGGGCATCGTGGGCGCGATCGCCCTCTACGGCTACGACGGCTTCCTCTACTCGATCGGCTTCCTCGTGGCGTGGCTCGTGGCCCTGCTGCTGGTGGCCGAGCTGCTGCGCAACACCGGCAAGTTCACCATGGCGGACGTGCTGTCCTTCCGCCTGCAGCAGCGTCCCGTGCGCATCGCCGCCGCCTTCGGCACCATGGCCGTCTGCCTCTTCTACCTCCTGGCCCAGATGGCCGGCGCCGGCGGCCTGGTGTCCCTGCTGCTGAACATCAACGACCGGGCCGGCCAGGCCCTCGTGATCGTGATCGTGGGCGTGCTGATGATCGTCTACGTGCTGATCGGCGGCATGAAGGGCACCACCTACGTGCAGATCATCAAGGCGATCCTGCTGATCGCCGGCGCGGGGATCATGACCGTGTGGTCACTGGCCCTGTTCGGCTTCGACTTCAACGCCATGCTGGGGGCCGCCGTCGAGATGCACCCGAAGGGCGAGGCGATCCTCGAGCCGGGCCTGCAGTACGGCGCCAGCGCGCTGACCCGCCTCGACTTCGTGTCCCTGGGCATCGCGCTCGTGCTCGGCACCGCCGGCCTGCCGCACGTGCTCATGCGGTTCTACACGGTGCCCACCGCCAAGGAGGCGCGCAAGTCCGTGGTGTGGGCCATCGTCCTCATCGGCGCGTTCTACCTGTTCACCCTCGTGCTGGGCTACGGCGCCGGCGCGCTGATCGGCCCCGAGCGCATCCTGGCCGCGCCCGGCGGGCAGAACTCCGCGGCCCCGCTCCTGGCGTTCGAGCTCGGCGGCTCCATCCTGCTGGGCCTGATCTCGGCGGTCGCGTTCGCCACCATCCTCGCGGTGGTCGCGGGCCTGGCCATCACGGCGGCGGCGTCCTTCGCCCACGACGTGTACGGCTCCGTGATCGCCAAGCACCCGCTCACCCCGCAGGAGGAGGTGCGGATCGGCAAGATCACCGTGGTGGTGATCGGCGTCCTGGCGATCGTCGGCGGCATCGCCGCCCAGGGCCAGAACGTGGCGTTCCTCGTGGCGCTCGCCTTCGCGGTGGCGGCCTCGGCGAACCTGCCGACCATCCTCTACTCCCTGTTCTGGCGGCGCTTCACCACCCGCGGCGCGGTGTGGTCGATGTACGGCGGACTGCTCTCCGCGATCATCCTGATCGTCCTGTCCCCGGTGATGTCCGGGACGCCGACCTCGATGATCCCGGGCGCGGACTTCGCGGTGTTCCCGCTGAAGAACCCGGGCATCGTCTCCATCCCGCTGGCCTTCTTCCTCGGCTGGCTCGGCTCGGTGACCTCGTCGCGTGCCGAGGACCCGGACAAGCAGGCCGAGATGGAGGTCCGCTCCCTCACCGGCATCGGCGCCGAAAAGCCGGTGCAGCACTGATCCGCAGCTGACCCGGTCCCACGGGGGCCGGCGGGGCGGGACGTCGCGGTGCGGCGTCCGTCCGGCCGGCCCCCCGTCCGTGTCCAGGCCCGGCTGGCATCATGGCGGGGTGACGCACGGATCCCTCACCGACTACACGCTTCCCGCCCCCGCCCCGGCGCACGACGGCGGCGTCCCGCGCGCCGTCGCCCTGATCGGCTCCACGGGCTCGATCGGCACCCAGGGCCTCGACGTGATCGCCCAGGACCCCGCCCGGCTCCGGGCCGTCGCGCTCGCGGGCGGGGCGAACACGACCCTGCTGGCCGAGCAGGCCGTGCGCTTCGAGGTCGAGGCGGTGGGCTCCGCCGCGGCGGGGGAGGGGGAGCTGCGGGCCGCCCTCGCCGACGCCGCCGCCCGCCTCGGGCGCCCGGCCCCCCGGCCCGTGCTGTTCACCGGTCCGTGCGCCGCCGAGCAGATCGCCGCGTGGCCCGGCGCCGACACCGTGCTGAACGGGATCACGGGCTCGATCGGCCTGCGGCCCACCCTCGCCGCGCTGCACGCCGGCCACCGCCTGGCCCTGGCCAACAAGGAGTCGCTCATCGTCGGCGGGGCCCTCGTGAAGGCCGCCGCGGCACCAGGGCAGCTCGTGCCGGTGGACTCCGAGCACTCCGCGCTCGCGCAGGCGCTGCGCGGCGGCACGGCGGACGAGGTCCGCCGCCTCGTGCTCACGGCCTCGGGCGGGCCGTTCCGGGGCCTGGACCGCGCCGCCCTGCACGCGGTCACCCCCGCCCAGGCCCTCGCCCACCCCACGTGGGACATGGGCCGCGTCGTCACCACCAACTCCGCCTCCCTCGTGAACAAGGCCCTCGAGGTGATCGAGGCCCACCTGCTGTTCGACGTACCCCTGGACCGGATCGACGTCGTGGTCCACCCGCAGTCCGTCGTGCACTCGATGGTCGAGTTCGTCGACGGGTCCACGCTCGCCCAGGCCTCCCCGCCGGACATGCGCCTGCCCATCGCCCTCGGGCTGTGCTGGCCGCGCCGGCTCCCGGGCGCGGCCCCGGCCTGCGACTGGACGCGGGCGGCCACCTGGACCTTCGAGCCCCTCGACGAGGAGGCCTTCCCCGCCGTGCGGGCCGCGAAGGAGGCGGCGGCCGCCTCGCCCACCCACATGGCCGTGTTCAACGCCGCCAACGAGGAGGCGGTGGACGCCTTCCACGCCGGCGCCCTGCCCTTCGACGGGATCGTGGACACGGTCCGCGCCGTCGTCGCCGACTACGCCCCCGAGGACGTGCTCGCCGCGGCCGGCCACGACCCCGCGCCGACGGCGCTCACCGTGGACGCCGTGCTCGCCGCCGAGATCTGGGCGCGCCGTGCGGCGCGGGCCCGCTGGTGACCGTCGTGGAGATCCTCTGGTACGTCGCGGGTGTCCTCGCGGTCGCGCTGGGCCTGGCGGTCTCGATCGCCCTGCACGAGGTCGGCCACCTCGTCCCGGCCAAGCTCTTCGGCGTGCGCGTCACGCAGTACATGATCGGCTTCGGCCCGACGCTCGTCTCGTGGCGCCGCGGGGAGACGGAGTACGGGTTCAAGGCCGTCCCGCTGGGCGGCTACGTCGCGATGATCGGGATGCTGCCCCCGCCGCGGCCCGGGCAGACGCCCCGCACGGCGTCCACGGGCTTCGTCCAGCAGCTGGGCCGCATCGCCGACGACGCCCGGGCCCAGGCCGCCGAGGAGGTCCGCCCCGGCGACGAGCACCGCCGCTTCCTGGCTCTGCCGGTGTGGAAGCGCGTGGTGATCATGCTCGGCGGGCCGTTCATGAACCTGCTCATCGCCCTCGGCGTCACCGCCCTGCTGGTCACCACGGTGGGCACCTCGCAGCCGAGCACCACCGTCGCCGAGGTCTTCCGGTGCGTGGTCACGACGCAGGAGCAGCAGGCCCGCGCCGCCTCCGGCGGGACAGAGGACTGCCGCCCGGGCGATCCCGCCGGGCCCGCCCACGAGGCGGGACTGCGCCCCGGGGACACCGTGCTCGCCTTCGACGGGCAGCCGGTCTCCGACTGGGATGCCCTCTCCGCCGCGATCCGGGACCGCGCCGGACAGCCCACCCGGATCGAGTGGGAGCGCGACGGCGAGCGGATGAGCGCCACCCTGACCCCGCGCCTGACGGAACGGCCCGTGACGGACGCGCTGGGCCGGCCCGAGCGGGCCCCGGACGGGACCGTCGCGACCCACGAGGTCGGGTTCATCGGCATGGGCGCGCAGCTCGAGACGGTCCGCGGCACCCCGCTCGACGCCGGCCCGCTCGTGGCCCAGCAGGTGCGGGGCGTCGTCGACGTCGTCCTCGTGCTGCCGCAGCGGCTGTGGGACACCGCCGTCGCCGTGGTGACCCCGGCCGAGCGCGACCCGGACGGCCCGATGTCTGTGGTGGGGGTCGGCCGGATCGCCGGGGAGGCGGCGGCCCTCGAGGAGGCCACGCTGACGGACAAGGCCGCCCTGCTGCTGTCCCTGCTCGCGGGCGTGAACGTGGCGCTCATGGTGTTCAACCTCATCCCGCTGCTCCCGCTCGACGGCGGCCACGTGGCCGGCGCCCTGTGGGAGGCGGTGCGCCGCGGCTGGGCCCGGATCACGGGCCGCCCCGACCCGGGGCCGTTCGACCTGGCCCGCATGCTGCCGCTGACCTACGCGGTGGGTGGGGCGATGCTGCTCATGGGCGTCCTCCTGATCGTGGCGGACATCGTGGAGCCGGTCCGGCTGTTCTGAGCCCGGCCCGTTCGCCGTGGGCGGTCGCCCCGCGCCCCGGGGCACCCGCGCGCCTAGGATGGACCGGAGAACCCGGCGGCCCCGCACCGTCGACCCCGAGAACCCATGAGGAGCGCCCCCGTGCCCGTCAGCCTTGGAATGCCGTCCGCCCCGCCGCCCGTGCTGGCCCCGCGCCGCACCACCCGGCAGATCCAGGTGGGCTCGGTGGGCGTCGGCTCGCAGCACCCCGTCTCGGTGCAGTCGATGACCACCACCAAGACGCACGACATCGGCGCGACCCTGCAGCAGATCGCCGAGCTCACGGCCGCCGGCTGCGACATCGTCCGCGTGGCCTGCCCCACGGACAAGGACGCCGAGGCCCTCAAGGTCATCGCCCAGCAGTCCACCATCCCCGTGATCGCGGACATCCACTTCCAGCCGAAGTACGTGTTCGCGGCGATCGAGGCCGGCTGCGGCGCCGTGCGCGTGAACCCGGGCAACATCAAGAAGTTCGACGACAAGGTCAAGGAGATCGCGCAGGCCGCCTCGGACCACGGCACCTCCATCCGCATCGGCGTCAACGCCGGTTCCCTGGATCCGCGTCTGCTGAAGAAGTACGGCAAGGCCACCCCGGAGGCCCTCGTCGAGTCCGCGGTCTGGGAGGCCTCCCTCTTCGAGGAGCACGGCTTCAAGGACTTCAAGATCTCCGTCAAGCACAACGACCCGGTGATCATGGCCCGCGCCTATGAGCTGCTCGCCGAGCAGGGTGACTGGCCGCTGCACCTCGGGGTCACCGAGGCCGGCCCGGCCTTCCAGGGCACCATCAAGTCCGCCACCGCCTTCGGCTACCTGCTCGGCCAGGGCATCGGCGACACCATCCGCGTCTCCCTCTCCGCGCCGCCCGTCGAGGAGGTCAAGGTGGGCCTGCAGATCCTGCAGTCCCTGAACCTGCGCGAGCGCAAGCTCGAGATCGTCTCCTGCCCCTCGTGCGGCCGCGCCCAGGTGGACGTGTACACGCTGGCCGAGCAGGTCACCGAGGGCCTCCAGGACCTCGAGGTCCCGCTGCGGGTGGCCGTCATGGGCTGCGTCGTCAACGGGCCGGGCGAGGCCCGCGAGGCCGACCTCGGCGTCGCCTCCGGCAACGGCAAGGGCCAGATCTTCGTCAAGGGCGAGGTCATCCGCACCGTGCCCGAGGATCAGATCGTGGAGACCCTCATCGAGGAGGCCAACCGGATCGCCGGTGAGATGGACCTGGGGGAGGACGGCGGTGACCAGGCTGCCGCCGGTGCCCCGGTGGTCTCCGTCCACTGACCGGGAGGTCCGGGCCGCCACGGGAGACCGCGTCCGCCTGCTGACCGACGCGGACACTGCCGCGCTCGCGGCCCTGTCCGCCCGCGCCCCCGTGTCCAACGTGTTCGTGGACTCCCTGCTGGAGGCGGGCCGCCTGGCCGGCCCGCGCGGGGGAGCGGCGGGCACCCTGTTCCTCGGGATCGACGACGCCCGGGGCGCCGGGGGGCTGCGCGCGGCCGTCTGGATCGGCTCGAACGTGGTGCCGGTCGCCGCGTCCGAGGCCCCGGACGCGGGCTGGGCGCCGGGCGACGCGGAGGCGCTCGGCGCGGCGACCGCCGCCCTGCGCCGCCGGTACGGGTCGATCTACGGCCCGGCCGGTCCCGTGCTGGCCGCCGGCGAGGCCCTCGCCGCCGCGGGCCACCGGTCCCGGTCCGTGCGCGCCGACCAGCCGCTGCTCGTGCTGGGCACGGCCGGGGGGATCGCCTCGAACCCGCACGTGGTGCAGGCGCAGCCACACGACTTCGCGCGCGTCCTGCCGGCCAGCGCGGCGATGTTCGAGGAGGAGCTCGGCTTCTCCCCGTTCGCCGGGGGCGCGGCCCAGTACCGGGACCGGGTCGAGCGGCTGATCCACACCGGGCGCGTCTTCATCGACCCGGGCCCGCGCGACGCGGGCGGCCCGCTGCGCTTCAAGGCGGACATCGGGCTGCTCTCCTCCCGGTGCGCCCAGATCCAGGGCGTGTGGATGGCCCCCGCCGCGCGGGGCCGAGGTCTGGCGGCGTCGGCGATGGCCGCCGTCGTGGACTACGTGCGCCTCCAGGCGCCCGTGGTCAGCCTCTATGTCAACGCGTACAACACCCCCGCGCTGCGCACGTACGAGCGCGTGGGGTTCGAACGGCGCGGCACGTTCGCGACCGTCCTGTACTGACCCGGCGGACCTGCGCGGGCGATAGGATCGGCGGTCAGGACGCCGGGCACCCCCGTGCCGGCGTCGTCCCGTCCCGCGCGCCGCCCCCGACCGCGCGAGCCCGTCCGAGGAGGCCCCGTCATGCCCCTGCGCATGTCCACCCTGTTCCTGCGCACCCTGCGCGACGACCCGGCGGAGGCCGAGGTGGCGAGCCACAGGCTCCTCGTCCGTGCCGGCTACATCCGTCGCGCGGCCCCGGGCATCTACTCGTGGCTGCCGCTGGGCCTGAAGGTGCTGGCCAAGGTGGAGCGGATCGTGCGCGAGGAGATGGACGCGATCGGCGCCCAGGAGGTGCACTTCCCGGCGCTGCTGCCGCGGGAGCCCTACGAGGCCACGGGGCGCTGGGAGGAGTACGGCGACGGGCTGTTCCGCCTGCAGGACCGCAGGGGCAACGACTACCTCCTGGCCCCCACGCACGAGGAGATGTTCACGCTCCTGGTGAAGGACCTGTACTCCTCGTACAAGGACCTGCCCGCGTACCTGTACCAGATCCAGACCAAGTACCGGGACGAGGCCCGCCCGCGCGCCGGCCTGCTGCGCGGGCGCGAGTTCATCATGAAGGACTCCTACTCCTTCACGGTGGACGACGCCGGCCTGGACGCCGCGTACGAGGCCCATCGGGCCGCCTACCTGCGGATCTTCGACCGTCTCGGCCTCGAGGTCGTGCCGGTGCGGGCCACCTCCGGTGCGATGGGCGGCTCCCGCTCCGAGGAGTTCCTGCACCCCACCGAGGTGGGCGAGGACACCTTCGTCGAGTCCGACGGCGGCTACCGCGCCAACGTCGAGGCCGTCACCACGGTGGCCCCCGCCCCGCTGGACGAGGCGGCCATGGCGGCCCTGCCCGCCGCCGAGGTCAAGGACACCCCGGTCTCCACCACCATCGCCGCGCTCGTGGACGTCGCCAACCGGCTGGCCCCGCGCGAGGGCGAGCCGTGGACCGCCGCGGACACGCTCAAGTGCGTCGTGGTCACCGCGGTGGTGGACGGCGGCGAGCGCCGCTCGTTCGTCGTGGGCGTGCCCGGCGACCGTGAGGTGGACCTCAAGCGCCTCGAGGCGTCCGTGGGCCCGGCGCTCGGCGTGGTCGGCGAGCCCACGCTCGAGGCCGCGACCGCCGCGGACCTGGCCGCGCACCCCGCCCTGGTCAAGGGCTACATCGGCCCCGCGGCCGCCGATGCGGTCGAGGGCACCCCGGTGCTCGGCGCGGAGGGCTCCGTCTCGGGCCTGCCCTTCTTCGTGGACCCGCGCATCGCCCCCGGCACCGCGTGGATCACCGGCGCGAACGCGGACCAGCGCCACGTGTTCGGCCTCGTGGCCGGCCGCGACTTCACGTGGGACGGCGTGCTCGAGGCCACCGCGGTGCGTGAGGGCGACGAGGCCCCGGACGGCTCCGGCCCGCTGCACACCCGCCGCGGCATGGAGATGGGCCACATCTTCCAGCTCGGCCGCAAGTACGCCGAGGCCCTCGACCTGAAGGTCCTCGACGTCCACGGCAAGCAGGTCGTGGTGACCATGGGCTCCTACGGCATCGGCATCACGCGCGCCGTCGCCGCGATCGCCGAGCGCTACCACGACGACAAGGGCCTGGCGTGGCCGCGCGCGGTGGCCCCGGCGGACGTGCACGTCGTCGTCGCCACGAAGGGCGAGGACGGCTTCGCCGCCGCCGAGACCCTCGCGGCGGGCCTCGAGGCCGAGGGCCTGACCGTGCTCGTGGACGACCGTCCGAAGGTCAGCCCCGGCGTGAAGTTCAAGGACGCCGAGCTCATCGGCGTGCCCACCACCGTGGTGATCGGCCGCGGCCTGGCCGACGGTGAGCTCGAGCTCAAGGACCGGGCCACCGGCGAGGCGCGCCCCGTGCCCGTGGACGGGGCCGTCGCGGCGGTGCTCGCGGAGGTGCGCCACGGGCGCTGAGTGGTTCGGCGCCGTCGAGCTGACCGCCGGACTGCTCGTCCTCGTGCTCGCCGCGGGCTTCGCGGCGGGCTGGATCGACGCCGTCGTGGGCGGGGGCGGGCTCCTGCAGCTGCCGGCCCTGCTGCTCGTGCCCGGGCTGAGCCCGATCCAGGCGTTGGCCACCAACAAGCTCGGCTCGGTGTTCGGCACGGCGACGTCGGCGCTCACCTACCGGCGGCGCCTGCGGCAGGACCTGTCCACCGCACTGCCGATGGCCGCCGTCGCCTTCGCGGCGGCCCTGGGCGGGGCCGTGGTCGCTGCGCATCTGCCGGCCGGCGTGATCCGGCCCGTGATCCTGGTGGCGCTGATCGCCGTCGCCGTGTTCACGGCCGTGCGCCCGGGCCTCGGGCAGGTCGCCGGCGTGGGACCGCGGCGGAGCACCGCGCTGGCCCGGGCCGTGGCGCTCGGCGCGGCGGTGGGCTTCTACGACGGCGTCCTCGGCCCCGGCACGGGCACGTTCCTCATCCTGGGGCTGGTCCTGCTGCTCAAGTTCGACTTCCTGCACGCCTCGGCACAGGCGAAGGTGGTCAACCTCGCGACCAACCTCGGCGCCCTCGCGTACTTCGTGCCCTCGGGGCACGCGGTGCTGGGCCTGGGGCTGCTGCTCGGCGCGGCCAACCTCGTGGGCGGCTACGTGGGGGCCCGCATGGCGATCGCCCGCGGCACCGGCTTCATCCGCGTGGTGTACCTCATGGTGGTGACCGCGCTCATCGTCAAGGTCGGCGCGGACACCCTCGCCCCGCTGCTGCGCTGACCCCGCCCCGTCCGACCCGGTCGGGAGCACTCGGCCCCGCCGTGGGCCGCCGGTAGGCTCGGCCCCGGATCCCGACCCCGGCCCCCGCCCGCGTGGCGCGGCGGCCCCGACCCGACGAGTGAGGCACCCCATGGACAGCACCGACCGCCGCGACGACCTCGCCGAGCTGCGCATCCGCGTCGAGGAGGCACTGGCGGCCGACGACGTGGTGGTGGAGCAGGTGCGCGCCACGGGCACCGCCGAGCACCGCACCGTCGAGGTGGTCCTCGACCGCGCCTCGGGCACCCGGGGTCTGAGCCTGGACGACGTCGCCCGCCTCTCCGGCCGGGTCTCCGCCGCCCTCGACGCCCTGGGCGACCACGTGCCCGGCGTCGGCGCGGGGGAGTACCTGCTGGAGGTCACCACCGCGGGCGTGGACCGCCCGCTCACCGAGCCCCGCCACTTCGCCCGCAACGTCGGCCGTCTCGTCGAGGTCTCGGTCGACGACGCCGCGCCTGTGACCGCCCGCCTGAAGGACGTGACGGACGACGACGTCGAGCTGGCCGTGGTGCGCCCGCCCGCGAAGAAGGGCATGAAGGCCAAGGAGCTGCCCGCCGAGCGGGTCGCCCTCGACCGCCTCGGTCCGGCGATCGTGCAGGTAGAGTGGAGCCCCGCTCAGCAGGCCGGCGACGCCGACGCCGCCGCGGGCGAGGACACGGCCGAGCACACGGAGGCATGAGTTGGACATCGACATGAGCGCGCTGCGCATGCTGGAGGCGGAGCGGGAGATCCCGATGGACCGCCTCATCCCCACCATCGAGCAGGCCCTGCTCATGGCGTACCACCGCACCCCGGGGGCCCTGAAGCGCGCCCGCGTGGAGATCGACCGCGCGACCGGCCACGTCACCGTGTGGGCCACGGAGCTGGACGAGGACGACACGCCCATCGGCGAGTTCGACGACACCCCGAACGGCTTCGGCCGGGTGGCCGCCTCCACGGCGCGCCAGGTGATGATCCAGCGCATGCGCGAGGAGGACGACGACAAGGTCCTCGGCGAGTTCAAGGACAAGGAGGGCGAGCTCGTCTCCGGCGTCATCCAGCAGGGCCTGAACCGCCACATGGTCCAGGTGAACCTCGGCACCCTCGAGGCCGTCCTCCCGCCGCCCGAGCAGGTGCCCGGCGAGGACTACGCCCACGGCCGCCGGATCCGCGCCTACGTGGTCTCCGCGACGCGCGGCGCCAAGGGCCCGTCCGTCACGGTGTCCCGCTCGCACCCCGGCCTCGTGCGCAAGCTCTTCGAGCTCGAGGTCCCGGAGATCGCGGACGGCTCGGTCGAGATCACGGCGCTGGCCCGCGAGGCCGGCCACCGCACCAAGATGGCCGTGCGCGCCACCCGCCCCGGGGTGAACGCCAAGGGCGCCTCCATCGGGGAGATGGGCAGCCGCGTGCGCGCCGTCATGACGGAGCTCAACGACGAGAAGATCGACATCGTCGACCACGTGGACGACCCCGCCGCGATGATCGCCAACGCCCTCTCGCCCGCCACGACCGTCTCGGTGGAGATCCTCGACGCGGACCAGCACTCGGCCCGCGCCGTGGTGCCGGAGTACCAGCTGTCCCTGGCCATCGGCAAGGAGGGCCAGAACGCCCGCCTCGCGGCCAAGCTCACGGGCTGGCGGATCGACATCGTCGGCGACGGGGTCACCACCTCCGCCCTGGGCCGCTGACCGTCCCCGGGAACAGATCCGGGCCCGGACGCGCTAGGATGGATGAGGTCCTTTCTCGATCCGACGCCCGTGAGGGGTGAACGCATGACGTCTCGGACGGTCGTGCGCACCTGCATCGGATGCCGATCGAGGGCGGACCAGCAAGAGCTGGTGCGCGTCGCCCTGGACTCCTCGACGGAACCCCTATCCGTCGTCTGGGACCCGGAACGACGCCGTCCCGGCCGGGGTGCGTGGCTGCATCCCGGCGAGGACTGCCTCCTCCTCGCCCTGCGCCGCCGCGCGTTCGGGCGGGCCTTCCGGTCCGCCGTCGACGCCGACGCGCTGGGCCGCACCGCGGAGGCACCGGCTGACAGACCGACAGATGAAGGCGGGTCAGAGATCTGATGCGTACCCGATGAGCACTGAAGCATGAGTGCCCAGCGATGAACTTCACCCCCTGCTATCAGGCAGGCCGTGGTGCGCGTGCCCTGGTGGCGCGCGCGACGGCCTGGAGCAACGTCAACGGTCCCAGGACGCGCTGAGACGGACAGCCCGAGCGGCTCCGTTCCGGCCCGTGGGGCCAGAACAGGAGAACCGTGGCCAAGGTCCGCGTCCATGAGCTCGCCAAGGAGCTCGGCATCACCTCGAAGGAGGCCTTGAGCACGCTCAAGGACCTCGGCGAGTTCGTCAGCTCGGCTTCGTCCACCATCGAGCCCCCGGTGGTCAAGAAGCTGCGCAACGCCTACCCGGGTGCCGGCAAGTCCGCCGCCAAGCCCGGTTCCACGCCCGCCGCCCCGGGCCGTTCCGCCGCGCCGAAGCCGGCGGCCGCCCCGTCGCCGCGCGCCGCGGCCCCCACGTCGAATGCCGGCGCCCCGGCGCCCGGTCCCGCCGCGGGCCGCACCGCCGCGCCCAAGCCGGGCGCCGCCCCGACCCCCGGCCCCGCCGCACCGACGCCGGCCGCCCCGGCCGAGCCGAAGGCCCCGCAGCCGCCGGCCACGCCGGGGTCGGCCGCGCCGAAGCCGGGCTCCGCCGCGCCCAAGCCGGGTGCCTCCGCGCCCAAGCCGGGCGCCCCGCGTCCCGGCAACAACCCGTTCAGCCCCAAGGGCGGCTCCGCCGGGCCTCGCCCGGGCGCCCGCCCGGGCGGCCGTGGCGGTGCTCCGCGTCCGGGCAACAACCCGTTCGCCCCCTCGCAGGGCATGCGCTCCGGTCGTGAGGACCGCGCGCCTCGTCCGGGCGGCCCCCGTCCGCCGGCCGGTGCCGGCGGTCCCCGTCCGGGCGGTCCGCGCCCGGCCGCGGGCGCCGGCGGTCCCCGCCCCGGTGGGCCGCGTCCGAACCCGGGCATGATGCCCAAGCAGATCACCCCGGCCCCGCAGCCGGCCCGCGGCCGTGGCCGTCCGGGCGGCGGCCCCGGTGGCGGTCCGGGTCGTCCCGGCGGCCCGGGCGGCCGTGGCGGTCGCGGCAACGCCCAGGGCGCCTTCGGGCGCGGCGGCGGCCCGCGCAAGGGACGCAAGTCGAAGCGCGCGAAGCGCCAGGAGTTCGAGCAGCAGCACACGCGTGAGATCGGCGGCGTCAAGGTCCCCAAGGGTGACGGCACCACCGTCCTGCGTCTGCGCCGCGGCGCGTCCCTGGCCGACTTCGCCGAGAAGATCCGCGCCGACGTCGCCGACCTGGTGAAGGTGCTCTTCACCCTCGGCGAGATGGCCTCGGCCAACCAGTCCCTCGACGAGGAGACCTTCCAGCTGCTCGGCGACGAGCTGGGCTACAAGGTCCAGATCGTGTCCCCGGAGGACGAGGACAAGGAGCTGCTGGAGGCCTTCGACATCGACCTCGAGGCCGAGGCGGCCAACGAGGACGAGGCCGACCTCGAGCCGCGCCCCGCGGTCGTCACCGTCATGGGCCACGTGGACCACGGCAAGACGCGTCTGCTGGACGCCATCCGCTCCTCGAACGTCATCGAGGGCGAGGCCGGCGGCATCACGCAGCACATCGGCGCCTACCAGGTGCCCGTGGAGCACGAGGGCGAGCAGCGTCGCCTCACCTTCATCGACACCCCGGGTCACGAGGCGTTCACCGCCATGCGTGCCCGCGGTGCGAAGGTCACCGACATCGCCGTGCTGGTGGTGGCGGCCGACGACGGCGTCATGCCGCAGACCGTCGAGGCGCTCAACCACGCCCAGTCGGCCGGCGTGCCGATCGTGGTGGCGGTCAACAAGATCGACAAGGACACCGCCGCCCCGGACAAGATCCGCGGTCAGCTCACCGAGTACGGCCTCGTGCCCGAGGAGTACGGCGGCGACACGATGTTCGTGGACGTCTCCGCGCGCAACAACATCAACATCGACCAGCTGCTCGAGGCGATCCTGCTCACCGCGGACGCCGCCCTCGAGCTCACGGCGAACCCGCACAAGGCCGCCCGCGGCGTGGCCATCGAGGCCAACCTCGACAAGGGCCGCGGCGCCGTCGTCACCGTGCTGGTGCAGACCGGCACGCTGCGCGTGGGCGACACCATGGTGGTGGGCTCCGCCCACGGCCGTGTGCGCGCCATGTTCGACGAGAACGGCAACGCCGTGGAGGCGGCCGATCCGTCGCGTCCCGTCCAGGTGCTCGGCCTGTCCACGGTGCCGCGTGCCGGCGACTCGTTCCTCGTCACCGACGACGAGCGCACCGCCCGCCAGATCGCGGAGAAGCGCGAGGCCGCGGACCGCAACGCCCAGCTGGCCAAGCGCCGCAAGCGCATCACCCTGGAGGACTTCGACCAGGCCGTGGCCGAGGGCAAGCTGGACACGCTCAACCTCATCATCAAGGGCGACGCGTCCGGTGCCGTCGAGGCGCTCGAGGACTCGCTGCTCAAGATCGAGGTCGGCGAGGACGAGGTGCAGCTGCGCGTCATCCACCGCGGCGTCGGCGCCATCACGCAGAATGACGTGAACCTGGCGACCGTGGACAACGCCATCATCATCGGCTTCAACGTGCGCCCCGCCGAGCGGGTCGCCGACCTGGCCGACCGCGAGGGCGTGGACATGCGCTTCTACAGCGTGATCTACGACGCGATCGACGACATCGAGAACGCGCTCAAGGGCATGCTGAAGCCGGAGTACGAGGAGGTCGAGCTCGGCTCGGCCGAGGTCCGCGAGGTGTTCCGCTCCTCCAAGTGGGGCAACATCGCCGGTTCGCTCGTGCGCTCGGGCCTCATCCGCCGCAACGCCCAGGCCCGCCTGGTGCGCGACGGCGTGGTGGTCTCCGATCACCTCAAGATCGAGTCGCTGCGCCGCTTCAAAGACGACGCCACGGAGGTCCGCGAGGGCTACGAGTGCGGCATCGGCCTGGGCAGCTTCAACGACATCAAGGAGGGCGACGTGATCGAGACCTTCGAGATGCAGGAGAAGCCGCGCGTCTGACGGCCGGGGCGGGGGCCCGCACGGGCCCCCGCCTTCCGCGTCCCACCCTCTGAACCATCACCACCGGAAGGAACCGCACCATGGCCGATCCGGCACGCGCCGGCCGCCTGGCCCAGCGCATCAAGGTCCTCGTGGCCGAGGCGCTGCGCCGCGGCGTCAAGGACGATCGCGTGGAGCCCGTCACCGTGACGGAGGTCCGCGTGACCAACGACCTGCAGCACGCCACCGTCTACTACACCGTCCTGGGCGACGAGGCCACGGTGGCCGCCGCCCACGAGGGCATCCAGGACAACCGCGGCATCCTGCGCCGCGAGGTGGGCCGCGGGCTCACCATCCGCCTGGTGCCCACCCTCGAGTTCGTGGCGGACACCGTCCCCGAGGCGGCCGCACACCTGGAGGACGTCCTCCGCGCGGCCAAGGAGCGGGACGCCGAGCTGGCGAAGGCGCGCGAGGGCGCGTCGTACGCCGGTGACGCGGACCCGTACCGCACCGCGGAGCCGGACGCCGACGCCGACGACGCCCCGCGCGCCTGAGGCCCGCGGCACGGTGAGCGCACGCAGCACCGGGGGACAGGCCCCCGACGCGCCGGGAACGGAGGCGTCGGGGGTCGTCCTCGTGGACAAGCCGCAGGGGTGGACCTCGCACGACGTCGTCGGGCGGGTCCGCCGGCTGGCGGGCACCCGCAAGGTGGGCCACGCCGGCACCCTGGACCCCATGGCCACGGGCCTGCTCGTGGTCGGCGTCAACAAGGCCACGCGCCTGCTGACCGCCATCACGGGCACGGACAAGACGTACACGGCCACGATCCGGCTCGGGCAGTCGACCGTCACGGACGACGCGGAGGGCGAGGTCGTGCAGACCCGGCTGGCCAACGCCGTCACGCCCGAGCGCGTGGCCGAGCAGGTCGCCGCCCTCACGGGCGAGATCCTGCAGGCGCCCTCGGCCGTCTCCGCCGTCAAGGTGGCGGGCCGGCGCGCCTACGATCGCGTCCGCGCGGGAGAGGACGTCACCCTCGACGCCCGCCCCGTCACCGTGCACGAGTTCACGGTGCACGAGCTGCGCCGGCTCGACGGCGGCCGGCTGGTCGACCTCGACGTCACCGTGCGCTGCTCGTCCGGGACCTACATCCGGGCGCTCGCCCGCGACCTGGGCGAGGCCCTCGAGACCGGCGGGCACCTCACGGCGCTGCGCCGCACCGCCGTCGGCCCGTTCGACGTGGCCGACGCGCTCTCGCTCGAGGCCCTCGCGGAGCGGTTCGCGATGACCGAGCTCTCCGAGGCCGCCGCCGGGCTCTTCCCGGTGCGCGAGCTGACGGAGCACGAGGCCCACGAGCTCGCCTTCGGGCGGGTCGTGGCGCCCACCGGCACGGGTGAGACGCTCGTCGCCGGGCGCGCGCCGGACGGCCGCGTCATCGCCCTCGTCTCCGACGTGCGCCGCCGCGGCGCCGACGTCGCCAAGCCCCAGCTCGTGTTCGCCCCGGCCGAGGGGCCGGGACAGGGAAGGACCGCATGATCCTCGACGCCTGGTTCTGGACGGGACTGGTGATCGGTGCCGTCTCGTTCGTCGTCTGCGTGGTGATGACGGCGATCCGCCGCCACCCCGCGGACGCCTCGATCCTCTCGGTGGCCGCCGTCGAGCTGTTCACGCTCGTCTATGCGGCGGCCGCCGCCGTCCGCCAGCTCGGCGGGGACACCCTGAACGGCCCCGGCTGGGAGTTCTGGGGCTACATCCTCACCGCCCTGATCGTGCCGGTGATCGCCGTGGGCTGGGCCGTCACGGACAAGACCCGGTGGTCCAACCTCGTGCTGGCCGTGGTCGGGCCCACGATCGCCGTGATGCTGCACCGCATGCAGGTCATCTGGTTCGGGCAGTGGTGAGGAGGATGGACATGGCACCCAGCGACGGCGCCCCCGCGCGCAACCAGGGTCTCGGCCGGATCATCGTCATGGTCTACGCGGTGTTCGCCCTCTCGGCGAGCGCGCGCAGCCTCTTCCAGATCCTCACGCAGTTCGACGCCGCCCCCGTGGCGTACACGCTCTCCGCGGTCGCGGCGGTCGTGTACATCGTGGCGACGTTCGCGCTCGCCCGCTCCGGCGCGCGCGCCTGGGCCGTGGCGCTGGGCGCCGTGCTCGTGGAGCTGGCCGGCGTGGTGGGCGTGGGCCTGTGGACCGTCCTGGATCCGGGGATGTTCGCCCACGACACCGTGTGGTCCCGGTTCGGCGCGGGCTACGGCTACGTGCCGCTCGTGCTGCCGGTGGTCGGCCTGATCTGGCTGCTGACGCACCGCCCCGCCCGCCCGGCCGAGGCGGGGGCGCTCTGATGCGGGTCTGGAACAGCCTGGACGAGGTCCCCACGGACCTGCCGCGCACCGTGGTCACCCTGGGCAACTTCGACGGCGTGCACCGCGGCCACCGGGAGGTGCTGCGCCGGGTCGTCGAGCTGGCGCGGGCCCGCGACGCCCTGGCCGTGGCCGTGACCTTCACCCCGCACCCGCGCGCCGTGCACCATCCCGAGGTGCCCCACGTGGACATCATCAGCCCCGAGCAGCGGGTCGTCCTCCTGGACGAGGCGGGTCTGGACGCGGTGCTCCTGCAGCGCTACACCCTCGAGTTCGCGGACCAGTCCCCGGAGGAGTTCGTCCGCGGCATGCTCGTGCACGGGCTGCACGCCGCCGTCGTGGTCGTGGGGCACGACGTGCGCTTCGGCCGGGGCAACACCGGCGACGTCGCGGAGATGGTGCGCCTGGGGGCCCGCTACGGCTTCGAGGTCGAGGCCGTCGAGGAGTTCCCCGCCGAACACGGGGCCGAGCCGGAGCGCCGCTGCTCCTCGACCTGGGTGCGGGAGGCCCTGGCCGCGGGCGACGTCGCCCAGGCCGCGGCCGTGCTCGGCCGGCACCACGTGCTCGCCGGCGAGGTGGTGCACGGGTTCGCGCGCGGCCGCGAGCTCGGCTTCCCCACGGCGAACCTCGAGACGGATGTGCAGGGCATGATCCCGGCCGACGGCGTCTACGCCGGCTGGGTGCACGACGCGCACGGCGGGGTGTGGCCGGCCGCGATCTCCATCGGCTCGAACCCCACGTTCGAGGACGTCTCCCGCGTGGTGGAGGCACACGTGATCGACCGCCACGACGAGCGGGTGGAGGACTTCGACCTGTACGGCCAGCACATCGAGGTGGAGTTCGTGGCCCGGCTGCGCGGGATGGTCGCCTACGAGGGCGTCGAGAAGCTCGTGGCGCAGATCACGCAGGACGTGGACGAGGCCCGGGCGATCCTGGCCACGACCCCCTCCGACCGGTGAGCGCCCCGGAGCCGGGCGCTCCCCCCGCTGTGCCGAACCTGCCGGGGCGCCCGGCCCGGGCCCGTCGGGCCGGGCCCAACCCCTTCGAGACCGGCGGGGAGCACTACGACGCCGTCCGCCCCTCCTACCCGGCCGCCGCGGTGGACCGCGTCCTGGCGGGCACCGCCGACGGCGCGGACGTGGTGGAGCTCGGGGCCGGGACGGGACTGTTCACCCGGCTGCTCGCGGCCCGCCCGGCGGACCGGGTGCGGACGGTGACGGCCCTCGAGCCGTCGGCGTCGATGCGCGCCGTCCTGGAACGCGAGGTCGCGGCCGGCACGGGCGGGCGGGTGCGCGCCGTGCCGGGCACGGGCGAGGCCACGGGCCTGCCGGCGGCGAGCGCCGACGTCGTGGTGGCGGCCCAGGCATGGCACTGGATGGACCCGGCCGCGGCGAGCGCGGAGGCCGCACGGGTGCTGCGCCCGGGCGGGCGCCTGGCCGCGGTGTGGAACCAGCTCGACACGGCGGTGCCGTGGGTGCACCGTCTCACCCGGATCATGCACGCCGGGGACGTGCACGCCGCCCGGCCGGAGCAGCGCCGGTTCGCCGCCCCGTTCGGGGCGGAGGAGCACGCGCGCTGGGCGTGGACGCAGCCCATGACCGCGGCGGGGCTGCACGGGCTCATGGCCTCGCGCTCGTACTGGCTACGCGCGGACGAGCGGATCCGGTCCCGGATGACGGCCAACCTCGACTGGTACCTGCACGAGCACCTGGGCCATGCGGCGGACGCGGTCCTGCAGGTGCCCTACGTGACGGTGGCCTGGTGGGCGGCGCCGGTCAGGGGCGGGCGCCCACGGTGACCGGGACCGTCCGGGCGATCCCGGCCCGCCGCGCCTGCCAGAGCAGCAGCGCCGTGGCCACCGCGACCACCGCCACCGAGAGCAGCGTGGCCGCCGGGGAGCCGGCGGTCTCCGCGCCCACGTAGCTGTCCTCGACGGTGCCCACGAGCGTGCCGACGGCGATGATCACCACGTTGTTGACCACGTGGAGGGCGACGGCGGCCTCGAGCCCGCCCGTGCGCCACGTGAGCAGGACGGCGGCGACGGCGAACGCGGCGAGGTCCAGCAGGATCCACGGGTCGAGCGAGCCGTGGGCGAGCGAGAAGGTCGCCGCCGAGAGCACCGCGGTGACCGCGGCGGCCACGACCGGCCGGCGGATCCACGTGCCGACGGCCAGCAGCAGCCACCCGCGGAACAGGTACTCCTCGCCCGCGGCCTGGAACGGGGTGAGCACGAACGCCATGACGAGCAGCCAGACCCAGTCCTGCGCGCGCGGGGCCGTGGGGGCGCCGTCGAGGGCCCACGCGCCCAGCACGTAGGCGAGGAACAGCGGCGTCAGCACGACGACGCAGCGCGCCAGCCAGCGCCAGCGCACGCGGCCCTCGACCGAGTGGACGAAGCGGGCGGCGACGGGGTGGCCCAGCGCCACGGCCAGCAGCGCGACCCCGATCAGCGCGGCGAGCAGGAGGTTGTTCAGCAGCACCATGGGCGCGGAGTACAGGTCGAGGTCGGTCACGTCCGTCGGGTCGGCCGCGCCGAGCAGCGCGGGCCCGGACGTGGCGATCAGGGCGAGAGCGCCCAGCACGCCCCCGAGCACGAGGAGGCCCACCAGGCCGGCCAGCACGAGGCCGAAGGACGCGAGCGGGTTCCACCATCGGGCCCGCGGCGTGCGCAGCAGCGCGGGGTAGCCGTGGCCGATCAGCGGCAGATCCAGGGGCGGCGCGGGCGGCCGGAGGGGGAACGACGACGGGGCCGGGGAGTGGGGGACCGGTGGGGTGCTCACCGGGCCAGGGTAGGCGATGCGGTAGACTCGACCCTCGGCCTCCCTGCAGTCCGCGGTGGGGTGGGCCCCGCGTCGTCCGCCCCGGCGGGGCGCGGCCCGTGTTCGCGGTACCGAAGTGAAGGAGGCCCACCATGGCCCTGGATCCCGCTGTCAAGCAGCAGATCATCAAGGAGTACGCCACCCACGAGGGCGACACCGGTTCCCCCGAGGTGCAGATCGCGGTCCTGTCCCGCCGCATCAAGGACCTGACCGAGCACCTCAAGGAGCACAAGCACGACCACCACACCCGTCGCGGCCTGATGGCCCTGGTGGGTCGCCGTCGTCGCATGCTCGGCTACCTGCAGAAGGTCGACATCGAGCGCTACCGTGCGCTGATCGAGCGCCTCGGCCTGCGCAAGTGACCTGAGGAGGCGGCGCCGGAGCCCGCGGGGACCCGCGAGCGCCGGCGCCGCCTTTCGTCTGCCCCCGGACGCACGTAGTGTGTCCCGGGGGGAGACCGCCGCAGCCTGCGGCACTCCGGCGCGCCATGGCGCGCATCCCCGCATCATCGACACACCCGACGGTTCCGCGCCCATCGCCCGCGGTCCTCGACAGTGGCTCCCGGACCCCGCCGCACGGCGGGACGCCGAGGGCCTCGATCGAAGACCAGGGGGACAGGGACGCCTGCGGCGCCGTCCACCTGAAAGGAGGCCCTCATGGAGGGTCCTGAGATCACCTTCGCCGAGGCCGTCATCGACAACGGCTCGTACGGCAAGCGCACCGTCCGCTTCGAGACCGGGCGCCTCGCCCAGCAGGCCGCCGGCGCCGCCATGGTCTACATCGACGAGGAGACGTCGATGCTGTCCGCCACCACCGTCGGCAAGTCGCCCCGCGAGGGCTTCGACTTCTTCCCGCTGACCGTGGACGTCGAGGAGCGCATGTACGCCGCGGGCCGCATCCCCGGCTCGTTCTTCCGCCGCGAGGGCCGCCCGTCCACGGACGCGATCCTCACCTGCCGCCTGATCGACCGCCCGCTGCGCCCGGCGTTCGTCAAGGGCATCCGCAACGAGGTCCAGGTCGTCGTGACCGTCACCTCGATCGCCCCGGACGAGATCTACGACACGGTGGCCATCAACGCCGCCTCCCTGTCCACGCAGCTGTCCGGCCTGCCGTTCTCCGGTCCCATCGGCGGCGTGCGCATGGCCCTCATGGACGACGGCTCCGGCACGCGCCAGTGGGTCGCGTTCCCGAAGCACTCCCAGCTCGAGGGCGCCGTGTTCAACATGGCCGTGGCCGGCCGTGTGGTGGGCGACGACGTCGCCATCATGATGGTCGAGGCCGAGGCGACCCCGGACTCCTGGACCCTGGTCAAGGAGCGCGGCGCGCAGGCGCCCACCGAGGAGATCGTGGCCGAGGGCCTCGAGGCCGCCAAGCCCTTCATCCGCGCCCTGTGCGAGGCCCAGGCCGACCTGGTCAAGCGCGCCGGCAAGGACCCGGTGGACGTCCCCGTGTTCCAGGACTACCAGGACGACGCCTACGCCGCCGTCGAGAAGCTCGCCACGGACCGCCTGACCGAGATCTTCTCCATCGGCGACAAGCAGGAGCGCGAGTCGGCCTCGGACGCCTACCTGCTCGAGGTGCTCGAGGAGCTCGCCGGCGAGGGCAAGGACTTCGCCGAGCGCAAGGGCGAGATCGCCAAGGCCTACGGCTCCCTCACCAAGCAGATCGTGCGCCGCCGCATCCTCACCGACCAGGTGCGCATCGACGGCCGCGGCCTGACGGACATCCGCAAGCTGACCGCGGAGGTGGAGGTCCTGCCCCGCGTGCACGGCTCCGCCATCTTCGAGCGCGGCGAGACCCAGATCATGGGCGTCACCACGCTGAACATGCTCAAGATGGAGCAGCAGATCGACTCGTTGGCGCCGGAGACGGCCAAGCGGTACATGCACCACTACAACTTCCCGCCGTACTCCACCGGCGAGACCGGCCGCGTGGGCTCCCCGAAGCGCCGCGAGATCGGCCACGGCGCCCTCGCCGAGCGCGCCCTCGTGCCCGTGCTGCCGGCCCGCGAGGAGTTCCCCTACGCGATCCGCCAGGTCTCCGAGGCCCTCGGCTCCAACGGCTCGACGTCGATGGGCTCCGTCTGCGCCTCCACCCTGTCCCTGCTGAACGCGGGCGTGCCGCTGCGTGCGCCCGTGGCCGGCATCGCCATGGGCCTGGTCTCCGCCGAGGTGGACGGCCAGACCCAGTACGCGGCCCTGACCGACATCCTCGGCGCCGAGGACGCGTTCGGCGACATGGACTTCAAGGTGGCCGGCACCGCGGAGTTCGTCACCGCGATCCAGCTGGACACCAAGCTGGACGGCATCCCGGCCTCCGTGCTGGCCGCCGCCCTGACGCAGGCCCGCGAGGCGCGCCTGCACATCCTGTCCGTGCTGAACGCCGCCATCGACGCCCCGGACGAGATGGCCCCCACCGCCCCGCGGATCATCTCCGTGCGCATCCCGGTGGACAAGATCGGCGCGGTCATCGGCCCCAAGGGCGCCATGATCAACCAGATCCAGGACGACACGGGCGCGGACATCACCATCGAGGACGACGGCACCGTGCTGATCGGCGCCACCGACGGCGCCTCGGCCGAGGCCGCGCGCTCCGCGGTGAACGCGATCGCCAACCCGCAGGTCCCCGAGGTCGGTGAGCGCTACCTCGGCACCGTGGTGAAGCTGACCACGTTCGGCGGGTTCGTCTCGCTCACCCCGGGCAAGGACGGCCTGTTGCACATCTCCGAGCTGCGAAAGCTCAACGAGGGCAAGCGCGTGGACGACGTCGAGGACGTGCTCGGCGTGGGCCAGAAGGTCCAGGTCGAGATCACCAAGATCGACGACCGCGGCAAGCTGTCCCTCTCCCCGGTGGTGGCGGAGTCCGACGCCCTGGCCGAGACCGCGGACGCGATCGAGTCCTCGCAGATCGAGGCCTGATCCGCCCCGCCCGGCCCGGTGACCACGACGGCGCCGCACCCTCCCCGCGAGTGGTGCGGCGCCGTCGTCGCGCATGGGCGAGAATGGCCGTCATGAGTGTTCACCGTGAGATCCCCCTGGACTTCGACGGCGTGCTGGCGGACGAGGGCAACGGTTCCGTGGTGCGCCGCTCCGTGCTGCCCGGCGGCGTCCGCGTGCTCACCGAGGCCATGCCGGACCAGCGCTCGGTGACCATCGGCTACTGGGTGGCCGTCGGGTCCCGTGACGAGTCGCCCGAGGGCTACGGCGCCACGCACTTCCTCGAGCACCTGCTCTTCAAGGGCACTCCCACGCGCACCGCGATGGACATCGCGGCCGCCTTCGACCGCGTGGGCGGGGAGTCCAACGCCGGCACGGCCAAGGAGTCCACCGTCTACCACGCCCGCGTGCTGGACGAGGACCTGCCGATGGCCGTGGAGGTCCTCACGGACATGCTCACCTCCTCCCTGATCGACCCGGACGAGCTCGAGACCGAGCGCGGCGTGATCCTCGAGGAGCTCGCCATGGACGCGGACGACCCCGTGGACGTGGCCCACGAGAAGCTCGCCGAGGTCATGCTGGACGGCCACCCCCTCGGCCGGCCGATCGGCGGCACGCCCGAGACGATCCGGGCCGTCACCCGCGACCATGTGGTGGGGCACTACACGCACTGGTACCGCCCGGACGAGCTCGTCGTCACCGCCGCCGGCCACCTCGACCACGACGAGGTCTGCCGCCTCGTCCTCGCCGCCCTGCGCGCCTCGGGCTGGGAGCTCACCCAGGGGGCCCTGCCCGCCCCGCGTCGTGCCGTGGACACCGCCGGGGCCGCGGCCTCGCGGGTGCGGACCGGCACGCACACCGTCACCAAGGCGGTCGAGCAGGCCAACGTCCTCGTCGGCGGCCGCTCGCTGTCCACCACGGACCCGGACCGCTTCGCCCTGGGCGTCATGCAGTCCGTCCTGGGCGGGGGCATGTCCTCGCGGCTGTTCCAGGAGATCCGCGAGCGCCGCGGCCTGGCCTACAACACCTACTCGTTCTCCGCCGGGTACTCCGACGCCGGCTACTGGGGCCTGTACGCGGGCTGCCAGCCGGACCGGGTGGACGAGGTGGCCGCGCTGATGGAGGCCGAGCTGGACCGGATGGCCGAGGCCGACGTCACCGGGGAGGAGCTCGCGCGCGCCCACGGGCAGATCTGCGGCGGCACCGTGCTGGGCATGGAGTCCACGGGCGCCCGCATGTCCCGGCTGGGACGGGCCGAGCTGGTCACGGGGGAGTACGTGGACCTGGCGGCCTCCCTCGCCCGGGTCCGCGAGGTCGACGCCGGCCAGGTCCGGGCCGTGGCCGCGCGCCTGGCCGCGGGGGACCGGGCGCGCGTCGTCGTCGCCCCGGCCTGACCTCGGCCACGGCCGCCGGGGCGGGCCGCGTAGGCTGGAGGCCATGACCGAGACCCGCACCCCCTCCGCCGTGTCCGCTCCCGACGACGTCCCGCGCGTCGCGATCCTGGGCGCCCGTGGCCGCATGGGCCGCCACGCGGTGCCCGCGGTGCGAGCGGCCGAGGGGCTGGAGCTCGTGGCCGAGCTCGGCTCGCAGGACCGCCTGGACGCGGTGCTCGACGCCGGCGCCACCCACGTCCTGGACCTCACGGTCCCGGACGCCTCGCCCGAGAACGTGGCCTTCGCCGTGGAGCACGGGCTGCACACGGTCGTCGGCACGTCGGGCTGGGTGCCCGAGCGCCGCGAGCGCCTCGAGGCGCAGCTGGCTGAGCACCCGGGGGTGGGCGTGCTGATCGCCCCGAACTTCTCGGTCGGCTCGGTGCTGGCCTCGGCGTTCGCCGCGCAGGCGGCGCGGTACTTCGAGTCCGTCGAGCTCGTCGAGCTGCACCACCCGGACAAGGTGGACGCCCCGTCGGGCACGGCCGTGCGGACCGCCGAGCTCATCGGTGCGGCCCGGGACGCGGCCGGCGTGCCCGTCTCCCCGGACGCCACCGAGCACGACCCGGACGGCGCGCGCGGTGCCGTCGTCCACGGCGTGCACGTGCACGCGGTGCGCCTGCGTGGCCTGGAGGCGCACCAGGAGGTGCTGCTGGGCGGGCCGGGCGAGCAGCTCGTGGTCCGGCACGACGCGTTCGACCGCGGCGCCTACATGCCCGGCGTCGTCCTCGGCCTGCGGACCGTGGCCTCCCGCCCGGGTCTGACCTACGGACTGGACGGATACCTGGACCTTGGCTGAGCCCTCCCGCACCCCCGACGACGGCGCCGTGGGCCCGACCGAGCACGCCGCCCGTGCCCGCCGCTCGACCGTGATGAGCAAGGTGTGGGTCGGCTTCGTCTGCCTGCTCGTGCTGCTGTTCGCCGGGTTCGCCCTCAACGCGTCCGTCGCGCTGGTGCGCGCCCCGCAGCCGCTGGCCAAGGCGATCGGCGTGGGCGTCATCCTCGTGGTGCTGGTGACTGTGGCCGTCCTGGCCCGCGAGGTGTGGTTCGGCCGCCAGACCGAACGCCTGGCCGACCAGCTCGAGGCCGAGGGCGGGCTGCCGGAGGACGACCTGCCGCGCTCGCCGGGCGGCCGGATCGACCGGGAGGCCGCCGACGCCCAGTTCGAGCTGTACCGCGTGGAGGCCGAGGCCGCACCGCGCGACTGGCGCGCCCGCTACCGCCTCGCCCTGGCCTACGACGCCTCGGGCGACCGCCGCCGCGCCCGCGAGGCGGCCCGGGAGGCCGTCCGCCTGCACCGCGCCGGCTGACGCGGCCCACGCGTCGCTCAGCGCCCTGCGACGGCCCGTTCCCCACCCGCCCGGGAGAGCCGGGCCATCACGGCCTCGAGCGGACCCCGTCGGCCGCTGAGCTCGGCGGCCAGCCCGGCCGCGAGGCTCAGCACGACGAGGGCGGCGAGCAGTGCCCCGTCGGCCGGGTCGAGTCCGGTCGCGTCCACGAGCGCGAGCACCACGAGGTGCCCCACGTAGAGCGTGAGCGGGATGCGCCCCGCACCCACGAGCGGGCGCAGCGCGGCGTGCCCGACCAGCGGCCGGGCCAGCAGGCAGGCGCCCAGCACGGCGCAGGCCCAGCCCGCCGCAAGCACGGCGGCCACCACGGACCCGGAGTGCGGGGTCGGCAGGGCGAGCCACAGCGGATCCGGGATCAGCAGCGCGAGCCGCGGCTCGCCCGTGCGCAGCGTGAGCGCCGTCTCGACCGGGTCCGTGCCGATCGCCGCGGCGACCCGCCCGACTGTGCCCGGAGCCCGCAGCACCGCCGCACCGACGACGCCGGCCGCCGCCCACGCCGCGGCCCCGCCGCCGAGGATCCCGGCGGCCACGCGGGGACGGTCCAGCGGCAGCCGCCCCAGGGCCAGCCCCAGCACGAGGAACGCGCCCCAGGACAGGACGGGGTAGTAGCCCGTGACCGTGAGATCGGCCAGCAGCAGCCCGGGACGCAGCAGGTCCGCGGGGCCGGGGGAGAGCCAGAGCCGCCCGCCCACGAAGAACTCCTGGCGCCCCACGGCGGCCTGCGCGGCCGCGACCACCGCGAACACCAGCACCGGCCCGAGCACGAGCCACGCCCCCGCGATCACCCCCAGGGTGCGGGCACGCAGGCCCAGCAGGGGCAGCGCGAGCAGGAAGAGCAGGGCGTAGTGGCACAGGATGACGGCCACGGGGACCCCGAGCGTCCCGCACGCGAGCCCGAGCACGAACAGCAGGCCCGCGCGTCGGGCGATCCGGCGGCGCAGCGTCGCGCGCCGGGCCCCCGTGGCCGGCGTCGCGCCCCCCGTGGACAGGGCCAGCCCGACGCCGGCCAGCAGGACGAACAGCACCGAGGCGCGTCCGGCGAAGGACAGGAACGCCGGGTGCGGCGCCCCGTCCGCCGTCGCCGGGTCGAGGACGTGGACGGTGATCATGCCGAGCAGGGCGATTCCGCGGGCCGCGTCGACGCCGGGCAGCCGGCGACGCGCGGGCCGGTCCGGGCGGACGGCGGCGGGGGGCGGGGCGGGACGCAGGGCGGGCTCCTCTCGAGTCGCCGCGCGTCGCGGAGGGGCCACGGACGGCGCGGGCCCCCAGTCTCGCAGGTAGGGTGGGGCCCATGAGTGCCGTCCGTTCCGCCGTCATCCCCTCCGAGCTGCTCTTCGGCACGGTCGTGCCCGCCATGGTCACCCCCATGACGGACGAGGGCGCCGTGGACCTCGAGGCGGCCGCCGTGCTGGCCGAGCACCTGGTGGACCGCGGGGCCGACGGCCTCGTGGTCACCGGCACCACCGGCGAGACCTCCACGCTCACGGACGACGAGAACGTGGCGATGTTCCGCACCGTCGTCGAGGCCGTGGGGGACCGCGCCAGGGTCGTGGCCGGCACCGGCACCAACGACACGGCGCACACCCTCGAGCTGTCCCGCCGCGCGGCCGAGACGGGCGTGGACGGGCTGCTGCTCGTCACCCCGTACTACAACAAGCCCAACCAGGCCGGCATCCGCGCGCACTTCGAGGCCGTGGCCGACGGCGTGGACCTGCCGATCATGCTCTACGACATCCCGGGCCGCTCCGTGATGCCGATCGAGCCCGAGACGATCATCGCGCTCGCGCAGCACCCCAACATCCGTGCACTCAAGGACGCCAAGGGGGACCTGCAGTCCACCACCACCGTCCTGGCGCACACGGACCTCGACCTCTACTCCGGCGACGACGGCGCGACCCTGCCGCTCATGGCGCTCGGCGCCGTCGGGGTCGTCTCGGTGGCCGCACACGCGGCCCCCGAGCTGTACCGCCAGCTCGTGGACGCCGTCCACGCCGGCGACCTGGCCGGTGCCCGTGACCACCACTTCGCGCTGGACCCCGTCCAGCGCGGCATCATGACCCACGTCCAGGGCGCGGTGGCCGCGAAGGCCGTCCTCGCCGCCCAGGGCGTCATCCCGTCCGCAGCCGTGCGGCTGCCCCTCGTCCAGGCCACGCCGGACGAGCTCTCCGTCATCCGAGCCGACCTCGCGGAGGCCGGCATCACCTTCTAGAAGGGACCCGTTCCATGACCGCAGGCACCCGCCTGTCCACCCCGCCCAAGCTCAAGCGGGGCACCTGCCGCATCGTCCAGCTGGGCGGCCTCGAGGAGGTCGGCCGCAACATGGTCACCTTCGAGATCGACGGCAAGATCCTCATCGTCGACTGCGGCGTCCTCTTCCCCGAGGAGCACCAGCCCGGCGTCGACCTGATCCTGCCGGACTTCGACTACATCCGGGACCGCGTGGACGACGTCGTCGGCATCGTCCTGACCCACGGCCACGAGGACCACATCGGTGCCGTGCCGTACCTGCTGCGCCTGCGCGACGACATCCCCGTGATCGGCTCCAAGCTGACCCTCGCCCTGATCGAGGCCAAGCTCGAGGAGCACCGGATCAAGCCGCGCACCCGCGTGGTCAAGGAAGACGACATCGTCGAGTTCGGCCCGTTCGAGTGCGAGTTCGTGGCCGTGAACCACTCGATCCCGGACGCGCTCGCCGTCGCCATCCACACGGACGCCGGCACCATCCTGCACACCGGCGACTTCAAGATGGACCAGCTGCCGCTCGACGGCCGCATCACGGACCTGCGCGCCTTCGCCCGTCTCGGCGAGGAGGGCGTGGACCTGTTCATGACCGACTCCACGAACGCCGAGGTCCCGGGGTTCACCACCACGGAGGCGGAGATCGGCCCCACCCTCGAGCGCTACTTCGCCACGGCGAAGCGCCGCATCGTGGTGGCCTCGTTCTCCTCCCACGTGCACCGCGTCCAGCAGGTCCTCGACGCCGCCCACAAGCACGGTCGCAAGGTGGCCTTCGGCGGGCGCTCCATGATCCGCAACATGACCATCGCGGCGAAGCTCGGCTACCTCAACGTGCCGAACGGGATCCTCGTGGACATCCGCAAGGTGGACAAGTACCGCGACGACGAGATCGTGCTCATGGTCACCGGCTCCCAGGGCGAGCCGATGGCGGCCCTGTCCCGCATGGCCAACGGGGACCACCAGGTGCAGCTGGAGGAGGGCGACCTCGTCGTGCTGGCCTCCTCGCTGATCCCGGGCAACGAGAACTCCGTGTTCCGCGTGATCAACGGGCTCATGAAGCTCGGCGCGACCGTGGTGCACAAGGGCATGGCCAAGGTGCACGTCTCCGGCCACGCCTCCGAGGGCGAGCTGCTGTACTGCTACAACATCGTCGAGCCCGAGTTCGTGATGCCGGTGCACGGCGAGACCCGCCACCTGATCGCCAACGGCCGGATCGCGGAGAAGACCGGCGTGCCGGCCGAGAACGTCATCCTGGCCGGCAACGGCACGGTGGTGGACATGACCGACGGCCTCGTGAAGGTCGTCGGCGAGGTGGAGTGCGGCTACGTGTACGTGGACGGCTCCTCCGTGGGCGAGATCTCCGACTCCGACCTCAAGGACCGCCGTGTCCTGGGCGAGGAGGGCTTCCTCTCGATCATCACCGTGGTCAACCGGCAGACCGGCGCGATCGTGTCCGGCCCGGACGTCCACGCCCGCGGCATCGCCGAGGACGAGAAGGTGTTCGAGGAGATCAAGCCGAAGATCGTCCGGGCGCTCGAGGAGGCCGTGCAGTCCAGCAAGGACCACACCGCCCACCAGCTCCAGCAGGTGGTCCGCCGGACCGTCGGCACGTGGGTCAACCGCAAGCTGCGCCGCCGCCCGATGATCATCCCGGTGGTCCTGGAGGCCTGACCCCTCCGGGTCGCCATGCCTGCCGTGTCCGCGGTTCGCGGTAGTTTGGTGGGCATGGCGACCCGTACTTCCCCCACGCGTTCGTCCTCCTCCTCCGCCACGTCCCGCTCCGGCTCCGCCGGACGCCGAGGCTCCGGACGGAAGGGGTCGACCGCGACCGTCCCCGAGGCCGACCGGCCCGCCGCGCCCCTGCGCGCCCTGCACACCCTGTGGATGGGGCTGGCCACGCCGGTCGGCGCCGGCTTCCGCAAGCTCGGCCCGGACGTGCGCATCGACCGCGAGGAACGCCGTGACGGCACCGGCCTGCTCCTGCTGCTGCTCGCCGCGCTGATCGCGGCCGTGGAGTGGTGGGGCCTGCGCGGCACCGCCGTCGGCCGCGTGGTGCACGGGGTGGTGGGCGGCACCGTCGGGTGGTTCGCCCTCCTGGTGCCGATCGCCCTGCTCGTCGTGGCCGTGCGCTGCTTCCGCCACGCCACGGACCATCGCGCCAACGGGCGCATCATCATCGGCCTGCTCACGGCGACCGTCGCCGGCTCCGGCATCGCCCACCTCGTGGGCGGTGTGCCCTCGGCCGCCGAGGCCTTCGAGGACATGCTCGGCGCCGGGGGCATGGTCGGCTACCTGGCGACGGCGCCGCTGGCCTCCCTGCTGACACCCGTGCCCGTCTGGGCCCTCATGATCCTGCTGGCCTTCTTCTCGGTGCTCGTGCTCACCGCGACGCCCGTCGGTGCGATCCCGCAGCGGATCGCGGGAGGCTACGACTGGCTCACGGGCCAGGACCCCGAGGGCGCCTCCGAGCAGCGGGCCGCCCGCCGCGACGAGCGGCGCCGGGCCCGTGAGGTGCGCCGCGAGGCCGAGGACCTCGCCACCCCGCTCTCCGTGGACGCGGAGACCGGGCGCACCCACCCGGGCCACGACCAGTCCTACCTGGACGGACCGGCCGCCGGCTCCCACGCCGCCGGGGCCTCCCGCCCCGGCCTGTTCGCGCGCCTGTTCGGCGGGCGCCGGGCACGCGAGGATCAGGCCGCCGACGCCGCCCCGGAGCGCACCGCCGGCACCGCCTACGACTCCCCGGTGATCCACGAGGCCGAGGCCGGCTCCCACGCCGCCCCCGAGGCCGAGACCACCCGGGTCCTGCCCCGACCCGCCCCGCGGCGGGCCGCTCGCGGGGAGCAGGGCGTGTTCGACGCCGAGCAGCCCGCCGCAGACGCGCGTGACCCGCGGGACGCGGACCAGGACGCCTCGGACGACTTCGACCCGTGGGTGGACGAGGACGACGCGCCCGAGGACGCGGACGCCGAGCCGCAGCCACCCGCCGGAGTGCGCCGGCCCACGGCCGCGGACCGTGCCCTCGAGCAGGTCCGCGAACACGCCCGCGCCCAGCGCGAGACCGCCGCCCCGGCCGCCGCAGCCCTGGAGGAGGACGCGGGGGAGGACACCCCGTTCGCCCTGGACGACGCCCCAGGCCAGGGCTCCGGGACCGCCGCGCCGTCGTCGTCCTCCGCCGTGCCCGCCAGCACCCCCGCACCGGTGCCGCCGGTGACCGCCGAGCCGGCCCGCGGCACCCAGTCCCCGCTGGGCGGGGACGTATCCTACACGCTGCCGCAGTCGGCCCTGCTCCCGGCCGGCCCCCAGCCGAAGGAGCGCTCCGAGGCCAACGACCGGGTCGTCGCCGCCCTGACCACCACGTTCACCGAGTTCAAGGTGGACGCCCAGGTCACCGGGTTCTCCCGCGGGCCGACGGTGACGCGCTACGAGGTCGAGGTCGCCCCCGGCACCAAGGTGGAGAAGGTGACGGCGCTGGAGAAGAACATCGCGTACGCGGTGGCCTCCTCGGACGTCCGGATCCTCAGCCCCATCCCGGGCAAGCGCGCGATCGGCATCGAGATCCCCAACACGGACAAGGAGGTCGTGGCCCTCGGCGACGTCCTGCGCTCGCAGGCCGCCCAGCGCACCGACCACCCGATGGTGATGGGCGTCGGCAAGGACGTGGAGGGCGGCTACGTGGTGGCCAACCTCGCGAAGATGCCCCACATGCTCGTGGCGGGCGCCACCGGCGCCGGCAAGTCCTCGTTCGTGAACTCGATGATCACCTCGATCCTCATGCGCTCCACCCCGGACGAGGTGCGCATGGTGATGGTGGACCCCAAGCGCGTCGAGCTCACCGCGTACGAGGGAGTGCCCCACCTGGTCACCCCGATCATCACGAGCCCGAAGAAGGCGGCCGAGGCGCTGCAGTGGGTCGTCAAGGAGATGGACACCCGCTACGACGACCTCGCGGCGTTCGGCTACAAGCACGTGGACGACTTCAACAAGGCCGTCCGGGCCGGCCAGGTGAAGCTGCCGCCGGACTCCAAGCGCGTGCTGCGCCCGTACCCGTACCTGCTGGTCATCGTGGATGAGCTCGCGGACCTGATGATGGTCGCCCCGCGCGACGTCGAGGACGCGATCGTGCGCATCACCCAGCTGGCCCGTGCGGCCGGCATCCACCTCGTGCTCGCCACGCAGCGGCCGTCCGTGGACGTGGTCACGGGCCTGATCAAGGCCAACGTGCCCTCCCGCATGGCGTTCGCGACGTCGTCGGTCACGGACTCCCGCGTGGTCCTGGACCAGCCCGGCGCGGAGAAGCTGCTCGGCCAGGGCGACGCCCTGTTCCTGCCGATGGGCAAGTCCAAGCCCATGCGCGTGCAGGGGGCGTGGGTCAACGAGTCCGAGATCCACGCCGTCGTGGAGCACGTGAAGTCGCAGATGCAGGTCCAGTACCGCGCGGACGTGATCCCCGAGAAGACCGAGAAGGTCATCGACGAGGACATCGGCGACGACCTGGACCTGCTCCTGCAGGCCGTCGAACTCGTGGTCACCACGCAGTTCGGCTCCACGTCCATGCTGCAGCGTAAGCTGCGGGTGGGCTTCGCGAAGGCCGGCCGCCTCATGGACCTCATGGAGTCCCGCGGCGTCGTGGGCCCCTCCGAGGGCTCCAAGGCCCGCGACGTGCTGGTCAAGCCCGACGACCTCGCGGACGTGCTCGCCACCATCTCCGGAGACACCCCGCCCTCGGCCACCTCCGGCGACGGCGACGCCTCGGCCGGAACCGGCGACGGCGACGCCTCGGCGTCGGCCGCTCCGCGCGACCTGGTGCAGGAGGACCTGGACTCGCGCCCGGCCGCCGTGGACTGGAACGACGAGGACGATGATGAGGGATCGGAGGACGCGTGGCAGCTGACGGGCAGATGAGCGCGGCTGGCGGGGCGCAGCACGTGTCCGCCTGGAACCTGCCGAACATCCTGACCTCGGTGCGCATCCTGATGGTGCCCTTCTTCGCCTGGGCGCTGTGGGCCGGCGGGCCGTGGGGCGGCGACTCGCTCGTCGCCCGCTGGGTCGCGCTGGCGCTGTTCGCGGCGGCCATGTACACCGACAAGCTCGACGGGGACATCGCCCGCGCCCGCGGGTTGATCACCGACTTCGGCAAGATCGCGGACCCCATCGCGGACAAGCTGCTCACGGGCACGGCCCTCGTGCTGTTCTCCCTGCTGGGGGAGCTGTGGTGGTGGGTGACCATCGTGATCCTGGTGCGCGAATGGGGCATCACCCTGATGCGCTTCGTGGTGATCCGCTACGGCGTGATGCCGGCCGGCCGCGGCGGCAAGCTCAAGACCGTGCTGCAGACCGTGGGCATCGGCCTGCTGCTCCTGCCCTTGGCCCCGGTCGTGGGCGGCTGGTGGCCGTGGGCCGGCTGGGTGGTCATCGGGGCCGCCACCGTGCTGACGGTGCTGACCGGCCTGGAGTACGTCAAGGACGCGTGGGTCCTGCGGCGGGACGCCCTCGCCGCCCAGCGGGGGGCCTGAGGCGATGACCATGGCAGGCGCCCAGGACGTGGTGCACGCGCTCGCGCACGCGGGCCGCACGGTGGCGACGGGGGAGTCCCTCACCGCCGGCCTGCTGGCCGCGCGCCTGGCCGACGTCCCCGGGGCGTCGGCCGTGCTGCACGGTGGCGTGGTGGCCTACCAGAACGCCGTGAAGACCGGCCTGCTGGGTGTGCCCGAGGACCTGCTCACGCGGGTCGGGGCGGTGGACGCGGACGTGGCCCGACGGATGGCCCTCGGCGCCCGCGCGGCCCTGGGCGCCGACGTCGGCGTGGCCACCACGGGCGTCGCCGGGCCCGAGCCCCACCAGGGCCGGCCGGTGGGCACCGTGTGGCTCGGCCTGGCCGTGCCCGACGCGGACGCGAACGCGTTGGACGTGCTCGGCGGCGAGCGCGACGGCGCGGCCACCGCGATCCTCCTCCGGCTCGACGGCGACCGGGCCGCGATCCGGGAGGCCACCGTCGCCGCGGCGCTGCGGGCCCTGACGCGCCTGCTCGCCGGCCGCGGCCACTGAGGCGGCACGGGGGCGCCGACTGACCCGCCTTGGCGCCCCGTCCCTGGTGGCGGCCCGCCCCGCCGCGTAGGTTCGGGCGATGGAGACCGCATCGCCTCCCACCCCGCCCGAGCGTGCACCGCAGGACGGCGCCGACGCCCCGGGTCCCCGCGTGATCGGACTCGTGGCCGACCCGGGCACCCCGTGGGCGCTCGTGCGCCGCATCGCCGGGGACGTCCAGGACCGGCTCGACGAACGCCTGCCGCAGCCCGGCGGTTGGCGGGTCGAGACGCGGCAGGAGTCGCTGCCGGTCGGTGCGACCGGGGGCATGGTCCTGGAGGAGCCGGTCCGCTCCCTCGCGGACGGGCAGGGATGGGACACGGTGGTCGCCGTCGTCGACCTGCCCCGGTTCGACGACCGGCGCGGCGTGGTGGCGGACGTCGTGCCGCAGCTGCGGGTCGGCGTCGTGTGCGTGCCGGCGCTGGGGGTCATCACCCCGGCCCGCCGGCTGCGGGAGACGGTGCTGCGGATCGTCGAGCACATCGACACCGCCCCCCACGTGGACCCGCCGGACGGGGAGCTGGACGTGCAGTCCTCCGACGAGTCAGGCGAGGTGGAGGAGGACGGCGGCCGGTCCCCGGCGGACGGGCTCCCCGAGCCCGACACGGGCGCGCTGCGGGGCATCGCCCCGCTGGTCGACGTCGACGCGGACGTGACCACGACCACCCGGATGGGCGGCGGGTCCCGGCGCACGTCCACGGTGTACGTGAAGGGCTGGACGGGCACGCTGCGTCTGCTGGCCGGGATGGTGATGGCCAACCGGCCGCTGCTCATGCCGCGGGACATGACGTTCACGATCGCGTCGGCCAGCGCGGCCGGTGCCTACGGCGTGTTCTTCGGCTCCATCTGGGTGCTCTCCAGCGTGATGTCCCCGGGGCGGCTCGCGGCGGTCAGCGTGCTGTCCGTGGTGCTGCTGGTGGCGTGGCTGGTCACCACGAACGGTCTGTGGACGCACGGTGCGGCCCACCGGCACAGCTCGCGGCTGGACAACCTCTCCACCGTGCTCACCGTGGGCCTGGCCTGCACCGTGGTCTACGTGCTGCTCTTCGTGACGCTGCTGCTGGTCGCGCTCATGATCATCCCCGTGGAGTACCTGGAGGAGGAGCTCGACCAGCCCAGCGGTGTGGTCGACTACGTCCGGCTCGTGTGGCTGGCGGCGTCCATGGGCACGATGGCCGGGGCCGTCGGCTCGAGCCTGGACGACTCCCACCGCATCCGGAACGCCACGTACTCCCTGCGGGAACGGCATCGGCGCTCGGAGCGGTACGCCGGGGCCGGGGAGGGCCCGACGGCGGGGGAGACCATGTCTCGGGAATGAACGCGACCCCGCTCGACGTTGAATGTAACGAGTCAAGAAGAGTGCCTCGCGGGATCAGGCCCGCGGCCCGGCGCCCTTCAGGAAAAGTCCAGGAGTAGGCGATAGACATGATGCGACATCCCGTCCATTCCCACGGAATCACGCGCTGGGTCGATGACCAGCCCCGTCCCCGCGCGGCCACCCCCGACATCAAGGAGCGCAGCATGCCCCTCCTCCGCCACGAGATCGGCGACGTCCTGCGCGACGTCCGGCAGCTCCAGGGCCGCACCCTGCGCGAGGTCTCGCACGATGCCCGTGTCTCGCTCGGCTACCTGTCGGAGGTGGAGCGCGGCCAGAAGGAGGCCTCCTCCGAACTGCTGGCCTCGATCTGCCAGGCGCTGGACATCCCGCTGTCCTACCTGCTGCGGGAGGTCTCGGACCGGCTGGTGGAGCAGGAGGGCATGGTCGTCCCGGACACCCTGCCGGACGACCTGACGGACCCGAGCCTGGGCTCGCTGGCCGGCCGCTGACTCCGCCACTCCCACGGCGCGGGCGCCCCGTCTCGGGGCGCCCGCGCCGTCTGCGTCCCCGTCCCTGACCCCGTGACCGACCACAGAGAGGACCGTCCGTGCGCGAGAGCGAGTTCCGCCGGCTGATGGACGAGGAGTTCGGCCCCGCCCGGGCCGGCCTCGTGGCCGACTCCCTGCACCTGCCCGGTCTGGACACCACCGCGACGGCGGCGCTCGCCGCCGGCGTGGACCCGCGGCGGGTCTGGCTGGCGGTCTGCGACCTGCATGAGATCCCGCAGGAGCGGCGTCTCGGTCGGGACGTGCCGCCGAAACGCTGACGCCGCGACGCGCTGGCGGGGCACTGCCCCTGTTCGAACACGTGTTCGAAGAATGCGGTAGAGTCCTGCACAGCAGTGCGACGGGGTGATCTCGTGCACAGGCGGGGCCGGCCACGCTTATCGTGTCCGCCGCCCCCCGTAGATTCACGGACATGACCGAGGCGGGCGCTCCAGCGTCCGCGGCAGCACCACCAGAGCTAGGGGTGAAGGATGAGCAAGGTGACGGATCGCGAGAAGGCCCTCGAGGCCGCTCTCGCCCAGATCGACAAGCAGTTCGGCAAGGGTTCCGTCATGCGGCTGGGGGACCAGACCCAGGCACCCGTCGAGGTCATCCCCACGGGCTCGGTGGCCATGGACGTGGCCCTGGGCATCGGCGGCCTGCCGCGCGGCCGCGTGGTGGAGATCTACGGCCCGGAGTCCTCGGGCAAGACCACCCTGGCCCTGCACGCGGTGGCCAACGCGCAGCGCAACGGCGGCATCGCGGCCTTCATCGACGCGGAGCACGCCCTGGACCCGGTCTACGCCCGCCAGCTCGGGGTGGACACGGACGCCCTGCTGGTCAGCCAGCCGGACACCGGCGAGCAGGCCCTGGAGATCATGGACATGCTCGTCTCCTCGGGCACCCTGGACATCGTCGTCATCGACTCCGTGGCCGCGCTGACCCCGCGCGCCGAGATCGAGGGCGAGATGGGCGACTCCCACGTCGGCCTGCAGGCCCGCCTCATGTCCCAGGCGCTGCGCAAGGTGACCGGCCGCCTGCACCAGACCAAGACCACGGCCATCTTCATCAACCAGCTGCGCGAGAAGATCGGCGTGTTCTTCGGCTCCCCGGAGACCACCACGGGCGGCAAGGCGCTCAAGTTCTATGCGTCCGTGCGCATCGACGTCCGCCGCATCGAGACCCTCAAGGAGGCCGGCAACCCCGTCGGCAACCGCACCCGCGTGAAGATCGTCAAGAACAAGATGGCCCCGCCCTTCAAGCAGGCCGAGTTCGACATCCTCTACGGGGTCGGCATCTCCCGCGAGGGCGGCCTGATCGACATGGGTGTCGAGGAGGGCATCGTCAAGAAGTCCGGCGCGTGGTTCACCTATGACGGGGACCAGCTCGGGCAGGGCAAGGAGAACGCCCGTCGCTTCCTCAAGGACAACCCGGACCTCGCCAACGAGATCGAGGAGCGCATCCTCACGAAGCTCGGCATCGGCGTGGCCCCGGAGGCCGAGGACGACGAGGCCCCGGCCCTGACCGCGGTTCCGGGGGACACCGCGGCCGGATGACCCGATCGCGCCGGAACGTCGGAGGCGGGGCCGCCCACCGGTCGGAGACGACCGGCCGGAGCGGCTCCGCTCCCGGTGCGTCCGCGTTCGACGACGCCCGGGACTCGGACGTGGGCCGGATGTGGCTCGATCTGGCCGGCGCACCGGAGCCGACGTCGTCCGACGCGGACGCCACGGAGGCCGCGCGGAACGCCGTGCCCGCGCACGATGCCGGGACCCCCGCGGGGGACGTCCCGGATCCCGCCCCCGGCGTGGCACCGGATCTCGGGGCCCTGCTGACTCGCGCGAGCGACCTGCCCAGCCCCGCGCCCGGCGCCGGGCCCCGGACGCTGCCCTGGTCCGGGCGCGAGGACACCCGGGCGGACACCGAGCGCCGGGGCCGACAGCGGGCCACCACGCCCCCGCGGCGTGGCCGTCCTCGCGACGAGGGACGCCCGGCCGTGGATCCCCGCCCCGCCGTCGAGACCGACCGCCCCCGACGTCGCCCCGGCCCGGCGCCCCTGCCCACCGCACCGCGTGAGCGCGAGGAGGCCGCACGCGAGGTCGTCCTGCGCCAGCTCGCCCTGGGCCCCCGCTCCCGCGGCCAGCTCGAACGCAAGCTCGCCGAGCGCCAGGCCGAGCCCGAGCTGATCGAGCGCGTCCTCGACCGCTTCGAGGAGGTGCGCCTCGTGGACGACGCCGCCTTCGCCGAGGTCTGGGTCCGCAGCCGTCACCGAAGCAAGGGCCTGGCGCGCCGTGCCCTCGGGCACGAGCTCCAGCAGAAGGGCGTGGACCGGGAGATCGCCGCCGAGGCGCTCGAGGCCATCGACGGCGAGGACGAACGGGCCGCCGCCCTCGACCTCGTGCGCCGACGGCTGCGGGGCCGCACCGTCCCCGGCGGTGCCTCGCCGGAGGCCCGGGCCGAGCGGGACAAGGTGACCCGCCGCCTCGTCGGCATGCTGGGACGCAAGGGCTACGGCGGCGGCCTCGCGTTCGCCGTCGTGAAGGAGGTCCTCGCCGAGCACGAGGAGTGAGCGGACCCGGGCCGCGCCCGGAGTTCCTAGAATGGTGCGGTGACTCTGACGGACCCCACCCCCCGCACCACCCCGCTCGCGCAGGACGGCGCCGCCGCGCGCCCGCACGAGGGCCTGACCTATGAGGTCCGCACCTTCGGCTGCCAGATGAACGTGCACGACTCCGAGCGCATCTCCGGCCTGCTCGAGTCCACCGGCTACGCCCCGGTCGCCGAGGACGCCCAGGCCGACCTCGTGGTCTTCAACACGTGCGCGGTCCGCGAGAACGCGGACAACCGCCTGTACGGCAACCTCGGCAACCTGCGTGCGGTGAAGGACGCGCACCCGGGCATGCAGATCGCCGTCGGCGGGTGCCTCGCCCAGAAGGACCAGGCCGCCATCCAGCGCAGGGCCCCGTGGGTGGACGTCGTCTTCGGCACCCACAACATCGGCTCCCTGCCCGTGCTGCTGGAGCGCTCGCGCCACAACGCCGAGGCCGAGATCGAGATCCTCGAGTCCCTCGAGGTGTTCCCCTCCACCCTGCCCACCAAGCGCGACTCCACCCACTCCGGCTGGGTGTCCATCTCCGTGGGCTGCAACAACACGTGCACGTTCTGCATCGTCCCGTCGCTGCGCGGCAAGGAGAGGGACCGCCGCCCCGGGGAGATCCTCGCCGAGGTGCAGGCACTCGTCGACGCCGGCGCCGTCGAGGTCACGCTGCTGGGCCAGAACGTGAACACCTACGGCGTCGAGTTCGGCGACCGCGGCGCGTTCGCCAAGCTGCTGCGCGCGTGCGGGGAGATCGAGGGCCTCGAACGCGTCCGCTTCACCAGCCCCCACCCGGCCGCGTTCACGGACGACGTCATCGACGCGATGGCCGAGACCCCCAACGTCATGCCGCAGCTGCACATGCCCCTGCAGTCGGGCTCGGACAAGGTGCTCAAGGACATGCGCCGCTCCTACCGGTCCGCGAAGTTCCTGCGGATCCTGGAGAAGGTGCGCGAGCGCATCCCGCACGCCGCCATCACCACGGACATCATCGTCGGCTTCCCCGGGGAGACCGAGGAGGACTTCGCCGAGACGATGCGGGTGGTCGAGGCCTCCCGCTTCTCCTCCGCGTTCACCTTCCAGTACTCCATCCGCCCGGGGACCCCGGCCGGGAAGATGGACCACCAGGTGCCCAAGGCCGTCGTCCAGGAGCGCTTCGAGCGCCTCGTGGCACTGCAGGACCGGATCTCGGCCGAGGAGATGGCCACGCTCGTCGGCACCCGCCAGGAGCTGCTCGTCACCGCCGACTCCGGCTCCAAGGCCGCGGAGCGCGGCCGCCTGTCCGGGCGCGCACCCGACAACCGGCTCGTGCACTTCTCCGTGCCCGCCGGCGCCGAGACCCCCCGCCCCGGCGACTTCGTCACCGTGACGGTCACCGAGGCCCACCCCTTCTTCGCCGTCGCCGACCCGACCGCCCAGGACTACGTCCTGCGCCGCTCCCGCGCCGGTGACGCGTGGGACCGCGCCCAGGCCGAGTCGTGCGGCGCGCCCGCCCCCGGCATGGCGGGCGGCTCCGGGGCCACGAGCCTCGGCATGCCGACCCTGCGCCCGCGGTCCTGATGTCCGCCGCCGCGGCCCGCCCGCCCGTCGTCGCCGTGGTCGGGGCGACGGCGACGGGCAAGTCCGCCCTCGCCGTCGCCCTGGCGCACGCGCTGGACGGCGAGGTGGTCAACGGGGACGCCCTGCAGTTCTACCGGGGGATGGACGTGGGCACGGCGAAGGTCACCCAGGCGGAACGCGAGGGCGTCCCGCACCATCTGCTGGACGTGCTCGACGTCGGCCAGGAGGCCTCGGTGGCGGCCTTCCAGTCCGCGGCCCGCGACCTGTTCGACCAGATCCGCGCGCGGGGCCGGACCCCGATCCTCGTGGGCGGCTCCGGGCTGTACGTGCGGGCGGCGCTGGACGTGCTCGAGTTCCCGCCCACGGACCCGGCGCTGCGGGCCGAGCTGGAGGCGCGCGCGAAGCGGGAGGGCCTGGCCGGGCTGAGGGCCGAGCTGGCCGCCCTGGACCCGGTCTCGGCGGAACGGCTGCAGGACGCCCGCCGCATCGTGCGCGCGCTGGAGGTGTGCCGCCTGACGGGCCGCCCGTTCTCCGCGTTCATGCCGGAGCGCACGTACGCCCCGGAGGTCGCTCCCGTCGTGCAGCTCGGCCTGCGCCTGGACCGGGCCGAGCTGCACCAGCGGATCGCGGCCCGGGTGGAGCGCATGCTGGCCGAGGGCCTGCTGGACGAGGTCCGCCACCTCGACGTCCCCGGGCCGGACGGGCTGCGGCAGGGACCGACCGCGTCCCGCGCGATCGGCTACGCCCAGATGCTCGCCGTCCTCGACGGCGAGCTCACCGAGGCGGAGGCGGCCGAGCAGACCGTCGTGGCCACGCGCCGGTTCGCCCGCCGTCAGGAGACCTGGTTCCGGGCCGACCCGCGCGTCGTCTGGCTCGACGCGCAGGGCGAGGACGTCGTGGCGGAGGCGCTCGCCGTCGTCGCCGGGGACGCCACCTAGACTGGGCCCATGACCGAGCAGCCCGCGGCGCCCGCCGCCCAGGACCCCCTCCACGCGAGCGCGCCGCGCGTGCCGTTCACGAAGGGCCATGGCACGGGCAACGACTTCGTGCTGATCGCCGACCCGGACGGCAACACGCAGCTCGACGCCCAGCGCGTCGCACGGCTGGCTGACCGGCACCGGGGGGTCGGCGCCGACGGCGTCATCCGCGCCGTGCGCTCGGCACGCCTGCCGGAGGGTGAGGCGCTGCTCGCCGAGCACCCCGAGGCCGAGTGGTTCATGGACTACCGCAACGGCGACGGCTCGATCGCCGAGATGTGCGGCAACGGGGTGCGCGTCTTCGTGCACTTCCTGGTCGAGAAGGGCTTCGTGGACCTGGCCCCCGGCCGGGCGATCACCATCGGCACGCGCGCCGGCGTGAAGGCCGTGACCCGGCTCGAGCACGGCTACGCGATCGACATGGGCCCCTGGTCCTACCTCGACCCCGAGCTGGCGGAGGAGGCGGCGTCGGACTCGATGGTCCGCGCCCACGGCCTCACCGATCCGCGTCCGGCGCTGAGCGTGTCGCTGGGCAACCCCCACACCGTGGTCCCGCTGGCCTCCTTCGCCGACCTCCAGGGCCTGGACCTGGGCCGCGCCCCCGAGGTGGACCCCGCTCCGCCGCTCGGCACGAACGTCGAGTTCGTGGCCGCGCACGAGCCGCTCGTGCGCGAGGGCGTCGGCCGCGTGCGGATGCGCGTGCACGAGCGCGGGGTGGGCGAGACCCAGTCCTGCGGGACGGGCGCGTGCGCGGTGGCCGTGGCGATGCGCGCGTGGTCGGGCGACCAGGGCACCGACTCGTGGCTCGTCGAGGTGCCCGGCGGCGTGCTGGCCGTGGATGTCGTGCCGGGCCCGGAGGGGGCCGAGCACGTGGTCCTCTCGGGCCCGGCCGAGCTGGTCTTCGACGGCGAACTCACCGCCTGACCGCTGTCGTTCGGGAAACGGCAGGCCACGGACCGCTGTCGTTCGGGAAACGGCGCCTCAGCGCGCCCGCGCCACCCGCAGGATCCGGAAGCCCTTGACGCTGTTCGCCCGCTCCGCGGTGAACCGGCCGGGCGCGCGCGCCTCGAGCATCCGGCCGATCCACGGCAGCAACGAGTCCGCGCCGAGGTTCTTCTGCACCACCAGCCAGGCCTCGCCGCCGGGGGCCAGGCGTGGCAGCCACCGCTCCAGCAGGGCGTGCAGCGCCGGCTTGCCGATCCGGATGGGCGGGTTGGACCAGATGAGGTCGAACTCCGCGCCCTCGGGGACGTCCTCCGGCCGCAGTGCCACGACATTGCCGAGGCCCAGGGCCGCGGCATTGTCGCGGGTCAGCTGCAGCGAGCGGTCGTTGACCTCCACGGCGGTCACCTCCGCCTCGGGCGACCGCAGCGCCAGCGTGAGGGCGATCGGTCCCCAGCCCGCGCCGACGTCGAGGAACCGGCCCCTCGCCGGCGGCGCGGGCACGGCCGAGAACAGGGCCGCGGTGCCCTTGTCCAGACCGTCCGGGGAGAAGATCCCGTTGGCCGTCTGGACCTCGACGTCGCGGCCGGCCAGGCGGGTCCGCAGGGTGCGGCGCCGCTCGGGCGCGGAGGGGTCGGCGTCGAAGTAGTGGGATGCGGAGCTCACGGCGACCATGGTAGCCAGCAGGTCGTCGCGGCCCTCAGCCCGACGCCGGCCCGGCCAGGTCCGCGAGGATCGCGCGCACGGCGTCGCGCCCGGCGCGGTTGGCCCCGACCGTGGACTGGGAGGGCCCGTAGCCGAGGAGGAACAGGCGCGGCTCGTCCAGGGCGCGCCCGCCCGCCACGCGGATGCCGCCGGCGGGCGTGCGCAGCCGCAGCGGAGCGAGGTGCCGGATCGCCGGCCGGAAGCCGGTGGCCCAGAGGATCACGTCCGCCGGTTCGAACGAGCCGTCGGGCATCCGCACCCCGTCCGGCTCGACGGCCGTGAACATGGGGTGGCGCACCAGCACGCCTCGTGTCTCGGCCTCGCGCACCCAGGACGAGCGGTGCATCCCGGTCGCCCCGACCACGGAGCCCGGCGGCAGGCCCGCACGGGTCCGTTCGTCCACCCCGCGCACCGACTCGGCCAGGGCGCCGGGCGCGGCCGAGTCCTGCCACTGCGGCTCGCGGCGGGTCACCCACAGGGTGTCCGCGACCGTGGAGATCTCGGCCAGCAGCTGCGTCGCCGAGACGCCCATGCCCACGATCACCACCCGCTGCCCGGCGAACTCGTCCTTGGACACGTAGTCACGGGTGTGCAGCTGCCGGCCGCGGAACGAGCGCATCCCGGGCACCGAGGGCCACCGTGGGGACGTCCAGGTGCCGGTCGCGTTGACCACGAAGTCCGCCCGCCACGTGCCCGGCGCCCCGTCCGTGCGGACGAAGAACCCGCGCGCACGTCCCGGCTCGCCGATCCGCTCGACGCGCCTCACACGCACGGGCCGCCGGATCGGCAGGGCGAACCGTGCCTCGTAATCGGCGAAGTAGGCCGGCAGCAGGGTGTTGGCGTGCGCGGCCGGGTCGGCCGGCGGCACCGGGTCGCCGGGCAGCTCGTGGATGTGGTTGACGGTGGACATCGTGAGCGAGTCCCAGCGGTGCTGCCACGCGCCGCCCGGGGCGGTCTCCGCGTCGAGCACCACGAACGTGCCGGGGGCGTCGTCGGGGACGCCGGCGGCGCCGTCGTCGTTCGGACCCAGCCCCACGAAACCGCGGCGGCGCAGGTGGTAGGCGGCGGACAGCCCCGCCTGGCCCGCGCCGATCACGACGACGGTCGCCCGGCCCGTCCGGCCGGGCCGCGGCGGGGCGGGGGAGGGGGATGCGGTCATGCCCGCAGGATACGTGCGCGTCGTCAGCGGACCGGGCGCCGGGGCCCCTGTCGCGCACGCGCGCCGCCCGGTACACTCGATGCTCATGTGGATCTTCCTGCGCTGACGCCCCCGCGTCACTGCCCGCCCCGCCCCTTGTGCGCCCGCCTCGGATGAGGCCGTCGAGCGCGCCCCGGCACCTGATGGAGATCCCACCATGGACTATGTGGTCCGTCCCTGCACGCCCGCCGACGAGACCTCGTGGCTGCGGTGCCGCGTGCTCGCCTGCCTCACGCTGACGGAGCCGCCGCGAGATCGTCGCAGCGCGGCACCGACCTCCGCCTACCCGGCCGTGCGCGTCACCCAACACGTCCGCCCCCTGCGGACAGCCGCCTAACGCGTCCGCCGACCCCTCTACCCTGAGACCATCGGGCCGCCCGACCGCGGCGGCCCAGAGGAGACCATGACTGAGAAGAACCAGCACACCCCCGGCCCCCAGGGCGCCCACGGCTCCGAGGACGAGATCCAGGCCGTGATCGACCGCATCCTGGCCGCCGATGACGCTCGCCGCGCCTCCGAGCGCGAGGTGACCGGGCGCGGCTCCGCGGACAGCGCGGCCGCGGACCACGAGGGCGCCCCCGACGACGGGACCCCGGATCGCTCCGGCGCGCTCGCGGGCCGCGCACTCGCCCTGGACGAGGGCGAGGACGGCCACACGGATGCCGACGGCGACCAGGACGAGCTCGCCGCGCGCCACTCCCTCAAGCGCGTGCAGGGCCTGTCCACCGAGCTCGAGGACATGACCGAGGTCGAGTACCGCCAGCTGCGCCTGGAGCGCGTGGTGCTGGCGGGGGTCTGGACCGAGGGGTCCGCGGAGGACGCGGAGAACTCCCTGCGGGAGCTCGCCGCGCTCGCCGAGACCGCGGGCTCGGAGGTGCTCGACGGCGTCATCCAGCGCCGCGCCACCCCGGACCCGGCCACATTCCTCGGCAAGGGCAAGGCGCAGGAGCTCGCCGAGATCGTGGCGCTCTCCGGCGCGGACACCGTGGTGGTGGACTCCGAGCTCGCCCCGTCTCAGCGCCGCGCGCTGGAGGATGTGGTGCGGGTGAAGGTGATCGACCGGACCGCGCTGATCCTGGACATCTTCGCCCAGCACGCGAGTTCGCGTGAGGGCCGCGCCCAGGTCGAGCTCGCGCAGCTCGAGTACCTGCTGCCGCGCCTGCGCGGCTGGGGCGAGTCCATGTCCCGGCAGGCCGGCGGCCGTGCCGCCGCCGGCGAGGGCATCGGCTCCCGTGGCCCCGGCGAGACCAAGATCGAGCTGGACCGCCGCCGCATCCGCACCCGCATGGCGAAGCTGCGTCGGGACATCGCCGGGATGAAGCCGGCCCGCGAGGCCAAGCGCGCCAACCGTCGTCGCAACCGGGTGCCGTCCGTGGCGATCGCCGGGTACACCAACGCCGGGAAGTCCTCCCTGCTCAACCGCCTCACCCACGCCGGGGTGCTCGTGGAGAACGCCCTGTTCGCCACGCTGGACCCCACCGTGCGCAAGGCCATGACGCCGGACGGCATCGGCTACACCCTCTCGGACACGGTCGGCTTCGTGCGGAACCTGCCCACGCAGCTGGTCGAGGCGTTCCGCTCCACCCTCGAGGAGGTCGCGGACGCGGACGTCATCCTGCACGTCGTGGACGGCTCGCACCCGGACCCCGAGGGCCAGATCGCCGCGGTGCGCTCCGTGTTCGCGGAGGTGGACGCGCACCGGATCCCCGAGATCATCGTGCTGAACAAGGCGGACGCCGCGGACCCGGCCGTCATCGCCCGGATCCGGGCCAAGGAGCCCCACGCCGTGGTGGTCTCCGCGCGCACCGGCGAGGGCATCGACGAGCTCGAGCGCGCCATCGCGGCCACCATCCCGCGGCCTGACGTGCGGCTCGAACTGCTGATCCCGTTCACCCGGGGTGAGCTGGTCTCCCGCCTCCACTCGGCGGACGCGGAGATCCTGGCCGAGGGCTACGAGGAGGGCGGCACCCGCCTGTCCGTGCTGGTCCGTGAGGACATCGCGCCGGACTTCGCCGAGTTCGTCGTGGAGGCGGACGCGTCGTGAGCGACCGGGCGAAGGAAGCCGGGGCGGGCGGCGCGCAGCCACGCACGGAGCACGAGCGCGAGGCGCTGCGCCTCCTGGACGCCGCGGTGCAGGCCACCGGCGGCCAGCACCGCGCGGGTCAGCGGGAGATGGTGCTGCAGGTGGCGCGCGCCCTCGAGTCGCGCCGCCACCTGCTCGTGCAGGCCGGCACCGGCACCGGCAAGTCCCTGGCCTACCTGATCCCCGCGATCCAGCACGCGATGACGCAGGAGGACCCCGTCGTCGTCGCCACGGCCACGCTCGCCCTGCAGGCCCAGATCATGAAGCGGGACGCCCCCCGGCTGGTCGAGGCGCTCAAGGACGAGCTGCCTCGCGAGCCCGTCGTCGCCCTGGTCAAGGGCCGCTCCAACTACCTCTGTCGCCACAAGGTGGACGGCGGCTACCCCGGGGATGAGGGCGAGGAGGCCCTCTTCACGGTCGCCGACGACGGCGGGGTGATCGGCTCCGCCACGGACGGCGCCGCCGGGCCCTCCTCCCTGTTGGGCAAGGAGGTCATGTACCTGCGGGCGTGGGCGGACCAGACCGAGACCGGGGACCGCGACGACCTCGAGGTCCCCGTCACCGACCGCGCGTGGCGGCAGGTCTCCGTCACCGCGGTCGACTGCCTCGGCGCGTCCCGCTGCCCCCAGGCCGAGGAGTGCTTCTCCGAGCGTGCCCGCGCGGACGCGGCGGACGCGGACGTCGTGGTCACCAACCACGCGATGCTCGCCATCAGCGCCTTCGAGGGCCTCGCGGTGCTGCCGGCGTACTCGGCCGTCGTCGTGGACGAGGCCCACGAGCTGCAGGACCGGGTGACCGGTGCGGTCACCGGGCAGCTGTCCGGGTCGATCGTGCACGGCGCGGCCACCTCGCTGCGCCGCCACACCACCGTGGCCGTGGAGGACCTGATCGAGGCCGGGGCGGCCCTGGACCGCGCGTTCACGGACACTCCGTCCGGTCTGATCGCCGCGGGCCCGGACGAGGTCCAGGAGCAGGCCCTCACCGGCGTCCTCACGGCCGCGCGCCAGTGCCTGTCCGACCTCGGCCAGGACAAGGACAAGGAGGCCGACGCCGACGGCGGACGGCAGATGGCGCGCTCGCGGATCCTCGAGGTCCTCGAGGTGGTGGAGCGCATGCTCGCGGCCCGGCCCGAGGCCGACTTCCCCGAGGTGCTGTGGGCCACCCGCCCCGGCCACTTCGAGCCCGGCGTGGGCTGGCAGCCGGGGGACGAGACCGACCCGCCCCAGCTCTACGTGGCCCCGCTCTCGGTGGCCGGCAAGCTGCGGGAGGGCCTGTTCGGCAAGGCGACGACGGTGCTCACCTCCGCCACGCTCACCGTGGGCTCGGGGGAGCGCCGGTTCGACTCGGTGGCCGGCGACGTGGGCCTGGCCGGCCCGGACGCCCCGAAGTTCGAGGCCCTCGACGTCGGCAGCCCCTTCGACTACTCGCGTCAGGGGGTGCTCTACGTGGCCCGGCACCTGCCCCGGCCCGGCCGGACGGCCTCGCCCGAGTCCCTGGATGAGCTCGAGGCGCTCCTGAGGGCGTCGCGGGGCGGGGCCCTCGGCCTGTTCTCCTCGCGCCGGGCGGCCGAGGACGCCGCCGCCGAGATGCGCCGTCGGCTCGGGCCGAAGACCACGATCCTGTGCCAGGGGGACGCGACCCTCTCCGCCCTCGTGCGCCAGTTCTCCGAGGAGCCGGACACGTCCCTGTTCGGGACCATGAGCCTGTGGCAGGGCGTGGACGTGCCGGGGAACTCGCTGCGGCTCGTGGTGATCGACCGCATCCCGTTCCCGCGGCCGGACGACCCGCTCTCCCAGGCCCGCACCCGGGACGTCGCCCGGCACGGCGGCAACGGGTTCATGCGGATCTCCGCCACGCATGCGGCCGTGCGCATGGCCCAGGGCGCCGGGCGCCTCGTGCGCTCCGCGACGGACCGCGGCGTGGTGGCCGTGCTGGACCCCCGCCTGGCCACCGAGCGGTACGGCGGCTACATCACGAGCGCCCTGCCGGACTTCTGGCGCACCACGGACCGCGACGTCGTCCGCGGGGTGCTGGCACGGCTCGCCTCGGGCGATTGACCTCGCTCGGCCTCGGGCCGTCGGCCCGGCCGGAGGGAGCGGGTCAGAGCGAACGCAGGACCGTGACGACCCGCCCCATCACGGTGGCGTGATCGCCGAGGATGGGCTCGTAGGCCGTGTTCTGGGGGAGGAGCCAGGTGTGCCCGTCGCGGCGGCGGAAGGTCTTCACGGTGGCCTCGTCGTCGAGGAGGGCCGCGACGATGTCGCCATTCTCCGCCGTGTCCTGCCGGCGCACCACCACCCAGTCGCCGTCGCAGATCGCGGCGTCCACCATCGAGTCGCCCGTGACGCGCAGCATGAACAGCTCGCCCTCGCCCGTGAGGCGTCGCGGGATCGCCATGACGTCCTCGACCTGCTGCTCAGCCAGGACCGGCCCGCCCGCCGCGATGCGGCCGACCCAGGGGACCGGCACGCTGTCCGCCTCGTCTGCGCCGGTGTGCCACGCGGGGATCGCGGAGACCCGCGACGACGGCGCAGCGGTGGGGGAGGCGGCCTCGCCCAGCGGGGTGCCGTCCACGTCGAGCAGCACCTCGAGGGCACGCGGGCGTCCGGGGTCGCGCCGGATGTAGCCGTGCCGCTCGAGACGGCCCAGCTGGTGCGTGACGGAGGAGAGCGAGGCCAGGCCCGCGGCGTCGCCGATCTCGCGCATGGAGGGCGGGTAGCCGTGGTCGGCGATCGCGTCCCGGATGGTCTGCACGATCCGCCGCTGGCGGTCGGTGAGCGGCGCGCGCGCCGCCGGCTGATCGTCGGTGGTGCTCATGGCTGCCGTCCGTTCTCCCGGGGTGATGGTGGCCGGACTCGTGTTCCGGCGTCCGGCTGCCGTCCGGACGCTTACCGTGTCCGCCCCCGCTGGTTGCCTGTGTCTTGGCGGTCCCGGGGCGTTCCGGGGCGTCCGTGCATGGCCTCGAGCCTAGAGGAGAGCCGCCTCTCCTTCAAAGATATGTTCGATCTCGTCGTGGCATGTCTCGAACACCTGTGCTAGAAAGGCATTCGAACGGATTCGAACACATGTTCGATCACCTGGAGGGCATCCGCCCCGGAGGAGGACACCATGACGCTCACCACCGCCCAGTTCGCCGGCTCGCCCGCGACGGCGCGGCCGCGTCCGGCCACCATCCGTCTGACCCGCCGCGGCCGCCTCGTGCTGCGGGGGATCCCCGTGATCGCCGCGGCCGTGGCCGCCACGCTGGCGGCCGCCTTCTTCCTGGGTGTGCTGCTGTCGCCCGCCGCGGTGTCCGCGGACACCGCGGGGCCCGCCACCCAGTCCGTCACGGTCATGCCCGGGGACAGCCTGTGGACCATCGCCACCACGGTGGCTCCGGAGGCGGACGTCTACGAGGTGATCGCCACGATCGAAGAGCTCAACGGGCTCGAGGGCCGGGCCCCCGCGCCGGGCGAGGAGCTGTTCGTCCCGGCCACGCGGTGACGCACGGCGGGCCTCGCCCTCCACGCTTCCTAGACTGGCGGCCATGACCGACCTCAGCTCTCTGCCCCTGCGTGAGAACCTCCGCGGCCTGAGCCCCTACGGCGCCCCCCAGCTGGACGTGCCGTACATGCTCAACACCAACGAGAACACGCATCCGGTGCCGGAGGAGGTCGCCACCGCCATCGCCGAGCGGGTCGCGGCCGTCGCCGGGGGGCTGAACCGCTACCCGGACCGCGAGTTCACGGGGCTGCGACGTGCGCTCGCCGGCTACCTCGGCCACGGCCTCACGGCGGACCACGTGTGGGCCGGCAACGGCTCCAACGAGATCCTGCAGCAGATCCTCCAGGCCTTCGGCGGCCCCGGGCGGACACTGCTGAGCTTCCTGCCCTCGTACTCCATGTACCCGCTGCTGGCCGGCGGCACGGACACCGTGTTCGTGGACGGCGGCCGTGCCGAAGACCACACCCTCAGCGCCGAGCACGCGGCGGCCATGGTGCGGGAGCACCGTCCGCACGTCGTCTTCCTGGCCTCGCCCAACAACCCGACGGGCACCGCCCTGGACCTGGCGACCATCGAGGCCGTGTACGCCGCGCAGGCGCAGAACGAGGCCGCCGGCGGGCCCGGCGCCATGGTCGTCGTGGACGAGGCCTACGCGGAGTTCGCCCTCGCCGGCACCCGCTCCGCCCTCACCCTCCTGCCCGGCCGTGAGCGGCTGATCGTCACGCGCACCATGTCCAAGGCGTTCGCCCTGGCCGGCGCGCGCCTGGGCTACCTGGCCGCGGACCCCGCCGTCGCCGACGCCCTGCGCCTGGTGCGCCTGCCGTACCACCTCTCCGCGGTCACGCAGGCCACGGCGGAGGCCGCCCTCGATCACGTGGACGCGCTGCTGCGCACCGTGGAGGACATCAAGGCCCAGCGCGACCGCATCGTCTCCACCCTGCGCGGCCTGGGACTGAGGCCCTCGGTGTCCGACTCGAACTTCGTCTTCTTCGGTCACCTCGAGGACGCGTCCGACGTGTGGCGCCGCCTGCTCGACCGCGGCGTCCTCGTGCGGGACGTCGGCATCCCGCACCACCTGCGCGTCACCGCCGGCACCGAGGCGGAGACGACGGCGTTCCTCACCGCTCTCGCGGAGGTCCTCGGCGAGACCGGGGACCGGTCCTGAGGCGTCACCGGAGTCTCGGCGTCCGCCCGGCTCCCTAGGATAGGGACAGCGCGCGCGGCGCCCCGGCCCGCCGGCACCGGCCGCGCGCACCCGCATCCCCCCGCACCCGTCCCGGACCGGTGCGGACCCAGCCCGAGGAGGACCCGTGGCAGCCGAGTTGATCTCCGGACGCCGTGCGCGCATGACGCGCACCACGAGCGAGTCGGACGTGTACGTCGAGATGGATCTGGACGGCACCGGCCGCGCTGAGATCTCCACCACCGTGCCGTTCTACGACCACATGCTCACCGCGCTGTCCCGGCACTCCCAGATCGACCTGACGGTCCGTGCCACCGGGGACACGCACATCGACGTGCACCACACGGTCGAGGACGTCGCCATCACCCTGGGCGAGGTGCTCAAGACCGCGCTCGGGGACAAGTCCGGCATCCGCCGCTTCGGCGAGGCGTCCGTGCCGCTGGACGAGGCGCTGGCGCGCGCCGTCGTCGACGTCTCCGGCCGGCCGTACCTCGTGCACGAGGGCGAGCCCGAGGGCCAGCAGTACCACCTCATCGGCGGGCACTTCACCGGGTCCATGACCCGCCATGTGTTCGAGTCGATCACGTACCACGCGGCGATCTGCCTCCACATGGACGTCGTGCGAGGCCGGGATCCGCACCACATCGTCGAGGCGCAGTTCAAGGCCTTCGCCCGCGCCCTGCGCGCCGCCGTCGAGGACGACCCCCGCATGACCGGCGTGCCCTCCACCAAGGGCGCCCTCTGATGGCCCGCCCCACCACCGTCCCCGGCGTGCGGCCGCGCGTCGCCGTCCTGGACTACGGCTCGGGCAACGTGCACTCGGCGCTGCGTGCCGTGGAGCGGGCCGGCGCGGAGGTCGAGCTCACGCGCGATCCGCAGGCCGTGCAGGAGGCCGACGGGCTGCTCGTGCCCGGCGTCGGGGCGTACGCGTCCGTGATGCGGGCACTGACCGAGGTCGGCGGCACCCGCTGGATCGGCCGCCGCGTGGCCGGGGGCCGACCCGTCCTCGGCATCTGCGTGGGCCACCAGATCCTCTTCGACGCCGGCGTCGAGCACGGCGAGCGCACCGCAGGCATGGGGGAGTGGCCGGGTGTCGTCGCCGAGCTGCCCGCCGAGGTCCTGCCCCACATGGGCTGGAACACCGTCCGGCCGCCCGAGGGCAGCGCCCTCTTCGCGGGCATCGAGGACGAGCGGTTCTACTTCGTCCACTCCTACGGCGTGCTCGAATGGGAGTTCGACCAGACGATCTCCGCCATGCGTCCGCCCCAGGTCACCTGGGCGCACCACGGCGCGGACTTCATCGCCGCCGTGGAGAACGGCCCCCTGTCGGCCACGCAGTTCCACCCCGAGAAGTCCGGGGACGCCGGGCTGCAGCTGCTGCGCAACTGGCTGGAGACCCTCTGATGCCCTACTGGTCCGTCCTCTACCTCGCCCTCGGCGGGCTGCTGCTCGGCGCCGCCTGGTCCATGCGCACGCAGAAGGCGCCGCTGTGGGCCATCGTGATCGTCCTCGTGCTGGCCGGCATGGCCATCGCCGCCTCCTTCCTGACCGTCGGCGCCTGACCGCGCCGGCCGCCCCACCCGAGAGGAACCCCATGACCCCGAACGCCCCCGCCCTCGAGCTGCTGCCCGCCGTCGACGTCCAGGACGGCCAGGCCGTCCGCCTCGTCCAGGGCGAGGCCGGCAGCGCCACCTCGTACGGCGACCCGGTCACCGCCGCCCTGGACTGGCAGCGCGCCGGCGCGGAGTGGATCCACCTCGTGGACCTGGACGCGGCCTTCGGTCGCGGTGACAACCGCGAGGTCATGCGCCGTGTGGTGGAGGAGATCGGCGTGAAGATCGAGCTGTCCGGCGGCATCCGCGACGACGCCTCGCTCGAGAACGCCCTCGAGATGGGTGCGGCGCGCGTGAACCTGGGCACCGCCGCCCTCGAGGACCCGGACTGGACCGCGCGCGTCATCGAGCGCTTCGGCGACCGGGTGGCCGTGGGCCTCGACGTGCGCGGCACCACGCTCGCCGCCCGCGGCTGGACCAAGGAGGGCGGCGACCTCTGGGAGGTGCTCGCCCGCCTCGAGGATGCCGGCTGCGCCCGCTACGTGGTCACCGACGTCACGAAGGACGGCACGCTCAAGGGGCCGAACACGGAGCTGCTCGCCCAGGTCTGCGCGAAGACCGCGAAGCCGGTCGTCGCCTCGGGCGGCATCTCCTCCCTCGAGGACGTTGCCGCGCTCGCGGCCATGACCGGCCAGGGCGTCGAGGGCGCGATCATGGGCAAGGCGCTGTACGCCGGCCGCTTCAGCCTGGAGCAGGCGCTGGCCGTCGCCGGCGGCGCCACGGTGGAGCAGGCGCGCTCCGAGCAGCCCGGCCCGGTCGCCCCGTGACGGGCTCGCACGACGACGGCGGCCTGGCCCGCGGCGACGGGCTCGGCCCGATCGACCAGACGGTCGCGGTGCCGCACCCGGCGGCCCGGGAGCTGCCGGGGCACATCCGAGCCGCACTCGACCGCATGCGGGAGAAGACCGCGGGCGAGAACACCGCGGACACCGCGGGCATCCCGTGGCAGGGCCGCGACCTCTCCGGCCCCGGCATGGACGGCTCCGCGAACCCGTTGCACGTGTTCGACGAGGACGACGGCACCAGCCCGGCCGAGTGGACCGCCGTCATGGCGGCCCTGACGGACGGCTCCGCCGGTGAGCGGGAGGTGACGGAGGTGCTCGCGCGCATCCGCGTGTTCGCCGCCGTCGTGCCCACCCTCGCCGTGGACGAGGACGACGTCCACGACCACACCGGTCACGAGCACGACGTCGCGGCGCACGGGGACAAGGCCGCGGACGTGGCCCTCGTGACCATGCGCGCGCCGGACGGCCGGCAGGCGCTGCCGGTGTTCACGAACGTGCCCGCGCTGACGGCATGGAACCCGGTCGCCCGACCCGTGGCCGTGTGGCTGCCGCGTGCCTGCCTGTCCGCCGTGGACGAGGGCTGTGAGCTCGTCGTCATCGACGCCGGCGCCGAGCACACGTACGTGGTGCGACGCCCGGCCGTGTGGTCGCTCGCCCAGCAGAGGGAGTGGACCCCCGCCTATCGGGACCAGGAGATCGCGGACGAGATCGCCCAGGTCGCCGACCTGGTCCCGAACCTGCTCAACCTGGGCCTCGCCCCCGGGTCGGGGGTGGCCACGCACACGGGCTCCGGCGCGGTGATGAACGGAGGCGGGGCCGGGCCCGAGCTGCAGATCGTCGCGATGCCCACCCGGGACGCCGACGCGACCGGGGTGCGCCTGATGACGGCCACGCTCAAGACCCTCCTGGCGGACCTGCCGGTGCTGGCCGAGCGGGCCGACTCGGTGGAGATCACGGTCCGCCGACCCTGATCGGTCGCCCGGCCTGTCCGGTACCGTTGAGGGGGAGGGGAGGGCCCGTGGTGGCCCCACCCCATCCTGGAGGCCGTGCGCCGCGCGCCGGCCCCATGCCTCCCATCCTCCGAGGAGTACCCATGAGAACCAGAACCTTGACCGGCGTCGCCACCGCGGCGCTGGGCGCGGTGGTGGTGGCCGGTGCCGGCCCCGCCCTCGCGCAGACCACGCTCACCCAGGGCTCGGCGATCACCGCGCCGGCCGGGGCGTGCAGTCTGACCATCGTCGACGACGCCACCGCCTACACCGCGGCCCACTGTGGTGCGGGCCAATGGCAGATCGGCTCGACCGTCCGCGACGTCGACGGCACCGCGATCGGCACCGTCTCGGCACTGCCCGGCGATTCGGGCGTGGACGCGGTCCGCGTGGCCCTGGCCGACGACGTCGACGTCGTGGGCGACTGGTCCACGCGGCCGGCCTCGTCCATCGGTGTGGGCGAGACCGTCTACACCCACGGCTCGTCCGTGCCGCTGGGCGCGCCGAACACCGTGTCCCACACGCAGACCTTCGAGGCCGCCACGGTCTGCGACGACGCGTACGCGGATCAGGTTGCCCTCGACACCGCCTCGACCTACGCCGGCGACTCGGGCGGGGCCGTCTATGACGCCCAGCAGCGGGTGGTCGGGGTCATCTCGGGCATCGCCCCGGTGACCTTCGACGCCGAGGGCAACGTGGTGGGCTGCGACGCCCAGGCGATGTCCTCGATCATGGTCCCGGTCGAGTCCCTCGACGCGCTGGACGCCTCCGCGGCGCCCGCCGCCGAGACCGCCGCGGCCGCGGAGACCGCTCCGGCCGCCGAGACCGCCCCGGCGATCGCCGACGTCGCGGGCCCCGTGGCCGACGAGGACCTGCCCACCGGCGGCGAGCCCGCCGTGGACGAGTCCGAGCTGACCGAGTTCACGCCGGCTGAGGAGGAGGCCATCGCGGCCGAGCTCAAGGCCCGCGCCGAGGCCGCCGCGGAGGAGGAGGCCGCCGAGGCGGCCCCCGCTGCTGAGGCCCCGGTCGCCGAGGCCGCTGCGCCGGGCGTGACCGACGTCGTGGCCGCGCCCGCCGAGGGTGTCGCCTACGGCACCCAGGTGGTCGCGCAGACGGATCAGGGCGGCTTCGCCTCCGTCACCGTCACGGCCTACGACGCCGACGGCACGGTCCTCGGCCAGGACGGCCTGGACCTCACCGGCGAGTACCGCGCCTGGCTGCCCGTGCCGGCCGAGGTGCCCGCGGGCGGCTCCGTGGTGGTCACCGTGGTCGACGCCGCCGGCGCCGCCACGGACGCCACCGTGACCCTGGGCGGTCAGCTGGTCGGCTGATCGATTCCGCCCCGAACGACACGACGAGGCCCGGTGATCCCGCACGGATCACCGGGCCTCGTCACGTCCCGGGGCGGCCCCGGCCAGGTGGGGACGCGGTCAGCACAGCCCCTCGAGCCGCCGCCCCAGGCGGGAGAAGATCCGGGTGAGGGACTCCGCCTCGCCCGGCGCCAGGTCGCCGAGGAAGAGCTCGTCCACCTGCCGGGCGTGCTCGATCGCGGCGCGCCGGAAGGCGGACCGGCCCTCGTCGGTGAGGACGGCCTCGAAGCCCCGCCGGTCACAGGCCACCGGGCGGCGGTCGATCAGGCCGCGGGCCACGAGCGTCTTCACCTGGTAGGTGATGCGCGACGGGGAGAAGACCATCCGGGACGCCAGCTCTCCCAGCCGGAGCCGGCCCTCGGGGGACTCGTAGAGGAGCAGCAGCAGGTTGTAGTCGGCCAGCGACATGCCGCAGTCCTGCTTCAGGCGGCGCTCCACCACCTCCGTGAGCATCTGGGTGGCCTCGAAGTAGGCGCGCCAGGCGCGCTTGGGCGGGTCCACCGGGCGGTGCGCCTCCGATGCGGAGCCGAACCAGCCGCCGTCGGGCTCCGCCGGCGCCGCGTCCTGCGCGGCGGGCTCAGGGGCCGGGGTTGAGGAGCTGCTCAAAGGGGGTCACCTCCAGGTCGATGTCCGCGGGCGCGGCGGCGCGTGCCCGCGGGGGGCGGCTCAGGGTGATCTCGGCCAGGTCGCGTCCGGCGGCCCGGATGCGGGACTGCAGCGGGTCGGTCCGCATCGAGGCCTGCACGCCGGCCGCCTCGCCCCAGTCGTCCGAGGCCGCGAAGACCGCGGTCGGCACGATGCGGGCCTTGAGGTAGGCGAACAGCGGCCGCATGGCGGTGTCGATCATGAGCGAGTGGCGGGCGGTGCCGCCGGTGGCGCCGAGGAGCACGGGCACCCCGACGACGGACGTGGGCTCCGCGAGGTCCCAGAAGGACTTGAACAGGCCCGAGTAGGAGGCCTTGTACGTGGGCGAGACCGCGATGACGGCGTCGGCCTGGGCGACCTCGTCCAGGGCGGCGCGCAGGGCCGGGGAGATGGCGAAGGTCACCAGGGCCTGCGCGATGTCCACGGCGAGCTCCCGCAGCGTGATCAGGTGGATCTGCGGGACCACGCCGTGCTCGGAGAGCGCCGCCGAGGCGGACTCCGCCATGCGTTCGGCGAGCATGCGGGTCTGGGACGGGTCCCCGGACCCGCCGGAGACCACGGCGAGGTGCCGGGCCTGCGGCGTGAACGGGGCGGAGGCATCGGGGGCGCCGGGGGTGGTCACTGCGCGGCACCGCCCTTCGCGGCATCGGCGGTGGCGCGCTGCTCGGCGGCCGCCGCGCGGTCGAGCTGGGCCTGCGATCCCTCCTTGCCGCCGGGCACGGGAGCCTCGCCGCGGCGGGCGCGTGCCACGAGGAACTCGTGGGTCGGGGCCGCCGGGACGTCGTCCGGCTTCAGAGCGTCGAACTCCTTGCGCAGCACGGGCAGGACCTCCTCGCCGAAGAGGTCGATCTGCCGCAGGACGGTGTCCGTGGGCAGGCCGGCGTGGTCGATGAGGAACATCTGACGCTGGTAGTCGCCCACCCAGTCGCGGAACGTGAGCGTGCGCTCGATGACCTGCTGCGGCGAGCCGACCGTCAGGGGCGTCATCCTCGAGAAGTCCTCGAGGGACGGGCCGTGGCCGTAGACCGGCGCGTTGTCGAAGTAGGGGCGGAACTCCGCCACGGCGTCCTGCGAGTTCTTCGCCATGTAGGCCTGGCCGCCCAGGGCCACGTACGCCTGATGGGCCTTGCCGTGGCCGTAGTACTCGTAGCGCTGGCGGTACAGGCGCACCATCTGGATGACGTGCTCCTTGTTCCAGAAGATGTTGTTGTGGAAGTAGCCGTCGCCGTAGTAGGCGGCCTGCTCGGCGATCTCGGGGGAGCGGATGGAGCCGTGCCACACGAAGGGGGCGACGCCGTCCAGGGGCTGCGGGGTGAGGGTGAAGTCCTGCAGCGGGGTGCGGTGGTTGCCGCTCCAGTCCACGGTCTCCTCATGCCACAGGCGGTAGAGGAGGTTGTAGTTCTCCACGGCGAGTTGGATGCCCTGGCGGATGTCCTTGCCGAACCACGGGTACACGGGGCCGGTGTTGCCGCGGCCCATCGTCAGGTCCACGCGACCGTCGGCGAGGTGCTGCAGGTACGCGTAGTCCTCGGCCAGACGCACCGGGTCCATGGTGGTGATCAGGGTCGTCGCCGTGGAGAGCTGGAGGGTCTCGGTCTGCGCGGCCAGGTAGGCCAGCAGCGTGGGCGGGTTGCCCGGGGCCACGAAGGGCGGGTTGTGGTGCTGGCCGGTCGCGAACACCTCGAAGCCCGCCTGCTCGGCGTGGCGGGCGATCTTGACGGTGTCCTTGATCCGCTGATGCTCGGTGGGGGCGGTCCCGTTCGTCGGATCGGCGGTGATGTCGCCGATCGTGAAGACGCCGAACTGCATGGTGTGCTCCTCAGTGTGCCCGGGGGCGGGTCTCACGGTGCCGGCCGCGCCGTCGCCGTGTTCTTCAAAAATGAACTATACCGCACAACGAGCCGCCCCGTCCTGAATATTCCGCAGGGCCCGACACGGCAGACTGGTCCCATGAGCCCCGCCTTCGACGCCGGTCGCCTCGCCCACACGGACGTCCTCATCCTGCAGCAGGTGACGAGCTTCCTGTCCAACGACATCCAGGTGACGGACCCGGACGGGCGCACCGTCGTCTCGGTGGTCACTACGGGCGGGGGCCTGGGCCGAATGCTGATGGGGAACCGCAGCTTCGACGTGGTCGACGGTGACGACGGCCGCGTGCTCTTCCGCCTCGCCGACCCGGCCACGTTCGGCCGCGACCGCTTCGCGATCCTGGACGCCGACGGGCTGCCCCTGGCCCACCTCGTCCGCCAGTTCGCGTTCCTGCGGACGTCCGTGAACGTCGAGGTCGTGGACGGCACGTGCTTCGCGGTGACCGGCGACCTGTGGGACCACGACTACGCCATGACCGTGGGCCAGCAGCCGATCGCCCGCGTGACCGCGCGGTTCGGAGGCGTCATGAACGCCCTGGCCGGGCGCTCGCGGTACGAGATGCGCCTGGACCCCGGCATGCCGCCCGTGGTGCGCTGCGCCGTGCTCGGCACGGCCATCGCCCTCGACCTGATCCGGGCCAAGGAACGGCGCAGCAACGGCTGAGTCCGCCGAGCGCGCGGCCGTCTCGACGGCGCCTCCGGGGCGTGCCTTGACCCCTCCCGTAGGATTCGACGGTGGACTTCGGAGCGTACGGACGGCTGTTGCAGGACCCTCGGATCCGCCATCTGCTGGCGGTGGGGTTCATCGCCCGCTTCCCGCACACCGCGGCCGGGGTGATCCTCACCCTCCACGTGGCTCTCACGCTGGGCCTGGGCTACGGCCAGGCCGGCCTGGCCGGGGCGGCGATGACGCTGGGCATCGCGGTGGGCTCGCCGTGGCGGGGCCGCGTGGTGGACGCGAAGGGGCTGCGCCGTGCACTGTTGCCTTCCGTGATCGCGGAGGCGGTGATCTGGCCGATCGTCCCGTGGCTGCCGTTCTGGCCGATGCTCCTGGCCGTGTTCCTGGGCGGCGTGTTCTCACTGCCGATCTTCTCCGTCGTCCGGCAGGGACTCGGCGTGCTCACCCACGGCAAGGACCGGCAGACGGCGTTTGCCCTGGACTCCATCGTCACGGAGACGATCTTCATGATGGGCCCGGCGCTGGGCGCCGTCGTCGCGGCCACGTGGTCGAGTGCCCTCGGCCTGACCATCGTCGGCCTCTCCAGCGCGCTGGGCGGCATCCTGCTGATGTGGTTCAACCCGCCGACACGGTCGAGTCAGCTGGCCGTCGTCGGACCGGCGACCGAGGATCCCTACACCGAGGAGCAGGACCGTCAGGAGGCGATCGCCCAGGCGGTGACCGCCGCGCCCATGCACGTGGAGATGGCCGCCCCCAGCCTGGCCACCGGCGCGCTGCCGGCCATTACGGAGGCCATCCCCCTCGTCACCGGGTCGCTGCCCGTCATCGCCGCGGACGGCTCCGGGCCGACGACGGCGCCGCGCCCGGCCCGGGCCGAGCGGCTGCGGCAGTGGCGGCGGAGCCACTTCTCCTGGGTTGGGTCGGAGGTGCTCGGCGTGCTCGTGGTGTCGATGGCGGCCGGGATCGTCATGGTCGGCACCGAGGTCTCGATGGTGGCCGAGCTGGAGTCGCAGGGCGCCGCGGCGTCGGTGGGTCTGGTGTACGCGTTCTGGTGCGGCGCCTCCGCCGTGGGCGGGCTCTTCTATGGGGCCTGGGGTCGCCAGGTGCACCCGTACCTGCTGATGGCGCTGTTCGCCGTGGCGACGGTGCCGCTCGCGCTCGTGGACGGGGTGTGGGCGCTCGCGCTGGCCTCGATCCCCTCGGGTCTGCTGACGGCGCCGACCCTGGCCTCGGCCTCGTCGCGGCTGTCGCACCTCGTGGTGGAGGAGCGGCGCGGCGAGGCGATGGGCTTCTACGGCTCGGCCATGACCGCGGGCGCCGCGATGGGCGCCCCGCTGGCCGGCGTGTTCATCGACGGCGTCGCCCCGTCCGCGGGCTACGTGTTCGCGGCGGCCGCGGGCTTCGTGTTCGTGCTGCTGGCCGCCCTGGCGACGGTGATGCGCGGGCGGCGTCCCGCCTGAGCCGGACCCGCTCCGCGCGTCAGGCCAGGAGCTCGTGGATGCGGCGGACCAGCACGGCGGTGAGGTCCGCGTCGAAGTCCGCGGTGGAGGAGTCCATGAACAGGTGCCGGTCCGTGTCGTACTCGAAGAGGTCGGCGGGGCGGTCCGGGTGCTCGGCGGTGGCCGCGTAGGAGCGGGCGGTCTCGAGGTCGCCCTCGAGGGCCCAGGGGTCGCGGGTGCCGAGGTGGATCTGCAGGGCGGTGTGGGGCTGCCAGAGCGGGGCGTAGGCGTCGAGGTCCAGGGCGCCGGCCATGGCGATGCACGCGCGGAAGCCGGGGACCACCTGGGCGGCGCGCCAGGCGGGCATCACGCCCAGGCTGATGCCCGCGACGACGGAGGCCTCCTGGTGCTCGGCACACGACCGCATGCCGCGGCGGCCGATCTCCTCGAAGCCGATCTGTTGGGCGTGGGCGACACCCTCGTCCACGGTGGCGAAGGTGCGGCCGTCGTAGAGGTCAGAGGTGTGGACCGTGTGACCGCCGGCGGCGATCTGGTCGGCGAGCGCGCGCACGCCGTCCGTGAGACCGAGGGCGTGGTGGAAGAGGATGATCTGCGCCATGGGTCAGAGCGTAGACCGCGGTGAGCGGCTGCCCCAGAGGGCGGGTGGGTGATCGGGGGCGAAGAAGAGAGGTGGCTCGCGTGTCTCGCCACGGGTGAGTTGCCGCTCATTGCGTGGAGGGCAAGCGCAGTGTTTCTCCGACCGGTGCCCTGGGTTCTCGTTGCAGCGCTCCTCCCCGGGCGTGCTCTGCTGGGTGGGGGCGAGACTCGGGGACGCATGCTGTCGGTGCGGATGCGGAAAGGAGGCTCCTGCCCACCGGAGACTGCGCGAGCGAGCGGCGAGGAATCTTCTGCATGAGTGCCGAGGCACTCGTGCGAACGGTCACGGGGCTACTCGAGGCAGGACCGGACAGCAGCCTCCTCGCTTCATCCGTCTTGCGACCTTCGGGACGTCTTCGCCGGACGATGCGGCGTCCCCTTTGGACGGACGGCGACGAAGGGGCGCCCTGTCCGACTGCTCCTGGCGACCTCGACCACGGCATCCACGTTCGACGGAGGACGGGAGAACGTCTCGCCGGGTGGACGTCGGAGCTGAGTCCACCGTTCCGCTGCGGTCACACGGGAATCGCCGTCAGTGCGGTCACGCCGGGGCGGGAGACGCGAGCTGGCAGGGCATGCCGGGTTCGGGGACGGCGGGACTGATGTGCACGGCCCGCCCCGGCAGGGGCTCGACCTCGGTCAGCCGTGGCCAGATGAGCCGGTGCTCGGCGTTCGTCCCGGCCGGCACGAAGAAGCGGTGGGGCAGGTGCAGCAGCAGCCGGCCCGTCGCCAGCTCTCGGCCGCCGAACACCGCCAACCGCAGGCCGGCGGCGGTCGGACGGCCGAGCCAGTCGTGCACGTCCTCCTCGACCGTGCGGTAGGTGTCCCCGACGCGCAGGCCGGACCACGCGTTCCAGCCCGTGATCACCGCCGTGCCGCCGGCGGCCGCGAGCTCGCGCAGGCGGGCCAGGGCGGCCTCCCCGGCCCCCTCGACGTCCGGGGTCAGCACCGGCGTCCCGGACCGCGCGGCCGCCGCGGCCTCCCCGGTGCCGTCCAGCACGGCCACCGGCCGGCCGCTGCGCAGCGCCACTTCGACGACGGCGGCCAGCGTCTCCGCGCGACCGCCCGCGGCCTCGACGATCCATGCGGTGCGTCCCTCCGCGCCGGTCGGCCACCGCCAGGGACGGTGCCGGCCGTGGGCCGCGTCGTCGAGCAGGGCCAGGGCCGTGGCCTCCGCCCGGCGAGCGCGGTCCGGCACCCAGCGCTCCGGCAGGGCGGGGGTGACCACGGGCGGGGGTGTCGGCCAGTCACCCGCCGCGTACTTCTCCACCAGGACCGAGACGACGGCCTCCCAGGGGGCGACGGCCGGGGCGGCCGCGGCCTCGCCCAGCCGTCGCCACACGGGCGTGCCGCCGTCGACCGTCCACTGGGACGCGCGGAACGGGACCGTCGGGCGCCCCGCCGTCGAGAGGATCGCGGAGCCGGGGCGACGCGGGTCGAGCCGGGCCGCGGCGGCCGTGCCCACGAGATCCCACGACTCCTGCTCCGTCGCGGTGCGCAGGGCGATCGTGCTGCCCAGGTTCGAGCGCAGGTCCGAGCCCACCGCACCCGTGGCCCGCTGCGTGGCCAGGATGAGGTGGAAGCCCAGGGAACGGCCCGTGGCGGCCAGACGCTGCAGGACGGCGGCCGCGTCCGGGTGGTCGTCCACGAGCACGCGCAGTTCGTCGATCGCCACGACGAGCCGAGGCAGCGCCGCGTCCGGATGGCGGCGACGGAAACCGGGATAGTCGCTGACCCCGGCCTCTGCGAAGAGGGCCTCGCGGCGATGCAGCTCCGCCCGGATGGCGCTCAGCGCCCGCAACGAGGCCGTTCCCACGTGGTTGGTCTCCAGGCTCATCGTGTGGGGGAGCGCGCCCAGCGGACCGAACGACGCGCCGCCCTTGAAGTCCAGCAGCAGGAACGCGACCTCGGCCGGCGGGTGGTGCGCCGCAGCCCCCAGCAGGAGGGACAGCAGGAGATCCGACTTCCCGGATCCCGTGGTGCCCGCGATGAGCAGGTGCGGCCCGTCGGCGGCCAGGTCCATCTCGACGACGCCCGTCTCGTCGCCGCTACGGACGAGGGTCACGGTGAGCCCGTCGACGGCATCGCGGGCGCCCACCTGCCCCGGTGGTGTGAGCGTGCCGTCGCCGTCGTCGGTGGGCAGCAGGCCGAGGTCCACGACGTCGTCGGCCAGCTCGGTCAGCCAGGCGACCAGGGTGCCGTCGGCGAGGCCGTCGGCGGTCACGTCCTCGAAGCGCTGTTGTTCGGCCGGGACCACGACGGTGCGCCCGCGCAGGTCGACGACGGCGTCCCCCGGCGCAGGCGACGGCCCGGTGAAGTCGTACCGCGTCCAGGGCAGATCCGCCCGGGCCGTGGGCGTCGTCCCCGCGTCGCCGCCGATGGCGGCCCGCCACGCTCGCCACGCCGGATCCAGTGCCGCGTCCTCAGGAGCCGACACCAGCAGCCGCGGGCCGGAACCGCCCGACCACCAGGTGCGGCGGACTCCACCGGCCTCCACCACGAACGCGCCGTCGGCGGCCACCGCGTGCCGCAGGAGCTGGAACACCGCCCACCGGCAGGCCCCGGCCACATCGCGCGGCGGCCCGAGCACGACGACGCGCGACTCCGGCGGTGACGTCGTCATCACGGTGCGCCGCGACGTGACGGCCTCCACCCATGCCTCGTCCGGGTCGTCCCGCGACAGGGACAGCGCCCCGACGCCGGAACCCCACGAGACCGCCACGGCCTCGTCGGCCCCCGCCGTCAGCCCGAAGCGGTCCGTCGCGCCGGAGCGGATGGCGCGGGCCACCCCACCGGGGCTCAGTGCCGCCCGAGCCCGCCGGCGGACGACCGCGTCCGCGCGGGCGGCGAGCAGCCGCGCATGCCGCAGCCGGGTGCGGCGCTGCATCGCCAGCATGACCAGCGCCACCGTCACGGACAGCACGCCGAACAGCAGGAACATCGGGTTGCCCATCATCAGGACCAGGGCGACCCCGAGCACCAGCGGGCCCAGGGCGGCCACCAGCGGGATCACGACGGACTGCCGGGCCGGTGGGGATCCGAGGTCGATGGCGGGCGGCTCCGGTGTGATCGGCCGCGGCAGGGCGGACCCGGGCCCGCGGACCAGGCCCAGGGCGGTCCGGCCCACAGGGAGCGGGCTGCGGCCGTCCCACAGGCGTCCGGTGCCCCGAGGGCCGTCGTGGACGTGCAGCCCGGTGGGCGCGAGCCGCAGACGCATCGGCCGCGACGGGGCAGAGGGATCGTCCAGCAACAGCCGCGCCTCGCCGCGTCCCACGCTCAACCCGCCCTCCCCCAGAGGGACGAGGCGGCCGGCGTCGGGTCCGTGCTCGGTGACCACCGCGAGCTCCGGCCCGCGGGTCGGTGCACTCCCGACCCGTTCCGCGTACGTCACGCTGCGCGGCCCGGCAGCGCACCGGCGCAGCGACCGGGCGGGAAAACGTTCCCGCACCGCCCGATCCTGCTCGTCCGCGTCGGCGGGGAAGTGCTCCACCCGCCATGTCTCGGGAGCGGCCCCGCCCAGGATCCGCACGCTCCAGGCCATCCCCGCCCCTCCCTCCTGAGACCGGCGACCGGCCCGTCCGGCCGCCTGGGGACGACCCTGCCACGGCCTGATGGCGGCTCGGGCGGCCTGTGGACAACTCCCCGTCGAACGGGACCGCCGCCACGTTGTCCACAGTCATGGTGTCCTGGACCACACGCATCGACGGAACGGGGTATCTTCCTGATCGAGACATGTGCGGCGCTGGGGATGGCGCCGAATCGGGCACAGGAGGGACACATGGATGCGGTGCGCATTCTCGAGGACGAGATCCGGGAGATCGTCCGGCGGCAGGGCATCGATCCGCAGCGTGAGCACGCCCGGGTCCTGACGCTCATCCAGGACGCGGCGGCGGACTACGAGTCCCGCGCGATGGTCAGCTCGTTGCCGGACCTGGAGGATCCCGTGGCGGCGCGGCAGGACCTGTTCGACCGCATCGCGGGCCTCGGGCCGCTCCAGCGGCTCATGGACGATCCCTCCGTGGAGGAGATCTGGCTGAACGCGCCGGACGCCGTCTACTGCGCGCGGTCGGGCCGCTCCGAGCTGACGGGCATCGTCCTGACCGAGGAGGAGGTGCAGGACCTCGTCGAAGTCATGTTGAAGTCCTCGGGCCGGCGGCTGGACCTGTCGATGCCGTTCGTCGACGCGGCCCTGCCAGACGGTTCGCGCCTGCACGTGGCCATCCCCGACATCACGCGGCGGCACTGGGCCGTGAACATCCGGAAGTTCATCGCCCGGGCGCGCCGGCTGGACGACCTCGTCCGGGGCGGTTCCCTCACTCCGACGGCGGCCCGCTTCCTGGACGCGGCCGTGGACGTGGGCATGAACATCCTCGTCAGCGGGGCCACCCAGGCGGGCAAGACCACCCTGCTCAACTGCCTGGCTTCGGCCATCGGCCCGCGGGAGCGGGTGATCACCGTGGAGGAGATCTTCGAGCTGCAGATCCCGGTGCGCGACGTCGTCGGGCTGCAGTGCCGCCAGCCGAACCTGGAGGGCCACGGCGAGATCCCGCTGCGCCGCCTCGTCAAGGAGGCGCTGCGGATGCGCCCGGACCGCCTGATCGTCGGCGAGGTGCGCGAGGCCGAGGCACTGGACATGCTCGTCGCGCTGAACTCCGGCCTGGCCGGCATGTGCACGATCCACGCGAACTCGGCCGCGGACGCGCTCACGAAGCTCTGCACGCTGCCGCTGCTGGCCGGGGAGAACATCTCCCGGGACTTCGTCGTCCCGACGGTCGCCACGTGCATCGACGTCGTCGTGCACTGCGAGCGCGACCGTCAGGGCCGCCGGCGGGTGCGGGAGATCCTCACCGTCGGCTCACGGGTGGAGGGCGGGGTCATCGAGACGTCGGCGCTCTTCCAGCGTGACGCCGAGGGCGACCTGCGCCTCAACGAGGGTGCAAACCTGGAGTTCGAGGCGCTCGCCCGTCGCGGCGTAGACGTCCACGAGCTGGTGGGGCTGCGCTGATGGCCGCGCTGCTGGGGCTCGCGCTCGGCTGCGGCCTGTTCCTGCTGTGGTGGTCCCTCTGGTCCCCTCCCACGGAGAAACCCGGGGCCGCCCGCACCGACTCCCGCCTGCGTGTGCTGATCGCCCAGTCCGGCATCCAGCGTCTCAGCCCGGCCGGCGTCGTGTCCGCCATGGCCGTCGGCGGTCTCGTGGTCGGGCTGCTCGTCCTGTCGCTGACCAGTACGTGGACCATCGCCGCGTGCTTCGCCGTCTTCGGCGCGGCCGTGCCCTGGCTGCTGTTGTCCTGGCAGGCCCGCCGGCGGTCCACGGCACTGCGCGAGCTGTGGCCGGACGCGATCGACCACGCCCGGTCGGCCATCCGCGCGGGCCTGACTCTCCCGGAGGCGCTCATCCAGCTCGGGGAGACCGGGCCGGAGGGGCTGCGCGAGCCGTTCCAGCAGTTCGCCCGGGACTACCGGGCCGGAGCCCGCTTCGTGGACGCACTGGACCGGCTCAAGGCCCGGATGGCCGACCCCGTCGCGGACCGCCTGGTGGTCTCGCTGCGCTTGACCCGCGAGGTCGGCGGCGCCGACATCGGCCGTCTGCTGCAGACCCTCTCCGAGTTCCTCCGGCAGGACGCCCGCATCCGCGCCGAGCTCGAGGCCCGGCAGTCGTGGACCGTGAACGCGGCCCGGTTGGCGGTGTGCGCCCCGTGGCTCGTGCTCCTGCTGCTGGGGACCCAGCCCGCCGCGGTCGCGGCCTACCGGTCCGCCGCCGGCGGGGCCGTGCTCCTCGCCGGCATGGTCGCCTCCGTCGTCTGCTACCGCGTCATGCTCCGCATCGGCGCGCTGCCCCGGGAGAAGCGGGTGTTCGCATGACGTCCGCGCTGATCTGGGCCGCGCTCCTGGGCCTCACCCTCGGGGCGGGACTGCTCCTCATCCTGGTCACCCAGCCGGTGGGCTGGCGCCCCAGCCTCGAGCAACGGGTCGAACCGCAGCTGCGCCACCACATCCCGGCCTCCCGCCTCCTCGAGGAGGAACGTGCGGGCGCCTCGCCCTGGGGAGCGTGGGGACGCATCCTCGATCCCGTGGTGCAGGCCGGAGTCGGCTGGGTCCAGCGCATCTCCCCGGGCGGGGCGGCGCTCGACCGCAAACTGGCCGCCGCGGGGCTGGCGGTCACGTCGACGGACTTCCGTGCCCAGCAGGTCCTGAGCGCGGCCGCGGGGGCCGCCGTGGCGGCCGTCCTCGCGCTCAGCCTCACCGTCACGGGCCGCGTGCCGGTGATCACGGGGGTCGCCCTCGTGATCGCCGGCGGCATGGCCGGGTTCCTGCTCCGGGAGCAGCTGCTCTCCCTGCGGGTGCGACGGCGGCGCGAGGCCATCCTCTCCGAGTTCCCGTCCGTGGCCGAGCTGTTCGCGCTCTCGGTGGGCGCGGGGGAGAGCGCCGCCGGAGCGCTCGAACGCATCGCGGGGACGGCGCGCGGGGAGCTGGCCGGCGAGTTCCGCACCACGCTCGCCGACATGCGTGCCGGGGCGTCGCTGTCCGCGGCGCTCAAGGCCATGGGACGGCGCGTGCAGCTGGCCCCCGTCGAACGGTTCATCGGGGGCGTGCTCATCGCGCTCGACCGCGGCACGCCCCTCGCCGACGTCCTGCGCGCGCAGGCCCAGGACGTGCGTGAGATGGGTCGCCGCGAGCTCATGGAGGCCGCCGGCCGGAAGGAGATCCAGATGATGGTCCCCCTGGTGTTCGGCATCCTCCCGCTCACGGTGATCTTCGCCGTCTTCCCCGGCATCTCCCTGATGCGCCTGGGGTTCTGAAGACCCACAACTGAATAGTCCATCCATCCACCCACGATCACCATCCACTCCGGCCGCACGGGCGGCCGGCCACCCGAGGAGGGGACCATGCTCCACCACCACGCCATCACCGTCCTGGCCGCCCTGCGCGCCCTCATCCACGACGACGTCCGCGACGAGCGCGGCGACGTCCCCGGCTGGGTGATGATCACCCTCATGTCCGCCGTGCTCGTGGCCGGCCTGCTGGCCCTCGCCCTGCCGGCGCTCCAGGGACTGTTCAACCAGGCCATCTCCCAGGTGTCCCAGGGCGGCTGAGCATGCCCCGGGGTGCTGCCCACGGCGCGCAGGCGCCCCGTGGCGGCCACACGGGTGTCCGCTGGCGGGACGACCGGGGCGCCGCGGTGGCCGAGTCCACCATGGTGATGACCCTGGTCGTCCTGCTCTTCGCGGCGCTGCTCCAGGCCGGCGTCGTGATCCACACGCGCAACGTGATGATCGACGCCGCCTCCGCCGGCGCCCGGTACGGGGCGCTCGCGGACCGGAGCCCCGAGGACGGCGTCCAGCGGGCTCGGGAGCTGCTCTCGGCCGGCGTGCCCGGCCAGTCCGGGGCCGACGTCGCCGCGGAGCTCACCAGCCAGGACGGGGTCCCGGTCCTGCGCGTCACGGTCTCGAGCTCGCTGCCCGGCCTGGGGTTCCTGCCGGGCCCGATCCCCGTGGAGGTGAGCGGTCATGCGTTCCGTCAATGACGTCCGCGACGAGCGGGGAGCGGCCACGGTCGAATTCCTGGGCCTCACCCTCGTCCTGTTGATCCCCGTGGTGTACCTGATGATCTACGTCTCCCAGGTCCAGGCCGCGGCGTTCGCCTCGGTCGCCGCCGCTGACCAGGCCGTCAAGGCCGTGGTCGCCGAGGCTGATCACCCCAGCGCAGGCGCCGCCCACGCCACCGTCGAGCTCACGCTGGCCGACTACGGCGTGGGCGCCGGCCAGTACGACCTGACCGTCGGCTGCGATCAGGGCGGCTGTGGCACGCTCGAACCGGGCGAGGTCGTCGCCGTGCGGGTGGACGTGGGGGTGCCCGTCCCTCTCACGCCGGCAGCGTGGTCGCTGACCCCCGTGACGGTGGGTTCCGACGCCCGGCAGACTGTGCCGAGGTTCTGATGCGCCGCCGCCTCACCGCTCGCCTGGGTCACGACGACGGGCAGACCACCGTCCTCACCGTCGGCCTGTGCGCCGTGCTCGTGGCCCTCATGCTGGTCATGCTCGCGGTCACCACCGTGCAGTTGCAGCACCGCCGCCTGCAGTCGCTCGCGGACTCGGCTGCCATCGCCGGGGCAGAGGAGCTCGGCTTCCGGCTGGGGGAGGACCCGGGCGTCGTGCTCGCCGACGACGACGTCGCCGCCTCCGCCAGCGCACACCTCGCGGCCGTCGGTGCCCAGGAGGCCGTGCCCGGGCTCGGCGGGATGAACGCCCGCGTGGCCGACGACGGCACCACCGTCGTCGTCACCCTCGACGCCCGGGCCGATCTGTTCGCCATGACCGGCCCGTTCGCGGGGACACTGCCCCTGTCGGTCCCCCTCGAGGCGACGGGCAGCAGTCGCACTAGCCTGGCCCGGTGATCCGCTTCCTCCACGGCATCGGTGGCCGGCCCGCCCACTTCGAGCCCCTTACTGACGCCCTCGGCGCCGTGGCCGACCTCGCCGCCTCGCCCGCCCTGCCCGGCCACCCGGGCACGGACGCCGGCGGTCAGGGCCGCCCCCGGGCCGCACGGCCGGCGATCGAGGCGGACCCCGTCCTCGACGCCGCCCGCACCTGGGCGGCGCAGGCCGGCCCCGTGCCGGGGCTGCTGATCGGCCACAGCACGGGCGGGGTCATCGCGCTGCGCGCCGTCGCCGACGGGCTGGTGCGGCCCCGCGCCCTCGTGGTCATCGACTCGAACGTCCCGGTGACGGACACCGCCCTGGCCGCCCGGGCGGCCAAGGCCCGCCTCGCCGCCCGCCCGGACTGGCGGAGCGTGCTCCGCGCCTCGCTCGCGCGGGACCTCCTCGTCCCGGAGCCGTGGCGCGAGCGGATCCTGACCGACCTGGACGCCACGCCGGACCATCCGATGCGCGAGCTCTGGGCCGCCGTCCTCGCCGCGGACACCCGTGCCCTCTGGGCCGGCATCACCGTCCCGACGCTATACGTGCGCAGCACCCGGGACGTCCACCAACGGGACCTGGACGCGGTCACGCAGCACGCCACCGTCGTCGATGTCAGCACGGGCCACTGGCCGCACGTCACGGAGCCCGAGGCCGTCGCGGCGGCGATCCGCCGCTGGCACACGACCGGCGTCCACCCCACGCGGTAGGCTGGCCGAATCATGGCTGACACTGACTTCTCCGCGGAGATCGACTCCCTGCGCCACACCCTGGCCTCCATCGAGCAGGTCTCGGACCTCGACCGCATCAAGGCGGACATCGCCGAACTGGAGCAGCAGGCCTCCGCACCGGACCTCTGGGACGACCCGGAGGAGGCCCAGAAGGTCACCTCCAAGCTCTCCCACCGTCAGACGGACCTCAAGCGCATCACCTCCCTGGAGAGCCGCATCGAGGACCTGGAGACCATGGTCGAGCTCGCCGCGGAGGAGGACGAGCCCTCCCTCCTCGACGACGCGAACCAGGAGCTGACCTCCATCCGCAAGGCCCTGGAGGAACTCGAGGTCGTCACGCTGCTCAGCGGCGAGTACGACCAGCGCGACGCCGTCGTGACCATCCGCGCGGGCGCCGGCGGCGTGGACGCGGCCGACTTCGCCGAGACCCTCATGCGCATGTACCTGCGCTGGGCCGAGCAGCGCGGCTGGTCCACCAAGGTCATGGACACCTCCTACGCGGAGGAGGCCGGCCTGAAGTCCGTCACCTTCGAGGTCAACGCGCCCTACGCGTTCGGCACCCTCTCCGTGGAGGCCGGCACGCACCGCCTCGTGCGCATCAGCCCCTTCGACAACCAGGGCCGCCGCCAGACGTCCTTCGCGGCGGTCGAGGTGGTGCCGCTGATCGAGTCGGACGACTCCATCGAGATCCCCGAGTCCGAGATCAAGGTGGACGTGTTCCGCTCCTCGGGCCCCGGCGGCCAGTCCGTGAACACCACGGACTCCGCCGTCCGCATGACGCACCTGCCCACCGGCATCGTCGTGTCCATGCAGAACGAGAAGTCGCAGATCCAGAACCGTGCCGCCGCCCTGCGCGTGCTCCAGTCCCGTCTGCTGCTGCTGCGCAAGGCCGAGGAGGACGCGAAGAAGAAGGAGATGGCCGGCGACGTCAAGGCGTCCTGGGGCGACCAGATGCGCTCCTACGTGCTGAACCCGTACCAGATGGTCAAGGACCTGCGCACGGGCCACGAGGAGGGCAACCCCTCCTCCGTGTTCGACGGCCACATCGACGATTTCGTGGACGCCGGGATCCGCTGGCGCGCCGAGCAGGTCAAGGCCGCCCAGGAGGACTGAGCCCCACGGCGCGGCCCCGCCGCCCAGGCCACCACGACGCCGGCCCGCACCTCCGCAGTGAGGCGCCGGCCGGCGTCGCCGTTCAAGCCCCCGCAGGGGCCTCGGGCCTGGCCCGGGAGACCGGCCCGGTGGGATGCTCGAAGCACCGGGCAGGCGCCCCCGCGCGCCGGTCCGGCACCAGACTCCATTCCCACCCAGGAGGTCGACCAGCATGACCATGCGCGCCGCCCGTTGGCACGGCAAGAAGGACATCCGCATCGAGGAGATCGACTCGCCCACGGCCGGCCCGGGGCAGGTCCTCGTGGACGTCGCGTGGTGCGGCATCTGCGGCACGGACCTGCACGAGTACCTCGAGGGCCCGATCTTCATCCCGCCGGCCGGGCACCCGCACCCGATCTCCGGCGACGCCGCCCCCGTCACGCTCGGCCACGAGATGTCCGGCACCGTCGCCGCCCTGGGCGAGGGCGTCACGGACCTCGAGGTCGGCCAGAAGGTCGTCGTGGAGCCGTACATCGTGCGCGAGGAGGACCGGGACCGACCGGACTACAACCTCGCGCCGGACATGAACTTCATCGGCCTGGGCGGCGACGGCGGCGGACTGGCCGAGCAGATCGCGGTGCAGCGCCGCTGGGTCCACCCGGTGGCCGACTCCGTGCCTCTCGACCAGGCCGCGCTCATCGAGCCGCTCTCCGTGGCCCACCACGCGTGGGTGCGGGCCGGCTCTCCGACGTCGGGCGTGGCAGTGATCGGTGGCGCCGGCCCCATCGGCGCGCTCACGGCGGCCGTGCTCAAGGGCAAGGGCCTGACGGTGTACGTCTCCGAGCTCTCGGAGCTGCGCCGCCAGAAGGTGCTCGAGGCCGGCGTGGTAGACGAGGCATTCGACCCCCGCGAGGTGGACGTGCCCGCGAAGATCCGCGAGCTGCACGACGGCCAGGGCGCGGACGTGGGCTTCGAGTGCACCTCGGTGGACGTGGTGCTGGACATGCTGCTGGACGCGGTGCGTCCCGGCGGGGTGATCGTCAACGAGTCCATCTGGGGCCACGAGCCCGCCGTGGCCCTGCACAAGCTGGTGATGAAGGAGATCGACCTGCGCGGCACCATCGCGTACGCGAACGACCACGCGGACACCATCCGCATGGTCGAGGACGGCGCCGTGGACCTCGCGCCGTTCATCACCGGCAAGATCGGCCTCGACGACCTGGTCGACCAGGGCTTCGAGACCCTCATCCACCACAACGAGACGGCCGTGAAGATCCTCGTCTCGCCCACCGGCCAGGGCCTCTGAGGCTCCGGCCCGATCCCCGGACGTCCCGACGACGGCCCGCACCCGCGCGCTGCGGGTGCGGGCCGTCGTGGTCCCTGTGCCGCGGCGCGCCGTCACAGACGCGTCGCTCCCTGGCGCGCCTGTGACCGGGGTCATAGACTGCATTTGAGTGAATCGTGATGAACCGAGTTGAACGTCCCAGGAGGACCGCATGACCGCCGAGCTGCCCCAGCCTCAGCCCACCGATGCCGTGATCGTGGGCGGTGCCCGCACGCCCTTCACCCGGCTGCTCTCGCAGCAGGCCGACCTGCGCGCCGTGGACCTGGGCGCCCACGCGATCACGCACGCGCTCGAGCGCGCCGGCGTGGCCCCCGAGGACGTGGACATGGTCTACATGGGCCAGGTCGTGCAGGCCGGCGCGGGCCAGAACCCGGCCCGCCAGTCCGCGCTCGCCGCGGGCATCCCGTTGAACGTCCCGGCCATGACGATCAACAAGGTGTGCCTGTCCGGCCTCACCGCCGTGATCGACGCCGCCCGTCTCATCCGCCTCGGCGAGGCGGACGTGGTGGTGGCCGGCGGTCAGGAGTCCATGACCAACGCCCCGCACCTGCTGCCCGGCGCGCGCAAGGGCTTCAAGTACGGACCGGCCACCATGCTCGACGCCGTCGCGTGGGACGGCCTCACCGACTCCCTGAGCCACGAGGCCATGGGCGAGCTGACCGAGTCCGGCAACGGCGAGCGGAACATCGCCCGCGCCGAGCAGGACGAGGTCGCCGCGGCCTCGCACCAGCGGGCCGCCCGGGCCCAGTCCGAGGGCGTCTTCGAGGGCGAGATCGCCCCGGTGGAGATCCCGCAGCGCAAGGGCGACCCGCTGGTCGTCTCCCAGGACGAAGGGGTCCGCCCGGACACGACCGCCGAGTCGCTGGGCGCCCTGCGCCCGGCGTTCGCGAAGGACGGCACCATCACGGCCGGCAACTCCTCGCCCCTGTCCGACGGCGCCGCCGCCCTCGTGGTGACCTCGCGGGCCTTCGCCGAGGAGAAGGGCCTGACGATCCTCGCCACGGTGGGCGCACCCGGCCAGACCGCCGGCCCGGACAGCTCGCAGCTGCACTCGCAGCCTTCGGACGCGATCGCCGCGGCGGTGCGGAAGCAGGGCTGGGACGTGGCCGACCTTGACTTCATCGAGATCAACGAGGCGTTCGGCGCGGTGGCCGTGCAGTCCCTGCGCGACCTCGGCTACCCGCACGAGAAGACCAACATCCACGGCGGCGCCATCGCCCTGGGCCACCCGATCGGCGCCTCCGGCGCCCGGCTGGCCCTGCACGCCGCCCTCGAGCTCGACCGGCGCGACGGCGGCCGCGCGGCCGTCTCGCTCTGCGGCGGCGGCGGCCAGGGCGAGGCCCTGATCCTCTTCCGCTGACAGACCGCCCCTGACAGAAAGGACCCCGGACATGGCTCTCGACAAGACCGTGGCCACGCCCGCCGAGGCGGTGGCGGACGTGCCGGACGGCGCGTCCCTGGCCGTCGGCGGCTTCGGGCTCTCCGGCAACCCCGTGCAGCTCATCGAGGCCCTGCTCGAGCAGGGCGCCACGGACCTGTCCGTCGTCTCCAACAACTGCGGCGTGGACGGCTGGGGCCTGGGCATCCTGCTCGGCGCGCGCCGGCTGCGGAAGATGACCTCCTCCTATGTGGGGGAGAACAAGGAGTTCGCCCGCCAGTACCTCAAGGGCGAGCTCGAGGTGGAGCTCGTCCCGCAGGGCACCCTCGCGGAGAAGCTCCGCGCCGGCGGCGCCGGCATCCCGGCGTTCTACACCCGCTCCGGCGTCGGCACCCAGGTGGCCGAAGGCGGCCTGCCCATGCGCTACGACGCGGACGGCACCGTGGTGAAGTCCTCGCAGGCCAAGCCCACGGACACGTTCGTGCTCGGCGAGGGCTACCTCAGCCAGACCCCGGACGAGCCCGAGACCTATGTGCTCGAACGCTCCATCGTCACCGACTTCTCCCTCGTGCACGCGTGGAAGGGCGACCGCCACGGCAACCTCGTGTTCCGCAAGGCCACCCGCCAGTTCGGCCCGCCCGCGGCCATGGCCGGCCGCGTGTGCATCGCGCAGGTGGAGGAGCTCGTCGAGCCCGGCGAGATCGACCCGGATGACGTGCACCTGCCCGGTGTCTTCGTGCACCGGATCGTGGAGGTCGGCACGGACATCGAGAAGCGGATCGAGAAGCGCACCGTGCGCGCGTCGGGGGAGGGGCGGGCATGAGCGAGCAGACCACCGGGCGTCCCCAGGGCCTGAGCCGCGACCAGATGGCGGCCCGCGCCGCGCAGGAGCTGCCGGACGGCGCCTACGTCAACCTCGGCATCGGCATGCCCACGCTGATCCCCAACCACATCCCCGCCGGGCGGTCCGTGGTGCTGCAGTCCGAGAACGGCATCCTCGGCACGGGCCCGTACCCCACGGAGGACGCCGTGGACCCGGACCTGATCAACGCGGGCAAGGAGACCGTCACCGTGAACCCGGGGGCGTCCTTCTTCGACTCCGCGCTGAGCTTCGGCATGATCCGCGGCGGCAAGATCGACGTCGCCGTCCTGGGCGGCATGGAGGTCTCCGCCGCGGGCGACCTGGCCAACTGGATGGTGCCCGGCAAGATGGTCAAGGGCATGGGCGGTGCGATGGACCTCGTCCACGGCGCCGGCCGCGTGATCGTCATGATGGACCACGTGTCCAAGGACGGCACCCCCAAGATCGTCGACCAGTGCACCCTGCCGCTGACCGGCCGCGCCGTCGTCGACCGCATCATCACGGACCTGGCCGTGATCGACGTCGTCGGCACCCCGGAACAGCCCCGCCTGGCGCTCGTGGAGACCGCGCCCGGCATCACCGAGGAGCAGGTCCGCGCGCTCACCGGCGCGCCGCTGGACTGAGCCGACGACGCCGCCCCGCGGCCCCGGCGCACCGCCTCGGCGGGCATCGGGCCGGCACGGGATAGACTGGACGGCCGCGCCCTGATCGGGGCGCGGCCGTCGCCGTGGACGCTGGAAGGACGTGAGGCCATGGGCAAGAACAGCAAGGGCAAGGCCGCCAAGCAGCCGGCCCCCGGCGAGCGCCAGGTGATCGCCAACAACAAGAAGGCGCGCCACGACTACACCATCCTCGACACGTACGAGGCCGGCATGGTGCTCACCGGCACCGAGGTGAAGTCGCTGCGCGAGGGCAAGGCCTCGCTCGTGGACGGCTTCGCGGTCTTCTACCGGGACGAGCTGTGGCTCGAGCAGGTCTACATCCCGGAGTACCTCAACGGCTCGTGGACCAACCACGCCGCCCGCCGCCGCCGCAAGCTGCTGCTGCACCGCGCCGAGCTGACGAAGATCTCCCGCCAGATCCAGGATCCGGGCCTGACCATCGTGCCGCTGTCCCTGTACTTCCTGAACGGGCGCGTGAAGGTGGAGATCGGCGTCGCGCGCGGCAACCGCGAATACGACAAGCGGCACAAGCTGCGCGAGCAGCAGGACAACCGCGAGGCCCAGCGGGCCATGCGGATGCGCAACCGGCGCGCCGGCGTGGCCTGAGCGCGGTGGACCCCTTGGGAATGCCTCGGGGGCGTGCTACGTTGTATCTCTCGCAGGGCCGGTTTCAGGACCGGCGGGCCTCGCGCCCTCCGCCTGCAGTGGTGATTGACAACCTCATAGAGGAGTCGCCCCCATGGGGCCGATCGGTTTCGACGGTGTGTGTCGCGTCGGGAGAAGCGGGCCGAGGATGCAGAGTCATCTCGTCAAACGCTCTCTGCAAACCAATAAGTGCCGAATCCAAGCGCACTGACTTCGCTCTCGCTGCCTGATCAGTGATCGAGTCCGTCACCCCGAGGTCGCTGTCGCCTCGGATCGTGGCGTCAGCTAGATAGCCACTGGGCGTCACCCTCGCCGGGGGTCGTGACGCCGACATCAATCCGGCTGGGTCCGGGTTGGCCGCCCGTCTGCGGGACGGCCAGGACCGAGCAACACCCACAGCAGACTGCGCCCGGAGAAGACCTGGCAACACCTCATCGGACGCGGGTTCAATTCCCGCCGGCTCCACTCACCACCACGGGAAGGCCCCGGAATCACCCCGATTCCGGGGCCTTCGTCGTGTCCATGCCGGTGTGCGGCGGCCCGCCCCTCAGCCGGCCAGGACGGCGTGCAGGCCCAGGCCGGCGCCCCAGCCGACGACGACGGCCACCAGCCCCAGCCCCAGATGCGCGGTCCACAGGCGGGCGGCTGTGCCCCATCGACGGGCGAGCGCGGCGTCAGCCGCCTCAGCGGCCACGGTGGACCACGTCCCCAGGGCGAGGCAGAACCCGGACACCACGGCGGACACCGCCGCGACGAGCACGAGCCCCTGCCCGTCGCCCCAGCTCTCGGAGGCGTACACCAGCTCCGGCACGGCCAGGCCGACGGTGACGCCGAGGAGCAGGGCCGCCGTCGTGTTGGCGGTGAGCAGACCCCGGGGGCCGAGCCGGTCGGTCAGGCGCCGGCGCACCAGGGCGCCGAGCGCCCCGCCCGCCGCGAGGCAGGCCAGGAGGGCCACCTGGAGGAGAGCGAAGACCTCGTATCCCGCGCCGCTCATGCGTCCTCCGCCGAACGATCCGTCCCGACCGCGCGCGACCCCGGGGCGCCACCGGCGCGCAGGCCGAGCACGGCCGCCGCCGTCGAGAGTGCAGCCATCAGCGCGAGCACCAGCAGCACCGCTACCGCCGCGGCGAGGACGCCACCCGCCCCGGACGCCGCGGCGCCCAGCCGCACCGGCCACAGCACCAGGGCGACGGCGCTGGAGATGGTGGTGAACGCACCGAGGAAGCCGGTTCCCAGCCCCGCCACCAGGCGTGGACGCCAGTCCGGCCCGCGGCGTCGCGAGGCCGCCCACAGCAGGCCGAGCAGGAACGAGCCGAGCACGTTCACCACGAACAGCGGCAGGGCCTGGACCAGCACGTCGACCGCCCCGAACGCGGCGCCGAACGTGCCGCGGAAGTTGGGCGCCCCGGCCAGCGCGGTCACCGCGTTCATCACCCCCGCACCGCACAGCACGCCCGCGGCACCGCCGAGGGCCACCGCACCCGCAGTGCCGGGCCGGCGATCTGTCCCGCGCCCGCCCCTCCGGTCGGCCGTCGGCTCCCCCCGCGCGGCCATCAGGCGCCGTCCTCGGCCTCGTCACCCGCGCGCAGGCGGGCGAGGACGTCGTCGTGGAGCAGGCCGTTCGTGGCCAGCGCATGCCCGCCGAACGGGCCGTCCTCGCCGTCCAGCGAGGTGAAGCGGCCGCCGGCCTCGCGCACGATCGGCACCAGGGCGGCCATGTCATGCAGCTCGAGCTCGGGCTCGGCCGCGATGTCCACGGCGCCCTCGGCGACGAGCATGTAGGACCAGAAGTCGCCGAAGCCGCGCACGCGCCACACGTCCGAGGTGAGCTGCAGGAACGCGCGGATCGAGCCGCGTTCGCGCCAGCCCTCGATCGAGGAGAAGGACAGCGACGCGTCCTCGACCCGGTCCACGCCGGACACGGTGATCCGCTGAGCACGCGTGAGCGAGGTGCCCGCGAAGGCGCCCTGGCCGGCCGCGGCCCACCAGCGACGGTGCAGGGCGGGGGCGGAGACGACGCCGACGACGGGCTCGCCGTCGATCAGCAGCGCGATGAGGGTGGCCCACACGGGCACGCCGCGCACGAAGTTCTTGGTGCCGTCGATGGGGTCGACCACCCACTGCCGGCCGGAGCGGCTCAGAGATCCGCCGAACTCCTCACCCACGATGCCGTCGCGCGCCCGGGCACGGGACAGGGTCGAGCGGATGGACTCCTCGGCGGCGCGGTCCGCATCCGTGACAGGGGTGAGATCCGGCTTGGTGCTGACCTCGAGGTCCTGGGCCTTGAACCGGGACATCGTGATCGAGTCCACGTTGTCCGCCAGCATGTGGGCCAGCCGCAGGTCCTCCGTGAGGTCGCGGCCGCGGGTCGCAGGGTTCTCAGGTCGCTCCATGCCGCCCACGCTATACCGCGCGGGCCGCCTCAGTCCTCGGACGACGCCGCGTCCTCCGCCCCCGAGGGGGCCAGCCGGTTGCCGAGCAGACGCCGCAGCGAGGCCAGGCGTGCCGCTCCCGAGGGGCCGGCGTGGCCCGCGGCCACCCATGCGTCCAGGCCGCAGCCGGGGGAGTCGGCGGTGTGGGTGCAGCCGCGCGGGCAGTCCGCCAGCCCGCCGGCGAGGTCGTCGAACGCCTCCACCACGCGGTCCGGCTCGACCCAGCCCAGCCCGAAGGACCGGATGCCGGGGGTGTCCACCACCCAGGTGTCCGGCAGGGGGGCGCCGTCGTCGCCCGTCAGCGGCAGTGCGAGCGCGGACGAGGAGGTGTGCCGGCCCCGGCCGGTGACGGCGTTGACGTGGCCGGTGGCCCGTTCCGCGCCGGTGAGCGCGTTCAGCAGCGTGGACTTGCCGACGCCGGAGGGCCCCACGAACGCGCTCGTGTGCCCGATCAGCCGCTCGGCCACCCGGGCCACGAGCGAGGCGTCCAGGGCGGTGTCCCCGGTCTCGGCCTCGAAGGTCGCCGCACCGGAGGTCATCACCTCCAGGTCCAGGGCCTCGTAGTGCGCCACCAGCGCGGCCGGATCACGCAGGTCGGTCTTCGTGATGAGCAGCACCGGGTGGATGCCGGCGTCGTAGCAGGCGACCAGGGCGCGGTCGATGAAGCCGGTCCGGGGCTCCGGATTGGCCGCGGCCACCATGATCACCAGCAGGTCGGCGTTGGCCACCACCACCCGCTCGACCTCGTCCGAGTCGTCCGCCGACCGGCGCAGGACCGTGCTGCGCTCCTCGACACGGACGATGCGTGCGAGCGTGCCCTCGTCCCCGGAGAGGTCCCCGACGACGGCCACCCGGTCGCCCGTGGCGATCGGCGTGCGGCGCAGCTCGCGGGCGCGCATCGCCGTGATCCGCTCGTCCAGGCGATCCGGCAGCACCACGGCGTACCGGCCGCGGTCCACCGTGGTGACCATGCCGACCTGCGCATCCTCGTGCTTGGGCCGCTCCTTGGTGCGCGGGCGGGTGCCGCGTTTGGACGGGCGCACCCGGACATCGGACTCGTCCCACGCGGAGGGATCGAGGCGCCGGGCCATCAGCGGGCCTCCTCGGCCGCATCGCCGGGTGCCACGAGCGCGGTCCACAGTGCGGGGAAGTCCGGCATCGTCTTCGCGGTGGTCGCCACGTCCACGATGCCGGTCCCCGGCACGCGCAGGCCGACGACGGCGGCGAAGGTCGCCATCCGGTGGTCGTGGTAGGTCTCGAGGGCGGCGGGCGACAGCGGCCCCGACGCGTCCGTCCCCGGGAAGCCGAGCGACGTCTCGTCCTCGTCCACGGTGATCCCCAGGCGGGCGGCCTCGGCGGTGAGCGCGGCGAGCCGGTCCGTCTCATGGCCCCGCAGATGGCCGATCCCCGTCAGGCGGGTGGGCCCGGAGGCCAGCAGGGCGAGCGCGGCCGCGGTGGGGGCGAGCTCGGCCGTGTCCGCGATCTCACCGGCGCCGGTGATGCGGGGCGCGCCGTCGTCGTGGACCGCCCCCGTCACCGTGAGCCGGCCGCGGGAGCGGTCCGTGCGGTCGACCGTGAGGGCCACGCTCGCCCCGAACTGCGGCAGGATCCGCCGCCAGCGGTCGCCGATCTGCGTCGTGCGGGTGGGCCAGTCCGGCACCGTCACGGAGCCGCCCGTGGCCACGGCGGCGGCCAGGAAGGGGCCTGCGTTGGACAGGTCCGGCTCGACGGTCGCCTCGTGTGCCGGGATGCGCCCCGGGGCCACGGTCCACGCCCCGGGACCCGTCTCGGCGACGTCCACCTCGAGCGCGCGCAGCACCCCGACGGTCATCGCGACGTGCTCCGGACTCGGCACGGTCTGCCCGGTGTGCCGCAGCCGGAGGCCGCGCGGCATCCCCGCGGCCGCCAGCAGCGCGGCGGACAGGAACTGGGAGGAGCCGGAGGCGTCGACCGCGACCTCCGGCACGTCGCCGTCGGGGGCCACCGTGGCCGCGTCCGCGCGGGTCGTCATCGTGAAGGGCAGGCGACCGGGCTCACCCTCCTCGACGACGGCCACCCCGAGTTGGCGCAGCGCGTCCAGGACCGGGGCCATCGGGCGCAGGCGCGCGCCGGCGTCGCCGTCGAAGCGGACCCGACTGGGCCGCAGCGCGGCGACGAACGGGACGAAGCGCATGACCGTCCCCGCCAGTCCGCAGTCCACGGCGACATCCCCGGCCAGCGGCTCGCCGAGCGGCATCGGGTGCACGCGCAGGCCGCCGTCGGACAGGGCCTCGAACCGGGCCCCGAGCGCTGTGAGCGCCGTGCGCATCAGCGCCGTGTCCCGCGACTCGAGGACGCCGTGCAGGACGCACGGGCCGTCGGCGAGGGCGGCGAGCACGAGGTGCCGGTTCGTCAGCGACTTCGATCCCGGCAGCCGCACCTCTCCGCGCACCGGGCCGTGCGCCACGGGCGCGGGCCAGGTCTCGGCGGCGTCGGGACGGGGGGCGGGGGAGTGCGCGGCGGCACGCGTGGGGCGGGTCACCGGGCCAGCCTATCCGGCGTCTGTCGGCCGGGGTCGGCCTGTCTCGGGGGAATACCTGGAACGCTCCTGGCGCTCCACTGGACGACCCCGTACCCGTGTCGGCGCACCGGTCCCGCTCGCCGAGGACCGCAGCCGGAGAGGAGCCCCGCATGAGCGCCGCCCTGCTGACGCATCCCTCCCGGACCGTAGACTGGCCCGCGATGAGCACTGACAACAGCCGGCCGGAATTCTCCCGGCCCGAGGACGCCCCCGAGCACGACCGCGCCGACATCGACGTCGCCGCCGAGTCCGAGCAGCAGCGCCGTGCCCGGTTCGAGCGTGACGCCCTCGAGTTCGTGGACCAGTTGTACTCCGCTGCGCTGCGCATGACGCGCAACCCGCAGGACGCCGAGGACCTGGTCCAGGAGGCGTACACGAAGGCCTACTCCTCGTTCCACCAGTACCGGCCCGGCACCAACCTCAAGGCCTGGCTCTACCGGATCCTCACGAACACGTACATCAACCTGTACCGCAAGCGGCAGCGCCAGCCCCTCGAGGCGGACAACCCTGAGGTGGAGGACTGGCAGATGGCCCGGGCCGCCGAGCACACCTCCGGTGGCCTGCGCTCGGCCGAGACGGAGGCCCTCGACCGGCTGCCCGACTCCCAGGTGAAGGACGCCCTGCAGGCGATCCCGGAGGAGTTCCGGCTCGCCGTGTACTTCGCGGACGTGGAGGGCTTCGCCTACAAGGAGATCGCCGAGATCCTCGACGTGCCGATCGGCACCGTCATGTCGCGGCTGCACCGCGGCCGCAAGCAGCTGCGCGAGCGCCTCGCGGACTACGCGGCCGCGCGCGGCATCAAGGCCCAGCCGAAGAAGAAGACCGGGCGCGGCGGCACGAAGCAGACCGAGACGAGCACGAAGGAGGCCACGCGATGACCGCGGACCAGCACGGCCATGAGTGCCGCGACGCCCAGGACGCCTCCCTGGAGCGGCTGTACCAGTACCTGGACGGTGCCCTGACGCCCGAGGACATCGAGCAGGTGCGCGCCCACGTGGCGGAGTGTCCGGACTGCCGGCACCAGAAGGAGCTCGAAGAGCTCATCCGCTCGGCGGTGCGTCGGAGCTGCCAGGAGAAGGCGCCCGCGCAGCTGCGGGCCACCATCATGACCCGCATCACCCAGATCTCGACGACGACCGTCACCTGGGGCTGACACCGCGACACGCGGACCCGTGGGCACCCGATCGGGCGCCCCGACGATGACGAAGGGCCGTCCCCTGAGGGGACGGCCCTTCGTGGTCTGCGGTCGCCGGGTGGCACCCGGCCGGTCCGCGACGCCGATCAGCGGATCAGGCGTTGGGACGCTTGCCGTGGTTGGCGCCGTTCTTGCGGCGGTCGCGACGCTTGCGTGCACGCTTGCTCATGACGTCTCCCTTCAACGAGTCGGTCGATGGTTCATTCTGTCACATCAGGCCGTGGGCTCAGGCAGACCGAGCCACTGGTACCAGCCCCGGTGCAGCACGAGCCACGCGATGAGCCCGTGGCCCGCCTGGCCCGGCCGGCCCTGGCCGGAGGCGAGGTCCGCGCGCCACTGCTCGTGTCCCACCAGCGGGGTGAACGTGTCCACATACACGTGGTTGCGCCGGTCGGCCACATCCAGGTAGGCGGCGTTGAGCTCGGCGAGCCGCGCGTTGCGCTGCTCGTCCAGGGTGGGCGTGGGGCCCACCACGAGCACCGGGATGTTCCGCTGCGAGGCGGTGTCCAGGACGTTGGCCAGGTTCAGCCGCGAGCGGGCGGTCGAGGTGGCCTCCAGGTCCAGGTCCGCGTCGGACAGGGCCACGACGAGGCGGTTCTCCGTCTCCTCGGAGAAGCGCCGCGAGGCCTCGCCCCACCAGCGCTCGTTGAGGTCCTCGGTGGTCTCGTGCGGCACGGCCAGCACGTAGTTCTCCAGCTCCACGTCGGGGGCCTGGGTGCGGGCGAGCACGCGGCCCCACCAGCCGATGGCGCGGGCGTCGCCCGCACCGGCCAGCAGCTGGTCGCCGACGGCGGCGATCCGGATCCGGCGGTTGTGCACAGTGTGTCCTTTCGTCGGCCGATCCGCCGCCGCCGCCGCACCGGAGGGTGCGGCGGCGGCGCAGGATCGGTCCGGGTCAGCGGCCGAAGGCGGCGTCCAGCAGCGTGCTGAGCTCCTGGTCGTGGCGGCCCTTGGTGCCCGCGGAGGTCGCGGCCGAGGCCGGGCGGGACACGAGGGTCACGGGGCCGTCGAGCTGCGGCACGAGGTTCAGCGCCATGAACGGCCACGGGCCCTGGTTCGCGGGCTCGTCCTGCACCCACGCGACGTCGGCGTTCGGGTAGGCGCGGAGCGCCTTGCGGATCTCATCGAGGGGCAGCGGGTAGAGCTGCTCCACCCGCACGATCGCGGTGGACGTGTCACCGGACTTCTCGCGGCGGGCGAGCAGGTCGTAGTACAGCCGGCCGGAGACCAGCAGCACGCGCGTGACGTCCTTGGCGTCCACCCCGGCATCCGGGATGACCGGCTGGAAGCGGCCCTCGGTGAAGTCCTCCACCGAGTTCGCGGCGGCCTTGAGGCGCAGCAGCTGCTTCGGGGTGAACACGACGAGGGGCCGACGCGGGCGGGCGTAGGCCTGCTCGCGCAGCAGGTGGAAGTGGTTCGCGCCCGTGGAGGGGTTGACCACGCGCATGTTGTCCTCGGCGCACATCTGCAGGAACCGCTCGATGCGGGCGGAGGAGTGGTCCGGCCCCTGCCCCTCGTAGCCGTGGGGGAGGAGCAGGACCACGGACGAGGTCTGCGACCACTTCTGATCGGCCGAGGAGATGAACTCGTCGATGATCGTCTGCGCGCCGTTCACGAAGTCGCCGAACTGGGCCTCCCACAGCACGAGGGCGTCGGAGCGCTCCACGGAGTAGCCGTACTCGAAGCCGAGGGCGGCGTACTCGGACAGCAGCGAGTTGTAGACCCAGAACTTCGCCTGGTCCTCGGAGAGGTGCTTCAGCGGCGCCCACGTCTCGTCGGTGATCCGGTCGTGGAACACCGAGTGACGCTGCGTGAAGGTGCCGCGCTGGGAGTCCTGCCCCGCCAGGCGGACCGGCACGCCCTCCATCAGCAGCGAGCCGAAGGCCGCCAGCTCGGCGAAGCCCCAGTCGATGCCGCCGTCGACGGCCATCTTGGCGCGGCGCTCGAGCAGGGCCGCGAGCTTGGGGTGGACCGTGAAGCCCTCGGGCACGTCGATGTGCGCCTGCCCGATGGCCCGCAGCGTCTCGGCCGAGATGGCCGTGGACGCCGGCGCCTCCGGGGCCGCGTCCCGGTCCTCGGCCGGGCGGAGGCCCTCTCCGCCGGAGGCGGGCGCGTCCTCGTGGGTCTCCGCGAAGACCCGCTCCAGCTGCTGCTGGTAGTCCTTCAGGGCGCTGTCCGCCTCCTCCTGCGTGATGTCGCCGCGGCCCACGAGGGACTCGACGTACAGCTTGCGGGTGGAGCGCTTCTGCTCGATGAGGTTGTACATGCGCGGCTGCGTCATCGACGGGTCGTCGCCCTCGTTGTGGCCGCGGCGGCGGTAGCAGACGAGGTCGATGACGACGTCCTTGTTGAACCGCTGGCGGTACTCGAAGGCGAGCTGGGCCACGTGCACCACGGACTCCGGCTCGTCGCCGTTGACGTGGAAGATCGGGGCCTGGATGGTCTTGGCCACGTCGGTGGAGTACACCGCGGAGCGCGCCTGGGTCGGCGGCGTGGTGAAGCCCACCTGGTTGTTCACGATCACGTGGATCGTGCCGCCGGTGCGGTAGCCGGGCAGCTGCGAGAGCTGCAGCACCTCCGTCACGACGCCCTGGCCGGCGAAGGCCGCGTCGCCGTGCACCAGGATCGGCAGCACGGAGAAGGAGTCCGGGCGCTGGCCGCCCAGATCGAGGCGGTCCTGCTTGGCGCGCACGACGCCCTCGAGGACCGGATCCACGGCCTCCAGGTGCGAGGGGTTGGCGGCGAGGTACACGCGGGTGCTGTTGCCGGCGTCGGACACGAAGGTGCCCTCGGTGCCCATGTGGTACTTCACGTCGCCCGAGCCCGAGGCGCCGCCCGGGGTGGCCCCCTCGAACTCGCGGAAGACCTGGCTGTAGGTCTTGCCGGCGATGTTCGTCAGCACGTTCAGGCGACCGCGGTGCGCCATGCCGATGGCGACCTCGTCCAGACCGGCGTCGGCGGCGTCTCCGAGGATGCCGTCCAGCAGCGGGATGAGGGACTCGCCGCCCTCGAGGGAGAAGCGCTTCTGGCCGATGTACTTGGTCTGCAGGAACGTCTCGAACGCCTCCGCGGCGTTGAGGCGGCCCAGGATGCGCAGCTGCTCCTCGCGGGTGGGCTTGGCGTACGGCTGCTCGAGCTTCTCCTGGAACCAGGCGCGCTCGGCCGGGTCCTGGATGTGCATGTACTCGACGCCGATGGTGCGGCAGTACGCGTCACGCAGCACGCCGAGGATCTTGCGCAGGGTCAGGCTGCTCGCCCCGCCGAAGCCGCCGGTGGGCCACTGACGGTCCAGGTCCCACAGGGTGAGCCCGTGCTCGCGGATGTCGAGGTCCGGGTGGTAGGCCATCGAGTACTCGAGCGGGTCCACGTTGGCCAGCAGGTGGCCGCGGTCCCGGTACGCGTGGATGAGCTGCTGGATGCGGGCGACCTTGCCGATCTGCTCCTCCGGGTTCACCTGCACGTCCTGGGCCCAGCGGACGGGCTCGTAGGGGATGCGCAGGGAGTGGAAGACCTCGTCGTAGAAGCCGTCCTCGCCCAGCAGGAGGCCGTGCACGATCTTCAGGAACTCGCCCGAGCCGGCACCCTGGATCACGCGGTGGTCGTACGTGGAGGTGAGGGTGATCGTCTTGGAGATCGCCAGGTCGTGCAGCGTGGACTCGGCGGCGCCCTGGAAGGCGGCCGGATAGGTCAGCGCGCCGACGCCGATGATGGCGGCCTGGCCCTGGGACAGGCGGGGCACCGAGTGCACGGTGCCGATGCCGCCCGGGTTGGTCAGGGAGACCGTGGTGCCGGCGTAGTCGTCCATCGTCAGCTTGTTCTTGCGGGCGCGCTGGACGAGGTCGTCGTACGCCTTCCAGAAGCCGCGGAAGTCGAGGGTCTCGGCGGCCTTCACGTTCGGGACCACGAGCGCGCGGGTGCCGTCCGGGCGGGGCAGGTCGATGGCCAGGCCGAAGTTCACGTGGGCCGGCTCCACCATGGTGGGCTTGCCGTCGCGCTCCTCGTAGGTCACGTTCATCGAGGGCATGGCCGCGAGCGCGCGGACCACGGCGTAGCCGATGAGGTGGGTGAAGGAGACCTTGCCGCCGCGGGTGCGGGCCAGGTGGCTGTTGATGACCACGCGGTTGTCGATCAGCACCTTGGCCGGCAGGTCGCGCACGGTGGTGGCGGTGGGCATGGACAGGGAGGCGTCCATGTTCGTGGCCACGGCCTTGGCCATGCCCTTGAGGACGGTGGCCTTCTCCTGCTTCTCGTCCGCGGTGGTGGTGGCGGTGTCGGCGGGCTCGGAGGGCACGGCCTGGGCCGCCGGGGTCTTCTTGGCCTTGGGGCCGGTGCTGACCGAGGTCTCCTTGGGCTGCGCACCGCGGGCCGGGGCGGTCGCCGCCTTCGGCTCGGTCACCTTGGCGGTGGCCTTCGGCTCGGCCCGGGCGGCGGCCTTCGGCTCGGCCTCGGCGGCGGCCTTCGGCTCGGCCTTGGCGGCGGCCTTCGGCTCGGCCTCGGCGGCGGGGGCGCTGGCCTCGAGACGGGCGAAGATCTGTGCCCACTGCCGGTCCACGGAACCGGAGTCCTCGCGGTACTTCCGGTAGATCTCGGCCACCAGCCGTTCGTTCCCCGGGAACTCCTGTGCGAGCCGGTCCGACGTGAGTTCTGGCACTGTGTAACGCCTCTTCCTGAGCCTTGGGATGCGATGTGCTGCGCCGGGCCACCCGCGCGGCGCGCGTGGGGCCGGGAACGCCTCGAGACATCATAGTTCTTCGACGCCCCCGGTCGGAATGCCGCGGCCTCGTCTCGACTCCGCTCCCGGCGGACGCGCGGGGCCCCTCGGCGTCCGCCTCGTCTGGGAGACTGACGCCATGCGCTTCCTCACCGACCCGGCCGTCGACCTGACGTACAACGACGTCTTCCTCGTGCCCTCGCACTCGGACGTCGCCAGTCGCATGGACGTGGACATCGCCCCGGATGACGGCACGGGCGCCACCATCCCCCTGGTCTCCGCCAACATGACCGCCGTCACCGGGCGCCGGATGGTCGAGACCATGGCCCGGCGCGGCGGTCTCGGGATCCTGCCGCAGGACATCCCGGCGGACGTGATCCGGGACGTCGTGCGTCGGGTGAAGGTGGCCCACCCCGTGGCGGACACCGCCCTGACCGTCGGGCCGCAGGACACGGTGCTGGACCTGCTCCACCTCGTGGACCGCCGCAACCACGGGGCCGTCTGCGTGGTGGACGCCCACGGCGGGCTGCTCGGCGTGGTCCGCCCCCAGGACTGCGAGGGCGTGGACCGCTTCGCCTCGGCCGCCTCCGTCATGCACCCTCCGGCGGTGACCCTCACGCTCGCCGAGCTCGGCGGCACGGACGGGGCCCCGAGCAAGGAGGCGCTGCAGGCGGCCTTCGAGCGCCTCCACGCCGCGCGCCAGGAGATGGCCCCCGTCGTGGACCCGGCGGTGGGGACCGCCGCCCCCGTGCTGCGCGGGGTCGTCACCGCGGCGGGCCTGCTGCGCTCGTCCCTGTTCACGCCCGGTCTCGACGACGACGGACGGCTCCGCGTCGGCGCCGCCGTCGGCATCAACGGGGCGGTGGGGGAGAAGGCCGCCGTCCTGGTCGAGGCCGGCGTCGACGTGCTCGTCGTGGACACGGCGCACGGTCATCAGCGGACCATGCTGGACGCGCTCGCTGCGGTGCGGGCCCTCGACCCCGGCGTGCCCGTGGTGGCCGGCAACGTCGTCTCCGGCGACGGCGTCCGGGACCTGGTCGCGGCCGGCGCGGACATCGTGAAGGTGGGCGTGGGCCCGGGCGCGATGTGCACCACGCGCATGCAGACCGCGGTGGGCCGGCCGCAGTTCTCGGCGGTCCTGGAGTGCGCCGCCGCGGCCCGCGAGCTCGGGGCACGCGTGTGGGCGGACGGCGGGGTGAAGCACCCGCGGGACGTGGCGCTCGCGCTGGCCGCCGGAGCCAGCTCGGTGATGATCGGCTCGTGGTTCGCGGGGACGCTCGAGTCTCCGGGCGACCTCGTGCACGGTCCGGACGGTCGGCGGTACAAGGAGAGCTTCGGCATGGCCTCGGCCCGCGCGGTCCAGCACCGCACCCGCCACGAGGACGCCTTCACCAAGGCCCGCAAGGCGATGTTCGAGGAGGGCATCTCCTCCTCGCGCATGTACGTGGACCCGCGCCGCCCCTCGGTGGAGGACCTGCTGGACACCATCACGTCCGGTGTGCGCTCGTCGCTGACCTACGCCGGCGCCCACGACCTGGCGGAGTTCCGTGAGCGCGCCGTCGTCGGCCTGCAGTCCGCGGCGGGCTACGAGGAGGGCCGGCCGGTCGCCTCGTCGTGGTGAGGCGGCCGCATGCCCCTGCTCGTTCCGCCGGGGCCTGACGCCCCTATACTGGGCGGACTATGGATCACCCTGACACCTGTGTGCCAGACCGCTCGTCCGCCCACGCGGACGCGGCCGGATCGGAGCCTTCCAGTCCCGGTGCCCCGCACCGCCGCCCGGCCCGCCGTCGAGGGGGTGAGGTCGGGTGGAGTGGCTCCTGCTGATCCTCGGCCTGGTCCTGATCGTGGGCACCGGGTTCTTCGTGGCCGTCGAGTTCGCCATGATCGCGATCGACGTGCCGACCGTGCAGCGGATGGTGGACGCGGGTGACCGCGGCGCCGAGCCCCTGCTGCGCTGTCTCAAGTCACTCTCGACCCAGCTCTCCGCGTGCCAGCTGGGCATCACCCTGACCACACTGCTCACCGGATACGTGATGGACCCGGCGATCAGCCGGCTCATCGACCCGCTGCTGCTCCAGGTGGGGCTGCCGGCCGGCGTGGTGGGCACCGTCTCGCTCGTCGTCGCGATGGTCGTGGCGACCCTGCTCTCGATGCTCCTCGGCGAGCTGATCCCCAAGAACCTGTCCATCGCCGAGCCCATGGCGATCGGCCGCGCACTCGCCCGGCCCCAGCTCGTGTTCAGCACGGTGTTCAAGCCGGCGATCCTGGTCCTGAACGGGTTCTCCAACGGCGTGCTGGCCCGCGTGGGCATCGAGGCCAAGGAGGAGATCTCCGGCGCCCGCAGCCCCGAGGAGCTCTCCTCGCTGGTCCGCCGCTCGGCCCAGCTGGGCACGCTCGACGCGCAGACCGCCACGTTCCTGGACCGGACGCTGCGCTTCGCGGACCGCACCGCCGCGGACGTGATGACCCCGCGCATCCGCGTGGAGACGGTGAGGGAGGACCAGGCTCTGCCCGAGGTCCTGGACCTGGCCCGCAGCACCGGCTACTCGCGGTTCCCCGTGATCGGCGACTCCTCGGACGACATCCGCGGCGTGGTGCACGTGAAGAAGGTCGTGGCCGTGCCGCGGGAGCGCCGCGCCGACCTCGAGGCCGGTGCACTGATGACGGAGGTCATCCGCGTGCCGGAGACCGTGCACCTGGACCAGCTGCTGGCCGAGCTGCGCGACGCGAACCTGCAGATGGCCGTCGTCGTGGACGAGTACGGGGGCACCGCAGGGGTGGTCACGCTCGAGGACGTGGTGGAGGAGATCGTCGGCGAGGTCGCGGACGAGCACGACCGCGTCACCCCGGGGGTCCTCCAGACGGCCTCCGGCCGCTGGTACTTCCCGGCGGAGCTGCGGCCCGACGAGGTGCGGACCCAGATCCCGGCCCTCGTGGTGCCGGAGGACGGGGCCTACGAGACCGTCGGCGGGTACATCCTGGCCCGACTGGGGCGCCTGGCGGAGGTCGGGGACGTGGTGGACGTGGACGGCGGCACCCTGACGGTCGAGCGGATGGACGGCCGCCGCATCGAGCGCGTGCGCTTCGACCCGGCCGCTGAGGACGAGGAGACGCGCGCATGAACGGGGACGTCGTCGGACTGCTGTGGCTGGTGGTCCTGTTGGCCGCCAACGCCTTCTTCGTGGCGGGCGAGTTCGCCGTCATGGGCGCCCGCCGGGCGCAGATCGAGCCGCGGGCCGAGGCCGGCTCCCGCCAGGCCCAGGTGGCGCTCTACGCGATGGAGCACGTCTCCCAGATGCTGGCCGTCTGCCAGCTCGGCATCACGGTGTGCTCCCTGCTCATCCTCAACGTGTCCGAGCCGGCGCTGCACCACCTGCTCGTCGTCCCGATGGCCGCCCTCGGGGTCCCGTCCGCGGCGGCGGACGTGACCGCCTTCGTGCTCGCGCTGCTGGTGGTCACCTTCCTGCACGTGACCCTGGGCGAGATGGTGCCCAAGAACGCCGCCGTCTCGTTCGCGGACCGCGCCGTGATGCTGCTGGCCCAGCCGCTCGTGTGGCTCTCGAAGCTGCTGCATCCCGTCGTGGCCGCGCTGAACTGGACGGCCAACCTCGTGCTGCACGCCCTGCGCATCGAGCCGAAGGACGAGGTGGCCTCCTCCTACACGCTCGAGGAGGTGCAGTCGATCGTGGCCGAGTCCACCCGCTCGGGCACCCTGGAGGACGAGTCCGGCGTGCTGCACTCGGCCCTCGAGTTCTCGGACCACCGGGCCGGGGACGTGATGGTGCCGCTCGAGCGGGTCGTCACCGTCCCCGAGGGGATCACGCCGCACGACTTCGAGTGGACCGTGGGCCGCGTGGGCTTCTCCCGGTTCGTGGTCGAGGACCCCGACGGCGGCTACACCGGCTACCTGCACCTGAAGGACGTCCTCACCGTGGGCCCGTCGGGACACGACGAGCCGATCCCGCTCACGCGCGTGCGCTCGCTGGCCAACGTGCGGCTCGAGGACGAGGTCGAGGACGCACTCGCGCTCATGCAGCGCACGGGCTCCCACCTCGCCCGGGTCATCACGCCCGAGGGCGAGACCGCGGGCATCCTCTTCCTCGAGGACGTGCTCGAGGAGCTCGTCGGGGAGATCAACGACGTGACGCAGTCGCCACGTCGGTTCCGGCCCGCGTGAGCGTCGCGCGGGCGGCGCGGTGCTACTGTTGAGAACCGATTTCACACATCCTCCCGACACGAACGAGGTCGCCCCATGCTCCGCCGCCGTCGTCTGCCCGCCCTGACCGGGGCCCTCACCGCGCTCACCCTGAGCCTCGCCGCGTGCGGCGGGACCAGCGGCGACTCCGCGGGCGAGCAGGCCGCGGGCGCCTCTGCTGCCGCCGGGTCCGGCTCGGCCGCGGGCGCGCCCGTGGCCGTCGCCACGACGACGCAGCTCGGCTCCGTGCTCGACCGCGTGGTCGCGTGCGCCGACGCCCGCAGCGTCACGGTGATGGGCCCGGGGGATGATCCGCACGACTTCTCCGCCTCGTCCGCGCAGGTGAAGGACATGGTCTCCTCCGGCCTCGTGTTCTCCAACGGCCTCGGCCTCGAGGGCGGCATGGAGTCCGCCCTCGCCAACGCCGAGGCGGACGGCGCGACCGTCGTCGAGGTGGCGCCCCAGCTGGATCCGCTGCCCTTCGGCGGCCATGACCACGCCGAGGAGGGGGCGGGCCACGAGGGCCATGACCACGGGTCCGAGGACCCGCACGTCTGGATGGACGTCGCCCGCATGGCGAGGGCCGCCGAGCTGATGGGCGACACGCTCGCCCAGGAGCGGGGTGACGAGAGGTTCGCCGAGTGCGGCGCGACCGTGCGCGGGGAGCTCGAGCAGACGGACACGCAGGTCCGGGAGATCCTCGCCGGGGTCCCGGAGGACCGCCGCACGCTGGTCACGGACCACGACGCCTACGGCTACTTCAGCGAGGCCTACGACTTCACCGTGTCCGGCGTCGTCGTCCCGGGCGGCTCCACCGACGGCGAGCCCTCCTCCCAGGAGATCGCCGAGCTCGCCCGGTCCATCCGCGACGGCGGCGCAGACGCCGTGATCACGTCCGTGGGCGCGCGCAACAGCCTCGTGGACACCGTGGCCGAGGAGGCCGGCGACCTGCCGGTCATCGAGGTCTACGAGGGCGGCGTCGGCCCGAAGGACACCCCGGAGGCGGACTACGCCGAGGCCATGCTCCTCAACGCCCGCACCCTCGCCGACGCGCTGGAGGGCTGAGGATGGACTGGCTGCTCGAGTCCTTCCAGATGGGATTCCAGCAGCGCGCCCTCGTCGGCGGACTCATCGCCGTGGTGATGTGCTCGGTCGTGGGCACGTGGCTGGTGCTGCGCGGGATGAGCTTCTTCGGGGACGCGTTCGTGCACGGTGTCCTGCCGGGCATCGCCCTGGCGGTCGTCACCGGTGGCAGCCCCCACCTCGGTGCGGCGGTGGCCGCCGTCGTCATGATGGCGGGCATCTCGCTGGTGCACCGGGCCACCACCCTCAAGGAGGACACCGCCATCGGCCTGCTCTTCGTGGGGATGATGGCCCTGGGCGTGGTGATCATCTCCAAGTCGGACTCCTACACGGGATCGCTCACGTCGATCCTGTTCGGCGATGTGCTGGGGGTCAGCGTGGACGGCATCGTGACCCAGGCGGTCATCGCCGTCGTGGTGATCGCCCTGGCCCTGCTGCTCTACCGGCCCCTGCTGGCACTGAGCTTCTCCGAGGTCAAGGCGCGCTCGCTGGGCATGCGACCGGGGCTGACGCACACGCTGCTGCTGGTGATGATCGGCGCGGCCGTGATCGGTTCGTTCCAGGCGGTGGGCACGGTGCTCGTGTTCGGCCTCCTCGTGGGACCGCCCGCGACGGCGGCGCTGCTGACGCGCAGCGTGCCCCAGATGATGCTCGTCTCCGTCGTGATCGGCGCGGCGTGCGTCGTCACCGGGCTCACCCTCAGCTACCGGCTGGGCACGGCGGGTTCGGCCACCATGGCGCTCATGCCGATCCTGCTGTTCTTCGTGGTGCTCGCCGTCCGCGCCGCCGTGCTGGCGCTCCTGGGCCGGCACGTGCGCTCGCGCGCGCAGCGTGAGCAGGAGGCGCCGGTCGTGGCCCTGCCCGGAGCGGAGGCCCCCCGATGAACGCGTCCTTCCCCGCGGGCGCCGCGGCGACCCCGCCTCCCCTCGCGGTCGCCCGGGCGCTCGAACTGCGCCACGGCTCGCACGTGGCCGTCCGACCCTCCGACTTCACCCTGCCGGCCCGGCGGCTGATCGCGGTGATCGGGCCCAACGGCTCCGGCAAGTCCACGCTGCTGACCGCCCTGGCGGGCCTGAGCGACCCGGCCTCCGGTGCGCTGGAGGTGCTCGGTGAGGACCCGCGGCGGCGCTCGCAGCGCACCTCCTTCGTGATGCAGTCCATCGGCGTGCCCCAGGGCGTGCCGGTGACGGTGCGCGACGTCGTCGGGATGGGCCGATACCCCACGCTCGGATGGTTCCGTCGGTTCCGGAGGGAGGACCGGGACATCGTGCGGGCCGCCATGGAGCGCATGCAGGTCGCGGACCTGGCACGGCGGCACCTCGACCAGCTCTCCGGCGGCCAGCGCCAGCGCGCCTACGTGGCCCAGGGCCTCGCCCAGGACCACGACGTGCTGCTGCTGGACGAGCCGATGACGGGCCTCGACATCGTCTCCGCCCGCACGATCGACGACCTCCTCCACGAGGAGCCGACGCGCGGGGTGTCCGTGGTCTACACGACCCACGATCTCGACGAGGCCGCGGAGGCGGACCACGTGGTCCTGATGGGCGGGCGAGTCGTGGCCTCCGGCCCGCCGCGGGACGTGCTCACGGTCGAGAACCTGGACATCGCGTACGGCCGGGGCGCCCTGCACGGGCCCTCCACGGCGGTCGAGGACGCGGCGGACTTCCTGGACGACCCCGCGGGCGGCCGCCGCCACTGACCGGGGCCCGGCCCATGGTCATGGTCAGGCCCCGCGGGTGCGCCCCTCGGTCCGGCAGCGGGCGCAGACACCGGTGATCTCCACCGTGTGGTCCGCGTCCGTGAAGCCGTGCTCCGCGGCGACGGCGGTGGCCCACGCCTCGACGTGGGGGGCGGTGACCTCGACGGTGGTCCAGCAGATCCGGCACACCAGGTGGTGATGGTGGCCCTCGTCCTCGCACCGGCGGTACACGGTCTCGCCGTCGTCGCGGCGGAGCATGTCCACGAGGCCGTCGTCGAGCTGCTGCTGCAGGGTCCGGTACACGGTGGCCAGCGAGACGCGTTCGCCCTGGTCCTGGAGGCGGGCATGGAGCTCCTGCGCGCTCACGAAGTCCGGGATGCGGTCCAGGGCTCGGTCGACGGCGGCCTTCTGCCGGGTCGCCCGGGGACGGGCGGCACGGGGGCTGGGCTCGGGGGCGCTCACGGTGCTCACGACTCCTTCTGCGGCGGCTGCCGCCTCCTCCGCGCGGTCCGGAACAGGTCCGCGCGGGCCATCCTCCAGGTTATCAGCGACGCCGAAGGGGGCGTGGAGTAAGGTGTCCGGGTGCACAGCGAGACCCCGGACCCATCCCCTGTCCCGGACCGCGACGGCGCCGCCCCCGATCGACCCGACCCGCTGATCGTCGTCGACGAGGGGCAGGGCCGCGTGGTCCCGGCGCCCACGGCGGCCCCGTCCTCGTCCCATGACGCCGGCGGCGACCCGGACGCGGACATCGACGGCGTCGACCCTGAGGCCGCCGAGCCGCCCACCCTGGTGACGGTGGACGTGCTGGCCGGCTGGCTCGGCCTGGCCCCCGTCGAGGACCTGCCGCCGGTGCCCGGGGGCCCGGCCTACGCCCAGCCGGGCCGATGCCGCCCGAACCGGGTGATCCTGCTCGACGTCCGGTTCCGGGCCACGGGGGGCGGGCCGGACCACGCCGCCTATCTCCAGGGCCATCTGCCGGGCGCCGTCTACGTCTCCCTGCCCAGCCAGCTCGCCGGCCACGCCGGTCCGGCGGCGGGGCGCCACCCCCTGCCGGACGCGCGCCAGTTCGCGGAGACCGTGCGGATGTGGGGGATCGACGAGGGCGACACCATCGTGGTCTACGACGACGACCACGGCCTGTCCGCCGCGCGCGCCTGGTGGCTGCTGCGCCACGCGGGGCTGCGGGACTCCGTGCTCCTGGACGGCGGCCTCGAGGCGTGGCGCGCCGCGGGCCTGCCCCTGCAGCCCGGTGAGGTCATCCCGGTGCCCGGCACCGCCCGGCCGTCGTGGGGCCGCATGCCCGTCGTGGACACGGCCGGCGCCGAGGCGATGGCCTCCGGCGGTCTGCTCCTCGACGCGCGGGCGGCCGAACGCTACCGCGGGGAGGTCGAGCCCTTCGACCCCGTGGCCGGGCACATCCCCGGGGCGCGGAACGTGCCCACGGCGGAGAGCATCGCCGAGGACGGCCGCCTGCGGCCCGCCGCAGAGCTGGCGGAGCGGTTCGACGCCGTCGGCGTGGACGACGCCACTCCCGTGGCCGTGTACTGCGGCTCGGGCATCACCGCGGCGCACGCCGTGCTCACCCTGGCCGTCGCGGGGCGACCCGGAGTGGCGCTCTACCCGGGTTCGTGGTCAGCATGGGTCCAGGACCCGTCCAACGCCGTCGCGGTCGGCCCCGAGCCCGACGGCGCGTCCGGCCGGGACTGACGAGCCCCGGGGCCCTGCCCCGCCGACCCCCAGGAGGACCCTCCATGGCCACCGTCTTCAGCAGGATCATCGCCGGCGAGCTGCCCGCCCGCTTCGTGTGGCAGGACCAGACGTGCGTCGCGTTCCTGTCCGCCGCGCCGCTCCAGCCGGGGCACGCGCTTGTGGTGCCCCGTGCGGAGGTGGACGAATGGGTGGAGGTCGACCCGGCGCTGGTCACGCACCTGACGACGGTCGCCCAGCAGATCGGCAAGGCGCAGGTGGCGGCGTTCTCCGCCCGCCGGGCCGGGCTCATGATCGCCGGCTATGAGATCCCGCACCTGCACGTGCACGTGTGGCCCTCCACCTCGCTCGCCGACTTCGACCTGGCCCGCGTGGACAACGCCCCCGATCCGGCGGACCTGGACGACGCCGCCGCCCGCCTCCGCGCGGCCCTGCGGGACCTGGGCCACGGCGAGGTCGTCCCGCAGGACTGACGGCCCGCGCCGCCCGGGCCCGACTCAGGCGCGCGTGGCCCGGGCGAGCGCCTGACGCACCCGCTTCTCGGAGACAGAGACCGCCGTGCCCAGCTCCTGGGCAAAGAACGAGACGCGCAGCTCCTCGATGAGCCAGCGCACCCGCTCCAGCTCCGCGGGCACGGGCGTGCCCGCGAACCGGGCGCGGTGGGCCGCGACGGCGGCGTCGAACTCGTCCTCGAGCCCCTGCACCACCGCCATGTGCTGCCCGTCGCGCTGCAGGTGGCCCCCGGCGTCCAGCCGGTCCAGGCGCGTCAGCATGCCCTGCAGGTAGCGCGGCAGGTGCTGCAGCCGCTCCCAGCCCGTGGCGGCCACGAAGCCGGGGAACACGAGCTGCTCGAGGTGTGCCTTCACGTCCGACAGCGCCGGTGCGAGGGCGAGCGAGACCGAGTCCTTGAGCCGGCGTCGCACCTGCGCGGCCCGGGAGAGCACCTGCTCCACCAGGGACGTGACGGCGAAGACCGTGTCGATCAGGTCGGCCCGCACCCGGTCGAACAGGGCGCGGAACGCGGCCTCGTCGAACGGCAGCTCGTCCCCGACGAGACGGTCCACGGCGGCCTGGGTGCAGTCCGCGACGAGGGAGTCCACCGAGCCGTGCGGGTTCTGGGTGAAGGTGAGCTTCTCCCTGTTGTCCAGGTGGTCCAGCACGTAGCGCTGTGGGCTGGGCAGGGTGGCCAGCAGCAGCCGGATCACCCCGGCCCGGTGCCAGGCCGCCTGGTCCTCCGCGGACCGGGCCACGGTCAGGCCGGCCGCGGGGCCGCCGTCGGGCGTGGTCTCGGGCACCAGGCTCGGGTAGCCCGTGATGGCGGGGCCGCGCGCCCCGGCCGCGGTGGAGACGGTCTTCGGCACCGTGCCGATGCTCCACGAGGTCAGCCCGTGCCGCTCCTCGAAGGCCGGCGTCGCGCCGGACCGCCCGGGGCCCTCCGGGCGACGGTGTCCCTCGGCCCCGGCCCGGGCGTCGGCCGGGGCCCGGCCGCCGCGGCCCGTGCCGCGCGGCCCCGGCCGGGCCGAGGCGGGGTCGTCGGTGCCGGCGAGCCGGGCGGCGATCGCGGAGCGGTTGGCCTGCGCGAGCCGGGCCTGCAGCGCGGGCAGGTCCTGGCCGGCGCCCATCACGGCGCCGCGGGCGTCCACCACGCGGTAGTCCATCCGCAGGTGCAGGGGCACCGCGTCCGGGGCCCACAGCCCGGGCTCCACCACCACGCCGCGCACCCGACGCACGGCCGCGGACAGCGCGTCCGGCAGCTCGTCCCGCAGCGGGTCGGCGTGGGCCTCGAGGTCCGCGACGAGCTGCTGGGCCACGTCCGGGGCGGGCACGAGGTTCTTGCGCACCGCCTTGGGCAACGCCTTGATGAGGGCGGTGACGAGCTCGACCCGCAGGCCGGGGACCAGCCATGCGAAGGGACCGGGGGAGACCTGGTTGAGCAGCAGGATCGGCACGGCCACGGTCACGCCGTCGGTGCCGGCCGCGCCAGTCGGGTCGAACGTGTACTCGAGGTCGAGCTCCACGTCGCCGCCGGGCATCGGATACGCGAACGTGGTGGGGAACGCGTCGGTGTCCAGGTCCTCGGCGTCGGCGGTGAGCAGGGCGGCGACGTCGAGGTCCAGCAGGTCCGGCTGATCCTGGCGCGCCTTCTTCCACCACGCGTCGAAGTGCCGCTCGGAGACGACGTTTCCCGGGATCCGCGCGTCGTAGAAGGCGAACAGGTCCTCGTCCCCGATCCGCAGGTCGCGGCGGCGCAGGCGCGTCTCGAGGGCGTCGACCTCCTCGAGCGCAGCCCGGTTGCGGGCGAAGAACCGGTGACGCGTGCGCCAGTCGCCCTCCACGAGGGCGTGCCGGATGAACAGCTCGCGGGAGAGCTCCGGGTCGATCCGGCCGTACCGGACCGAGCGGTCCGGGATCAGAGTGACGCCGAACAGCGTCACCTTCTCGCGCGCGACGACGGAACCCGCCCGCCGCGACCAGTGCGGCTCGTTGTAGGTCCGCTTGACGAGGTGGCCGGCGACCTCCTCGGCCCACTCCGGCTCGATCCGGGCCACCGTGCGCGCCCACAGCCGGGAGGTCTCCACGAGCTCGGCGGCCATGACGAACGGGTGGCGCTTCTTGAACAGGGCGGAGCCGGGGAACACGGCGAAGCGGGTGCCGCGGGCGCCCACGTACTCGCGACGGCGCTCGTCGTAGGCGCCGATCTGCGAGAGCAGGCCGGTGAGCAGGGACTTGTGCACGGCCTCGTGCCGGCCGACCGGGTCCACGGGTCCGGACTCGACGGTGAGGCCCACGTCCTTGGCGAGCTGGCGCAGCTGGCGCACCAGGTCCTGCCACTCCTGCACGCGCAGCCAGTTGATGTGCTCACGGCGGCACAGCTTCCGGAACTGGGAGCCGGAGAGCTCCTTCTGCCGCTCGTGCAGGTAGGCCCAGAGGTTCAGGATCGCGGAGAAGTCCGAGTTCTCGTCCGCGAACCGGCGGTGCAGCTCGTCCGCGGCCTCGCGCTGCTCCGTGGGGCGCTCGCGGGGGTCCTGGATGGTCAGGGCCGCGGCGATCACCATGACCTCCCGGACGCAGCCGCGTTCACCGGCCTCGAGGATCATGCGGCCCAGCCGCGGGTCAACGGGCAGACGGGCCAGGCGGCGTCCGACCCGGGTGATGGTGCCGGCGCGGGCGCCGCCGGCCTCGAGCGCGCCGAGCTCGGTGAGCGTGGTGGCGCCGTCGGTGACCTGTCGGCCGTCCGGGGGCTGGACGAAGGGGAACTCCTTGACGTCGCCCGGGGTGCGGGCCACACCGAGGGACAGCATCTGCAGGATCACCGAGGCCAGGGAGGTGCGCAGGATCTCCGGGTCCGTGAACTCGGGGCGGGAGAGGTAGTCCTCCTCCGAGTACAGGCGGATCGCGATGCCGTCCGAGGTGCGGCCGGACCGGCCCGCGCGCTGGTTCGCGCTGGCCTGGGAGACACGCTCGATCGGCAGGCGCTGCACCTTGGTGCGGTGCGAGTACCGCGAGATGCGCGCGGTGCCCGTGTCGATCACGTACTTGATGCCCGGCACGGTCAGGGAGGTCTCGGCGACGTTCGTGGCCAGCACGATCCGCCGGCGCACCCCGGCCCCGGCGCGGCCGAACACGCGGTGCTGCTCCGCCATGGACAGGCGGCCGAACAGCGGCAGGATCTCCGTGCCGGCCAGGCGCGTGGTGCCGGCGACGACGCCGGTCAGGTGGTCCGCGGCCTCGCGGATCTCCCGCTCGCCCGGCAGGAACACGAGGATGTCACCCGGCGGCTCGGCGGCCAGCTCGAGGACGGCGTCGCCGATCGCGTCGAGGGGGTCGCGGGTCTCGGCGGCGTCGTCCGCATCGTCCTCGGGGTCGTCGGGGGAGGGCTCGTCGGTCAGCGGCCGGTAGCGGATCTCGACGGGGTAGGTGCGCCCCGAGACCTCGATGATCGGCGCCGGGACCACGCGGCCGCCGTCGTCGGCCTCCACCGCGTCCGCATGGTCCTCGCCCGCGGCCAGCGGCCGGCCGAAGTGCCGGGCGAAGCGCTCCGGGTCGATGGTGGCCGAGGTGATGATCACCTTCAGGTCCGGGCGCTGGGGCAGCAGGTTGCGCAGGTAGCCCAGGAGGAAGTCGATGTTGAGGCTGCGCTCGTGGGCCTCGTCCACGATGATCACGGAGTAGCGGCGCAGCTGCGGGTCGTGGGGGATCTCGGCCAGCAGGATGCCGTCCGTCATGACCTTGACCCGGGTGGCCTTCGAGGTCTGCGTCGTGAAGCGGACCTGGTAGCCGACCGTCTGCCCGATCTCCTCGCCCAGCTCCTGCGCGATGCGCTCGGCCACCGAGCGGGCGGCGATGCGCCGGGGCTGGGTGTGGCCGATCGAGCCGGCCTCCCCGAGCCCGAGGGCCAGGCACATCTTCGGCAGCTGCGTGGTCTTGCCCGAGCCGGTCTCGCCCGCGACGATCACCACCTGGTGGTCGCGGATCGCGGCCATGATCTCCTCACGGCGCTCCGCCACCGGCAGGTGTTCGGGGAACGTGATCGCGACGGCGTCGTGGGGCGTCGCCGACGGCTGCGCGGCGGGCGTGGAGGGCGGGGGAGTCTGCGTCATGACGGCCTCCATCCTAGGCGCGCGGGGGCCCGGGCCGACCCGGACGGGGCGAATCCGGGACGGACCTGGGACTGGGGCTGAGAGTCCGGATGTGATTCTCTGGAGCCCATGGACACGAACACCGTCTTCCTGTTGGCGGCGATCGGCCTCTATTTCCTCGCGATGATCGCGATCGGCCTGTACGCCTCCCGCAAGAACACCGACCTCGACGACTACATGCTCGCAGGACGCGACATGAAGCCGTCCGTCGCGGCGCTCTCCGCGGGTGCGTCCGACATGTCCGGCTGGCTCCTGATGGGCCTGCCCGGCGCGATCTACGCCGCGGGCCTGGTCGAGGGCTGGATGGCGGTCGGCCTGACCGTGGGCGCGTGGGTGAACTGGCGCGTGGTCGCCCCCCGCCTGCGCTCCTACACCGAGGTGGCCGGGAACTCGATCACGATCCCGTCCTTCCTCGAGAACCGATTCAAGGACCGCACGCACATCCTGCGGATCGTGGCCGGCCTGATCATCCTCGTGTTCTTCACCTTCTACGTGTCCTCGGGCATGGTGGCCGGCGGCAAGTTCGTCGAGTCGACCTTCGGCCCCGACTCCTTCTACGCCCAGGGCATCAGCATCAACTACCTCACCGGCATGCTCGTGGTCGCGGGCATCACGGTGCTCTACACCCTGTTCGGCGGCTTCCTCGGCGCCTCGCTGACGGATGTGGCCCAGGGCGTCCTCATGTTCCTCTCGCTGCTGGCCGTGCCCATCGTCGTGATCCTGACCATGGGCGGCTGGGACGCCGTCGTCGAGGGCATCCGCGCCGCCGACGCCGCCGGCGGCGGGGTGAACCACTTCTCGATGTTCGAGAACGCGACGCTGATCGGCGTCCTGTCCTCCCTCGCCTGGGGCCTGGGCTACTTCGGCCAGCCGCACATCATCGTCCGCTTCATGGCCCTGCGCACCCCGCACGACGCGGCCGTCGCCCGGCGCGTCGGCATCGGCTGGATGGCGCTGTCCGTGTTCGGCGCCGTGATGGTCGCCCTCGTGGGCATCGCCTACTTCCAGGCCAACCCCGGCACCACGCTCGAGGACCCGGAGACCGTGTTCCTGGTGCTGGCCTCGATCATGTTCCACCCGTTCGTGGCCGGCCTGGTGCTGGCCGCCGTCCTCGCCGCGATCATGTCCACGCTCTCCTCGCAGCTGATCGTGTGCTCCTCCGCCCTGGTGGAGGACCTCTACATGCTGCGCGGGCGCACCGGTTCCCCGACGTTCACCCTGTGGCTCGGCCGCATCGGCGTGCTGGTGGTGGCGCTCGTGGCGGGGCTGCTCGCCCTCGACCCGGACTCCTCCGTGCTCGAGCTCGTCTCCTTCGCGTGGGCCGGCTTCGGCGCCGCCTTCGGCCCTGTGATCCTGCTCGCCCTGTACTGGCCGCGGTTCACCTCGTGGGGGGCGATGGCCGCCATGGTCACCGGCGCCGCCGTCGCCTGGGCGTGGTCGGAGGCCAGTGCCGAGACGTGGGAGTGGTTCGGCCTGTACGAGCTGCTGCCGGGCTTCGTCGCCGCCCTCGTGGTGGGTGTGGTGGTGTCCCTCGTGACCCAGCGCTCGCGCCGTGTGCAGCGGCGGATCGACGCCGAGTTCACCGGCGCGATCGACATCGTGGCCGGCCGTGAGCCGCACCCGGACGTGGCCCCGGCCGCCATGACGCGGGACGCCGCCGGGGGCTCGACCGCAGCCGCCGCGGATCCGCGCGCGCAGGCGTGAGGCTCTTCCTCGCGATCCGTCCGCCGAGGGCCGTGCTCGACCACCTCGAGCCGGCCTTCGACGGCGTCCGGGACCGGGCCGGACGCGCGCTGTGCTGGACCGAGCCGGAGCAGCGGCACCTGACGCTGGCGTTCCACCCGGAGGTGCCCGCCGGCGCCGTGGACGACGTCGTCGCCGTCGCCGGCCGCATCGCGGCGGGACATGGCCCGCTGGACCTGCACCTGGCCGGAGCGGGGGAGTTCTCGCACCGCACGCTCTGGGTGGGGGTGGGTGGGCAGGTCCGGGAGCTCGGCGCGCTCCTGGCGGAGCCCTGGCTCGCCGACGACGACGGCCGGGACCGCCGGCGCGCCCACCTCACCGTGGCGCCGGTCTCGGGGGCCGCGCTCCGACCTCGGGGTCGGAGGCGGGGCGAGCCCCGTCCGCCGGCGCCGGCCACCGTCCTGCTGGCCGAGGCCGTGCGCGCGCTCGCCGTGTACCGCGGGCCGGAGTGGACCGCCGACGAGGTCGAGGTCGTGGCGTCCCGGCTCGGCGAGGGCCGGTCCGGCGGGCCGCTGCACGAGGTGCTGGCGACCGTCCCGCTGCGCGGCTGAGGGGCCGACGGGGCGGCCGGAGCGGGAGACCCGCCCGGCCGACCCGGCCCCGGGTCAGCCCTCCAGGGGGCCCTGCACCGCGTACAGGCGCTTGTTGGCGAACTCGTCCACGGCCATGGGGCCGAGCTCGCGGCCGAAGCCCGAGCGCTTCACGCCGCCGAAGGGCAGGTTCGCGCCGGCGGCGGAGGCGAGGTTCACGTTCGCCATCCCCACCTCGAGCTGGTCGGCCACGCGCTTGGCCTCGTCCAGGTCCGTGGAGAACACGGCGCCGCCGAGACCGTACTGGGAGTCGTTGGCCAGCGCCACGGCCTCCTCGGCCGAGGACACCTTGTAGACCACGGCGGCCATGCCGAACAGCTCCTGCGTGTAGGCGGGGTTCTCCTGGTCCACGTCCGTGATCACGGCCGGGGAGACGTAGAAGCCCTCGCCCTCCGGGCCGGAGACGCGCTCGCCGCCCACGTGGACGGTGGCGCCGGCCTCCTTGGCCGCGGCGATCTGCTCGGTGAGCCCGTCGGCCGCGGACTCGGAGGACAGCGGGCCGTAGACGTCGGCGTCGCGCGAGGTCGGGTCGCCGGGCTTCATCGCCGAGGAGCGCTGGACCAGCTCATCCACGAAGTCGTCGTAGAGGTCCTCCATGACGATCATGCGCTTGTTCGAGTTGCAGGCCTGGCCCCAGTTGCCCATCCGGGTGGCCAGTGCGTCGCGGGCGGCCGCGCGGGCGTCCGGCGCGGAGAGCACGATGTACGGATCGGAGCCGCCGAGCTCGAGGACGACCTTCTTGAGGTGCCGGCCGGCCTGCTCGGCGACGGCGGCGCCGGCCCGCTCCGAACCGGTGAGGGACACGCCCTGCACGCGCGGATCGGCGATGATCGTGGAGATCTGGTCGTGGGTGGCGAACACGTTCTGGTACACGCCCTCCGGCAGTCCGGCCTCGGTGAAGAGCTCTTCCAGCAGCTGCGCCACCTGGGGGTTGATCTCGGCGTGCTTGAGCAGGATGGTGTTGCCGAGCATGAGGTTCGGCGCCACGAAACGGGCCACCTGGTACACCGGGAAGTTCCACGGCATGATCCCCAGCAGCGGGCCGATCGGCAGCCGCTGGACGAACGCCTCCTGCCCGGAGAACTGCTTGATCGGCTGGTCCGCGAGCAGCTCCTCGGCCTCGTCCGCGTAGTACCCGAAGATCTGGGCGCTGTAGCGCACCTCGCCGACCGCCGCGCCGAGGGACTTGCCCATCTCCGTGGTGATCACCGCGGCGATGTCCTTGGACCGCTCGGCCAGCAGCTCGGAGATCCGCTTCACGACGGCGGCGCGCTCGGCCACCGACTTCCGGGACCACTGCTCGTAGGCGGCCTGCGAGGCGTCGAGGGCGTCGGCGATCTGCTGATCCGTGGCGTTGTCGAAGGACTTCAGCAGCTCCCCGGTGGCCGGGTTGATTGTGCGGTAGCCCTGAGAGGCGGAGGTGGTGGTCATCAGTCGTCACCCTTTCGTGTGGACGTCCTGCGTTGAGTTCCCCATCCTGCCGGAGGCCCCCGCTCACTCCCAGATCCCGGACGCCCCTCTTCGCCACGAGCCGAGAAGGTGGGTGTCCACGATCCCGGCGGCCTCCAGCAGGGCGAAGCAAGTGGTCGGCCCCACGAATCGGCAGCCATGCGCCTTCAGCGCCCTCGCGAGCGCGCGCGACTCGTCCGAGGTCGAGGGGACCTGCGCCACCGTCTCCGGCCGTGGGGTCGCGGCAGGCTGGTGAGCCCAGACCAGCCCCGGCAGGCCGGTGGCGGGACGGTCGCCGTCGCCGTGCCAGGCGGGGCCCGCGCCGGGGGAGCCCGGGTGCAGCGGGGCGAACCGCTCGCCGCGCATCCCGACGACGGCTTGTGCGTTCGCGACCGCGGCCTCGATCTTGCGCCGGTTCCGGATGATGCCGGGGTCCGCCAGCAGTGCCTCGACCTCCGCGTCCCCGAACGCCGCGACGGCGTCCGGGTCGAAGCCCGCGAACACCTCCCGGAACCGCGGCCGCTTGGCCAGGACGGTCCGCCAGCTCAGGCCCGACTGGAACGCCTCGAGCACGAGGCGCTCGAACAGGCCCCGCTCGTCCGTGACGGGCAGGCCCCACTCCGTGTCGTAGTACTCCCGCAGCAGCGGATCCCGTGCCGCCCACGGCGGGCGGGCCCGCCCGTCCTCACCCACGACGACGCCACTCGGCGGCGCCTGTCGCCCGTCGGCCGGTGGATCCTCGGCGAGGGTGGAGACGGGGGCGGGGAGGCCGTCGTCGGCGTGGTGCGCGCTCATGCACCCGAGCCTAAGAGCGGCCCCGGACATCCGGAGCCGGAACGCGACGCCCGGGGACGCAACGCCGTCTGCGGACACCTGTGCAGGAGGCGCGGCCGGACCTCGTCACTCGAGCCGCCCGGCCCGCAGCGGCACGTGCGGCGAGGGGGGGAGATGCTGGGGGCGACCGCGGTCGGGGCCACGCCAGCCGGGAGCGCGCCCAGGGCAGGCCGACCGGCGAGGGCAGGCTCGCGCCGCGCGCGGGGGAGGTGCTCAAGGCCGGCACCCTGGCCCCCGCGCCGCGGCACGGGCCGCTCAGTCCCTCGCGAGCACCGCGTCCCCCTCGGGCCGGCGCAGACTCGGCTCGGGCAGGTACACGGACCCGCCGGCGGCCCGGAACTCCGCGGACTTGGCGGCCATGCCGGCCTCGGCGATCCGCGCCTGCTCGGACGCGCCGCCGAATTCGCTGCGGATGTCCTGGCTGATGCGCATGGAGCAGAACTTCGGCCCGCACATCGAGCAGAAGTGGGCGGTCTTGGCGGGCTCGGCCGGCAGCGTCTCGTCGTGGTACTCCTCGGCGAGCTGCGGGTCCAGGCCGAGGCCGAACTGGTCGCGCCAGCGGAACTCGAAGCGCGCCTTGGACAGGGCGTCGTCGCGGTCGCGGGCGCCGGGGTGGCCCTTGGCGACGTCGGCGGCGTGCGCGGCGATCTTGTAGGTGATCACACCCGTCTTCACGTCGTCCCGGTTCGGCAGGCCCAGGTGCTCCTTGGGCGTGACGTAGCAGAGCATCGCGGTGCCGTAGCGGGCGATCTCGGTGGCGCCGATGGCCGAGGTGATGTGGTCGTACGCCGGGGCGATGTCCGTGACGAGGGGGCCGAGCGTGTAGAACGGGGCGCCCTTGCACAGCTCCTGCTGGCGCTCCACGTTCTCCCGCACCAGGTGCAGCGGGATATGGCCGGGGCCCTCCACCATGACCTGGACGTCGTACGCCCACGCCCGCTCCGTCAGCTCGGCCAGCGTGTCGAGCTCGGCGAACTGGGCGGCGTCGTTGGCGTCGGCCACGGAGCCCGGCCGCAGGCCGTCGCCCAGGGAGAACGCGACGTCGTAGCGCGCGAAGATCTCGCAGAGCTCGTCGTAGTTCTCGTAGAGGAAGTTCTCCTTGTGGTGGCCCAGGCACCAGCCGGCCATGATCGAGCCGCCGCGGGAGACGATGCCGGTCACGCGGTCCGCGGACAGCGGCACGTGGCGCAGCAGCACGCCGGCGTGCACGGTCATGTAGTCCACGCCCTGCTCGCACTGCTCGATCACGGTGTCGCGGAAGATCTCCCAGGTCAGGGCCTGGTGGTCGCCGCCGACCTTCTCGAGGGCCTGGTAGATCGGCACGGTGCCGATCGGCACGGGGGAGTTGCGCAGGATCCACTCGCGGGTGGTGTGGATGTCGTCGCCCGTGGACAGGTCCATCACGGTGTCCGCGCCCCAGCGGGTGGCCCACTGCAGCTTCGAGACCTCCTCGGCGATCGACGACGTCACCGCCGAGTTGCCGATGTTCGCGTTGACCTTCACGGCGAACGCCTTGCCGATGATCATCGGCTCCGACTCGGGGTGGTTCACGTTCGCCGGGATGATGGCGCGGCCGGCCGCGACCTCGGAGCGCACCAGCTCCACGTCCACGCCCTCGCGCAGGGCGACGTAGCGCATCTCCGGGGTGATCTCGCCGCGCCGGGCGTAGTGCATCTGGGTGACGCGCGCGCCCTCCTTGGCGCGCAGCGGGGGGCGGCGCTCGCCGGCCCACTCCTGTGAGGCGGCGCCGCGGCGCACGGCCGAGCGGCCGTCGTCGAGCAGGTCGCGCTCGCGGCCCTCGTACTCCTCGACGTCGCCGCGGGCGCGGATCCACTCGGCGCGCTGGGCCGGCAGGCCGCGCTCGGGCACGGAGCCCGGGCCCATGGTGCGGTAGACGGTCAGGGGCGCGTTGGGCGTGCCGTCGGGGGAGTCGTCCTGGTGGACCTCGGTGACGGGCACGCGGATGCCGTGCTCGGCGTCCTCGAGCCATCCCAGACGGTGCGTGGGGTAGTTCTCCTCGGCGACGACCTCGGCCGTCGACTCGGCTGCGGGCAGGGGGGTGCGCTCGGAAACGGACATGGCCGCTGCTCCTTCTTCCTTCGCCGGAATGACCCGGACAGGTTCAGACGGTCTCCGGGCGGCGTCAGCCCGGTCTCAGCCCCGTGCCGTGGGGCTCCCGTGGGATGCGAGCGACCCTAGCACGTCCCCCGCGGCGCCTCACCGTCCGCCGTCCGGCCATGCGGCCGGGCGCTCAGGCGCGCGCCGCGCGGGCCGCCCGGCGGCGTACCGTGGAGCGCTCGACGATCCACGTCACGACCAGCATCACGATGATGACGAGGCCGGCGTAGCCGAGGACGGGGTAGACGGTGCCCACGAGGTCGGAGAAGCCGACGCTCGAGAGCAGGGTGGCGGCCAGGGCCGTGACGACGGCGATGACCCAGCCCGGCACGCGGCGCATCGAGGACAGCAGGGCGATGCGCTCCACCCCGCCGTACAGGCACGAGACCGCCGTCGTGAACTGCGCCAGCAGCAGGACGACCGTGTACAGCAGGGCGGCCCAGCCGCCGATCATCGCGGCCAGCTCGACCATGGGCAGCTCGGCGCGGCCGATCAGCTGGGCGTGGGCGGTCATCGCGGCCATCACCGCGCCGGCCATCACCACGAGGCCCAGGGCCCCGAGCCCGGCCCCGGCGACGAGGGAGCGGCCCGACGAGGAGCTCTCCTCGCCGATCGGGGCGAGCACCGCGTAGGCCAGCTGGATGTTGAAGGCCACGTACAGCACGCCCGAGAGCCACCACTGGTTGATCAGCGGGGACGAGGTCACGAGCGCGGCGACGTCGTCCACCGCGGCCCCCGGGTTCGCCAACCCCCACACCGCGACGCCGACGGCGACCACGATGATCAGGGGGACCACCACGGCCTGGACGCGCACGAGGCCCGTGATGCCGGCCAGCACCGAGACCACGCAGACGGTGGCCATCACCAGCGAGCCCACGAGCGAGGGCAGCCCGAACGCGGTGTGCACCGCCGCCCCGGCCCCGGCCAGCATGATCACCAGCGTCCCCAGCAGGGACGTGGTGATGGACAGGTCCGCGAACCAGGTGGGCACGCGCGACGTCGTGGGGTTCACGATCCGGTGGATGTCCGTGGTCCGCAGCTTCTGCGCCAGCCGCAGCACGATCACCGCGAGCAGGAAGAACAGCGCGCCGGCGATCACGAGCGCCCCCGTGCCGCCCCAGAGGCCGAAGCTCACGAAGTACTGCAGGATCTCGTTGCCCGAGGCGTACCCGGCGCCGATGGTGGTGCCGATGAACGTGGCGGCGATCCCGAGCGGGGAGGTCGGCCGCAGCGGCGCCGACTCCTCGGCTCGGCCGGGGTGCGCGGGAGAGCTCTCTGTGACGTGGGACATGCGACTACATTCTCATGGGCGGGATCGGCCCGGCCCGGGCGGCCGATCCGCCCCGACCCGAAGGAGCCCCCGCATGACCTCCGCCGTCCCCCGTGTGCTCAGCATCGCCGGCTCCGACTCCGGCGGCGGCGCCGGTGTCCAGGCCGACCTGAAGACCATCGCCGCGTGGGGCGGCTACGGGATGACCGCGATCACCGCGATCACCGCCCAGAACACGCAGGGCGTGCAGGCCGTCCACCCGCTGCCGGTGGACGTGGTGCGCGCCCAGCTCGACTCGGTCGCCGCCGACATCGCCGTGGACGCCGTGAAGATCGGCATGCTCGGCACGGTGGAGCTCATGCGGGCCGTCGCCGGCTGGCTCGAGGAGACCCGGCCCGCCGTCGTCGTGCTGGACCCGGTCATGGTGGCCTCGAGCGGGGACGCCCTCACCGCGGTCGGCGACGACGACGGGCGCGCCGCGTGGGCCCGGCTGCTGCGGGTGGCGCACCTGGTGACACCCAACCTGCCCGAGCTGGCCCGGCTGACCGGGCGGGACGCGACGGGCTGGGACGCCGCCCTCGACGCGGCGCGGGGCCTGGCCGCCGAGCACGGGGTGACGGTGCTGCTCAAGGGCGGGCACCTGGACGAGACCGAGGCGCCCGAGGCCGCAGCGGCGGAGGTGCCGGACGCCGTCGTGCGCGTGGGCGGGGCCGTGCACGAGGTGCGCGGCCCGCGCGTGACGACCCGCGCCTCGCACGGCACCGGCTGCACCCTCTCCTCGGCCCTGGCCACGCTGGCCGGGGCGGGCCTGAGCTGGGACGACGCACTCGAGCGGGCCAAGCCGTGGCTGGCCGACGCGATGCGGGCGGGGGAGGCGCTCGCGGTCGGGGACGCCTCGCGGCCGACGTGGCACGGGCCCGTCGACCACGGTCATGCGCAGCGGGGCTGAGGGCGGGACCTCCGGGCTTCGACACGTTCGAGGCGGGAAATCCGGCGAATACGCACCTCGGGACGTCCTATGAGGTCGATTTCCCGCCTCGAATGCCGGTGACCCGGACCTCCCGCTCCGCTCGAGCGTCCGGGTCCGCAGAACGCAGAAGAGCCGGACCACCGTGTCGCCACGGGGGTCCGGCTCTGTTCGCTCGTGCCCCCGGCAGGATTCGAACCTGCGGCCTTCTGCTCCGGAGGCAGACGCTCTATCCCCTGAGCTACGGAGGCGGGGGTCGCGACGCGTCGAGCGCGTTGCGGACTCGTCGACTCTACACCATCAGGACGGCCCGTCCGTGACCTCCCCGCGGGGCGCGTCAGCCGGGCAGGCCCGCGCGCAGGGTCCGGGCCGCGGCCTCGGGGTCCTCGGCCTGCGTCACGGCGCGGACCACCACGATCCGTTCCGCCCCGGCCGCGCGGACCTCGGGCAGCCGGTCCGCGTCGACGCCGCCGATGGCGAACCACGGCCGCGCCCCCGCCGGGTCCTCCGCGTCCAGGCGTGCGGCGAGGGTCGGCAGTTCCAGTCCGACGGCGGCCCGGCCCGGCTTCGTGGGCGTCGCCCACACCGGCCCCGTGCAGAAGTAGTCCAGGCCGTCCTCCGCGCGGGCGCCGCGCACCTGCGCCTCGGTGTGGCACGAGCGGCCGAGCACCACGTCCGGGCCCAGCAGGGCGCGGCACTGCGCGGTGGTCAGGTCGGTCTGGCCCGTGTGGAACACGTCCACCCCGGCCAGGGCGGCGACGTCGGCGCGGTCGTTGGCGGCCGAGAGCGCCCCGTGCTCCCGGGCCAGCGGGACGAGCGTGGCGAACGCGGCCAGCTCGACCGCCACGTCCACGGCCTTGTCCCGCACCTGGATCACGTCTACTCCGCCGCGGAACGCCGCCGCGCAGAAGTCGGCGAACGCGGCCGTGTCGAGCGTGCCGTCCGGGCGCAGGAACCGCTGCAGGTCGGTGCAGACGTACAGCCGGGAGGCGGCGAGGCGGGCGCGGCGGCGCGCGCCGGGGCCGGTGCCGCCGTCGTCGCGGCCGGCCGCGGTCATCAGGAGCGGATCGGGGGAGTGCATGCGCCCACTGTGGCAGACTGGCCGCTGTTCCATGGGAGCCCGGGCCGCACACGCCGGGCTGAGAGGGCCGCAGGGGCGCACCGCGCCGGCGCGGCCGACCATCACCACTCGATGCGGGTCATGCCGCCGTGAGGAGGACCGGTCCGTGCACGTGGCCGTCGTCGGGGCCGGGATCATCGGCCTCACCGCCGCCGTGCGTCTGCGTGCCGCAGGCCACGCCGTCACCCTGATCGCCCCCGAGCTGGACGCCGCCGGGCGCCCGCACGCCGTGGCCGGGGCCACCCACGCCGCGGCGGGGATGCTCGCGCCGCTCGCCGAGACCCAGTTCAGCCAGGACGACCTCGCCCCGCTGCTGCAGGCCGGCTGGGAGGCCTACCCGGCCCTCGTGGACCTGCTCGCCGCCTTCACCGATGTGGAGACGGGCTTCCTCGCACAGGGCGCCTGGATCGTGGCCGCGGACCCCTCGGACGCCCGCGCCTGGGACCACGTGCTCGAGCACGCCTCGATCCTCGGTCGCCGGGTCGAGCCCGTCTCCGTCCGCGCGCTGCGCCGCGCCGAGCCCGCCCTGGCCCCGGGCCTGGCCGCCGGCTTCGACGCCCCGGACGACCATCAGGTGGACCCGCGACGGCTCGCCGCCGCCTGCGTCGCCGCCCTGCGCGCCGAGACCGGACCCGACGGCGGCCCGCTCCCGGTCGGCGCCGGACCCGCCGCCCGGTTCGTGGCCGGACGCGTCACCGCCGCCGGCCCGGAGGGCGAGGGGGTGCGCCTCACGCTGGCCGACGGGGGCGTCCTCACCGCCGACGGCGCGGTCCTCGCCGCGGGCCTGGGCCACCGCGGGATCGGCGGCGCGGCCACCGCCGTCGAGGTCCCGCTGCGCCCCGTCCACGGCGACGTGCTGCGTCTGCGGGTGCGCCCCGAGCAGCTGCTGCCGGGGGAGTCGCACCTGATCACCCGCACCGTCCGCGGCCTCGTCCACGGGCGCCAGGTCTACCTCGTGCCCCGCGCGGACGGCACCCTCGTGGTCGGCGCCTCGGCCCGCGAGGACGGCCTGGCCGGCACCTCCGCCGGGGCCGTGCTGGACCTGCTCGCCGACGCCGCCGCGATCCTGCCCGCCGTCCGCGAGTGCGAGCTGGTCGAGATCACCACCGCCGCCCGCCCCGGCACCCCCGACGACGCCCCGCGCGTGCTTACCGTGCCCGAGGCCCCGGGCGCCGTCGTCGCCACCGGCTTCCACCGTCACGGGATCCTGCTCGCCCCCTGGGCGGCCGGGCGGATCCTCGAGCTGCTGCACGCCCGCCTGAAGGAGATCGCATGAGCACCCTCACCCTGACCCTCAACGGAGAGCCCGCCGAGCTGGCCGTGGCCACCGTCCGCGACGTCGTCGCGCACGTCACCGGGCGCGCGATCGGCGAGGACGGCGCCGCCGCGGATGGGCGGCGGCTCGGCGTGGCCGTGGCGGTCGGCGGCGAGGTCGTGCCCCGGTCGGCCTGGGCCACCCGGGCGCTGGCCGCCGGGGACGAGGTCGACGTCGTCACCGCGGTGCAGGGGGGCTGAGCGATGGCCGAGCACCGCACCCCGCCCGCCGCCCCCGCGATCCCGCCGCTGCGGATCGGCGGCTACGACCTGGCCTCCCGGCTCATCATGGGCACGGGCGGCATCACCGACCTCACCGCCCTGGAGGGCGCCCTCGTCGCCTCCGGCACCACGCTCACCACCGTGGCGCTGCGCCGCTGGTCCGCGGACACCCGTGACGGCCTGGTCGCGCTGCTGGACCGCCTCGGTATCGACGTGCTGCCCAACACCGCCGGGTGCTACACCGCCCGGGACGCCGTGCTCACCGCCCGGCTCGGCCGGGAGGCGCTCGAGACCGACCTCGTGAAGGTCGAGGTCATCGCCGACGAGCGCACCCTGCTGCCCGACGTCGTCGAGACCCTCGAGGCCACCGAGCGGCTCGCCGCCGACGGCTTCACCGTCCTGGCCTACACCTCGGACGACCCCGCCATGGCGCTGCGCCTCGAGCAGGCCGGCGCCGCCGCCGTCATGCCGCTGGGCTCGCCGATCGGCTCGGGGCTGGGCATCCTCAACCGCGCACACCTGGAGCTGATCGTCTCCCGCGCCTCCGTGCCGATCGTGCTCGACGCCGGCGTGGGCACCGCCTCGGACGTCGCCCTGGCGATGGAGGCCGGCTGCGACGCCGTGCTCGCCGCCTCGGCGATCACGCGCGCCGCCGAGCCCGCCCGCATGGCCCACGCGTGCCGGCTCGCGCTCGAGGCGGGCTTCCACGCCCGCCGTGCCGGGCGCATCCCGCGCCGCGAGCACGCCCTGGCCTCCTCGCCGATGGCCGGGCGGGTCACGGCCGAGGAGGACGAGCGGTGACCGCCGCCCTGGACCCCGCCGCCCGCGAGCCCCGCGACCTCACCGCGCTGTCCGACACCCAGCTGGAGCGCTTCGCCCGCCACCTGAGCCTGGACGGCTTCGGCCCAGAGGCCCAGCTGGCGCTGCTGCGCTCCCGCGTCCTCGTGGTCGGCGCCGGCGGCCTCGGGGCGCCCGTGCTGACCTACCTCGCCGCCGCGGGCGTGGGGGAGGTCCACGTGATCGACGACGACGTGGTGGACCGTTCCAACCTGCACCGCCAGGTGATCCACGCCGAGGCGGACCTCGGCCGCCCCAAGACCGCCTCCGCCGCCGCGACGATGCGCGGCCTGCACCCCGAGGTGCGCGTGGTCGAGCACCGCGAACGCCTGACCGCGGCCAACGCGCTCGAGCGGGTCGGCGCCGTGGACCTCGTGCTCGACGGCACGGACAACTACGCGACCCGCTACCTCGTGGCCGACGCGTGCGAGATCGCCGGCGTGCCCGTGGTGTGGGGCGCGATCCTGCGGTTCGCGGGGCAGGTGAGCGTGTTCGCCCCGGGCGGGCCGCTGTACCGGGACGTGTTCCCGGAGCGTCCCGAACCCGGCGAGGTGCCCTCGTGCGCGCAGGCCGGGGTGCTCGGGGTGCTGCCCGGGATCATCGGCTCCCTCATGGCGGCCGAGGCGATCAAGCTGCTCTCCGGGGTGGGCGAGCCCCTGGTCGGGCGGCTGCTCTCCGTGGACGCCCTGACGATGCGCTTCCGTGAGCTGCGGCTCGTGCCCGACCCCGAGCGGACCCCCGTGACGGACCTGTCCGCCCACGCGGACCAGGCCCCCCGCCCGGACGACGCCGGCGCCCCCGGCTCGGCGGAGGCGTGCGGCGCCGCGGGCGGGGAGATCGCCCCCGCCGCGCTGGCCGCCCTGCTCGCCGACCCCGCCCGGGCCGCGTCCCTCACCCTGCTCGACGTCCGCGAGGACTGGGAGCGCCGCCTGCGCCGCGTCGAGGCCCCCGCGGCGGTGGCCGATCGACACGTCCCGCTCGAGGCCGTCCTCGCGGAGCCGGCGGCCCACGCGCCCGGGCAGGACCGCGTCCTGGTGGTCTACTGCGCCGCCGGAGCCCGCTCGGCCCGGGCGCGGGACGCCGTCGTCGGGGCCGACCCGAGCGCCGGCGGGCGCGTCCTGTCCCTCGCCGGCGGCCTCGCCGCCTGGCCCGCCTGACCCCCCCACCCCGACGAACCCTGCGAGATGGCCCCCACCGCGGGCCGGAGGGGCCATCTCGCAGGGTTCGTTCGCACGCGCACGGGCGCGGCGGCCCTTCCGTAGACTTGCGCGGGTGAAGCCCGAAGACCTCTCCGCCCTGCTGTCCGCTGTCCTCACCGACGCCGTCGATGCCGGTGACCTCCCCGCCGCGCTGCGGGAGGAGATCACCCCCGCGCGCGTGAAGGTGGAGCGACCCCGCAGCCGCGAGCACGGCGACTGGGCCACCAACGTCGCCCTCCAGCTGGGCAAGAAGGCCGGGATGGCCCCGCGCGACCTCGCCGGGCTCGTAGCCGAGCGCCTGACCGACAAGCCGGGCATCGCCGCCGTCGACGTCGCCGGCCCCGGCTTTCTCAACGTCACCCTGGACGCGGCCTCGGCCGGCGCCCTGGCCCGCGAGATCGTCGAGGCCGGCCCGGAGTACGGCCGCAACGACGCCCTGGCCGGGCACACCGTGAACATGGAGTTCGTCTCCGCCAACCCCACCGGCCCGCTGCACATCGGACACACCCGCTGGGCCGCGCTGGGCGACGCGATCGCCCGCCTCCTGCGCGCCTCCGGCGCGGACGTCACCGCCGAGTACTACGTCAACGACGCCGGCAACCAGATGAACGTGTTCGCCGACTCGGTCCTCGCCCGCCTGCACGGCCGCGACGTCCCCGCGGGCGGCTACCCGGGCGCGTACGTGCAGGAGCTGGCCGACGCCGTCGCCCTCGAGCACCCGGACGTGCGCGAGCTGACGGACGAGGCCGCCCGCCCGGTGGTCCGCGAGGCCGCGTACCGGCTCCAGATGCAGGACATTAAAAACACGCTCGCCGCCTTCGACGTGCACTTCGACGTGTTCACCTCGGAGCAGACGCTCCACGACTCCGGCGCGATCGAGCAGGCCGTGCAGCGGCTGCGCGCGCAGGGCCACGTCGAGGACCGCGAGGGCGCGGTGTGGCTCAAGACCACGGACTTCGGCGACGACAAGGACCGCGTGCTCATCCGCGCCAACGGCGAGCCCACCTACTTCGCCGCCGACGCCGCGTACTACCTCCACAAGCGCGACCGCGGCTTCGAGGAGAAGGTGTACCTGCTCGGCGCCGACCACCACGGCTACGTGAACCGCCTCAAGGCGATCGCCGCCGCCGCCGGCGACGACCCGGCGACGAACATCGAGATCCTCATCGGCCAGCTCATCTCGGTCAACGGCGCGAAGCTCTCCAAGCGCGCCGGCAACATCATCGAGCTCAAGGACCTCGTGGAGTGGCTCGGCCGCGACGCCCTGCGCTACGACCTGGCCCGCTACCCCGCGGACTCGCCCCTGACGATCGACCCCGAGCTGCTGCGCTCCACCACGAACGACAACCCCGTCTACTACGTGCAGTACGCCCACGCCCGCGCCTCCGGCGCGGCGCGCACCGCGCAGGCCCACGGCGTGGACCGCTCCGAGTTCGACGCCGCCCTGCTCACCCACGCCACCGAGTCGGAGCTGCTGGCCCAGCTGGCGGAGTTCCCGGCCGTCGTCGGCGCGGCGGCGCGCCTGCGCGAGCCCCACCGCGTGGCCCGCCACCTCGAGGTGATCGCCGGGGCCTACCACTCGTGGTACGCAGCCTGCCGAATCGTGCCCATGCCCACCGACGACGGGACGCCGCGTCCCGTCGAGACCCTCAACCGCACCCGCCTGTGGCTCAACGACGCCACCGCCCAGGTGCTGGCCAACGGCCTCGGCCTGCTCGGCGTGACCGCCCCGGAGAAGATGTGAGCGCCCGGATGACGACGCCGCAGCCCGCCCCCGCCTCCCCGCTCGCCCCCGCCTGGCTCCCCGCGCCGGGGGACCCGGACGCGCTCGTGCCCGGCCTGTGGGCCGCCGGCGTGGACCGCGCCGCCGACGGCGAGCTCACCGTCCAGGGCCTGCGCGCGAGCGCGCTCGCCGCGGAGTTCGGCACGCCGCTGCTCGTGGTGGACGAGGACGACTTCCGCGCCCGCGCCCGCGCGTTCCGCGAGGGCTTCGACGCCGCGTTCGCCGACCTGTGCGGGGGAGCGGACGTCTACTACGCCGGCAAGTCCATGCTCACCCTCTCCACCGCCCGCTGGGCGGCCGAGGAGGGCCTGCGCGTGGACACCGCCTCCGGCGGCGAGCTGGCGATCGCGCTGGCCGCCGGCGTCGACCCCGCCCACATCGGCCTGCACGGCAACAACAAGTCGGACGCCGAGCTGCGCACCGCCCTCGAGGCGGGCGTGGGCCGGATCATCGTGGACTCGCTCGACGAGCTCACCCACCTGGCCGCGCTCGCGGCCGAGGCCGGCCGCCGCGCCCCCGTGATGCTCCGGCTGACCCCGGGCGTGCACGCGCACACCCACGACTTCATCGCCACCGCGCACGAGGACCAGAAGTTCGGGCTCTCCCTGGCCCCGGCGTCCACCGACCGGGACGGCAACGTGGCCGGCCGCTCGCCGGCCGCCGTCGCCGTGGCCGCGGCCCTGGCGGCCGAGTCGATCGACCTGCTGGGCGTGCACTGCCACATCGGGTCCCAGATCTTCGAGGCCGAGGGCTTCGGGCTGGCGGCCGGACGCGTGCTCGAGTTCCTCGCCGAGATCAAGGCCGAGCACGGAGTGGAGCTGGCCGAGCTCGACCTCGGCGGCGGCCACGGCATCGCCTACACGGCCGTGGACGAGCCGCGCCCGGCCGCGGAGATCGCCGACGCCCTCGCCGACGACGTCCAGAAGACCGTCGAGCGCCTCGGCCTGAGGTGCCCGCGGGTCTCGCTCGAGCCGGGGCGGGCCATCTCGGGCCCCGCGGGGCTGACCCTCTACACGGTCGGGGTGACCAAGACCGTGGACGCGGACGCCCCCGACGGCGGCACCGCGGCCCGCCGCTACGTCGCCGTGGACGGCGGCATGTCCGACAACCCGCGTCCCGTGCTCTACGACGCCGACTACACCGCCGTCTCCGCGCGCCGCACCTCGGAGGCCGAGCCGGCGCTCTCCCGTGTGGTGGGCAAGCACTGTGAGTCCGGCGACATCCTGGTCCGCGACGTGTACCTGCCGGCCGACCTGGGCCGCGGCGACCTGCTGGCCGTGCCGGCCACGGGCGCGTACACGCACGTGATGTCCTCGAACTACAACGCGCTGGCCCGCCCGGCCGTCGTCGCGGTCTCCGGCGGGCAGGCGCGGGTGATCATCCGTCGCGAGACGCAGGAGGACCTGTTCGCCCGCGAGGCCGATCCGCGCCTCGCCCGCTGAGGACGCGGGCGCGGCGCACCCGGCCGCCGGCCTCGAGCCCGGGTGGGTCCGTCCCGCTCTGCGGACACCGAGTGTCGCGCGGTGGGACGGGCCGGGGCGCCGCGCTAGATTCGAGGCCAGCCGGGCCGCGCGGTCGCGCGGGCCCGACCCACCCTGGATCACGGAGGACCATGCCCCAGCACACCGACGCCCCCACCGCACTCAAGGTCGCCCTGCTGGGCGGCGGGACCGTGGGGTCCCAGACCGCCCGGATCCTCACCGAGGACGCCGACATCCTGCGGGACCGCGTGGGCGCCGACCTCGAGCTCACGGGCATCGCGGTGCGGGACACGGGCGCGACGCGCGACTGGCAGGCGGACCCGGCGCTCTACACGACCGACGCCGAGGCGCTCGTGGACGGCGCGGACGTCGTCATCGAGCTGATGGGCGGCATCGAGCCGGCCCGCACCCTGATCCTGCGCGCCCTGGCCGCCGGCACGTCCGTGGTGACCGGCAACAAGGCACTGCTGGCCCAGCACGGCGAGGAGCTGTACGCCGCGGCCGCCGCCACCGGCGCGCAGCTCAGCTTCGAGGCCGCCGTCGCCGGCGCCATCCCGATCCTGCGCCCGCTGCGCGACTCCCTGGGCGGCGACCGCGTCACCCGCGTGATGGGCATCGCCAACGGCACCACCAACTTCATCCTCGACCGGATGGACTCCGAGGGGGCGGACTTCGACGACGCCCTCGCCGAGGCCCAGCGGCTCGGCTACGCCGAGGCCGACCCGACCGCCGACGTCGAGGGCCACGACGCCGCCGCGAAGGCCGCGATCCTGGCGACCATCGCGTTCGGTGCGCCGTACACACTGGACCAGGTGGCCGTCGCGGGCATCACCGCGATCACGGCCGAGGACAACGCCGCCGCCGCGGAGGCGGGCTACGTCATCAAGCTGCTGGCGATCGCCGAGCGCGGCCGCGCCGCCGACGGCGCCGAGGGCGCGGTCCTGCGCGTGCACCCCACCCTGCTGCCGCGGGAGCACCCGCTGGCCTCCGTGCGCGGGGCGTTCAACGCCGTCTTCGTGGAGGCCGACAACGCCGGCGAGCTCATGTTCTACGGTCCCGGCGCCGGCGGCGCCCCCACCGCCTCCGCGGTGATGGGCGACGTCGTCTCGATCGCCCAGCGCATCGTGCGCGGCGGCCCGGCGCGCCTGCGCACCCCCGTCACCGCCCTGCCCGCCCTGGACCCGGCCGAGGCCCACACCTCCTTCATGGTCGTGCTGCGCGCGGCGGACCAGCCCGGTGTGCTGCGCCGCGTCGCCGGGGTGTTCGAGGAGCACGGCGTCTCCATCGAGACGCTGCGCCAGGTCCCGTCCGAGCGCGAGGACGCCCCCGGCGCGTCCCTGCGGCTGATCACCCACCGTGCGCGGCAGCGCGACCTCGACGCCACCGTCGGGGCGCTCGCCGCCCTGGACGTCGTCCACGAGGTGGCGTCCGTCCTCCGAGTCGAAGGGAACTGACCCATGGCCCACCAGTGGCGCGGCGTCGTCCGCGAGTACGCCGACCGCCTGCCCGTCACCGAGGACACGCGCGTGATCACCCTCGGCGAGGGCGGCACCCCGCTCATCCACGCCCCCCACCTCTCCGAGCTGGTGCAGGGCACCGTGCACGTGAAGTTCGAGGGCATGAACCCGACCGGCTCCTTCAAGGACCGCGGCATGACCATGGCGATCACCGCCGCCGTCGAGGACGGCGCGAAGGCCGTCGTCTGCGCGTCCACCGGCAACACGTCCGCCTCGGCGGCGGCCTACGCCGCGCAGGCCGGGATCACGTGCGCCGTGCTCGTGCCCGAGGGGAAGATCTCGATGGGCAAGATGTCCCAGGCCGTGGCCCACGGCGCGGAGATCCTCCAGGTGCAGGGCAACTTCGACGACTGCCTCGAGGTGGCCCGCAAGCTGGCCGAGAACTACCCCGTGTTCCTCGTGAACTCCGTCAACCCGGCCCGCATCGAGGGGCAGAAGACCGGCGCGTTCGAGGTCGTGGACACCCTCGGCGACGCCCCGGACTACCACCTGCTGCCCGTGGGCAACGCGGGCAACATCACCGCGTACTGGAAGGGCTACCGCGAGTACGCCGCCCCCTACGTGAACCCGCACGAGGGCGCCTCGGACGCCGAGCTGCCCGCGGTGGCCACGAAGACCCCCGTGATGTGGGGCTTCCAGGCCGCGGGCGCCGCCCCGATCGTCCAGGGCCACCCCGTGACCGACCCGGACACGATCGCCACCGCCATCCGGATCGGCAACCCGGCCTCGTGGGAGCAGGCCGAGGCCGCCCGCGACGAGTCCGGCGGGATGATCGACTCCGTCACGGACGAGGAGATCCTCGAGGCCCATCGCTGGCTCTCCGCGAAGGAGGGCGTGTTCGTCGAGCCCGCCTCCGCCGCCGGCGTCGCCGGGCTGCTCAAGCACCACGCCGCCGGGAACGTGCCGGCCGGCAAGAGCTGGGTCATCACCGTCACCGGCCACGGCCTCAAGGACCCGCAGTGGGCCCTGCGCGGCGCCGACGGCGCCGACGTGACCCCGCGCTCGGTGCCGTTCGACGTGGTCACCGTCGCCCAGGCCCTCGGCCTGAGCTGAGCCATGGCCGCACCGCAGCCGCTGGCGCCCGGGACCGCCGCGTCCGTCTCCGTCCCCGCCACCTCCGCCAACCTCGGCCCCGGCTTCGACTCGATGGGCCTGGCCCTGGAGCTGCGCGACGAGGTGACGCTCACGGTCGTGGCGGGCCCCGACGTCGCGGAGGTCGAGGGGGAGGGGGAGGCCACCCTGCCGCGGGACGGCGCGCACCTGATCCTGCGCCTGGCGCACGAGCACCTGCGGGACCGCGGGTTCACCGCGCCGGGGCTGCACCTGCGCGCCGTGAACCGGATCCCGCACGCCCGCGGACTCGGCTCGTCCGCGGCCGCCGTCGTCGCGGCCTACGCCGCGGCCGAGGCCCTGCTGCCGGCCGCGCTGCGCCGGGCGCCCGCGGACCTGCTCGAGGCGGCCACCCGCTTCGAGGGGCACCCGGACAACGTCGCCCCCGCGCTCGTGGGCGGGGCCACCGTCTCCTGGACCCGTGACGACGTCCCCGGCCCGGCCACGGCGCGGCTGCGGCTGCACGAGCGCGTGGTGCCGGTGGTCGCGATCCCGGACACCGAGCTGTCCACCCACGTCGCCCGGGGCGTGCTGCCCGCCGAGGTGCCCCACGCCGTGGCGGCGGCCCAGGCCGGCCGTGCCGCGCTGCTCGTCCACGCGCTGGCGGAGGACCCCGCGCTGCTGCCGGCCGCCACACGGGACTGGCTGCACCAGGAGCCGCGCGCCGTGACCATGCCGGCCAGCGCCGCACTGGTCGCGGGGCTGCGCGAGCGCGGCCACGCCGCCGTCGTCTCCGGCGCGGGTCCCACGGTGCTCGCTCTGTGCGACGGCGTCCAGGCGGCCGAGCACGCCGCGGAGGCGGCGCGTGCTCTGACGGCGGACGGGGCGGCCGCCTGGCGCGTGCTGGTGCCGTGCGTGGCCGTGGACGGTGTTAGGGTGGAATCACTCCACCACGGCTGACCCCACCGCCTCGCGCGGCCCGGGTCTCCGGTGCCCGGGCCTGTGACGGCCGGACGCACCGTGCGCCGTCGGCCGGAACCCCGCCGCGATCCATCCCGTGCTGCGCACGGCCGGCGTGCGGGACCCCCTCCGGCTCGGTCGAGTCCGGACGCCTCCGCCCCGTCACGCAGCGACTGCGCACGATCAGGGGAGGCGCCACTGCTGAGTTCACACCATGAAACCCGGTTTTCTGGGGCGCCGCTGCGCGGCCCGACCGGATGCACACCGCAGCCCGACGCGCCACGCGCCGCCGGGCCGCATTCGAGGGAGAAGGAACCTTCGTGACCGAATCCACGGAACAGACCACGCCGACGAACGGCGGTGGCCTGGCCTCGCTCAAGCTCGCCCAGCTCCAGGCCCTGGCCTCCCAGCTCGGCATCGCCGGCGGCTCGCGCATGCGCAAGGCCGACCTGGTGACCGCGATCTCCGACCACCAGCGCGGCGGCTCCGTGGCGGACCGCGACGCCGCCGAGCGCGCGGCCCAGGCCCCCGCGGCCCCCGCCGCCGAGACCGCCCCGGCGGCCGCGTCCTCAGAGGACGCCGCCGCGGCCGCCGAGCGCCCGGCCCGCCGCCGCTCGCGCCGCGCCGACGCCGACACCTCCGCTCCGGCCGCCGCCCAGGACGGGCAGCCCCAGGCCGAGGCCCGCGAGGCCCAGACCGAGCAGGCCCCCCGGGAGACCGCCTCGGACCAGGATCGGTCCGGGGGGTCCGAGACCCGCGACGAGGGCGAGGACCGCCCGCAGTCCGAGCGCCGTTCCCGCGGCCGCCGCCGCGCCGGCGACGACGACGCCCAGCAGGGTCAGGACCGTCGCTCCGACGGCGCCCAGGGCGAGGACGGCGCCGACGCGGACCGCCGCGGCGACCGGGAGGACCGTGACGACAACGGGCGCGAGAACGGCCGCGGCCGCAACGGCCGCAACGGGCGGGACCGCGAGAACGGCCGCGAGAACAACCGGGACCGTGAGAACGGCCGCGACGGCTCGCGCGAGCAGCGCGGCGACAAGTCCGAGGACGGTGGCCGGGGCGACGGCGGACGCGGGGACCGCAGCCGCCGCGACGACCGCGACGACGAGGGCGGCCGCAACCGTCGCAACCGCCGCAACCGCAACGAGCGCGGCCGCAACCGCCGTGGCCGCGGCGGCCCCGAGGTCGACGAGACCGAGCTGACCGAGGACGACGTCCTGCAGCCCGTGGCCGGCATCCTCGACGTGCTGGACAACTACGCGTTCGTCCGCACCTCCGGCTACCTGCCGGGCCCGAATGACGTCTACGTCTCCCTGGCCATGGTGAAGAAGTACGGTCTGCGCAAGGGCGACGCCGTCGTCGGCGCCATCCGCGCCCCGCGCGACGGCGAGAAGCAGCAGCACCACGGCGGCGGCTCCAACCGTCAGAAGTTCAACGCCCTGGTGAAGATCTCCTCGGTCAACGGTCAGCCCGCCGTCGAGCACCCGCAGCGCGTGGAGTTCGGCAAGCTCGTGCCGCTGTACCCGCAGGAGCGCCTGCGCCTGGAGACGGATCCCAAGCTGATCGGTCCCCGCGTGATCGATCTGGTCAGCCCCATCGGCAAGGGCCAGCGCGGCCTCATCGTCTCCCCGCCCAAGGCCGGCAAGACGATGATCCTGCAGTCGATCGCCAACGCGATCAAGACGAACAACCCCGAGGTCCACCTCATGATGGTGCTCGTCGACGAGCGCCCCGAGGAGGTCACCGACATGCAGCGGTCGGTGGACGGCGAGGTCATCGCCTCCACGTTCGACCGCCCGGCGGACGACCACACCACCCTCGCCGAGCTGGCCATCGAGCGCGCCAAGCGCCTCGTGGAGATGGGCCGCGACGTCGTCGTGCTGCTCGACTCCATGACCCGCCTGGGCCGCGCCTACAACCTGGCCGCCCCGGCCTCGGGCCGCATCCTCTCCGGCGGTGTTGACTCCTCGGCGCTGTACCCGCCGAAGAAGTTCTTCGGCGCCGCCCGCAACATCGAGAACGGCGGCTCGCTGACCATCCTGGCCACCGCGCTGGTCGAGACCGGCTCGCGGATGGACGAGGTGATCTTCGAGGAGTTCAAGGGCACCGGCAACATGGAGCTGCGCCTGTCCCGCCACCTCGCGGAGCGCCGCATCTTCCCGGCGGTGGACGTCAACGCGTCCGGCACCCGCCGTGAGGAGGCCCTGCTCTCGCAGGAGGAGGTCAAGATCATGTGGAAGCTGCGCCGGGTGCTCTCCGGCCTCGAGCAGCAGCAGGCCCTCGACCTGCTCACCAACAAGATCAAGGACACCGCGTCCAACGCCGAGTTCCTCATGCTGGTCTCCAAGACCACGCTGGGGTCCAAGGGCGACGACTGACCGTCCCGTCGCACGGCCCCGTCCCGCCCGGGGGAGCTCGTCTCCGCCGGACGGGGCGGGGCCGTCCGCGTCGGACAGCCCGGCCCGTTGAGGCCGGAGGAGGAGAGGCACGCACGTGTTCGATTCGGACCAGCGGCGCGAGGCCGTGGATCGGCTCCTGGCGGAGCATCGCGAGCTGACGGCGCGCCTGTCCGACCCGGCGGTGCACCAGGACCCGGCACTCGCCCGGCGGCTGAACCGGCGGTTCGCCGAGCTCGGCGCCGTGGTGACGGCCCACCGCGCCTGGTCGGCGGCCGCGGAGGAGCTGGCCGACGCGCGGGAGCTGGCCGCGGCCGGCGACGACGACGCGGCGGCCTTCGCGGCCGAGGTGCCCGGTCTGGAGGCGGCCGAGGCGGAGGCCGCCGAACGGCTGCGCCGGCTGCTGATCCCGCGCGACCCCGACGACGCCCGCGACGTGATCCTCGAGATCAAGGGCGGCGAGGGCGGCGAGGAGGCGGCCCTGTTCGCCGGCGACCTGCTGCGCATGTACCTGCGCTACTCCGAGTCCCGGGGCTGGAAGACGGAGGTCCTCTCCTCCACGCACTCCGACCTGGGCGGCTACAAGGACGTCCACGTGGCGGTGCGGGGGAGCGCGGCCGACCCGGCCGACGGCGTCTACGCCCGGCTCAAGTTCGAGGGCGGCGTGCACCGCGTGCAGCGCGTGCCCGTCACCGAGTCCCAGGGCCGCATCCACACCTCCGCCGCCGGTGTGCTCGTGCTGCCCGAGGTGGATGCCCCGGACGAGGTCCACCTCGATCCGAACGACCTCAAGGTGGACGTCTTCCGCTCCTCCGGGCCGGGCGGCCAGTCCGTCAACACGACCGACTCCGCGGTGCGTCTGACGCACCTGCCCACGGGGATCGTCGTCTCCATGCAGAACGAGAAGTCCCAGATCCAGAACCGCGAGGCCGCGCTGCGCGTGCTGCGGTCGCGGCTGCTCGAGCGGCAGCGGGCGGAGCAGGACGCCGAGGACTCCGCGGCGCGCGCCGCGCAGGTGCGCACCATGGACCGCTCGGAACGCATCCGCACCTACAACTTCCCGGAGAATCGGATCGCGGACCACCGCACCGGCTACAAGGCGCACAACCTCGACGCGGTCCTCGACGGCGACCTCGAGGCCGTGATCGCCTCCTGCCTCGCCCTCGACGAGGAGCGCCGGCTCGCCGCGCTGGGCGCGGACGCGTGAGCGCACCGGCCTGGTCCGCGCTGCTGCGCGACGCCGCCGCCCGCCTGACCGCGGCGGGCATCGACTCGCCGCGCGTGGACGCCGAGCTGCTGCTGGCCCACGTGCTCGGCCTCGACCGCGGCGCGCTGCTGGCCCGGGTGTTCGCCGGCGCCGTGGCCGAGCCCGCGCAGGCGGCGGCGTTCGAGACCCTCGTCGGGCGCCGCGCCGCCCGCGAGCCCGTCCAGCACCTGACCGGCGTCGCGCACTTCCACGGGCTCGACCTGGCGGTCGGCCCGGGGGTCTTCATCCCGCGACCGGAGACCGAGCTGCTCGTGGAGACCGTCGTGGCCGACCTGGCCGTGCGGCCCACGGCGGGCGTGGTGGTGGACCTGTGCACCGGCTCCGGCGCGATCGCCGCGGCCGTCGCGGCGTGGGGCGAGGCACGGGGCCGCCCACTCGCCGTCACCGCCGTCGAGCTCGACCCGACGGTGGCCGACTGGGCCCAGCGGAACCTCGCCCCGCGCGGGGTCGACCTGCGACAAGGCGATGCCCTTGTCGCATGCCCGGACCTCGAGGGCCGCGTGGACGTCGTCGTGAGCAACCCGCCCTACGTTCCCGAGGCCGAGGTGCCCGCCCAGCCCGAGGCCCGACTGGACCCGGCGCGGGCGCTCTACGGCGGGGACGCGCCCGGGCTGCGGGTCCCGCGGGCCATCGCGCACCGGGCGGCGGACCTGCTCGCCCCGGGCGGCCTCTTCGCCATGGAGCACCACGAGACGCAGGGCCCGGCGCTCCTGGCCACCCTCGGCGCGGACCCCCGGTTCACGGGCGTCCGCGTGCACCAGGACCTCACCGGACGAGACCGGTTCCTGACGGCGCGCCGGTCCTGCGACGCCGCGGCGGGCGCGGAGGTGGAAGAATGACCGACGTGAGTGACTTCATCGACGTCTCGGATCCGGCCGCCCTCGAGAATGCCGTGGCCCGCGCCCGCGAGGTCCTCGCGGACCGCGGCTGCGTGGTCCTGCCCACGGACACCGTCTACGGCATCGGAGCGGACGCGTTCTCCCCGCTGGCCGTGGCAGTGCTGCTGGCCGCCAAGGGCCGCAGCCGCACCATGCCGCCGCCCGTGCTCATCGCGGACCGCCGCGTCATGGCGGGCCTCGCGTACGACGTGCCGGAGGAGGCCGAGGCCCTCGCCGAGCGCTTCTGGCCCGGCGCCCTCACGCTCATCCTCAAGTCCCAGCCCACGCTGACCTGGGACCTCGGCGAGACCCGCGGCACCGTCGCCCTGCGCGTGCCGGACGACGCGGTGGCCCGCGAGCTGCTCTACGCCGTCGGCCCCATGGCCGTCTCCAGCGCGAACCGCACCGGCATGGACGCCGCCACCACCGCCGACGCCGCCCGCTCGATGCTGGGGGAGTCCGTGGCCCTCTACCTCGACGCCGGCCCCCGCGAGAGCCGGGATCCCTCGACGATCGTGGACTGCACCGTCACCCCGTTCCGGGTGGCCCGGCAGGGCTCCGTGCCCCTGGAAAAGCTGCGCGCGGTGGTGCCGGACCTGCTCGCCGAGGGCGAGGAGCCGCCGGTCGCCGCCGAGCGGATCGCGGCCGACGACGCCGCCGCGGCGCGCCCCGCCGACCGGGAGGCCTGACCGGCCCCCATGCGCGCGTATCTCGTCCTGGTCGTGGTCACGGCCGTCGCCTGCGGGGCCCTGACGCCCCTCATGCGCCGGCTGGGGCTGCGCGCGCGCGTGTTCACCCCGCTGCGCCAGCGAGACGTGCACCGGCACCCCGTGCCGAAGCTGGGCGGCGTGGCCATGGCCGCGGCCGTGCTGGTGGGATTCGCCGTCGGGGGAGTCGTGCCGTTCCTCCAGGGGATCTACGCGGACGACGCCGCGATGCGCGGGCTCCTGGTCGCCGTCGCCGTCGTGCTCGTCGTGGGCATCGCCGACGACATGTGGGACCTGCGCTGGTGGGTGAAGATGGCCGGCCAGGTGCTGGCCGGACTCGCGGTGGCCCTGGGCGGGATCCGCATCGAGGCGATGCCGGTGGGCTGGATCCCGGTGGGGAACGAGACCACGCAGGTCATCCTCACGGTGTTCGCCGTGGTGCTGACGATGAACGCGATCAACTTCGTGGACGGTCTGGACGGCCTGGCGGCGGGCGTCGCGCTGATCGGCGGCTCGGCCTTCTTCGTCTACTCGTATCTGCTGACGCGGACCATCAACCAGTTCGACTACGCCAACCTCGCCACCCTGCTCATGGCCCTGCTCGTCGGCGCGTGCGTGGGCTTCCTGCCGTGGAACCTGGCCCCGGCCCGCATCTTCATGGGCGAGGTGGGGGCCATGCTCATCGGCCTGCTGATGGCCGCGGCCGCGGTCGCCGTGACCGCGGACGTGAACGCCCTGGACGGGATGCGCTTCCGCAACGTCCCCGCCTACATGCCGATCCTGCTGCCCGTCGCCGTCCTCGCACTGCCGCTCGCGGACCTCGCCCTGGCCGTGCTGCGGCGGACGGCCAAGGGCACCAGCCCCTTCTCGGCGGACCGCGGGCACCTGCACCACAAGCTCGTGGACGGCGGCTACACCCAGGCGCAGGCCGTCGCGCTGCTCTGGCTCTGGGCGTTCCTCGTGGCCTGGGGCGCGGTGTCCCTGAACTTCGTGGACCACAGGATCGTCCTGCCCGTGCTCGCCGTGGCCCTGGCCGGAGCCGGCTACCTCACCCTGCATCCGCTCGTGGAGCGCCGTCGCGCGGTCCGGAACGACGCCGCGGCCCACCCGGACGAGCGGGGGGACGCGTGACCGGGGCGGGAGGTCGCCGACGCCGGCGCCGCTGGGAGAACCGCCGTGGCTGGTGGGGGATCCTCGGGTGGTCCCTGGCCGCGGCGGGGGCTGCCCTGGCGATCACGTGCGCCGCGTGGCTGCTCCCCGCCGGCGGGGAGGCGGCCGGGAGCGCCCTGCTGGGCGGCGGCGCGGTGCTCGCGCTCTCGGCGCTCACCGGGGCGACGACGGCACTCGTCTGGGACCGGGCGCGCGAGGCGGCGCTGCCGATCAGCGTGGGGCTGTTCGTGCTCAAGATCGCGGTGTTCGCGGTGCTGCTGGGGGTCCTGCCCCGCCCCGACTGGGTCCGGCCGGACGCGGCGGCGATCGCCGCCCTCGTGACGATCCTCGTCTGGCAGGCCGCGGAGGTCCTCGTCTTCGCCCGGACCCGCCGCGGGATCTACGCCGATTGACCCGCCCGAGGGGCGAAGACACGGAGCTGCGGGCCATGCCGTGGGCCCCTTCTGCGGTACGGAGCACGGGTCACCGTTTGGTATCGTTGGCGGCGAACACTTCGACGGCGCCCATATGCCGCCATCCGTGTCTCGCATCGCACCGGTACCCCCGCAATGTCGCGGCGCCCGCCTGTGGTCCGGGGACGAGGCTGCGGTCCCGTCGACTGCATCACTTCGGAGAGGAACCGCGTGCTGACCCTCGTGCTGGCCAACGCATCATTCGTGCCCCCCACCATCTCTGATGGTCACCTCCCGGAGATCTTCCCCTGGGGTGCGGAGTACGGCACCGGCTTCGGCAAGCAGATGCTGCTCGTCCTGCTCTCCGTGGTGCTCATCACCGCCTTCTTCGCGTGGGCCATGCGCCGTCCCCGGCTCGTGCCCGGCAAGGCCCAGTGGCTCGCCGAGTCCGGTTACTCCTTCGTCCGGAACGACATCGCGAAGGACATCCTGGGCGAGAAGAACTTCAAGCAGTGGGTCCCGCTGCTCTTCGCCATCTTCTTCTTCGTGCTGCTGAACAACCTGTTCGGCGCCATCCCGGTGCTGCAGCTGCCGACCTTCTCCCACGCGGGCGCCGCCTACGGCCTGGCCCTCATCGTCTACGCGATCTGGATCGGCGTCGGCATCAAGCGTCACGGCGTGCGCTACCTGAAGCTGGCCGTCGTGCCCTCCGGTGTGCCCGGCTGGATCCTGCCGCTGCTCGTGCCGCTGGAGATCATCTCCAACTTCATCGTGCGCCCCCTGACCCACTCCCTGCGTCTGATGGCCACCATGCTCTCCGGCCACATGATCGTGATGCTCGCCGGCGCCGGCGCCGCCTACCTGATCACGCAGACCGGCAGCCTGGCCCTGCAGGGCACCGGCATCCTGGTCATCCTCGGCTCGGTGGCCCTGTACTTCCTCGAGCTGCTGATCATGTACCTGCAGGCCTTCGTCTTCACGCTGCTGACCGCGATCTACATCCAGGGCGCGATCGACGCGAACGACCACTGATCTTCCGGGGCCGCCTCGGGCACGACCCAGGCGGCCGCGGTACGGCGGGAGAGCCCGCCACCAGTCTTCCCGGCCCTCCGCAGGAGGACCACCCGGGAGGCCGACCCTCCACAACCCGGCCGGACACCTCGGCCTCGTGAAAGGAACACCATGGAACTGCACGGTTCGCTCAACATGATCGGCTACGGCCTCGCCGCCATCGGCTCCGCCATCGGCGTGGGCCTGATCTTCGCCGCCTACATCAACGGCGTCGCCCGTCAGCCGGAGGCCCAGCGCATCCTGCAGCCGATCGCCCTCCTGGGCTTCGCGCTCGCCGAGGCCCTCGCCATCCTGGGCCTCGTCTTCGCCTTCGTCATCGGCGCCTGACGCGCCGCGTCCACGGAGCGCCCGCACGGTGAGACCGTCGGTGCTCCCTCTCCACAGGACTCTTGACCGAAGGATGGTTGAAACATGATCAGCAACGGACTGATCCTCGCGGCGGCTGAGGGGGCCAACCCCCTGATCCCCAACCCGTGGGAGATCCTCGTCGTCGTGGTGGGCTTCGCCCTGCTCATGTTCATCGTCATCAAGTTCATCGTCCCGACCCTCGAGAAGTCCTACCAGGACCGTGTCGAGGCGATCGAGGGCGGTCTGGCCAAGGCTGAGAAGGCCCAGGCCGAGGCGAACGCGATGATGGCGGACTACGAGTCGCAGCTGGCGGACGCCCGCACCGAGGCGAACCGCATCCGCGAGGATGCCCGCACCGAGGCCGCCGAGATCGTGGCCGAGGCGCGCGAGCGCGCGACCGCCGAGGCGACGCGCATCTCCGAGCAGGCGCAGGCGCAGATCGCCGCCGAGCGTCAGCAGGCCGCCGCGCAGCTCAAGGGCGAGGTCGGCTCGCTGGCCACGACCCTGGCCGGCAAGATCGTGGGCGAGTCCCTCGAGGACGACGCCCGCTCGCAGCGCGTGGTCGACCGCTTCCTGGCTGACCTGGACCGTCACCAGAGCGCAGGTGTCGCCGAATGATGACGGGCGCATCGAGGGACTCCCTGGCCGCCTCCCTGGAGGCCGTCGGTCCGGTGCTGGACGAGGGCGGCGTGGCCCTGGCACGCGAGCTGTTCGGCGCGCTGGACGTGGTGGACGAGCACGGCGCGCTGCGCCGCGCCCTGACCGACCCCGCCTGGACCACCGAGCGCCGTCACGGCCTCGTCGACTCGCTGTTCGGCGCCCGGGTGACCCCCGGTGCACTGCAGGTCCTCAAGGACCTGGCCGGCCGCCGCTGGTCGGCGGAGCGCGATCTCGGGGACGCCCTCGAGACGGTGGCCGCGCACGCGGCCGCCGCGGAGGCCGCACGCGGCGGACATGCGGGCCTGGCCGCCCTCTCGGGCGAGCTGCTGGCCTTCAACCGCACGGTGGAGGACTCGCACGAGGTGCAGCGGGCGCTCACCGATCAGCACGCACCCCTCGAGGCACGGGCCGCTCTGGCCGGTCGTCTCCTGGGCGAGTCGGCCAGCCCGGCCGGCCGACTGCTGGTCGAGCGCGCCGTCTCGGCCCCGCGCGGCCTGAAGCCGTCGGCCGCGGTCCGCAAGGCCGCAGACGTCGTCGCCGAGCGGCAGCGCCAGTGGATCGCCGAGGTGACCGTGGCCCGGCCGCTCGAGGCCGAGCAGCAGGAGCGGCTGGCCCTAGGCCTGCGCCGCGCCTTCGGCCGCGATCTCGTCATGGACGTGACGGTGGACCCCCACGTGGTGGGCGGCATCCGCGTCCAGGTCGGCGACGACGTCGTCGACGGGTCCATGGCCTCGCGCCTCCACGACCTCCAGCGGCGGATGGCCGGCTGACGCCGGCTTCCGCCCGCATCCGGAACACCCACGAACGTAAGCATCATCGTCACGTCGATGATCACCAAGCACAGAGAGCAGGGACTGCAGATGGCCGAATTGACCATCAACGCTGACGATGTCCGCAATGCCTTGAACGATTTCGCGGCATCGTACGAACCGTCGGGCACCGATCGCACCGAGGTCGGCCGTGTCATCTCCGCGGCGGACGGCATCGCTCGTGTGGAGGGTCTGCCCTCCGTCATGGCGAACGAGCTGCTGCGCTTCGAGAACGGCATCCAGGGCCTGGCCCAGAACCTCGACACCCGCGAGATCGGTGTCGTCGTCCTCGGCGAGTTCCAGGAGATCCGCGAGGGCATGGAGGTGCAGCGCACCGGCGAGATCCTCTCCGTCCCGGTGGGCGACGCCTTCCTGGGCCGCGTGGTGGACCCGCTGGGCCAGCCCATCGACGACCTGGGCCCGATCGAGGCCGAGGGCCGCCGTGCCCTCGAGCTGCAGGCGCCGACCGTGACCGAGCGCAAGTCGGTCCACGAGCCGCTGCAGACCGGCATGAAGGCCATCGACGCCATGATCCCGATCGGCCGTGGCCAGCGTCAGCTGATCATCGGTGACCGCCAGACCGGCAAGACCGCGATCGCCGTCGACACGATCCTCAACCAGAAGGCCAACTGGGAGTCGGGCGACGTCGAGAAGCAGGTCCGCTGCGTCTACGTGGCCGTGGGCCAGAAGGCCTCCACCATCGCCGGCGTCCGCGCCACGCTGGAGGAGCACGGCGCCCTGGAGTACACCACCATCGTGGCCTCCCCGGCGTCCGACCCGGCCGGCTTCAAGTACCTCGCCCCCTACGCCGGCTCGGCCATCGGCCAGCACTGGATGTACGGCGGCAAGCACGTGCTGATCATCTTCGACGACCTGTCGAAGCAGGCCGAGGCCTACCGCGCCGTCTCCCTGCTGCTGCGCCGCCCGCCGGGCCGCGAGGCCTACCCGGGCGACGTCTTCTACCTGCACTCCCGGCTCCTCGAGCGCTGCGCCAAGCTCTCGGACGAGATGGGCGCGGGCTCGATGACCGGCCTGCCGATCATCGAGACCAAGGCGAACGACGTCTCGGCCTACATCCCGACCAACGTTATCTCCATCACCGACGGCCAGATCTTCCTGCAGTCGGACCTGTTCAACGCCAACCAGCGTCCCGCCGTGGACGTGGGCATCTCGGTGTCCCGCGTGGGCGGCGCCGCCCAGGTCAAGGCCATGAAGAAGGTCTCCGGCACGCTGAAGCTGGACCTGGCGCAGTACCGCGACCAGCAGGCGTTCTCCATGTTCGCCTCGGACCTGGACCCGGCCACCCGCCGCCAGCTCGCCCGCGGTGAGCGCCTCATGGAGCTGCTCAAGCAGCCGCAGTACTCGCCCTACCCGGTCGAGGAGCAGGTCGTGTCCATCTGGGCCGGCTCCAAGGGCCACCTCGACGAGGTGCCGGTGCAGGACGTGCTGCGCTTCGAGCGCGAGTTCATCGACCACCTGCGTCGCCACACCTCCGTCCTGACCGACATCGCCTCCACCGGCAAGCTCGAGGACGGCACCGTGTCCGCGCTCGAGTCGGCCGTCGCCGAGTTCTCCAAGGGCTTCCAGTCCTCCGAGGACGGCGGCGTGCAGGCCGGCCACGAGGAGCACCGCGCGATCGAGCAGGACCAGGTCGCGCAGGAGCAGATCACCAAGCAGAAGCGCTGACCGCCGGTCGGTGAGGGAGCGGTCCGGCGTCGGACCCCACGGGGACGACGCCGGACCGCCCTCCCGCCAGGGAAAGGACCACCATGGGAGCCCAGATCCGGGTCTACCGTCAGAAGATCGCGTCGACGTCGTCGATGAAGAAGATCTTCAAGGCGATGGAGCTGATCGCCACGTCTCGCATCACCAAGGCACGTGAGCGCGTCAGCGCGTCGCTGCCCTACGCGAACGCGATCACCCGCGCCGTCTCGGCCGTGTCGAGCCAGCACGACATCGATCATGTCCTCACCACGGAGCCCGAGAACCCGACCCGGGCGGCCGTGCTCATCATGTCCTCGGACCGCGGCCTCGCCGGCGCGTACTCCGCGAACGTGCTGCGCAAGGCCGAGCAGCTCCTCTCCCGCCTCGGCGAGGAGGGCAAGGACGTGGACGTGTACGTCGTCGGCCGCAAGGCGCAGACGTACTTCGACTTCCGCGGCCGCGGCTACAAGAAGCTGTGGACCGGTCAGACGGACGCCCCCGTCGCCGAGCGCGCCGCCGAGATCGGCGAGGTGCTCGTGGACGCGTTCCTCACGGACACGGCGGACGGCGGCGTGGACGAGATCCACGTCGTGTTCACCGAGTTCGTCTCGCTCGTGAAGCAGAACCCCCACGTGGTGCGCCTGCTGCCCCTCGAGGTCGTCGAGGAGGAGGCCGCCACCGCCGAGGACGTGCTGCCGCTCTACGAGTACGAGCCGGACGCGGAGGAGGTCCTCGACGCGCTGCTGCCCAAGTACATCGAGTCGCGCATCTTCAACGCGATGCTGCAGTCGGCGGCCTCGGAGCTCGCCAACCGTCAGCGCGCCATGAAGTCGGCGGGCGACAACGCCACGAGCCTCATCAAGGACTACACCCTCCTGATGAACAACGCCCGTCAGGCCGAGATCACCCAGGAGCTCACCGAGCTCATCGCGGGCGCGGACGCGCTCAACAACTCCTGAGCCCGTTCGGGACTCACCAGACTCGCCATCCACACACGATAGAAGTGAGAGAGATGACTGCCACCATCACTGACCAGGGCACCGGGACCCCCACCGGCGGTGCCACCGGACGCGTGTCCCGCGTCATCGGCCCCGTGATCGACGCCGAGTTCCCGGCCAACGCGATGCCGGAGATCTACAACGCGCTGACCACCGAGATCGACCTCAACGGCCAGCGCCGCACGGTCACCTTCGAGGTCGCCCAGCACCTCGGCGACAACATGGTCCGCGCCATCTCCCTGCAGTCCACCGACGGCCTGGTGCGCGGCACCGACGTCGTGGACACCGGTGCCCCCATCTCGGTGCCGGTCGGCGACGCCGTGAAGGGCCACATCTTCAACGTGCTCGGCGAGACCCTGGACATGCCGACCTCGCAGCTGCAGGCCGAGGACCGCTGGCCGATCCACCGCCCGGCCCCGAACTTCGCGTCCCTCGAGGGCTCCACCGAGATGCTGGAGACCGGCATCAAGGTCATCGACCTGCTGACCCCCTACATCAAGGGCGGCAAGATCGGCCTGTTCGGCGGCGCCGGCGTGGGCAAGACCGTGCTCATCCAGGAGATGATCACCCGTGTGGCCCGCAACTTCGGCGGCACCTCCGTGTTCGCCGGCGTCGGCGAGCGCACCCGTGAGGGCAACGACCTCTGGGTCGAGATGGAGGAGGCGGACGTCCTCAAGGACACCGCCCTCGTGTTCGGCCAGATGGACGAGCCGCCGGGCACGCGTCTGCGCGTGGCCCTGTCCGCGCTGACCATGGCGGAGTACTTCCGCGATGTGCAGAACCAGGACGTGCTGCTGTTCATCGACAACATCTTCCGCTTCTCGCAGGCCGGCTCCGAGGTCTCCACGCTGCTGGGCCGCATGCCCTCCGCCGTGGGCTACCAGCCGAACCTGGCGGACGAGATGGGCGTGCTCCAGGAGCGCATCACCTCGACCCGCGGCCACTCCATCACCTCGATGCAGGCCGTGTACGTCCCCGCGGACGACTACACCGACCCGGCCCCGGCCAACGTGTTCGCGCACCTGGACGCGACCACCAACCTGACCCGTGACCTCGCGTCCCGTGGCCTGTACCCGGCCGTGGACCCGCTGGCCTCGACCTCGCGCATCCTCGACCCGCAGTACGTGGGCCAGGACCACTACGACGTGGCCATCCGCGTGAAGCAGATCCTCCAGAAGAACAAGGAGCTGCAGGACATCATCGCGATCCTCGGCGTGGACGAGCTCTCCGAGGAGGACAAGATCACCGTGGGCCGCGCCCGCAAGATCGAGCAGTTCCTCTCGCAGAACACCTACACCGCCAAGCAGTTCACCGGCGTCGAGGGCTCCACCGTGCCGGTCAAGGACACCGTCGAGGGCTTCAAGGCCATCGCCGACGGCGACCTGGACCACGTCGCGGAGCAGGCCTTCTACAACGTGGGCGGCCTGGACGACGTCGAGCGCGAGTGGGCCAAGATCCAGGCCGAGGGCTGATCGATCATGGCTGAGCTCAACGTCGAGATCGTCTCCGAGGAGCGGTCCATCTGGTCGGGCGCCGCGTCGGCCGTGTCGGCGCGCACCGTCAACGGTGAGATCGGCATCCTCCCGGGCCACACCCCGATGCTGGCCGTCCTCGGCGACGGCGAGGTCGTGGTGCGGACCACGGACGGCGGCACCGTCACCGCGCAGGCCCGCGGCGGCTTCTTCTCCGTGGACCACGACCGTGTCGTGATCGCCGCGACGTCCGCCCGGCTGGGCGACGCCGCGGCGGCCTGACGCGGCGCGGCAGGACCTGACGGTGGAGGGCCCGGTGCTCATCGCCTCGGCGACCGTGGTGGCAGTCATCGTGCTGTCGGCACTCGCCCTGGTGATGCGGCGCCGGGCCCTCGCCCGTGTCACGGCCGCCTTCCCGGCGGTCCTGGAGCGGGAGGGCCCGGGGCGTGAGCGCGTGATCGGCGTGTACGACGAGTCCCGCCTGCGCCTCACCGGGGGCTGGCGCCTCTCGCGGGAGCGCTGGAGCGCGGACCGGAGCCGCCTGCAGATCGACCGCCTCCCGGCGGACGAGGCCGGCCGGGCCGTCCTGGAGCTGAGCGCCGGCACACGTCCGGTGCGCGTCGTCGTCGACCCCGACGACGCCGGCGCCCTGCGCGCCTGGAGCGAGGCGGGGCCGTCCGCGGCGTCGTCCTTCTGGCGTCGCTGAGCCCGCCCGGCCCCTCAGAACAGGCGGGACTCGGCGTCGTCCACGCCGCGCATCGCGTCGTAGTCGAGGGTGACGCAGCGGATGCCGCGGTCCTCGGCGAGGGTGCGGGCCTGGGGCTTGATCTGCTGGGCCGCGAACACCCCGCGCACGGGCGCCAGGAGCGGGTCCCGGTTCATCAGCTCGAGGTAGCGGGTGAGCTGCTCGACCCCGTCGATGTCCCCGCGGCGCTTGAGCTCGACCGCCACGGTGCCGCCGTCGGCGTCGCGGGCCAGGATGTCCACGGGGCCGATCGCCGTCATGTACTCGCGGCGCACGAGGGTGTGGCCGTCGCCGAGCAGGCTGATCTGCTCGGCCAGCAGACGCTGCAGATCCGCCTCCACGCCGTCCTTGACGAGGCCGGGGTCCACGCCGAGCTCGTGGGAGTCGTCCGCCAGTACTTCCTCGATGAGCACGACGAGCCGGTCGTCGGACTTCTTGGCCTGAACGCGCCAGACCTGCGTCACCCCCTGGTCGGCCTGATCGGGGGAGGGCTCCTCCACGTGCAGGGTCGCGGGCGGCGACATCCAGTTGAGGGGCTTGTAGGAGCCGCCGTCGGAGTGCACCAGCACCGAGCCGTCCGCCTTCACCATGAGCAGGCGGGTGGCGGTGGGCAGGTGGGCGTTCAGGCGGCCCTCATAGGTCACGGAGCAGCGGGCAATGACGAGTCGCACCGGTCCATCCTAGGCGGACCGTGCCCACCGGCTCGTGTGTCAGCATGGGGGCATGCCCCGTTCGAACCGCCCCCGCCGCTCGTCCGCGCCTCGGCGGAGTGAGCGCGGGGCCTCCGGCGTCTCCCGGCGGTCCCGGCCGTCGCCGGGGCGGTCCGACCCGCTCGAGGAGCTCCTCGGCCTGGACGCGGGCTACTCGCGCCAGTCCGGGTCCGACGGCGGCTGGCACGTCCGGCAGATCCCCGCGTGGCGCGCGGTGAAGGACTACACGTGCCCCGGCTGCGGTCGGGTGATCCGGCAGGGCCAGGCGCACCTCGTGGCCTGGCGCGCGGACTGGATCATGGGGGACGAGGACGCGGGGGCGGACCGGCGGCACTGGCACCCGGTGTGCTGGCGCACCCGCCCGGGCCGCTGACCGCGACGGTCCGGGCCGCGCCGCCGTCGTGGGCCTACCGGGCGTCCTGGCGGGGGATGAAGACCTCGCGGACCAGCAGCAGCAGCGCGGCGGCGAGCGGGATCGCCATGAGGGCGCCGAGGACGCCCAGCAGCGCGCCTCCGGCGATCACCGCGATCACGGCCACGGCCGCCGGCACGGACACCGCGCGTGCCATGACGCGCGGCGAGATGACGTAGGCCTCGATCTGCAGGTAGGCGAAGTAGATGGCCGCGAACACGGCGGCGGTCTGCCACGAGGTCAGCAGGCTCACGAGGGTCAGCAGCGTGCCGCCGATCGCGGCGCCCACCAGCGGGATGAACGCCATGAAGGCGGCGATCGCGGCGAGCAGGACGGCGAAGGGGGCGCCGGCGATGGCCAGCGCCGTGAACGCCACCGCGCCGTTGAGGGCGGCCACGAAGGACTGGCCCATCACGTAGTGGCCGACCGAGGAGGTGATCTGCTCGGACAGCGCCTCGATCCGGGGCCGGCGCGAGCACGGTGCGAGCCGGTAGGCCCAGTACTTCATGTGCGGCAGGGAGGAGAGGAAGTACAGCGTCAGCACGACCACCACGAGCACCGAGAAGATGGCGTTCAGCACGGTCTGGCCGAAGCCGAGGAGCCCGCCGAACAGGTCGGTGACGGCGACGCCGTCGGCGGCGAGGCGCTCGGTCTGGGCGCGAACGGCCTCCTGGAGGTGGAACTCCTCGTCGAGCTGCACGAACCACTCGGCCCCCATCACCCCGTCGATGATGGCCGGCAGGTCCTGGACCAGCTGCGTGGACTGCTCGATCACCGTGGGGACCAGGAGGGCGACGAACGCCCCGGCCACGGCGGCCAGGCCGAGCGCGGCCGTGAGCACGCCGACCCAGCGGGGCGCGCCCCAGGACTCGACCCGGCGCACCAGCGGATCCAGGCCCAGGGCGATGAACAGGGCCGCGGCGATCCACACGATCAGCTGCCCGTTCGTGCGCAGCACCGAGACGACGCCGATGGCCAGGGCCACGCCGACCGCGAGCAGGAAGCCGGTCAGCACGGGGGGCGCGACGGCCACGGCCGCGACCGCCGGATCCGCAGCGCCGTCGGCGGGGACCGACTCGGGGTCCACCCGGTCCTCCTCGAGGAAGGGTCGGCGCCGCCGCAGGACGGAGCCCAGGCGGGGCAGTCGACGACGCCCGGCGGGCGTCGGCCCGTGCGACGGCGGCGCGGCGGCCACCCCGACCGGCTCCACGGGGATGCCGGCCACGGGCGGCTGCTCGGTGCCCTCGGGCTCGGCCGGGGCGCGGACGCCGGCGGCGTCCGGGCCGGATGCGGTCTCCTTCTCCTCCACGCGCTCAGCGTACGTCAGGGCCCCGGCCTGACCGCGCCGCGCCGGGGAGGCTACCGTGGGGCGCAGTGACAACGCCCCTCGCGCCGGCGACGGGGCGGACCCGGACCGGAAGGATCGTGACCGACGTGACCGCCCAGCCCCCCTCCGACGCCCCGTCCCACCTGCGCGGCGCCGTCGACCTGTCCTCGCTCGGCACCCCGGCCCCGGCCGGGCGGACCGCGCCGGGGGCCGACGCCGGCGGCGGCTCGTGGGTGATCGCGGACGCCGACCAGGGTCTGCTGCAGCAGCTGGTCCAGCTCTCCGCCCAGGTGCCGGTGCTGCTGCACCTGCACGTGCCCGGGGACGCGTCGAGCGAGGCGCTCTACCGGCAGTTCGCGGACGCGGTCGACGCCCAGGCGGGACGGCTCGTGCTCGCGCGTCTGGACGTGGCGAAGGAGCCCGCCGTGCTGCAGGCGCTGGGCCTGGGGGCCGCCCCCGCGGTCATGGCCGTGGTGGCGGGGCAGCCGGTGCCGCTGGTCAATCAGGAGGTGCCGGAGGAGACGCTGCGCCAGCTCATGGGGGAGATCCTCGAGGTGGCCCGTCAGAACGGCGTCGCCGGCACCGTGCCCCCCGTCGCCCCGGCGCGCCAGGACGCCGACGCCGCGGCTGCGGAGGCTCCGCCCGTGCCGCCGCTGCACCGGGCCGCCCATGAGGCCCTCGCCGCCGACGACCTGCCCGGGGCCGTCTCGGCGTGGGAGGCGGCGCTGGCCGACAGCCCCGCGGACGCCGTGGCCCAGCAGGGCCTGTCCGCGGCCCGCCTCATGCTGCGCACCCGTGACGCCGACGCCGCGGCGGTGCGCGCGGCCGCCGCGGACGGCCCGGACGACGTCGCCGCCCAGCTCGCCGTCGCCGACCTGGACGTGCTCGGTGGCCACGTGGAGGACGCCTTCGCCCGGCTCGTGCGGTTCATCGCCCTCCACCCCGGCGACGACCGCGAGACGGCGCGCGCCCACCTCGTGGACCTCTACACCGTGGTGGGCACGGACGATCCCCGTGTGCAGGCCTCGCGGCGTCGGCTGGCCGCAGCGCTGTTCTGAGGGACCCTCAGTTCATCCCTGAGGAGGACGCCGTGTCCGCCTGACGGTGGGTAACGTCCCAGGCATGACTCCGCATGCGTCCGAGCCTGCCCCCGCCCACCTGGCGGCCGCCGCCCGTCGGCGTGCGGCCGACGCCCCCGATCCGGACCTCGCCCTCGTCACGCGCGGGCTGACCCAGCGGTTCGGGGACAAGCTGGCGCTGGACGCGCTGGACCTGGACGTCCCGGCCGGATCGTTCTTCGGGGTGGTCGGGCCCAACGGGGCGGGCAAGACCACGGCCCTGTCGATGGCCACCGGGTTGCTGCGCCCGGACCACGGCCGCGCCTGGATCCACGGCGTCGACGTGTGGGAGCAGCCCCTCGAGGCCAAGCGACGGGTCGGCGTGCTCGCCGACGGCGTGCGCACCTTCGACCGCCTCACGGGCGCGCAGCTCGTGACCTACGCCGGGCTGCTGCACGGGCTCGACGCGGACACCGTGGCCGAGCGGACCGCGGACCTGCTGCGGGTGATGGACCTGGAGGACGCCGGCCGCAAGCTCGTGGCCGACTACTCCGCCGGCATGACCAAGAAGGTGTCCCTGGCGGCCGCCATGGTCCACGCCCCGGACCTGCTCGTCCTAGACGAGCCGTTCGAGGCCGTGGACCCGGTCTCCGCCGCGAACATCCGGGACATCCTGCACTCGTACGTGGAGCGGGGCGGCACCGTGATCGTCTCGAGCCACGTGATGGACCTCGTCCAGCGCATGTGCACCCACGTCGCCGTGATCGCGGCCGGGACGCTGCGGGCCGCCGGCACGCTCGAGGAGGTCCGGGACGGGCGCGACCTCGAGGACCGCTTCGTGGACCTCGTCGGCGGCCGCCACGGCTCGGAGGGGCTGGCATGGCTCTGACGCTCGTCCGACTGCGCTGGACGCTGACCCTGAACCAGTGGCGGCGGTCCCCGTTCACCCTGGTGATGAGCGTGCTCGGCGCGCTGTACGTGCTCGGCATGGCCGCCGTGGCGGTGACGCTGCTCGTCACGGGCCTGCCCGCCCTGCCGGACGAGGCCCGCGGCGCCACGACCGTGCTGGTCGCCGCCGTCGTGGTGCTCGCCTGGCTCGTCATCCCGCCGTTCGTCACGGGCGTGGACGCCACCCTCGACCCGCACAGCTTCGTGCTCTTCCCCGTCCCTGCCCGCACCCTCATCGCCGGGCTGGTCCTGAGCGCCTTCACGACGCCGGTCGGGCTCGCCACGCTGACCGTGCTGGTGGGCCTGGGGGCCAGCTGGTGGGACCGGCCGGCCGCGCTGGCGGCGGGCCTGGCCGGGGGCGCGCTCACCGCGGTGACCGCCGTGGCGATCGGCTCCGGCCTCGCCGGCCTCCTGGCCGCCTACGCGAGCCGGCGTCGGGTGCGGGACGTCGTCTCCGTCCTGCTGTTCATCCCGCTCATGCTCGGCGGCGTCGCCCTCTCGCAGGCCATCGCGTCGTTCGAGGACTTCCTGGCGATCGCGCCCCAGATCGCCCGCGGCGCGGCGTGGACCCCGTTCGGGGCGGGCCCCGCCGCGGCGTGGGCGGCCGCCGAGGGCCGCGGCGCCGCCGTCGCGCTCCACCTCGCGGTGGCGGCCGCCTGGTGCCTGGCCGCCCTGGCCCTGTGGCACCTGGCCGTGCGCCGCACCGTGGAGCCGGTGGCCGTGGGCGGCGGTCGGTCCCGTCGCGTCGCCGCGGGCGCGGACCCGACGCCGCTGCGCTGGCTGGGCCGACCGGCCACGGGCCCGCGCACCGCGATCGCGGCCCGCGCCCAGCGCTACTGGCTGGCCGACCCGCGGTACGCGGCCGGGCTCATCATCATCCCGCTCATGGCCGTCCTGCTGTGGTTCACCGGGGGCATGGCCGGGGAGGGGGGTCCCGGACTGGGCCTGCTGCTGGTCCTCGGGCCGATCACCGCCTGGTCCCTGGCCTACTCGATCTCCGCGGACATCGCCTACGACCACACGGCGTTCCACCTGCACGTCGTCTCGGGCGTGCGGGGCGTGGACGACCGCTGGGGCCGGGTCCTGGGCCTGGCGGGCTGGGGCGTGCCGATGATCCTGCTCGTGACGACGGCGACGGTGGCGGCGGCGGGGGACTGGTCCCTGCTGGCGCCGATGCTGGGCCTGGCCCTCGGCCTGTTCGGGACGACCGCCGGGCTGTCCGCGTTCGTCTCCGCCCGCTTCATCTACCCGGTTCCGAAGCCGGGGGACAGCCCGTTCGCGACGCCGCAGGGCGCGGCCATGCGCACGATGCTCGTCCAGGGCGCCGCGATGCTGGTCAGCCTGGCGCTCGCGGTGCCGTTCCTGGTGCCCTTCGTCGTCCGGCTCGTCACCGGGGCCGCCGTGTGGGGGTGGGTGACGGTGGCGCTCGGGCTCGCGTGGGGCGCCGTCGCGCTGTGGCTGGGCGTGCGCCTGGGGGCGCGCTGGTACGACCGCGCGCAGGCTGAGACCTACCAGGCCGTGGCCGCCTTCTGAGGGGCGCGGCTAGACTGGCCCGCATGAGTGTGACCGGCGAACCCGACCTGAACGACCCCTTCGCGCCCGCCGGCGGCGGCATGTCCGTCCTCGAGCGTGAGGAGCTGCGCCAGGAGATCGAGCCGGGCGACCACGAGCGCTTCGCCCACTACGTCCGCAAGGAGAAGATCACGGAGTCCGCCGTCACCGGTGCCCCCGTGATCGCCCTGTGCGGCAAGGTGTGGGTGCCGGGCCGGGACCCGAACAAGTTCCCCGTGTGCCCCACGTGCAAGGAGATCTACGAGGGCCTGCGCGAGCCGCAGGACGGCGGCGACGGCGACGGCGGCGGCAAGCGCGGTGGCTGGTTCGGAGGCCGCGGCCGTGGCTGACGGCCGCTCCCTGACGAGCGGCACCCCGGACGGCAGCGTCCAGCACGACCTGTTCCACATCGGCGAGGACCTTCCCCCCGCCATGCCCGAGCGCGCGGCGTGGGGGACGGCCCCCAAGCTGCGCCAGTGGCAGCAGGAGGCGCTGGAGCGCTACCTCCAGACCGCCCCGCAGGACTTCCTGACGGTCGCGACCCCCGGCGCGGGCAAGACCACGTTCGCGCTGCGCGTGGCCAAGATCCTCCTGGACTCCGGCGTGGTGCAGCGGCTGACCGTCGTCGCGCCCACGGACCACCTCAAGCGCCAGTGGGCGGACAACGCCGCGCGCGTGGGCATCGCGATCGACCCGAACTTCAAGAACGCCGACGGGCGGCACGGCGCCGAGTACCGCGGGGTGGCGCTGACGTACGCCCAGGTGGCGAACAAGCCCGTCCTGCACCGCAACCGCACCGAGGCCGCCAAGACGCTGGTGATCCTGGACGAGATCCACCACGGCGGCGACGCCCTGAGCTGGGGCGAGGGCATCCGTGAGGCGTTCGAGCCGGCCACGCGGCGGCTGTCCCTGACCGGCACGCCCTTCCGCTCGGATACCGCCTCCATCCCCTTCGTCCGCTACGAGCTCGGCCAGGACGGCATCGAGCGCTCCAAGGCCGACTACACGTACGGCTACGGGCCGGCGCTGCGCGACCACGTGGTCCGCCCCGTGATCTTCATGGCCTACTCGGGCCAGATGCGCTGGAAGACCTCCACCGGCGAGGTCATGGAGGCCCAGCTCGGCGAGGCCGCCACGAAGGACATCACCGCCTCCGCCTGGCGGACCGCGCTGGACCCGGCGGGAGAGTGGATCCCCTCGGTGCTGCGCGCTGCGGACCGCCGGCTCACCGAGGTGCGCCGCAACGTCCCCGACGCCGGCGGTCTCGTGATCGCCACGGACCACCAGGACGCGCGCGCGTACGCCGCGCAGCTCGAGGCGCTGACCGGCCAGCGGCCGGCCGTGATCCTCTCGGACGACAAGGGCGCCTCGGATCGCATCGAGGAGTTCGCCGCGTCGGACGAGCGGTGGATGGTGGCGGTGCGCATGGTGTCCGAGGGCGTGGACGTGCCCCGCCTGTGCGTGGGCGTGTACGCCACGTCCACGTCCACGCCCCTGTTCTTCGCCCAGGCCGTGGGCCGCTTCGTGCGCTCCCGCCGGCGTGGGGAGACCGCCTCGGTGTTCCTGCCGTCCGTGCCCGCGCTCATGCTGCTGGCCAACGAGATGGAGCTCGAGCGGGACCACGCGCTGGACCGCAAGGAGGGCGCCGTCGACGTCGAGGACCTCGAGGACGCCCCCGAGGAGGACCTCATCGCGGAGGCCAACCGGGCCGAGAGCGGCTCGGACGCGCTGACGCGGGAGAAGTTCGAGGCCCTCGAGTCCCGGGCGAGCTTCGACAAGGTGCTCTTCGACGGCGGCGAGTTCGGCCTCGGCGGCGCCGTCGGCTCGGAGGAGGAGCAGGACTTCCTCGGCATCCCGGGCCTGCTGGACGCCGAGCAGGTCTCCGCCCTGCTGCGGCAGCGGCAGGCCGAGCAGATCCAGCGCCGGCCGCGTGCGCAGGCGGCCGAGCCCGCCGACGTCGTGGACCACCGGCGGATGAAGGAGCTGCGCTCCGAGCTGTCCAAGACGGTGTCCGCCTGGGCGGCCCGTTCCGGCCAGCCGCACGGGGTGATCCACAACCGCCTGCGGGAAATCTCCGGCGGCCCCGCCGTGGCCCAGGCCTCCCGCGAGCAGCTGGAGAAGCGGCTGAGCACCCTGCGCGGGTGGTTCGTCGGCCGGACCTGAGGTCCGCCGGGAGCGCGGGGGCGCCCGCGGGCCGAGGTTCGCCTCCCCTGGCTGGCACCCGGCACGGGGACGGGCTGGAATGGGGGCACGATGTCAGGAGTCGCCATGCCCGTGTCCGCCCCGTCCCCGTCGTCGTCGCGCCCCGCCGTCCTCGGCTTCGCCGCGCGGTACCCGTGGGTGCTCGCGACGCTGGTCGTCGTCGCCCTCACCCTCGGCCTGCACCTGGCGGGGGCGGAGGATCCGGCGCGCTGGATCGCCTCGGCGTATGCCCTGGTGGTGGCCGCGTGGACCTCGGTGGGCATGGTCAGGGACCTGATGCGCGGGCACTGGGGTGTGGACATCCTCGCCGTCACCGCGATCGTCGCCACCGTGCTGGTGGGGGAGCACCTCGCCGCCGTGCTCGTCTGCCTGATGCTCACCGGTGGGGAGGCCCTCGAGGACTACGCGGCCGGCCGCGCTCGGCGGGATCTGTCCGCCCTGCTGGACCGCGCCCCGCAGCGCGCGCATCGCCTGGGCCCGGACGGCTCCGTGGAGGACGTGCCGGTGGAGGAGGTGCGTGCCGGCGACCGGCTCCTGGTGCGTCCCGCCGAGGTGCTTCCCGTGGACGGCACCGTGGCTTCCGCCGAGGACGGCGGGGAGGTCGCCGTGGACCTGGACGAGTCCTCCCTGACCGGCGAGTCCCTGCCCGTCACGCACCGCACCGGCTCGGCCGTGATGTCCGGCGCGCTCAACGGCACCCGCGCCTTCGTGCTCGAGGCGACCGCCTCCGCGGCCGACTCGCAGTACGCGGCCATCGTCTCCCTCGTGCAGCAGGCGGCCGAGTCCCGCGCCCCCATGGTGCGCCTGGCCGACCGCTACGCCGTGCCGTTCACCGCCGTCGCCTACCTGATCGCCGGCCTGGCCTGGTGGCTGTCCCAGGACCCGGTCCGCTTCGCCGAGGTGCTCGTGGTGGCCACGCCGTGTCCGCTGCTCATCGCCGCTCCGGTGGCCTTCCTCGGCGGCATGTCCCGCGCCGCCACGTCCGGGGTGATCGTGAAGTCGGGTGGGACCATCGAGGCCCTCGGCTCCGTGCAGACCGTGGGCTTCGACAAGACCGGCACCCTCACCGCCGGCCGCCCCGAGCTGGTCGGCGTGCGCCCGGCCGCCGGCTTCGCCCAGGACGAGCTGCTGCGCCTGGCCGCCTCCGCCGAGCAGTACTCCGTGCACGTGCTCGCCGACGCCATCCGCGCGGCGGCCGAGGAGCGCGGGCTGTCCCTGGCGACCGCGCAGGATGCCACGGAGGAGGCCACCCACGGGGTCGTGGCGGTGCTCGAGGGTCGGCGCGTCGTCGTCGGCAAGCGCGCCTACGTCACGCAGGCCGCCCCGGACACCGTCACCGCCGACCTCGCCCCCGGTCAGTCCGCCGTCTACGTGGCCGTGGACGGCGCCTTCGCCGGCGTCCTGCTGCTGGCCGACCGCATCCGCCCCGAGTCCGCCGCCACCGTGCAGGCGCTCCACCGCCTCGGCGCACGACAGGTCCTCATGCTCACCGGCGACGCCGAGGCCACCGGACGGCACATCGCCAGGGAGGCGGGCATCGACGAGGTCCACGCGGACCTGCTGCCCGCGGACAAGGTCCGCCTGCTCTCCGAGCGCCCGGAGCGCCCGGTGATGATGGTCGGCGACGGCGTCAACGACGTCCCCGTGCTCGCCGCCGCGGACGTGGGCGTGGCCATGGGCGCCCGCGGCTCGACCGCCGCCTCCGAGTCCGCCGACGTGGTGGTGCTCGCCGACGACGTCTCCAAGGTCGCCGTCGCCGTGGCCGCCGGCCAGCGCACCCTGCAGGTGGCCACGCAGTCGATCTGGGTCGGCATCGCGCTCTCCCTGGTCCTGATGGTCATCGCCGCCACGGGCGCCATCCCGGCTCTGGTCGGCGCGCTGTTCCAGGAGCTCGTGGACGTCGTGGCCATCGTCAACGCGCTGCGCGCCATGAAGCCCGGCCCGCACGAGGCCGAGCGGCTCGGCGATCTCGCCGCCGCCCCCGCCCGGGGGGAGCGGCAGGCCGTGTCGGCCTGAGCGCCGGGCTCAGCCGTCCCGGGACTGGAAGCGCACGAAGGCGCGCAGCTCGTCACCCTCCACGTCACGGGACTCGCGGAATCCATGGGCCTCGTAGAAGGCGCGCTGGCGCTCCTCGGTGTCCGTGAGCAGCACGTGCTGACGCACCTGGCCGAACCGGGCGAAAACGCGGCGCAGCAGCTCGGAGGCGATGCCGCGGCGCTGGTGCCCCGGATCCACGAGGATGTCCTGCAGGTAGGCGATGGTGTGGCCGTCGGAGACCACGCGGGCCAGACCGACCAGACGGCCGCCGTCGGCGGCGGGGATCACCCCGGAGAGGTAGCGGATGCCGTCCCGGTCTGCGGCGATGGGGGAGTCGGTCATGGCTGCTCTCCTCGTCTGCGTCGGGCACCGGCTCCGGCACGCCCGCCGGGGCCGCGTGCCTCCATCATGCCGCATCGAGTGACATTCGTCACTGTCTCGGCGTGCGGCGCCTCAGAGGCGACGCCGGTGCCGCTCGGGGCCGAACCCGCTCACGAGGTCGCCAGGATGGCCCCGGCGGCCTCCATCTCGTGGAGCGCGGCCTGGGCGGCCGCCTCGTCGACGCCGGCCACCAGGTCGGTCAGCACGGTGACCTCGTAGCCGGCGTCGAGGGCGTCGAGCACGGTGGCGCGCACGCAGTGGTCCGTGGCGATGCCCACCACGGTGATCGCGTCCACGCCCTGCTCACGGAGCCACTCGTCGAGGCCGGGGGCGCCGGACTCGACGGCGGCCGCGGCCACGGCGGTGGCCCCGTACGGGCCGACGGTCCCGGAGGGGCGCTCGCCCGCGGCCCCGGTCGGGACGGCGTCGGGCTCGCCGAGGGCGCCGTCGAAGCCGGAGTAGGCGTCCGTGTGCAGGCCCTTGAGGAACTCGGCGTCGAGGTGCTCGGCGTCCAGGTCGGGATGCAGCTCGGCGCCGGCGGTGCCGGACACACAGTGCACCGGCCAGGTGGTGCGGAAATCCGGCTCGGCGCCGGTGGCCGCGGCGAAGTGCGTGCCCGGGTCGACGTGCCAGTCGCGCGTGGCTGCCACGGACGCGTAGGCGTCCGCGTGCTCGGCCAGGTGCTCGCTGACCCCGGCCGCGACGGCGGCGCCGCCGGTCACGCCGAGGGCGCCGCCCTCGCAGAAGTCGTTCTGCACGTCCACGATCACCAGGGCGCGGTTCAGGTTCTCCATGGGTCAGTCCTCCAGGAAGATGGTCGGGATGGCGGGGTCGCCCGGCTGCAGGCGGCCCACCGAGGCGGGCAGCTCGCGCAGGGAGGCGGCGTGCCGCTCGGCGGCGCGGGTGACGGCCTCGGGGCCGGTCCAGCCCTCGGCCAGCTCGCCGGCGTGCACGAAACGGTGCAGCAGGGGACGGTCGTCGGCGTCGGGCGCGGCGCCGCGGTTGACGCCGATCACCTCGGCGGTGGCCCGGCCCCGCGGGTCGCGGCGGCGCGCGGCCTCCTTGCGGCCGCCCCGGCTGGCCTTGCCGGAACTGGCCTTGGCCACGTCCACCCACGTGCCGTCGTCGTCCTGGCGGGCCACGAGCTTGTAGACCATGGAGGCGGTGGGCGCGCCGGACCCGGTGACCAGGCGCGTGCCCACGCCGTACGAGCTGACGGGGGCGGAGCGCAGGGCGGCGATCGCGTACTCGTCCAGGTCCGAGGTGACCATGATCCCGGTCTCGGTGTTGCCCAGCTCGTCGAGCAGCTCGCGCACGCGGTGGGCCTGGATCACGAGGTCGCCGGAGTCGACCCGGACGTTCCGCAGGGCCGGGCCGGCAACCTCGACCGCGGTGCGCACGCCCTGCTCCACGTCATACGTGTCCACGAGGAGGGTGGTGTCCGCCCCGAGCGCGGCGACCTGGGCCTCGAAGGCGGCGCGCTCCGAGTCGTGCAGCAGGGTGAAGGAGTGGGCGGCGGTGCCGACGGTCGGGATGCCGTACCGGCGGCCCGCCTCGAGGTTCGAGGTGGCGGTGAAGCCCGCGATGGCCGCGGCGCGGGCGGCGGCCACGGCAGACTCCTCGTGCGTGCGGCGCGAGCCCATCTCGGCGCACGGGCGGCCGTCCGCGACGGCCGTCATGCGGGAGGCTGCGGAGGCCACGGCGGAGTCGTAGTTGTAGATGGAGAGCAGGTAGGTCTCCAGGATGCACGCCTCGGCGAACGTCGACTCCACCTGCAGGAGGGGGGAGTGCGGGAAGTAGGCCTCGCCCTCGGCGTAGCCCACGATGTCACCCGTGAACTCGTAGTCGGCCAGCCAGGCCAGCGTGGCGTCGTCGAGGGCGGTGGTGTCCGCGAGGAAGTCGAGCTCGGGCGTGTCGAACCGGAAGCGGGACAGGCCCTCCAGCGCGCGGCCCACGCCGGCCACCACGCCGTAGCGGCGGCCGCTGGGCAGGCGTCGGGTGAACAGCTCGAAGCGGGAGCGGCGGTGCGCGGTGCCGGCCTTCAGCGCGGCCTGGAGCATGGTCAGCTCGTAGTGGTCGGTCATCAGCGCCGTGGGGATCTGCCAGTCGTCGGCGGTCCGCGGGGCGCTGGGCACGGGGTTCTGGCTCACGCCCCCACCCTAGTGGACCGTGGCGGGGCCGGTCCTGGCCCGCCCGCCTCGTACACTGGGGCGCATGTCCGTGCTGACCCGCCACGATCCGTCCGCGCCGCGCGCCGTGCGTCCGGCGCCGGGTGAGTCCGTCCCCGCCGGCGCCACCGACACCGCCCTGCTGGAGCGGCCTCACGAGGACACAGCCCGGGACCGGCCGTGGAACGTGGTGGTGTGGAACGACCCGGTGAACCTGATGAGCTACGTGGCCTACGTGTTCCGCACCCACTTCGGCTACTCCGCGGCCAAGGCGCAGCGGCTCATGCTCGAGGTCCACGAGCGGGGCCGGTCCGTGGTGGCGACGGGCACCAAGGAGAAGGCCGAGCTGCACGTGGGCGCGATGCACGGCTACGGGCTGTGGGCCACGCTGGAGCAGGCGGAGGACTGAGGAGGGGCATGGCAGAACGGTTCCGCTGGACGCGGCGGGGGTACACGGCGCAGCTGGAGCTGCCGGAGGTGCGCCTGCTGCGCGGGCTGGTCAGGGACGTCGTCGCCCTGCTCGAGGGCCGACGCGCGGACGTGCGCCCCGCCGAGGCGGACCCCGCCGAGGCCCCGGCCGCCGAGGACGGCGTCGACACGCCCGAAGATCCCCCGGCGGCGCCGCCGTCCGTGTCCGCCGCGCAGGACGCGGGCCCCGTGGCCGGGCTGGACGCGTCCGACGCCGCGTTCTGGGGGCTGGTCTCCGGGCTGCACCTGAGCCAGGACCCGGAGCCGCAGCGTTCGGCCCCCACCGACCCGGCCGTCGCACGCCTCCTGCCGGATGCGATGCCCCAGGCCGGCGCCGCCGAACAGGGCGCCCACCGGGCCCTGACCGAGGACGCCCTGTCGGAGGGGAAGCTCGCGGACGCGCGCCTGGCCCTCGAGCTGCTGCGCTCGACGCGCGTGGAGGTCCCGCACGACCAGGCGCCGGCCTTCGGCCGCGCGCTCAACGACGTGCGCCTCGTCCTCGCGGCCCGCCTGGGCGTCGAGACCGAGGAGGACGCCGCCCGCGTGCACGCCGTGGACGACTGGCGCAGCGCGGAGGACGTCGAGTCCACCATGGCCCTGCTCTACAACTTCACCTCGTGGCTGCTGGAGACGCTCATGACGGAGATGCTCAGCGAGCTGCCCGAGGGCTCGGACGAGTCCGCGCCGGGCGCCGGGGACGCGGAGGGCGAGCAGTGAGCGGCCAGCGCGCCGCCGTGGACGCCGCCGCGCCGATCGGCGTGTTCGACTCGGGCGTGGGCGGGCTGACCGTGGCCCGGGCGATCATGGACCAGCTGCCCCACGAGTCCATCCTCTACGTGGGCGACACGGAGCACTCGCCGTACGGCCCGCGGCCCATCGCCGAGGTACGGGCCCTCGCCCTGGCGATCATGGACGAGCTCGTCGCGCGCGGCGTCAAGGCGCTCGTGATCGCGTGCAACTCCGCGTCGGCCGCCGTGCTGCGCGACGCCCGCGAGCGCTACACGGGAGGCCACGGCATCCCCGTGATCGAGGTGATCCAGCCCGCCGTGCGCCGCGCCGTGGCAGCCACCCGCACGGGCCGGATCGGTGTGATCGGCACCGAGGCGACCGTCGGGTCCCGCGCCTACGAGGACTCGTTCTCGGCCGCCCCGCACCTCGAGATCACCTCGGTCGCGTGCCCGCGGTTCGTGGAGTTCGTGGAGGCCGGCATCACCACCGGCCCCGAACTGCTGGAGACCGCCCGGGAGTACACGGCCCCGCTGCGTGCGGCGGGCGTGGACACCCTCGTGCTGGGATGCACCCACTACCCGCTGCTGACCGGCGCGCTCTCCCTCGTGATGGGGGAGGACGTCACGCTCGTCTCCTCCGCGGAGGAGACCGCCAAGGACCTCTACCGGGAGCTGGTCCGCCTCGGCCTCGAGCACCCCCACTCGGCCGCGGGCTCCGGCCAGGCCACCCGCCACCGCTTCGCCGCCACCGGCGACCCCGACCACTTCCAGGCCCTCGCGCGCCGCTTCCTCGGACCCGAGGTCGAGTCCGTGCGACGCCTGGAGACGATCGGCGCGCCCCGCCCCGCGGCCGCGCCGGTCCCGACGCGCTCGGCGGCCTCCGTCCGGCCGGGCCCCGAGCAGGAGGGTGTGACGTGAAGCTGACCATCATCGGGGCCTCCGGGTCCTTCCCCGGCCCGGGCTCGCCCGCCTCGTGCTACCTCCTCACCGCCGAGGGCGTGGCCGAGGACGGCGTCACCCCGCGCACGTGGCGGATCCTGCTCGACCTCGGCAACGGCGCCCTCGGCGTGCTGCAGCGCTACGTCGAGCTCGAGGACCTGGACGGCATCCTGCTCTCCCACCTGCACCCGGACCACTTCATGGACCTGTGCGGGATGCACGTGGCCATCCGCTGGAACCCGGCCGGCTGGGGACGCGGCCGGCTGCCCGTCTACGGACCCGCCGGCACCGCCGACCGCATCGCCGAGGCGTACGGGATGGACCCCGAGCCGGGGATGCACCAGGACTTCGAGTTCCGGTGCTGGGCCGCCGGCCGCACCGAGCGGCTCGGTCCGTTCCGGTTCACCCCGGTCCCCGTGCGCCATCCCATCGACGAGGCCTACGCGATCCGGGTCGAGGTGGACCGCGTCGACGACGACGGCGACGTCACCACCCGCGTGCTCACCTACTCCGGGGACACCGACGCATGTGAGGGGCTCGTCGAGGCCGCGCGGGACGCGGACGTGTTCCTGTGCGAGGCCGCCTTCCACGAGGGCCGGGACGACGGCATCGACGGCGTCCACCTGACCGGCCGACGGGCCGGCGAGACGGCGGCGCAGGCCGGGGCCCGGAAGCTGCTGCTCACACACCTGCCGGTGTGGAACGATCCGCAGCGCGCCGTCCAGGAGGCCCGCGAGGTGTACGACGGCCCGCTGGCCGTCGCCGTCTCGGGGCTGAGCTACGGCGTCTGAGGGCGTGCCTAGACTGGAGGCCATGAGCTCTCCCGCCCCCACCGCCCCCCGCCCGGACGGCCGCGCCGTCGACGAGCTGCGCCCCATCACCATCACCCGGGGCTGGTCCCGGCAGGCGGAGGGCTCGGCCCTGATCGAGTTCGGGAACACCCGCGTGCTGTGCACCGCCTCCTTCACCGAGGGCGTGCCGCGCTGGCTCAAGGGCGAGGGGACCGGCTGGGTCACCGCCGAGTACGCGATGCTCCCGCGGGCCACCAACGAGCGCAGCCAGCGCGAGTCCGTCAAGGGCCGGATCGGCGGGCGCACCCACGAGATCTCCCGCCTGATCGGCCGGTCCCTGCGCGCCGTCATCGACCTGTCCGCCCTGGGGGAGAACACCATCGTCCTGGACTGCGACGTCCTCGACGCCGACGGCGGCACCCGCACCGCCGCCATCACGGGCGCCTACGTCGCCCTCGCCGAGGCGGTGGCCTGGGCGCGGCGCGAGGGGATCCTCGCGAAGGGCGCCGCCGTCCTCAAGGACTCCGTCGCCGCGGTGTCCGTGGGCATCGTGGACGGGGTGCCCGTCCTCGACCTGCCGTACGTGGAGGACGTGAAGGCGGAGACGGACATGAACGTGGTCGTCACCGGGGCCGGGGAGTTCGTGGAGGTGCAGGGCACCGCCGAGGGCGCGCCGTTCACCCGCGCCGAGCTGGACACCCTGCTGGACCTGGCCCTGATCGGCACGGGCGAGCTGGCCCGCATCCAGGCCGAGACCCTGGCCGCCGCCACGGAGGACCGGGCGTGAGCGCGCCCGCCGCCTCGTCGCCGGGCCTGCCGGAGGGCGCCCGCGTCGTGCTCGCCACGCACAACGCGGGCAAGGTGCGCGAGCTGCGCCAGCTGATCGCCGGTGCCGTGCCCGGCCTCGAGGTGGAGACCGCGGTGGTGGACGCGGGCGCCGTGGGCGCCCCGGACGTCGTCGAGGACGGCGTCACGTTCGCCCAGAACGCGCTGAAGAAGGCCCGCGCCGTGGCCGCACACACCGGGCTGATCGCCGTCGCGGACGACTCCGGTCTGGCCGTGGACGTGCTGCACGGCGCCCCCGGGATCTTCTCGGCCCGCTGGGCCGGGCGCCACGGGGACGACCGTGCCAACCTCGAGCTGCTGCTGGCCCAGCTGGCCGACGTGCCGGACGAGCATCGGGGTGCCCAGTTCGTGTGCGCCGCCGCGCTCGCGGTCCCCAGCGGCCCGGACGCCGCGGGCGCCCGGGCCATCCACGTCGAGCACGTCGAGCACGGCCGCCTGCCCGGCACGCTGCTGCGCGAGCCCGTGGGGGACGGCGGCTTCGGCTACGACCCGATCCTGCGGCCCGAGGGCCGGGACATGTCCACCGCGCAGCTGAGCCCCGAGGACAAGAACGCGATCAGCCACCGGGGGCACGCCTTCCGCGCCCTGCTGCCCTACCTGGTGGACGCGCTCGACGCGCGCCCGTGAGCGGCGGGCGCGCCCCCGTGCCGGGGCTGGACTTCACCGCGATCGACTTCGAGACCGCCAACGGCTTCCGCGGCTCCCCGTGTGCCGTGGGCGCCGTCCGGGTGCGGGACGGGGTCATGGTGGACCGTGCCGAGTGGCTGATCCGTCCGCCCGTCGGCTTCGACCGGTTCGATCCCCGCAACGTGCGCATCCACGGCATCACCGAGGACCGCGTCCTGGACGCCCCCCGGTTCGCGCAGGTGTACGACGAGCTCGCGGACTTCGTGGGGACGGACGTGCTCGCGGCGCACAACGCGGGCTTCGACGTCGGCGTCATCGAGTCCGGCCTCGAGGTCTCCGGCCGGGACGTGCCGGGCCTGGAGTTCGTGTGCACCCTGGTGCTGGCGCGCCGCGTCTACGACCTGCCCTCGTACGCCCTGCCCTCCGCGGCGCGCGAGGCCGGCTTCACCCCGGGACGCCACCACGACGCACTGGCCGACGCCGAGGCCTGCGCGGCCATCCTCGTGGACATCGGCCGGCGCGTGCTGGGAGCGCCGCCGGCCGACGCGGACGTTCTGCCCGGGCTGACCGACGCGCCGGCCGGCCGCGGCGTCGACCGCCTGATGCGGGCCCAGGGGCTGAGCGTCAGCGTCCTCGCCCCCCGGGCGGCGGGATCGGGCGCCGAGTCGAAGGCCACCCGCCAGGCCCGGCGCACCGAGGGCGTCTTCGACGCGCGGGTCCCGCTGCGGGACGAACGCGCCATGCCCGACTTCATGCGCTGGCCGGACGAGGGCGTCAATCCGCTCCCGAACCCGGCCGCCGACCCGGGCCACCCCCTGTTCGGCCAGACCGTGGTGTTCACGGGCGGCATCGGCATGTCGCGTCAGAGTGCCAAGACGCGCGCGGCCGCGCACGGAGCGCAGACCGCGAACCGGGTGGGCGCGGCCACCACGATGCTCGTCGTGGGGGACGGCTTCGAGGCCGCGGACCTGCACCGCCCGCGCGCCGAGGACGGGGCACCGCAGGCCGTGACCACGGCGCTGGCGCACCGCAAGACGCGGGACGCCCTGCGCCGGCGGGACCGGGGGCAGGCCATCGCCCTGGTCTCCGAGGGGGAGTTCCTGCAGATGCTCGACGGGAACTGGCCGGACGCCGCGCGCTGAACCGCTCAGGTGGTCGCGGCGCTCCAGCGCCGGGCGGCCTCCAGGACGACCTCGCGCTCGGCGATCCACCCCGGGACGGAGGCCTCGGCCGCGGGGTCGTGCGCGCCGAACACGGCGGTGCCGTGCGCGGCGCCGAGCACCTGCCCGGCCAGCGAGGCCGTGGAGTCGGAGTCGCCGTCGTGGTTCACGCCGATCCGCAGCGCCAGGGCGAGCGCCGCCGCCGGATCGGCCGGGTGCGCCGCCTGCGCGGTGAGCGCGGCATACAGTGCGATGGCCAGGGCCTCCTCCGCGACCCAGCCCTCGCCGAGCGCGGTGGGGAGGGCGCCGGGGGCGCCGGGGTCGGCGTCGACGGTGCCGGCCCGGTCGATCGCCGCGGCGACGGCGGCGCGGGTCTCCTCGGCCTCCTCGCCCAGGCTGTCGAGCCACGCGCGGGCGTGCGCGACCGCGGCGGCCAGGTCCAGGCCGCGCAGCAGAGCCGCGATGACGAGGGCGTACGCGGCCGCCGCGACCCACGCGGTGGGGTGGCCGTGCGTGAGGACGGCCCCCTGGCGGGCGAGGGACACGACGTGCGGGTCCTCGAGCCCCGGCACCATCCCGTACGGGGCCGAGCGCATGACCGTCCCGCAGCCCTTCGAACCCGGGTTGTGCGGGTCGCCCGGCAGGCCCATCCCCGGTTCGGCGAGCCCGCTCAGGCACGCGGTGCCCGGCGCGCGGCGCACCTTCAGCTCCGCGTGCGCGTCGATCCAGCGGGGCGGGGCCGGGGGAGCGCCCTCGGGCAGCGCGCCGTCCTGCGTGGCGAACCAGCGCAGGCACGCGAGCCACACGCACGCCGCAGGATCGGCCGGGACGCCGTCGTTCTGCCACTCGATCCACTCGAGCAGGCCGTCGAGCACGTACAGCGTCAGCTGCGTGTCGTCGGTGATCGGCAGGGCGTGGGCGCCCTGCTGGGCGAGCAGGTCCGCGGCGTCGGTGACGCCGGCGGGGCCGTGCACCGCCGCGATCCCCGACGCGGGGGTGAACTCGACGACGCCGCCCAGCGCGTCCCCGGCGGCACCGGCCGCGAGGAGGGCCAGGACCCGGTCGGCGTGCTCGGGGCCGGGCAGGGGCGCGGACGAGGAGGCGGTGGGCTCGGGCGCGGTGGCGGACATGCCGCCATCGTACGAGCTGCACCGCGTCGTGCTTATCCCGTCCACACCCTCCCTAGAGTGGGCCGCATGATCCTGCTGCACACCTCGGACTGGCATCTGGGCCGGTCGTTCCACGGCACCGGGCTGCTCGAGGCCCAGGAGGAGGTCCTGGACGCCCTCGTCGCGACCGTGACGGAGCGCGGCGTGGACGCCGTCCTGCTGGCCGGGGACGTGTACGACCGCGCGCTGCCGCCGGCGGACGCCGTCCGGCTGCTGGACCGGACGCTCACCCGGCTGCACGCGGCCGGCGCCCAGGTGGTGCTCACGAGCGGCAACCACGACTCGGCGGTGCGCCTCGGCTTCGGCGGCGGACTCCTGGCGGCCGCGGGCGTGCACGTGCGCGCGGACGCGGCGGAGCTGGACCGCCCCGTGCTGCTCACCGAGCCCGGGGTCGACGGCGGCGCGGGCCAGACCGTGGCCGTCTACGGCATCCCCTACCTCGAACCGCGCCACCAGGGACCGGCCTGGGGCGTGGAGCCCCACCACACGGCCGTGCTGACGGAGGCGGTCCGCCGCGTCCACGCCGATCTGGCCGCCCGCCGCGCCGAGACGCCGGAGCCGGTGGCCGCCGTCGTGCTGGCCCACCTGTTCGCGGCCGGGGGCCACGGCTCCGAGTCCGAACGGGACATCGGCGAGGGCGAGCACGTCGAGCCGGACGCCCCGCCCGAGATGCTGGTGGGCACGCTGGGGCAGGTGCCGGTCTCCGTGTTCGACGGGCTCGACTACGCGGCCCTGGGCCACCTGCACGGCCGCCAGCGGCTGGCAGAGCACGTGCGGTACTCCGGCTCACCGCTGCCGTACTCCTTCTCCGAGGCGGGCCACCGCAAGGGCGGCTGGCTCGTCCACGTCACGGGCGGGGCCGTCACCGACGTCGAGGCCGTGGACTGGGACGCCGGACGGCGCCTGGCGGTGCTGTCCGGGCCGATCGAGGACCTGCTGGAGTCCCCGGAGTTCGCGTGGGCGGAGCAGTGCTGGGTGCAGGTCACCGTCACCGACGACGAACGCCCCGAGCGGGCCCTGGAGCGCCTGAAGACCCGGTTCCCCTCCGTGCTCGTCTTCCGCCACGAACCGGCCGGCGGGAGGCGGGCCCGGGAGCGGACCTACGCCCAGGTCCTGCGGCAGGCACCCTCGGACCACGCGCTCGCGGTCGGTTTCGTGGACCACGTCCGGCAGCGGCCGGCCAGCGGGGCCGAGCAGGACCTGCTGCGGGACGCCCTCGAGGCCGCTCGCGCGGGGGAGGTGCGCGCATGAGGATCCATCGGATGCGCCTGGAGGGGCTCGGGCCCTACGCCCAGGCGCAGGACGTCGACTTCGACCGGCTCAACGCGGGCGGCCTGTTCCTGCTGGACGGGCCCACCGGCGCGGGCAAGTCCACGGTGCTGGCCGCGCTGTGCTTCGCCCTCTACGGGACCGTGCCGGGCGGACGGTCGGCCGAGTCGCTCGTGACCACGCTGCGCGAGCCCGGCGCGGTGATCCCCGAGGTGCAGGTCGAGTTCACCGTGCAGGGCCGGCGCTTCGAGGTGGTCCGCTCGCCCAAGCACGAGCGGCCCCGCCGGAGACGCAGCGCGGCGGGCGGCGCCACCGTCACCACGCAGGCCACGGTCTCCCTGCGGGAACGCGTGGACGGGGAATGGACGGCGCCGCTCACCCGGGCGGACGAGGTCGGCCAGCAGATCGCGGCCGTCCTGCACCTGGACGCCGAGCAGTTCATGCAGGTGGTCCTGCTGCCTCAGGGACAGTTCGCCCAGTTCCTCACCGCGAAGTCGGATGAGCGCCGCGTCCTGCTGCGGCGGCTCTTCGGCACGCAGCGCTTCGACGGCGTCGAGGAGCACCTGCGCGTCGAGACGGCCCGGCTGGACACCGCGGTGGCCGTGGACGCGGACGTGGCCCGGACCGCGCGGGCACAGCTGGCCGAGGCGCTCCACGAGGCGCTCGGCCCGGACTGGCATGCGCCGGAGCCGTCACCGGACACGGACGACCGGCTGCTCGCCCTCGCCGCCGAGCGCGCAGGTCGCGCCCACGAGGACGCGCGGGCCGACCTCGCCACGGCCCGCGCCGCGGAGCAGCGGGCCCGGGTGACGGCGCGTGAGCTGGAGACCCGCGGGCGGGACCTGGCCGCGGCCGAGCTGTGGGCGAGCCGTCGACGCGACCACGACGCCGAGGCCGAGACCGCCGCGGCGCGGCGCCGCGCCGTCGACGCCCATGAGCGCGCCGGGCGGGTGCTCGCGGCCGCCCAGCGGGCCACCGCGGCGGCGGACGCCGCCGGCACCGCGTCGGAGACGGTGACGGAGGCCCTGGCGCACGTCGAGGACGAGCCGACCGCGGCGGCGTGGCTCGCCGCCGCCCGGGCGGACGGGGCCGCCGACGCGCCCGCCTCCCGCCAGGCGCTGGGGGAGGCCGAGCGCGCCGCGGAGGCGGTGGCACGCGCCGTCCAGGACCGTGCCCGGATGGGCGAGCTGGAGCAGGAGGCGGCCGCCGCGGCGGAGCGTCGGGCCGAGATCGGCCGCGACCGCGCCGCCCTGGTCGAGTCCCGCCCCGAGCGTGAGGCGGCCGTCGCGGCACACCGCGCGGCCGTCGAACGCGGCACCGAGCGTCTCGGCGCCCGGGAGGCCGTGGACCGCGCCGTGTCCGAGGCCGCCGCTCGCCGCACGGCCGCCGAGGCCGCGGCCGCCCGCGCCGTCGAGGCAGAGACCGCGGCCCGGGCCCACCGGGAGGCACAGGAGCGGCGACGCGAGGCCGCCGAACGGCACGTCGGTCTGCTGCGTGCCCGGTACGAGCAGGCCGCCTCCGAACTGGCGGAGCGGCTCGTGCCCGGCGAGCCGTGCGCCGTGTGCGGCTCGCCCGAGCACCCGGCCCCGGCCGCCACCGCGGACACCACGGTGACCGAGGCGGACGTGCGGGACGCCGAGCAGGCCCGGACCGCGGCCGACCGGGCCGCGACCGACGCCGAGACCGCCCTGCGCGCCGCCGAGCAGACCCTCCGCACGGCGCGCGAGGCCGCCGCCGGGCTCGCACCCGAGGCCGCGCGAGAGGCGCTCGAGCGCGCCGAGGCCGAACGGGCCGCGCTGGACCAGGCGGCGAAGGACCTCGCCGCGGACCGCCGGCGGCTGACCGCCGCCGAGAAGACGCTCGCCGGGGCCGACGAGACCGCCGCCGCGCTCGCGGCCGAGGACGGTCGGCTCGCCGAGGCCGCCGCCCACCGTGCCGCCCGGCTGACCGAGCTGCGGGACGCCGTCGAGGCCGCCCGCGGTGACGCCGAGACCCTCGACGCCCGCCGCGACCAGGTCACCGCCGCACGCCGGGTCCTGGCCGCCCTCGCTGCGGCGCAGGACGAGGACGCGCGCGCCCGGGCGGTCGCCGACGAGACCGACCAGGCGCTCACCGCCGCGCTGGCCGAACAGCACTTCGACGACGTCGACGCGGCGCGCGCGGCCCGCCTCGAGGAGACGGAGGCCGCCGCGCGCACGGCCGCCGTGCAGGAGTGGCACGCCGAACGGGCCCGCCTCGCCGAGCTCGAGGCGAGCGAGCCCGTCCGCCGGGGCCGCGCCCTCGCCGAGGCGGGCGTCGAGCCGCCGACCGAGGAGCAGACCCGCGCCGCCGCCGAGGCGCTCGCCGCGGCCGAGGCCGCGAGCTCGTCCCGGGCGACGGCGGTCGGGCGACTCGATTCACTCGTCGCCACGGTGCGCCGCCAGTCAGCCGCCCTGACCGAGGTCCTGGAGCGGTCCGCCGGGCTCATCGCCGAGCACACGCGGGTGCGGGGGCTGCTCGACCTCGTCCGCGGCGGCGGGGAGAACCTGCTCAAGATGCCCCTGACGAGCTACGTCCTCGCCGGGCGGCTCGAGGAGGTCGCCGCCGCGGCCACCGAGCGTCTGCTCGCCATGACGGACCAGCGGTATTCGATCGAGTACTCCGACGCCGTGGGCGGGCGCGGGAACAAGGGCCTCGAACTCGTCATCCGGGACCACTACGTGGACGAGACGCGCCACCCGGCCACGCTCTCGGGCGGCGAGACCTTCATGGCCTCCCTCGCCCTCGCCCTGGGGCTCGCGGACACCGTGCAGGCCGAAGCCGGCGGCATCGAACTGGACACGCTCTTCGTGGACGAGGGCTTCGGCTCGCTCGACGCGGACACCCTCGACGACGTCCTGGACGTCGTGGACACCCTGCGGACCGGTGGCCGGACCGTGGGCCTCGTCTCCCACGTCGAACGGATGAGGCAGGAGATCGGCGTGCGCCTCGAGGTGCGCAAGGACCGGCGCGGCTCGAGCCTCGCGGTGCACGACGGCGCCTGAGCGACGGGGGTGCGCCCCGCCGCCCCGGCCCGCGCCACGCGTGAGGTCAGGCCCGGCGCCACCGCCGGCGGAGGCGCTGCCGGAGTCGGCCGAGGCGTCCGGCGTCGAGCTCGGACGGGGCCGCCCAACGCTCCTCAGCCCGGCGCGCCTGCTCGGCCGCGCGCTCGGCCGCGACGCGCTGCGCCTCCCGCTCGGCCGCGACACGGCGCTCCTCCTGCAGGCGGCGCTCCCCGCGGACCTCGGTGAGCCGGTACAGCACGGGCACGAGCACGAGCGTGAGCAGGGTGGAGGACACCAGGCCGCCCACCACGGCCACCGCGAGGGGCTGGGAGATGAACCCCGCGTGCCCCGTGATGCCCAGGGCCATCGGGGTCATGGCCAGGATGGTGGCCAGGGCCGTCATCACCACCGGGCGCACGCGGTTGAGCGCGCCCACCTCGATCGCCTCGTCCAGGGTCATGCCGCGGTCGCGGCGGTACTGGTTGATCAGGTCGATCAGCACGATCGCGTTCGTCACCACGATGCCCACCAGCATGAGCAGCCCGATCATCGTGGACAGTCCCAGCGGCGTGCCGGTGGCCAGCAGCGCCAGGAACACGCCCGTGGCGGCGAAGGGGATCGACACGAGCAGCACGAGCGGCTGGCGCAGCGAGTTGAACGTCGCCACCATCACGACGTACACGGTCGCCACGGCGGCCAGCAGCGCCAGTCCGAGGTCCCGGAACGTCTGCGCCTGCTGCTCCGCCGCGCCGCCCACGGCCGCGGTGACGCCCTCGGGCAGGTCCAGCTCCGCCACGGCCTGCGTGACCCGGCGCGAGACGGCCCCGAGGTCCTCGTCGTCCGGGGTCACCGTGACGACGGCGGTCCGCTCGCCGTTCGAGGACGTCACCCGGGCGGGCACCGGCACTCGCGAGACCTCGGCGAGGTCCCCCAGCGGCACGGGCCCCTCGGCCGTCTCCACGGGCACCTGGCGCAGGGCGTCGAGGGACTCGACCGGCTCCGGGTCACCCAGCTGCACCGCGAAGCTCTCGAACCCGAAGCGGACGTCGCCCACGGGCACGGCCTGCAGGGCGGCGGCGGCCTGGCCGGCCACCGCCTCCTCGGTCAGGCCGAGCCGGGCGGCGGCGACGGTGTCCACGTCCACCTGGAACGTCGGGCGCAGGTCCGAGGCCGGCGTCGTCACCTCGCGGGCACCCTCGACGGGCCGCAGCGCCTCGGCGACCTGATCGGCGGCCGCGGTGAGGGCCTGCGGGTCGGGGGCGGAGACGGACACCTCGATGTCCTGGCCGCCGCTCGGCCCCTGCTGCGTGGAGACGGACACGTCGCCCACGCCGTCGAGACCGGTGAGCTCGGCGCGCACCCCGTCCTGAAGGGCCACCTGGTCCGCATCCGGGTCGGTCACCACCGTGAACCGCGCCCGGTCCGCCGAGGAGCCGCCGAAGGCCCCCATCGGACCGGCGGCGGTGCCGGCCGTCCACTGGACCGTCTCGACGCCGTCGGTGTCCAGCAGCACCCGCTCGATGCGCTCGGCGGCGGCGGCCGTGGTCTCCAGCGACGTCCCCGGCTCCTGCTCCGCCGTGACGACGAACGAGTTCTGTCCCGAGTCGCCCAGGAGGTTCGTGGGGATCAGCGGGACCAGCGCGGCCGTGCCGGCCAGCAGCGCCAGGGCGGCAGCGAGGGTGACCACGGTGTGCCGCTGCGTCCAGCGCAGCACCGGGCGGTAGGCCCGGGTGAGCCATCCGCCGGCCGCCACGGGCCGGTCGCCGGGGACGGCGGGCGCGGCCGTGGTCTCGGCCCCGCGCCGCGGGGCGCGCAGGAACCACCAGCACAGCACCGGCACGATCGTCAGGGCGACGACGAGGGAGGCCAGCAGGGCGACCGTGGCGGTCACGGCGAAGGGCCGGAACAGCTCGCCGGCCAGGCCGCCCACGAAGGCGATGGGCAGGAACACGGCCACGGAGACCAGGGTGGAGGCGGTGATCGCGGTGGCGACCTCGCGCGTGCCGTCCAGGATCGCGGAGCGCCGGTCGGCGCCCAGGCCGAGGTGCCGGCGGATGTTCTCCACCACCACGATCGCGTCGTCCACGACCCGGCCGATCGAGATCGTCAGCGCCCCGAGCGTCAGCGTGTTGAGGGAGTAGCCGAAGGCCGCCACCCCGATGAGGGCGGCCAGCAGGGACAGCGGAATGGACACGGCGGTGACGAGGGTGGAGCGCACCGAGAGCAGGAACACGGCGATCACCAGCACGGCGAACGCCAGGCCCAGCAGGCCCTCCTGGAACAGCGTGTCGATGGACTGCTGGATGAACGGGGCCTGGTCGAACACCACGGTCAGGTCCGCGCCGCCGCCCACCAGGGACGCCAGCTCCGGCAGGGCGTCGCGCACGGCCTGAGAGACCGCCACGAGGTCGGCGTCCGGGGTCGCGGTCACGGAGACGGACAGCGTCGGCACCCCGTCGGTGCGGGTCAGGGAGGTGGGGGCCGCGGCCACGAGGGTGACGTCGGCGACCTCGTCCAGGGTGCGCGGTTCGCCGTCGCCGGAGGGAGCGACGACGATCCCGCGCAGGCCCTCGAGGTCCTCGACGGCGGCGCCCGCCTGGACGGGATAGGTGGTCGCGCCCTCGGTGACCTGGCCGACGGGGAAGAGGCCGGCGTTCTCCTCGAGCGCGTCGGTGATGTCGGAGGTGGTCAGCCCGGCGGCGGCGAGCGCGGCCGGGTCCGGGACCACGGAGACGTTCTCGTCCGTGCCGCCGAGCACGTCGGCGCCGCGGACGCCGTCGATCTTCTGCAGCCGCGGGGCCAGGACGTCCTCGGCGCGGCGGCGCAGGGTGTTGAGGTCCTCGTCCCCGGACAGGGCGAGGAAGACCACCGGGAAGTCGGAGACGGAGCCCGCGAAGGACGAGGTCTCCGCCTCCTCCGGCAGCTGCGGCCCGAGGTTGGCGACCACCCGGTCCACCTGGGACCGGGCCCGGTTCAGGTCTGTGCCGTAGGCGAACTCCAGCTGGACCGCGTTGAAGCCGGACTGCGACGTGGACCGCGAGGATTCGAGCCCCTCCACGGCCTGCAGGGCCGTCTCGAGGGGCTCTCCCACCTGCGCGTCCACGACCTCGGGGGACGCCCCCGGGTAGAGCGTCGACACGGAGATGACGGGCAGCTCGAGCGGGGGGATCAGCTCCCGCTTGAGCTGCCCGGCGGAGAGGACGCCGAACACCGCGATGAACACGGTGACGAGCGCCACGAGCGCCCGCCGGCCGAGTGAGAACCGTGCGAGCGCTCCCATCGCGGCGTCAGGCCAGCTTCAGTGCGGCGTCGGTGACGGTGCGGACCTCGTCCAGCAGCGCCGGGTCGTCGTTGAGCGTGTGGCCCAGGGACGGGATGAGCTCCTTGAGCGTGCCGTCCCAGCCGGCCATCTTCGCGGGGAAGCAGCGCTCGAGCAGCTTCACCATGATGGGGGCCGCGGTGGAGGCGCCCGGGGAGGCGCCGAGCAGGCCGCCGAGCGAGCCGTCCGCGTGCGTGACGACCTCGGTGCCGAACTGCAGGACGCCGCCGAAGCGGCCCTTGCGCTTCATCACCTGCACGCGCTGGCCCGCGGTGATCAGCTCCCACTCGCCGCCGTCGGCCTCCGGGTAGAACTCGTGCAGCGCGTCGATCTTCTTGTCCCGGGACTTCAGCACCTCGGTCACGAGGTACTTGGTCAGGTCCATGTTGTCCTTGGCCACGTCCAGCATCGTGCTGAGGTTGTGCGGGCGCACGGACAGCGGCAGGTCCAGGTAGGAACCGGTCTTGAGGAAGTTCGTGGAGAACCCGGCGTAGGGGCCGAACAGCAGGGACCGCTTGCCGTTCACGAAGCGGGTGTCCAGGTGGGGCACGGACATCGGCGGGGCGCCGACGGCGGCCTGGCCGTACACCTTGGCCATGTGCTGGTTGACCACGGACTCGTCCGTGCAGCGCAGGAACTGGCCGGAGACGGGGAAGCCGCCGAAGCCCTTGGCCTCGGGGATGCCGGACTTCTGCAGCAGGGGCAGGGCGCCGCCGCCGGCACCGACGAAGACGAAGCGGGCGCGGTCCACGAGCTCGGAGCCGGCGGCCTTGTTCTTGACCTTGACCTCCCAGCGGCCGTCCGTGCCGCGGGTGAGGCCGGTGACCTTGTGACCGAAGCGCACCTCGGCGCCGGCGCCGGCCATGGCCGTGATGAGCTGGCGGGTGAGGGAGCCGAAGTCCACGTCGGTGCCGCCGGTGTTGCGGGACGCCGCCAGGCGCTGGCCCGGCTCACGGCCCTCGATCAGCAGCGGGGCCCAGGCGCGGATCTGCTCCGGGTCCTCGCTGTGCTCCATGCCGGCGAACAGCGGCTGGGCGGACATGGCCTCGTAGCGGGCGCGGAGGTAGTCCGCGTGGTCGTCACCCCACACGAAGGACATGTGCGGCAGCGGGTTGATGAAGGACTTGGGGTCCTTGAGCGTGCCGTCCGCCACCAGGGAGGACCAGAACTGGCGGGTGGTCCAGAACTGCTCGTTGATGCCCAGCGCCTTGGTGACGTCCACCCGGCCGTTCTTGTCCATGGGCGAGTAGTTCAGCTCGCAGAGGGCGGCGTGGCCGGTGCCCGCGTTGTTCCACGGGTCGGAGGACTCCAGGCCGGCCTGGTCGAGGCTCTCGTACAGGGCGATGGACCAGGTGGGCTCGAGCTTCTGCAGCAGCACGCCCAGGGTGGCGCTCATGATGCCGCCGCCGATCAGGACGACGTCGTGGGTGGCGGTGGACGAGGTGGTGGGCACGGTCAACTCCTGAAGCAGAACGACGGCGGGTGGGCGCAGTGGAACCGGGCCGAGCAGAGGCGGTCGGGCCGAGCGCCGTGATCTCCCACTGTACTACCGGTGGGTTCAGCCTTCGGTCAGCCTGACGCGCGAGAAGGGCTCGTCCAGCTGCGGCGACGTCGGGTAGGAGGCCACGCGCGGGCCGGTGGCCAGGGCGGAGATCGGGTAGACCAGCGGCAGCGCCGGCAGGTCGAGGGCCATGGCCCGGACGACACGGCGGAACAGGCCGCGGCGCGCGTCGTCGTCGTTCTCGGCCGCCGCCGCGTCCACGTCCTCGACGACGCGCGGGTTGCGGTAGCCGGTCTCGGCGCGGCCCGAGCGCGCGAAGGGCTCGAGGAACGCGTGCGGGTCGCGGTAGTCGCCGGTGCGGCCCATCAGGTGCAGGGCTCGGGTGGGCCGGGAGACGACGGCGTGCAGGTAGTCCTGGTCCTCCGGCACGGGCACGGGCACGATGTGCATCCCCACCGCGCCGAGGTCGTGGGCGACCATCGCGTAGACCCGCTCCGGCTCGGGCAGGGAGGGGCGGGCCGTGCCGGCCGGGTAGAGGAACTCCAACGGCTCCCCGTCGTATCCCGCCAGGCCGAGGAACTCGCGGGCCCGGCCCGGGTTGACGTCGTAGCGCCGCGCCTCCTCGTCGCCGACGCCGAGGGAGGGGGGGACGAGGTCGTGGGCCAGGCGGGTGCCCTCGAGGAAGACGTCGCTGCCGGCGATGCGCGGGCGGTCCACCGCGTACGCGATCGCCTGGCGCAGGTACTGCGAGCGCACGCTCGGGTGGTCCAGGTTCATGCCCACGTAGAGCACGCCCAGGGGGTCCCGGGGCAGCACCTGGGTGCCGGCCTCGACGAGGGGGCGCAGCTGGCCGGGGGCGACGACGTCGATCACGTCCGCCGTGCCGCGCCGCAGCTCCCGCAGGCGCACGGAGGCCCGACCCCACGCCTGCACGGCCACCGGGTACGCCGCCGGATCGGAGCCGCGGTGGCCGGCGCTGGGGACCAGGATCGTCGCGCCCGAGGCGCCCGGGTGGGCGCGCGTGAGCTCGGCGGTCTCCGCGGCGTCGGCCCAGCGGTAGGGGCCGGTGCCGGCGGGGGTGGTGACCTCGGAGCCGTCCACGTCGACCGTGCGGTCCCACGAGGCCGGCGAGGAGATCGCGAAGGCCGGCGAGGCCAGGGCGGCCGCGAGGTGACGGCGGGGGGAGTGCAGGCGCAGCCGCACCTCGAGCTCGCCGTGGGCCTCGACGCCGGCGAAGGCGGAGTCCGCGTCGCCGGCGTATCCGCCGAAGGCCGAGACGAACGAGGAGGGCGGGGCGACGGTCCCGTCCACGGGCGCGGGGGCGGCGGCCCACCGCTCGATGTTCGCGACCACGGCGGCGGCGTCGCACGGCTCGCCGTCGTCGAACACCACCCCGGAGACCAGGTGGAACGTGTGGAGGCGGCCGCCGTCGGACTCCTCATGCCGCTCGGCGAGGCGGGGCGTGGGGGCGCCGGTGTCCGCGTCCACGCCGAGCAGCGTCTCGAAGACCTGGCGGACCAGACGGAAGGACTCGACGTCCAGCGCGCGGGCCGGGTCCCGCGTCAGCGCCCGCGCCGGGGCGCCGACCACGAGCAGCCGGCCCGGGCCCGAGGAGCTCGGGGCGGCGGAGGACGGCGCCGCGGGCGACGTCGCGCAGCCGGCCACGCCCAGGCCGAGCAGGCCCAGGCCCCCGCCGAGGAAGGCGCGGCGAGTGGGCTGCATGGCGGCCTCCTCTGGCGGGTGACGTCGGGGTCGGGCGGGTCCGGGGAGTGCGGGCGGGGGGACTCGAACCCCCACGTCCAGGACACTGGAACCTAAATCCAGCGCGTCTACCAGTTCCGCCACGCCCGCGCACACCCCGCGCGGGCGGGGCGAGCCCCGATCCTACCGTGCGGCGCCCGGGCGCGGCGGGCGCGGATCAGGCCTCGTCGAGGCCGAGGGTGCGGCGCAGTCGGGCCACGTGGCCGGTCGCCTTCACGTTGTACTGCGCGTGGGTGACCTTCCCGTCCGGGCCGACGACGATCGTGGAGCGGATCAGACCCTCGAAGGTCCGCCCGTAGTTCTTCTTCTCACCCCAGGCGCCGTAGGCCTCGGCCACCGCGTGGTCCTCGTCCGAGAGCAGGGGGAACGTCAGGCCCTCCTGCTCGGCGAACCGGATGATCCTGCCGATCGGGTCGGGGGAGATCCCCAGGACGACGTAGCCGGCCGCGGTCAGGGAGGCGAGGCTGTCCCGGAAGTCGCAGGCCTGCGTGGTGCAGCCGGGCGTGGACGCGGCCGGGTAGAAGTAGACGATCGTGTGCTTGCCCGCGCTGTCGCGCAGCGAGACGGGCCGGCCCTCCTGGTCCTGGAGGGTGAACGCGGGCGCCGTGTCGCCGGGCTGGAGGCGGTGCTGGGTCGTGTCGGTCATGGGCCCCAGCCTACGGTGGGCCCGGACGGGGAGCGGGGACGACGAAGGCCCCGTCTCCGTGGAGACGGGGCCTTCGCTCCGGTGGGTGCACCCCCCGGGACTCGAACCCGGAACCTGCTGATTAAGAGTCAGATGCTCTACCGGTTGAGCTAGAGGTGCAGATGCCGCACCGCCTCTCGGATCTCTCCGGTGCGCCGTGCAACGAGGTGAAACCCTACCAGGGGTTTCAGACGCCGTGCAAATCGGGGGGCGTGACGTCCGTCGCGTCCGTCTCCGGGGTCGCGTAGAGGCGGTCCAGCTCGTCCATGAAGGCGGTCATGAAGGCGTGGAAGTCGGTGGCGTCCTCGGCCTGGTCGAGCTCCGCGGTGCCGTCCTCCGTGAGGTCGCCCACCGGCACCCGCGTGTGCTCCGGGACGTCGAACCACGTCCGGAAGCCCGTGACGGTCTCCACCTGATAGCCGCTGCCCGTGTCCGCCACGGTGGCCACGTTGGCCAGCCCCACCTCGACGACGTCGGCGCGGTCCGCGGAGGCCTCGGTCACCGGGCCGTGCGGATCGTCCTCGGCCACGCCCGGCGCGCGGCGGTCGTGGTCGTCCGGGGTGGAGGTGGGGTCGAACGGGCACAGCAGCATCTCGAGCGGCTGGTGGCGGTAGCCGATCACGAGGGGAAAGGAAGAGCCCGAGGGCTGGCCGTAGACGACGTTGTAGTCGCCGTGGTTGAACACGCGCGCATCGAAGACGCGGCGCAGCCGTCTGTGCAGGGTGGGCGTGTCCATGGCCCCAACGTACGCGGACCCGTCCGCACGTGTCATGCCGCGGCACCCGTCACACGGGGACGTCGCGTCGGCCCGGTGGCGCCGTGCTCACTAGACTCCGCGGCATGGACTCCGCCGCGTCGACTCCCAGCACCCCGTCCGCCGCTCCCGACATCAAGCCGCGCTCGCGCGACGTCACCGACGGGATGGAGCGCACCGCCGCCCGCGGCATGCTCCGCGCGGTCGGCATGGGGGACGAGGACTTCGGCAAGCCGCAGATCGGCATCGCCTCGTCCTGGAACGAGATCACCCCCTGCAACCTCTCCCTGGACCGCCTCGCCCAGGCCTCGAAGGACGGCGTCCACGCCGCCGGCGGATATCCGCTGGAGTTCGGCACGGTCTCCGTCTCGGACGGCATCTCCATGGGCCACGAGGGCATGCACTTCTCCCTCGTCTCCCGCGAGGTGATCGCCGACTCGGTGGAGACCGTGATGATGGCCGAGCGCCTGGACGGCTCCGTCCTGCTCGCCGGCTGCGACAAGTCGCTCCCGGGCATGCTCATGGCCGCCGCCCGCCTGGACCTGGCCTCCGTGTTCGTCTACGCCGGCTCGATCATGCCGGGCGTGGCCCGCCTGACCGACGGCACCGAGAGGCAGGTGACCATCATCGACGCCTTCGAGGCGGTCGGCGCCTGCGCCCGCGGTCTCATGTCCGAGGAGGACCTGCTCCGCATCGAGAAGTCCATCGCCCCGGGCGAGGGCGCCTGCGGCGGCATGTACACCGCCAACACCATGGCCTCCATCGGTGAGGCCCTCGGCATGTCCCTGCCCGGTTCCGCCGCCGCCCCCTCCGCGGACCGCCGCCGCGACGCCTTCGCGCGCCGCTCCGGCGAGGCCGTGGTGAACATGCTCCGCCAGGGCATCACGGCCCGGGACATCATGACCAAGCCCGCGTTCGAGAACGCGATCGCCGTGACCATGGCGTTCGGCGGCTCCACCAACGCCGTGCTGCACCTGCTCGCCATCGCCCGGGAGGCGGGCGTGGACCTGCAGCTGTCCGACTTCAACCGCATCGCCGACCGCACTCCGCACATCGCCGACCTCAAGCCGTTCGGCCAGTACGTCATGACGGACGTGGACCGCATCGGCGGCGTCCCGGTGGTCATGAAGGCCCTGCTGGACGAGGGCCTGCTGCACGGGGACACCCTCACCGTCACCGGCAAGACGCTCGCCGAGAACCTGGCCGCGCTCGATCCGGACCCGGTGGACGGCAAGGTCATCCGCACCATGGACGACGCGATGCACCCCAACGGCGGCATCGCGATCCTCCACGGCTCGCTGGCCCCGGAGGGCGCCGTCGTGAAGTCCGCCGGCTTCGATGCGGACGTCTTCGAGGGCACCGCGCGCGTCTTCGACCGGGAGCGCGCCGCCATGGACGCCCTCGAGGACGGGACCATCGCCGCCGGCGACGTCGTGGTCATCCGCTATGAGGGCCCGAAGGGCGGCCCGGGCATGCGCGAGATGCTCGCGATCACCGGCGCCATCAAGGGCGCGGGCCTGGGCAAGGACGTCCTGCTGATCACCGACGGGCGCTTCTCCGGCGGCACCACCGGCCTGTGCATCGGCCACATCGCTCCCGAGGCCGCCGAGGGAGGGCCGATCGGCCTGGTGCAGGACGGCGACCGCATCCGCGTGGACATCGCCGGACGCACCATGGACCTGCTCGTGGACGAGGCCGAGCTCGCCGCCCGCCGCGAGTCCTGGGAGCCGGTGGAGCCGAAGTTCACCACGGGCGTGCTGGGCAAGTACGCCAAGCTGGTGCACTCCGCCGCCGAGGGCGCCTACCTGGGCTGAGGCCCGGTCGGCCCGCACGCCGAGACGAGCAGAGGATGAGCATGCACGAGACCGACGCCCGGGTCGGGGGACCCGCGCCTCGTCCCGGGCGGGAGGCGCGCTGATGGAGGTCGTCATCCTGCCCGACGCCGCCGCCCTGGGCCGGCACGGCGCGGACGCGGTGGCCGCCCACGTGGCGGCCCGTCCCGAGGCCGTCCTGGGGCTGGCCACCGGCTCCTCGCCCCTGCCCGTCTACGACGAGCTCGCCCGCCGGGTCCGGGACGGGGAGCTGTCCCTGCGCTCCTGCCGCGCGTTCCTGCTGGACGAGTACGTCGGCCTGCCCGCGGGACACCCCGAGTCCTACCGCACCGTGATCGAGCGGGAGTTCGTCGCGCGCACGGACATCGCCCCGGAGGCCGTGCACGGTCCGGACGGCGGGGCGGCGGACGTCCCGGGCGCCTGCGCCGCCTACGAGGAGGCGCTGCGCGAGGCCGGCGGCGTGGACGTGCAGCTGCTCGGCGTGGGCACGGACGGGCACATCGCGTTCAACGAGCCCGGCTCCTCCCTCGCCTCCCGCACGCGCATCAAGGTGCTCGCCGAGCAGACCCGGCGGGACAACGCCCGCTTCTTCGACGGCGACCTCGACCAGGTCCCGACCCACTGCCTCACCCAGGGCGTGGGCACGATCCTCGACGCCCGACACCTGGTCCTGCTGGCCCGGGGCGAGGGCAAGGCCGAGGCGGTGCGGCAGCTCGTGGAGGGCCCCGTGAGCGCGCGCTGGCCGGTCACGGCCCTGCAGCTGCACCCGCATGTGACCGTCCTCGTGGACGAGGCCGCCGCCGGGCGACTCGAGCTCGCGGGGGAGTACCGCCACATGTGGGAGGCCAAGCCGTCCTGGCAGGGATTCTGAGCGCCCCTCGTCCATCGACCCGCCCACCCCGGAAGGTGCATCCGTGTCCGCCTCGGTCCCTCACCGGCCGCGCGCCGAGCAGGCGCCGCAGGCCGCCGCGTCCCCGTCGGTGCTGCGCGCGGACCGCGTCCATGACGGCGAGCGCCTCGGCGGCCCCGGCTGGATCGCCCTGGCCGAGGGCCGGGTGGTGGCCGTCGGGACCGGGGACCCGCCGCGCACCCACGGCCCCGTCCATGACCTCGGCGACGCCCTCCTCGCTCCCGGCTGCGTGGACGTGCACTGCCACGGCGGCGGCGGACACGCCGTCGAGTCCGGCGCGGCCGCGGCACGCGCGGCGGCCGCGGCCCACGCCCGCGCGGGCACGACCACGGTCGTGGCCTCCCTCGTCACGGACGAGGTCGACGCGCTCGCGGCGCAGCTGACGGCCCTGACGCCCCTGCGCGCAGAGGGGGTGCTGGCCGGCGTGCACCTCGAGGGTCCCTGGCTCTCGCCCCTGCACTGCGGCGCGCACCGGGCCGCGTCCCTGCGCGCCCCGGCCCCCGACGACGTCGCGCGCCTCGTCGAGGCCGGCGCGGGCAGCCTCGCGATGGTGACGCTGGCCCCCGAGCTGCCGGGCGCCCTCGACGCGGTGGGCCGGCTGGCGGAGGCGGGCGTCCTCGTCGCGATCGGCCACACCGACGCGTCCTACGAGGTCACGCGCGCGGCGATCGAGGCGGGCGCGCGGATGGCCACCCACCTGCACAACGCGTGCCGGCCCGCCCACCACCGCGAGCCCGGGCCCGCCGTCGCCCTGCTGGAGGACCCCCGCGTGGGGATCGAGACCATCGTGGACGGCGTCCACCTGCATCCGGCCACGGTGCGGCGGGTCGCCCGGGAGGCCGGGGAGCGGTGGATCCTCGTCTCGGACGCGATGGCCGCCGCCGGCTGCGGCGACGGCGAGTTCCCCCTCGGGCCGCTGCGGGTCCGGGTCCACGACGGCGTCGCGCGGGTGGTCGGCGCGGATGGCGCAGCCGGGGCCATCGCCGGGTCCACGGCCACGGTCGCCGGCTCGGTGCGCTCCGCCGTCGCCGCCGGGGTCGACCTCGACGCCGCGCTGCGGGCGGCGACGGCCGCGCCCGCGGATGCCCTGGGGCTTCCCGACGTCGGCCGGCTCCGAGTCGGGAGCCGAGCGGACGCCGTCGTCCTCGGCCCGGAGCTCGAGGTGCGCGGGGTGCTCCGTCACGGAACGTGGGTGAAGGCGGCCGCCACCGCGGCGGCTGACTAGGGTGGGCTCAGGCCCGGGATTCGACCCCGACCGCCCGGTCGTCTCACGATGTGACGCTTTATCTCACATTGCGAGACAGGCGGGTGGTCGATGGCGGACGGGGCGCACGGCTGTCGATACTGAGACCACCCCGAAGGACCCGGCGGCCCGTGTCCCCACCTCAGACTCCGCCACGCCGGCCCGATCCGTCATCGACGCGGCCACGGTCCCCGACGCCCGACGGATCCGAACGACGACCGTCCGACGCCCCCGCGACGGACACGCAGCGACGAACGCAGTGAGGTGACCCCATGAGCACGACCCCCCGCGACGCCCGCGCGGCGGTCCCGCAGGTCCCGACGCCGGCCTCCCGCCCGACGGAGACGGCCCGGGTCCAGGAGCGCCGTCCGGCCCCTCGGCCCGAGATCGTCGAGCCGCGGGTGCCCGGCGAGGGCTCCCGCGTCGAGCCGACCCGGATGACCGGTTCCGAGGGCATCATCCGCTCCCTGGAGGAGCTGGGGGTCACGGACGTGTTCGGGCTGCCCGGCGGCGCCATCCTGCCGACCTACGACCCGCTCATGGACTCCGATCGGATCCGCCACATCCTGGTGCGCCACGAGCAGGGTGCCGGTCACGCGGCGCAGGGCTACCACCTGGCCACCGGCAAGGTCGGCGTGGCCATCGCCACCTCCGGTCCCGGCGCCACCAACCTGGTGACCGCCATCGCGGACGCCCACATGGACTCCCAGGCGGTCGTGTTCATCACCGGCCAGGTCTCCTCCGCCGCGATCGGCACGGACGCCTTCCAGGAGGCGGACATCGTGGGCATCACGATGCCCATCACCAAGCACTCCCGGCTCGTGACCCGGCCCGAGGACGTCCCCCAGGCCCTCGCCGAGGCGTTCCACATCGCCGCCACGGGCCGGCCCGGGCCCGTGCTCGTGGACGTCACCAAGGACGCCCAGCAGGGCGAGTTCGAGTTCGCGTGGCCGCCCCGGATCGACCTGCCCGGCTACCGCCCCGTCCTGCGCGGCCACCCCCGGCAGATCCGCGAGGCCGCCCGGCTGGTCCGCGAGGCCCGGCGCCCCGTGCTGTACGTGGGCGGCGGCGTGGCCCGCGGCGAGGCCCATGAGGAGCTGCGCGCCCTCGCCGAGCTCACGGGCGCCCCGGTGGTCACCACCCTCACCGCCCGCGGCGTCTTCCCCGACTCGCACCCCCAGCACCTGGGCATGCCGGGCATGCACGGCGGCGTCCCCGCCGTGGCCGCGCTCCAGCAGGCCGACCTGCTGATCACGCTCGGCGCCCGCTTCGACGACCGCGTGACCGGTCACCTGCCCTCGTTCGCCCCCGGCGCCCGCGTGATCCACGCGGACATCGACCCGGCCGAGATCTCCAAGAACCGCACCGCGGACGTGCCGATCGTCGGCCACGTCAAGGAGATCATCCCGGACCTGGTGGCCGAGCTCGCGACGGACACCGAGGCGCTGCCCGACCTCGCCGACTGGTGGGCGGTGCTGCGGCGCCTGCAGGAGACCTACCCGATGGGCTGGACCGAGACCGAGGACGGCCTCCTCGCGCCCCAGGAGGTGATCTCGCGTCTGTCGGCCCTGTCCGGCACCGAGGCCACCTACGTGGCCGGCGTCGGCCAGCACCAGATGTGGGCCAGCCAGTTCGTCGCCTACGAGCGCCCGCGCCAGTGGCTCAACTCGGCCGGCCTCGGGACGATGGGCTTCGCCGTCCCCGCCGCGATGGGGGCGCAGGTGGGCGAGCCCGACCGCGTGGTCTGGGCCATCGACGGCGACGGCTGCTTCCAGATGACCAACCAGGAGCTCGCCACGTGCGTGATCAACCGCATCCCCATCAAGATCGCGGTGATCAACAACTCCTCGCTGGGCATGGTGCGTCAGTGGCAGACCCTCTTCTACGACGGGCGCTACTCGAACACGGACCTGAACACGGGCTACGACACCGCCCGGGTGCCGGACTTCGTCAAGCTCGCCGACGCCTACGGCGCCGCGGGCCTGCGCTGCGACCGTCGGGAGGACCTGGACGACACCATCCGCCAGGCCCTGGCCATCGACGACCGCCCCGTGATCGTGGACTTCGTGGTCTCCCGCGACGCCATGGTCTGGCCGATGGTCCCCGCGGGGGTCAGCAACGACGCGATCCAGGTGGCCCGGGGCATGACGCCCGACTGGGACCAGGAAGACTGAGGAGGGCAACCGATGGAACGCCACACCCTGTCCGTGCTCGTCGAGGACGTGCCCGGCACCCTGACCCGCGTGGCCGGCCTCTTCGCCCGGCGCGCATTCAACATCCACTCGCTGGCCGTGGGCGTCACGGAGGTCGAGGGCCTGTCCCGGATCACCGTGGTCGTCGACGCCGACACGGACCTGCTCGAGCAGGTCACCAAGCAGCTGAACAAGCTGATCAACGTGATCAAGGTCGTCGAGCTCACGCCCGACTCCTCCGTTCAGCGCGACCACCTGCTCGTGAAGGTGCGCGCCGATGCCGCCACCCGCGGTCAGGTCGTCCAGGCGGCCGACCTGTTCCGCGCCCACGTCGTCGACGTGGCCCCGGAGTCCCTGACCCTCGAGGCCACCGGCACCCGTGACAAGCTCGAGGCCTTCCTCGAGATGATGGAGCCCTACGGCGTGCGTGAGCTCGTCCGCTCGGGCACCCTCGCCCTCGCCCGGGGGCCGCGGTCCATGACCGACCGCGCCCTGGCCCGCTGACCCGTCCCGATCCACCCATCCCGTGAGGAGAACAGCATGACCGTGAAGAAGTTCTACGACGACGACGCCGACCTGTCGATCATCCAGGGCCGCACCGTGGCCGTCATCGGCTACGGCTCCCAGGGCCACGCCCACGCCCTGTCGCTGCGCGACTCCGGCGTGGACGTGCGCATCGGCCTCGCCGAGGGCTCCAGGTCCCGCGCCAAGGCCGAGGCCGAGGGCCTGCGCGTCGTCGACGTCGCCACCGCCGCCGCCGAGGCCGACCTGATCATGATCCTCACCCCGGACCAGGTCCAGGCCGACGTGTACGACCAGCACATCGCCGGCAACCTGCAGGAGGGCGACGCCCTGTTCTTCGCGCACGGCTTCAACGTGCGCTTCGGCTACATCCAGGCCCCCGAGGGCGTCGACGTCGCCCTGGTCGCCCCCAAGGGACCGGGCCACGTGGTGCGCCGCGAGTTCGAGGCCGGCCGCGGCGTGCCCGCGCTGATCGCCGTCGAGAAGGACGCCTCCGGCCAGGCCCACGCCCTCGCCCTGTCCTACGCCAAGGCCGTGGGCGGCACCCGCGCCGGCGTCATCGAGACGACCTTCACCGAGGAGACCGAGACCGACCTGTTCGGCGAGCAGGCCGTGCTCTGCGGCGGCGCCTCCCAGCTCGTGCAGTACGGCTTCGAGACCCTCACCGAGGCCGGCTACCAGCCCGAGATCGCCTACTTCGAGGTGCTGCACGAGCTGAAGCTCATCGTCGACCTCATGGTCGAGGGCGGCATCGCCAAGCAGCGCTGGTCCATCTCCGACACCGCGGAGTACGGCGACTACGTCTCCGGCCCCCGCGTCATCACCCCCGACGTGAAGGAGAACATGAAGGCGGTCCTCGCCGACATCCAGTCCGGCGCCTTCGCGAAGCGCTTCATGGACGACCAGAAGGCCGGTGCGCCCGAGTTCAAGGAGCTGCGCGCCCGGGGCGAGGCCCACCCGATCGAGAAGACCGGCCGCGAGCTGCGCCAGATGTTCTCCTGGCTCAAGGACGCGGACGACGACTACACCGAGGGCACGGCGGCCCGCTGAGCCGCCCGAGCCCCCGACGCCGGCCCCGGGCATCGCGCTCCGGGGCCGGCGTCGCATTCCGGCCACGGCCCGGTCACGCGTCTAGGCTCGGACCGGAGCGCGGGCCGGCCCGCCTTCCATCCCACCGCACCACACCTCCAGGAGCACCCGTGAGCGCAGCCCAGCCCGTCGTCCTGATCGCCGAGGAACTCTCGCCCGCCACCGTCGAGGCCCTCGGCCCCGACTTCGAGATCCGCCGCACGGACGGCGCCGACCGCGCCCGCCTCCTCGAGGACCTGCGCGACGTCGACGCGGTGCTGATCCGCTCGGCCACCCAGATGGACGCCGAGGCGATCGCCGCCGCGCCGCAGCTGAAGGTCATCGCGCGCGCCGGCGTCGGACTGGACAACGTGGACGTGCCCGCCGCCACCGAGGCCGGCGTCATGGTCGTCAACGCGCCGACGTCGAACATCATCTCCGCCGCCGAGCTCACCTGCGGCCACATCCTGGCCGCCGCCCGCAACATCGCGGCCGCCAACGGCTCGCTGAAGGCGGGGGAGTGGAAGCGGTCGAAGTACACGGGCGTCGAGCTGTACGGCAAGCGGCTGGGCGTGATCGGCCTGGGCCGCATCGGCGCGCTCGTGGCCGAGCGCATGAAGGCGTTCGGCATGGAGATCCTCGCCTACGACCCCTACGTGACCACCGCCCGGGCGCAGCAGCTCGGCGCGAGCCTCGTGGAGCTGGACGAGCTGCTCGAGCGCGCCGACGTGGTCACGATCCACATGCCCAAGACCCCCGAGACGGTCGGCATGATCGGCGATGAGCAGTTCGCCCGCATGAAGGACACCGCGATCATCGTGAACGTGGCCCGCGGCGGCCTCGTGGACGAGGACGCCCTCGCCCGCGCGCTCGAGACCGGGACCATCGGGGGCGCCGGCATCGACGTCTTCAGCTCCGAGCCGGCCACCGACCTGGCGTTCTTCGCCCACGACTCCGCCGTGGTCACCCCCCACCTGGGCGCCTCGACCGCCGAGGCCCAGGAGAAGGCGGGCGTCGCCGTCGCCGGCTCCGTGCGCCTGGCCCTCTCCGGCGAGCTCGTGCCGGACGCCGTGAACGTGGCCGGCGGCGCGATCCACGAGGACGTGCGCCCCGGCCTGCCGCTGGCCGAGAAGCTGGGCCGCGTGCTCACCGCGCTGGTGGGCGAGCAGTCCATCACGGCCGTCGAGGTGGAGATCGCCGGTGAGATCGCCGAGCACGACGTCTCCGCGATGCGCCTGGCCGCCCTGAAGGGCGTGTTCACGGACATCGTCTCGGACCAGGTCTCCTACGTGAACGCCCCCGTGCTGGCCGAGCAGCGCGGCGTCGAGTGCCGCCTCACCACCACCGCGGTGTCCGAGTCCTACCGCAACACCGTCACGGTGCGCGCCGCGACCGCGCAGGGCTCCCAGACGGCCGTCACCGGCACGCTCACCGGCCCGCGCCAGGTGCAGAAGCTCGTGGGCGTGGACCGGCACGAGCTCGAGGTGCCGCTGGCCGACCACCTGCTCGTGTTCGCCTACCAGGACCGCCCGGGCGTGATCGGCGTCCTGGGCCAGGCCCTCGGGGTGCAGGGCGTGAACATCGCCGGCATGGACGTCTCGCGCGACGACGAGGGCGCCGCCCTGGCCGTACTGACCCTGGACGGGGCCCTCTCCGGGGACACCGCGGCCACGCTGGCCGCGGCCATCGGCGCCGCCCGTGCGGCCGAGGTGGACCTCTCCGTCTGACCCGTCGACGCCCGGGCGGGCAACGCGGGGCCGGCGCGCGTCGCCCTGTGTTGAGATGGTGTCCATGTCGCGTCCAGCCGAGCCCCGCCCCGCACCCGCCCCGACCGCGCGCGCCGCAGCGGCCCGCCCCGCCACGCCTCCGGGCGTGCAGGGCCGCTGGGCCCGGCGCGCGGCGGGCGGGCTGATCGGCGTCAGTGTCCTGCTCGCCGCCTGGTCGTTCGCCCTCCCCTTCGTGTTCGGGCTGGGCCCGCGGCAGGTGCCGTGGTGGCGCGAGGTCTTCGACGTGAACCACGAGGCCAACCTCACGGCGTGGTGGAGCTCGGGCCTGCTCCTGCTGGGGGCCGCGGGCTTCACCACGGTGGGTCTCGTGCGCCGCGCGCTGGGGGCGGATCGGCGGCGGAGCCTGCTCGCGTGGCTGACCCCCGCGGCCCTGCTGGCGGCCCCATGAGCCTGGACGAATCGACGCAGCTCCACGAGCAGGCCGGCCAGCTGTGGGAGGTTCTGCCGTTCGCGGGGGAGAACCCGCTGCCCGCGTTCCAGTGGCTGATCCTCGGCGCGCCGGCCGCGATCGTCGTCCTCGGGCTGCTCGCGCTGTGCACCGTCGCCCTGCCCCGCCGGACCCGAGCGCTGACGGTGGCGGGCGGCGCGGTGTTCTTCTTCGGCGCGATCGTCCTCGAGGCGGTGCCGCTCGTCTTCGGGATCGGGCGCAGCACCCTGGCCTACCACGTGGCGACCCACGCGGAGGAGCTGACCGAGATGATCGGGGCGTCCGTGCTCGTGGTGGCCCCGTGGGCCCACCTCCACCTGCGGCCTGCGCCGGGCCATCTGCAGGTGACCGCCGACGGCGTCCCGGACGCCGGCGCGGACGACGTCGTCCTCGGCGCGGGCCCCGGCCCCGCGGCTAGACTCGACGACTGTGACTGACGCCCGCGCCCCGTACTACCTGACCACGGCCATCTCCTACCCGAACGGCGAGCCGCACATCGGCCACGCCTACGAGTACATCGCCTCGGACGCGATGGCCCGCTTCCAGCGGCTCGACGGGCGGGATGTGCGCTTCCTGACCGGCACGGACGAGCACGGCCAGAAGATGGAGCAGACGGCGCAGCAGCAGGGCGTGAGCGCCCTCGAGCTGGCCACGCGCAACGCCGCCGTCTTCAAGGAGATGGACGACGACGTCCTGGACATCTCCTACGACCGCTTCATCCGCACCACGGACACGGACCACGCCGAGGCCGTCCGCGAGATCTGGCGGCGGATGGAGGCCAACGGGGACATCTACCTCGGCTCCTACGCCGGCTGGTACTCCGTGCGGGACGAACGCTACTTCGGCGAGGACGAGACCGAGGTGGGTCAGGACGGGGTGCGCCGCGCCGTCGAGACCGGCACCGAGGTGACGTGGACGGAGGAGGAGTCCTACTTCTTCCGCCTGTCCAAGTACCAGCAGCCGCTGCTGGACCACTACCGCGAGCACCCGGACTTCGCCGCCCCCCGGTACCGCTTCAACGAGGTCATCCGCTTCGTGGAGGCCGGGCTCGAGGACCTGTCCATCTCCCGGACCTCCTTCCAGTGGGGCATCGACCTGCCGGCGCCCGCGGACCCCGACGCCGCCGACGCCGACCGGCGCGCCGACCACGTCACCTACGTCTGGGTCGACGCGTTGACGAACTACCTCACCGGCGCGGGCTGGCCGGCGGAGGACCCGGAGGCGTTCGCGCGCTACTGGCCGGCGGACCTGCACGTGATCGGCAAGGACATCTCCCGGTTCCACTGCATCTTCTGGCCCGCGTTCCTCATGTCGGCCGGCCTCGAGCTGCCGCGCCGCGTCATGATCCATGGCTTCCTGAACAACAACGGGGCCAAGATGTCCAAGTCCCTGGGCAACGTGGTGCACCCGCGGGAATGGGTGGCCCGGTACGGCCTGGACGCCATTCGCTTCTTCCTGCTGCGCGAGTTCCCGTTCGGCGCGGACGGTTCCTACAGCCACGAGGCCGTGGTGAGCCGCAAGAACGCGGACCTGGCCAACAACCTCGGCAACCTCGCCCAGCGCTCGCTGTCCATGGTGGCCAAGAACTGCGGCGCCGCCGTGCCCGAGCCGGGCGAGTTCACCGAGGCGGACCGCGCCGTCCTGGCCCAGGTCGACGCCCTGCTGGAGCGCTCCCGGTCCGCGTACGCGGTGCAGGACTTCCACGACGCGCTCGAGGAGACCTGGCGCGTGCTCGGTGAGATCAACGCCTACTTCGCGGACCAGGCCCCGTGGGTGCTGCGCAAGACGGACGAGCCGCGCATGCGCACGGTGCTGTACGTGACGTTGCAGGCCGTGCGCCGGGTGGCCCTGCTCGCGCAGCCGGTGATGCCCGGCTCGGCCTCGCGGCTGCTGGACCTGCTCGGCGTCCCCGCCGAGGGCGACGCCGGCCGCACCGGCGCGTCCGGCACCGGCCCGCGGTCCTTCGCCGCGTTCCACGAGGACCTGGTCCCCGGCACCCCGCTGCCCGCCCCGCAGCCGGTCTTCCCGCGGCACGAGGAGCCCGCCGAGGACTGAGTCCGTCCGGAGGGTGAGACCGGGTGTCACACGATGTGGTCCTCACGCGTGCCGCGCGTAGCCTGAGGGCCATGACCGAGACCACACGCAGCTCCGCAGACCCCTTGGACATCGCCGTCATCGGCGGCGACGGCATCGGCCCCGAGGTCACCGACCAGGCCGCCGCCGTCCTGCAGGCGGCGCTGCGTGCCGAGGGGCGTCCGGAGGCCCGGCTCACCCCGTATCCGCTGGGTGCGGAGCACTGGCTCGAGACCGGCGAGGCGCTCACGGACGAGGTCCTCGAGTCCCTTCGCCGCCACGACGCGATCCTGTTCGGGGCCGTCGGCGCCGCGCCCGGGGACGAGCGCATCCCGTCCGGGCTGATCGAGCGCGGCATGCTGCTCAAGCTGCGCTTCGCGCTGGACCACGGCGTGAACCTGCGCCCGGCCACCCTGCTGCCCGGCGCCGTCAGCCCCCTGGCCGCGCCCGGCGAGATCGACTTCACCGTGGTGCGCGAGGGCACGGAGGGGCCGTACGTGGGCAACGGCGGTGCGATCCGCGTGGACACCCCGCACGAGATCGCCACGGAGGTCTCCGTGAACACGGCGTTCGGCGTGCGCCGCGTCGTCGAGGACGCCTTCCGTCGCGCCGACGCGGGCGAGCGCAAGCGCCTCACGCTCGTGCACAAGCACAACGTCCTGGTCCACGCCGGCCACCTGTGGCGCCGCACCGTGGAGTCCGTGGCGGCCGACTTCCCCGCGGTCACCTGGGACTACATGCACGTCGACGCCGCCATGATCTTCCTGGCGACGGACCCGGCCCGCTTCGACGTGATCGTGACGGACAACCTGTTCGGGGACATCATCACGGACCTCGCCGCGGCCGTGACCGGCGGCATCGGGCTCGCCGCCTCCGGCAACATCAACGTCGAGGGCACGGTGCCGTCGATGTTCGAGCCGGTCCACGGCTCCGCTCCGGACATCGCGGGCCAGGGGATCGCCGACCCCGTGGCCGCCATCCTCTCCGCCGCCCTGCTGCTCGAGCACGTGGGCGAGACCGGCGCCGCGGCGCGCGTGCGCACCGCGGTGTGGGCGCACCTGAAGGACCGGGTGGACGGCGCGCGGGGCACCACCGCCGAGGTGGGCGCCGACGTCGCCGCGCGGGTCTGACGCGCGGGCCCGGCGCGTCGACGCCGGGTCTAGGATGGGGCGACGGCCTGTGGCGTGTGCCACGCCCGGCGCCGTGGCCCCCCGCGCGTCGTGCCCGGCACCGGAGCCGTCCCCATCCGTCACCCGTCACGAGGAGTGATCCCACCGTGTCCGAGACCGTGTTCACGCGGCAACCACATCTGTCCCCGATGTCCGATCAGCAGCGCGTCGAGATCCTCCAGGACCCCGGTTTCGGCAACGTCTTCACGGACCACATGGTCTCGATCGACTGGACCTGGGACGAGGACGGCGGCGCGTGGCATGACGCCCGCGTGGAGCCCTACGGCCCGCTGTCCCTGGACCCCGCGGCCGCCGTGCTGCACTACGGCCAGGAGATCTTCGAGGGCCTGAAGGCCTACCGGCACGAGGACGGGTCGGTGTGGACGTTCCGCCCCGAGGCCAACGCGGCCCGCCTGAACCGCTCCGCCCGCCGCCTGGCCCTGCCGGAGCTGCCCGAGGAGCTGTTCCTCGGCTCGCTGCAGGCCCAGCTCGAGGCGGACCGGGCCTGGGTGCCCACCGGCCCGGGCCAGTCCCTCTACCTGCGCCCCTTCATGTTCGCCTCCGAGGCGTTCCTCGGCGTCCGCCCGGCCCGGCAGGTGCGGTACATGGTGATCGCCTCGCCGGCCGGCAACTACTTCGGCGGCGAGCTCAAGCCGGTGACCATCTGGGTCTCGCGTGACTACGCCCGCGCCGGCAAGGGCGGCACGGGCGCGGCCAAGACCGGCGGCAACTACGCCGCCTCGCTGCTGCCCCAGCTGCAGGCCGCGGCGAAGGGCGCCGACCAGGTCGTGTTCCTCGACCAGTACCACGACGACGCGATCGAGGAGCTCGGCGGCATGAACGTGTTCTTCGTGCACGCCGACGGCCGCCTCGTCACCCCGGCGCTCACCGGCACGATCCTCGAGGGCGTCACCCGCTCCTCGATCCTCCAGCTCGGCCGGGACATGGGCCTGACCGTCGAGGAGCGTCGCGTCACCCTCGCCGAGTGGGCCGAGGGCGTCCGCTCGGGCGAGATCACCGAGGTCTTCGCGTGCGGCACCGCCGCCGTCGTGACCCCGATCGGCCGTCTGCTCGACGGCGACGACGTGATCGAGTCCGCCGGCGGGGCCGACGTGGCCCTGAAGATCCGCACCGAGCTCGAGGGCATCCAGACCGGGCGCGTCGAGGACCGCCACGGCTGGCTGCACCGCCTCGTCTGACCCCACCCCACGAACGGAGACCCCCGTGAGCTCGCACCGCTCCTCCGCGGCCGCCGAGGGCGCCCCACTCCCGGCCACGACGCCGGAAGACCTCCCGCCCACCGAGGCCGCCGGCCGGCCCCGCTGGACGCCCGCGAAGATCGCCGTCTGGGTGGCCGTCGCCCTGCTCGGCGGCGTCGCCTGGACCATGCTCGCCCTGCACCGCGGCGAGACGATCAACGCGATCTGGTTCGTGTTCGCCGCCGTGGCGACGTTCGCGATCGGCTACCGCTTCTACTCGAAGTACGTCGAGCGCATGATCGTCCACCCGGACGACACCCGCGCCACCCCGGCCGAGTACCGGGCCGACGGCCGGGACTACGTGGCCACCGACCGCCGCGTGCTCTACGGCCACCACTTCGCGGCCATCGCCGGCGCCGGTCCGCTCGTGGGCCCCGTGCTCGCCGCGCAGATGGGCTACCTGCCCGGCACCATCTGGATCATCGTCGGCGTGATCCTGGCCGGCGCGGTCCAGGACTACCTCGTCCTGTTCTTCTCGATGCGCCGCGGCGGCCGCTCGCTCGGCCAGATGGCCCGGGACGAGCTGGGCCGCGTCGGGGGCACCGCCGCGATCGTCGCGACCCTGCTGATCATGGTGATCATCACGGCCATCCTGGCCCTCGTGGTGGTCAACGCCCTGGGCGAGTCCCCGTGGGGCGTGTTCTCCGTGGCCATGACCATCCCGATCGCGCTCTTCATGGGCGTGTACCTGCGCTGGATCCGCCCGGGCCGCATCACCGAGATCTCCGTGATCGGGTTCGTCCTGCTCCTGGCGGCCATCATCGGCGGCGGCTGGGTGGCCGGGACCGAGTGGGGCGCGGCCCTGTTCACCCTGGACCGCACCACCATCGCCTGGGCCGTGATCATCTACGGGTTCGTCGCGGCCGTGCTCCCCGTGTGGCTGCTGCTCGCGCCGCGCGACTACCTGTCCACCTTCATGAAGATCGGCGTGATCGCCGGTCTCGCGCTGGCCATCGTCGTCGTGCAGCCGCGCATCGGCACCCCCGCGTTCTCCGAGTTCGCCTCGGGCCAGACCGGCCCGGTGTGGCCCGGTTCGCTGTTCCCGTTCCTGTTCGTCACCATCGCGTGCGGTGCGCTCTCCGGCTTCCACGCGCTGATCGCCTCGGGCACGACGCCCAAGATGGTGGAGAAGGAGCGGCAGACCCGCTTCATCGGCTACGGCGGCATGCTCATGGAGGCCTTCGTGGCCATCATGGCGCTCGTGGCCGCCGTCTCGCTCGACCGCGGCATCTACTTCGCCATGAACTCCCCGGCCGCCCTCACCGGCGGCACCCCGGAGACCGCCGTCGACTTCGTCATGGGCCTCGGCCTGGCCGGCGTGAACCTCACCCCCGGGGACCTGACCCACCTGGCCGACCTCGTGGGCGAGGAGACCGTGGTCTCCCGCACCGGCGGCGCCCCCACCCTCGCGGTCGGCCTGGCGCACATCATGGGCCAGCTCGTGGGCGGCGACGCGCTCATGGGCTTCTGGTACCACTTCGCGATCATGTTCGAGGCGCTGTTCATCCTCACCGCCGTCGACGCCGGCACCCGCGTGGCCCGGTTCATGCTCCAGGACTCCCTGGGCAACGTGGTCCCGCGCTTCAAGGACACCTCGTGGCGCGTGGGCGCGTGGGTCTGCACGGCTATCATGGTGGCCGCGTGGGGCGCCGTGCTGATCATGGGCGTCACCGATCCGCTGGGCGGCATCAACACGCTGTTCCCGCTGTTCGGCATCGCCAACCAGCTGCTCGCGGCGATCGCGCTCGCCGTCGTCCTGACGATCGTCGCGCGCCGCCGGGACTTCCGGGGCCTGTGGATCGTGGCGCTGCCGCTGGCGTTCATCACCGTGGTCACCACCGTGGCGTCGTTCCAGAAGATCTTCTCCTCCATCCCGGCGGTGGGCTACTGGGCGCAGCATCGCGCGTTCCAGGACGCGCTGGCGGCGGGGAAGACGAGCTTCGGCGCCGCGAAGTCCGTGCCGGCCATGGAGGCCGTGGTCCGCAACACCTTCATCCAGGGCACGCTCTCCGTCGTCTTCCTGGTGTTGGCGCTGATCGTCATCACGACGTCGGTGCTCGCCACGGTGCGCGCCTTCCGCGGCACCGAGGTCATCGACCACCAGGACCCGTACGTGCCCTCGCAGCGCTTCGCCCCGGCCGGGCTGTTCGCCACGGCCGAGGAGAAGGAGCTGCAGCGGAAGTGGGACGCGCTGCCGGCGGACCGGCAGCCGGTGCGGGGTCACTGACGTGGCCGATCCGCGCGCGACGCCGGCCGGGCCCTCCTCCGCGGAGGGCCCGGCCGGCCCGTCTCGGCCCAGCGTGTGGGCCCGGGCGCGCTGGTGGGTCCGCCAGCTCTCCGGCGAGGGGAAGTACGACGCGTACGTGGCCCACCACCGGGCGCACCATCCGGAACGCGCGCCGATGACCGAGCGGGAGTTCTGGCGGGCCGAGTACGCGCGCCAGGAGGCCAATCCGGGCAGCCGCTGCTGCTGAGCGGCCTGGACCCGCCCCGCTCCGCACCGCGCCGCGCTGAGCCAGACGAATCCGCCCGCGAGCCAGACGAATCGGTCGCCTCAGGCCGTCCGCCGCGGCCGAATCGTCTGGTTCGCGGCGTCAGCGGGGCTGGCATCGAGTGGGTGTCCGGCGACGGCGACCGCCGCTCACCCATTACGCTGACCCCCATGCGCATCGCCCGTTTCGTGGACCAGGCCGAACCGACCTACGGCATCGTGGAGGGCCCGGCCGACGCCGACCCCGCCGAGCTGAGCATCACCGCCCTGCAGGGGGACCCGTTCTTCCATGGGATCCAGCCGACCGGCACGACCCACCGCCTCGAGGACGTGCGCCTCGTGGCCCCGATCATCCCGCGCTCGAAGATCGTGGGCGTCGGCCGCAACTGGGCTGACCACGCGAAGGAGCTCGGCAACGAGGTGCCCGCCTCGCCGCAGTTCTTCCTCAAGCCGAACACCTCCGTGGTGGGGCCGAACGAGCCGGTGACCCTGCCGAGCTGGTCGGACGAGGTCTCCTACGAGGCCGAGCTCGCCGTCGTCATCGGCACCATCTGCAAGGACGTGCCGGTGAGCCGCGTGGACGACGTCGTGTTCGGCTACACCGTGGGCAACGACCTCACCGCCCGCGACGCCCAGCGCACCGACCTGCAGTGGGCCCGCGCCAAGGGCTTCGACGGCGCCTGCCCGCTGGGCCCGTGGATCGAGACCGAGCTGGACGTGGAGCCGGCCGGCGGCCTGCGCATCACGTCCCGGCTCGACGGCGAGACCCGCCAGGACGGCACGACGGCGGACATGGTCTTCGGCGTCCGCGAGCTCGTGGCCGCGGCCTCGGAGATGTTCACCCTCCTGCCCGGCGACGTGATCCTGACCGGCACCCCGGGCGGGGTCGGGACGGTCCAGGAGGGCCAGCGCGTCGAGGCCGAGGTCGAGGGGATCGGCGTCCTGGCCACCGTCTTCCGCCGCTGACGCGGGCGCCCGACGACGCCGTCCGGGCCCCCGCGTAGACTCGGGGCATCATGACTGACGCCACCGCTCCCGTGTCCGAGAACGCCCCCGCCCCCTTCGCCGACGTCCCCCAGGTGGACGCCGAGACCCCCGTGCGCGTGCGCTTCGCCCCCTCGCCCACCGGCACCCCCCACGTGGGGCTGATCCGCACCGTCCTGTTCAACTGGGGCTGGGCGCGGCACACCGGCGGCACCCTCGTGTTCCGCATCGAGGACACGGACGCCAAGCGCGACTCGGAGGAGTCCTACCAGCAGCTGCTCGAGGCGATGCGCTGGCTCGGGATCGACTGGGACGAGGGCGTCGAGGTCGGCGGCCCGCACGAGCCGTACCGTCAGTCCCAGCGCGGGCAGATCTACGCGGACGTGATCGAGAAGCTCAAGGCCGGCGGACACATCTACCCGTCCTACTCGAGCCCCGAGGAGACCGAGGCCCGTCACCGGGCCGCCGGCCGCGACCCCAAGCTCGGCTACGACGGGCACGACCGTGACCTCACGGACGAGCAGATCGCCGCCTTCGAGGCCGAGGGCCGCGCGCCGGTCTGGCGGCTGCGCATGCCGGACGAGGACATCACCTTCACCGACCTGGTGCGCGGGGAGATCACCTTCAAGGCCGGCTCCGTGCCGGACTTCGTGGTGGTCCGCGCGGACGGCTCGCCGCTGTACACCCTCGTGAACCCGGTGGACGACGCGCTCATGGGCATCACCCACGTGCTGCGCGGCGAGGACCTGCTCTCCTCCACTCCGCGCCAGATCGCGCTCTACCGCGCCCTGCACGCGATCGGCGTCGCTCGGTACATGCCGGTGTTCGGCCACCTGCCCTACGTGATGGGCGAGGGCAACAAGAAGCTGTCCAAGCGCGATCCGCAGGCCAACCTGTTCCTGCACCGGGACAACGGCTTCATCCCGGAGGGCCTGCTGAACTACCTCGCCCTGCTGGGCTGGTCCCTCTCCGCGGACGAGGACATCTTCACCCCGCAGCAGTTCGTGGAGCACTTCGACGTGCACAAGGTGCTGGCCAACCCCGCCCGCTTCGACGAGAAGAAGGCGATCGCGATCAACGGCACGCACGTGCGCATGCTCGACGTGGCCGACTTCCGTGACCGTCTCGTGCCCTACCTGCACGCGGCCGGCCTCGTGGGCGAGCACCTGACGGAGCGGGAGATGGAGGTCCTCACCGCCGCGGCCCCGCTCGTGCAGGAGCGCGTGCAGCTGCTCGGCGAGGCCGTCGAGATGCTCGCCTTCCTCTTCACGGCGGACCGGGACGTCCGGACCGCCGAGGGCGCCCTCAAGGGCATGCCGGCGGACCTGGGCGCCGCCGTCGCCGCGGCCCGGGAGGCGCTGGCCGCCCTGCCCGAGGACGAGTTCACCACCGAGCGCATCGAGGCGGCGCTGCGGGCGGCCCTCATCGACGGCCTGGGCCTCAAGCCGCGCCAGGCGTTCGGCCCGGTGCGCGTCGCGGTGACCGGCCGCAAGGTGTCCCCGCCGCTCTTCGAGTCGCTCGAGATCCTGGGCCGGGACTCCGCGCTCGCGCGCCTGGACCGCTTCGCCGCGGAGCAGGGCCTGGACCAGGACCAGCCCACCGACGCATGAGCCGGGGCGCCAGCACGACGCCGGCCGGCGGGTCCGCGGGCGCGCCCGCGCCGCCGGCCTGGGACGCCGTCCTCTTCGACCTGGACGACACGCTGCTGGATCTGCGCTCCGCCCAGCACGCCGCGTTCGACGCGACGGTGCGCCGGCAGTGGGCCGGGGCCGCCGACGTCGACCCGGCGGTGCTGGCCGAGGCCACCGAGGCCTTCGCGTCCGACACCGGCGGCCACTACGGGCGCTACGTGTCCGGGGAGCTGACGTTCGAGGAGCAGCGGCTGGCCCGCGTGGCCGACGCCCTGCGCACGCTCGGCGTGCCCGAGGATGCGGCGACTCCGCTCGACGGCCTGTGGACCACCGACTACGAAGAGGTCGTGCGCGGGCACTGGGCGCTGTTCCCCGCGACCGCCGACGTGCTCGCCGAGGTGCGGGGAACAGGCCGTGGCGTGGGGATCGTCACGAACAACGTGGAGACCTACCAGCGCGGCAAGGCCGACGCCCTCGGCCTGGAGTGGGTCGAGGTGCTGATCGGCTCGGACACGGCCGGGGCCCCGAAGCCGGACCCGGCCCCCTTCCTGGCCGGCTGCTCCCGCCTGGGCACGGACCCGGGACGCACCCTCATGGTGGGGGACAGTCTGCGTCACGACGTCGAGGGGGCCCGGTCGGCGGGGCTCGTTCCGGTGTGGATGAGCCCCGACGCCCCCGCCCACGGCGGGGTGGCGGAGCCGCTCTGGGACGAGGAGCACGCGTGCTGGCGGATGCGGGCGATCGGCGGGCTGCGGACCTGGCTGGCGGCCTGACCCGCCGATTTTGCACGCGCCGCCCGGAGGGTGTAGAGTTCTTTCTCGTTGCCGGAGAGATCCGGGAACACCGGGCTCATGAATATGATGCACATCGGCCAGGCGTGCTTGACCGACAGTGGGGTATGGTGTAATTGGCAACACAACGGTTTCTGGTACCGTCATTCTAGGTTCGAGTCCTGGTACCCCAGCGAGTCTTCGGACTCAGTGAACGCGCACGGGCGGAGACGCTCGGACGTGGCGCACGGCCCCATCGTATAGCGGCCTAGTACGCCGCCCTCTCACGGCGGTAACGCGGGTTCAAATCCCGCTGGGGTCACGCAGTCGCCGCCCGGTCCTCGGACCGGAACGGCACGGGCGGATGAACGCATCCGTCGCCTGAACAGGAGACACAGGCGCAGAAGAAGGTCTCCACGGCATCGCTTCCGCACACGCGGACAGCGCGCTCGGCCCCATCGTATAGCGGCCTAGTACGCCGCCCTCTCACGGCGGTAACGCGGGTTCAAATCCCGCTGGGGTCACCCGAGTGACAGGAAGCCCGGTCCCTGCGGACCGGGCTTCCGTCGTCTCCGTCCGCCGGGCCGGCGGGATGGGCGGTCGGCGCGCGCCGTGAGACGATGGCCCACGTGCCACACACGGATCAGAACGTCCCAGACCTCGGTGTCGACACGGCCGTCCGCCGCGTGCGCCAGCACCTCGCCGCGCTCGAGCTGCCCTTCGAGACCGCCACCGCGGGGCAGGACCGCGCCGAGCGCGAGCGCACCCTGCACCAGATCGACGACTACGTGCTGCCCCGCCTCGAGTCGCTCGACGCGCCGCTGCTGGCCGTCGTCGGCGGCTCCACCGGTGCGGGCAAGTCCACGCTGGTGAACGCGCTCGTCGGCCACGAGGTCTCCCGCTCCTCCGCCCTGCGGCCCACCACGCGGCAGCCGCTGCTGCTGCACAACCCCGCCGACGCCCACTGGTTCACGGGCCCGCGGGTGCTGCCCGACCTCGCCCGCGTCAGCGTGCACCGCGACGCGGCCGCCGGCCCCGTCGAACCCGACCAGTCCGCGATGGACACGGTCGCGCTCGTGGCCGAGCCCGCACTGCCCTCGGGCATCGCCCTCGTGGACGCCCCGGACATCGACTCCGTGGCGGACCAGAACCGCGCGCTGGCCCGGCAGCTCCTCGAAGCCGCCGACCTGTGGATCTTCACGACGACGGCGCACCGCTACGCCGACGCCGTGCCCTGGCAGCTGCTGGACGAGGCCGCCGCCCGCGACATCACCGTGGCCGTCGTGCTCGGCCGCGTGCCCGAGGGCGCGGAGGAGGACATCACCCCGGACCTGCGGCGCATGCTCACCGAGCGCGGCCTCGCCGACGCCCGGATCCACGTGATCCCCGAGACCCGCTTCGACGAGCGCGGCCTGCTCCCGCAGGAGCACGTCGCGGGCCTGCGCGCCTGGCTCGAGACTCTCGCCGCCGACGCCCAGGCGCGCGGCGCCGTCGCCCGCCGGACCGTGGACGGCGTGCTGGGCCAGCTGGCCGCCCGCGTCGCCGACCTGGCCCGCGCCGAGGAGGAGCAGCGGCACGCCGCGGACCTGCTCGCCCGGATCGTGGGGGACTCCACGGACCAGGCCGTCGGCCGGGTCCGCGAGGCCACCTCGGACGGCACGCTGCTGCGCGGCGAGGTGCTCTCCCGCTGGCAGGACTTCGTCGGCACGGGGGAGTTCTTCCGCGGCGTCGAGACCACGATCGGCCGGCTGCGGGACCGCCTCGGCGCCCTGGTGCGCGGGCGCCCGGCAGCGCCCGAGGAGGTCGAGACCGCACTGGAGACCGGCCTGCACGCCGTGATGGTCGAGGCGGCCGCCGCGGCCGCCGAGCAGATCGAGCGGCGCTGGGCGTCCGAGCCGGCGGGCCGGGCCCTCGTGGCCGGGCGCGACCTGGGCGCCCTGGCGCCGGACGCGTCGGCGCGGGCGGCCGACGTCGTGCGGGACTGGCAGTCGGACGTCTTGGCACTGGTCCAGGAGGAGGGCGCGGGCAAGCGCACGCGCGCCCGCCTGGCGGCCACCGGCGTGAACGGCGCGGCCGTGGCCCTCATGGTGATCTCGTTCGCCTCCACCGGCGGACTCGCGGGCATCGAGGTCGGCATCGCCGGCGGCGCCGCCGTCGTCGGGCAGAAGCTGCTCGAGTCGATCTTCGGCGAGGACGCCGTGCGCCGCATGGCCCGGCGGGCCGATGAGCTGCTCGAGCGCCGTGTGCGGGCCTTCCTCGAGACCGTGCTGGCGGACCGCTTCCTGCCGCTGCTCCACCTCGGGCGCGAGCCGCAGGCCACCGAGGAGCTGCGCGCCCTCGTGCCGGTGCTGCGCCGCGGGGTGGCCGCCGGCGTCGACGGCCCGACCGGGCCCGAGCACGCCCCGTCCGCGGCCGAGGCGGGGGAGGAGCCCCGATGAGCCGCCGCGACACCCCCGCCCTGGCCCCCCGCCTGGACGCACTCGGCGAGGCCGCCGAGTTGGCCGCGGGCCGCCTGCCCGAGGACGTCGTGGCCGGGGCCGACGCCGTCGTGCGCGCGGCCGGGGAGCGCCAGGCACTCTCCGCGGAGCACACCGTGGTCGGGTTCTTCGGGGCGACGGGCTCCGGCAAGTCCTCCCTGTTCAACGCGCTCACCGGCCGCGACCTGGCCCGCGTGGCCGCCACCCGGCCCACCACGTCCGAGCCGCTCGCCGCGGTCTGGGGCGTGGGCCGGGGACAGGGGCTGGACCCGGACGCGGAGCACGGCGACGGCACCGGCGAGGGCGGCGGCGCGGCCGCCCTGCTCGACTGGCTCGGCGTGCGCCGCCGCCACCTGCTGGACGAGGCGCCCGTGCTCGACGACGGCCGCCCCGGCTTCCTCGGCCTCGGCCGCCGTGACGGCGCCGACGCCACCGGCCTGGTCCTGCTGGACCTGCCGGACATCGACTCGGTCGAGCGGGGCAACCGCGAGATCACCTCCCGGCTGGCCGGCCACGTGGACGTGCTGGTGTGGGTCGTGGACCCGGAGAAGTACGCGGACGCCGTGCTGCACCGCGAGTTCCTGGCGACCATGGGCTCGCACGCGGCCGTGACCCTCGTGCTGCTCAACCAGGTGGACCGGCTCTCGGTGCGGGACCGGGACGTCGTGCTGGCCTCGCTGCGCCGCATGCTCTCCGGCCACGGCCTCGGCGACGTCCGGGTGCTGCCCGTGTCCTCGCGCACGGGGGAGGGCCTCGAGGAGGTCGGCCGGCAGGTCGCGGCGATCGTCGCCCAGCGCGGCGCGGCCGCCGAACGCCTGGGTGCGGACGTCGCGGCCCGTGCCGCGGACCTCGCCGCCGCCTCGGGCGAGGGCGAGCCGGCCGGCGTCGGGCCCGGGGACGAGCAGCGGCTCGGGCGCGAGCTGGCCGTGGCCGGCGGCGTGCCGGCCGTCGTCCGGGCGGTCGAGGGCTCGTACCGGCTGCGCTCGGCCAAGCGCACCAGCTGGCCCGTGCTGCGCTGGATGCACTCCTTCCGCGCAGACCCCCTGCGGCGCCTGCACCTGATGCCCGAGAGCGCCGCCCCCCGCCGCGACCGGGACGAGGTCGCCCGCGACCCCGCGCTGCACCGCACCTCCCTGCCCGAGCGCTCGGGCACCCAGCGGGCCGTCGTCGACGGCGCGGTCCGCACGCTGGCCGCCGCGGCCGGCGCGGGAGCCTCCGAGCCGTGGGCCGCCGCCATCCGCCGCGCGGGCCGGGAGCACGCCGAGGAGCTCCCCGGCGCCGTGGACCAGGCGATCGCCGCCACCGACCTCGGGGCCGGTCGGGGCAGCTGGTGGCACCCCGTGCTGGACGTGCTGCAGTGGCTCGCCCTCCTCACCGCCGTCGTCGGCGCCGGCTGGCTGGGCGTCCTCGCCCTGGCGGGGTACCTGCAGTTCCCCCTGCCGCCCGCGCCCACGGTCGAGGGCTTCCCCCTCCCGACGCTGCTGCTCGTCGGCGGCCTCGCGCTCGGCGTGCTGCTGGCCCTGCTGGCGATCCCCCTGACCCGGTGGACCGCCGCGGCGCGGGGACGCCGCGCGCGCCGCCGCCTCGAGGAGGCGACCACCGACGTCGGCCGGCGGCTCGTCGTCGACCCGGTGCGCGCCGAGGTGGACCGCTTCCGCGCCTTCCGCGACGCCCTCGCCCGGGCCTCCGGCGTCCCGGTCCGGCGGGGCCGCCGATGACGATGCGCGACCCCGCGGCTGCGGCGGGGGCGACCGTCGGCGACCTCACGGAGGCCGAGCTGCTCGAGGTCGTCCTGGCCGGGCTCGCCCCCGCCGTCCGGGACGGCCACTGGCCCGCCGGCACCGTCGCCCCGGGCGACGACGCCGCCCTCGTGCCCGCGCCCCGCGGCGGGACGCTCATCTCCACGGACGCGATGGGGGAGGGCACGGACTTCCTGCACCGCTGGCCCGCCGGTCCCCGCACCCGCGGCCACGACGCCGGCTGGAAGGCCGTCGCCCAGAACCTCTCGGACGTCAACGCGATGGGCGGGACCGCCTCCGCGCTCGTCACCGCCCTCACCCTGCCGCCGACGACGCCGGTCGCCTGGGTGCGGTCGTTCGCCGCGGGCATCGTGGGCGCGGTGCGTCACCTCGGCGCGCCGGACTGCCGGGTGGCCGGGGGCGACCTGGGCACCGGCGGACGGGTCCACGCCGCAGTGACGGTGCTCGGGGACCCGCACCCCGGCGGCGTGCTGCGCCGCGCGCCGGCCGCGGCGGACCGGGACCGCGTGCTCGCCGAGGGCGCCGACCTCGTCCATGCCCAGGCGGTGCCGGGGAGTCCCCGGGCCGCCGCGCCTTCGGGGCCGGGGTGGGCCGCCGCCGGGCTCGCCCTGCTGCTCACCGACCGCGCGGAGCTGGAGCGACGGGCGGACGCCCTCGCCGCCGCCGACCTGCCGTCACCGCGGGAGCTCGCCCGCGCCGTCCGGGCCCAGCTGCGACCGCGCCCGCCGCTGGCCCTCGGGCCCGCCGCGGTGACGGCCGGCCTGCTCACCCTCATGGACGTCTCCGACGGCCTGGGCAAGGACGCGCACCGCATGGCGGCCGCCACCGGCGGGGCCGGACCCGCGCCGGCACCGTGGCTGGACGAGGCCTGGCTGGCGGCGACCGCCGCACCCCTGCGCCGCGTGGCCGCCCTGGCCGGGACCAGTCCGGAGGCGCTCGTGACCGGCGGGGGCGAGGACTACGGCCTCCTGGGGCTGGCGTGGCCCGAGACCGAGCTGCCCCGGGGGTTCACGCGGATCGGCCGGCTCGTGCCGGACGGGGCCCGGCCGCCGGGTGGTCACCGGCCGCTGCCCGAGTCCGGCTGGGACCCGTTCGGCGGTTGAGCGTCCGGGCCGGGGCCCGCGGGCGGGTCAGGCCGCGCGGAGGAGTCGCTCCGGGTCGAAGCGGTGGCCGAGGCCGATGACGTCCCACCCGTGCTCGCGCCACGCGGCGACGTCCAGGACGTTGCGCCCGTCGATCAGCAGGCGGGAGGCCACGCGTGCGCCCACGGCGTCCGGATCCATCTCACGGAACTGGCGCCACTCGGTCAGCAGCAGGGTCAGCTCGGCGCCGTCCACGGCCGCCTCGAGCGAGTCCACGTAGTCGAGCCGCGGGAAGCGGGCGGCCGCGTTGGCGTTGCCCTCGGGGTCGTACACCCGGACGTCGGCGCCGGCCGTGTAGAGACGGTTGGCGACGTCGAGGGCGGGGGAGTCCCGGACGTCGTCGGAGTCCGGCTTGAACGTGACGCCCAGCACGGCGATCCGCGTGCCGTTGAGCACCTGCACGCTCGCGGGGGTGGGGGCGGGCCCGGAGGCCTCGGCCCGGCGGATCCGGCCGTCGCGAGCCGCGGAGAGCACCTGCACCGCCAGGTCCACCACGCGGTCACGGCGGCGCAGGTTGATGTCGTCCACCTCCGCCAGGAACCGCATGGTCCGGTCCAGGCCCAGCTCGGAGACGCGGGCCTGGAGCGCGCGGATGTCCTTGGGCAGGCAGCCGCCCCCGAAGCCCACGCCCGCGTTGAGGAACCGGCGTCCGATCCGCGCGTCGTGGCCGATCGCGTCCGCGAGGGTGCCGATGTCCCCGCCCACGTTCTCGGTGATCTCCGAGAACGCGTTGATGAACGAGATCTTCGTGGCCAGGAAGGCGTTGGCGGCCACCTTCACCAGCTCGGCCGTCTCGAGGTCCGTGCTGATCCACGGGGTGTCGGCCGCGAGCTGCCGCGCGTAGACGCGGCGCAGGATGCCCTCGGCGCGGGGCCCGTGCATGCCGATGACGAGGCGGTCCGGGGTGAGCGTGTCCCTCACGGCGAAGCCCTCCCGGAGGAACTCGGGGTTCCAGGCGAGCTCGACCTCGCCCGGCAGTCCGGCCTCCGCGCGCACGGTGCGCACGAGCTCGGCCAGGCGGCGCGCCGTGCCCACGGGCACGGTCGACTTGCCGACGATCAGCGCGTCGCGGTCGATCGCCGCGGCAAGGGAGGCGACGGCGGCGTCCACGTAGCTCAGGTCCGCCGCGGTCTCACCCACCTTCTGCGGGGTGCCGACGCCGATGAAGTGGACGTCCGCCCAGCGGGCCGCCTCCGCGACGTCGGTGGTGAAGCGCAGCCGCCCGGAGGCGACGTGGGTGCGCAGCAGCTCGGGCAGGCCGGGTTCGTGGAAGGGCACCTCGCCGCGGGCCAGGCGCTCGATCTTGGCCGGGTCCACGTCGACGCCGAGGACCTCGAAGCCCAGCTCGGCCATGCAGGCGGCGTGTGTGGCGCCCAGATAGCCCGTGCCGATCACGGACAGCCGCGGCGCGGCCTCCTGCTCGGCGGGGGCGGCGGGCGCGGTCGTCTCGGTCACGGCGGACTCCTCGGTGGTGCGGGGGGCGGCGGTCGGGGACCTGGCTGACGCTAGGCCCCGCGGGTGAACGCGGGAAGAACGGGGTGTCTCCGCGGCGCATCCCGTCGGTGGCGCGGGCGGGCCTCAGGCCTCGCCGGCGCGGATGAGCTCGGTGAGTCGCGTCGCGGCGGAGACGACGGCGTCCGCGTGCAGTCGGCCCGGCTGGCGGGAGAGCCGCTCGAGGGGGCCGGAGATCGAGACCGCCGCGATGACGCGTCCGCTGGGGCCGCGCACCGGTGCGGACACCGAGGCGACCCCGGGCTCGCGCTCGGCCAGGGACTGGGCCCAGCCGCGCCGCCGCACCGCCGCGAGGACGGTGGGTGTGAACACGGCGCCGGCCAGTCCCTCGACGAGCCGCTCGTGGTCCTCCCAGGCCAGGAGCACCTGCGCGGCGGAGCCGGCCTTCATGGACATGCGGGCGCCCACGGGGATGGTGTCGCGCAGGCCCCAGGGCCGCTCCGCGCTGGCCACGCACACGCGGGAGTCCGCCTGCCGACGGAACACCTGGGCGCTCTCTCCCGTGGCGTCGCGCAGCCACAGCAGCACCGGGCCGGAGGCCGTGGTCAGCCGGTCCTCGCCGGCGGCGGAGGCGAGCTCGGCCAGGCGGGTGCCCAGCACGTAGCGGCCCTGCAGGTCCTTGCCCACCATGCGGTGGTGCGTGAGGGCGGCCGCGAGCCGGTGCAGCGTGGGCCGCGCGATCCCGGTGGCGGTGACGAGCTGGGCGAGCGTGGCCGGGCCGGACTCGAGCGCGTCGAGGATCGCCACCGACTTGTCCACCACGCCGACGCCGCTGGGATGCCGGTGGAGCGAGGGGCCGATGAGGTCGTCCTCGGTGGGCGGGCGCACGGGCTCGGTGGTCATGGGGTGATCGTAGTCGTCTCACTGCTCGGACGGACCGGGGCTGTCGGTGTGCGTCGCATGTGACCGCGCCGGCCGGCGCCAGGTCCGGCATGTGAGACGAAATCTCACGATATGGAATATTGCGCCGCGTGGTCGAGAACGGCCTCGCCGCGCCCCACAGTGGTCCGTGAGCACCGGCGCCCCGCGCCGGGCGACGACCGACAGGTGCGTGAGCAGGAAGGTGCGGCACATGACGACGGCGACGACGCGGCCCAGGACGCTGGCCGAGAAGGTCTGGGACGAGCACGTGGTGGTGCGTGGCGAGGGCGAGGGCGCCTCCCGCACCCCCGACCTGCTCTACATCGACCTGCACCTCGTGCACGAGGTGACGAGCCCGCAGGCCTTCGAGGGGCTGCGTCTGGCCGGGCGTCCGGTGCGTCGGCCCGACCTGACCATCGCCACGGAGGACCACAACACCCCGACGCTGGACATCGACCAGCCGATCGCGGATCCCACCTCGCGCACCCAGATCGAGACCCTGCGGGCCAACTGCGCCGAGTTCGGTGTGCGCCTGCACCCGTTGGGCGACGCCGAGCAGGGCATCGTCCACGTCGTCGGCCCCCAGCTGGGCCTGACCCAGCCCGGCCTCACCGTGGTCTGCGGCGACTCCCACACCTCCACCCACGGTGCGTTCGGCGCCCTGGCGTTCGGCATCGGCACCTCCGAGGTCGAGCACGTCCTGGCCACCCAGACCCTGCCGCTGAAGCCCTTCAAGACCATGGCGGTCACCGTGGACGGCACGCTGCGCCCGGGTGTGACGGCCAAGGACATCATCCTCGCGGTCATCGCGAAGATCGGCACGGGCGGGGGCCAGGGCTTCGTGCTCGAGTACCGCGGTGAGGCCATCCGGAACCTCTCCATGGAGGGCCGGATGACCATCTGCAACATGTCCATCGAGGCCGGCGCCCGCGCCGGCATGGTCGCCCCGGACGAGACCACCTTCGCCTACCTGAAGGGGCGGCCCCATGCCCCCGAGGGCGCCGACTGGGACGCCGCCGTCGAGCACTGGCGCACCCTCGCCACGGATGAGGGCGCGGAGTTCGACGCCGAGGTGGTCATCGACGCGGACACGCTGGAGCCGTTCGTCACGTGGGGCACCAACCCGGGTCAGGGCGTGAGCCTGAACGACACCGTCCCCGCGCCCGAGGACTTCGCCGACCCGGTGGCCCAGGAGGCCGCCCGCAAGGCGCTGTCCTACATGGACCTGGCCCCCGGCACCCCGATGAAGCAGGTCGAGGTCGACACCGTGTTCATGGGCTCGTGCACCAACTCCCGCATCGAGGACCTGCGGGCGTTCGCCGAGGTCGTCCGGGGCCGGCGCAAGGCCGAGGGGCTGCGCGTCATGGTCGTGCCGGGCTCGGCGCGCGTGCGTCTGCAGGCGATGGACGAGGGCCTGGACAGGGTGTTCGAGGACTTCGGGGCCGAGTGGCGGTTCGCCGGCTGCTCCATGTGCCTGGGCATGAACCCGGACCAGCTCTCCCCGGGGGAGCGCTGTGCGTCCACCTCCAACCGCAACTTCGAGGGCCGGCAGGGCAAGGGCGGGCGCACCCACCTGGTGTCCCCGGTGGTCGCCGCGGCCACCGCCGTGCTGGGCCGCCTCGCCAGCCCGTCCGACCTGCCCGCCCTCACCCCCCAGGAGGCCTGAGCCATGGAGAAGTTCACCACCCACACCGGCGTCGGCGTGCCGCTGCGCGCCTCGAACGTGGACACGGACCAGATCATCCCGGCCGTGTACCTCAAGCGGATCTCCCGCACGGGCTTCGAGGACGCCCTGTTCGCCGGCTGGCGCCAGGACCCCGACTTCATCCTGAACACCGAGCCGTTCAGCGGGGGCACCGTGCTCGTGGCGGGCTCGGACTTCGGCACCGGCTCCTCGCGCGAACACGCCGTGTGGGCGCTCAAGGACTACGGCTTCCGCGCCGTGATCTCCCCGCGCTTCGCGGACATCTTCCGCGGCAACTCCGCCAAACAGGGGCTCGTCGCGGCCCAGGTGGAGCAGGAGGACGTCGAGCGCATCTGGAAGGAGCTGGAGAACCGTCCCGGGACCCCGGTCACCGTGGACCTCGTCACACGCACCGTCGAGTGCGGGGATGTGACCGCCCCCTTCCAGATCGACGACGACACCCGTCACCGGCTGCTCGAGGGCCTGGACGACATCGCCGTCACCCTGGGGCACCAGGCCGAGATCGACGCCTACGAGGCGGACCGCCCCGCGTACAAGCCCACCACCCTGCCGGCCCGCACGGCCGGCTGACCGGCCGCCGCCGGGAGCGCACCATTGCCGCGCGTGCCCGGCGACGCCCTATGCTGGGAGGCGATTCCGGGACCGCCCGCCGCACACGGCGGGCGGTCCCGTTCAGAGACCTCCCCGCTCCGGCGGAGTGGCCGAGACCGTGGCCCTGCGGCCGCGCTGAGGAAGGACGCGCATGGCGAAGCTCTTGACCATCCATGGCGGCAAGCCGCTGACCGGTGAGGTGACCGTGCGCGGCGCCAAGAACCTGGTGCCCAAGGCCATGGTGGCCGCCCTGCTCGGCAACTCGCCGTCCGTGCTCCGGAACATCCCCGAGATCAAGGACGTGGACGTCGTCAGCTCCCTCCTCGAGATCCACGGCGTGTCCGTGGAGTGGGACAAGGAGACCGGGCGGATCACGATGGACCCGGCCGGGGTGAAGTCGGCCCTGACCGCCGAGATCGACGCCCACGCCGGCGACTCGCGCATCCCGATCCTCTTCTGCGGCCCGCTCATGCACGCGATCGGGGAGGCCTTCATCCCCGACCTCGGCGGCTGCAAGATCGGCGACCGCCCGATCGACTACCACCTGGCCGTGCTGCGCAACTTCGGCGCCGTCGTGGACAAGCGCCCGGGCGGCATCTCCATCTCCGCCCCCAAGGGCCTGCACGGCGCCAAGCTCGAGCTGCCGTACCCCTCCGTCGGAGCCACCGAGCAGGTGCTGCTGACCGCTGTGAAGGCCGAGGGCATCACCGAGCTCAAGGGCGCCGCCGTCGAGCCGGAGATCCACGACCTCATCGCCGTCCTGCAGAAGATGGGCGCCATCATCACCGTGCAGACGGACCGCACCATCCGCATCGAGGGCGTGAGCGAGATGCGCGGCTACAACCACATCGCGCTGCCCGACCGCAACGAGTCCGCCTCGTGGGCCTCCGCCGCCCTGGCCACCCGCGGGGACATCTACGTCCGCGGCGCCGAGCAGCGCGACCTGACGGCGTTCCTGAACACCTACCGCAAGATCGGCGGCGAGTTCGACGTCGTCGACGACGGCATCCGGTTCTGGCACGCCGGCGGCGATCTCAACCCGCTCGTGCTCGAGACGGATGTGCACCCCGGCTTCATGACCGACTGGCAGCAGCCCCTCGTGGTGGCGCTGACCCAGGCCAAGGGGGTCTCCATCGTGCACGAGACCGTGTACGAGAACCGCTTCGGCTTCACCGACGCCCTCGTGCGGATGGGCGCCTCCATCCAGCTGCACCGCGAGTGCCTCGGCTCCGTGCCGTGCCGCTTCGGTCAGCGCAACTTCCTGCACTCGGCCGTGATCTCCGGCCCGACGCCGCTGCACGGCGTCGAGTTCGACATCCCGGACCTGCGCGGCGGCTTCTCCCACCTGATCGCCGCCCTCACCGCCGAGGGCACCTCCACGGCGACGGGCCTGGAGATCATCAACCGCGGCTACGAGCACTTCATGGCGAAGCTCGAGGGCCTCGGCGCCGACGTCGAGCTGACCGAACGCGACCGGTGAGCGGCGTGGACGCGCAGAGCCCTGGCGCCGCGGGGGGTCGTCCGACGCGTGCCGCGCGGGCCCCCTACGTGATCCCGGGGGTGATCGTGCGACCGGCGATGCGGGCCCTCGTCCGCCAGGTGTGGGAGGGGACCGAGCACCTGCCCGAGACCGGGGCGATCCTCGCCGTCAACCACATCTCGGAGGTGGACCCGCTCTCCGTGGCCCACATGGTCTACAACCAGGGCCTGCTGCCGACCTTCCTCGCCAAGGCCGAGCTCTGGAAGGTGCCCGTGCTCAAGCAGGTCCTCGAGGCCACCCGCATGATCCCGGTCGAGCGCACCCGCGACGGCGGCCGCTCGCTCGCCGCCGCCCGCGAGGCCGTCGCCACGGGCCGGGCGATCATCGTCTACCCGGAGGGCACCGTCACCCGCGATCCCGACGGCTGGCCCATGGCCGGGCGCAACGGGGCCGTGCGCCTCGCCCTGCAGACCGGCGCCCCGCTCATCCCCGTCGGCCAGTGGGGCATCCAGGAGCTGCTGCCGTACGGCGGCCGCTCCCTCCGCGTCCTCCCGCGCAAGACCGCCCGGATCCGGGTCGGCGCGCCCGTCGACCTCGCGGACCTGCGGGACCGCCCCGTGACGGCGGCGACCCTGCGCGAGGGCACCGGCCGCATGATGGCCGCGATCACCGACCTGGTCGCCGAGCTGCGCGGAGAACCGGCCCCGGAGGGCCGCTGGGATCCCACGACCGGAGCGCGGGTGACCGGGGCATGAGCGATCCGCGCACCGTCGCCGTCCTCGGGGCCGGCAGCTGGGGGTCGGCCTTCGCCCGCGTCCTGGGCCTGAGCACCAGCCCCGAGCCCGCCCGCGCGTCCGAGATCGTGATGTGGTCCCGGCGGGCCGAGGTCGCCGAGGCCATCACCGAGCGACACGAGAACCCCGAGTACCTGCCCGGCATCACCCTGCCCACCTGCGTGCGCGCCGTCACCGACGCCGCCGAGGCGGTCCGGGGCGCCGGCGTCGTAGTGGTGGCCGTGCCCGCGCAGCACGTGCGCGAGACGCTGCGCACCGTGCGCGCCGACCTGGCCCCGGACGCCGTCGTGGTCTCCCTCGTCAAGGGCCTCGAGCGCGGCACCGACGCGCGGATGTCGCAGGTCTGCGCGGAGGAGCTGGGCCTCAGCCCGGACCGGTTCGCGGTGGTCTCCGGACCCAACCTCGCCCTCGAGATCGCGCGCGGCGAGCCCACCGCCACGGTGGTCGCCTCGGCCTCGCGCGCGACGGCGGAGCGCATCGCCGCCCTCACAGCCGGCCGGACCTTCCGGCCCTACACGAACACGGACGTCGTGGGCGTGGAGATCGGCGGCGTGGTGAAGAACGTCATCGCGCTCGCCGTGGGCATCTGCGACGGGCAGGGGCTGGGGGACAACTCCAAGGCCTCCGTCATCACCCGGGGCCTGGCCGAGACCACCCGGCTGGCCGTCGCGCTCGGCGGCGACCCGGCCACCATGGCCGGGCTCGCCGGCCTGGGCGACCTCGTGGCCACGTGCGCCTCGCCCCTCTCCCGCAACCGCACGGCCGGCCGCCACATCGGCACCGGCCTCAGCGCGGAGGAGGCGGTGGCCGCCATGAGCCAGACGGCCGAGGGCATCAAGTCCGTCTCCGCCATCGTGCACGCCGCCCGCGCCCACGGTGTGGAGATGCCCATCAGCGAGCTGATGGACCGGGTGGTCGTCGGGGACGTGGCCGTGGACCGCCTCGCCGAGCTGCTGCTCGCCCGTGACCTGAAGTCGGAAGGACGCACCGCATGACCGCCACCCCCGCCCCGGAGGCCGCCGCCGACGCGCGTCCCCGCGTGCTCCTGCTCTTCGGCGGCCGCTCGAGCGAGCACCCCATCAGCTGCGTGACCGCGGCGGGCGTGCTGCACGCGGCCGACCGTCAGCGCTGGGACGTCGTGCCGGTGGGTGTGGCCCGCTCCGGCCTGTGGTCGCACGACGAGCTGGACGTGGCCTCGTTCCGCCTGGACGGCGACGCCCTGCCGGAGGTGCCGGAGCCCGAGGCCCCGGTGAGCCTGCGCGCCCTGCCGGACGGCACCGTCGAGCTGACCGCGGCCGACGGCTCCTCGCTGGGCCCGGTGGACGTCGTGTTCCCGCTGCTGCACGGCCCCTGGGGCGAGGACGGCACCCTCCAGGGCATGTTCGAGTCGCTGGGTCTGCCCTACGTGGGCTGCGGCGTGCTCGCCTCCGCGGTCGGCATGGACAAGCACTTCATGAAGGTCGCCTTCCAGGCCGCCGGCCTCGAGGTCGGCCCGTGGGAGACCATCACCGCCCGCGACTGGGCGCGCGATCCGGAGGCGGCCCTCGCCCGCGCCGGGGCGCTCGCCTACCCGCTGTTCGTCAAGCCCGCCCGCGCCGGCTCGTCCTTCGGCATCACCCGCGTCACCGAGCCCGCGGGTCTGCGCGCCGCCGTCGAGGAGGCCCGTCGCTTCGACCCCAAGGTCGTGGTGGAGGCGGGCATCGTCGGCCGCGAGATCGAGTGCGCCGTCCTCGACGGGCACGGCGCCGCCGCCCCGCGCGCCTCGCTGCCGGGGGAGATCGTCGTGGCCCACGACGAGGGCGAGACGCAGTTCTACGACTTCGAGTCGAAGTACCAGGACACCGGCAGCACCCAGCTGTCCTGCCCGGCCGAGCTGCCGGAGGAGGAGATCGAGCGACTGCGCGCCCTGGCGATCCGCGCCTTCGAGGCCGTGGACGGGTCCGGCCTCGGCCGCTGCGACTTCTTCTTCACCCCGGACGGGCGCTGGGTGGTCAACGAGATCAACACCATGCCGGGCTTCACGCCCATCAGCATGTACCCGGCCATGTGGGAGCGGACGGGCCTGTCCTACGACGATCTGATCTCGGAGCTGCTGGACCTCGCCCTCGAGCGGGGCGTCGGCCTGCACTGACGCGGCCCGCGCCGGTCTCAGCCGACGGGTGTGGCGTCCTGCACGCTGACGCAGCCGCCGCTGGGCTCGATCTGCGCGACCGCCGAGGACAGGCCCACCATCACGGTGTCCGAGCTGGCCTGGTCCTTGCCGAACAGCACCTCCACGGCCGGGTCACGGCCGTAGGTGGTGATCCGCCAGTTCTCGTCCTCGTCCCGGACGACCCAGTCGATCCCGTCCACGGAGATGCAGCGGTCCGTGGTGGGGCCGGGGACCTCGGCGCCGCAGCGCAGGACGACGGCGGCCGGGTCGCCCCACACGGCCGTCGCCTGGCTGTCGGTGGGGCGCAGGTCGAGGTCGCCCAGGGCGTCGGGCATGGCCACCATGGCCGGGGCACACGCCGGGTCAGCGGCGTGGGGCGCGGCCTCCACCGTGGCCACCCGTCCGGTGCAGGCCGTGGCGCCGAGGGCGATCGCGGTCAGGAGGGGCACGAGACGACGCAGACGGCGGGATTCCATCCGCCCAGGATACGCGCGGCGCCGGGACCCGCGGGGGCCCGTGCCCTAGCATGGGCGAGACCGTTCCCGTCCCCGCCTCAGGAGCCCACGTGAGCAGCACCGCGGACCCCCGCCCCCGCCCCCCGCAGGAGGACGTCGCCGTCGGGCGGCGCCGTCGTCGTCGCCGCCCGTGGCTGATCGCCCTGGCGGTGGTGCTCGTGGCACTGCTGGCCGTGGGCATCGCGGCGGCGGTGTACGTCGGCGGGATCGCCCGGACCATCGACCAGGACACCCAGCGCTTCGACGGCGGCGCGTTCCCCGCCGAGTCGGGCCGCCCGGGGGCCGCGGGGGCGTCCGCCCAGCAGCCCACCGCGCCGCCGCCCGGCATGGACGCGGAACAGGCCGCCGAGGGCGCCCGGGGCCCCGTCGCCCCGGGCGCGGACGAGAAGGCGGACGAGCAGGCCCTCGACGTGCTGCTCGTCGGCGAGGACGCGGGCGCGGAGGGCCGTGACTCCGCCGGCCGATCGGACACCCTCATGTGGGTCCACGTGCCCGGGGACCGCAGCGAGATCCAGGTCATGTCCATCATGCGTGACATGTGGGTGCCGATCCCGGGGCACGGGGACCACAAGGTCAACGCCGCCTACCAGTACGGCGGCATCCCGCTGACGGTGGCCACCGCGGAGAACATGTTCCAGGCACGCGTGGACCACGTGATCGCCGTGGACCTCGCCGGCTTCAAGGGCCTCGTGGACGCCCTGGGCGGCGTCAGCGTGGACAACCCTGCCGCCTTCGTCTCGACCGGCGGCATCGACTTCCCCGCGGGCACCGTGCAGATGGACGGGGACAAGGCCCTGGCCTACGCGCGGGAACGGTACAACCTGCCGCGCAGCGACTTCGACCGCGTGGAGAACCAGCAGCGCCTGGTCAAGGCCATCGTGGCCGCGTTCCTCTCCCGCGACACCCTCTCGGACCCGAGCCGCGTGCAGGCCGCCGTCGAGGAGTTCGCCCCCTTCCTGACCCTCGACGACGAGCTCGATTCCGGCACCCTCGCGAACCTGGCGTGGTCCCTGCGCGATGCGCGCGATGCCCCGATCGTGACCAGCACGGTGCCGTCCGTGGGCGTGGGCTACACGGACACCGGCGAGGACGTCGTGTGGCCGGACTGGGCGGCGATCGCCCGCCTGGGCGAGGGCATCCGCACCGGCACCCTGGGGGAGGCCGTCGCGCAGTGAGCACGCCGTCCCGGCCGTCACTGGTACGGCACTGGCTCGCGCTCGCGGAGGAGCTCGTGGGCCGGGCCGCGCCGCGACTCGACGCCCTGAACCTCTTCCCGGTCCCGGACGCGGACACGGGCACGAACATGCTCGCCACGCTGACGGCGGCCCGCACCGCGGCCGACGCCTGCCCCGCACAGGACGACGCCGGCGCCGTGCTCGCGCACGCGGGGGCGGCCGCGCTGGACTCGGCCCGGGGCAACTCGGGCATGCTGCTGGCGGTCAGCCTGGCGGGGATGGCCGAGCCCCTGCGCGGCCGGGAGCGTGTCGACGCGTTCGCCCTGGCGGCGGCATTCGGGGCCGCCGACCGGGCCGCCCGGCAGGCCCTGTCGGATCCGCGCGAGGGGACGATCCTCACGGTGCTCTCCGCGGCCGCCCGCAGCCTCGCGCGCTCGTCCACCCAGGCCCCCGACACCCCCGCGGTGGCCGGGGACGCGGACCCGGCCGTGCGGCTCGGCCCGGCCGTGACCGTCATGCTGGCCGACTGCGTGCAGGCCGTGGAGGAGACCGAGTCGTTGCTCGCCCCGCTGACCGGGGCGCAGGTCGTGGACGCCGGTGCCGTCGGGCTGCTCTGGGTGTTCGAGGCGCTGCGCGCCGTCGTGACGGGCACGCCCGTGGACGAGGAGCTGGCCACCGCCCTCCCCGGCTACGGCGAGGGCGTCCACGCCGCGGAGGGCGAGCCCGCCGCCGCGGCGGAGGCGCCGGCCGAGGGGGCCGTCGAGGTGATGGGCACCCTGACGCTCACCCCGCTCGCCGCGGCCGAGCTGCGCCGACGGCTGGCCGACGTGGGGGACGCCGTGATCCTGGCCCCCCTCGGGACCGCCCGTGACGGGCAGGGCCGGGTCCCGTGGCGGGTCCACGTGCACGTGCCCCGCGCCGAGGACGCGATCGGCCCCCTGCGGGCCGCCGGCGACGTCGAGGGCCTGACCGTCACCGACCTGGCCGGGCCGTCGCACGGCGACGACGCCGCACCGGACGGGTGCCATGGCCGCTGAGGCCCCCGTCACCGACCTGCCCCTGTCCGAGGTGCTGGGCGGGAAGCTGCCCGCCCGCCTCGAGAAGGAGCTCGGGCTGACCACGGTCGGGGACCTGCTGGACCACGTGCCGCGCCGCTGGATCGAGCGCGGCGAGCTCACCCCCATCGCCGCGCTGCCGCACGACGCCGAGGTGACCGTCGTCGCCGTCGTGGAGTCGGTGACCACGCGGCGCATGCACAGCCGGCCCGGGTTCATCGTGGACGTCACCGTCGCGGACCCGTCCGTGGCGGGCGTGCCGGGGGCGAGCCTGTCCATGGCCTTCTTCAACGGCCACGACGCCCGCCGCCGCCTCGCCCCCGGGATGACCGCCATGTTCCAGGGCCGCACGACCGAGTACCGCGGCCGGATCACGCTGAACAACCCGGACTTCGCGCTCCTGGACGACGACGTCGCCCCGGGGGAGGTGGACGTGCGACCGGTCCCGCTCTACCGGGCCACGGGGAAGCTGCCGTCGTGGACGGTCCGCTCCGCCGTCGCCCGGGTGCTCGAGACCGTCGACCTGGGACGGATCCCCGAGCTGCTCACCGAGCGGATCCGCGCGGAGGCCGCCGCGGCGCTCGACCTGGACGCGCCGCTGCCGGGCACCGCCCAGGCGTACCGGGACCTGCACGCCCCGCACGACGTCGCCGCCACCGGCCCGGCGCGGACCGCGCTCGCCCTGCGTGAGGCGCTGCTCGTCCAGGCCGCGCTCGCCTGGCGCCGGGACCGGGAGCGGGCGGTGCCCGCCGTGCCCCGCCCGCCGCGGCCCGGCGGCCTGCTCGAGGCCCTCGACGCCCGCCTGCCGTTCGCGCTGACGCCCGGCCAGGTGGCGGTGGGGGAGCAGCTGTCCGCCGAGCTGGCCCGGGACGCCCCGATGAGCCGGCTGCTGCAGGGGGACGTCGGCGCGGGCAAGACGCTCGTGGCCCTGCGGGCGATGCTGCAGGTCGTGGACGCCGGCGGCCAGGCCGCCCTGGTGGCGCCCACCGAGGTGCTCGCCGCGCAGCACCACCGCGCCCTGCTGCGCCTGATGGGCCCCCTCGCCGAGGCCGGCACCCACGGGGCCGGCGACGGCCCGGCCACGAGGGTCGTGCTGGTCACCGGCTCGCTCAAGACCGCCGCACGCCGCGAGGCGCTGCTGGCCCTGGCCTCCGGTGAGGCAGGCATCGCCGTCGGGACGCACGCCCTGCTCTCCGAGAAGGTGGGCTTCGCCGAGCTGGCTCTGGCCGTCGTCGACGAGCAGCACCGCTTCGGCGTGGACCAGCGCGAGGCCCTGCGGCGGGCCAACCCCGGCACGCACCTGCTCATCATGTCCGCCACGCCCATCCCGCGCTCCGTGGCGATGACGGTGTTCGGCGACCTGGACCTGTCGGTGCTCGAGGGGCTGCCCTCGGGGCGTCAGCCGGTCACCACGCACGTGGCGCGGATGGCCCACGGCCCGCGCGTGATCGGCCGGGTGTGGGAGCTGATCGCCGAGCACGTGGCGGCCGGCCACCAGGCGTTCGTGGTGTGCCCGCGCATCGACCCCGACGACGCCGACCCGGGCCACGCCAACGTGGAGGAGATGACACCCCGGCTGCGGGGTCTCCCGGCGCTGGCGGGGCTGCGGATCGACGCCGTGCACGGGCGCATGGACCAGGCCGAGCAGGACGCGGCGATGCAGGCCTTCGCGCGCGGGGAGACGGACGTGCTCGTGGCGACCACCGTCATCGAGGTGGGCGTGGACGTGCCCAACGCGACGGTCATGGCGATCCTCGACGCCGACGACTTCGGCCTGTCCACCCTGCACCAGCTGCGCGGCCGCGTGGGCCGCGGGCCCGGGGCGGCGGTCTGCCTGCTGGCCACGCGCCTGCCGGACGGGCACCCGTCGCTGCGCCGGCTCGAAGTCCTGGCCCAGGAGCAGGACGGCATGCGCATCGCGCAGGAGGACCTCGCCCAGCGCGGCGTCGGCGACGTGCTCGGCGCCGCCCAGTCCGGGCTGGCCTCGGGGCTGCACCACGTGGACGTCATCGCCGACGCCCCGCTGATCGCCGTGGCCGCCGACGCCGTCGCGCAGGTCATGGCGGCCGGCCCGGGGCTCTCCGCCCACCCGGCGCTCGCCGCCGAGGTGGCCCGCTGGGAGGCCGAGCACCTCACCGCCGCCGACTACCTCGAGAAGGGCTGAGCCATGTCCCGCATCATCGCCGGCGCGGCCGCCGGGCGTCCCCTGACCGCCGTCCCCGGCACGGGCACGCGCCCCACCACGGATCGAACCAAGGAGGCCCTGTTCTCCTGGCTCGAGGCCCGCGACTGGCTGGAAGGGACGGCCGTGCTCGACCTCTACGCCGGCTCCGGCGCCCTGGGGTGCGAGGCCGCCAGCCGCGGAGCGGCATCGGTGCTGCTGGTCGAGCGGGACCGGAAGGCCGTGGCCGCGTGCCGCGCGAACGCCGCGCTGGTCAACCGGGCGCGCGGGGCCGACGTCGTGCGCGTGCGCGCCGGAAGCGTGGAGCAGGCGCTCGCGGCGGAGGCCGCGTCCGTGGACCTGATCCTGGCCGACCCGCCGTACCCGGTGGCCGGCCCGCCGCTCGAGGCGGTGGTGGAGGCGGCGGCCGGACGGCTCGCCCCGGGCGGGCTGCTCGTGCTGGAGCGGGCGGCCCGGGACGTGGCGCCGCGCCGGCCGCGCGGCCTCGAGGAGGTCGAGGTGCGCGTCTACGGCGAGACCGCCCTGTACCTCTGGCAGGACGAGCGCTGACTCCGCCCACCCGCTTTCGTTCGGGAAACGGCGGCGTGTCGGCCTGCTTTCGTTCGGGAAACGGCGGCGTCTCGGCCCGTTCTCACCGGGGAGACGGGAGGGCGGAACGGACTGGGCTCAGCACGGAACCGCGAGCACGGCGGCCGCCGTTTCCCGAACGAAAATGCTCCGGGGACCGCCGTTTCCCGAACGAAAGTGCTCCGGGGGCCGCCGTTTCGTCAACGAAAGCGTCGGGGGTCAGGCCGCGCGCAGCCGCGGGGCCGCCTCGGCCAGGCGGCGCATCGCCTCGTCGATCGCATCGGGGGACTTGCAGAACGCCAGCCGCAGCCACGACCGCAGGTGGCCCCCGTCCGGGCGGCAGAGCGCGCCCACGGGGATGCCCGTGACGCCGGCCTCACGCGTCCACCGCACCGCGGCCTCGGCCGCGTCCGTCACACCCCACGGGGCCAGGTCCACGACGACGAAGTAGCCCGCCGCCGGGACGACCGGGTCCAGGCCCGCCTCCCGCAGGCCCGCCACGAGCCGATCCCGGGCGTCGCGGTACCGCTCGCGCTGGCCGGCGAGGTGCCGCTCGGCGTCGTCGGTGGGCAGGTAGGCGCCCAGCGCGCGCTGGAAGGCGGGGCCGGAGGAGTAGGTGAGGAACTGCTTGACGGCGCGCGCGGCCCCGACGAGCTCGGCCGGGCCGGTCAGCCAGCCGACCTTCCAGCCGGTGACCGCGAACGCCTTGCCCGCGCTGGAGACCGTCAGGGCGATGTCCTCGGCGCCCGCGACCGAGCGCAGGCTGACGTGCTCGCCCTCGTAGACGAGGTGGTCGTAGACCTCGTCCGCGAGGATCAGCACGCCCCGGGACCGGCACAGGGCCACGAGCTCCTCGAGCAGCTCCCGCGGATAGACCGCGCCCGTGGGGTTGTGCGGCGTGTTCACGATGAGCAGGCGCGTGCGGTCGGTGATCGCGTCCGCCACCCGTGCCGGGTCCGGCAGGAAGTCCGGCGCCTCCACCGGCACGTTCACGTGACGGCCGCCGGCCAGGGCGATCGTGGCGGCGTGCGAGTCGTAGAACGGCTCGACCGTGACGACCTCGTCGCCCGGGCGCACGAACGCCAGGACCGTCGCGGCGATGCCCTCGGTCGCGCCCGTGGTGATCATGACCTGCGTGGCGGGGTCCTCCGTCACGCCCCAGTGGCGCCGGCGGTGCTCCGCGACGGCCTGCCGCAGCGCGGGGTCGCCCGTGCCGGGGGCGTACTGGTTGGGGCCCACCAGCACGGCGTCGGCCGCCAGCCGCAGCAGCGCGTCGGGGCCGTCGGCGTCGGGGAAGCCCTGGCCGAGGTTCACGGCCCCGTGCTCGACGGCGAGGCCCGTCATCGTCTCGAACACGGTGGGCACGGGGCCGGCGTCGCCGAGCAGGCCCGCGGCCGCCGCCGTGCGACGCCACGGCGCGTCCACGTCGACGTCGTGCGGTGCTGCTCCGGGGGTGGGCTGGGTTCCGTCCATGGCCGCACTGTACCCATCGCCGCGGACCGCACACGGCGGCGCACGCCGCGCCCGGCAGGACCGCGACGCGCCGGAGCCGGACCGGACGGGCGTCCGTCGCCGCCCGGCGCGGCCCCCGCTAGGCTGGCACCCATGCGTCGTGCCGTCTGCCCTGGTTCGTTCGATCCCCTCCACAAGGGGCATGTCGAGGTGATCGCGCGAGCCGCGAACCTCTTCGAGGAGGTGGTGGTCGCCGTGTCCGCCAACCCGGCCAAGACGTACCGCTTCAGCGTGGACGAGCGCATCGCCATGATCGAGGCGACGGTGTCCTCCCTCGCCGGTGTCGCGGTCCGGCCCATGGGCCCGGGCCTGCTGGCTGAGTTCTGCCGGCAGATCGGTGCAGATGCGATCGTCAAGGGGCTGCGCGGCGGCGCCGACCTCGAGTTCGAGGCCCCGATGGCCGCGATGAACCGCCACCTCACCGGGGTCGAGACGGTCTACCTCCCGGCCGACACCCGGTACACCCACGTGTCCTCCTCGCTCATCAAGGAGGTCCACGGACTCGGTGGCGACGTCGCCGAGTTCGTCCCGGCCGCGGTCCTGCGCGGCCTCGACGGCGGGGCCTGACCCCGCCCGGCCCACCCGCGGGCCATCCCTTCGCTCGTCCCACCGCATCCACCGCAGGAGAACCGCCGATGACCGTCCCGCCCCCCTCCCGCCCCCGCACCCGCAAGGCCGTGATCCCGGCCGCCGGCCTGGGCACCCGCTTCCTGCCGGCCACCAAGGCCATGCCGAAGGAGATGCTGCCGGTGGTGGACCGCCCGGCCATCGAATACGTGGTGTCGGAGGCCCGGCGTGCGGGCCTGGCGGACGTGCTGATGATCACGGGCCGGAACAAGCGGGCCCTCGAGGACCACTTCGACCGCCATCCCGCGCTGGAGGCCGCGCTGGAGCGCAAGGGCGACGCCACGCGGCTCTCGCAGATCCGCGAGTCGGACCTGGTGGGGGACATCCACTACGTCCGTCAGGGCGAGGCCCTCGGGCTCGGCCACGCGGTGAACTGCGCACGCCGCCACGTCGGCGAGGAGCCGTTCGCGGTCCTGCTGGGCGATGACATCATCGGCGACGGCGAGGCGCTGCTCGAGCGCATGATCGACGTGCAGCAGCGCCTCGGCGGCTCCGTGATCGCCCTCATGGAGGTCCCGGAGGAGGCCGTCTCGGCCTACGGCGTGGCCGCGGTGGAGGCCGTGCCGGGGGAGGGCGACGACGTCGTCCGCGTCACCGGACTCGTGGAGAAGCCGGCCCGCGAGGACGCCCCCTCCACCCTCGCGATCATCGGCCGCTACGTGCTGGCCCCGCAGGTGTTCGACGTGCTGGACGAGACCCCGCCCGGCCGCGGCGGGGAGATCCAGCTCACCGATGCGCTGCAGAGGCTGGCCACGGAGGAGGGCGAGGGCCGCGGCGTGCACGCCGTCGTCTTCGACGGCCGCCGCTACGACACGGGGGACAAGCTCGGCTACCTGCAGGCGGTCATCGAGTTCGGGACGCGGCACGAGGACCTCGGGGCCGACCTGCGGGCCTGGCTCCGGGAGTTCACCGCCGGGCTCTGAGCCGGGCCGGCGACGCGCGGGCCGCCGCCGGCTTTGGCCGAGGCGGACCCGCCCGGTAGGATGGGCTGTCGGTCCGTCGTGGCTGGACCCGTGTCCAGGCCGCATCGCATCCCCGCAGAGGGCGTGCGGACGGGCCGTGTACCCCCGCCGTCCCACCCGCCGAGAGGAGCGACCATGGACAGCATCCAGCACCACGGCGCCGACTCGCCGTGGGTGATCCCCGTGCGCGATCTGACGCGCGGGGCCGGAGTCCAGCGCGAGCTGACGGCCGAGTGGCCCGCCCCCGCGGGCGTCTCCACGCCGCTGCTGGGGATCCCCGAGGGGGACCCCGTCGAACTGGACCTGCGTCTGGAGTCGGTGCACGAGGGCGTCCTCGTCACCGGCACCGCGGACGCGACCCTGAAGGGCGAGTGCGGCCGTTGCCTGCGCCCGCTGCACGAGGGGATCACCGTGGACCTGCAGGAGCTGTACCTCACCGGCACGTCCGAGGACGACGCCGGCGAGCAGCCGCTCGTGGTGCGCGAGACCGTGGACCTGGAACCCGTGTTCCGGGACGCCGTGGTCATCGCCCTTCCGTTCCAGCCGCTGTGCCGGCCGGACTGCGAGGGCCTGTGCGCCGACTGCGGCATCCGCCTCGAGGACGCGCCCGAGGGGCACGCCCACGAGCGCGTGGACCCGCGCTGGGCCGCCCTGGCCCACCTCGCGGGCACCTCAGAGACCTCCATCACCGAGACAGAAGAGAGATAGTCGTGGCAGTCCCGAAGCGGAAGATGTCCCGTGCCAACACCCGTGCCCGCCGGTCGCAGTGGAAGGCCACCGCGCCCGCCCTGGTGAAGTCCGTCGAGAACGGTCGCGTCTCGTACCGCCTGCCCCACCAGGCCGAGCTGAAGACCGACGCCGCCGGCACCCCCCTGTTCTTCGAGTACAAGGGCCGCAAGGTCGCCGACGCCTGAGATGGCGTCCCCATCGGCTCGTCGCGGGCCTGAGCCCGCGCCCGAGCCAGAAGAGCTGTTCGAGCGTCTCGGCGTGCACATCACCGCCGGGACGCTCGAACGTGCTCTGACGCACCGCTCGTTCGCCTACGAGCAGGGCGGGCTGCCCACCAACGAGCGCCTCGAGTTCCTCGGGGACTCGGTGCTGGGCTACGTGGTCACCGACCACATCTTCACGGTGTACCCGGACCTGGCCGAGGGCGACCTCGCGCGCCGCCGGGCCGCCGTCGTGTCCACGCGTGCCCTGGCGAAGGTGGCGCGCCGGATCGGCATCGGCCCGTTCGTGCGCCTGGGCACGGGGGAGCGCCGCACCGGCGGGGCGGACAAGGACTCGATCCTCGCCGACACCCTCGAGGCGCTCATCGGCGCCGTCTACGTGGACCACGGTGCCGTGGCCGCGGCCGCACTCGTGCACCGCCACGTGGTGCCGCTGCTGGACGAGCCGGACCTGCTGCGCGAGAGCACCGACTGGAAGACGGTCGTGGCCGAGGCCGCCAGCCGGCACGGTCTCGGCGCCGTCCGCTACGCGATCGAGGGTCAGGGCCCCCCGCACGACCCCCGCTACCGGGCCACCCTCGTCGTCGGCGAGCGCGAGTACGGCTCCGCCGTCGCCAGCTCCAAGAAGCAGGCCGAGCGGGACGCCGCGGCCGCCTCCTGGCCCGCCCTCGAGGCGGATCTGCCGGCCGCGGGGCGCTGAGCCCGTGCCGGAGCTGCCCGAGGCCGAGGTCGTCCGGCGCGGCCTGGCCCGGTGGGCCACGGACGCCGTCGCCGCGGAGCTCGAGGTCCTCGACCCCCGCTCGCTGCGTCGCAGCCCCGGCGGTGCGGACGCCCTCCGGGAGCGGCTGCGCGGCGCCCGGCTGGCCGAGCCGGCTCGCCGCGGCAAGTTCCTCTGGCTGGCCCTGGCCGAGGGCGACGACGCCGTCGTCGTGCACCTGGGGATGAGCGGGCAGATCCTCGTGGACGAACCGGGGGCCGCCGACCAGCGTCACCTGCGCCTGCGCCTGCCCGTCACCGCGGCGGACGGCTCCGCCCGCGAGCTGCGGTTCGTGGACCAGCGGATCTTCGGCGGCTGGTGGCTCGACGCGCTGCGGCCCGACGACGCCGCCGGGGGCGAGCGGATCCCCACCACGGCCGCCCACATCGCCCTGGACCCGCTGCACCCGCTGTTCGACCCCGCGGCCGTGCACGCGCGCCTGGCACGGCGCCGCTCCACCCTCAAGCGCGCGTTGCTGGACCAGTCGCTGGTCTCCGGGATCGGCAACATCTACGCGGACGAGGCCCTGTGGGGCGCCCGGCTGCACCCCGAGCGCCCGACCGAGCGCATGCGCCGGGCGGACACGCTACGCCTCATGGCGGCCGTCCAGGACGTGATGCGCCGGGCCCTGGAGGTGGGCGGCACGAGCTTCGACGCGCTCTACGTGAACGTGGACGGGCGATCGGGCTACTTCGCCCGCTCCTTGGCGGCCTACGGGCGCACCGGGCAGCCGTGTCGCCGCTGCGCCGCCGAGGGGGTCGACTCCCGTATCGTCCGCGTGCCGTTCATGAACCGTGCGAGCCACCTGTGCCCGCGCTGCCAGCCCAGGCCGCGCCGTCGCCGGGCCGCGGCGGCCGACGCCTGACGAGGCGTCCGTAGACTGGGCTGACCCCCGACCTCGAGCAGGAGACCCGAGTGAGCCATCCCCCGGCCGCGTCCTGGACGCCCGAGCCCCTGCCGCGCCCCGAGCCCCCGCGCGACGACGCGCCGCCGGTCGCGCGGCGCCGCCGGCGCTGGCCGTGGGTCGTCGGCCTGCTCGCCGTCCTGCTCGCGGCGCTGCTCGGCCTGGGCGCCTGGTACACGAGCTCGCTCGGGCGCACCTTCGACGACCACCGGCAGACGGTGGACGTGGGGGCGCTCGAGCAGGCGGCCGGGGACGGCCCGCTGAACGTGCTCGTCCTGGGCTCCGACTCCCGCGAGGGCGAGGGCGAACAGGACATGGGCCAGCGCTCGGACACCATGATGCTCGTGCACATCCCCGCGGACCGACGCCAGGTCTACGTCATGTCCGTGCTGCGGGATTCGTGGGTCACCGTGCCCGGCCACGGCGAGGCGAAGATCAACTCGGCCTTCGACACGGGCGGCTACACCCTCGCCGTGGACACGGTGGAGCTGCTGCTGGGAGTGCCGATCCACCACGTCCTCGAGGTCGACTTCCAGGGCTTCCGGGGCGTGACGAACGCGCTGGGCGGCGTCGAGGTCTGCAACCCGCAGGCCTTCTCCTCCGGTCAGGCCAACCCCTCGTACTACCCGCGCGGACACATCCTGCTGCAGGACACCGCCGCCCTGCGCTACGTGCGCGAACGGCACGCCTTCGACGACGGCGACGTCACCCGCGTGAAGAACCAGCAGCGTTACCTGGCCGGGGCGATGGACCGCTTCCTCAGCCCGCAGATCCTGGGCAATCCCGCCCGCACCACCGAGGTCGTCGCCACGTTCTCCGACCACCTCGGTGTGGACGAGGGGCTCACGTCCGGCGTGATCGCCTCGCTCGCGTGGCAGCTGCGCGACGTCCGCGGCGAGGACGTCGAGATGTTCACGGTGCCTCGCAAGGGCTTCGCGGAGGGGCCGAACGGCGACGCCATCGTCGAGCTCGACGAGGACAAGCTGGCGGACCTGCGCTCCGCCCTCGCCGACGACGACGTCCAGCGCTATGTCGACGAGCACGAGCCTACGAAGGAGAAGAAGGCCCAGGCCGCCGGCGGGCCCGCCCCCGTGCTGACCCTGCTGACCGGCACCACGCCCGCACCCGCCCTCGGGGAGGACCCCTGTGACGACTGAGCCGCGCCGCCCCCGCCTCCTGGTGGTCTCCCACTCCTACCGGCCCGAGCGCACCCCGCCCGCGCGTCGCTGGGGCGCGGTCGTGGCGGCGCTGCGGTCGGCGGGCTGGGACGTCGACGTCGTCGCGCCCGGGGGCGTGCGCCCCTTCGCCGGGCCCGACGGCGAACGCGTCCTGCCCACGCCTCGCCTGCCCCTGGGGGAGGCCGGTCGCAACGGTCGCTTCGCCGAGGCGGTGGTGCACGCCCTGCTCGCCATCCCCCGCGGGATGGCCACCCGACGCCCGGACGTGGTGGTGGCCACCGTGCCCGCCCTGCCCGTGGTGGTGCCCGGCGTCGTGCTCTCCCGCCTCTGGCGCCGTCCCCTCGTGCTGGAGATGCGCGACGCCTGGCCGGATCTCGCCCACGAGGCCGGGGTCCATCAGGGCCTGCTGGGCGCCGCGATGGAGCGTGTCGTGACCGGCGGCCAGCGCGCGGCCCGGCTCGTGGTGACCGTCACGGACGGCTTCGCGGAGACGCTGCGCGGGCGGGGGGTGCGGGTGGTCCGCACCCTGGGCAACGGCGTGGACCTGGCCCGCCTGGCGGTGGCGCCGCGGCGCGAGCGGGCCGCCGGCGAGCTCCACGTGCTGTACCTGGGCAACATGGGCGAGAGCCAGGGGCTCGAGCGGCTCATCGACGCCGCGGCGACGCTGCGTCGCACCCGGCCGGGGGTGCGCGTCCGGCTGGTCGGGGAGGGGACCCGGCGTCCGGCGCTGGAGGCCCGCAACGCCGAGCTCGGCTCGCCGGCCGAGATCCTCGGACCCGTCCACGGCGCCGCCGTCGCCGAGCAGTACGCGTGGGCGGACACGCTGGTGGTGGCCCTGCGTCCCGACTGGCCGAGCTTCCGGCACACCGTGCCCTCCAAGACCTACGAGGTGCTCGCCGTCGGCCGGCACGTCACGGGCCTGGTGACGGGGGAGGCCGCCCGCACCCTCGAGGCGGCCGGCGGCGCCGAGGTCATCGGCCCGGACGTGGACGACCTGGTGCGGCACCTGACGGCGCTCGCGGACGACCCGCATCGCACCGACGTCGGCGCGGGCGGACGCGACTGGGTGCGCCGCCACGCCGACCTGCCGGCCGTGGCCCGCCGCTACGAGCGACTGCTGCGCCGCGTCGCCGGTCGCTGAGCCCGACGTCGGCCCCTTGCTAGGGTTGACGCCGCCGCACCCGGCCGGGTGCACTCCACCGGGACACCGAGGAACAGTTCTGATGCCAACTGGGAAGTCCATCCGTCGGGTCGCGCGCGCGGGCGCTCGCCTGCTGCCGCCCGAACAGCGCCGTCGGGTGCGCCGCACCGGCGGCGCGCTGCTGCGCAGGCTGCCGCCGCAGGTGGCCGAGGAGGTCCGCGGCGTGTTCGGCATCCGCTGGGGCGACCGTTCGGCGCACGCCCGGCCGGCCGACGCCCTGGGCCTGGCGGGCGGGTCGGCCCGCACCCGCCCCGGCAGCGCCTCCCTCACCGGCCGCGGTGCGGCCGCCGTCGGCGCCGATCCGGAGGCCGCGGCCCGTCTCGAGCGGGCCCTGGGCCTGGCCGACACGTCCCGCACCGAGGGGGGCGGGCGGGCCGTCGGCGTCGTCGCCGCCCCGGACGTGCGCGCGGCCCTCGCGGCCGCCGGGCACCGCGTCGTGCCGCTCGTGCCGGGCACCGCGGGCGCGGTGGCCGAACGCGTGGAGGCCGTCGTCGTGGACGTGGATGGCGTGGACGGGCCGTGGGCCGGGGCCCTCGACGCCGCCGGCGCGGCCCTCTACCTCGAGCTGCGGGGTGCCGTGAGCGCGGCCGCCGCGCGCGGGGTCACCGTCTGGGTGCTCTCCCGGGGCCGTCACCGGCACCGGCTCGGGGCCCTCGCCCTGCTGCACGCCGAGGACGTCATCGTCGTCGAGGCCGGCGCGGGCCGGACGCCGTTGCACTTCACCGAGGACCCGGGCGACGCGCCCCAGGGGATCGCCGACGTCCTCGCCGCCTGCCCGGAGGAGAGCGCATGAACACGCACCACCCCGACCGCCTGACCGACGCCGCCGGCGTGCGCGTCCTGCTCTACGGCGACGTCGACCTGAACGTCATCGACGGCTCCGCCACGTGGCTGCCCTCCCTGGCCGAGACCCTCGCCCGCACGGGTGCGAGCGTGGACGTCCAGCTCAAGGCCGTCGAACGCCGGGACCTGCTCACCGCTCCGCTGCGCGCCCTGACGGGGGTGCGCGTGCTCACCGCCGAGCCGGCGGCCGGGCAGGGGGGAATGACCCCCTCCCGCGCCGCGGACGTGCTGGCCCGCCGGGACGAGGAGTCCCGGTACGACGTGGTGCTCGTGCGCGGCATCCACGCCTGCCTCGAGCTCGCCGACCGCGGCGCCTTCCCGGGGCGGCTGTGGTCCTACGTGACCGAGTACGGCTACGTGGAGGACGGCTTCCCGGCCGGGCGCGTCGAGGAGCTCGGCCGCATCGCCGCGGCGAGCCGTCTGATGCTGGCCCAGACGCCCCAGGCTCGCGCCGTGCTCGAGGCGATGGTCCCGGCCGCCGCCGGGCGCACCGAGCTGCTCTCGCCGATGGTGCCGGACGGGCTCGTTCCGGCCGAACGCGCCGAGGCGCCCGCCGACGGCCCGGTGCGTCTCGTGTACACGGGCAAGTTCGCCCACGACTGGCGCACCGACCTCATGCCGGACGTGCTGACCGCCCTCCACGAGGCCGGCGTCCCGGCCACGCTCACGATGGTGGGGGACAAGGTCCACCCCGAGCGGGACCGGCCCGGCTGGGCCGCGGCGATGCGCTCCCGCCTCGAGGCCGAGCGGCCCGACTTCGAGTGGACCGGAGCGCTCTCCCGCGAGGAGTCCATGGCCCGCACCGCGGCCGCGGACGTCTCTCTGGGCTGGCGCGCCCCCGCCCTGGACCTCTCGCTCGAGATCTCCACGAAGGTGCTCGAGAGCTGCGCGGTCGGAGTGCCGCCGCTCCTGAACCGGACCGTGGCGCACGAGGAGCTGCTGGGGGCCGACTACCCCCTGTTCGTGGACGGGGTGAGGGACTCAGCCCGGGACGTGGCCGCCCGCATCGCGGCCGCCCGCCACGACCTGCCGGCCCTCTCGCGACGCGTCGTCGAGGCCGCCGCCCCCTACCGCATGGCCGCGCGCGCACGCGCCCTGACAGGCGTCATGGACCGGCTCGGCCTGCTCGACCGACGGCCCGCCCGCGGCGGGTCACGCACCCGCGTGGTCCTGGCCGGCCACGACCTGAAGTTCGCGGGCGAGCTCGTCGACCTGCTGCGGGACGACCCGGGCGTCGAGCTGCGCATCGACCACTGGCAGGGTCTGCACCGCCACGACGAGGCCGCCTCACGCCGCCTCGTCGAGTGGGCCGACGTCGTGGTGTGCGAGTGGGCGGGCCCCAACGCGGTCTGGTACGCCCGCCACAAGCGGCCCGGCCAGCGGCTCGTGGTCCGCCTGCACATGTTCGAGCTGCGCGGCGGCTGGCTCTCCGCGCTCGAGACCGAGGCCGTGGACCGCCTCGTGACCGTCTCCGACCTCTACCGGGACCTGGTGCGCGAGCATCTGCCCATCGAGCCCACGCGGGTCACGGTGATCCCCAACGCCGTGTCCGTGGCGGACCTGGACCGTCCCGGCCTGCCCGGTCGCCGGTTCCGGCTCGGCCTCGTCGGCGTGGTGCCGTTGCGCAAGCGCCTGGACCGGGCCGTGGACCTGTTGGAGATCCTGCGCGCCCATGACGAACGGTTCACCCTGCACGTGCGCGGCCGCATGCCGTGGGAGTACCCGCACGAGTGGCGCAAGCCCCTCCAGCGCGAGGGCTACCTCGACCTGTTCGCCCGCCTCGGCGCCGGTCCGCTGCGCGAGGCCGTCGCCTTCGAGCCCTTCGGGGCGGACATGGGCTCGTGGCTGACGAAGATCGGCTGGGTGCTCTCGCCGTCAACCACCGAGAGCTTCCACCTCGCGCCCGCCGAGGGCATGGTCTCGGGCGCGGTCCCGCTCGTCTGGGACCGGCCCGGCGCGAGGGGCGTGTTCGGCGACGAGTTCGTGCTCGACGACACCGACGCCGCGGCGCGGCGGGTGCTCGAGGCGGTCGCCGACGACGCGCGGTGGGACGAGCTCTCGACCCTGGCCCGGGAACGGGTGCGCGCGTACGACGAGCGCGTCGTGGCCGGTCTGTGGCGCGAGGCGCTGGGGCTGGACTGAAGCAGGCCGGGCGACGGCGGTAGGGTGGGACGCGTCCGCCCCCGCCCGCCGGTGCCTGGGGCCGCCGCCGTGAACCATTCCCCATTGAGGAGACCCCGTGAAGAAGATCGAGACCGTCGCCGTCATCGGCCTGGGCTACATAGGCCTGCCCACCGCCGCCATCCTCGCCGAGAACGGCGTGAAGGTGCTCGGCGTGGACGTCTCGGACCGCACGGTGGACGCCGTGAACGCGGGCACGGTGCCCTTCGTGGAGCCGGACCTGGCCGGGTTCGTCGCACGCGGTGTCGAGAAGGGCCTGCTCAGCGCCTCGAAGACGACGCCGGCCGCGGACGCCTACATCGTCGCCGTGCCGACCCCGTTCAAGGACGGACACTCCCCGGACCTGGGCTACATCGAGGCCGCCGCCCGCGGCCTGGCCCCGCAGCTGACCGGCGACGAGCTCGTCATCCTCGAGTCCACCTCGCCCCCCGGCGCCACCGAGCACATGGCCGAGGTGATCTTCGCCGAGCGTCCGGAGCTGCGCGAGGCCGAACTGGACTTCGCCCACTGCCCCGAGCGGGTGCTCCCGGGCCGCGTGATGGTCGAGCTCGTAACCAACGACCGGATCGTCGGCGGCTCCACCCGGCGCGCGGCCGAGCGGGCCCGCGACCTCTACCGCACGTTCTGCGAGGGCGAGATCCTGCTGACGGACACCCGCACCGCGGAGATGGCCAAGCTCGTGGAGAACTCCTTCCGCGACGTCAACATCGCCTTCGCCAACGAGCTGTCCGTGATCTGTGCCGAGCAGGGCATCGACGTCTGGGAGCTCATCGAGCTCGCCAACCACCACCCCCGCGTGAACATCCTGCAGCCGGGCCCCGGCGTGGGCGGCCACTGCATCGCCGTGGACCCGTGGTTCATCGTGGACGCCGCCCCGCAGACCGCCCGGCTGATCCGCGCGGCCCGGGAGATCAACGACGGCAAGCCCCAGTGGGTCATCGACCAGGTCAAGGCCGCTGCCTTCGATGTCCAGCAGGCCACCGGCCGCGCGCCCGTCGTCGCTGCCCTCGGCCTGGCCTTCAAGCCGAACATCGACGACCTGCGTGAATCCCCGGCTCTGAACATCGCGGCCGAGCTGGCGGGCCAGTTCTCCGGGTCCGACGTGCTCGTGGTCGAGCCGCACGTCACGGAGCTGCCGGCCGCGCTGCAGGGCAAGGACAACGTCCGCCTGGTCGCGGCCGACGAGGCCCTGGACGCCGCCGACATCGTGGTGCTGCTGGTGGACCACTCCGCCTTCGCCGACCTCGGCGACCGCGTGGCCGACAAGCGCGTGATCGACACGCGCGGCCAGTGGCGCACCGGCCCGTCCCTCTGACCCGACGCGGCCCGCGCCCCGCCCGCCCCGCCGACAGGAGCCCGCACCGATGACCGCACGCGAGCGCCCCGCGTCGTCCCGCCGCCCGCTGCTGCGGTCCCTGGCCCTGACCGCCCAGACCGTCCGCGAGCACGTGACGGACGACCCGGTGCTGCTGGCCCTGCAGGTCTCCCGTCGACTTCCGCCCGCGGTGGCGGGCGGGGCGGCCGGCGTCCTCACCCGCCTGGGCCGGAACGGCGTCGTGCCCGCGCTCGGCCACGAGATGCGGGGCGAGCGCGCGGCGGCCCTGGCCGCCCTCGGCGTGGACGAGGCCGGCCGGCCCGTCCGCGCGTCCCGTCCGGGGGCGGGCGGCGGCCGCGGGCTGGTCCACCGGGCCGACGCGGCCCTCGGCATGGGCCGGCCCGACGTCGCCGAGACGCTGCTCGGCAGCGTGCCGGAGGAGCATCGCGGCGCGGCGTGGACGGCCGCCGCCGCACGCCTGGCGGCGCACCGCGGCGACCTGGGCGGCGCGGCCGCGCTCGCCTCGCGGCATCCCCGCAACCGTCATCTCGCCCGCCGCATGGCGGGGGAGCGGGACGCGTTCCGCGGCGTCGCCCCGACCGTGCCGACCGAGCCCGGCTACCGCCCGGTCCCGGGGCGGGTGCTGCACGTGCTGACCAACTCCCTGCCCCACACCGGGTCGGGATACGCCCAGCGCAGCCACGCGATCCTCACCTCCCTGCGGGACGAGGGCTTCGAGGTCGCCGCCGTCACGCGGCCGGGCTACCCCGTGCAGATCGGCGTGCCCTGGGCGGCACAGCGGGATGTCGTGGACGGGATCGGCTACGCCCGGCTGCTGCCGGCGCGGCTCGCCCAGGGCCAGGCCGCCCGCATCCAGCAGCACGCCGAGCTGCTGGCCGCGCACGTGCGACGACACCGTCCAGCCCTGCTGCACACGACCACGCACTTCGTCAACGCGCTCGCGGTCGAGGCCGTGGCGCGGGCCGTCGGGATCCCGTGGGTGTACGAGGTCCGGGGGCAGCTCGCGGACACGTGGGCGGCGGTGCGCGGGCCCGAGGCCCTGGCCTCGGAACGGTACCGGCTCTTCCAGGAGCGGGAGGCCGAGGCCGCCCGCCGCGCCGACGGGGTCGTGACGCTCGGGGCGGGCATGCGCGACCGCCTGGTCGCGGCCGGGGTGGCTGAGGACGCCGTCGTGCTCTGCCCCAACGCCGTGGGCCCGGCCTTCGTCGCCGAGCCGGCGGACCGGGACGAGGCACGCGCCCGGCTGGGCTGGGACCTGCCGACCGACGCCTTCGTGGTGGGCACCGTCTCGAGCCTCGTGGACTACGAGGGCCTGGACACCCTGCTGCGCGCCGCCGCACGGCTGGCCCCGCACCGTCCCGGGCTGCGCGTGCACATCGCCGGCGACGGCGTCGCCCGTCCCGGGCTTCAGGCCCTGGCCGCGGAGCTCGGCATCGCGGAGCTGTGCGCCTTCCCCGGGCGGGTCGACCGCGAGGACGCGCGCCTGCACCACGCCGCCCTGGACGTGTTCACGGTCCCGCGCCGGGACCTGCCCGTCACCCGCGCGGTGACGCCGATGAAGACCGTCGAGGCCTCGGCCACCGGTCGGCCCGTCGTCGCCTCGGACCTGCCGGCCCTGGCCGAGCTCGTCGAGGACGAGCGGACCGGCCTGCTCGTCCCCGCGGAGGATCCCGCCGCGCTGGCCGCTGCCCTCGACCGGCTCGCGGGGAACCCAGCCGAGCGGGTGCGCCTCGGCGCGGCCGGCCGGGAATGGGCCCTGCAGACGCGCACCTGGGAGGCCAACGCGCGCCGCTATCGGGCGCTCTATGACCGGCTCGGCGTCCACCCGCGCTGATACAGTGACGCTGGCGCCGGGCCTCCCGCACTCTCGTGTTCCGGAGGCCTCCTCGACGCCCGCCCGACGCTCGCCGCGTGGGGCCCGTGCACGGAAGGAAGACTGGACCCGCATGAAGATCGCCGTCGTCGCCCTGGGCAAGATCGGCCTGCCGCTGGCCGTGCAGTTCGCGAGCAAGGGACACGAGGTGGTCGGCGTGGACGTCAACGCCACCGTCGTGGACCTCGTCAACGCGGGGACCGAGCCCTTCCCGGGCGAGGCCCACCTGCAGGAGAAGCTCTCCTCCACGGTAGCCGACGGCCGCCTGCGCGCCACCACCGACTACGGCGACGCCGTCCCGGGGGCCGACGCCGTTGTGCTCGTCGTGCCGCTCTTCGTGGACGACGAGGCCCGCCCCGACTTCGGCTGGATGGACGGTGCCACCACCGAGCTGGCGAAGCACCTGACCCCGGGCACCCTCGTCTCCTACGAGACCACGCTGCCCGTGGGCACCACCCGCACCCGGTGGAAGCCGATGCTGGAGGAGGGCTCGGGCCTGACCGAGGGGGAGGACTTCCACCTCGTGTTCTCCCCGGAGCGCGTGCTCACCGGCCGCGTGTTCGAGGACCTGCGCCGCTACCCCAAGCTGATCGGCGGCCTGACCCCGGCCGGCGCCGAGCGCGCCCGCGAGTTCTACGAGGCCGTGCTGGACTTCGACGAGCGTCCTGACCTGTCCCGTCCCAACGGCGTGTGGGACCTCGGCTCCGCGGAGGCCTCCGAGATGGCCAAGCTCGCGGAGACCACCTACCGCGACGTCAACATCGGCCTGGCGAACGAGTTCGCCCGCTACGCCGGCGCGAACGGCATCGACATCTACCGGGTGATCGAGGCCTCCAACTCGCAGCCGTACAGCCACATCCACCGCCCGGGCATCGCCGTGGGCGGCCACTGCATCCCGGTCTACCCGCGCCTGTACCTGTGGAACGACCCGGCCGCGGACATCGTCCGCACCGCGCGCGCCGTGAACGCCTCGATGCCGGACTTCGCCGTGGACCTGCTCGCCCAGGCGCACGGCGACCTCGCCGGTCAGCGCGTCGTCGTGCTCGGTGCCGCCTACCGCGGCGGCGTGAAGGAGACCGCGTTCTCCGGTGTGTTCGCCACCGTGGGCGCCCTGCGCACCCGCGGCGCCGAGGTCACCGTGGACGACCCGATGTACACGGACGAGGAGCTCACCGCGCTGGGCTTCACCCCGCACTCCGCGGGCGCCGAGGTCGACGCCGCGATCCTGCAGACGGACCACGCCGAGTACCGCGCCCTCACCCCGGCCGACCTGCCGGGCGTGCGCACCTTCGTGGACGGCCGCAACGTCACCGACGCCGACGCCTGGGCGGGCGTGACCCGTCGGGTCATCGGCCTGCCGCAGGACGCCGAGGCCGCCCGGTGAGCGGGAACGTCTTCACCGCCGCCTCGGCCGACGTGGCCGAGGACGCCGTCCTCGGCGCCGGAACCAAGGTCTGGCATCTCGCGCAGGTCCGTGAGCAGGCCCGCCTCGGCGAGCGCTGCATCGTCGGTCGCGCGGCCTACATCGGCACCGGGGTGGAGCTCGGCGACGACTGCAAGGTCCAGAACCTCGCCCTCGTCTACGAGCCGGCCCGTCTGGGCCGCGGCGTGTTCATCGGACCCGGCGTCGTCCTGACCAACGACACCTACCCCCGCGCGGTCAACCCGGACCTGTCCCAGAAGTCCGGGGACGACTGGGACGCCGTGGGCGTGGACATCGGCGACGGCGCCGCGATCGGCGCGCGGTCGGTGTGCGTCGCGCCGGTGCGCATCGGCGCGTGGGCCCTGGTGGCGGCCGGCTCGGTGGTCACCCGCGACGTGCCGGACTTCGGCCTCGTGGCCGGGGTGCCCGCGAAGCGCATCGGCTGGGTCGGCCGGACGGGCCGCCGGCTGGAGGAGAAGGACGGCGTCTGGGTGTGCCCGGACACCGGGGAGACGTTCATCGAGCGGGACGGGGCGCTGCGTCCGGCCGGACCCGCGCAGGAGGAGGAGAACCATGGCTGAGTTCATCCCGGCGGCGAAGCCGCTCATCGGTGACGAGGAGCGCGAGGCCGTGGACCGCGTCCTGCGCTCCGGCATGGTGGCGCAGGGCCCCGAGGTCGCGGCCTTCGAAGAGGAGTTCGGTGCCGCGATGGTGGACGGCCGGGCCTGCGTGGCCGTCAACTCCGGCACCTCCGGCCTGCACCTGGGCCTGCTGGCCGCGGGCATCGGCCCCGGCGACGAGGTCATCGTGCCCGCCTTCACCTTCGCGGCGACCGGCAACGCCGTCGCCCTCACGGGCGCGACCCCGGTCTTCGCGGACGTGGACCTCCAGACATACACCCTCGACCCCCAGGACGTGCGCGCCAAGGTGACGGAGTGGACCGCCGCCGTCATGCCGGTGCACCTGTACGGCCACCCGGCCCGCATGGACGAGCTCGAGGTGATCTGCCGCGAGCACGGTCTCCAGCTGTTCGAGGATGCGGCGCAGGCGCACGGCGCCCGCTGGAAGGGGCGCCCCGTGGGCACCTTCGGGGCGTGGGGCATGTTCAGCCTCTACCCGACCAAGAACATGACCTCGGGCGAGGGCGGCATGGTCTCCGTGGGGGAGGAGGACGTCGCTCGTCGCCTGCGCCTGCTGCGCAACCAGGGCATGGAGGTCCAGTACCGCAATGAGCTCGTGGGCTTCAACAACCGCATGACGGACATCCACGCGGCCATCGGCCGGGTGCAGCTGACCAAGGTCGGCGCATGGACCCGGCGCCGGCAGGAGATCGCCGCCCGCTTCGACGCCGAGCTGCGAGGGGTCACCGTGCCGACGGTGCTCGAGGGCGCCGAGCACGTGTACCACCAGTACACGGTCCGCCTGCCCGAGGAGCTGGCCGGGAAGCGGGCGGACGTGCTCGCCCGGCTGAAGGACGAGTTCGGGGTCGGCACGGGGGTCTACTACCCGGTGCCCACCAATGAGCTGCCCTCCTTCGGCGTCGAGGCGGACCTGCCGAACACCCGCGTGGCCGCGTCCACCGTGTTCTCCATCCCGGTCCACCCCTCGCTGACGGACGCGGACGTCACGCGCGTCGTCGAGGCCGTCAACACCGTGGTGGCGGAGGCCGCCGCATGAGCGTTCTGCGCACCGGACTGATCGGCCTGGGCATGATGGGCCGCCACCACGCCCGCGTGATGCGCTCCATTGAGGGTACCGAGCTGGTCGCCGTCGCCGACGCGATGGGTGATCCGCACGGCGTGGCGGGGGACCTGCCCCTCTACGACTCGGTCCAGGGGCTCATCGACCACGGCGTGGACGCCGTCATGTGCGCGGTCCCGACCGGCCTGCACGAGGAGGTCGGCATGGCCCTGGCCGAGGCCGGCGTGCACGTGATGGTCGAGAAGCCCATCGCGCACAGCACCGAGGCCGGCACCCGCCTGGTCCGCGCCTTCGACGAGGCCGGCCTCGTCGGCGCGGTGGGCCACATCGAGCGGTTCAACCCCGCCCTCCAGGAGATGCGCCGCCGGATCCAGGCCGGCGAGCTGGGCCGGGTCCTGCAGATCACGACCGTTCGCCAGGGCGGCTTCCCCGCCCGCATCGCCGACGTCGGGGTCGTCAAGGACCTCGGCACGCACGACATCGACCTGACCGCGTGGCTGGCGGACAGCCCGTTCACGCGCGTGGCCGCGGAGACCATGACCAACTCCGGCCGTGAGCACGAGGACATGGTGGTCGCCAACGGCCGCCTCGAGTGCGGGGCCATCACGAGCCACGTGGTGAACTGGCTCTCGCCGGTGAAGATCCGCCAGACCGTCGTCACCGGCGAGCTCGGCGCGTTCGTGGCGGACACCGTGCACGCAGACCTGACCTTCCAGGCCAACGGATCGGTCCGCACTCGCTGGGACGCGGTGTCCGCGTTCCGTGGCGTCTCCGAGGGGGACGTCACCCGTCTGGCGATCGAGAAGCCCGAGCCGCTGCACACCGAGCACGAGGCGTTCCGCGACGCGATCCTCGGAGTCCGGCAGGAGCACGTGTCCATGGCGGAGGGGCTCGACACGCTGCGCGTGGCCGAGGCGATGATCGCGTCGGCCCGCACGGGTGAGAGCGTCACGCTGTGAGCGCGGGGGACTGGCGACGCCGCGCCCGCCGGGCCGTCCGCGCGGCGGCCCGACGGGCGCGAGCCCTGCCCGAGCCCGGGCCTCGAGTGCTGCGCGCCGTGTTCGACACCCTCCCACAGGACTCGGACGCCGTGCGTCGGATCCGGTCGATGGCCGCCCCACCCCGCCGGCGCGGCACGCCCCCGCCCCGCTCCGCCGCGCCCGCCCGCGACACCACCCCGGGCTATCGCGGCTACCTCCACCTCGCCGACGTCGGGGACACCTACACCTCGCAAGAGGCAGCGACACTGCTGCAGCTCGAGAACGCCGTGCTCAAGCGGCGCCTGTTCGCGGAGCCGGCGCCCCCGCTGACCCCCACGGGCCACGAGGAGGAGGACCTGGCCGCCGCGCCGAGGCGGGTCGCCGACCACTTCGCACGGGCGGACGCCGCCGCCCAGCTCGGCGACGACGCGCCGCGACACCTGGTCGTGGTGGGCGTGTACCCCACCCTCGAGAACTCCTACGGCAACGGCTTCGTGCACCGCCGGGTCAAGTACTTCCAGGCCGCCGGCGTCCGCGTCGACGTCGCGGTGATCGATCGGTCCGCCGAACCCCGCTCCTACGAGTACGACGGCGTCCACGTGCTGGTGGGCCGGGGAGCGGAGGCCGCGGAGCTGCTGCGCACGCGGCACTACGAGTCCGTGGCGGCCCACTTCCTCGTCCGCTCCCTCTGGGAGCCGATCCAGGACGCGCTGGCGGGGCACCGCTTCTTCGCGTTCATGCACGGTTTCGAGTCGCGCCGGTGGATCCGGACCATGCGCAACCACCGGACCCAGGGGCAGGTGGACGACGCGATCGGCGACACCCTGGAACGCCAGCGCTTCTGGCGCGAGGTGCTCGACCACCCGCACGGCCCCGAGCGGTTCGTGTTCGTCTCCCGCTGGTGGCGCCGAGCGGCTCAGGAGGACATGGAGCTCGTCTTCCCGGCGCAACGCACGGCGATCGTGCACAACGTGATCGACACGGACCTGTTCTGCTTCGTGCCCAAGGACCCCGAGCAGCGCTTCCGTGTGCTGTGGGTCCGCTCCGCGGCGAACCTCAATTACGGCGCGGACCTCGCCGTGCGGGCCCTCGAGCGCCTGCGGGACACGCCCCTGTGGGACCGCATGCAGGTCACCGTGATCGGCGACGGCAAGCACTTCGGCCTCTTCGAGGAGGCCTTCGCGGACGACGCGAACGTCACGGTGGAGCGCCGCTTCGCCGTCCAGGAGGAGATCGCGGCCCTGCACCGGGAGCACGGCGTGTTCCTGGTGCCCACCCGACTCGACTCCCAGGGGGTCTCGCGGGACGAGGCGATGGCCTCCGGGCTCGTGCCCGTGACCAATGACGCCGGCGCCGTCCGGGAGTTCGTGGACAAGGACTGCGCGATGATCGCCGACGCCGAGGACGTGGCCGGGCTGGCCGACGGCCTGCGACGGCTGATGGAGGACCCGGACCTGTTCCTGCGGATGTCCCGGGCCGCGGCAGCCCGGGTCCGCGCGCAGACTTCGCCGGAGCACACCGTGGACCAGGAAATGGCGCTGATGGGTCTGGCGGCAGGCCCGGGCGGGCGAGGGGAGGAGAACGCATGAGCGCCGTGCTGCTGTTGACGGCCGGCACGGGCCCGGCGGAGGGTCTGCTGCTGCAGGACCTGCGCGATAGCGGCCACGTGGTCGACGTCCTCGACGTCGCCTCGCACGCTTGGCTGCGCCGGCGTCCCGGCCTTGCCCCGGCCCCGCTCTACCCGTGGACCGGCACCCACGCCCTGCGCGCTGCCGGCGCCCAGATCGCGCGCGAGATGCGCAGGGTCACGGCCGCGGGCGCCTACGACGCGATCCTCGCCTCCGGGCTCGGCGCCGCGGGCTTCGCCGCCCGGCATGTAGAGGAGGAGTTCATCCCCCTGCTCCGCCGCGGCGACCTGGACTTCTCGGCGGCCCGCAGGCACGCCGAGGAGGACTTCGCGGCCCTGACGCGGGCGGTCGACCGGCTGTTCCTCGAGAACGAATGGGAGTTCGACAAGGCCCTGTCGAAGGGGTCGTGGAGCGCCCACCTCCGCCATCCACGTCGAGCCCTGCCGCCCGAGTTGTTGCCTCCGCTGGCCGAAGAATTCGAGACGCCGAGCGTCGTCGTCCTCCACCCCGAACACGGCGCCGCCGACCGCCTCGCGGCACAGATGGAGGCGCTCCAGACCGCGGTGGACACGGTGCCGGGCGCCTCGCTCCGCAGCCTCTCGGCCTCCGCCCTCTACCGCACCCGCGACCTCGTCGCGGGACGCGCGTTCGACGCGGTCGCGGCGACCCGGCTCGGCGGCGCCACGCACGTGGTCCTCGTGGGCTCGTCGCGAGACCACACTGCCGTCGGCGAACTCCTGGTCGGCACCGGCTTCGCGGAACGGCTGGTGGTGGAGGACACCATCGGCTCGGGCGCGTGGGCCGCGGGCCATCCGGGCGTGCGGACGGGGCGGGGGCTGCGCCTCGTCACGGAGCTCGCCGCGGCCCTGCGCGGGGGGCCCGAGCCTCACTCCGCCGTCGACGCCGTCGACGACGGCACCACCGACCTGCTCGCCGCCTACCGCACGGCGATGACCGGGCGCGTGGACCGGACGTTCGAGGACCTCGCGGTGCTGCGGCACGACGGCCCGTTGGACGTGTTCTTCTCCACCTCGCCGCTGGAGGACCGCACCGACGGGGCCCGTCCCCAGCGGGTGCGCAACATGAACGACGCCCTCTCCGAGCCTGCGGCGGCGCTGCGGCTCTCCTCCGTCCCGGGCGTCTTCGACCGGCGGCTCCGGGTCCTGGACGAGGCGCTCGCCGCCGGCCGTCCCCTCGGACTCCTCTACGGCGAGAACTCGACGTCGCCGATCCCGGTCGGCCGGGTGACCGCCGCCCTCGCGGACGTCATGGCCCGCTTCTCCGCCGGCGGCGGCACGAGCGTCTGGTTCGTGCGTGACCTGCACTGGCTGGACGAGATCGACGGGTACCTTGAGGACGCCGACGCGCGGCGCGACGTCCAGGAGCGTGGGCTCGCCGAGTTCGACGCGATGGCGGCGGCCGCGGACCGGCTGGCGGCTCCGTCTGCGGAGTCCGGGGAGGGCTTCGACGCCCTGCTGGCCCGCCACGGCCGCGGGCCCGTGGACTGGCTGCCGCTGCCGCCGGCCGTGTCCCCGGCGAACACCGTCCCCGCCGATGCCCCGGCGATCGGCGAGGAGGGCGTCACCCTGCTGTACGCCGGAGGCGTGGGCGGGATCTACGGCCTGGGCCAGTACCTCACTGCCGTCGGGACGCTTGACCCGCAGGTGCGACTCGACTTCGTCGTGCGCGCGGGGGAGCGTTCCGTGTTGGAGGACCTGCTGGCCGAGCACGGCCTGGCGGACCGGCCCGGGCTGCGGATCACCACGGTCCCGCTCGAGTGGTACGTCCCCGCGACGCGGACCGTGGTGGGCGTGGTGCTGCTGGGCGGCGAGTACGCCCGGTTCAGCTTCCCCTACAAGACCATGTCCTTGATCGAGCGCGGCTACCCCGTGCTCTGCTTCGCGGACATGGGGATCGCGGACTTCCTCGAGCGCAATCGCGTGGGGCTCGGCGTCGCGCGCTCCTCGGAGGCGATCCGCGCCGGCATCGCCGCGCTCGTGCGGGGCGGGGCGCCCGGCATGGCCGAGGCCCAGCGCACACAGTCCTGGGCCGCCCGGGTGGCCACCGCCCGGGCATCGGCCGAGGACTGAGTCCCGGCCCCACCGGGGGGCGCCCATCCGGGGACCCGGGAGGGGCCCGTCACGGATCACACCGCGGCGGGCTCGTCCCTCGTCTCCGCGGGGCTGAGCAGGGCCTGCAGCCGCGCCAGCACGGCTTCGGGCGCGTGCAGCCGTGCGTGGTGCTCGCGCGCCCGCTCCCGCCGTTCCCGCGCGGCCGCCGACGTCTCCTCCAGCAGGCCCAGCACCGTGGCGAGGAGCGTGGCGTCGTCGGTCTCGGTCACCGGCGGGGCGCACTCGTCCGGCGCGGGAGTCACCGGCGGCCCGGCGACCACAGCGTTGCCCGCGGCCAGGGCCTGCAGGGCCGCGATCTCCAGTTCTCCCGTGTGCAGCGGGGCCACGACGACATCGCCGTGGAACGCGTCGGGTCGACGGCGGAACCGGGGACCCGACGGGGCCTCGACCGGGATCCCGCGTGCGGTGAGTTCCGCGACCAGCTCGTCCACGGCCGCCGACTCGGCCGAGGTGCGGTCCCCGGGCAGGATGAGCACGCTGCGGGGGGCGGACGCGCCGTCAGGGCCGGGTCCCCGGTCCGTCGGCGTCGGGATCGGTGCCGGCAGCCAGAGCACGCCCGGCGTCAGCAGCGCCTCCTCGCGCCGGTGGGAGAGCACGGGGACTCCGGCGGCCAGGGCGGCCTGGAACGGGCGGCCCTGACGCCGGATGCGGCGGTCCAGCGCCGCCCGCGCGTCCGGGTCCAGTCCTCCCCAGGGGTGGCCGGGGACGGCCGTCAGCCGCCGGTCGACGCCGGCCAGGATCCGCTCGCCGGCCACGAGGGCGACCTGGCGTCCGCGAGCCCGGAGGGAGAGCAGTTCATGGACGGGGGACTGCTCGGCCCGGCCCCACAGCGGCCCCTCGCCCCCGCTGAGGACCGTGCCGTGGGCACGGTCGTCCGTGACCCAGTCGTGCAGGACGCCCCAGACCGCCTCGGGCCCGCCCACGGCGAGGCCGCGGCCCTCGGGGACCTCCCGGGGCGGCCGCTGCGTCGCGGGGCCGGCGTCGGCGGGCCAGGCGTCCAGGAGGGGTCGGACCGTGGGCGGGTCGCCCACGACCAGGAGTCCGCGGGGCCGGGGATCGCGCGCGGGGTCCGGGGCGATCTCCACGGGCGGCGGCGCGGCGGGCGTGGGCACGAGACGCCGCCAGAGGCCGTGCAGCGCCCGCTCGGCGGCCTCCCACCCGTGGCGGGCGGTGATCTCCGGGGAGCGCGCGGCCGCGGTCAGCTCGGTCCGTCGCGCCAGGAGGTCGCGCACGGCCCGGGCGAGGTCCGCCGCGTCCCCGGGGGCGAACACGGTCCCCACCCCCTGCTCCCGGACGAAACGGGCCTGCTCGCGCAGGTCGGACACGATCAGCGGCAGACCCGCCAGCAGGCATTCACGCAGCTTGGTGGCCACCGCGCTCTCGTGGGCCGGGGTGGGAAGCAGAGGGCTCACGCCCGCGGTGGCGGAGGAGACGTACCACGTCACAGAGGCCGAGGGCACGTAGTCGACGATGTGCATCCGGTCGGCGACGTCGAGCTGGGCAGCCCGGTCGCGCAGGCCCTGCCGGGCGCCGGGGTCGGGGGAGCCCACGAACGCGACGTGGACGCCGGGCAGCAGCGGCAGGGCGTCCACCAGCGTGCCCACGCCGCGGACCTCGGCCAGCTTGCCGACGTAGACGAGCAGCGGGACGTCGTCGGATAGGCCCAGCTCGGTGCGCAGGGGCAGGCGCTCGGCCGGGTCCATCGGGACCTGCGTGCCCCACGGCCCGTTGATCACCGTCACGGGGCGTTCCGGCAGGGCGTGGTACTCGCGCATCCGGTCGGCCAGTCCGTCCGTGACGGCGACGACGGCGTCGGCCTCGTGGATCAGCTCGGCCTCGGCCGCCTTCCACGCGATGCGCTGGTCCACGGGCCCGGGCATCATCTGGCCGGGCAGCCACTCGTGCGCGTCGTAGACCCACGGCACCGGCGACAGCCCGCGCGCGGCGCGGTAGCGGTCGTAGGCGGCCGCGGCGGGCAGGGGATGGCGGTCGTGCACGTGGACGAGGTCGGGCGCGAGGTCGATCAGGGCACGCAGGAAGCCGTCCTCGTAGTCCGCGATCAGGGGCCAGACTTCGCGCCAGGCGCCGGTCCGCCCGGCGGCGAAGTTCTTCAGCGCGCGCCGGCCCCGCGCTGCAGCCCGGCCTCGGCGGCCCCGCGCCGGGCCGAGGCGGCCCAGGCGACGGGCGGCCCGGCCGAGTCGGCCGCGGGCCCCGTCGGGCAGGGCGTGGGGCGACAGCCCGCGCACCACGGCCTGGGGCAGGCCCGCCCCTGACTCGTGGGCGAGGTCCCAGGCGGTCATCGCCGCGGCCTCCTCGGGGTCCAGCACGGCGGACCAGTCCGTCGCGTCCGGCCGGGCGGTCCCGTGCAGGGTCTGCCAGGCCAGGTGCCGCCGGAACGTCACGGGCACGCGCAGGATGGGCACGGACCCGTACCGGCCGAGATTGAACGTGGTGCGGTGGGAGACGCCCACCACGACGACGTCGTAGCCGGCGCGCACCGCAGAGACCGCGGCCTTCTCCACGCGCGAGTCTCCGACGACCTGGTTCCCCACCAGCATCGCCATCCGGGGTCGGCGGGGGGCGGGCGTGGCGACGGGCATGGGGCTCCTTCTCAGCAGGGTCAGGTGGCGGCGCTCCCCAGGATCCGACGGACCAGCCGAGGCACGACGTTATCCTCAGCATAGGTGTGCGCCACGTCTCGCCGGGCCTGGGCCACGGCGGACCGCCAGGCCCGCGCGTCGGCCGTCGCCTGGCGAAGGGCCTCGGCCATGGTGGCCACGTCCGGGCTCAGCCACGCGGCGGGGTAGAGCAGGTCGGCGCCCGCCCACGCGAGTGCGGCTGGCAGACAGCCGTGCGCGGCGCCGTCGGGCAGCGTGAAGTGGAACGACTCGAAGTCCGAGACGGAGAGCGCGACGCCCACCCGGGCATACCACGCGGGCATGTCCGGCCCGTGGGGGTCCCAGGCCACGGTTCCGGCGAGCATCGGGTCGGTATCGATGCGGCGCAGCTGCGCCCGGTAGTAGGCCGCCGCGGTGGGGCGCTGCGCCATCCAGCCGACCTCCTCCGGGTGGTGGCCGCGGATCCGGAGCGTGTGGCGGGGCTCGACCCGCCGGAGCGTGGCCAGCAGGTCGAGGGCGCGGTGCAGTCCCTTCCGCTCGGGCAGCACGCCCACCAGCCCGAGCACGAAGCGCCGCTCGTCGTCGCCGTCCGGGAGCGTGGGCGGCACGGCCACCGCGTTCGGCACCACCGAGGTCCGCGCGGCCGGGAAGCGGATGTCCCGCAGCACCTGGGCGCGCACGTGCTCGGCCACGAACACCCACTCGTCCAGGGCGTCCTGACGCACCCGGGACGGGAACGCGGTGCCCGCCTCCTGCAGGTGGAGCCTGCTGGTCAACCGCGTGGTGCGGTGCGGAGAGTCCAGGTGCCGGGAATACCAGGCGAGATTGCCGAGGCTCCATTCGCAGTGCACCACGTCCGCCCACGCGGCCAGGGCGCGGCTGCGCTCGACGTCGTGGCGGGCATGGCCCCGCCAGGCGTCCACGCGCACCTCGTGCCCGTCCGCCCGCAGCCGGTCCATCAGCGCGCCCGCGAACTTCAGGTCGTGGCCCGCGACGACGACGCGGCGCGGCTCCGCGGTCACCCGCACCCGGGGTGCCGGCGCGGCGGGTGGGCCGGCGGCCTCGGCGGGCGTGAGCGAGTCCAGGCGCGCCGCCCGGCCGGCGGCGGCCAGGCGCTCCCACGTCTCAGCTGCCCGGTCCGGTCCGATCACGGCGCGGCCCGCGCGTGCGGCCGCGCGGGCGAGCGGGGGGTCCAGCCGGGTTCCCTCCGGGGCGAGGACCGCGTCGACGAGCCCCAGTGCGGCCAGGACCCGCGCCCGGCCGGTCGCCGTCGCCGGGTCCGGGCACGCGACGACGAGCACCCCGGGGAGGCGGCCGCCGGCGGTGCGCAGGGCGGCGGTCAGGGCCCGGCGGGAGGCCGGGTCAGACATCAGCACCGTGTGCAGGCCGGGCGCGCCGGCGGGCATCTCCAGCTCCGCGCAGCGCCGGCCGGCCAGCTCGGCGGCCGCCTCGACGGACCAGCCGCGCCCGGCCGGCCCGTCCACCGGCAGGAGCAGGACGGCCGGCGCGTCGGCCGGCCGGGGCCCGAGGGGGGAGAACGCGTCGAGGGAGGGGACGCGCGCACCCGTCAGGGCGCGGCGCAGCGCCGCCGCCGCCGGGAGCGGGAGCGCGGCCGACGCGTCCGGCACGTGCACGTCCGCCGCACGCCAGGTGCGCTCCGGGAGGGTGGCCAGGCTCCGGGCGCCGCGTGCCGCGCGGAGGGCCGAGGCGCCGGCGTCGCCGGCCGTGGCGGCCGCGCGCTCGCCCACGATGCGGGCCCGGCCCGCCCAGCGACGCAGCCGCGGTCCGGCCATGTTCACAGCGCGGTGATCCCGGTGGGCCGCTCGCCGCCGGTCCACGCGATGCGCTCCCGCACGAGCTCTGACTGCTTGCGCTCGAGGATTTCCTGGGCCTCCTCGGTCCGCCCCTGGGCCATGGCCCGGGCGTAGAGGTTGTAGCCGCGCGTCACGGCGCGAGGGCTGCCGTCCATCGTCAGGACGCCCCGCTCGATCCAGATCACGCGCTGGCACATCTCCTGGATGGTGCTGAGGGAGTGGCTGACCAGGAACACGCAGCCGGCCTGCTCGCGCAGCTCGTCGAGCCGCTGGCGCGTGCGCTCGCGGAACTGGGCGTCGCCCGTGTTGAGCGCCTCGTCGATCACGAGGATGTCCGGGTCCACCGAGGTGGCGATCGCGAACTGCAGGCGCGCGGCCATGCCCGAGGAGTACGCCTTGAGCGGCAGCTGGAGCGCGTGGTCGTCGAGGCCGGACAGGGCGACGACGGCGTCCCGCTTGGCCTCCGCCTCCGCGCGGGACATCCCCATCGCCAGGCAGCCCAGACGGATGTTGTCCTCACCGGAGACCTGGCGCACGAGCGCGGCGTTGACGCCCAGCATCACGGGCGTGGAGGTCGCGTAGATGTGGCCGGTGGTCGGGCGCATCTGGCCGGTGATGAGCTTCATCAGGGTGGACTTGCCGGACCCGTTCGTGCCGATCACGCCCACGGACTCGCCGCGCCCCACCACGAACGACAGCGGCTGCAGCGCCTGGACCTCCGTGGTGCGCACGCCGCGGGCGGCGCGGACCCGACCCCGCAGGCCCCGGTGGGGCTGGACCGCTTCGGCCGAGAGGACGCGGTAGGTCATGGACGCCTCGTCGACGACGACGGAGGGGGTCAGCGGCTCCGCGCTCATCGTTCCTCCCCGTAGGTCTCCTCGGCGCGCCAGAACACCACGGTCCCCACCACGAGCAGGGCCGCCGTCCACGCCGCGAGGACGATCCACCGCATCGGGTCCGCGTCGGAGGCGTACAGCAGGGACTGTCGCGCGATGTCCAGGACGCAGAACAGCGGGTTCAGATGCATGGCGGTCATCATCGGCGGGAAGTCCGCGAAGCGGTCGGCGCTGAAGAACACGGCGGACACGTAGAGCCAGATCCGGGTGCCGAACGCGATGAGGTTGGACAGGTCGGACCAGCGGGCCACGTAGCGGGCCAGCAGGAGGGAGGCGCCGACGTTGAACAGCGTCTGCAGCGCCAACAGCGGGATCAGCAGCAGCCAGCGCCACGTGATCTGCTCCATCGGCGGGATGGCCAGGACCAGCACCAGCATCACCACCAGTGTCGGGCCGAAGAGCATCAGCTCGCGGATGTTCGTCGCGATCGGCAGGGTGGCCCGCGGGAAGCGGAAGGCGCGGACGATGGAGAGGTTGGTCGAGATCGAACGCGACCCCGCCGTGATCGCGCTCGAGGTGTAGCGGAACAGGAACACGCCGATGATCAGGTAGCCGAGGAAGTTCGGCACGCCACGGCCGGTGCCCAGCAGCAGCCCGAACACGAGGAAGTACGCCGCGCCGTCGAGGATCGGGTTGAGGACCATCCAGACGCGGCCGAGCGCGTTGACGGAGTTCGCCCCGGCGATCCGGGAGCGGGAGTCGAACAGGATGAACGAGCGGTACTCCCAGAGGGAGGCCAGGTAGCGCGCCAGGCCCGGGCGGGCGCCCACTCGGCGCAGGGTGGCTCCGTCCACGGTGAGGACCGCGGTGCCGCTCGGGACGCGGGGATCGCCGGTGTCTGCCATGCCGTCGCGGCCTCTCTTCATGCAGGCGGGAAGGCGGGCCGGGGCGGCCCGCCGCGAGTCGCCACTCTAGCAACCGGCGGTGCCGCGGCGCCGTCAGTAGACTGGCGACAGCTCGCGCCCGCGTCGAGCCTGATCGGGCCGCGGTCCGTCGTCCACTCAAGAGGAGCAACTGTGCCCAAGGTCATGCCCATCTACGGAACCCGCCCGGAGGCGATCAAGGTGGCCCCCATCGTCAAGGCGCTGCAGGCCGACGAGCGGTTCGAGTGCGTGGTGACCGTCACGGGGCAGCACCGCGAGATGCTGGACCAGGTCAACGAGCTGTTCGGCATCGTCCCGGACCACGACCTGAACATCATCCAGCCGCGCCAGACCCTCAACGGCGTGTTCGCCCGCACCCTCGACGGGCTCGACGCCGTCCTCGAGCAGGAGCGGCCGGACGCCGTCGTCGTCCAGGGCGACACCACGACCTCGACGGCGGGCGCCGTCGCCGCCTTCAACCGCGGCATCCCCGTGGTCCACGCCGAGGCGGGCCTGCGCAGCTTCGACATCCTCTCCCCGTTCCCGGAGGAGGCCAACCGCAAGATCACCAGCCAGATCTCGGCGCTGCACCTGCCTCCGACCACCGTGAGCCGGGACAACCTGCTGCGTGAGGCCGTGGCCGCGGAGGACGTCTACGTCACGGGCAACACCGTGATCGACGCGCTGCTGGAGGCCGTCGGCCACCAGGTGCCGTTCGAGGACGAGCGTCTGGCCGAGCTGGAGTCGTCCGGCCGTCGCGTCGTCCTGGTGACGACCCACCGGCGCGAGAACCAGGGCGACGCGATGCGCGGCGTCGGGCGCGCCCTGGCCCGCCTGGCCGCGGACCACCCCGACGTCACCTTCGTCCTGCCGGCGCACCGCAACCCGGTGGTGCGCGAGGCGATCCTGCCGGAGATCGAGGGCCGCGAGAACGTGCTCGTGACCGAGCCCCTGGCCTACGGCGAGTTCACCCACCTGCTGTCCGTGGCCACCGTCGTGCTGACGGACTCCGGCGGCGTCCAGGAGGAGGCCCCGTCGCTGGGCAAGCCCGTCCTCGTGATGCGCGAGAACACCGAGCGTCCCGAGGCCGTGACCGCCGGCACCGTGCGTCTGATCGGCACGGACGAGGAGGTCGTGGTCACCGAGGTCACCCGCCTGCTGACGGACGAGGCCGCGTACAGCGCGATGTCCCAGGCGGTGAACCCCTACGGCGACGGCCGCGCGGCCGAGCGCACGGTCTCGGCGATCGCCGAGCTGCTCGGCGTGGGCGAGCGGCTGCCGGCCTTCGACGGCGCCTGAGCCGCACCACACCCCCGGACGGGGACACCCACCCCGTCGACGCCACGAGGCCGCCGTCCCCGCGGGGACGGCGGCCTCGTGCGTGCCCCCGACTTCACCCGTCCTCGCGCGGGGTCACCCGGGCGTCCTCCGGGCGGACCAGCGGCAGGGACCCGGTGCGGGGCCCACCGGGCACGATCGGCAGATTGGTCTCCGGGGCACGCCACCACGCGAGCGCGCCGAGCAGGATGACACCGCCGGTGAGCGCGAACGCCCATCCGTAGCCGGCGGTGTCCACCACGAGCCCGGCCAGCAGCGGACCGGAGATGGCGCCCAGGTCGGCGGACATCTGGGCGGTGGACATCACAGCGCCGGAGCGCCGTCCCTGGCCCACGACGTCGGCGATGGCCGCCTGCTGCGGGGCGTTCAGGGTGCCCGTGCCCGCGCCGGCCAGCAGGCACGCGAGCAGGAAGAGCGCGGGCGAGCTCATCCAGCCGATCACCCCGGTGGTGACGGCCATGACGAGCAGGCCCGTCAGGATCAGCGGCCGGCGTCCATGCCGGTCGGACAGCCGCGAGCTGAACGTCACGGCCGTGACGTTGCCGAGCGCGAACACTGACAGGGCCAGGCCCGCCATGAGCGCGCCGTCCACCTCCCAGCCCAGCAGCGCCGTGCCGGCGAACGCGCTCGCCGCGAACAGGGGCATCACCGAGTTCCGCACCCCGAACGTCGCCCAGCCGTTGGCGAAGAAGGAGACCAGCGCCGCCCGGTAGGACGGGTTGGCCAGGGCCTCCCGGACCGGCATGGCCGGGCGCGCGTCCCGGACGGCGCGGTCCGCGAGCCGGGTGTCCTTGAGCAGGAAGAACACGAGGGCCGCCGCCACCACCAGGGAGCTGCCGTAGATGAGGAACGGGGCCCGGTACCCGAACACGGACAGGGCGGAGCCCACGATCGGACCCACGATGTTGCCGATCAGGAACGCGGACGCGTAGGCGCCCGAGATCCGGCCGCGCATCGTGGGCGGGGACTTGCGGGCCAGGAACGCCATCGCGGACACGGTGAAGAGGGTGGAGCCGACGCCGCCGAGCGCCCGGAAGAGGAGCAGCTGCGGGAAGGTCTGCGCGAAGGCGACCAGGAACATGGACGCGGCCACGATCAGCACGCCCGTCATGTACACGGGCGTCTCGCCGAGCCGGTTCGTCAGCCTGCCGGAGACCGGGGCGAACAGGAGGCGGGTCAGCCCGAACACGGACACGACGGCGGCCACCCCGACGGCGGACGCGTCGAACGTCGCCGCGTACTGCGGCAGCAGCGGGGCGATGATGCCGAAGCCGATCGCGATGACGAACGCGGCGGCGACGAGGACCTTGATCTCACGGGGCAGGGGGACCCGCAAGGAGCGGGCGGACGACGACGGCATGACCGCCATCTTCGCACGGCGCCGGGTGGGCGGCCCGGGGCGACGTCCGCCACGCCTCGTGGGACACTGGTGAGATGGATCACCGGTCTTCCTCCGGCCGTCGTCGCCGGATGTTCCGCGTCTGCGCCGGCCTGTTGGCCGCTGCTGTCGGGTTGGCGGGCTGTGCACCTCAACCTGCCGCGGCGCCCGGCGACGAGTCCGGGGATCCTCCCCAGACAGCTGGCCACCCCATGACCGCCGTCGAACGCGCAAGCCTCTCTCCGTGTCGAGGCTATGGGCAGCTCCAGAGATTCAACACCGTGGAGACCAACGCGCGGGACGTTTACGGGTGGCGCCAGTTCGATCCCGTCGCGGTGGGTGACGGATCGGGTGACATCGACTGGGATGTAGATCCTTACCAGGACGAAGGCTGGCGTCTGTGGCTGTCTTCCCTCAAGTGGATCGGGCCCAGCATCGAAGCCGGCCGGGAAGGCGACGAGGAGGCCCTCGGTGTCGCTGAGCGGGTCATACGCGATTGGCGGGCTGACCACGAGGGCGGATGGGGCGGCGACCATGATGATGCGGAGGCCAACCATCATCGCATGGGGGTCCTCCTCTGCTTCCGTGAAGTGGTCGCCGACCGCGCAGCACGTTCTGTTGAACTTGCCAAGGACGGCAGTCTGCCGGAGGAGTATGCCTGGCTGGATGATCTGATCGGCCAGCACGCAGCGCAGAACATGGCGCGCTACTCGAAGCGGCACAATCACGGGTCGATGGAGAATCTGGCTCTTCTGGGCGCCGGGTGCGTTCTGGGCCGACCGGACTGGATGGAGCACGCCATGGAGCGCGCCGAAGGAGATATCCCCTTCCAGGTGGACGACCAGGGCCTCAGCAATGAAGCGGCACCGCATTACGCGCAATTCAACTATGTGCTCTTCCAAGCCATCGATGAGACGGCAGCCCGATGCGGGGTCGAATCCGGCGCCTTCGAGGATGGGGTGGAAAAAATGGGTCAAGCCCTTCCTCATATGGTTGATTCGACGGGCTCATACTGGCAATACGGGGACAGTGCAGAGTTCCCTGTCAAGCCATTCGACGGCATGAGCGATGAGCTGCGCTACGCGGCCACCGACGGGGCGGAGGGCGTCGCGTCTGCCGACCGTGTCCGGGCTTTCGACTCCGGCCCCGTATTCGGCCGGTCATCCTGGGGAACTCCCGACGACGGCTTCGCGGACGCCGCCGCGTGGATGCTGCGCACGGGCACGGGGCGGGAGACGAAGTCCCACCGCGGTGATCTGATGCAGTTCCTGTACACGGCGCGCGGTCGCCAGATCGTCGAAGACGGGGGACATCCCGGCATCGTCGAGGACAGCTGGCGACCGTGGGGTCTGGGACCGACTGCGCACAACGTGATCCACATTCCGACGCTCGACGAGTACCCGGGCGCGGGTCCTGCCGAGCGGGGTGATGTGTGGGTGTCGTCGGATGGCTCTGCCGACGGTGCGACGGCGCGCCAGAATCTGGACGTCGGCGGGGAGCGGGCCCGTTCTGTTCTCGTGCTCACCGACCCGGACGCCGCCGTCATCGTGGATCGCACTCGCATCCTCGACGGCCGGACGGACCATGTGGTCGAGACGCTGTGGAATCTTCCGGCGGAGTTCTCGGCGGAGAGGGTCTCCGAGGACACCGTCCGGGCGGTGGACGCAGACTCCGGCGAATCGACGACCCTGGTGCAGGTGCGCATGGACGGTGAGCCGGTGTCGCGTGGCGGCGTGCACCTCCGCCGGGGCGAGACCGACGTCGAGGGCGGCCACGCCCACCACGGATGGCACTACCCCGCAGAGCAGGAACGGGAGGAGGCGACGCAGGTCGCGTTCCGTTCGACCGGAGCCGAGTCCGCGATCGTGAGTGTGCTTGTCCCCGCCGCCGCGGGCGACGCCGTGAGGGTGGACAGTGAGAGCGCCCCCGACGGCTCCGTCATCCTCACGGTCCGGAGCGAGGATGGGCACGCCCGAGTCGCGGTGCAGCAGGACGGCACCCTCTCCCGCCTGACGTGAACCGTGCGGCCCGGGGCGGGCGACGGCCCGTGTGACAGACTGGGCCCGTGGAAATCGTGCTCATAGTCTCAGTCGTGGCCGCCCTGCTGCTGGGCGGCGTGCTCGTCGGCCTGCTGGACCGGCGCCCCGCCCCGCCGAAGGGGTCGTACCAGGAAGTGCGGGACGCGGACGACCCGCGCCCGAGCCCGCGGCACGCGGCCCCGTCGGGCTCCACCGCCGTCCTGGAACGCCCCGAGGTCGACGAGGCGCCGCCCGTCGTCGCCGAGCCGGAGCCCACCGTCGTCGAGGAGGCGGAGACCGCCCCGGCGAAGCCCGAGTACGAGCGGCCCGAGGCCGCCGGCTCGCGCCTGGCCCGCCTGCGGGCCCGCCTGCTCAAGTCCAACAACGTCTTCGGCAAGGGCCTGCTGGCGCTGCTGTCCCAGGACCGCATCGACGACGACGTGTGGGACGAGATCGAGGAGACGCTGCTGATGGCGGACCTCGGCACCGAGCCCACCCTGGAGCTCGTCGACCGCCTCAAGGCCCGCGTCACGGTCGAGGGCACGCGTGACCCCGAGCAGGTGCGCACCCTGCTGCGCGAGGAGCTCGTGGCGATGGTGGACCCCTCGATGGACCGCCGTCTCGCCGCGACCCGCAAGGGCGACCGCCCCGCCGTGACCATGGTCGTGGGCGTCAACGGCGTCGGCAAGACCACCACCGTGGGCAAGCTCGCCCGCGTGCTCGTGGCGGAGGACCGCACCGTCGTGCTCGGCGCCGCGGACACCTTCCGCGCCGCCGCCGCCGAGCAGCTCGCCACGTGGGGTGCCCGCGTGGGCGTCGAGACCGTCCGCTCCGAGAAGGAGGGCGCCGACCCGGCGTCCGTCGCCTTCGAGGCCGTGGAGCGCGGCATCGCCGAGGGCGTCGACGTCGTGCTCGTGGACACCGCGGGCCGCCTGCAGAACAAGGCCAACCTCATGGACGAGCTCGGCAAGATCAAGCGCGTCATCGAGAAGCAGGCCGAGGTGGACGAGGTCCTGCTCGTCCTCGACGCCACCACCGGCCAGAACGGCCTGACCCAGGCGAAGGTGTTCGCCGAGGTCGTGGACGTCACCGGCATCGTGCTGACCAAGCTGGACGGCACCGCCAAGGGCGGCATCGTGATCGCCATCCAGCGCCAGCTCGGCGTGCCCGTCAAGCTGATCGGCCTCGGCGAGGGCCCCGATGACCTCGCGCCGTTCACCGCCGAGGGCTTCGTGGACGCGCTGCTGGCCGACTGACCCGCCGCGCCGCGCACCGGGCCCCTTCCGACGTCGTCGGGAGGGGCCCGCTGCGTCCCCGGTCACCCCCGGCGGCGCGGCGCGTCACATTGCGTCCGATTCCGTGCGCGCCACCGTGCCGCGCCTCACGCTCCGCTACGCTCCTTGAGCAACGGTCCGATCCTGGACCGGGCGACGACGCCGGACGAACGGCGTCGACGCGGCGGGCGTCCGGCTCAGACCGAGGAGACGCCCATGAACGAGATGACCCTGGACGCAGGGACAGTGTGGATGGTGACGAGCGCGGCGATGGTCCTGCTCATGACACCCGGACTGGCCATCTTCTACGGCGGCATGACCCGCGCGAAGTCCTCGCTCAACATGATCATGATGTCCTTCGTCTCGATGGGCCTCGTCGGCGTCGTCTGGGTCCTGTGGGTCCACGGGATGACCGGCGGCGACGGGTGGGCCGGCGTGGTGGGGAACCCCGCCGGTGACCTCGGACTGACCGGCACGATGGCCGAGGGCGGGCTCGTCGCGGCGGCCTACGGCGCCACCTTCGCGATCATCGCGGTCGCCCTCATCTCCGGCGCGGTGGCCGACCGCTTCAAGTTCGTCACGTGGTGCGTCTTCGTGCCCGTCTGGACCACCGTCGTCTACGCCCCCCTGGCCTACATGGTGTGGGGCGGCGGGCTCCTCTCCGCGGACGGCGCCATCGGCGCCCGCCTGGGGGAGGCCCTCGACTTCGCCGGCGGGCTCGTGGTGCACATCAGCGCCGGCGTGGCCGCCCTCGTGCTCGCGCTGCTGCTGGGCAAGCGCCACGGCTTCGGCGTGGACCCCGGCCACCGGCCGCACAACGTCCCGTTCACCATGCTCGGCGCGGCCCTGCTGTGGTTCGGCTGGTTCGGGTTCAACGGGGGCGCGGCGGGCGGTGTCGACGAGCTCGGACTGATCTGGGTGGACACCCTCGCCGCCGGCGCCGCCGGCATGCTCGGCTGGGTGTTCGTGGAGTGGCTGCGCCGCGGCCGGCCGACCTCGATCGGCACCGCCTCCGGGATCGTCGCGGGCCTGGTCGCCATCACGCCCGCGTGCGCCTATGTGAGCCCCCTGGGGGCCGTGGTGATCGGCCTGGTCTCCGGTGCGGCCAGCGCGCTCGCGGTCAACCTCAAGTACCGCCTCGGCTTCGACGATTCGCTCGACGTCGTCGGCGTGCACCTCACCGCCGGCATCCTGGGCACCGTGCTGATCGGCTTCTTCGCCCTGCCGGACGAGGGCCGGGCGGGCCTGTTCTACGGCGGAGACGCCGGTCTCCTGGTGGCCCAGACGGTGGCCGTGCTCGTCGCCGTGGTCTTCACCGCCGTGGTGACCACGGTCATCGCCCTGGTCCTGCGCGGGACCATGGGCCTGCGGGTGAGCAAGGAGGACGAGGAGCGGGGCGTCGATCTGACCCTGCACGACGAGTCGGCCTACGACGTCGGCTTCGGCGGGGTGCCCGTCCCCGCGGAGGCGCGGTGAGCCGCCGCGGACGGGTGAGGCCGGTCGGTTGCTAGGCTTGGCGGGCGCCGCGGTGGATGCCGCGGCGCCCGCGACCGACCGCGTCCGGATCAGTCGACCCCGCTTCGAAGGATCACACCCGCCGTGTTCAACTCCCTGTCCGACCGCCTCACAGCCACCTTCCGCAGCCTCAAGGGCAAGGGGCGGCTGAGCGAGGCGGACATCGACGCCACCGCACGCGAGATCCGCCGCGCCCTCCTGGACGCCGACGTCGCCGTGCCCGTGGTCCGCCAGTTCATCGCGCAGATCAAGGAGCGCGCCCTCAGCGCCGAGGTGGCCCAGGCCCTGAACCCGGGCCAGCAGGTCGTGAAGATCGTCAACGAGGAGCTCGTGGGCATCCTCGGCGGCGAGACCCGGCGCATCCAGCACGCCAAGACGGGCACCACCGTCATCATGCTCGTGGGCCTGCAGGGCGCCGGCAAGACGACCCTCGCCGGCAAGCTCGCCCACCTGCTCAAGTCCCAGGGCCACACCCCGCTGCTCGTGGCCTGCGACCTCCAGCGCCCGAACGCCGTGAAGCAGCTGCAGGTCGGCGGCGAGCGCGCCGGCGTCCCGGTCTACGCGCCGCACCCCGGCGTCTCCTCCGAGTTCGAGGCCGCCACCGGCGACCCGGTGCAGGTGGCCCGCGACGGCGTCGCCGAGGCCAACACGAAGTACCACGACGTGGTCATCATCGACACCGCCGGCCGCCTCGGCGTGGACGCCGAGCTCATGCAGCAGGCCGCAGACATCCGCGCCGCCGTGGACCCGGACGAGGTGCTCTTCGTCATCGACGCGATGATCGGCCAGGACGCCGTGGCCACGGCCCAGGCGTTCAACGAGGGCGTCGGCTTCACCGGCGTCGTGCTCACCAAGCTCGACGGCGACGCGCGCGGCGGCGCCGCGCTGTCCGTCCGTCACGTGACCGGCAAGCCGATCATGTTCGCCTCCACGGGCGAGGGCCTGAAGGACTTCGAGGTCTTCCACCCGGACCGCATGGCCTCGCGCATCCTCGACATGGGCGACGTGCTCTCCCTGATCGAGCAGGCCGAGCAGAACTGGGACCGCACCGAGGCCGAGAAGATGGCCCGCAAGTTCGCGGACCAGGAGGACTTCACCCTCGACGACTTCCTCGCCCAGATGCAGCAGCTCAAGAAGATGGGTTCGCTGAAGAAGATGCTCATGATGATGCCGGGCGCCCAGGGCATGCGGCAGCAGCTCGAGCAGTTCGACGAGTCGTCGATCGGCCGCGTCGAGGCGATCATCCACTCGATGACCCCGCACGAGCGCGTGGCCCCCAAGATCATCAACGGCTCGCGCCGCGCCCGCATCGCCCGCGGCTCGGGCGTGAGCGTGTCCGAGGTCAACGGCCTGCTCGAGCGCTTCGCCGAGGCGCAGAGGATGATGAAGCGCATGGCCGCCGGCGGCGGCATCCCGGGCATGCCCGGCACGCCGGGCGGCGCCTCCCGCAAGGCGAAGGGCAAGGGCAAGAACGCCAAGCGCGATCGCGTGAAGTCCGGCAACCCGGCCAAGGCCGCGGCAGAGCGCAAGGCGATCGAGGAGCGGCGCGCCCGCGCCGCCCAGGCGCAGGCCGGGGCCGTGTTCGGCCGCGACGGCGCGGGGATGGACGGCTTCGACCCGTCCACCCTCAACCTGCCGGCGGGCTTCGAGAAGTACCTCAAGGACCGCTGAGTCGCCCGCTGCCCGGTCGCGGCGCGCCGGGTGTGCACCGGCCCGCCCGATCTGGCAGAATGGCACGGTACTGAGCGTGAGCCCGGACGACCCTCTATCCTCCGCTGCGCTCCGTTCCGTGTGCCAGGTCGTCGACGCCCGTTGCCCCCACGCGGCGTCGTGCCCCGGCCCCCCAGATCCACTGAAGGAGAACCACACTCGTGGCTGTCAAGATTCGTCTGAAGCGGTTCGGCAAGATCCGCGCCCCGTTCTACCGCGTCGTCGTCATGGACTCGCGCACCCGCCGCGATGGCCGTGCCATCGAGGAGATCGGCAAGTACCACCCCACCGAGGAGCCCTCGTTCATCGAGATCGACTCGGAGCGCGCCCAGTACTGGCTCTCCGTCGGCGCCCAGCCGACCGAGCAGGTCGCCGCGCTGCTGAAGGTCACCGGTGACTGGCAGAAGTTCAAGGGCGAGTCGGGCGCCGAGGGCACCCTGAAGTCCAAGTCCGAGAAGGAGGCCTTCGTGGCCCCCGAGAAGGGCTCGGTCATCCTGCCGGAGGAGCCGAAGCAGGAGGAGGCCCCGGCCGAGTCCGAGCAGGCCGCCGAGGCTCCGGCCGCTGAGGCCCCGGCCGAGGACGCCGAGAAGTCCGAGTGACCATGCTGACCGAGGCCCTCGAGCACCTGGTGCGCGGCATCGTGGACACGCCCGAGGCGGTCCGCGTGGACGCCCGCTCCCAGCGGCGCGGCGACATGCTGGAGGTCCGCGTGGCCCCCGAGGACCTGGGTCGCGTGATCGGCCGCCAGGGTCGCACCGCCACCGCGTTGCGCACCGTGCTGGACGGCCTGGCCGGCCACCCCGTCCGCGTGGACGTGGTGGAGACCGACCGCCGCTCCTGACGGCCCGTGACGCACGGCCCGCCCGCCCCTCACCGGGCCGGCGGGCCGTCGTCGTCTGCGGCCCCGCCCCCTCCCGTCACCGACCGTCCCACCCAGGAGAGCCCATGAGTCCCGCAGCCCAGGACGACCTCGTCCGCGTCGCCCGCATCGGCAAGCCGCACGGCATCCGCGGCGAGGTGACCGTGCAGGTCTTCACCGACGACCCGGACGCCCGCTTCGCCCCCGGGGAGCGCCTCGTGGTGCGCGACGGCGCCCCGGGCCTGCCGGCGGAGCTCACCGTCACCCGGGCCCGGTGGAACAAGCAGATCCTCGTGGTCGGCTTCGCCGAGTCGCTGGACCGCAACGTCGCCGAGACCCTGCGCGGCGCCCAGCTGTTCGCCGTTCCCGCCGCGCCCGAGGAGTCCGACGAGTGGTACGAGGAGGACCTCGTGGACCTCGAGGTGCGGGTCGACGGCGAGCGCGTCGGCGTCGTCACGGCCCTGACCACCGGGGCGGTCCAGGATCTGCTGCACGTCGCGTTGGACGGCGTCGAGGAGGAGGCCCTGGTGCCCTTCGTCGAGGAGATCGTCCCGGAGATCGACTCCGAGGCCGGCGTGCTCGTGCTGACCCCGCCGCCGGGGCTGCTCGAGCTCGCCACCGGCGAGGACGAGGGCGCCGTAGACGGGCCCGCCGATGCGGATGCGGAGGACTGAGCGGTGCGCTTCGACGTCGTCACGATCTTCCCCGAGTACCTCGCGGTGCTCGACGTCTCGCTGCTGGGCCGTGCCCGCCGCGAGGGCCTCGTGGACGTGCACGTCCACGACCTGCGCGACTTCACCTTCGACCGGCACCGCACCGTGGACGACACGCCCTACGGCGGCGGCGCCGGCATGGTGATGAAACCGGAGCCGTGGGCGCTCGCGCTCGAGCACGTGGCGGCCCAGGGGCCCGTGTCACCGGCCCCCGCCGAGTCGTCGTCGGCGGAGCCGGGGGACCGCCCCGTGCTGCTCGTGCCGACGCCCTCGGGGGAGCGCTTCACCCAGCGGTTCGCCCGGGAACTGGCGGGCCGGGAGCACGTGGCGATCGCGTGCGGCCGCTACGAGGGGATCGACGAGCGCGTCTTCGGCTGGGCCGAGGAGCTCTTCGAGGTGCGGCTGGTCTCGCTGGGCGACTACGTGCTCAACGGCGGCGAGGTCGCGGCGCTGGCGATGATCGAGGCCGTCGGCCGCCTCGTGCCGGGCGTCGTGGGCAACCCGGCCTCGCTCGTCGAGGAGTCCCACGAGGACGGCCTGCTGGAGTACCCGGTCTACACCAAGCCCGCGGACTGGCGGGGCCGTGCGGTGCCGCCCGTGCTGCTCTCGGGCGACCACGGCAAGGTCGCGGCCTGGCGTCGGGCCCAGCAGAAGGAGCGCACGCGCGAGCGGCGACCGGACCTGTGGGCGGCGTACGGCTCCGAGGCCTGACCCGCCGCGCCCGACGGGCCGGAGGGGCGTCGCGACGTCGTCGGCTGTGGCATAATGGATCCTCGCGTCCGCCGGACGCCCGACCTGCCACAGGGGGCGCGCGTCAACGGATCGGACCCCGGGACCGCACCCCACGTGCGGAGCCCGGCCCTCGGCTCGGGACCCGGCCCCCTCGTCATGCGGACGTGGACGGGCCGTGCGCCCGCATACCACGCGGTTGACCTGTGGCATCCGCCAGGAGAGATGACATGCACATTCTCGACTCGTTCGACAAGAAGACGCTGCGCGACGACATCCCGGAGTTCGCCCCCGGCGACACCGTCAAGGTGCACGTGAACATCATCGAGGGCAAGACCGCCCGCGTCCAGGTGTTCCAGGGCTACGTCATGGGCCGTCAGGGCTACGGCGTGCGCGAGACCTTCCGCGTCCGCAAGGTGTCCTTCGGCATCGGCGTGGAGCGCGTGTTCCCGGTGCACTCCCCGGTCATCGACAAGATCGAGGTCGTCACCAAGGGCGACGTGCGCCGCGCGAAGCTGTACTACATGCGCGACCGCCACGGCAAGGCCGCCCGCATCCGCGAGAAGCGCGCCGACGCCAAGTGATCATCCCGGTCGGCCCCGCCGACCGGTGATCGACCCATGCGCACCTCGGAGCCCCGTGACCCCCGCCGGTCACGGGGCTCCGTCGCGTCCGGGGCCGGCTCCTCCTCGGGCCCGACGGCGGCCCCCGCCTCCGGCACGAGCCGCTGGTGGGCGTGGCTCGGCCTGACCGTGGTGGCCGCCGTCGTGGTGGCCGCGGTGCTGCGAGCCCTCACCGGCCCCGTCTACCTCATCCCCTCCGGGTCGATGGAGCCGACCCTGCAGCCCGGCGACCGCGTGCGGGTGGAGGCCGCCGCGGCCGGCGGGCAGGGCCTGCACCACGGCGACGTGGTGGTGTTCGACGGCGCCGGCAGCCTGGCGCCGTACCGTTCGGCCGGATCGCTCGAGCGCGGCCTCGAGGACGTCGCCCGGTGGTGGGGTGTCGGCGCGGCCGAGGACGTCTTCGTCAAGCGCGTGCTGGCCCTGCCGGGGGACCGCCTCGAGTGCTGCGCCCCGGACGGCCGGCTGCTGCGCAACGGTGAGCCGCTGAACGAGCCGTATCTCGGCAGGCCCGTGACCGCAGACGAGCCGGCCGCGGCAGGGACCTGGTCCTTCGAGGTGCCCGACGGGCGCATGGTCGTCCTGGGCGACCACCGCGCCGCCTCCCGGGACTCCCGCGCACTGCTGGGCGCCCCCGGCGGCGGGCTCATCCCGCTCGAGCGGGTCGAGGGCCGGGCCGCGGAGATCGTGTGGCCCCTGGCCCGCCGCGGGACCGTGGACGCCCCCTCCGGGGACACGCCGTGACGGGGCGCCGCACCGCGCTGATCGCCGCCGCCGTGACCGTACTCGCCTGCGTGCTGGCGTGGGCCTTCCTGGCGCGCATGTACGCCATCCCGTCCTCGTCCATGGAGCCCGGGCTGCAGGCCGGCGACCGCGTGGTCGCCACGCTGCTCACCCCGGACCCGTTCCCGGTGCGCCGCGGTGACGTGGTGGTGTTCGAAGACACGAAGGGCTGGCTGCCCGGGGGCGGCCACGTGATCAAGCGGGCCGTCGGGCTGCCGGGGGACACCGTCTCCTGGACGCCCGGCGAGGAGACGCTGCGCGTGAACGGGGTGCCCGTGGATGAGCCGTACCTCGCGCCGGGGGAGACGCCCGCGCAGGAGGCGTTCGAGGTGACCGTCCCCGCGGGGCGACTGTGGGTGCTCGGCGACCATCGCTCGGCGTCGGCGGACTCCCGCGCGCACCGCGCCGGGCCCGGGGGCGGGTTCGTGGCCCTCGACGACGTGGTGGGCCGCGCCCGGCTCGTGGTCTGGCCGCTGGACCGGATCGGCGGCGCCGGCGCCGACCCCGACGCGTTCGCCGCCGTGCCGGACGCGCCCGCGCCGGAGGCCCGCACGTGACCGCGAGCCGGGGCGGTGGCCGGCCGACGGTGCGCGCCGGCCTGGACGTCGAGGCGGGGCTGGCCGCGCCGGTCCTCGCCGCGCGGGGAGTGGACCGGGTGCTCGTGGCGGGCATGGACGAGGTGGGCCGTGGCGCGCTGGCCGGGCCCGTCGTCGTCGGGGTGTGCGCCGCGTGGCTGCCCGCCGCCGGGCAGATCCCTCCGGTGCGTGACTCCAAGGCGCTCACGGACCGACGCCGGCGCGCCCTGGTCCCGCAGATCGAGGCCTGGGCGGCCGGGGTGGCGCTGGGCGAGGCCGGCCCCGCGGAGATCGACGCGCTCGGGATCTCGGCGGCCCTCGGCCTCGCCGGGCGCCGGGCGTGGGCGGCGCTGTACGCCGCGGTGGGGCAGGAGCCGGTCGCCCTCGTGCTCGACGGCCGGGACGACTGGCTGAGCCGCTCCGATCCCGACGCCGGCCCCGCGCCCGCGCCGCGCCCGCTGCCGCCCGTGCCCACGATGCTGGTGCGGGCCGAGGACCGGTGCGCGACGGTGGCGGCCGCGTCGATCGCCGCGAAGGTGGCCCGCGACGACGTCATGATCGCCCTCGACGCGGCGCACCCGGGGTACGGGTGGGCCGGGAACAAGGGGTACGGCTCAGCCGCGCACCGGGCCGCCCTGGCCGAGCGCGGGGCGAGCGAGCAGCACCGGCGCAGCTGGAACCTCGGGCTGCCGGACGCGCCCGCGCAGGCGCCGCCCACGCTGTTCGACTGAGCCCCCGGGGCCGGGCGCGGCCGCCCGTTCGACGTGCGACCCCCGGACGGGGGAGGATGGAGGCCGTGCGTGCCCGGACTGTCGCGGGTGCGCGGCGAACACTGAGGAGGCATGTCATGAGCGCAGACGACGTCGAGGACTTCGAGGCCGAGGCCGAGCTGCTGCTCTACCGCGAGTACCGGGACGTGGTGGGCCTGTTCCGCTACGTCGTGGAGACCGAGCGGCGCTTCTACCTCGCCAACGACGTGCAGCTGACGCCCCGCCAGGCGGACGGGGACGTGTTCTTCGAGATCCTGCTCGAGGACGCCTGGGTGTGGGACGTGTACCGCACGCAGCGGTTCATCAAGCGCGTGAAGGTGCTGACCTTCAAGGACGTGAACATCGAGGAGCTGCCCACCGAGGACCTGACGGTCCCGCCGGACGGCCAGCTGCCGAGCTGACCCACGCCTGATCGGCCCCGAGGGCGGGACGCCGACGTCCACTCCTGCACAGGCGTCCGGCCCCGCACAATCCCCGCCGTCGCCGACCCGGCGACCCTGCTCGGGACCACCCTGGTGCCCAGGAGGTGGTCGGGATGACGGGGACCGCGGAACGGATCGGGGCGCAGCCGCCCGGAGACAGGCGCGCCAGCCGCGCGCACACGGCGCTGGGCCGGTTCGGCGAGGACGCCGCCGCACGCTGGCTCGCCGAGCGCGGCTACGTGATCGCCGACCGCAACTGGCGGGGTGAGGCCGGAGAGCTGGACATCGTGGCCCAGCACGCCGGCTGGTGGGTGGGCGTCGAGGTGAAGACCCGCTCGGGCCTGGCCTTCGGCGACCCGTTCGAGTCGATCGACCGGCGCAAGCTCACCCGGCTGCACCGCCTCACCGCGGCATGGGTGCGGACCCACGCCGGAGAGCGCCGGGGAACGCCCTGGCGCGTCGACGCCGTCGCCGTGCTGGTGCCGCGCACGGGCGGGATCCGCTTCGATCTGCTGCAGGACGTGCGGCCGTGAGCGGCATCGGACGCACCCGCTCCATCACGCTGGCGGGTCTGCGCGGGGAGGTCGTGCACGTCGAGGCGGACATCGCCCAGTCCCTGCCCGGGTTCACCCTCCTCGGCCTGCCGGACCAGGCGCTGCAGGAGAGCCGGGACCGCATCCGCTCCGCCGCGCGCAACGCCGGACTGCCCCTGACCCGGCGGCACCTGACCGTGAACCTGCTGCCGGCGGGGGTGCACAAGCGGGGCGCCTGCCACGACCTGGCGATCGTCCTGGCGGCCTACGCCGCGGACGGGCGGGTGCGGAACGTCGAGGGGCCCGTGTTCCTGGCCGAGCTCGGCCTCGACGGCGCCCTGCACCGCTCGCCGGAGACCGTGGCGATGGTGATGGCCGCCGTCGACGCGGGGTGCTCCGAGATCGTCGTCGCCGAGGACGCGGAGGCCGAGGCCCGACTGGTCCCCGGCGCCGAGGTCCGCGGCTTCGCCCATCTGCACGACGTCATCCGCGCCTTCGGCGGGGAACCGGACGGAGAGGCGCCCCGCCGCCCGGCCCGACGGCAGGTGACAGCCCCGGAACCGGAGCCGGCCCGTGCGGTGCCCGACCTCGCCGAGGTCGCCGGGCAGGCCGAGGCCCGGTTCGCCCTCGAGGTCGCAGCCGCCGGCGCCCACCACCTGCTGCTCATGGGCGCCCCGGGGGCGGGCAAGACCATGCTGGCCGAGCGCCTGCCCGGAATCCTGCCGCCCCTGGACCGGCGCACCGCGCTCGAGTGCGCCGCCCTGCGCTCCCTCCGCGGCGGCGCCGCCCGTGTCCGGCGCAGGGGCGGGACGGCCCAGGGGTTCGACGGTGACATCGACCGGACCCCGCCGTTCGAGGCACCCCACCACTCGGCGTCCCGCTCGGCCCTCGTGGGCGGCGGCAGCGGCCTCGCCCGGCCGGGAGCGGCCTCCCTCGCCCACGGCGGCGTGCTGTTCCTGGACGAGGCCCCCGAGTTCGAACGACGCACCCTCGAGGCGCTGCGCCAGCCCCTCGAGTCCGGGGAGGTGCTGCTGCACCGGGCCCTCGGCGCCGTCGTCTACCCGGCCCGGTTCCAGCTCGTGCTGGCCGCCAACCCCTGCCCGTGCGGCAAGGGCGGCGGCACGGGCGTCGAGTGCCGGTGCAGCGTGCCCGAACGCCGCCGCTACGCCCAGCGGCTCTCCGGACCGCTGCTGGACCGTGTCGACCTGCAGGTCACCGTGCGGCCCGTCGACGCGCGGCAGCTCACGGGGGCGCCCGCCTCCGAGACCACCTCGCAGGTGGCCGCCCGGGTCGCCGCGGCCGCCGACCGCCAGGCCCAACGCTGGGCCACCGCCGCAGAGCGCGGGCTCGTCCCGTCCGGGCTGCGCCGCAACGCGCACGTCCCCGCCGCGGTGCTGCGGCACGGCCCGTACGCCGTGCCCCGGGCGGCCCGCCGGCCCGCGGACGACGCCGTCGACCAGGGCCTGCTGAGCGCGCGCGGCCACGCCCGCGTCCTCCGCCTCGCCTGGACCCTGGCGGACCTGCGCGGCGCCGAACGGCCCGCACCCGAGGACACCGACGTGGCACTCACGCTGCGCCACCAGAACGAGGAGGACGCATGACCACCCACGTCACCCCGGCGGCAGACCACGTCCCCGTCGCCGGGCCGCGCCGGCCGGACGCCGCCCGGCTCGCCCGCGCCGCCCTGACCCGGCTGGTCGAGCCCGGGGACGCGCTCGCGGTGCAGACCGTCACGGCGCTGGGGCCGGAGCGGGCGCTCGCCCTGCTCACGGGCCGGGAGACGATCCAGCCCGCCGAACGCGATCTGCTCGCCGATCACGCCGGCACGCCCGACACGCTGCCCCGGCGCTGGGCCGCGGGCCTGGCCCGCTGGGCGCCCCGGGCCGCCCGACTGGAGCCGGAGCGCGACCTCGTGACTCTGCACCGGCTCGGGGGAGGCCTGCTGATCCCCGAGGACGACGCCTGGCCCGCCGCCCTGGCGGACCTGGGCGAGGAGGCGCCTCTGGGCCTGTGGTTCCGCGGCTCCGGAACGCTGCCTCCCGCGGACCGGATGCTCGCCGTCGTCGGCAGCCGGGAGGCGACCGCGTACGGGCGGACGGTGACCGCCCGCTGTGCCGCCCACGCCGTCCAGCAGGGCGCGTGCGTGATCTCCGGCGGCGCGTACGGCATCGACGGCGCCGCCCACCGGGCCGCGCTGCAGGCGCTCGCCGCACCGGGAGACGCGGCGGATCGCGACGGCGTCCCGCCCACGGTGGCGGTGCTGGCCGGCGGCCTCGACCGGTTCTACCCGGCCGGCCACGAGGACCTGCTCCGCGCGGTGATGGCCGCCGGGCTGCTCGTGTCCGAGATGCCGCCCGGGGCGAGCCCCACGCGCTACCGGTTTCTGCAGCGCAACCGAGTCATCGCCGCGCTCGCGGGGGCCGTGCTGGTGGTCGAGGCGCGCTGGCGGTCGGGAGCGCAGAACACGGCGGGCCACGCGTTCGGCCTCGGCCGCGAGGTGGGCGTCGTCCCCGGCCCCGTGACCTCGCCCAGCTCCGCCGGCTGCCACCGTCTGCTGCAGGAGAGCCCCGCCCGTCTCGTCACCACCGAGCAGGAGGCCCTTGCCCTGCTCGGTCAGGGGCCCGCCCGGAGCGGCGGCGCGGGTGGGCCGTCGTCCACCCGGGCGGCTCCCGAGCCTGCCGCGCGGCCCACCGACGGGCTCACGATGGAGGAGGCCCTCGTCCACGAGGCGCTGCCCCTGCGCCAGGCGGTGCCCGTCGACCGGATCACCGTCAGCGCCGGGCTCGCGCTGCCCACCGTCCTGGCCTGTCTGTCCCGGCTGCAGCGGGCGGGCCTGGCCGAACGGGTCGAGGACCGGTGGCGGCGCGCATGACCTCCGGCCGCGTCGCCCGGGGCGCGGATGGCAGAGTGGGGGGATGGCCCCGTCGTCCTCCGTCCGTCCCGCCCCGGCCCCGCGCGCCCCCTCGCCCCGGGACACGGCCTGGCTCGAGGCGTTCGAGGAGCACCTGCGCCACGAGCGGAACCGCAGCCCCCAGACCGTGCGCGCGTACCTCGCCGATCTGCATTCCCTCATCGACTACGTCGCCGGCACAGCCGCCACCGCGGGGACGCCCCCCGTGGACGACGACGCCCCCGCCCGCCACGGGCCCAGCGCACCGGACGTCCTCCCCGAGCTGGACATCGAGGACCTGCGCGGCTGGTTGGCGGACATGAGCGGGTCCGGCCTCGCCCGCGCGACCCTGGCCCGCCGGGTGGCCGCCGTCCGCACCTTCACGGCCTGGCTGCGCCGCGAGGGCCTGCGCTCCGACGACCCCGCCCTGCGGCTGCGCTCGCCCCGGCCCGAGGGGACGCTGCCCCACGTGCTCCAGGAGCAGCAGGCGACCCGGCTCCTCGCGGCCGCCCAGGAGCGTGTGGACGCGGCCGCCGCGGGCGACGACCCCGCCGCCCACGCGCTGGCCCTGCGGGACGCCGCCCTGCTCGAGCTGCTCTACGCCACGGGCGCCCGGGTGGCCGAACTCTCCGCCCTGGACGTGGACGACCTCGAGGCCGGCCGCGGCGTCGTCCGGCTGACCGGCAAGGGAGACCGGCAGCGCACCGTCCCCTACGGCACACCCGCGGGCCGCGCCCTCCAGGCGTGGCAGCGGCTCGGTCGCCCCCGCCTGGCCCGGCCGGACTCCGGCCCCGCCCTCTTCCTCGGCGCACGCGGCGGCCGGCTGGGGGTGCGCCAGGCGCGCACCGTCGTCGACCGGGCGCTCGAGGGCCTGGGGGACACCGCGGCCCGCGGGCCGCACGCGCTGCGCCACACGGCCGCGACCCACCTCCTCGACGGCGGCGCCGACCTGCGCAGCGTGCAGGAGCTGCTGGGCCATGCATCCCTGCGCACCACGCAGGTCTACACGCACGTCTCGATCGATCGCCTCCGCGAGGGCTACCGGCAGGCCCACCCACGCGCCTGACGCCTCCCCGGAGCGCCCCCGGCCCCTCCACTGCGCCACCGCGACACGCGCGGCGGCGCACCGCCTCGTTGCCGGCCCGGCATCCCTGGTGCACAATGGCCCCAGGATCCACCGGAGCCGCGACGTGGTCGTAGGGGAAGACGCACCGCATCGCACCCCCGGAGGCATCCATGACCAGCACCCAAACCCGCGGCGTGGTCCACATCCTCTCCGCCCCCACCGCCCTCTGCCCCCACGTGGAGTGGGCGCTGAGCTCCGTGCTCGGCCCCGCGACCTCGGTGGAGTGGGAGGGTCAGCCGGTCGCGCCCGGCCAGCACCGCGCCGAGGTGCACTGGACGGCGCCCGCCGGCACTGGCGCGCGTCTGGCCTCCGCCCTGCGTGGCTGGCCGCACCTGCGCTTCGAGATCACGGAGGAGCCGTCCGCCGGGGTCGACGGCTCGCGCTGGTCCCACACCCCGGACCTCGGCATCTTCCATGCCACCACGGACGTCTCCGGCAACATCATGGTCTCCGAGGACCGCATCCGGTACGCCTACGAGGCCGGCGCGGGCGACCCCAGCGTGCTGATGCACGAACTCTCCCTCGCGCTCGGCGAGGCCTGGGACGACGAGCTCGAGCCGTTCCGGCTGGCCGCCGCCCACGCCAACGTGCGCTGGCTGCACCGCGCTGTCTGAGCCTTCGCCCGGCCGGCGGCGCTCCGGCTCAGACGCTGCGGAACACGGCCACCGCGTTGTGGCCGCCGAACCCGAACGAGTTCTTCACGGCCACGCGCGGCCCCTCGGGCAGGCGGGCGGGGGAGCCGGTGACCACGTTCAGCGGGATCTCCGGGTCCTGGTGGTCCAGGTTGATGGTCACGGGCGCCTGGCCGTGGTGCACGGCGAGCACGGACAGGATCGACTCGATCGCGCCTGAGGCGCCCAGCAGGTGGCCGGTCTGGGACTTCGTGGCCGAGACCTGCACCTGGTCCAGGTGGTCGCCGAACACGGCCCGCATGGCCAGGTACTCCGGGGCGTCGCCCTTGGGTGTGGACGTCGCGTGGGCGTTCACGTGGCACACGTCCTCGGGGGTGATGTCGGCCGACCTCAGGGCGGCGCGCATCGCACGGGTCGCGCCCAGGCCCTCGGGCTCGGGCGCGGTGATGTGGTGGGAGTCGGAGCTGACGCCCGCGCCGGCCAGCTCGGCGTACACGCGGGCGCCGCGGGTCTTCGCGTGCTCCTCCGACTCGATCACCATGACGCCGGCGCCCTCGCCGAGAACGAAGCCGTCGCGGTCCACGTCGTAGGGGCGGGACGCGGCCTGCGGGTCGTCGTTGCGCTTGGACAGCGCCTGCATCGCGGCGAACGCGGCCATCGGCAGCGGGTGCACGGCGGCCTCGGCGGCGCCGCAGATCACGACGTCGGCCTGGCCGGAGCGGATGAGCAGCAGCGCGGTCTCGAGCGCCTCGGTGCCGGCGGCGCACGCGGACACCACGGTGCGGGCGCCGGCGCGGGCGCCGAACTCGAGGGAGAGCGCGCCGGCGGCGCCGTTGGGCATGAGCATCGGGACGGTCATGGGCAGCACGCGGCGCGGGCCGCGCTCGCGCAGGGTGTCCCAGCCGTCCAGGAGGGTCCACACGCCGCCGATGCCGGTGCCGAAGGCCACGGCGAGCCGGTCGCCGTCGACCTCCGCGCCCTCGAGGCCGGCGTCCTTCCAGGCCTCGCGCGCGGCGACGGTCGCCATCTGGGTGGCCGGGTCCTGGCGCTTCTGCTCCACCTTGGAGAGGACCTCGGAGGTGGGCACGGTCAGCTCGGCCGCGAAGGTGACGGGCAGCTCGTACTTCTCCACCCAGTCGTGCTCCATGGTGCGCGCACCGGAGACGCCCTGCAGGGCGTGGGACCAGAAGGTGGGCACGTCGCCGCCGATGGGCGTGGTGGCGCCGAGGCCGGTGATCACTGCGGTGCGGGTCATGGGTCTGCTGCCTCTGGGTCTCGAGTGGGGATCGGGCGGAGGGGTGTCGTCGGCACGACGCGCGGCGCGCGCCGGGGTGCCGGAAGTCGAGGGTGTCGGGCGCCGGGGGCGCTCACGCGCCCCCGGCGCTCACCGAGGGGACGGGGCGGGCCGGGCCCGCCGCCGTCGTGGGCCGATCAGGCCTGGGCGCCGTCGATGAAGTCGACGGCGTCCTGGACGGTCTTGAGGTTCTTGACCTCCTCGTCCGGGATCTTCACGCCGAACTTGTCCTCGGCGTTGACCACGATGGTCATCATCGAGATCGAGTCGATGTCCAGATCGTCCGTGAAGGACTTCTCCGGCTGCACCTCGGCGGTGTCGAGGCCGGTCTCCTCGTTCACGATCTCGGCGAGGCCGGCGAGGATCTCTTCCTTGGAAGCCATGGGGCGTCTCCTTCGGTAGGGGTGTGGGGTGTACGTGATCAGTGAATCAGACGGCGCCGCCTCAGGGGAGGCGGACCACCTGGGCGCCGTAGACCAGCCCGGCGCCGAAGCCGATCTGCAGGGCCAGGCCGCCGGTGAGCTCGGGGTTCTCCTCCAGCAGACGGTGCATGGCCAGCGGGATGGACGCGGCCGACGTGTTGCCGGCGTCCGCGATGTCCCGGGCCACGACGACGGACTCCGGCAGCTTCAGCTGCTTGGCGAACTCGTCGATGATCCGCATGTTGGCCTGGTGCGGGATGAACGCGGCGAGGTCTTCGGGCTCCACGCCCGCGGCGTCGAGGGCCTCGCGGGCCACCTTCGCCATCGACCACACGGCCCAGCGGAAGACGGAGGGCCCGTCCTGGCGCAGCGTGGGCCAGAGCATCCCCTCCGCGCCGGTGATCGCCGAGGCGTCGCCCGTGGTGCGGGCGTGCTCCACGGCATCGCGGAGCTCCAGCTGCGAGTGCGTCATGGAGATCGTGGACCAGCGCTCCCCGTCCGAGCCCCACACCGAGGGGGAGATGCCCGGCTCGTCCGAGGCCGACACGATCACGGCGCCCGCGCCGTCGCCCAGGAGGAAGGAGATGGAGCGGTCCGTGGGATCCACGACGTCGGAGAGGCGCTCGACGCCGACCACGAGCACGTGCCGCGCGGTGCCGGAACGCACGAGCGCGTCGGCCTGGGCCACGCCGTAGCAGTAGCCGGCGCACGCGGCGGAGACGTCGTAGGCGGGCGCCGGGGTAGCCCCGATCTCGTGCGCCACGAGGGCCGCGGCCGAGGGGGTGGCGTGCGGGAAGGTGACGGTCGAGACGATCACGGCGTCCAGGTCCGAGCCCTGCAGGCCGGCCCGCTCGAGGGCCTCCCGGGCGGCGCCCACGGCCATGACGGGCACGGTCTCCTCCGCCGTGGCGCGCTGGCGCGTGACGATGCCGGTGCGCTGGCGGATCCACTCGTCCGACGAGTCGATGGGGCCGATGAGGTCCTCGTTGGGGACCAGGTTCGCCGGGCGGTAGGCGCCCACGGCCACGATGCGGCTGGCCGCGGGGCGCTCGTGCTGCTTCAGGGTGACGGTCATGGTGCCTCTCTCTGCCGGGCGGTGCGCGGGGTTCAGGCCGAGTGCTCGGCCAGGAACGCCCGCGCGGCGTCCAGGTCCTCGGGGGTCTTCACGGCGAGCTGCGCGGTGCCCTTGAGACCGCGCTTGGCCAGTCCGGTCAGTGTGCCACCGGGCAGCAGCTCCAGGACGCCCGTGACCTGCCGCGTGGCCATGGTCGCCATGCACAGGTCCCAGCGGACCGGGCGGGTGACCTGGTCCACGATCCGGGCGAGCACGTCCGTGCCGGACTCGACGGCCTCGCCGTCCCGGTTGGACAGCAGGGGCAGGCGCGGGTCCGAGGGGGAGAGGTCGGCGACGTGGGCCGCGAGGTCGTCCACGGCGGGGCGCATGTGCTCCGTGTGGAACGCGCCGGCCAGCTTGAGCGGGATCACGCGGGCGCGGGCGGGGGCGGACTCGGCGAGCGCGCCGAGGGCCTCCGCGGTGCCGGCGGCGACGATCTGGCCGGCGCCGTTGACATTGGCGGGCGTCAGGCCCGCCGCGTCGATGGCCGCGAGGACCTCGTCCTGGTCCCCACCCACGACGGCGGCCATGCCCGTGGGCGTGGCCGCGGCGGCCCGGGCCATGCCGGTGGCGCGCACGCGCACCAGCGAGAGGGCCTCAGCGGGCGACAGCACGCCGGTGACGGCGGCCGCGGTGATCTCGCCCACGGAGTGGCCCGTCACGACGGTCGACTCCGGTGCGGCGGCGTCCGCTTCGAGGGCCGCGGCGGCCACCAGGCCGGCCGCCACGATCAGCGGCTGGGCGACGGCGGTGTCCTTGATGGTCTCCTCGTCCGACTCGGTGCCGTGGCGGATCAGGTCCACGCCCGCGGCGTCGGAGAGGGACGCGAGCAGGTCGCGGGTCCCGTCCAGCTCGAGCCAGGGGGCGAGGAAGCCGGGCGTCTGGGACCCCTGTCCGGGGCACACGATGGCAAGCATTCCTCCATCGTGTCAGGATCGGCCGCCGATCCGGGCAGATCGCGCCACGAAGCACGGCGAGTCGGTTTGGAGGGTTTCTACAAGCGGGGGTGTGCGCCGCCCCGGCTCAGTCCGACCCGTCCCCGGTCGTCTGCCGCGCCCCCGCGAGCCGGCCCAGGGTGATCGCGGTCTGCAGGACGTACGCGTCGCGGGGGACCAGCGGGTCCCAGCCGGTCACCTCGGCCACCCGCTTGAGGCGGTACCGCACGGTGTTCGCGTGGACGAACAGCTCGCGGGCCGTGCCCTCGAGCGAGTGGCCCAGCGCGCCGTATGCGTCCACGGTCTCCAGCAGGGAGGTGCCGGCGTCGGCCAGGGGCGTGAACACCCCGTCCACGAGGGCCTCCCGGGCCGTGGGGTCGCCCAGCAGCGCCCGCTCGGGCAGCAGGTCCTCCGCCGGGGTGGGCCGGCTCGCCCGGGGGTGGGCGGCCGCGGCGCTGAGCCCGGCGAGGGTGTGCCGCGCCGAGACGTGCGCCGAGACCAGCGAGTCCACGACGGGTCCCACGATCACCGGTCCCGGCGCGAACCAGGGCGCGAGCGCCTCGCCCACCGCCCGCGCATCCCGCACCGAGCCGACCACGAGGACGAGCCGTTCGGACTGCACGCCCACGAGCAGGTCGCAGTCGAGCCTCGCCGCGGCCCGCCGCAGGTCCGGGATGAACGCGGGCTTGTCCTGCCCCGGGGCGAGACCGGCCATGACCATCACGTCGTGGTCCCCACGCCAGCCCAATGCGGTGGCCCGGTGCCGGATCTCGTCCGGGTCCTGCCCGCGCAGCACCGCGTCCAGCAGGACCGACTCGAGCCGCGAGTCCATCGCGCCGCGCATCTCCGCGGCCCGGGCGTACACGTCTGCGAGCGCGAACGCGACCTCGCGCGAGTAGTGGAGGATGTGCTCGCGGACGGGCGCCTGGTCGCGCTCGGCCAGCAGCTCCGGCACCCGCGTCTCGACGACGTCCACCATCGTCCGGATGAGCTGGAGGGCCCGATGCAGCGAGATCGCCCGGGTGAGATCGGTGGGCGCGGGCCCGAAGACGTCCTGCAGGACGTGGCCCGTGGAGGTGGGCCGCTCGAACCACGTGAGGAAGCCCTGCAGGGCGCGCTGGGCCACGAGCCCGAGGGCGCTGCGCTCGTCCGGGGTGAGTCGGCGGTACCAGGGCAGGGTGGCGTCCAGCCGCTGCAGCACCGCCGTGTTCAGTGCCCCCAGGTGGCTCCGGAGGCGGGCCAGCCCGTCGGTGCTCACGGGGCGAGGGGCGGCGGGGCGGGGCTCGGGCATGCGCTCCATCCTAGGCGCGTGTTGTGGGGTTCCTACAGCGACGACGCCGGCCGCCCGCCTCCGTGGCGGAGGCGGGCGGCCGGCGTCGGGTCGGGAGGGCGTCGGCCTCCCCGCGTCGTGCGGGTCAGGCGTCGCCGCCCGCGATGCCGGTGGTGCCGGCGTTGACGTCGTCCAGGCGGTACTTCTCGTGCGCCTTCGCGGCCGTGCCCCGCTCGACCTCGCCCTCCTCCTCGAGGAGCTGCAGCGCGCGGACCACCATCGAGTGGGTGTCGATGAGGAAGTACCGACGGGCGGCGGCGCGGGTGTCCGCGAAGCCGAACTCGTCGGCGCCGAGCGCCGAGAAGCGGTTCGGCACGAACGGGCGGATCTGGTTCGTCCACGAGGTGGAGTAGTCCGAGGTGGCCACGATCGGGCCCTCGGCCCCCTGCAGCGCCTGCGTCACGTAGGGCACGCGCGGGGTGGCGGACGGGTCCTTCAGGGCGTCCTTCTCCGCCGCGACGGCGTCGCGGTACAGCTCGTTGTAGGAGGTCACCGACCACACGGAGGCGTTCACGCCCCACTCCTCGGAGAGGATCCGCTGGGCGTCGAGCGCCCACGGCACGGAGACGCCGGAGCCCAGGAGCTGGACCTTCGGGCCGTCGCCCTGGCCCTCGGAGAGACGGTAGATGCCCTTGAGCAGGCCCTCCACGTCGAGGCCCTCGGGCTCCTCGATGTGGGTGATCGGCTCGTTGTACACCGTGAGGTAGTAGATGACGTTGCGGACGTCGTCCCCGCGGTCGTGGTCGCCGTACATGTCCTCCAGGCCCTGGCGCACGATGTGGGCGATCTCGTACGAGTACGCCGGGTCGTAGTGCTTCACGGCCGGGTTCGTGGACGCCAGGACGGGGGAGTGACCGTCCATGTGCTGCGTGCCCTCGCCGGCGAGGGTGGTGCGCCCGGCGGTGGCGCCGATCATGAAGCCGCGCGCGAGCTGGTCGCCTGCGGCCCAGATGTTGTCCGCGGTCCGCTGGAAGCCGAACATCGAGTAGAAGATGTACACCGGGATCATCGGCTCGCCGTGCGTGGAGTACGCCGTGCCGATCGCGTTGAACGCCGCGGTGGCGCCGTCCTCGTTGATGCCGACGTGGTAGATCTTCCCCTGCGGGGACTCCTTGTAGGACAGGAACAGGTCCCGATCCACGGACAGGTAGTTCTGGCCCTTGGGGTTGTAGATCTTCGCGGTCGGGAAGAACGAGTCCATGCCGAAGGTGCGGGCCTCGTCCGGGATGATCGGCACGAAGCGCGGTCCCATGTTCTTGTCCCGCATCAGGTCCTTGAGCAGGCGCACGAACGCCATGGTCGTGGCGGCCTGCTGCTTGCCCGATCCCTTGCGGGCCTGCTTGTACGCGGACTCCGGGGGCAGCGGGATCGCGTGGAAGTCGCTGCGCCGCTCCGGCACGAAGCCGCCCAGCTCCTTGCGCCGCTCCATCATGTACGTGATCTCCGGGGCGTCGGCGCCCGGGTGGTAGTACGGGATGTTGTACGGGTCCTTCTCGATCTGCTCGTCCGAGATCGGGATGCGGTGGCGGTCCCGGAACACCTTGAGGTCGTCCACCGTCAGCTTCTTCATCTGGTGCGTGGCGTTGCGGCCCTCGAAGGACTTGCCCAGGCCGTAGCCCTTGATGGTGTGGGCCAGGATCACGGTGGGCTGGCCCTTGTGCTCCATGGCGGCCTTGTAGGCGGCGTAGACCTTCTTGTAGTCGTGGCCGCCGCGCTTGAGGCCCCAGATCTCGTCGTCGGTCATGTCCGCCACCATCTCCTTGGTGACGGAGGACCGGCCGAAGAAGTGGTCGCGCACGAAGCCGCCGGACTCGGCCTTGTAGGTCTGGTAGTCGCCGTCGAGCGTCTCGTTCATGATGCGCACGAGCTCGCCCTCGTCGTCGGCCTCGAGCAGCGGATCCCACTCGCGGCCCCACAGGACCTTGATGACGTTCCAGCCGGCGCCCCGGAAGTAGGACTCCAGCTCCTGGACGATCTTGCCGTTGCCGCGCACCGGCCCGTCGAGACGCTGCAGGTTGCAGTTGATCACGAAGGTGAGGTTGTCGAGCTTGTCGTTGGCCGCGACGTGCAGCTGACCGCGCGACTCGGGCTCGTCCATCTCGCCGTCGCCGAGGAAGGCCCACACGTGCTGGTCGGAGGTGTCCTTGATGCCGTTGTTGTGCAGGTACCGGTTGGTCTGCGCCTGGAAGATGGCGTTCATCGGCCCCAGGCCCATGGACACGGTGGGGTACTGCCAGAAGTGCGGCATCATCCGCGGGTGCGGATAGGAGGGCAGTGCGTGGCCCTGGCGGGACTTCTCCTGGCGGAAGCCGTCGAGGTCCTGCTCGGTCAGGCGGCCCTCGAGGAACGCGCGGGCGTAGTTGCCCGGCGAGGAGTGGCCCTGGAAGAAGATGTGGTCGCCGCCGCCCGGGTGGTCCTGGCCGCGGAAGAAGTGGTTCAGGCCCACCTCGTAGAGGGTCGCCTGGCCCGCGTAGGAGGAGATGTGGCCGCCGACGCCGACGGCGTCGCGCTGGGCGCGCTGCACGAGGGCCATGGCGTTCCACCGCAGGTAGTTGCGGTAGCGGCGCTCGAGCTCCTCGTCACCCGGATACTCCGGCTCCTGGTCCGCCGGGATCGTGTTCACGTAGTCCGTGGTGGTCACGTAGGGCAGGGCGACGGACTGGGCGCTCGCGCGCTGCATGAGGGAGCGCATGATGTACTGCGCCCGCTCCGTGCCGCGCTCCTCGATGAGTCCGTCGAGGGACTCGATCCACTCCGACGTCTCCTGGGGATCCTTGTCCGGGAGCTGGTCGGTCAGACCGCTGCGGATCTGCGAGCTCTCTTCGGCTGCGCTCACGGTGCCTCCTGGTTCTCGTGCGGAGGGGTGCTCCGCGGTGGGCTGCGGGCAGACGATCCGGTCCGGGCCCGCGACGCCGAGCCGGGCGCGTCGCCCGGAGAGTGCGTCTGTTCCTCCCCAGAGTAGACCGGAGCCGTCGCGTCCGCCCGGCCGGAGGCCCCGGAACGGCGGCGTCCACGGCGTATGGTGGTCATCATCACCCGCTCGACGGCGCGGGCCGCAGTGCCCGCCACCATCAAGGAGGACCGGACACTATGCAGGCTGGGTCGACGCCGACCTCGACGGACAGCGCCCTGCTGGCGGAGCTCGCCCTCTCGAGGGGCGACCTGGTGCAGGAGTGGGGGTACGACGACGACGTCGACTTCACCTTCCGTGACGCGCTCGAGGACGCGCTCGGCGAGGAGCTGCTGACCGAGGAGGATCAGGAGCCGGCGGACGCCGTCCTCTTCTGGTGGCGCGCGGACGACGGCGACGTCATGGATCTCGTGGACGCCCTCGTGGACGCCCAGCGGTCCCTCGATGCCGGCCCCGTCTGGATCATGACCCCCCGCAAGGGGCGCCCCGGCCACGTCAGCCCGGCGGACGTCGCCGAGGCCGCCTCCACCGCAGGCCTGCACGCCACCACCGGGGCCGGTGCCTCCGAGGACTGGGCCGCTCAGAAGCTCGTCCAGAAGCGCGGTGGCTGAGCCCCCGTCCGGCGGGACGCGGGGCGCCGACGTCGTCCCCGCGCTGCGCGACGACCACGGCCAGAGGTGGCCGTGGCCGCCGACGCGCGGGCCCGAGGACGCGGCCGCGCCGCGGGGCACGTGGCTCGTCTTCCTGCCCGGGGCGTTCACGCCGGTGTGCACGGACGAGCTCGGCTGGATCGGGGCGCTCGCCGAGGACGTGGCGGTCGACGAGGTGGCTGTCCGCGTGGTCTCCTGTGACGCCGCCCCCGTGCTGCGCCGCGTCCGCGAGGAGCTGGCGCTGCCGGAGCCGCTCACCCTGCTCTCCGACTTCTGGCCCCACGGCGCGGCCTGCCGTGCCCTCGACGTCTTCGACGCGGAGACCGGGCGGCCCCGCCGCGTCTCCGTGCTGCTCGACGCGGACGGGGTCGAGGCCGCGCGCGTGGTCGCCGCCCCGGGGCAGGCACGCACCCGGGGTGAGCACGAGGCCGCGACGCGCGACCTGCTCGTGGACCGGTAGCCTGGACGGACACCGGCACCTGTAGCTCAGTCGGTCAGAGCATCTCGTTTACACCGAGAGGGTCGGGGGTTCGAGTCCCTCCGGGTGCACCGATCGCGGGGCCGTGACATGGCGTGACGACCTGACCCGTCATGTCGCTGGCCCGCTGAGCGCGTGTGAGACCATGCTCACCATCATGAGCTCCTCGCCAGCGTCCTCGCGCGCCCCCGTTCCGCCCTCGCGGTGGGCCGAGGTGCGCTCCGGCGTCGCCGTGACGCTGGGCGCCGGCCTCGGCCTGTTCCCGCTGGGCATGGCCTTCGGGATGCTCGTGGTCCAGGCCGGGCTGCCCGCGTGGGTCGCACCCCTGTTCTCCCTGGTCGTGTTCGCCGGGTCCGTCGAGCTGCTGCTCGTCTCGCTGGTGGTGGCGGGCACGCCGCTGCTCACGATCGCCGTGACGGTGTTCCTGGTGAACTTCCGCCACGTGTTCTATGCGTTCAGCTTCCCGCTGGGCGTGGTCCGGGGGCGCCTCGCGCGGATCTACTCGATGGGTGCCCTGATCGATGAGGCCTACGCCATCGCCGCCGCCCAGCCCCGCGGCTGGACCGGCCCCCGCCTGGTGGCCATGCAGGTCGCGCTGCAGGCGTACTGGGTGCTCGGGGGCCTCGCCGGGGTGGCCGTGGCCTGGCTGCTGCCCGGGCCGGTGGAGGGCCTGGAGTTCGCGCTCGTGGCCCTCTTCATCGTGCTCGCCATGGACGCCGCCCGCACGCGGGCCCAGCTGCCCCTCGTGGTGGCGGCCGCGGTCGCCGTCGGGGTGGCCCTGCTGCTGGCACCGGCGCAGGTGCTCGTCGTCGCCTTCGCCCTCTACGCCGCGGCGCTGATCGCGTTCCACGTGCTCGCCGCGCGCGGGACCGCCCTGCCGCTGCCCGAGCCCGTGCCCGTCACCGGACCGGTGCCCGTCGTCGCCGCGGCGGGGGAGCGGGCCGGCACGGATGCCGAGTCCGGCGCCGGGGAGGCCCCTCGATGACCGGCACCGCGTACCTGGTGGCCGCGGCCGTCGTCGCGGGCCTCGTGACCTTCTGCCTGCGCGCGTTGCCGTTCGCACTGCTGCAGCCGCTGCGGGAGTCCGTGCTCGCCGCGCGGCTGGCGGTGTGGATGCCTGCCGGCGTGCTGACCATCCTGGCCCTCGTGATGCTGCTCGACGCCGCGGCGCTGGCCCCTGGAGAGCCCGTGGACGGGACGCGGGTGGCCCACGCGCTGATCGCGGCGGCGGTGACAGTCGTCGTGCATCTGCTGGCCGGGCGGCGGACCCTGGTCTCGATCGCCGCCGGCACGCTGGCGTACGTGCTGTTGGTCAACCTGGCCTGACCGGCGGCGGGGCGGATTCGCCCAGGCGTTCGGCCCATGCGCGGGTCGCCGCGGCGAGGCGCCGGCCGTAGGCGGTGACCCCGTCTGACAGCGTCCCGGCGTTGTAGAGCGTCCCCGCCCGGGCGATCCCCTCCGCGGAGAGGTCGCCGCGCAGGTGACCGCGCAGGATCTCCAGCCCGAAGGCCAGGTTGTCCTCCGGCTCCCACAGGTGGAGACCGCGCTCCGCCGCCTGCGCGAAGTATGGCGGCCACGTGATCTGCGCGGGCCCCACGCCGTTGGACTTCTCACCCTGCGCCACCCGGGCCACGAGCTCCTCATAGCGCTCCCGGGTCACGAGGACGTCCGTCCCGCGCGGGGCGCTGTGCACACCGCCGGCGTCGTGCCCGAAGACGTTCCGGCCACCGGACTCGAGCTCGGCCAGGGCCGCCGCCACCGCGAGGGGAACGTCCGCCCGGCGTGCGGCGGCCACGATCGCCGCGGCGTTGTCGAGGTGTCGGCCGAGCGTCGCCGTCGGGTCGGAGGAGCGGTCGCGGGCGGAGCGGCGGGTGAGGAGGTCGCGGAGCAGGCCCATCGGCCCACCCTCCCGCATCCCGGGTTGAGTTGTCGCGGGTGACGGGCCCGCGCACCCGCGACAACTCAACCCGGGATGCGGGGCAGGGGCCGGGCGGCGGCGCGTCGTCGGCGTCCGGGGCGCACTAGGGTGGAGCGCATGTCCGCGACCCCCCTCGGCTTCTGGAAGCTGCCCGCACGTCCCGACGGCGCCGCCCGTCACCTCGCCGTCATCACCGGGGGCGAGGCGCAGCAGACCATGCTCTTCCTCCAGGACGGGCAATGGTCCATCCTCGCCCTCTTCCAGGACGAGCTGGCCGGCAAGGCCGCCGCCCGCACCCTGGACGCGCTCCTGCAGTCCGTCACCTGTCTGCGCATGGGCGGCCGTGACGTCCTCGACGGTGCCGACACCCCGCGGCCCGGTGTCGAGTGGGCCGGCTACGACCGCGAGTTCGAGGAGGCCGACGTGGCCGAGCAGCGCGACGTCGAGCCGCGCGGCCGGATCTGGATCCTCCCCGCCACGGACGGCGCCTCCGTCGGCCTCAAGCTTCCCGGGCACCGCCGGTACGACGACGCCGTCGCCCAGTTCGCCGACGTCGACGCGGCGCGTGCCGCCGTCGCGGCGATCGACGAGCTCCTGGGCGTCGGCCCGCGCGGCTGAGCCGGCCGGCGTTCGTCGGCCCGGGGTCGTGACCGTTCGCCTCCCAGGGTTCACCTGCTGTTCACCCGGCTGCGCTGCCGGGCCCGGCTTCCTCGTCCGCCGCCCACCCATAATGGTGTGAAGAGCACAGGCCGCGGCCCGCTGTCGTCCTACCGAGGAGGGGACGGGCGGGCACGGTGACGCACCCAGTGAAGGAGACGGTCCATGGAGCTGCTGCAGCCCGACGCCCCCCGCGAGAACCTGCGCGAGTTCATCGACAAGCTGCGCGACGGCGGCTACACCGTCTCGGACGGCCACACCAACGATCCCGACCTGATCGATCCGCAGGGCCGTGCCGTGGAGACGTGGAAAGAGGACTACCCGTACGAGACGCGCATGACGCGCGAGGAGTACGAGCTGGAGAAGTACCGCCTGCAGATCGAACTGCTCAAGCTGCAGTACTGGGGCGAGGACACCGGCCAGCGCCACATCATCGTCTTCGAGGGCCGCGACGCCGCCGGCAAGGGCGGCACCATCAAGCGCTTCACCGAGCACATGAACCCCCGCACCGCCCGCGTCGTGGCCCTCAACAAGCCCTCGGACCGCGAGCTCGGCCAGTGGTACTTCCAGCGCTACATCCAGCACTTCCCCACGGCGGGCGAGATCGTGCTGTTCGACCGCTCGTGGTACAACCGCGCCGGCGTCGAGCGCGTGATGGGCTTCGCCACGGACGAGCAGTACCGCCGCTTCATGAACCAGGTGCCGCTGTTCGAGAAGATGCTCGTGGACGACGGCATCCACCTCACCAAGTTCTGGTTCTCCGTGACACAGACCGAGCAGCGCACGCGCTTCGCGATCCGCCAGATCGACCCGGTCCGCCAGTGGAAGCTCTCGCCCATGGACCTCGAGTCCCTGGACCGCTGGGAGGCGTACACGGAGGCCAAGGAGGCCATGTTCCTCCACACGGACACGGACCACGCCCCGTGGATCTCCATCCGCTCCAACGACAAGAAGCGGGCCCGCCTCAACGCGATGCGCTACTTCCTGTCCCAGTTCGAGTACGAGGGCAAGGACCACGAGGTCGTCGGCACCCCGGACCCGCTGATCGTGCGCCGCGGCCGCGACGCCGTGGGGGACTGACCGCGGTCGACGTAGGCTGGGGGCGGGTCCGTGTCCGGCACGGCCCGTCCCACCGTCCGAGCCACAGGAGGCCCCCGCGATGACCGAGCAGACCACCACCGTCCCCGTCGGCGCCGCCGACATCGGCGTCACGGGCCTGGCGGTGATGGGCGCGAACCTCGCGCGCAACTTCGCCCGCCACGGCTACACGGTGGCCCTGCACAACCGCAGCCGGGCCCGCACGGACCAGCTCGTGGCCGAGCACGGTGACGAGGGCGCGTTCGTGGCGACGGAGACGCTCGCCGAGCTCGTGCAGTCCCTCGCCGTGCCGCGCCGGGTGCTCATCATGGTCAAGGCGGGCGCCCCCGTGGACGCCGTCATCGACCAACTCGTCCCCCTGCTGGACGAGGGCGACATCGTCATCGACGCCGGCAACTCCCATTTCGAGGACACCCGCCGCCGCGAGGCGGCCCTCGCCGAGAAGGGCCTGCACTTCGTGGGCGTCGGTGTCTCCGGCGGCGAGGAGGGTGCCCTGCACGGTCCGGCGATCATGCCCGGCGGTCCGGAGAAGTCCTACGAGGCCCTCGGCCCGATGCTCGAGAAGATCTCCGCGCAGTTCGAGGGGGAGCCGTGCTGCGCCTGGGTCGGCACGGACGGTGCCGGCCACTACGTGAAGATGGTCCACAACGGCATCGAGTACGCGGACATGCAGGTCATCGGCGAGGCCTACGACCTGCTGCGCCGCGTGGGCGGCCTCGAGCCCGCCGAGCAGGCCGAGGTGTTCACGGCGTGGAACCAGACCGACCTGGCCTCCTACCTCATCGAGATCACGGCCGAGGTGCTCGCCCAGGTGGACGCGGCCACGGGCCGCCCGCTCGTGGACGTGATCGTGGACGAGGCCGGGCAGAAGGGCACCGGCCGCTGGACCGCGATCTCGGGTCTCGACGTCGGCTCCCCGGTGGCCGCGATCGCCGAGTCCGTCTTCGCCCGCTCGCTGTCCTCTCAGCGCGCGGTGCGCCAGGTCGCCCGTGAGACCCTCGCGGCCGGCGTCGACGAGGAGGCGCAGCGCGCCCCGCAGGACACGGACACGTTCGTGGAGGACGTGCGCCAGGCGCTGTTCGCCTCCAAGCTCGTGGCCTACGCGCAGGGCATGGACATGCTCGCCGCCGCCGCCGAGGAGTACGGCTGGTCGCTGGACCTGGGCACCATCGCCTCGCTGTGGCGGGACGGCTGCATCATCCGCGCCGACCTGCTCGACGTGATCATGCAGGCCTTCGGCGGCCGCGACACCTCCCGCCACCCGGCGCCGGGCACCCGCGCCCCCGGCCAGCCGCTCAACCTGCTCTTCGCCCCCGAGTTCGCCCAGGCGATCGCCGAGGCCCTGCCGGCCTGGCGCCGCGTGGTCGGCACCGCCGTCGCCGCGGGCGTGCCGGTGCCGGTGTTCTCCTCGGCCCTGGCGTACTACGACGGCCTGCGGGCCGACCGCCTGCCGGCCGCCCTCGTGCAGGGCCAGCGCGATTTCTTCGGCGCCCACACCTACCTGCGCGTCGATCGCGAAGGCTCCTTCCACACGCTGTGGTCCGGCGACCGCACCGAGGTGGACGGCGAGGGCGTGCCCGTCGTCATGCCGCAGCCGACCGAGGGCGACCCCACGCAGGACTGACCCGGCGGGGGCCCGGCCCTCAGATCCAGAGGGCCGGGTCCACGTACTCCGCGGGGTCCACGAGCGGCTTGCCCTCGGCCGGGCCCTTGCGCGGGCGCACGGTGGCCGGCACGCCGGTGGCGATCGCGTCGGCGGGGGTGTCCTTCACGACGACGGCGTTGGCGCCCACCGCCGTCCCCTCCCCGATCTCGACGGGCCCGAGGATCTTGGCACCGGCCCCCACGACGACGCCGTCGCGTAACGTGGGGTGCCGCTTCACCTTGGCCAGGGAGCGGCCGCCGAGGGTGACCCCGTGGTACAGCATCACGTCGTCGCCGATCTCCGCGGTCTCGCCGATCACGACGCCCATGCCGTGGTCGATGAAGAACCGGCGACCGATCGAGGCGCCGGGGTGGATCTCGATGCCCGTGGCCGCGCGCGTGACCTGCGAGAGCACGCGGGCGGGCATCTTCAACCGGTCGTGCCGCCACATCCGGTGCGCGACGCGGTGCGCCCACACGGCGTGCAGACCCGAGTAGACGAGGGCCACCTCGAGGTCACCGCGCGCCGCCGGGTCATGGCTGCGGACGGTCGCGATGTCTTCCTTGATGCGGGAGAACAGTCCCACGGGCGGCCCCTTCGGGTCGGTGCGGTCGGTGAGCGGGCGGCGGTCAGCCGCGGATGTCCTCGAAGAGGGCGGTGGAGATGTAGCGCTCGCCGAAGTCACACACGATGGCGACGATCAGCTTGCCCTCGGACTCGGGCTTGGCGGCCTCCTTGAGGGCGGCCGAGATGATCGCGCCGGTGGAGATGCCGCCGAGGATGCCCTCCTCGGTCCCGAGCCGACGGGCGGTCTCGATGGACTCCTCGAAGGTGGCCGGGTAGACCTCGTCGTAGAGGTCGGTGTCCAGGATCTCCGGCACGAAGTTCGCGCCGATGCCCTGGATCTTGTGCGGGCCGGCCTGGCCGCCGGAGAGGATGGGGGAGTCGGCCGGCTCGACGGCGATGAGCTTCACGTCCGGCTTCTGCTCGCGCAGGTACCGGCCCGCGCCCGTGATGGTGCCGCCGGTGCCGACGCCGGCGATGAACACATCCACGGCGCCCTCGGACGCGTCCCAGATCTCCGGGCCGGTGCCCGTGTAGTGGGCCTGGATGTTGGCCTGGTTCGCGAACTGCTGGGCCCAGATGGAGTTCGGGGTGCTGCGGACGATCTCCTGGGCGCGCTCGAGGGCGCCGCGCATGCCGTCTGCACCGGGGGTCAGCACGATCTCGGCGCCGAACGCCTTGAGCATCACGCGGCGCTCGGTGGACATGGTCTCGGGCATGGTCAGGATCACGCGGTAGCCGCGCGCCGCGCCGACCATGGCCAGGGCGATGCCGGTGTTGCCGGAGGTGCCCTCCACGATGGTGCCGCCGGGGGTCAGCTCGCCGGCCGCCTCCGCGGCGTCGACGATGGCGGTGCCGATGCGGTCCTTCACCGAGTTGGCCGGGTTGTAGAACTCGACCTTCACGGCGACGTCGCCGGGCAGGTCCTTCGCGAGGCGGTTCAGCCGGACCAGGGGCGTGTTGCCGACCGCCTGGGTGATGTCGTCGAGGATGCGGGCCATGGTGATACCTCCGGTGGTGGTGCGCCTCGGGGCGCGGGCGATCTAGTGGGTGTTCCTGCGTCAGGCTATCGAGCCGCGGCGCCGCTCAGGCGTCCACGAGCCACGCGGAGTAGTTCCGGCGCACCTTCGCGAGCTTCGGATCGATGACCACACGGCAGTATCCGTTGGAACGGCGCCGCGCATAGAAGTCCTGGTGAATGTCCTCGGCCGGGTGCCACGCGGACGCCGGCTCGACGCGTGTGACGATGGGGCTGTCATAGTTCGCCTGCGCCCGGGCGATCTCGTCCGCGAAGAACCGGGTCTCGGCCTCGTCATGGGCGAAGACGGCCGATCGGTACTGGGTGCCGACGTCGGCCCCCTGGCGGTTCAACGACGTGGGGTCGTGGCTGGTGAAGAACAGGTCCATGATCACCTCGGGCGGCACGACGGCGGCGTCGAAGCGCACGCGGACCGCTTCGGCGTGGCCGGTGGTCCCGGTGCACACGGACTCGTAGCTCGGGGCGGGGTCGTCGCCTCCGGTGTAGCCGGACTCGACGGCGAGCACGCCCCGCACGCGACGGTAGACGGCGTCGAGGCACCAGAAGCAGCCGCCGGCGAGCGTCAGCTCGCGGACGTCGGCGGGCGCGTCGGAGGCGCCGAGGGGCTCGGTACGGGGGGAGTCGGTCATGGCAGGCACAGCAACGCGGCCCGCGCTTTTCATTCCCGACGTCGCCGCGCCGTGCCCTCACCCAGGGCAGCCGGGTCGTGCGTGCCCGGGCCGGGTGGGCCATCATGGCCGGTATGACCGTGTCCCGTCCCACCGTCCCCGCCTCGCCGGAGCACGCCCTGGCCCCGCCGACGCTCGGGCAGGTCCTCGAGGTCGTCCAGGGGCTGTGGCCGCGGGAGCTGGCGGAGCCGTGGGACGCCGTCGGGCCGGTGGCCGGGCGCCCGGAGGCCCCGGTGCGGACCGTCCTGTGGGCGCTGGACCCGGTGCAGGCCGTGGCCGACGAGGCCGTCGCCCGCGGGGCCGACCTCGTGGTCACCCACCACCCGCTCCTGCTGCGCGGGACCTCGTCCGTGGCCGCCGTCGGGCATGCCGCCGCCGCGAAGGGCCGCCTGCTGCACACCCTGATCGAGCACCGCGTCGCCCTGCTGGCCGCGCACACCAACGCCGACGCCGTCGTGGGCGGCGTCTCGGACGTGCTGGCCCGTGCCGTCGGCGTCATCGGAGCGCTCTCGCCCCTGACGACCTCCGCCGCCGGCACCGGGGCCGAAGGCATCGGCCGGGTGGGCGACCTGCCTGAGGAGACCGACCTGGCCGCCTTCGCCCGGGCCGTGCACGCGGCGCTGCCCGCCACGGCCGGTGGCGTGCGCGTGGCGGGCGACCCCGCCCAGCGCATCCGCCGCGTCGCCGTGTGCGGCGGTGCCGGAGACAGCCTCTTCGACGCGGTCCGCGCGTCCGGCGCGGACGTCTACGTGACCGCCGATCTGCGCCACCACCCGGCCTCGGAGGCCCGGGAGACGGCCGCGCCGGGGGAGGGACGTCCCGCGCTCGTGGACGTCTCGCACTGGGCGAGCGAGTCCCTATGGCTCGAGCACGGCGCCCGCGCCCTGGAGGCCGCCCTGGCGGAGCGGGGACTGGGCGTCACCACCCTGTTCTCAGATCACCGCAGCGACCCCTGGGACTTCCTGGTCGGGGGAGAGCGGGCCGACGAGGGGAGTCACGCATGAGTGAGGTCACCGCACCGCCGGCCGTCCAGGCCCGGCTGCTGGAGCTGCAGGAGCTCGACACGGCCCTGGACCAGGCCCGCGCCGCCGTCCGTCGGCTCAAGGCGGACCCGGAGCACGCCCGGCTGCGCGCCCGCGCGCTGGAACTCGAGGAGGCGTTGCCCGGCCTCGAGGATGCCGCCCGCACCGCCGACCGGGCGGGAGCCGAGGCCACCGAGAAGGCCGCCGCCACCCGCGCCCGTCGGGACCGGACCCGGGAGCGGCTCGAAGCGGGCCAGGGCGGGTCCAAGGAGCTGCAGGCCATGCAGCACGAGGACGACACGCTCACCGCACTGCTCGATGACCACGAGGCCGCGGCGCTCGAGGCCATGGAGACCGCCGACGCCGCCGAGTCCCGGCTCGCGCAGGGCCACGCCGCTCTGGAGCAGGCACGGGCCGAGGTCGAGGCCCGCGCGGCGGAGGTGCGCCGCGAGGGGCAGGCCGTGACCCAGCGTGGCCGGGACCTCATCCAGCGCCGGGCGGCGTTGGCCGCGGAGTTTCCCGCGTCGTTGCTGGCCCTGTACGAGCAGGCGCGGGAGCGCAACGGCGGCATCGGCGCGGCCCGGCTCGTCGGGAACCGGTCCGCGGCCGCGGGCACGGAGCTGTCGCCCGCGGAGGTCGCGCGCATCCGGGCCCTCCCGCCGGCCGCCGTCGCCCGCTGCCCCGAGTCCGGCGCCATCCTCATCCGGGACTGACCCCGGGCCCCGCCCCCGGCGCGATCAGTAGAGTGGGGGGCCGCGTCGGACGGCGCGACCACGGACACGAGGAGGCGCACGGTGAGCGGACGAGTCCTGCAGGTGGAGGCCGACGGCGGGTCGCGGGGCAACCCCGGCGTCGCCGGCTATGGTGCCCTGGTGCGCGACCCGGCCACGGGCGAGATCCTCCGGACCGACGCCGCCCCGCTGGGGAAGGCGTCGAACAACGTGGCCGAGTACTCCGGGCTCGTGGCCGGGCTGCGGATGGCCCGGGACCTCGACCCCGAGGCGCGGGTGCACGTGCTGATGGACTCCAAGCTCGTGGTGGAGCAGATGTCCGGGCGGTGGAAGATCAAGCACGAGGACATGCGGCGCCTCGCGGCCGAGGCCCGGTCCGTGCTGCCCCCCGAGCGCGTCACCTACGAATGGATCCCGCGCAACCGGAACAAGGACGCCGACCGCCTCTCCAACGAGGCCATGGACGCCGGCGCGCGGGGCGGCCAATGGGACGCGGGCGCGTCCGAGGTGCCGGTCGCGGCCCCCGCGGCCGCGGGGTCGACCGCCGCGGAGGCGTCCACGACCCCCGCATCGGCGGTGGCCGGGTCCGGCCTCGACGCGGACGCGGACGTCCGGGCCGTGGAGGCGGACGGGTCCGACGTCGTCGCTTCGCCGGATGATGCGACCCCGGCGCCCGCGCCCACGGGACGGCTGCACCACGTGGAGATCTGGGTCGCGGATCTGGCGGCGGCCGAGGCGAGCCTCGGCTGGCTGTTCGGCGAGCTCGGCTACGTGCCCGGGGAGGGGTGGGCCGAGGGCCGGACCTACCAGGGCGCGGGGGAGTACCTCGTGCTCGAGGCCGGGCCCGACGTCGCCGCGGGCGCCCACGAGCGCACCCGCCCGGGCCTGAACCACCTTGCCTTCCGGGCCGGATCGCGCGCCCGCGTGGACGAGCTCACCGCCGCCGCGCGCGACCGGGGGTTCCGCCTGCTCTTCGAGGACCGCCACCCGCACGCCGGGGGAGCGGACCACTACGCCGCCTACCTCGAGACCGCGGACGGCTTCGAGGTGGAGCTGGTGGCCGTCGAGGACTGAGGCCGCGTCTGGGCAGACCGCGCCTCGCCCGGGGTCACCCCTCGGGCAGGATCACCCGCAGCGCGCCGGGCTTGCCGCCGGACGGCCGGGCCAGCTCGACCTCCCAGCCGTGGCCGTCCCCGGCCCGCGCGACCACGTCCGCGACGCGCTCCAGCGTCGAGGTCTCCCGCGCCCCCGCCTCCAGCAGCGCGCGGGCCACGAGGCCGCGGGTGTGCTTGGCGAAGTGCGAGACGACGGTCCGCTCGCCGTCGCGCAGCTGGAACACGTCGACCGCGAGGGTCCGCTCCGCCGGTGCCCGCCACTGGGCCGCGTAGCCGCCGGAGCGGCAGTCGACGACGGGCCCGCCGTCCCGTGCGGCGAGCGCGTCGAGGGCGGGGGTCAGGACGGGGCGCCAGTGCGCGGCCAGCCCGGGCAGCCCCGGCAGCTTCGCGCCGACGGGCAGCCGGAAGGCGGGGATCCGGTCCGCCAGCGCGGTGGCGCCGAACAGCGCGGAGAAGACCAGCACGGACGCGCGGGCGCGGCGCTTCGCCGCCGCGGACAGGGAGGCGTGGTCGAGCGCATCGAAGAGCACGCCCGTGAACACCCGGTGACCGGGCGCGGCGGGGGCGACGGCCAGGCGCGTGTTCGCCTCGACCTCGCCGGTGAGCGACGCCCCGACGCCGAGAGCCGCCAGGGCATCCGGGGCGGCCGAGACCGCGGTGAGCCGCGTGAGCAGGTCCGCGCGGGCGCCCGTCACCGCGGCGTCATCGGCCAACGCGAGGGCATCGAGGTCGAGCGGGGCCCCGGAGCGGGGCGCGGTCTTGCCCTCGGAGGGCGGCAGCAGGATCAGCACCGGGCCAGCCTAGCCAGGCGCCCCCGGACCGACGCGCGGACGGGCCGGGCCGACGTCGTCGTCCGGACCTGGCACAGTGGTGGGGTCCGCACAGCCGCCCCGCATCCCAGGAGTCGCCCGATGACCGCCATGAACGTGTTCGGCGTGGTGTACCCGTTCGTCCTGCTCGTGATCGCGGCCGCCGTGTGGCTCGGGATCCGCTCCAGCGGGCGGGAGCGCACGCACGCCTCCGCTCTGGAGCAGCGCCTGCGGGAGCACACCTTCACGGGGCAGGATCGCGTGACGCTGGAATGGCCGCGGGACCGGCGACGCCCGAGCCTGGCGAAGGTCGTCTCGATCGGCGAGTCGTACGGGTACCGCCTGCTGGACAAGCGGGAGCGCGAGCACGTGGTGGAGCTCGAGTTCGAACGGATCCTCGACGACGAGGGGTTCTGACCCCAGCCGGGGGCCGTGAGGTGGGACGGACCGGCTGTAAGCCGGGTTCTGTGCCTCGCGCGCGTTGCCCCGCGCGAGGTGACGGCCATCCATCTGGGCCCGCCATCGCTGACGGGCTCGAGCGGCCAACCCGGACGCTGGGGCGAGCAGCCCTCGTGACGCGTCCTGTTCGGCCTTGCACCGGATGGGGTTTACCGAGCCGGCCCCGTCACCGGGGCCGCTGGTGGTCTCTTACACCACCCTTTCACCCTTACCGCCGCGCACACGGCGCGGAGGCGGTCTTCTCTCTGTGGCACTGGCCCGCGGGTCGCCCCGGGTGGATGTTGTCCACCATCCTGCTCTGCGGTGCCCGGACTTTCCTCGCACCCCCCGCAGGGGCACGCGGCCGTCCGCCGATCCGTCCCGACCGACCAGTGTACGCCCCGTCGCGACCGCAGGGCCGCTCCGGACGTGTCCTCGCCTAGAATGGCGGAGTCCGCCGACAACGAGGTCGGGGGATGGGGCCTGCCCAGGACGGCCCCGCCAGGTTTCAAGGAAGGACTCCCGTGGCAGACACCGCCTCGACCCAGACCCCCGAGTGGAACACGCAGCAGAAGCTCGCGGAGAAGATGGTCCCCCTGCTGGGCACCCTGTACCGCGAGCACAACGTGGTCACCTCGATCTACGGGCGCTCCCTCGTGAACCGCGGCGTGATCGACATCATCAAGGCCCACCGTTACGCCCGCCGCGTGCAGGAGGCCCCGCTGAGCGTCGAGTCCACCTACCCCCTGGTCGAGGCCATGGCTGCGATGGACCTGGGCGCCGCCACCATCGACCTGGCCGAGCTGGCCGCCAAGCACAAGGCCTCGGGCCAGGACGTCCAGGCCTTCCTGGACGCCGAGCTCGCCGAGGTCAAGGGCAAGGCCGGTGAGGGCCTGGGCGAGACCCAGGACGTCGTGCTCTACGGCTTCGGTCGCATCGGCCGCCTGCTGGCCCGCATCCTCCTCGACCACGCCGGCGGTGGCTCCAAGCTACGCCTGCGTGCCGTCGTCGTGCGCAAGAACTCGGAGGACGACCTGATCAAGCGCGCCTCCCTGCTGCGCCGCGACTCGATCCACGGCCCGTTCGACGGGACGATCGTGGTGGACGAGGACCGCGACGTGATCACCGCCAACGGCACCGAGATCCAGGTCATCTACTCGAACGACCCGACCACGGTGGACTACACCTCCTACGGCATCAAGGACGCGCTGGTCGTCGACAACACCGGACGCTGGCGCGACGACGAGGGCCTGTCCCAGCACCTGCAGGCCAAGGGCGCCGCGAAGGTCCTGCTGACCGCCCCGGGCAAGGGCGAGATGAAGAACATCGTGTTCGGCGTGAACTCGGACGACATCACGCCCCAGGACACGATCGTCTCGGCAGCCTCCTGCACCACCAACGGCATCACCCCGGTGCTCAAGGTCATCCAGGACGACTACGGCATCGACCACGGCCACGTGGAGACCGTGCACGCCTACACCAATGACCAGAACCTCGTGGACAACTTCCACAAGGGCGCCCGTCGTGGCCGTGCCGCCGGCATGAACATGGTGCTCACCGAGACCGGTGCCGCCAAGGCCGTGGCCAAGGCCCTGCCCGAGCTCAAGGGCAAGCTCTCCGGCAACGCCATCCGCGTCCCCACCCCGGACGTGTCCATGGCCATCCTGAACCTCGAGCTGAACAAGCCCACCTCGGTGGAGGAGCTGAACGCCCGCCTGAAGCAGGAGTCCCTCACCGGCCCCCTGCGCGGCCAGGTCGGCTACGTGGACTCCCCGGAGGTCGTGTCCACCGACTTCGTCGGCTCGGACCGCGCCGGCGTCGTGGACGGCCTGGCGACCCTCGTGAACAACGACGGCAAGAACGCGATCCTCTACGTCTGGTACGACAACGAGTACGGCTACTCGCACCAGGTGATCCGCGTGGTGGAGAAGATGGCGGGCCAGCAGGTCCCCGCCTTCCCGCAGGCCTGACCCGCAGACGACCGACGGCCCGTCCCCGCGGAGGGGACGGGCCGTCGTCGTGTGCCGACCGGGTCGGACCTCGAGCCGAGGCTCAGGCCTCGTCGTCCCCGTGGTCGCCGTCGGGGCCGTGCTCGTGGTCCGCGTGGTCGTCGGCGTCATGGCCGAAGGGGTCCTCGTCGGTACCGGGCAGCCACGTCACGCCGGGCACGTTCAGGCGCTCGGCCCGCTGCGCGCGCTTCCAGCGCCGCTGCCACTTGCCCTCGAGCCGGTTCACGTAGAGGGTGCCGTTGAGGTGGTCGTACTCGTGCTGCATGATGCGCGCGAACCAGCCCTCGGCCTCGAACTCGAACATCTCGCCGTCCACGCGCTGGCCGGACAGGCGCACGCGGGTCGGGCGCTGCAGGGGGAAGCCGAGCCCGGGCACCGAGAGGCAGCCCTCGGTGTGCTCGTCCGGGTGCGGGTCCTCCCGCGGCGCCTTGTCCAGGTGGGTCAGCACGGGGTTGATCACGTGGCCCACGTTCGGCGCGTCGCCGGAGTCCGGGAACGTCCACGTGAAGATCCGCAGCCCGACCCCGACCTGCGGGGCGGCCAGGCCCACGCCGTGCGCGGCGTCCTGCGTGACGTACATGTCCTCGATCAGCTCGCGGATCTCGTCGTCGATCACCTCCACCTCGGCCGCGCGCCTGTGCAGCACGGGCTCGCCGTAGACGGTGATGGGACGGATGGAGGCCATGGCACTGCGCTTCCCGGCCCGGGCTGCGGGCCTGCGTGGGTAGGAGGACGGGGGGAGTCCCCAGCCTACCGCCGGGGACATCACGACGACGGCGGTCATTCCGCGGCAAGGGCCTCCAGCGCATCCGGGTTCAGCAGCGTCACCCGCGGGCCCTCGATGGCGATCAGGCCGTCGTCGGCGAGGCGGCGCAGCCCGCGGCTGAACGCCTCGGGGGTGGTGCCCAGCAGCGAGGCGACGTCCTTCTTCGGCGCGGCCAGCACCACGACGAGGTCGGCCTCGTCCCGGAGGGCCGGCAGGCCGAGCAGATGTCCGGCGATCCGCGCGGTGACAGGCTGACGCTCCCATGCCAGCCGTTGTTCCGCCTCGGCCAGGCGGACGGCCAGCGCCCGCATCACGCGTCCCCCGATGCCCGGATGCTCGGCCAGGAGTCGGGCGACCTCGGCGTGGGAGAAGGTGCACAGGCGGGTCGCGACCACGGCGCGCGCCCCGTGCCGGGCCGGCTCGCCCGTGAGGAACTCGTGCTCGCCCACGGAGTCGCCGGGCTCGACCATCCGCACCACGCGTTCCCGGCCGGTCGCTGAGCCGAGCGTCAGCGCCAGGCGGCCGGTGTGCACGACACACAGGCGGTCCGTGCGGTCGCCTGCCAGATGCAGGGCATCGCCGGCCTCGAGCACGATCGGCCGCGCCAGGGCGGAGACCCGGCGCAGCTGCTCCAGATCCAGCCCGGTGAACAGCGGGACCCGGGCCGCGCACGGCTCTGGTTCATCCACGGGGATGAGGGGCAGGTCCATACGCACGCCATCAGCCTCCCACACGGCGGCTTGACCGCGGTCAAGGCGTACCCGCCGACCCCTTCGTAGCGTCAGTGACATCCCCGAGGACGGGGATCGGACCGGGCGCCCGCCCCGTCTGCTCAGCCTCACCGGCGACCGCGCCGGTGACGACCGACTGGAGTGACCATGACCCCCACCACGCGCACCCTGCTCCGCGCCGAGGGCTTCAGCTGCCCCTCGTGCGTCCGGAAGATCGAGAAGGCCCTCGACGCCCTGCCCGGCGTGACCGGCGCGCAGGTCCACTTCGAGACCCAGCGCATCGAGGTCGACCACGACCCGCAGACCACCACTGCCCAGGACCTCGTCGAGGCCGTCGCCAAGGTCGGCTACACCGCCCGGCCGTCGGCCTTCTGACCCCGCCCGCCCCCGACGAACGGAGCCCGCCATGTCCACCCTCGCCGTCACACGTCCGGGCCGCACCCGTGCCCGGTTCACGTTGTCCCGCCGCTGGCGGCGTCCCGTGGTGGCCGGCCTGCTGATCGCCGTCTCACTCGTGCTGGCGCCCGAGCAGCTGGCCCACGGGACCGGACACCTCGTGGCGGCGGGCCTGATGCTCGCCGCCGCCGTCGTGGCCGGCCTGCCGATCGCGCGCGACGCGATCGCCGCCCTGCGGGTGAAGACCGTCGGCATCGACCTGCTCGTCGCCACCGCCGCGATCGGCGCGTCCCTGCTCGGCAATTTCTGGGAGGCCGCCGCCGTGACCTTCCTCTTCGCCCTCGGCCACGGCCTCGAGGACGCGACCCTGTCTCAGACTCGCTCGGCGCTCGCGGACCTCGTGTCCACGGCGCCCGAGACCGCCGTCGTCGTCGACGCAGACGGGACGCAGCGCACCGTGCCCGCCCACGAGGTGGCCCCCGGCGCGACCGTCCTCGTCAAGGCCGGCGCCCGGGTGCCGGTGGACGGCGTGGTGCTCACCGGGGTCGGCGCCGTGGACGAGGCATCCATCACGGGCGAGTCCATCCCGGCGGAGAAGACCGACGGCGACGCCGTGTACGCGGGCACCGTGGCCACGGCAGGCCTGCTGCAGGTGGAGGCGCGGGGCGTGGGCGCCGACACCACGCTGGCGCGCATCATCCACCGCGTTGAGGCGGCGCAGGAGGCCCGCGCTCGGACCCAGCGGTTCATGGACCGCTTCTCCCGCTGGTACACCCCGGCGATCATGGTGCTGGCCTTCGCGACCGGTCTGATCACGCGGGACGTCCCCCTGGCCCTGACCCTGCTGGTCATCGGCTGCCCGGGCGCCCTCGTGATCTCCATCCCGGTCGCGATCGTGGCGGGGATCGGCCGCGGCGCCAAGGACGGCGTGCTCATCAAGGGAGGGGAGTTCCTCGAGCGCTCCGCGAAGGTCGACGCCGTCGCCGTCGACAAGACCGGCACACTCACCTCGGGCACCCCCGAGCTGACAGACGTCGTCGCGTTCGAGCCCGGGGCCGAGGACGAGGTGCTGCGCTGGGCCGCACGGCTCGAGGCGGCCTCGGACCACCCGTTGGCCGCGCCGGTCGTCGCGGCGGGCCGGGACCGCGGCCTGCTGGACGGCCCGCTGGCCACCGATGTGGACGTCGTCCTCGGCCGCGGGCTCACCGGAGAGGTGGACGGCCGTGTCGTCGCCGTGGGCAACGTGGCGCTGCTGCGCGAGCGCGGCGTGGATCCGGCCGCGACCGACCGGGTCGAGACCGTCGCGGCCGAGCTCGCGGAGGCGGGCCGGACCCCGGTGGCGGTCGTCGTCGACGGCATCCCGCTCGGCGTCCTCGCCATCGCAGACACCCTCCGGTCCGAGGCCGCGGGCATGATCCGGGCGCTGCACGGGATCGGCGTCCGCGAGGTCGTGATGCTGACCGGCGACCAGCCCGGCGTCGCGCAGGCCGTGGCCCGGCAGGTGGGCGTCGACGACGTACGGGCGGGCCTGCTGCCTCAGGACAAGCTCGAGGCGATCGAGGCCCTGCAGGCCGAGGGCCGCGTCGTCGCGATGGTCGGTGACGGCGTCAACGACGCCCCGGCCCTGGCGACGGCGGACATCGGCGTGGCCATGGGCGCGGCCGGCTCCGGTGTGGCCATCGAGACCGCGGACATCGCCCTGATGGGCGACCGGCTCGAGCGGCTGCCGCAGGCGCTCGATCTGGCCCGGCGCACGGTGCGGGTGATGCGGCAGAACATCGCGATCTCCCTCGTGACCGTCGTGGCCCTGCTGGCCGGCGTCTTCGCCGGCGGCGTCACGATGGCCGTCGGCATGCTCGTGCACGAGGCGTCCGTGCTGCTGGTCATCGTGAACGCGATGCGCCTGCTGCGGCGCCCGGGTCAGCCCAGGTCCACGACCTCGAACTCGAGCAGGTCGGCGCCCGTGGCGACCGGCGCCGGGCGGCCGCCCTGCTCGGCGGCGTGAGCGGCGGGCATGCGCCCGTCCCGCCAGCGCTGGAAGTCCTCCTCCGACGCCCACGTCGTGACCACGAAGTAGCGGTCCTCGCCCGCGGTGGGCCGGAGCAGCTGGAAGCCCTCGAAGCCCGGCTCCTGGTCCACCGCGTGCTTGCGGGCGGCGAACCGCTTCTCGAGCTCCGGGCCGGCGCCCTCGGGGACGCTGATGGCGTTGATCTTCACGACGGACACGGGGAGGCCTCCTCGTCGGCGGGGGTGCGGCGTCGGGTCGACGCCCTCACCGGCCGACTCTACGCCCGGCTGCGGACCGGGAGTCCGTCGATCGGTTGAGGCCCGGCGGCGTCGTCCCTGCGAAGTTGGAGCCGTGGGACCGGCCGCCGTGGGACCTCGGGCTGTCCCGCTCGCCATCATCGGCGACCTGCACTTGGACCTCACTGACGCGCAGTGGGTGAACAGCCTCTATGCCGTGCTGCTGGCCGCCCTGTTGCTCTCCACCGGCAACCTCGCGGACCGATGGGGTCGCAAGCGGCTCTTCCTCACCGGGTCCGCGCTGATCGCCCCGTATCCGCGCCGCCCTGCGGCACAACACCCCCTTTGTTGCTACCGTTTCGGTGTCCACTTCCACGCAACAGCGGGTGTCCGAGGTCGGTTGCTCCCCTTGGCATCGCACCGCAGATTGGTCGCCATGAACGACATGCACTCGCTGGGCCGACTGATCGCCCCAGCCCAGGAGCGGAACGGCTGGTCCCTCAGCGACCTCGCCGCCCGCGCCGACCGCGCGGGGTACGACATGAGCCACGCCAGCTTCGCGCGGCTCAAGTCCACCCCGGTCACCTCGATCAAGGGCGAGAACATCACGATGCTCGCGCTCGTGCTGAGGGTGCCCGTGGCCCACGTGGTCACCGCAGCGCTGGAGTCCATAGGAGTGGAGCTCGACTCGGCTCTTCACCCGTCGGTCCTCGACGTCGTTCAGGAATCCCCTGACCTATCGACGTATGACCAGGAGCTGCTCGCTGCAGTCCTGCGGGTCATGCTCGACCGACGTAGGACGGACCACCATGACGAGCGCGACCACGCAGACCAGGATCAGGACCGCGAGCGCGGCACGGCCGAGCGCGGGGGAGCGCGCGGCGGTGACGCTGGCGCTGAACAAAAGACCGCGGCGGCCGACGCGCCGGCCGACTTCGATCTGGCAGCACACCCCGACTTCGAGCTGACCCGCGACCGGCAGGCCCGGGAGTGGGGCGACGTCGGCGAGGAGAACCAGGACCCCGGCGACGAGGCCGGCGCATGAGCGCCAACACGAACTTCTTCACGTCGCAGCAGCCCGCCGCGGTCTTCAAGCTCAAGGTGCTGGAGGACTACCTCACACCGTGGGCCATGAAGGTTGCTAGCAAGGCCCCTCGGGAGGTGGCCTATGTCGATGGCTACGCCGGCGCGGGGCAGTACGACGACGCGCACAAGGGGTCGCCGCTCTACGCGGTGGACATCGCACGCAAGCTTGCAGCGCAGAACCGCATCATGCACATCCACCTCGTGGAGCGAGATAGGGCTCATGCGGAGACCCTCCGGCACGCGGTCGCCGCGCAGGGGCAGGGGGCCGGTCCCGTCTATCTGCACCACGGCGCCGTGGAGGAGCAGATCGACGCGATCCTCAACGACATCGGCACCCGCCCAGCTCTGTTCTTTCTCGACCCGTTCGGCACGGCCCTGCCGTACGACGTCGTCGCCTCGAAGCTGCTCCTGCGGCCAGCGCGGTCGACCGAGGTCCTCTTGAACTTCAGTCTCTCCACCGTGTGGCGCATCGGAGGGATCGTCCGGAAGGGAGCCTCCGCCTCAAGTGGCGAGACCGTCACCCTCCTCCGCGGTGACCGTTTTCTTGGTGGGCCGTGGTGGCGGGAGGTCTTCGCTGAGGCTCGGCGGCAGGCTGACGTGAGTGGCGACAGCTCCTCCGCCGCTACAGCCGCCTCCTACGTGGCGCGCGAGTACATGCAGCGCATGACCGGAGAGACCGCCCACAACGTCATCTCCGTCCCAATCCGCCGGACCCCGTCTGAGGGGCCGATCTTCACGCTGATGCTCTTCTACCAGCACTTCGCTGCGCCCATGCTCTTCGCTGACGCCGCGGCTCGGGCTCACAGGAAGTGGCGGCAGGTCAACTCCGAGAACTACTACCAGGGACTGCTCGACGACACCCAGGGGTCGCTCTTCGACCTGCAGGAGACGTTCGACCAGCAGGTGGTCGCAGAGCAGACCGACGTCAGAAACCGGGCCATCGCCGCTATCCAGACGAGGCTCTCGTCTCACCTCGGTCAAGGCCAGGCGGTGCGGATCTGCGACGACGTGCCCCACTGGCTAGGCGAACACCTCGGCACGGCAGGCGCCTCAGAGGTACGGCAGGCCATCAAGAATCTCCAGAAGGCCGGGATCACCCAGGGCTACACCAAAGACATGGTGGATGGGCGCGCGGTCATCCTGCCAGCGCGGCGCGGGAGGTAGGCATCTCGTCCCAGGTGCGCCCCTCCAAGAGCCGCCCGTTGGCCTTAGGCGTCCGCCCACCCCACTGCTTGAAGAAGAACGCCACGTCGGCAGACACGCATTGGTCGCGGATGTCCTCCACCCAGGCCTGGTCCATGGGGCGATGGTTCGCACCAGACTCGCCGCCCGCGATGACCCAGTCGATGCCGGCCAAATCCAGATCCCGCAGGGGTCCGATGAGGGGCTCGCAGGAGAGGAACCGGACCGCTGCCGGCACCTCGCGGAGATGGTCGATGCGGCCCGTCACAGTCTCGTCCTCCACGGAGACGCCCATCCACAAGTTGGCCGGCCAGTCGAGGCGATCGGCTAGACGGGCCATCCGCAGTGAGCGCTTCGTCAGCGCCTGATATGTGTGCTGCGGCGTCTCGCGCATGACGTCGAAGATGTCCCGGATGAACCCCAACGGAACTTTGGCGTGGAAGAGATCGCTCATGGAGTTCACGAACACCACGCGCGGGGCCTTCCACGAGCGGGGCTGGCCCAGGGCCTTCGGATGGAGGGTGACGCCAAACCCGGGGCCGGACGTCACCGGGTTCCCATCGTTCTGGTACTTCTCAGCACCCATCGCCTTGAGCCGCTTGGCTAAGGTCAGCGCGTAGCAGTTGTCGCAGCCGGCCGCCACGCGGTCGCAACCGGTCACGGGGTTCCACGTCACCTCGGTCCACTCAATCGCTGAGGTGTTCGCCATCGCGATCGCTCCTTCCCTGGAAGACCTGCTCCAGTCGAACAGATGTTCGACCCTTTGTCACGCAGGCGCGCTCAGTCCACCACAGTCCAGCTCGTGCTCACCCATACCGTGTCCGTCCCCACAACGACGATGGTCGCATGTTCCACCCCTGGCGGGCGCTGCGCACGCTGACGTACGTCGTCGTGGTCTGGGCCCGCCCACACCCGACGGCGCCAGCCGCGACCGATGGCGCGACGGTGATCTGGCTCGACCCCCGCATGACGCAGGCCGAGCGGCGGTGCGCGCTCACCCACGAGCTCGTGCACCTCGAGCACGGCCACCGCGGCTGCCAGCCGCCGGCCGTCGAGCACGCCGTACGCGCGGCCGCGGCCCGGCAGCTGATTACGCTCGAGCAGCTCGCCGACGCCCTGCCTTGGTCCATGAGCCTGGACGAGCTCGCCGACGAACTGTGGGTGACCCCGCTCGTGCTTACCGACCGACTGGCCGGCCTCACCCGGACCGAGCGGGAGCATCTCGCCGCGTTGGCCACCGAGCACTCTGCCTGAGCGCCTGCTAGGCGGGGGCCATCGGCTAGGTCAGAATCAAGGCAACGCGCCGCGCAGGGCGCACCACCAAGGAGGGCGACATGGCGAAGACGACCAAGTACACGGCGGAAGTGTCAGAGGGGCGAGACGAGCTGCTCGACGGCAAGACGATCGCACGCCTACGCACCATCGCAGTGAAGAACCAGCGCGGCGAGACCGTACGGGAGCTCAAGGCCGCGGACAACGACGAGGACGTGCGCGCGAAGCTGCGCGCCGCGGGCTACACCCTCAAGGACTGGGCCGGCGGCACTACGCCCGCCACCCTGGAGCGTGGGCGCAACCCGCTCGTCGCGGGCTGCCTCTGGCCCCTCGTGGCCGTGATGGCACTGCTCGCGTGGGCAATCTTCTCTGCCTTCAGCAACGCCAGCCCTGACGAGCCGGAGGAGTGGGACGCGAAGATTGCCTGCCAGACCCTCGTCAAGGAGAAGCTGCGCGCCCCCAGCACCGCCAAGTTCTCCCGCGAGACGGCATCCGGGGGGCCGAAGGCATGGACAGTGACCGGAGCGGTCGAAGCGGAGAACGCGTTGGGCGGCACGGTTGGGCACCGGTACTCCTGCTCGGTGACCTTTACCGGCGACGACGAGTACCGCGGAACGGCCACCATCACGGACCGCTGATCCCACGTACTACGTCCACCCCCGGGCGTACCGTCCCGACATGACCACCACCACCCAGGCGCCCGCGTGCGCCGGCCACCTGTCCGTTCGTGACCACATGGCGCTGCAGCTGTGGGGGCGGCGGTGGCGGCACGGGGCCGCGCGTGACCGGGCCGCTGAGCATCTGGTCGGGTTGCAGGGCACGGCGCTGGCGATGCGCGTGGCCACGCTCGCCGAGGACCCGGTGGCGATCGCCGCCTACCCGGTGATCACGCGGCGGGCCCGGGAGGCTCGGCAGACCCGCGAGCGCGCGGTACGGGTGCCAGCTGCTTAACGTGTCCGCCCCCTCGGGGAGCGTGGAGGCCGCGAAGGGAAGCGCAAGAGAGGCCCCGTCCAGCAGCCAGCTGGACGGGGCCTCTCGCTGCGCCAGGGGTCAGGCGCCGGGGGGAGGCTCCCAGCCGATCGCGTCGACCGCGGCACGCTGGGCGTCCAGCAGCAGGTGCGCGTACACGCGGGAGGTGGTCTGCAGCGACTCGTGACCGAGGCGGTGCTGGACGACCTGTGCGGGGACCCCATCCATGAGGGCCCACGAGGCGAACGTGTGCCGCAGGCTGTGCGGGGTCAGGTGCTTGGCGATCCCGGCGGCCGCGAGCGCCGGCTTCCAGTGGCGCTCGACGAAGTTCGTGCGGTGGATGACGCCGCCGCCGGGGGCGGTCAGGAGGAACTCGTCGGCGGCACGGCCGGCGGCCAATGGCTCGAGTGTTTCGACGGCCCAGTCGGGGAGCATGATCGTGCGGCGGCCGCGGGCGGTCTTGGGGACGCCGAGGACGGCGCCCTCCTTGCCCTTCTTCCAGGCGCGGCGCACGTGGATGACGCTGGCTGCGACGTCGAGGTCGCGGACCTGCAGGGCGGTGGCCTCGCCCCAGCGGGCGCCGGTGACGAGCAGGACGATCAGCAGCGGCTGGTACGACTCGGATATGGCTGCGTAGAAGCGCGCCCACTCGGCTCGGCTGAAGATGCCGCGCTCCTCCTCGACGTCGTCGTCGGGCAGGTCGGCGCCGCGCGCGGGGTTGGCTGGCAGGATGCCCTCCTGGACGGCGAGGCCGAGGACCGCGGAGAGCAGGGCGTGCGCGTTGCGGACCGTCTTCGGAGACACCGTGGCCAGCGGCGGCTCGGGCCGCGGGGGAGTGGCGGCCGCGGCGCGGGCGGCGGCCGCGCGCCAGCGGGCCGTGGGCTGCTGCAGCTGCCACCGGATCCACTCGGCCACCGTGCGGCGGTCGATCATGTCCACGGGCAGCTCGCCGAGGCGGGGCAGGAACGTGCGCGCGGCCTCTGCCTCGTACCCGGCCAGGGTGCCCGGGGTGCAGCGGAGCCCGCGGTGCTCGATGTACCGCGGGAAGAACTCGGCGAGCGTGGGCATGCCCGGGGCACTGTCCACCTGGGCCTCGAGGATCCGGCGGGCCACCGTGGGCCCCTGCCGCGGGTCCTCCACGATCGCCTTGACGCGCTGGGCGCCGGCCTCGCGGGCGAGGGCCGGCAGCCACTGGAACCGGCCGGCCTCGTAGAAGCCGACCCGGTACGTGGTCCGGCCGGCCTTGTTCGTGCGCGTCTGGATGGTAGCCAACGCATCTCTCCTGGTGCTCTCCGATGATGTGCGTACCCCGTGGGGACCGAGCACTACCCAACAGCACTACCAAGACGAGATAAGGCCCGGAATCATCCGCATGATTCCGGGCCTTACGGTGGGGTGAGCGACGGGGATTGAACCCGCGACCTTCTGGACCACAACCAGACGCTCTGCCGACTGAGCTACGCCCACCATGCCTGCTCCACACGGACGGATCCGCGCGGCGCAGCGGGGTCCACAGTACACGAGATCCCGCGCAGCGCCGAATCGGGGCGGCGAGGCCGGGGTGCCGGCTCAGGCCTGCGCCCCGGACACCACCTCCGCAATGGCGCGGGCCTCCTCCGTGGTGGGGCCGGGGGCGGGGGCCATGACGGCGGCCCGGTAGTAGCGCAGCTCGGTGATGGAGTCCTTGATGTCCCCGAGAGCGCGGTGGCCCCCGGTCTTGGCGGGGGCCTGGTAGTAGGCGCGCGGGTACCAGCGCCGGGCCAGCTCCTTCACGGTGGACACGTCCACGATCCGGTAGTGCAGATGGTCGACGACGGCGGGCATGTAGCGGGCGAGGAACAGCTTGTCCTGGCCCACCGTGTTGCCGGCCAGCAGGCCCTTGCCGGCCGGCACGCGGGCCGCGATGTACTCGAGGACGCGCGCTGCGGCGTCGTCGAGCTCGAGGCCCTCCGCCAGCTCCGGCAGCAGGCCGGAGGTGGTGTGCATGTCCCGGACGAACGGGTCCATCTGCTCGAGGGCCGCCGCGGAGGGACGGATCACCAGGTCGATGCCCTCGTCCAGGATGTTCAGCTCGGCGTCCGTGATGAGCACCGCCACCTCGACGAGCTCGTCGACCTGGGGGTGCAGGCCGGTCATCTCGCAGTCGATCCAGACCAGGGGGGCGCTCTCCGGCGCGGGGGTGCTCGTCTCGCTCATGCCCCCAGGCTACTCGCGTGTCACGATGGTAGATTCGAGCGAGCCGCGCCCTCGCGCGCCCTCGCAGGACCGCACGGAAGGACCCGTCGCATGAGCGTGTCGACCCCGCGTCCGTCCGGGTCCACGGCCCACCGGCCGGAGTACGTCGGCGTCGGCGGCCTCCGCGCGGACCCCCAGGTCGCCGGCGCGGACTGGTGGCCCATCCTGGTGGGGACCCTCGGCTCCCTCCTCCTGGTGGTGGGCTCGTACTCCGTCGGCTGGCTGGCCTCGGCCTCCCCGATCAACCGCTGGCAGTGGCTGATCCCGTGGCGCACCCAGGAGACCGGCGTGCTCGCCGGCACAGCGCTCCTCACCCTCGGCTGCTGGGTGATGTTCTGGGCCTGGCTGCGCCTGGGCCAGACGATCCGCCCCTTCGGTCGCGGCGCCCTGCGCACGGTCAACCTCGCCACCGTCCTGTGGTGCCTGCCCCAGGTCGTGGCCCTGCCGATCTTCAGCCGGGACATCTTCGCCTACGTGGGACAGGGCCGTCTCATGGAGGCGGGGCAGGACCCCTACGTGGACACGATCTCCTCGCTGTCCAACTGGTTCCAGCTCGGAGCGGACGCCACCTGGGCGGACTCCGAGACCCCGTACGGTCCGATCTTCCTCTGGATCGAGCAGGCCGTCGTCGCGATCTCGGGGGACATGAACCCGGACCTGGCGATCTTCCTGTTCCGCCTGGTGGCGGTGGCCGGCGTCGCGCTGATCATGGTCTTCGTGCCGTTGCTGGCCCGCCGGCTGGGCGTCAACGGTGCGTGGGCGCAGTGGATCAGCGTCGCCAACCCGCTCTTCACCATCAGCTTCGTCGCGTCCGGGCACAACGACGCCCTCATGGTCGGCCTCGCCCTGGCCGGCACGTGGTGCGCGCTGCGCGCCGGGCATCCGCTCCGCCCCCAGCGGCCCGGGCAGTCCGTCGCGTGGGGGGTGGCCGGCGTCGTGCTGGTCACCCTGTCCCTGGGCATCAAGCCCATCACGCTCGTGCTGCTCCCGTTCATCGGCCTGCTGTGGGCCGGCCCGACGGCCCGATGGCCGCGCCGGTTCGCCTTCTGGGCCCTCACCGCCGGGATCTCCTTCGGCCTCATGGCCCTGGTGGGGGTGCTCAACGGCTTCGGCTTCGGCTGGGTGGCCGTCATGGTCGGCACGGGCACGGGCACCGTGCCGTGGGGGCCGATCGGCATGCTGTCCCTCATCACGGTGGGGGCGAGCGAGCTCTTCGGACAGGGGGCGGACGTGCAGGCCGTCGAGGGCGTGTACAAGACCGCCGGACGCGCGCTCTCGGTGCTCATCGTGCTGGCCCTGATGTTCCTCGGCCGCCAGGACCGCGTGATGACGCGCATGACCTGGGCGTTCACCGCGCTGGTGATCCTCTCGCCCATCATCCAGCCCTGGTACCTGCTGTGGCTGCTGCCGTTCTTCGCCGTGCTCGGCATCCGGGACAACTGGCAGATCAAGTGGGTCGTGTTCACGGTCGGCTACTTCCTGGCGTTCGGCGCCGCGGACCAGCTCTTCACCTGGCAGTTCCTGGACATCGCGGACCAGGTCAAGGCCGTGTCCCTGATCGTCTCCGCCGTGTGTCTGCTGTGGATCCTCGTCGTGGACCGCCGCACCAGCCGGTTCGTGAAGGACCACTGGCACGTGCGCCCCGCCGTACGCGCCGGCCTGGCCCGGCTCCGTGGCGCCCCTCGACCCGCGGAGCCGGCGGAGTGAGGCCCGCCGCCTCCGCGACGACCGGCGCCCGAGGGCCCCGTCCGAGCCGCGTGACGGCGCAGCCCGAGCCGGAGGCGGCCGTCCGCCGGGGCACGTGGGCGTCCGTGCTCATCACGGTGGGCTCCTGGGGCGTGGGGTGGCTGCCGATGACGCCCGACTCGGTGTTCTCCGGCACCACCCTGCTCAACCCGCTGCGGGTCTACCTTCCCGGCGTGCTGCTCAGCACCGTGCTGCTGGCCGCCGGCTCGCTGCTCCTCGTCCGATCCTGGCTCGAGCTGGGGCGCGCGCTGCGGGGCCGCTGGGAGGAGCACGGCCGCCTGGTGGCCCGGGCCGCCTGGTGGTGGTCCGCCCCGCTGATGCTCGCGCTGCCGATCTTCTCCCGCGATGTGTTCTCCTACCTCCAGCAGGGCCGGCTCCTCGCGTCGGGTCTCGACCCGTATTCCCAGGGCGTGTCCGCCCTGCCCGGCTGGTTCATGCAGGGAGCGGACTCCATCTGGGCCGAGTCCCCGTCCCCCTACGGGCCGCTGTTCCTGCTGTTCGCCGAGACGACGTGGCGGGCCACGGGCGGCAACATCGAGCTCTCCGTCACGGCGTTCCGGCTCCTGGCGCTCGCGGGCCTGGCGCTGTGCCTGTGGGCGGTGCCGCGGCTGGCCGCCGTCGCGGGCCGATGCGGGGTGTGGGCCACGTGGGTGGCCGTGGCGAACCCACTGTTCCTGCTCTACATGATCGCCGGCGCCCACAACGACGCGCTGATGTCGGGGCTGATGCTCGCGGGCATCCTGCTCATGGTCCGCCCGCCCCGCCGCCGCGTGCATGCGCTGTGGGGGATCGTGCTGATCGCCCTGTCCGTTGCGATCAAGCCCCTGACAGCTTTGGTGCTGCCCTTCGTGGCCCTGCTCCTGCCCACCGGCTGGGCCCGGTTCCGCGCGGCCGATCCGCGCCTGCGCCGGCGGGACCGGCTCGGCCCGTGGTTCACGACGGCGGTGATCTCCCTGGCCGTCCTCACGATCCTCGGCGCCGGCTCCGGCCTCTGGTTCGGCTGGGTCCCGGCCATGCTCACGAGCGGGGACGCGGCGTTCCCGTATGCCCCCGTGGGCCTGCTCGGCCTGCTGCTCGGCGCGGTCGTCGAAGCCGTGACGCCCCTGGGGGCGCGCGACGTGGCCGCGGCCTTCTACACCGCGATGACGGTGTCGGCCCTCGGCTTCACGGCCTGGCTGGCCCTGCGCCGCCGGCCCCTGGACCCGGTGTTCAGCGCGGCGGCCGTGCTCGTGGTGGCCGTCGCCACCGCCCCGATCGTCCAGCCGTGGTACCTGCTCTGGGTCCTGCCGCTGCTGGCGTGCGCCCTCCGCCCGCTGCCGTGGGGCGCCGACCATCCCCGCTGGCTCGGGTGGGTCACCGCGCTCGCGGTCCTGTTGCTCACCGGCGTCGGCGTGGTGGACCAGCTCTCCGTGGCGCAGTGGCTGCCGGTCCTGGCCGTCCGCGTGTTCACCCTGGTCCTGATGCTCGCGGGGATCGGATGGATCATCCACCGCGATCCCGTCACCGCGCCCCTGTTCCCCGGGCGGCGGCGTCCTCCCCTGGAGGTGGTCGAGCCGCGGGCCGCGGCGGCGTCGCCGACGCCTCCGGAGGCGGGCGTGCCGCCGGACGCGCCGCCCGACGGGCCGCCGTCGACCGCCGCGCACCCCGCCTCCTCGTCCACCCGCATCCCCCAGGAGAGACCGTGACCTCCCACCCCCGCAGTCCCGCCCCGTCCCGTCCGAGCGGCCGCTGGGTCGGCCTGCTCGTCGGCCTGACCGTGGTGGCCGCCGCCGTCGGCGTGCTGACCAAGCAGTGGTGCCGCGTGAACGGCTGGGCGGCCCCCGGCGTGCACGCGCACATGTGCTATTCGGACTTCGCCCAGCTGTTCCCCACGCGGGGCCTCTCGGACGGCCACTTCCCCTTCTACACGCCGCTGCCGCCCGAGCAGTGGATGGAGTACCCGGCGTTGCTGGCCGTGGTCGCGGGTGTGACCATGTGGCTCGTGCCCGCCTCCGGCGACCTGCACGAGCGCACCGTGACCTACTTCGACGTGAACGCGATCGGCGTGGTGCTGTGCTGGATCGTGCTGGTCGTCGCGACCGCGTACACCGCGCGCGGTCGCTCCCGGGACGCCCTGCTCGTGGCCCTGGCCCCGGGGATCATCCTGACCTCGATGCTCAACTGGGACCTGTGGGCCGTGATGCTGGCCGCCCTGGCCCTGTGGGCGTGGACGGCGGGCCGTCCGACCCTCGCCGGCCTGCTCATCGGGCTCGGCACCGCCACGAAGCTCTACCCGCTGTTCTTCTTCGGCGCGATCTTCGTGCTGGCGCTGCGCACGGGCCGCTGGGCCGGGTTCGTGAAGGCGGCCCTGGCCGGGGCCGCGGCCTGGCTCGCGGTGAACCTCCCGTTCATGCTGACGGCGTTCGACCAGTGGTCGCGCTTCTACACGTTCTCGGGGGACCGCGCGGTCTCCTTCTCCTCGACCTGGCTGGCGCTGGCCTGGACAGGATGGTCCGGGGAGACGTTCACGACGCTTCAGAACGGCCTGTTCCTGGTGTGCTGCGTGGGGATCGCCTACCTCGCCCTCGCGGCGCGGCACCGTCCGCGCATGGCCCAGCTGTGCTTCCTGATCGTGGCGTCCTTCATCCTGTGGGGGAAGGTGTACTCGCCGCAGTTCGTGATGTGGCTGATCCCGCTCGTGGTCCTCGCGACGCCGCGGTGGCGCGCGTTCTGGATCTGGCAGGCCGTGGAGGTCTACCACTGGGGCGGGGTGTGGATGGAGTCGGCGCGCATCACCTCCGACGGGGCGTTCGCCGGCGGCGCCTGGTGGATCACCGCCTGGTATGCCTCGGGGATCGTGGCGCACATCGTCGCCCTCGTGTGGCTCATGACCACGGTGGTCAAGGACATCCTGGACCCCGTCCGCGACCCGGTGCGCCGCACCGCACTCGACCAGGGGGCCCCCGAGATCGCCCCGGGGGTGGCCGAGGACCCGCACGCCGGCGTCTTCACCGGTGCCCGTGACCGACTGCTCCTGCCCCCGGCCGGACTCGGCCTGCAGCCACTCGGCGAGTCCGCGGGCCGCTGACGGCGGAGCGGGTCCGCCGGCGCCGTGGGGTTCCGCTCAGCGGTGCTCGAGGTACGTCGTGCAGGTGGGCGAGACCGCGCGGTCCGGGTGGTGCAGGACGACGACGTCGCCCGCGGACCAGACCCGCTCGAAGCCGAGCCGCTCGGCGCGGGCCAGCGCCTGCTCCGGGGTGAGGGGGTCCCAGCCGCCGAGCTCGGGCACCGAGGTGTCCACGATCATCCACGTGGCCAGCTCGTCGCCGATGTCCCCGTGCAGCCCGACGTGGGTGCGGGCCGTCAGGTGCGGCACGGCGTTGTCGGCGGCCTCGACGCACACCCCGTCCGGGATCAGCCCGACCGCGTGGTCGAGGTCGCGGGCGTGCTGCGTCATCGTCATGTCGCCGGCGATCGTGCGGTGCAGCGGGTACACCTGCGGGAAGAACGCGGTGCCGATCAGACCGGCGGCCAGTGCCGCGGAGACGAGGACGGCGGGCAGCCGGCGCAGCGTGTCCCGGCGTCCGGCCAGCCGGTGGGCCGCCTCGAGCGCGGCCATGAGCAGCAGCGGGGCGAGGATCGCGTCGTACTGGTACACGGGGGCCCACACGTTGAGGCGGTCGTTGAACAGCCGCGAGAGCAGGATCGGCAGGGCCATCAGCGTGAGCGGGCTCAGGACCGGCAGGAACAGCAGCGGGACGAAGTGCAGGAGCCAGAGGGCCACCTTCAGCGGGTGGTCGAACAGCACCGCGACGGCGTTCCACGGCTGGGTCAGCAGGAACAGGACCGAACTGCGCATGTCCGGGCCCAGGGCGGTGAACTGCCAGTAGCCGAACGCGCCGGTGGGGGAGTAGTGGGGGATCACCACGGACGTGGCGAACCAGTAGCCGAGCACGCCCAGCACGGCGGTGACCGCGGCCTGCGGCCAGAAGCGACGGATCGCCATCACCAGGGCCACGGCCAGCAGGGTCACGCCCATGTCCTCTCGGACCGTGAGCAGCAGCGCCGCCAGGCCGGTGGCGAGCCACGCCCGCTGCCCGTCCAGGGCCCACACGAGCCAGGCGAGGATCGGCACGCCGAGGGTGACCTCGTGGAAGTCCCAGTTCACCATCGCCTGGAAGGGCCAGGAGAGCAGCAGGGCGGCGACGGCGGCCAGGGCCACCCCGTGTCCCGCGCGACGACGGGCGAACAGGTACACCGGCACGGCGGACGCGGCGAGGGCCAGCGCCATGACCACGCCGAGCATGCGGGGGTCCGGCCATACCCAGTAGAAGGGCGCCAGCAGCGCGAGGATCGGGTGGAAGTGGTCGCCGAGGATGTGGAAGTCCACGCCCTTGACGGAGCTGAGGGGGGCGTTGAACAGCGCGTACTGCCGCACCACCTGGTCGAAGATGCCCAGGTCGTAGCCCTTGGCCTCGTAGGTGGCGTACCGGAGGAAGGAGTGCGTCACGTACAGGGCCGCGGCCGCGACGAGCAGGGCGGCCAGCTGGACGCCCTCGCGACGGGTCACACGGACCTCGGGGACGGCGGGTCGCGGGGCGCGGAGCCAGGAGCGCAGACGGTCCAGGACGGTCTCCTTCGGGCGGTCGTCGGGCGTGCTCGGACGGCTCCGCCCCTGGTCTGGGTGCCCCAGGAGGGATTCGAACCCCCGACCGGCGGATTAGAAGGCCGCTGCTCTGTCCAGCTGAGCTACTGGGGCTGGGCCGTGTCAGTCTAACGGCCGCCGGCCGCGGCGCCGTCGGCTCCTGCACAGTCGCCCGGGGACCTCCGCGCGTCCCCAGACCGGCCCCGATCCTGCCGGGGTGCCCCGCGGTGGGGTTGTCTGGCCATGGCGGATCAGCCGATGCGCCGACGACCCGCCCCGGCGCCCACCGGGGCCCAGCCCAGGAGGCACACCATGCAGGACCTCATCACCGTGCGCGGCTTCGTGGCCACGGACCCCGCCACCCGCCACACCGCATCGGGGGCCGCCGTGACCGGCTTCCGCCTGGCCACCACCGAGCGGCGCTTCGACCGCGAGACCGCTGAGTGGGTGGACGCCCACACCAACTGGTACAGCATCTCGGCGTTCGGCCAGCTCGGCTCGAACACCGCCCAGTCCGTGAAGAAGGGCAACCCCGTGATCGTCACCGGTCGACTCCGGGTCCGCGACTGGTCCTCGGGCGATCGCTCCGGCACGTCCGTGGACGTGGTGGCGGACGCCGTCGGGCTGGACCTGGGCTTCGGCTCGGCGGCGTTCCAGCGCAGCCAGCGCGCGGCCGTGCCGCGCCCCGAGTCGGCCCCGCGCGACGACGCGTCGGGCGGACGGGCCGGCGCGGTCGGCGACGGGTTCAGCGCGGGCCTGCCGGACGGGTTCCAGGGTGGCGACGCCCCGGCCTCGCCCGGCCCGGACGAGTCGGACGCGGGCGCCCCCGAGCGCGAGCCGGCGGCGGCCGGCGTCGCCTGACCACGGGGCGGCACGGAGGGGGAGCGGGCTCGGTGGTCGCGGGATCGGCACGATGAGTGGAATCCCGCGGCCACCGACTAGCCTGGGCCGCATGGCGGAATTCATCTACACGATGGTCAAGGCCCGCAAGAAGGTGGGCGACAAACTGATCCTGGACGACGTCACCATGTCGTTCTACCCCGGGGCGAAGATCGGCATGGTCGGCCCCAACGGCGCCGGCAAGTCGACGATCCTGAAGATCATGGCCGGGCTGGACGAGCCCTCGAACGGCGAGGCGCGGCTCTCTCCCGGCTACTCGGTGGGCATCCTGATGCAGGAGCCCAAGCTGGACGAGTCCAAGACCGTGCTCGAGAACGTCCAGGAGGGCGTCGGCGAGATCTACGGCAAGATCCAGCGCTACAACCAGATCTCCGAGGAGATGGCGAACCCGGACGCGGACTTCGACGCCCTCATGGAGGAGATGGGCGAACTGCAGTCCGCCATCGACGCCGCGGACGCGTGGGACATCGACTCCCAGCTCGAGCAGGCGATGGACGCCCTGCGCACGCCCCCGGGGGACGAGCCGGTCACAAACCTCTCCGGTGGCGAGAAGCGCCGCGTCGCGCTGTGCAAGCTGCTGTTGGAGAAGCCGGACCTCCTCCTGCTCGACGAGCCCACCAACCACCTGGACGCCGAGTCCGTGCTGTGGCTCGAGCAGCACCTGGCCTCCTACCCGGGCGCCGTCATCGCCGTCACCCACGACCGGTACTTCCTCGACCACGTCGCGGAGTGGATCGCGGAGGTCGACCGCGGCCGCCTCTACCCGTACGAGGGCAACTACTCCACCTACCTGGAGACCAAGCGCGCCCGCCTCGAGGTGCAGGGCAAGAAGGACGCCAAGCTCGCCAAGCGCCTGGCCGATGAGCTCGACTGGGTCCGCTCCAACACGAAGGGCCGCCAGGCGAAGTCCAAGGCCCGCCTGGCCCGCTACGAGGAGATGGCGGCCGAGGCCGAGAAGACCCGCAAGCTGGACTTCGAGGAGATCCAGATCCCGCCGGGCCCGCGCCTGGGCACCGTCGTGATCGAGGCCAAGGACCTGAAGAAGGGCTTCGGGGACCGCGTCCTCATCGACGGCCTGTCCTTCTCCCTGCCCCGCAACGGCATCGTCGGCGTGATCGGCCCGAACGGCGTCGGCAAGACCACCCTGTTCAAGACCATCGTCGGTCTCGAGCCCCTGGACGGCGGCGAGCTGAAGATCGGCGAGACCGTGAAGATCTCGTACGTGGACCAGTCCCGCTCCAACATCGACCCCGAGAAGTCGCTGTGGGAGGTCGTCTCGGACGGCCTGGACTACATCAAGGTCGGCAACGTCGAGATGCCCTCGCGCGCCTACGTGTCCGCGTTCGGCTTCAAGGGCCCGGACCAGCAGAAGAAGGCCGGCGTGCTCTCCGGCGGTGAGCGCAACCGCCTGAACCTGGCCCTGACCCTCAAGGAGGGCGGCAACCTGCTGCTCCTCGACGAGCCCACCAACGACCTCGACGTGGAGACCCTGACCTCCCTCGAGAACGCGCTGCTCGAGTTCCCGGGCTGCGCCGTCGTCGTCTCGCACGACCGCTGGTTCCTGGACCGCGTGGCCACCCACATGCTGGCCTACGAGGGCACCGCGGAGGACCCGGCCAACTGGTACTGGTACGAGGGCAACTTCGAGTCCTACGAGGCCAACAAGGTCGATCGGCTCGGCCCCGAGGCCGCCCGCCCGCACCGGATGACGCACCGCAAGCTCACGCGCGACTGAGCCGACGCGCCCCCGGGCGCCGCGCCGACGACGGCCCGCCGCGATCACGTGATCGCGACGGGCCGTCGTCGTGTCGGGGCGGGGTCCACGTCGACCACGACGAACGGTGCGCGCGGCGCGGACGGCGAGCCGCCTCACCCGTGGCAGGGCCCGATCGGCAGTCTCACCCCCTGCGAACCCGCCGGGTCAGCGCCGCCAGCTGCGGCGCAGCACCGTCCGCAGGGCCATGCGCTGGGCCGCGCCCCGGGCCCGTGCCCGCCGGGCGGCGGCCCCCTCGGGCAGGCGGATCATGCCCTCCTGGGCGACCGTGGCCACGAGCGTCCCGTCCTCGGTGAACACGGCGCCCGTGCCGAGGCCGCGCGCGCCCTGGGCGCTGGGGGAGTCCTGGACGTAGAGCAGCCACTGGTCGACGCGGGCGGGCCGGTGGAACCACATCGCGTGGTCCAGGGACGCCACGGACATGCCGGGCTGGATCCAGGCGACGCCGTGCTGCCGCAGGATCGGCTCGAGAAGCGTGTAGTCCGAGGCGTAGGTGAGCGCCGCCCGGTGCAGCGCGGGGTCGTCGGCCAGCGGCGTGAACGTCTTCATCCACACCATGTTGCGGTTCTCGGTCTCCGGGGCCGGGTCCACGTAGAGGGCCGGGGTGACGTGACGGATGTCGAACGGCCGGGCCCACGCCCACTCCTGAGCCACGGGGTGGTTGATGCCGCCCAGCACGTCCGCTGTCGTGGGCAGGTCCTCGGGCCGGGGCACGCCCTCGGGCATGGCCACCTGGTGGTCCAGCGCGCTGCCGGCGGGTTCCTGGAAGGAGCAGGTCAGGGCGAGGATGGCCTTCTCGTTCTGAGAGGCCAGCACCCGGCGGACGGAGAAGGAGCGGCCGTCCCGCAGCGTCTCGACGGTGAACGTGATGGGCTGCAGCGCGTCCCCGGGGCGGATGAAGTAGCCGTGGAGCGAGTGGGCGGGGCGGGCGCCCGGCACCGTGCGGGAGGCGGCCGCCAGCGACTGGGCGAGCACCTGGCCGCCGAACACCCGGCCGCGCGTCTGCCGGGGAGTCGTGCCCGTGAAGCGGACCTGACCCGTCACCGGGTCCGGCGCGGCCGGCGTCAGCTCCAGGATCCCGCGCAGCACGTCGGTGGGGTCCTTCGGGGCCGAGGCCGGACGGCCCGGTGCGCGACTGGGGCGGGGACGGGGATGGCGCTGCGGCACGAACGGCTCCTTCGACGTGGATGGACCCCGCGACGGCGGGGCGGCCCGGGACGCGACGGACCTGGGACAATGCTTGCATGACCGAGCACTCCGCCGCCGCACCAGTCCTCCGCTTCGTCGACGACCGCGCTGTGCGGGACCTCGAGCAGCTGGCCACCCGCGCCCGTCGCGTCGCCGACACGGGGATGCGCCTGCACGTCGTGCCTGAGGCAGGGCGCTCCCGCACCCCGATGCTCGCCCAGTGGGTCTCCGTGCTGCAGCCGGCCGGGCTCGGAGACGGGGTGCCCGTCGTCCTGGGGCTGCGCACCGTGCCCCTGGCGACCGCCGACGGCGTGGCGGACCTGGACGCCGTCGTCGCCCTGGGCTCCGTCACCGAGCGCACCGCCCGGATGCGCGGCCAGGACCCCGTCGACCTGGCGTTCGCCGTGCCGCCGGGCCGCGAGCACGTCACCTGGACCGCGCTGACCCCGCCCCGCGGCGGCTGGACGCCCGTGGCCGAGGTCGCCGACGAGGAGCTGGCCGAAGTGGCCACGCGCGGCGCCGACGCCGTGCGGGACGCCCTGCCCGAGAACCCGGGGGAGGCGCTGGTCCGCAAGATCCGGGCGCAGATGTGGGGACCCCTGCTCGGGGGCGACGCTCTGCAGTTCCCGGCCGGCATGGCCTTCGGCGCGCACGCGCTGGGCTTCCTGCGGCCCGGCGGCCGCGCCCGGCTCAGCACGGCGGGGCCATGGACGCGCCTGGACGCCCCCGGCGGCTTCGTACTGGGCCGCCCCGCCATGGCGGTGTGAGCCCGCGCCCCATGTCGGGGCGCGGACCGCGGGCCGGTCAGGCCGAGTTCTGCAGGGAGTGGGCGGCCCGCTCCAGGTAGTCCCAGAGTTCGGCCTCGTGCAGCGGTGACAGCTCCAGCGTGTCCACGGCGGCGCGCATGTGCCGCAGCCACGCGTCGCGCGCGGCCGGGTCGATCCGATACGAGGCGTGGCGCATGCGCAGGCGGGGGTGGCCGCGCTCCTCGGAGTACGTCCGCGGTCCGCCCCAGTACTGCTCCAGGAACATCAGCAGCCGGCGCTGGGCGCCCTCGAAGTCGTCCTGCGGATACATCGGGGCGAGGATCTCGTCTTCGCGCACGCGGGCGTAGAACTCGGCGGTCAGCCGGTCGAAGGTCGGGCGGCCGCCGACGGCGTCGTAGAAGCTGGTGGCCTGACCGGGCGCGGCCGGGGTCCCCGGGGTCGCACCGGCGGGGCCCGCCGCGGCGTCGCGGGCGCGCACCTGCTCCACCGGGGCGGGCGTGCCCTCCTGCATCACCGGCTCGACCTCGGTGGGCCGCTCCGCCAGGCCCGTCACACGGGACGGGCCCTTGGCGACGCGCGGCCGCAGCACCGCCAGGGGGGCGCCCAGGCGCGCGGAGTGGTCCGGCAGCGTCGGCGTGCCGGTGGGCAGGGCCTCGGGGCGGACCGGCTCGACGGTGACCGGGGCCGAGAGCGAGTTCGCGATGAAGCACAGCCGGTGCGCCTCGGCGTGGAGGGCCTCGGCCCGCTCCCGGTCGGCCTCGTCCTGCAGCGTGACCTCGGGCCGCAGCGTGATCGCGATGAACCGCCCGGCGCCGTCGCCGTCCACCTCGAGCTCGCCCTCGACCCCGCACGTCATCCCCGTGACCACGACCCCGGAGGTCGCCGCGACATGGAGGTACGAGAGCACGTGGCACTCGGCGAGCGCGCCGAGCAGGAGGGTCTCCGGGTTCCACTTCGAGTCGTCGCCGCGGAAGGGGCGGGCGGCCGAGGCCTGGATCTCGCCGACGGCGGCGTCCTGGATCACCACGGAGCGGTCGTAGTCGCGGACGCCGGAGGTGCCCGAGCCGCGGTCGCCCGTCCACTCGGTGCGCAGGGAGAAGGTGTGCTTCATGGGTTCCAGCCTAGCCAGCCCGCGCCTCGACGGCGGCCGGGGCGGTGCTGGAGGGCATCTTCCGTGGAATGCCCACCAGCACCGCCCCGCAGGCGCCAGCAGAGGCGTCAGCCGCGGCTGCCGCCGCCGTCCGGCTCAGGCCCCGGCGTGGACCTGATGCACGTGCGCCGTCGCGTGCTCGCGCGCGGCCAGGGCGCGGACGGTCTCGTCCCGGCCCTCGGCGAGGACGCGGGACAGCCCCGCGCGGGTGCCGGCCAGCCGCTCGGACAGGGCGGTGGCGCGGTCGGCGATCTCCCGGGTGACCTGGGCGGTCGGGTAGCCCAGCGTCGCGGCGGTCTCGGCCATCTCGTGAGAACGGGAGTCCCACATCGCCTCGACGCCTTCGAAATAGGAGTCCGCGAAGGGCGCGATCAGCGCGGCGTCGTGGACCCGCGCGAACCCGATCAGGGCCTGGCGCTGCTCCGTGTTGGACAGCTCGCCGGCCATCACTCGGTCCCAGGCCGCGCGCTTGGCCTCGGCCGTCGGCACGGCGGCCCGGGCCTGGATCGCGGCGAGCGCGCCCGTGGCGGTCGCGTCGGCGCGCTCGGCCTCGGCGATCTCGGCCTCCCCGGCACGGCTGGCCGCCACCAGCGCAGTGAGCAGCTCCCAGCGCAGGTCCGTGGTGAGGTCCAGCCCGGGCACGGTGCGGGTGCCGTCCACGAGGGCCGCCAGGCGGTCCAGCTGCGCCGTGGTGCGCGCGTGCAGGGCGAACGCCTTGACGAACTGCAGCTGGTTGTCCGAGCCGTCCTCGGCCTCCGCGACGAGGCCCCACAGACGGTCGGCCGCCGCGACCCGCACGGCCTCGGCCTGGTCCTCGGGCAGGTACAGGCCGATCGCCGTCGCGAGCTGGCGCAGCAGCGTCTGCACCACGGACGAGTCCCGCTCGTGGCCGACGTTGGCGAGGACGAGGTCGACGAACCAGGCGGCGGAGGCCTCGCCGTCGCGCACGGTGTCCCAGGCCGCCCCCCACAGCAGCGTGCGCGCCAGCGAGCCGTCCACATCCTTCAGACGGGTGGACGCGGCCTCCCACGAGGCGTCGTCGAGGCGCAGCTTGGCGTAGGCCAGGTCGTCGTCGTTGGGCAGGATCACGGCGGGACGACGGCGACCGGCGGCCTCAGCGACCTCGGTCACCTCCCCGGCCACGTCGAGTTCGAAGCGCTCGGTGCGGGTCAGGCGGCCGGTGGCCTCGTCCACGTCGTAGAAGCCCACAGCCAGGCGGTGGGGGCGGAGCACGTCGTCGCCAGGCGCCGACGGTGAGCCGTCCGGGGCGCTCTGGCGCAGACGCAGCGCGGTGATGGTGCCGGCCTCATCCGTCTCCACCTCGGTGCGCAGCGTGTTCACGCCCGAGGTCTCGAGCCACACGCGGGTCCATTCGGACAGGTCGCGGCCGGACGCGGCCTCGAGCTCGGTCATGAGGTCCGGCAGCTCCGTGTTCTGCCACGCGTGCTTGGCGATGTACGCGCGGACGCCGACCATGAAGTTCTCCTGGCCCACCCAGGCCACGAGCTGGCGGAGCACCGAGGCGCCCTTGGCGTAGGTGATGCCGTCGAAGTTGACGAGCACGTCGTCGAGGTCGCGGATCCGGGCCTTGATGGGGTGCGTGGAGGAGAGCTGGTCCTGGCGGTAGGCCCAGTTCTTCTCCATGGAGGAGAAGGTGGTCCAGGCGCCGGTGTACTGCGTGTTCTCAGCGGCGGCGTGCGTGGACATGAACTCGGCGAACGACTCGTTGAGCCACAGGTCGTTCCACCAGCGCATGGTGACCAGGTCGCCGAACCACATGTGGGCGAGCTCGTGGAGGATCGTGATGGCGCGGCGCTCGATCAGCGCCTCCGGCACGGTCCCGCGGAAGACGTACGACTCGAGGAAGGTCACACAACCGGCGTTCTCCATCGCGCCGGCGTTGAACTCGGGCACGAACAGCTGGTCGTACTTCTCGAACGGGTAGGCGTGGCCGTACTGGGCCTCGAAGAACTCGAATCCCTGGCGGGTGAGCTCGAAGACGTTCTCCGCATCCAGGTGCTCCACCAGCGACGCGCGGCAGTAGACGCCGAGGGGGATCGTGCGGCCGTCGGCGCTGGTCAGCTCCGAGTGCACGGAGGCGTACGGGCCGGCGACGAGCGCGGTGATGTAGGAGGGGATGCGCGGGGTGGGCTTGAACTCCCAGACCGCGGCGTCCACCCCCTGCGGGTTCTCCTCGTTCGCCACGACGCCGAGGGTGCGGCGGGAGGCCTCCGGCTGGTTGGACACCACGGCCCAGTGCGCCGGCGCGGTCACCGTGAAGCGGAACGCGGCCTTGAGGTCGGGCTGCTCGAACACCGCGAACATGCGGCGGGAGTCCGGCACCTCGAACTGGGTGTAGAGGTAGACCTCCTGGTCCACGGGGTCCACGAACCGGTGCAGGCCCTCGCCGGTGTTGCTGTAGTCCCCGAGCCCGTCGACCACGAGGGTGTTCTGCGCCGCCAGCGGGCCGATCCGCAGTCGGGCGCCGTCGAAGTCCGCCACGTCCAGCGCCTCGCCGTTGAGGGTCACCGTGGGAGCCTGCTCCGCCACGAAGTCGATCCACGTGTGGGTGCCCACCGCGTCCTGCGTGGCCGCGAACGTCACGGTGGTGGCCGTGCGGAAGTGCTCCGCTCCGCGGGTGAGGTCCAGGCTCACCTCGTACGCGTCCACGGTGAGGGCGGCCGCGCGCGCGGCGGCCTCTTCGCGGGTGATGTTCATGGCGGCGGCGGTGGTCACGGTCGGACTCCTCCTGGGGTCGGGTGGATGCGGCACGGCCGGGCGCCTGTGATGGGGGCCATGGCACGGTGCTCCCCAGTGTGCCACCTGGCCCGGGCGTCGTGGACGGCCGCGGAAGGGCGGGCCGGCCGGCGTGCTCAGCCCCCGATCTCGGCCAGTCGGGTCGCCGCCGCACGCAGCACCTCAGCCACCTCGGGCACGCGTGCCGGTGGCATCCGCTGCTCGGCCGCCGAGGCCGTGAGGGACACCTGGGGGATGCTTCCCGTCCGCGCCGGGACGCCACAGGCGACTCCGGCCACCCCGGGCACGACCGGCACACCGCCGCACCATCCCTGCTCGTCCATCTGACGCAGCAGGGTGTCCAGCAGGTCGTGCAGGGCCCCGTCATCCGTCAGGTTCCAGCGGCGGGGAGGCCGGGCGACGACCGCGTCCACCTCCGCTCGCCGGCGCTCGGGCGGCAGGGCGGCCAGGAGCGCGATGCCGGCGTACCCGGCGGCAAGCCGCTTGACCTCGCCGACCTCCACGGTGAAGACGCGCACGGGGGAGTCGCCGTCGCATCGCAGGAGGTAGGCCACTCCGCCCGCAGCCCGTGCCGCCAGGTAGACCGTGTCCCCCAGCTCGTCCGCGGCGGCCTGGACCACGGCCCGGCTGCCCTCGCGTTCGATCAGGCACCGCGGCGTCACCGGTTCGAATCCGACCGGGCCCCACCGATCACCGAGTGCATAGGCGGCTCCGCGCCGGGTCACGGCACCCTCCTCCGCCAGGTCGGCCAGCAGTCGATGGGCGGTGGGCTGGGGCAGGCCCGTCCGCTGGACGAGCTGGCTCAGCCGCAGGCCGGCGGGTCCGGCCTCGTGCAGCAGGCGCATCACGAGGGCGGCGCGGGGCAGGACGCCGGTGGGTGGGGTCAGAGGGGTCACCGGTCCATCGTGCCGCAGCTCCGGCGTCGGAGCCAGTTCCATCTGATGGACTCAATGATTGCCGCCCCTGCTTGCATTATGAGAAATGAACACGCCATGCTGGGACATGTAGGGTGCGTCGCATCGCGGGTGTCGGGTCCAATAGTCCACATATTGGTTTCCAGGAGGAGCCCCATGCCACTGACCGCATCGACCGTCACGCGCACCGTCAGCGTGGACGGTGCTTCCGTCACCTGCCACGACTCGGTGACGCCCGGGGAGCTCGACCGGCCTCTCGTGCTGGTCCACGGCACGGGCGGGACGACCGCCTCGCACTTCGGCCACCTGTTCCCGATGATGGCCACGCGGACGCGCGTCATCGCCGTCGACTGGGCGCCGACGGCCGACCCCGCCGCAGACCTGACCGTCGACCTGCTGGTCGGCCAGGTGCGGGCCGCCGTCGACGAGCTCCTCGGCTCCGACGCCGCCTTCGACCTGCTGGGCTACTCGCTCGGCGCCGTCGTCGCCGGGCAGCTGGCCGCCGATCTCGGTCGCCGCGTGGAGAACCTCGTGCTCGTGGCCGGCTGGGCGACGACGGATGTCCACCAGCGCCTGCGCAACGAGGTCTGGCGGCACCTGTATGACACGAGCCCTGATGCCCTGGCGCGTTACACGGCCTTCTGCGGCCTGTCCCCGCTGGCCCTGCGCTCCCTGACCCCGGCCATGCTCGACGGAGCACTCGCCTCCCTGACCGCGGACGAGTTCACCGCTCGGCAGATGGACCTGAATGCCCGCGTGGACGTCGCCGACCGTCTCTCCGCCGTCACCGCGCGGACACTGATCGTCTCCTGTGCCGAGGACGTCATGGTCCCGCCCCATCACCAGTACGAGCTGCTCGGCATCATCGACGACGCGCGGCTGACGACCATGACGAGCGGCCACGCCTTCTTCCTCGAGCGCCCGGCCGAACTCATGCAGATCGTCGACCTGCACCTGCGCGAGCCCGACCGCCACCCGGCCGGCGCGATCATCCCCGAGACCCACGCCTGAGAGAGGGGCCAGCCATGACCACCACCACGACCACCACCACCGACGTGCGCCCCGCACCGCGCGACGAGTCCGCCGAGATCCTCATCATCGGCTCCGGATTCGCCGGCCTCGGCATGGGCGCCCAGCTATGGCGTCGCGGCCGCGAGGACTTCCTCATCCTGGACCGCGCCCAGCAGGTCGGCGGGACCTGGAGGGACAACACCTACCCGGGCGCCGCATGCGATGTCCCGAGCCACCTCTACAGCTTCTCCTTCGCCCCGAACCCGCAGTGGTCGGGCTTCTACACGCCGGGCCCGGAGATCCAGGACTACCTCGTGCGCTTCTCCGAGGACGAGGGCCTCACCCCGCACCTGCGTCTCGGGGCGGACATGCTCGAAGCGCACTGGGACCCCGAGACGGAGCGGTGGACGGTGCGGACCCCGCGCGGGACCTACACGGCACGCTGGCTCATCATGGGCACCGGGCACCTCGCCGACCCCCGCCTGCCGGACGTCCCGGGTCTCGACGCCTTCGAGGGCGAGGTCATCCATTCCGCCCGCTGGGACCACACGGTGGACCTGAAGGGCAAGCGTGTCGCCGTCGTCGGCACCGGCGCCTCCGCGATCCAAATCATCCCCGAGCTGGCGGCGACGGCGGCCGAGCTCGTCGTCTTCCAGCGCACCCCCGCGTGGGTCACCCCGCGCGTGGTCAAGCCGTATTCCGCGGCCGTGCGGCGCATGTTCGAGCGCGCCCCGCACACCATGCAGCGCGAGCGCGACGACATCTTCTGGTTCGCCGAGTCGAGCTATGCCCAGCGCCGCGGTGTGCCGGCCGCACTGGACCAGGTCCGGGCCCAGGCCCTCGGGCACCTGGCCGCCGCGGTCTCCGACCCCGAGCTCCGCGAGCGCCTCACGCCGCGGTACCTGCCGGGCTGCAAGCGGGTGCTCGTCTCCAACGACTACTACCCGGCCATGGCCCGGGACAACGTCACCCTGGAGGACAGCGCGCTGGACCGCGTCGAGGGGAGCCGGCTGTTCGGCGTGAGCGGTCACGGGTACGAGGTCGACGTCGTCGTCCTCTGCACCGGCTTCGAGGCGGCCCAGCCGCCGTTCGCCGAGCGCGTCCACGACGGTGAGGGCCGTTCCCTGGCCGATCACTGGAGCAGCGGCATGGCGGCGTTCGACTCCACGGCCGTGGCGGGATTCCCGAATCTGTTCGCCATCAACGGGCCGAACACCTCGCTGGGGCACAACTCGATCGTCTACATCATCGAGTCGCAGATCGCGTACATCTCGGAGGCCCTGGACCGGGTGGAGCACGAGGGAATCAGGACGATGGTCCCCGAGACACTCGCCCAGGAGGAGTACGTGGACCGTCTCCAGGAGCGGGCCGCCACCTCGGTGTGGCTCGTGGACGGCGGCTGCCACTCCTGGTACGTCGACCCCCGTTCGGGCAAGTTGACGCTGATCTGGCCCGACTACGCCTACGACTTCCGCGCCCGCAACGGCCACTTCACCGGGGAGGGCTTCCTCTCCTCGGCGAGCGGGGAGCCCGAGCCCATGCCGGTGCGCGAGCCCGAGCGATCGGTCGCGCTGATCTGAGCCGGCCCGCCCCGGGGCAGGGGGTCGGGTGGGGCCGTCAGTAGACTGACCCCACCCGACCGTCGTCCTTCTGGAGGAGTCTGCGCATGCGCGTCCACATCGCCACCGACCACGCCGGCATGGAGCTGTCCGCCCACCTGGTGGAGCACCTCACCGCCGCCGGCTACGAGATGGTGGACCACGGACCCACCGAGTACGACGCGCAGGACGACTACCCGGGCTTCTGCATCAACGCCGCCCGCGCCGTCGTCGCCGACCGCGAGCAGGGACTGGACTCGCTCGGCATCGTGCTGGGCGGCTCCGGCAACGGCGAGCAGATCGCCGCCAACAAGGTGGTCGGCGTCCGAGCCGCCCTGGCCTGGAACCTGGACACGGCGCGGCTGGCCCGCGCGCACAACGACGCGAACGTCGTGGCCGTCGGCGGTCGACAGCACTCGCTCGAGGAGGCCACCGAGCTCATCGAGGCGTTCCTGGCCGAACCGTTCTCCCAGGACGAGCGCCACGTGCGCCGCATCGGGAAGATCGCGCACTACGAGACCACCGGAGAGGTGCTGATGTGAGTGCCTGAGGGCCACTCCGTCCACCGTCTCGCGCGCCAGTTCACCGACGTCTTCGGCGGCCGCCGGATCCGCGCCACGAGTCCGCAGGGCCGCTTCGCCGAGGGGGCCGCCCTGCTCGACGGCCAGGTCCTGAAGCGCGCCCGGGCCCACGGCAAGCACTTCTTCGCCGACGTCTCCGGCGGCCACGTGCTCCACGTCCACCTGGGCATGTACGGGGCGTGGACCTTCGGCGGGGATCAGGACTTCGCGGCCGCGTCCTCGATCGGCGCACCCCGCCGGATCGGCGAGCGGGAGGTCCACGACGACGGCGCCCCGGCCGCCGAGCCCGCTCGCGACGCCGACGGCTGGGTCCAGCCCCCGCCGCCGGCCGCCACGGTCCGGCTGCGACTGCGCGCCGAGCACGGCTGGGCCGACCTGATCGGCGCGAGCCGGTGCCGCGCACTCACCCGGGCCGAGGCTGCCGATGTCGTCGCCGGTCTCGGCCCGGATCCGCTGAGCGACGACGATCCCGCGCCGTTCTACGACCTCGCCCGGCGGACACGACGGCCGATCGGCGTCGTGCTGATGGACCAGGCGGCCGTCAGCGGGATCGGCAACATCTTCCGGGCCGAGGCGCTGTTCCGCGCCGGCATCGACCCGTGGCGGCCGGCCCGGGAGGTCTCTGCACCGGACCTGGCATTCCTCTGGGCGGACAACGCCGCGCTCATGCGGGAGGGCGTGCGGCTCGGGCGGATCGTCACCACCCGGCCGGAGCACCGGCCCGGGGTGCCCGCCGAGGCCGCGTGGCCCGAGCACGCGAACTACGTGTACCAGCGGCAGGGCCTGGCCTGCCTCGTGTGCGGGCGCGAGACGATCGTGGTGGAGGAGATGGCGGCCCGGAAGCTCTACCGGTGCCTCACCTGTCAGAGCTGAGGGGCCTGTAGCAGGCCCGACCGGGCACAGCGGTCAAGGCACCGGCGCGGACGACGACGCACCCGAGAAAGCCATGAGCCGGGCCATCGTGTGCACACGATGACCCGGCTCATGAGGTCCGGAGGGGATGACGGGAATCGAACCCGCGTAGCCAGTTTGGAAGACTGGGGCTCTACCATTGAGCTACATCCCCGCGGGGCCGCGCTCGGCGCGGACCAGCGGCTGACACCGTATCACGGCGGGCCCGCGTCGGCCGTGGGGGAAGAGGCATGATGCACGGCTCCCGTCCCGCCCTCCGCAGGGCCGCGTCCGCCCTCGCCGGCCGTCGTCCCCTGTCCCTGCGCGGCGCCACCGTCCTCGTGACGGGCGGCGCGTCCGGCATCGGTCGACTGATCGCCCTGGGGGCCGCCCGCCGCGGCGCGGGCCGCGTCGTCGTCTGGGACCTCGACCTGCAGGGGGCTGAGGCCGTCGCCGCCGAGATCCGGTCTCAGGGCGCGGACGCCCAGGCCGAGCGCGTGGACGTGACGGACGCGGCCGCCGTCGAGGCCGCCGCCGCCCGCGCCGGAGAGGTGGACGTCGCCGTGAACAACGCGGGCGTCGTGACGGGCGTGCGCCTCGAGGACGCCACGGAGGAGGGCATCCGCCGCACCTTCGAGGTGAACGCACTCGCGCCGTACTGGCTGACCCGGGCGGTCCTGCCCGGAATGCGGGCCCGGGACCGCGGGGCCGTGGTCACGGTGGCCTCGGCCGCGGGGTTGGTCGGCGTCGCGCGCCAGACGGACTATTCCGCCACCAAGCACGCCGCGGTCGGCTTCGCCGAGTCCCTCGCCGCGGAGCTGCGCAAGGACGGCAGCCGCGTCACCTCCCTCGCCGTCTGCCCCTTCTACATCGACACCGGGATGTTCGCGGGCGTGCGCAGCCGGGTGCCCTGGCTGCTGCCCGTGCTGGATCCGCGCCACGTGGCGCAGGAGGTGCTGGACGCCGTCGAGGCCGGCCGCACCCGCCTGCTGCTGCCGCGCGCCGTCGGTCTGATCGCGCCCCTGCGCGCCCTGCCGGCGCCCGTCTTCGACCGCGCGATGGACGTCCTCGGGGTCAACGCCACGATGGACGGCTTCACGGGCCGGCGGTCGCGGCTTTTCGCGGGGCGCGAGACGGCGCGCTAGGATTCCACAGTCTGCCCTCGGGCAGTCCCTCGGGTGTCCGGCGAGCCTCCACCGCGTGAGCCCGCCGGCGTCGGGGACGACGGCGGGGTGTAGCTCAGCTTGGTAGAGCGCGCGCTTTGGGAGCGTGAGGCCGCAGGTTCAAATCCTGTCACCCCGACTCGACGTCAAGACCATCCACCACCACCAACAGGAGTCATCCGTGGTCAAGTCCACCGCAGAGAACCTCAGCCCGACCCGCGTCAAGCTGACCGTCGAGGTGCCGTTCGAGGAGGTGAAGCCCGCCCTGGACAAGGCGTTCAAGGACATCGCCAACCAGGTCCAGATCCCGGGCTTCCGCAAGGGCAAGATCCCGGCGCGCCTGATCGAGCAGCGCTTCGGCCGCGAGATCGTCGTGGACCAGGCCGTCAACGAGGGCCTGAACACCTGGTTCTCCGCCGCCATCGCCGAGGCCGAGGTCACGCCGATCTCCCGCCCCGAGGTCGACGTGACCGCCACCCCGGACGCGGAGAACGCCGAGGGCCCGGTGGCCTTCACCGCCGAGTTCGACGTGCGCCCGACCATCGAGCTGCCCGACTACAAGGGCCTCAAGGTGACGGTGGAGCCCGCCCAGGCCACCGAGGAGGACGAGCAGAAGGCCCTCGACGCCCTGCGCTCGCGCTTCGGCTCCCTCAAGGATGTGGACCGCCCGGCCGCCCAGGACGACTTCGTCACGATGAACCTGACCGCCACGGTCGACGGCGAGCAGGTCGACCAGGCCGAGGGCCTGTCCTACCAGGTGGGCGCCGGCACCATGCTCGAGGGCATCGACGAGGCCCTCGACGGCCTGTCCGCCGGCGAGGACGCCACCTTCGAGACCACGCTCAACGGCGGCGAGCACGACGGCGAGACCGCCGTGGTCAAGCTGGAGCTGACGGCCGTCAAGGAGCGCGAGCTGCCCGAGGCCGACGACGAGTTCGCCCAGCTGGCCTCCGAGTTCGACACCATCGCCGAGCTCAAGGAGGACCTGAAGAAGCAGGCCGCCGAGGAGGCCGTGAACCGCCAGGGCGTCGAGGCCCGCGACAAGGTCCTCGAGGAGCTGGCCAAGCTCGTCGAGGTCCCGGTGCCGGACGGCGTCATCGCCGAGCAGGTCGAGCAGCACTTCTCCGCCGGCGGCCACACCGCGGGCGACGACCACGACACCGCCGAGCACCGTGCCGAGCTCGAGCAGAACACCCGCGAGGCGTTCGCCAACGAGGTCATCCTGGACGAGGTCGCCGAGGCCGAGGAGGTCACGGTCGACCAGGGTGAGCTGATCGAGTACATCATCGCCACCTCCTCCGAGTACGGCATGGACCCGAACCAGTTCGCCATGATGCTCGACCAGGGCGGGCAGATCCCGATGATCATGGGCGAGGTCCGCCGCCGCAAGGCCCTGGCCAAGGTCCTCGAGTACGCCGAGGTCACCGACACCGACGGCAAGGCCGTGGACCTGACGGCGTTCGTGACCCCGGGCGGCCAGGAGGCCCTCGACGCTGAGGCCGAGGGCGCCGAGGCCGACGACGCCGAGGCGGCCGAGCAGGCCTGATCCCGGCCGGTGGGGGCGCACCCCCGCCGAGCCACGACGACGGCGCCCCCGCCCACGCCGGCGGGGGCGCCGTCGTCGTCCCGAGGCCCCGGTGGGCGGCCCCGGGCAGGGCCCGCGACAACCTGCGCCAACAGCGAAACGCCGACGGCGTCCCGCGCGCTGGCCCGGACGCCCGGCTAGTGTCGGACTCGATCAGGGACCCGTCCGTCCGCGCGAGCGGCCGCCGTTCGGGAGGCCCGTGGACATCTCGACAGGAAGGCGGAAGTGATGACCGACATCACCCCCAGCATGCGTTCGGTGGACCCGGCGCAGCGCGAGGATTTCCTCTACACCCAGCTGCTGAAGTCGCGCATCGTCTGGCTGGGCGAGGACGTCCGTGACGACAACGCCAACGCGATCTGCTCCCAGCTGCTCCTGCTCTCGGCCGAGGACACGGAGAAGGACATCTACCTGTACATCAACTCCCCGGGCGGCTCCGTCACCGCGGGCATGGCGATCTACGACACGATGCAGTACATCCCCAACGACGTCGTGACGGTGGCCACCGGCCTCGCCGCGTCCATGGGCCAGTTCCTGCTCGCCTCGGGCACCAAGGGCAAGCGCTACGCCACCCCCCACGCCCGTGTGCTGATGCACCAGCCCTCCGGCGGCATCGGCGGCACCGAGTCGGACATCCGCATCCAGGCCCAGCTGATCCTGCACATGAAGCAGGTGATGGCGGAGCTGACCGCCGAGCAGACCGGCCAGTCCGTGGAGACCATCCTCGAGGACAACGCGCGTGACAAGTGGTTCACCGCGCAGGAGGCCCTCGAGTACGGCTTCATCGACCACATCGCCGACCGTGCCGCGTCCGTGACCGGCGGCGGCGGCGTCCGGGGCTGAGCCCGGCCCGGACCGTCCCGACCCTCTCCAGGAGACCAAGAATGACCCAGTTCCCCGCCGGGCTCCCCACCGGGATGCCCTCCCTGCCCACGCCGGACGCGCGCTACATCCTCCCGCAGTTCGAGGAGCGCACCCCCTACGGCTTCAAGCGCCAGGACCCCTACGCCAAGCTCTTCGAGGACCGCATCGTCTTCCTCGGCGCGCAGGTGGACGACGCGTCGGCCGACGACGTGATGGCCCAGCTGCTCGTGCTCGAGGCGATGGACTCCGAGCGTGACATCACCCTGTACATCAACTCGCCGGGCGGCTCGTTCACGGCCATGACGGCGATCTACGACACCATGCAGTTCATCCGCCCCGAGGTGCAGACCGTGTGCCTGGGCCAGGCCGCCTCCGCCGCGGCCGTGCTGCTGGCCGCGGGCGCCCCCGGCAAGCGCCTGGCGCTGCCCAACGCGCGCGTGCTCATCCACCAGCCGGCGATGCAGGGCGACCGCGGCACCGCCACCGACCTGGAGATCCACGCCCAGGAGATCAACCGGATGCGCGTGTGGATGGAGGAGACGCTGGCCTCCCTCACCAACCGCACGCCCGAGGAGGTCTCGCAGGACATCGACCGGGACAAGTTCCTCTCGGCCGAGCAGGCCCTCGAGTACGGCCTCGTGGACGAGGTCCTCGCCTCCCGCAAGATCACCCGCCCGTCTGCCTGACCGACGACGCCCGCCGAGGGGTCCGGCCGCGCGGCCGGGCCCCTCGGCGCCGACCGGGGACCCGGTCCCTTAACGTGTCCGTCCACGGCCGTATGCTGGACGGAATCTGACAGCGACGACGCCCGCGCGGGGCGGACGTCTCCGCCCGGCCTTCGAGGAGTACCACCATGGCGCGTATCGGAGAGAGCGCTGACCTGCTGAAATGCTCGTTCTGCGGGAAGAGCCAGAAGCAGGTGCGCAAGCTCATCGCCGGCCCGGGTGTCTACATCTGCGACGAGTGCATCGAGCTGTGCAACGAGATCATCGAGGAGGAGCTCGGCGAGGCGGCGGAGGCGGACGAGACCGTCCTGCCCACCCCGCAGGAGATCTTCGACCACCTCGAGAGCTTCGTGATCGGTCAGGAGGCGGCCAAGCGTTCCCTCGCCGTCGCCGTGTACAACCACTACAAGCGCGTGCGTGGGCCGCAGGCGCGGGGCGGTGACCTGGCCGACCGCCTCACCGAGCGGGACGACCTCGCGGACGTCGAGGTCGGCAAGTCGAACATCCTCATGGTCGGCCCCACCGGCTCCGGCAAGACGTATCTCGCGCAGACCCTCGCCCGGCGGCTCAACGTCCCGTTCGCGGTCGCGGACGCCACCAGCCTCACCGAGGCCGGCTATGTGGGCGAGGACGTGGAGAACATCCTCCTCAAGCTCATCCAGGCCGCGGACTACGACGTGAAGAAGGCCGAGCAGGGCATCATCTACATCGACGAGATCGACAAGATCTCGCGGAAGTCCGAGAACCCCTCCATCACCCGGGACGTCTCCGGCGAGGGGGTGCAGCAGGCCCTGCTGAAGATCCTCGAGGGCACGGTGGCGTCGGTGCCGCCGCAGGGCGGGCGCAAGCACCCCCACCAGGAGTTCCTGCAGATCGACACGTCCAACGTGCTGTTCATCGTGGCGGGCGCGTTCGCGGGCCTGGACGAGATCATCGGTTCCCGTGCCGGACGCAAGGGCATCGGGTTCGGCGCGCCCCTGAACCACCTGGGCGCGGGGGACGTCACCTACGCGGACGTGCGGCCGGAGGACCTGCTGAAGTTCGGCCTCATCCCCGAGTTCATCGGCCGCCTGCCCGTGATCACCACTGTCGAGGACCTCACGCACGAACAGCTCGTGCGGGTGCTGACCGAACCGAGGAACGCCCTGCTCAAGCAGTACCAGAAGATGTTCCTCATGGACGGCGTGGAGCTCGAGTTCGAGCAGGACGCCCTGGACGCCGTCGTCGCCCAGGCCGAGGCCCGCGGCACCGGCGCCCGCGGCCTGCGCTCCATCATGGAGAACGTCCTCAAGCCCGTGATGTTCGAGCTGCCCTCCCGTTCGGATGTGGGCACGGTCGTCATCTCCGGGGACGTGGTGCGCGGCGAGGCCGAGCCCACGCTCATCCCGGCCGAGGTGGAACGACGTCGACGCGGCCGGAGCGCCTGACCGCCGTCGCCCAGCAGGACCGACCGGAGCCGAGACGGCTCCCTGACCGCAAGGAGCACAGCATGACCGACACCACGCAGCAGCCCACCGTCGACTTCTACTTCGACGCCACGTGCCCGTTCGCCTGGATCACCTCCCGGTGGATCCTGGAGGTCCAGAAGGTGCGCGACGTGCGGGTGGTCTTCAAGATCATGTCGCTCGCCGTCCTGAACGAGGGCCGCGACCTGGACCCCGACTACCTGGCCCGCCTCGAGAAGGCCTGGCTGCCGGCCCGCGCCGCCGTGCAGGTGCGCGAGCGGCACGGTGCCGAGGCGCTCGGCCCGTGGTACACCGCGGTCGGCACCCGCATCCACGAGCAGGGCCGCACGGACTACGAGGCCGTGGTGGCCGAGGCCCTCGAGGAGCTGGGCCACGACGCGGACATCCTGGACGCCGCCCGCACCGACGTGGCCGACGAGCAGCTGCGCGCCAGCCAGAAGGAGGCGGAGGACCTCGTGGGCAACGACGTCGGCACGCCCGTCGTGGCGTTCAACGGCACGGCCTTCTTCGGTCCCGTGATGACCCGCATCCCGCGCGGCGAGGAGGCGGGCCGCATCTTCGACGGCGCCGTCGCCCTGGCCGACTTCCCGTACTTCTACGAGATCAAGCGGGCCCGCACCACGGATCCGCAGTTCGACTGAGCCCCCGGCTCGCACGAGACCGGCCCCACACCTTCAGCGCGAAGGTGTGGGGCCGGCGTCGTCGGGGTGCGGGGCGGCGGGGGTCAGCTGCGCGCCACTCTGCCGGCCGCGCGGATCAGGGGGACCTGCAGGGGCAGCCGCCCGAGGGAGACCAGTTGCGCCGGCCAGGGCCGGCGTCGCCACCGCCAGGCCATCCACGCATTGCCGGGCCACACGCCGAGGAAGAGCGCCTGCGCGGCGCGTCCGCCCGCGCGCCGGGTGCGCGGGACGGCCAGCAGACCCGCCACGGCCAGCTCGGCCACGCCGGAGCCGTGGGTCCACGCGCGGGCCGAGCCGGGCAGGAACGGCGGGATCAGCCCGTCGAAGGGCTCAGGTCGGACGAAGTGGAGCACGCCCATGGCGGCGAGGGCGGCGGACATCCGCCGGGCGGAGGAGTCGCAGGCGCGGCGGCCGGCCGGGGCGGGATCGGGTGTCGGTCTCATCCTCTCAGTGTCCACCCCTGCCGCGGTGACCGCACTGCGACATGCGGCAGGAGCACGACCGGGAGGTGCACCACGACACCCCCGGGAGGGCCGCCTCCCGACGAACTCCGATCCGGCGGCGGACTGTCCGACGCGTGCTGTGCCCTACCGGATCCGGGCCACGAACATCCCACGCTGACGGCAGACTCGGGTTTGCAGCACGGGCGCGACGACGGCCCCGCCGCCCGTGATGGGCGACGGGGCCGTCGTCGTGCCGCGTGCGCTCCCGAGACACCGTCCGGGAACGCGCGGCGCGGGTCAGTCGTCGTCGACCGGTGCGAGCTGCACGTCGGAGACGGTCAGGGGCGCGGACTCGCCGGCCTCGCCCTGCGTGAGGGACAGGTCCGCGATGTTGCCGGCCGCCTTGAGGTCCGCCAGGCCGCCGCGCAGCTTCTCGAGCCAGTCGGCCGGTCCGGTCACCACGGCGGAGCGCACCTCGGTCCGCTGCTTCACCTTGGCCTCGGACTTCGCCTTGCGGATGCCACCCAGGACCTGCGCCACGGTGGGCAGGACCTCGGCGTCGCCGGCGGAGGCGGCGAAGGACAGGGACGCCACCTCGTCCGCGGCGCCCGGCCACGCGGCGGTGTGCACGGAGCCGGCGCGCCACCAGCTCCACACCTCCTCGGTGGCGAACGGCTGGAACGGGGCCAGCAGACGCAGCAGGGCGTCCAGGGTGGTGGCCAGCGTGGTCACCACCGAGGCCTGCTCGGCCTCGCCGTGGCCACCGTAGGCACGGTCCTTCACGAGCTCCACGTAGTCGTCCGTGAAGGCCCAGAAGAACTGCTCGGTCACGTTGAGGGCACGTGCGTAGTCGTAGGCCTCGAACGCGCGGGTCGCCTGCTCCACGGTGGCCGCGAGGCGCGTCAGCAGGGAGGCGTCCAGCGGGTTGGTGACGGCCGCGGCGTCGTCGGCCGTACGGATGACGGCGTCCTGCGTGGCGCCCAGGTTCAGCACGAACTTGGCGGCGTTGAGCAGCTTGATGGCCAGGCGGCGGCCGATCTTCATCTGCGCCACCTCGTAGGCGGTGTCCGCGCCGAGGCGGGCCGAGGCGGCCCAGTAGCGGACGGCGTCCGAGCCGAACTGGTCCAGGATGTCGGTCGGGACCACCACGTTGCCCTTGGACTTGGACATCTTCTTGCGGTCCGGGTCGAGGATCCAGCCGGAGAGCGCGGTGTCCGTCCACGGCACGGAGCCGTTGAGGGCGTGGGCGCGCACCACGGTGGAGAACAGCCAGGTGCGGATGATGTCGTGGCCCTGCGGGCGCAGATCGAACGGGAAGACGTTGTTGAAGAACGCCTCGTCACGGGACCAGCGGCCCACGATCTGCGGGGTCAGCGAGGAGGTGGCCCAGGTGTCCAGGACGTCCGGGTCGCCGGTGAAGCCGCCGGGGACGTCGCGCTGGTCCTCGGAGTAGCCCGGGGCGGCCTCGGCGGCCGGGTCCACGGGGAGCTGCTCGTCGGCCGGGAGGATCGGGTTCTCATAGTCGGGCTCACCCTCCGCGTCCAGCGGGTACCAGACCGGGATCGGCACCCCGAAGAAGCGCTGGCGGGAGACGAGCCAGTCACCGTTGAGGCCCTCGACCCAGTTCTCGTAGCGGTGGCGCATGTGCTCCGGGTGCCAGGAGAGCTCGCGGCCGCGCTCGATCAGCTCCGCGCGGCGGTCGGCGTCGCGGCCGCCGTTGCGGATGTACCACTGGCGGGAGGTGACGACCTCGAGCGGCTTGTCGCCCTTCTCGTAGAAGTTCACGGCGTGCATGATCTTCTTCGGCTCTCCGTCCAGCAGGCCGGCCGCGGTGAGGGCGTCCACCACACCCTGCTTGGCGGAGAACACGGTCTTGCCGGCCACGGTGTCCGCATAGGCCTGTCGGCCGGCGTCCGTGGTGATCCACTCGGGGGCGTCGGCGGCGAACCGGCCGTCACGGCCGATCAGGGTGCGGGTGGGCAGCTGCAGCTCGCGCCACCAGGTGACGTCGTTGAGATCGCCGAAGGTGCAGACCATGGCGATGCCGGAGCCCTTGTCCGGCTTGGCCAGCGGGTGCGGGAAGACCTCCACCTCCACGCCGTACAGCGGGGAGGTGACGGTCGTGCCGAACAGGTGCTGGTAGCGCTCGTCGTCCGGGTGGGCGACCAGGCCGGAGCAGGAGGCCAGCAGCTCGGGGCGGGTGGTCTCGATGAAGACCTGCTCGCCGTCCGCAGCGGTGAAGGCGTAGCGGTGGTAGGCGCCGGGGACCTCGCGGTCCTCGAGCTCGGCCTGGGCCACGGCGGTGCGGAAGGTCACGTCCCACATGGTGGGGGCCTCGGCCAGATAGGCGTCGCCCGAGGCGATGCCGGCCAGGAAGGCGCGCTGGGAGACGGCGCGGGAGACGTCGTCGATGGTCCGGTAGGTCATGTCCCAGTCGACGGACAGGCCGAGACGGGTGAAGAGGTCCTCGAAGACCTTCTCGTCCTCGACGGCGAGCTCCTCGCAGAGCTCGATGAAGTTCCTGCGGGAGATCACGTCCCAGTCGCGCTGGTTCTTCGCCGGCTTCTCCGGCGGGCGGTAGCCCTCCACGTACGGCTTGGCGGGGTCGCAGCGGACGCCGTAGTAGTTCTGCACACGGCGCTCGGTGGGCAGGCCGTTGTCGTCCCAGCCCATCGGGTAGAACACGTTCTTGCCGTTCATGCGCTGGTAGCGGGCGAGCACGTCGGTCTGCGTGTAGGAGAAGACGTGGCCCACGTGCAGCGAGCCGGAGGCGGTCGGCGGGGGAGTGTCGATCGAGTAGACCTGTTCGCGGGTGGTCTGCGTGTCGAACGCGTAGGTGCGCTCGTCGGCCCAGCGGGCGGTCAGCTTCTCCTCGAGGCCTTCGAGGGCCGGCTTGTCCGGCACGGCCACGGCGCCGGCGGCGGGGGTGGACGGGGTCGATGCGTCGATGGGCGTGTCTGTGCCCTGCGTGTTCTCAGCCATGCCTGCCATCCTCCCATGACCGGGGCGGCGGGCCGGGCCTGCGACGATGCCCGGGACGTCCCGCCCTTCCAGTCGGTCGACCTGGCGGAGGTGAACGGGGCGGTGCTCCGAACGGCACGGCTCGGCTACGGTCGGAGGCGTGAGCCACACCCATGAACCTGCGAAGAACCCCGCCCGCGCCGCCGTCGTGACGGGGGCCACGAGCGGCATCGGCCGCGCCACGGCCCTCGAGCTCGCCCGCCGCGGCTGGCGCGTGTACGCCGTCGGCCGCCGGGCCGAGCGCCTCGAGACCCTCGCTGCCGACGCCCGGGCCGAGGGCGTGAGCGGCGACGTCGTCCCCGCCGCCCTGGACGTCACGGACGAGGCCGCCGTCGCCGCGCTGGCCTCGCGCGTCGAGGCCGACGGCGGCGCCGACACCCTCGTCAACATCGCCGGCGGAGCGCTCGGCACGGACGCGGTGGGCGTGGGCGACCGCGCCGACTGGGAGTGGATGTACCGCGTCAACGTGCTCGGCACCCTGACGATGTGCCAGGCGTTCCTGCCCATGCTCCGCGCCCACGGCGAGGGCACCGTGCTCAACCTGACCTCGACCGCCGCCGTCACCGCCTACGAGGGCGGCGCCGGCTACAACGCCGCGAAGATGGGCCAGCACGGGCTCACCGGCGCGCTGCGCCTGGAGGAGGCCGAGCACAACGTGCGGGTGATCGAGGTGCTCCCGGGCATGGTCCACACCGAGGAGTTCTCCCGCAACCGCCTGGGCGGCGACCAGTCCGCCGCGGACGCCGTGTATGCGGGCGTGGAGAAGCCGCTCACCGCCGAGGACGTCGCCGAGGTGTGCGTCCACGCCGTCGAGCTGCCCCACCACGTGAACCTGGATCAGATCGTGATGCGGCCGGTCGCCCAGGCCGCCCAGCACAAGGTGATCCGCCGGTGAGCGGCGGGCCGCAGAACGTGTGGGCCGACGCGGTGGGCTCGGCATGAGCGCGCCCGTGCTGCACGTGATCGCCTGCGCCCACGGCACGCACGACGCGGCCGGCCGCGACGTGATCGACGGCCTCCGTGCCGACCTGGCGGCCCTCCTGGCCGCCGAGGGGCCGGGCGCCCAGGTCCACGAGGCCTACGTGGACGTGCAGAGCCCCTCCCTCGACGAGGTCGTGGCGGCCCTGCCCCCGGGGGAGCCGGCCGTGATCGTGCCGCTGCTGCTGTCCCTGGGCCATCACGTCCACCACGACATCCACCACGCCGCAGCCGCCCGACCCGGCACGATCGCCGCCGCACCGCTGGCCGGGGCCGGGGACGACGTCGAGCCGCGCCTGGTGACCGTTCTGGCCGAGCGGGTGGCCCGGGCGGTGCCGGCCGGTGAGGCCGCGACATCGGACGTCATCCTGGCGGCGGCCGGCACCCGCGCCGCGGACGGCCAGGCCCAGGTGCACGCCCTGGCCGGGGCCCTGGCCCGGGCCACGGGACTGCCCGTGACCGCTGCGTTCGGGGCGGCGGCCACCCCCCGTGTGCCCGACGCCGTCTCCCGGGTGCGCGCCGCCGGCCGTCGCGCCGTGGTGGCCGCCCACCTGCTGGCCCCCGGGTACTTCCACGACCGACTCGGCGAGGCCGGCGCGGACGCGGTCACCGACCCCCTGCTGCCGCATCCGCTGGTGGCGCGGATCGCCCTGGACCGGCTGCGGTCCGCCCTCGCCGAGGCCCCGAGGGGAGCCGCCGGAGGCCGCTGAGCCGTTCGTCACACGACCGGGGCCGGGCCGGGCACCGACCGCGGCCCGGCCCCGGGAACGTGACGAACCGCGTCGACGATCTTGGGGGCGGCATGCCGGGTTCCTAGCGTGGCGGCCATGACCCAGGTGAACGAGACGTCGAGGCCGGCGCGCACTCCGCGCCGTCCCTCCGCCAAGCCGCACGGCCAGTGGAAGGTGGACGGGACCGCCCCCCTGAACCACAACGAGGAGTTCAAGCAGCAGGACGACGGCCTGAACGTCCGCGAGCGCATCGAGCAGGTCTACGCCCGGGAGGGCTTCGACTCGATCCCCTCGGACGACCTGCACGGCCGCTTCCGCTGGTGGGGCCTGTACACCCAGCGCCGGCAGGGGATCGACGGCGGCAAGACCGCCACCCTGGAGCCCCACGAACTCGAGGACCGCTACTTCATGCTGCGCGTGCGCATCGACGGCGGCGACCTCACCACCGAGCAGCTGCGCGTGATCGGCGGGATCTCCACCGACTTCGGCCGTGACACCGCGGACATCACGGACCGGCAGAACGTCCAGCTGCACTGGATCCGCGTCGAGGACGTCCCCGAGATCTGGCGGCGCCTGGAGTCCGTGGGCCTGTCCACCACCGAGGCCTGCGGCGACGTGCCGCGCGTGATCCTCGGCTCACCGGTGGCCGGGATCGCCGCGGACGAGATCATCGACCCCACGCCCGTGATCCGGGAGATCGCGGACCGCTGGATCGGCGACCTCGAGGTCTCCAACCTGCCCCGCAAGTTCAAGACCGCCATCACCGGGCACCCCTCCCAGGACGTGGTCCACGAGATCAACGACGTCTCCCTGATCGGCGTGGTGCACCCCGAGCTGGGCCCCGGCTACGACCTGTGGGTCGGCGGCGGCCTGTCCACGAAGGCGCGCCTGGCCGACCGGATCGGCGCCTTCGTCTCGGCCGAGCGCGCCCCCGAGGTGTGGCACGCCGTCGTGAGCATCTTCCGTGACTACGGCTACCGGCGCCTGCGCAACAAGGCCCGCATGAAGTACCTGCTCGAGGACTGGGGGCCGGAGAGGTTCCGCACCGTGCTGGAGGAGGAGTACCTCGGCTACGCCCTGCCCGACGGACCCGCCCCGGCCCCGCCCACGCGCCCCGGCGACCACGTGGGGGTCCACGAGCAGAAGGACGGCCGCTTCTACATCGGTGCCGCCCCCGTCGTCGGCCGCTCCAGCGGCACCACCCTCACCGCCCTCGCGGACCTGCTCGAGGCCCACGGTTCCACCCGGCTGCGGACCACCCCGCACCAGAAGATCGTGGTGCTGGACGTGGAGCGGGACCGGGTGGACGCCGTCGTGGCCGGCTTGAAGGAGCTGGGACTGGACCCGGAGCCGTCCGTGTTCCGCCGCTCCACCATCGCCTGCACGGGCCTGGAGTTCTGCAAGCTCGCCATCGTGGACACGAAGGACACCGCCACCGCCGCGATCGCCCAGCTCGAGGAGCGCCTGGCCGACCTCGCCGACCGCCTCCCCGAGCGGCTGAGCCTGCATGTGAACGGCTGCCCCAACTCCTGCGCCCGCATCCAGACCGCGGACATCGGCCTGAAGGGCCAGCTGCTCCCGGACGACGACGGCGGCCAGACGCCCGGCTTCCAGGTCCACCTGGGCGGCGGGCTGGCCTCCGTGGACCGCGCCGAGGCCGGCCTCGGACGCAGCGTCCGCGGCCTGAAGGTCCGCGCGGACGGCCTGGTCGACTACGTCGAGCGCGTCGTCCGCCGGTACGACGAGCAGCGTGAGCCGGGCGAGACCTTCGCCCGGTGGGCGCACCGAGTCGACGAGGAGGCCCTCCGATGAGCACCGTTCCCCCCACCCGTCCGACCGAGGACCTCGAGCGCCTGCAGGCGCTCGCGGAGTCCGGCGCCGCCGAGCTCGGCTGGGACGCCCCCGCCGAGGCGGTGGTCGACTGGGCCGCCCGCCATGTGGACCTCCGCCGGGCCGCCGTGGCCTGCTCCATGGCCGACGCCGTCCTGCCGCACCTGGTGGCGCAGCGGATGCCCGGCGTGGACGTCCTCTTCCTGGAGACCGGCTACCACTTCACCGAGACCCTCGCGACGCGCGACGAGGTGGCCCGCCGCCTCGACGTCACCGTGGTGGACGTGCTGCCGGAGCTGACCGTGGCCGAGCAGGACGAGCGCCACGGCAAGGACCTGTTCGCCCGCGACCCGGCGCTGTGCTGCGCGATGCGCAAGGTCGAGCCCCTCAACCGGGCGCTGGCCGGATACGACCTGTGGTTCACCGGCGTCCGCCGGGACGAGGCGCCGACGCGCACGAACACCCCGCTGGTGGGCTGGGACGAGGCCCACGGCATGGTCAAGGTCAACCCCGTCGCCCCGTGGAGCTTCGACGACCTGGTCGGCTACGCCACGGACCACGACGTGCCCGTGAACCTGCTCCTGCAGAACGGCTACCCCTCGATCGGCTGCCGCCCCTGCACCCGCCCCGTCGCCCCCGGGGAGGACCCCCGAGCCGGGCGCTGGGCCGGGACCGCGAAGACCGAGTGCGGCATCCACGTCTGAGCGCCGCACCCGAGACAGACCAAGGAGACACGATGACCCTCACCCATGCCCCCGACCCGGGGACCGTGAGCCCCGCCGGGCCCGACGTCCAGGACGCCCTGGAGGCCGAGGCGATCCACATCATCCGCGAGGTGGTGGCCGAGTTCGAGCGCCCCGCCATGCTCTTCTCGGGCGGCAAGGACTCCGTGGTGATGCTCCACCTGGCCGCGAAGGCCTTCTGGCCGGGCAGGATCCCCTTCCCGGTGGTCCACGTGGACACCGGCCACAACTTCCCCGAGGTCCTCGAGTTCCGCGACCGCACGGTGGAGCGGCTCGGCCTGCGGCTCGTGGTGGGCTCCGTGCAGGAGTACATCGACCGCGGCGAGCTGCGTGAGCGCGCCGACGGCACCCGCAACACCCTGCAGACCACCCCCCTGCTGGACACGATCCGGACCAACCGGTTCGACGCCGTCTTCGGGGGAGGCCGCCGTGACGAGGACAAGGCGCGGGCCAAGGAGCGGATCATCAGCCTGCGCGACGCGTTCGGCCAGTGGGACCCGCGCAACCAGCGCCCCGAGCTGTGGAACCTCTACAACGGCCGTCACACCCCCGGCCAGCACGTCCGCGCGTTCCCCATCAGCAACTGGACCGAGCTGGACGTGTGGCGGTACATCGCCCGCGAGGGCATCGAGCTGCCCTCCATCTACTACGCGCACGAGCGGGAGGTCTTCCGCCGCGACGGCATGTGGCGCGCCGTGGGGGAGCACTCCCGCCCGGCCGAGGGCGAGGAGGTCACCACGCGGACGGTGCGCTACCGCACGGTGGGCGACATGTCCTGCACCGGCGCCGTCCTCTCGGAGGCCGCCACCGTCGAGGACGTCGTGCTCGAGGTCGCCGCCTCCACCCTGACCGAACGCGGGGCCACCCGCGCCGACGACCGCATCTCCGAGGCGGCCATGGAAGATCGCAAGAAGGACGGGTACTTCTGATGAGCACCGCACTGCTGGACCGGCACGCCCCCGCCGGGACCCTGTTCCGCCTGGCCACGGCCGGCTCGGTCGACGACGGCAAGTCCACCCTCGTGGGCCGCCTCCTGCACGACTCCAAGGCCGTCCTGGCCGACCAGCTCGAGGCCGTGGCCCGCACCTCCGCCGAGCGCGGCTTCGGCGGCGCCGAGGGCGGGCTGGACCTGGCGCTGCTGACCGACGGCCTGCGCGCCGAGCGGGAGCAGGGGATCACGATCGACGTCGCATACCGCTACTTCGCCACGGACCGGCGCACCTTCGTGCTGGCCGACTGCCCCGGGCACGTGCAGTACACCCGCAACACCGTCACGGGCGCCTCGACGGCCGACGCCGTCGTGCTGCTCGTGGACGCCCGCAAGGGCGTGCTGGAGCAGACCCGACGCCACCTGAGCGTGGTGGCCCTGCTGCGGGTGCCGCACGTGATCGTCGCCGTCAACAAGATCGATCTCGTGGACTACTCCGAGGAGGTCTTCACCGCGATCGCCGAGGACGTTCGGCGCGTGGCCCGGGAGCTCGGCCTCTCCGACGCGGTGAGCGTCCCGGTGTCCGCCCTCCAGGGCGACAACGTGGTCACCCGCTCCGAGCGGACGGACTGGTACACCGGCCCCACGCTCATGGAGCTGCTCGAGTCCCTGCCCGGGGCGGACGCCGAGGACGACGCCGCGGCCTCCTTCCGCTTCCCGGTGCAGCTCGTGGTGCGCCCCCAGGGCGCCCTGGCCCCCGGCCTCGACCCCGAGGTCTTCCGCGACTACCGCGGCTACGCCGGGCAGGTCGTGGCGGGCACCGTCCGGCCCGGGGACGCCGTCGCCGTCCTCACCCCGGGGCAGCCGGCGCGCACCACCACCGTGGTGGGCGTCGACGCCGCCGGCGAATCCCTCGAGGAGGCCTCCTCCCCGCAGTCGGTGGTCCTGCGCCTGGCCGACGAGGTGGACGTGGCCCGCGGGGACACGATCGCCGCCGCGGACACCGCCCCGCGTCCCACCACGGAGGTGGCCGCCGCGCTGTGCTGGCTCTCCGCCGCACCGCTGCGCGTCGGGCAGCAGGTCCTCGTCAAGCACGGCACCGCCGTCGTCCGGGCGCTCGTCCAGGAGGTGGCCGGTCGGCTCGACCTCGACACCCTGCGGCTCGACCCGGCCGAGACCCTCGAGCTCAACGACATCGGACAGGTGCGCCTGCACCTGGCCGCGCCGCTGCCCGTGGAGCCCTACGCCGTGCATCGGCGCACCGGGGCGTTCCTCGTGATCGACCCCCACGACGGGGCCACGCTCGCCGCCGGCATGGTGCGCGGCGGCGACGAGGCCTGAGACGGATGACGACGGCGGGACGGGAGCGGTCATGACAGTGGTGATGGAGGACGTGGGCAAGAGCTTCGGCGGGCCCACGCCCGTGCTGGAGGACGTCTCCGTGCGGATCGAGCCGGGCGAGTTCGTCTGCCTGCTCGGCGCGTCCGGATGCGGCAAGTCCACCCTGCTGAACATCATCGCCCGGCTCGAGGCGCCCACCGCGGGCGTCGTCAAGACCCCCCGGGAGGGGGCCGCGTTCATGTTCCAGGACGCCGCCCTCTTCCCGTGGCTCACCGCCCGCGGCAACATCGAGCTCGCCCTCCGCTTCGCCGGTGTGGCCGCGGGGGAGCGTCGGGAGCGTGCCGGGGAGCTGCTGCGCCTCGTCCACCTGGACGACGCCGCCGACCTGCGACCCCACCAGCTCTCCGGCGGCATGCGCCAGCGCGTCGCCCTGGCCCGGGCCCTCGCCCAGGACCGCCCCCTGCTGCTCATGGACGAGCCGTTCGCGGCCTTGGACGCGATCACCCGCGACCTGCTGCATGGGGAGCTCGAGCGCGTGTGGCGGCAGACCGGTCGGACGGTCGTGTTCGTCACCCACAACGTGGCCGAGGCCGTCCGCCTCGGCCAGCGGGTGCTGCTGCTGTCCTCACGTCCGGGTCGCGTCGTCGCCGAATGGGACGTGCCCGCGGCCGCCCGCCACGACGCGCCCGCCGCGGCCGCCCTCACGGCCGCCATCACCGCCCGACTCGGTCAGGAGATCCGTCGCCATGCGCACTGACACCCCCACCCTCGACGCCCCCGGCCGCGCGCCGGGGGCCGCCACCGACGACGAGCTGCGCGAGCTCGACAGCGGCCTCGACGCGCTCCAGGCCGTCGACTCGACCCGTCGGACGGGTCTGGCCGGGTGGGACTGGAGCCGGGTCCTGCTCCCGGTGGCCGCCGTCGTCCTGCTCGTGGCGATCTGGCAGGCCTTCGCGTGGCTGGCCGGTGCGCGCGGTGAGCCGATCACCGGTCCCGGCGACGTCCTCGGGGCCTTCGGGACGCTGTGGGCCCAGGGCCTCGTCCAGCAGGCAGTGGCGACGTCGGTGGGCCGCGCCGTCGTCGGCTTCGCACTCGCCGTGGTCGTCGGCGTCGGGCTGGGCCTGGTGCTCGGACAGGTCGGCGTCCTGCGGCGGGCGTTCGGCCCGCTGCTCACGGCCCTGATGGTGCTGCCGAACGTGGCCTGGGTGCCGCTCGCGGTGCTGTGGTTCGGCCTCAGCGACGCCACCGCGTACTTCGTGATGCTCACCGGCGCCGTCCCCGCCGTGGTCGCCGGCCTCACCACCGGCACGGACCAGGTGCCGCCGCAGCTGCGTCGCGCGGCCCGGGTGCTGGGCGCCTCGCGTCTCGAGACCGCCCTGCTGGTGGTCCTCCCGGCCGCCCTGCCCGCCTTCGTCTCCGGCCTGCGCCAGGGCTGGGCCTTCGCGTGGCGAGGCCTCATGGCCGCCGAGATCATCGCCGTCGGCGGGCCCATGGGCGTGGGACTCGGGACCCTGCTCCACGAGGGACGTGCCGCGTCCGACCTCGCCGTCGTCCTCTGCGCCGTCCTGACCATCCTGGCCGTCGGCGTCCTCGTCGAACTGGCCGCATTCGGCCCCGTCGAGCGGCGCATGCTGCGCCGCCGCGGGCTGCTGGAAGGGAGCACGCGATGACCGCGTCCGATCTGTACCCCACCTCCCTGCGTCTGCTCGGCCGGCCCGTCCTGATGGTGGGCGGCGGGCGCGTGGCCGGCCGCCGCGTGGGTGCCCTCCTCGACGCCGGCGCGCTCGTCACCGTGGTGGCCCCGAAGCCGGGGGAGGAGGTGGAGCGGCTCGCGGCGGCCGGCCTGCTCACCCTGCATCGCCGCCCCTACCGCCCGTCCGACCTCGACGGGGTCTGGTTCGCCCAGACCGCCACCGGTGACCGGGCCGTGGACGGGGCCGTGGCCTCCGACGCCGAGGCCCGCCGCGTCTGGTGCGTCGACGCCTCCGACGCCGAGTCCTCCGCCGCCTGGACGCCCGCCGTCGTCCGGGCCGGGGACGTGACCGTGGCCGTCAACGCCGGGGGAGACCCTCGCCGTGCCCGCGCCCTGAAGGACGCGATCACCCTCGCCCTGTCCACGGGGCGGCTGCCGCTGCGGCGGCGGCGCGCGTCCGCCGAGCCCGGTCGCGTGGCCCTCGTCGGCGGCGGCCCCGGCGACTCCGGGCTCATCACCGTGCGCGGCCGGCAGCTGCTCGCGGAGGCCGACGTGGTGGTCGCCGACCGGCTGGGCCCGCGCGCCCTCCTGGCCGAGCTGGACCCGGCGGTGCCCGTGATCGAGGTCGGCAAGGCCCCCGGGAACCACCTGGCCACGCAGGACGAGATCAACGCCGTCCTGGTCCGGGAGGCCCGGGCCGGCCGCCTCGTCGTCCGGCTCAAGGGCGGCGACCCGTACGTGCTCGGCCGCGGCGGCGAGGAGGCAGCGCACTGCCGCGCCCACGGCGTCGACGTCGAGGTGGTGCCCGGTGTCACGAGCGCCGTCTCGGTGCCCGCCGCCGCGGGGATCCCGGTCACCCATCGCGGCGTCGCCACCGGCTTCACGCTGGTGACCGGCCACGAAGAGCTGTCCGAAGTGCCCACCCGGGCCGACCACACGCTCGTCCTGCTGATGGGCGTGCGCCGGCTCGCGGACACCGCGCGCCGACTGACGGAGCGCGGCCTCGACGGTGCGACGCCCGTGGCGATCATCGAGCGCGGCTGGATGCCGGACCAGCGGGTCACCGTGGGCACGGTGGAGACCATCGCCGCGCAGGCGGCCGCCGTCGGTGTGGAGAACCCCGCCGTGATCGTCGTAGGCGACGTCGTGCGCCTGAGCCCCTACGCCACCGGCGCGCCTGCGGCCGGCATCCCTGCCCCGATCTTGACCCTGAACCCGACCTCCGAAGGAGCACGAGCATGACCCTAACCCCCTCGTCCTCGAGGCCTGACCGCCCGTTGCGCATCGCCATCATCGGTGCCGGACCCGCCGGGGTGTACACGGCGGACATCCTGACCAAGGAGGAGCGGGACTTCCGCGTCAGCATCGACCTGTTCGACCGGTACCCGGCCCCGTTCGGCCTGATCCGCTACGGGGTGGCCCCGGACCATCCGCGCATCAAGGGCATCGTGAACGCCCTGCACAAGGTCATGGACCGCGGGGACATCCGTTTCCTGGGGAATGTGGACTACGGCACGGACCTGAGCCTGGCGGACCTGCGTCGGCATTACGACGCGATCGTGTTCTCCACCGGTGCGGTGCGGGACGCGGCCCTGGACGTGCCCGGGGTGGAGTTGGCCGGCTCGTTCGGTGGCGCGGACTTCGCGTCCTGGTATGACGGGCACCCGGATGTGCCGCGGCACTGGCCGTTGGAGGCCACGCAGGTGGCGGTGATCGGCAACGGGAACGTGGCCCTGGATGTGGCCCGGATCCTGTCCAAGCATGCTGAGGACCTGCTGCCCACCGAGATCCCGGACAACGTGTACCGGGACCTGGCCGCTTCCCCGGTCACGGATGTGCACGTGTTCGGTCGGCGCGGGCCGGCGCAGGTGAAGTTCACCCCGTTGGAGCTGCGGGAGCTGGCGCACTCCCGGGATGTGGACATCGTGCTGTACGAGGAGGACTTCGACTTCGATGAGGCCTCGGAGAAGGCGATCGAGGAGAACAACCAGGTCCGCACCATGGTGGGGACGCTGACGAACTGGCTCATGGAGCAGGAGGACCGTCAGCAGAGCGCCTCGCGTCGGCTGCACCTGCATTTCCTCCAGGCCCCCGAGGAGTTCCTGGACGAGGACGGCGACGGCCGGGTGGACGGCCTGCGGATGCGCCGAATGGAGCTGGACGGTTCCGGTGGGGTCCGCCCGACGGACGAGACCGTGGACTACCCGGTGCAGGCGATCTACCGGGCGGTGGGCTATTTCGGGTCCCCGGTGGAGGGGGTGGAGTTCGATGAGGTGCGCGGGGTGATCCCGAACGCGGAGGGCCGGGTGCTGGACGCGGACGGTGCCCCGGTGCCGGGTCTGTATGCCTCGGGGTGGATCAAGCGGGGCCCGGTGGGGTTGATCGGGCACACCAAGGGTGACTCTCTGGAGACGATCAAGCATCTGATCGAGGACGAGCCGGGGCTGTGGAGGGCCCAGGAGCCGTCGGAGGAGTCCGTGATCGAGCTGCTCGAGTCCCGTGAGGTCCCGTACACCACGTGGGCTGGTTGGCATGCTCTGGATGAGCATGAGAAGTCCTTGGGTGCGCAGGCGACGGAGGCCGGGCCGGTGGCGCGGGAGCGGGTGAAGGTCGTGGACCGGGAGGAGATGACCCGCATCTCCCGGGAGAGCGTCCTCCTCGGCGCCGAAGGCTGAGTCCTCCCGTCGGGCGGATTCGCGGCCGCGGCGCGGCCCACCCCTCGCCCGCGCCGCGGCCCGCTCCCTACCGTGGTGCCCATGACCACCTTCGCCGCAGCCGAACGCGCCCGTCTCGCTGACCTCCTGCTCGAGAAGGGCCCCCACGCGCCCACCCTGTGCGGCGGCTGGAGCACCCGCGACCTCGCCGCCCACCTCTGGCTGCGGGAGAGCCGGCCCGACGCCTTCGCCGCCCTGTTCATCCCGCCGCTGTCCCGCCACCTCGACCGCCTGACCGCGGACACCAAGCGCCGCGACTACGCCGAGGTCGTGCGGGAGTGGGCCGCGGGCCCGTCGGCGCTGAACCCCATGCGGGCGGCGGACAGGCACGTGAACGCGGCCGAGCACTTCATCCACCTCGAGGACGTCCGGCGCGGCGAGTCCTCGACCGGCGGCTCGCTGCCCGCCCCGCGCCCGTTCTCCCCGGACGAGGAGGACGCCCTCTACCGCTCGCTGCGCCGCATGGCCCCGCTGTTCCTGCGTAAGTCCGCGGCGCCGGTGGTCCTCCAGGGCCCGGGTCGCGCCCCGGTCACCGTCACCCGTGGGGCCGTGGCGCTGCGGGCGCCCGTCACGGTGACCGGCGAGGTCGGGGAGCTCCTCCTCTGGGCCTCGGGCCGGGACGCCGTGCACGTGGAGATCGACGGCGACGCGTCGGCGGCCGTGCGCACCGCCCTCTGACGCGCTCCGGCCCCGCGGCCACGGGCCGGCGCAGCGTCCACTACACTGGCGGGCATAGGCGTCGACCCGGCCATCACCGGCGAGCCTCCGGAAGAACGGGCCGCACGGCCCCAGTAGAACCGGACGGGTAAGCCCGTCACAGCAGTCATCAAGCGGCCGGCACCCCGGGGACCTCCCGACGCCGGCAAGCAAGGTGGTACCGCGTCCGCGGCCGGCCGGAGGGTCGGGCCCTCGGGCGTCCTTGCACGGAACCGACGCCCCGGACGCAAAGGACCCCCGTGTACCCCCTCGCCTCCTCCGCCCCTGACGGCCGCACCCCCGCCTCCCCGCGCTTCCCGGAGATCGAGCGCCGCATCCTGGCGTACTGGGACGAGGACGGCACCTTCCAGGCCTCGATCGACCAGCGTCCCACCCGGAACGAGGACGGCTCGCAGAACGAGTTCGTCTTCTACGACGGCCCGCCCTTCGCCAACGGCCTGCCGCACTACGGCCACCTGCTCACCGGGTACGTCAAGGACCTCGTGGCCCGCTACCAGACGCAGCAGGGCCGCCGCGTGGAGCGCCGCTTCGGCTGGGACACCCACGGCCTGCCCGCCGAGCTCGAGGCGATGAAGCAGCTGGGCATGACGGACAAGTCCGAGATCGAGGCCATGGGCATCGACACGTTCAACGACGCCTGCCGCTCCTCGGTCCTGAAGTACACGGACCAGTGGCAGGACTACGTGACCCGCCAGGCCCGCTGGGTCGACTTCGAGAACGACTACAAGACCCTCACCCCGGACTTCATGGAGTCCGTGATCTGGGCCTTCTCCGAGCTGCACCGCAAGGGCCTGACCTACCGCGGCTTCCGCGTCCTGCCCTACTGCTGGAACGACGAGACCCCGCTGTCCAACCACGAGCTGCGCATGGACGACGACGTCTACAAGATGCGCCAGGACCCCTCGGTCACCGTCACGTTCCCGATCACCGGCCTCCCGGCGGACCCCGCCCTCGTGCCCGACGGCGGCGCCGACGCGGCGCTCGCCGCGCACCTGGCCGGCGTCCACGTCCTGGTTTGGACCACCACGCCCTGGACGCTGCCGACCAACGCGGCCCTCGCCGTCGGCCCCCAGATCCAGTACGCCGTGGTGCCGGCCGGCCCCGAGGGCGCGACCGCGGACGGGGACCGCTTCCTCCTGGCCGTGGACCTGGTGGGCGCCCACGCCAGGGAGCTCGGCTACGCCGATGCCGACGCCGCCCGCGCCGCGGTCACCGAGACGATCCCCGGCGCCCGCCTCGGCGGCCTGGCCTACGCGCCGCTGTTCACGGACGTGTTCGACGCCCACCGCGGGGAGACCTTCACCGTCAACGGCCGTGACCTCGGCGTCGAGGGCGCCCACCGCATCCTCGTGGACGACTACGTCTCCACCGAGGACGGCACCGGCGTGGTCCACCAGGCGCCGGCCTACGGTGAGGACGATCAGCGCGTGTGCGAGGCCAACGGCATCCCCGTGCTGCTCTCCGTGGACTCCGGTGCCCGGTTCCTGCCGCTGTTCGCCCGCGAGGACGTCGGGCGCGGCGACCTGCGCGAGATCGCCGGCGTCCAGGTCTTCGAGGCCAACCGCACGATCATCCGCGCCCTGCGCTCGCTGGGCCGGCTCGCGCGGGAGGCTTCCTACGAGCACTCCTACCCGCACTGCTGGCGCTGCCGCACGCCGCTGATCTACCGCGCGGTGACGTCCTGGTACGTCAAGGTCACCCAGATCAAGGAGCGCATGCTCGAGCTGAACGAGGAGATCACCTGGATCCCCGGCAACGTGAAGCACGGGCAGTTCGGCACGTGGGTCGCCAACGCGCGCGACTGGTCCATCTCCCGCAACCGGTACTGGGGCTCGCCCATCCCGGTGTGGGAGTCCGACCACCCCGACTTCCCCCGCCAGGAGGTCTACGGCTCGCTCGCGGAGATCGAGGAGGCCTTCGGCCGTCTGCCGCGCAACGCCGAGGGCGAGGTGGACCTGCACCGCCCGTGGGTGGACGACCTCACCCGCCCCCACCCGGACCCCGAGGCCGCCGCGGCCGGCGCGGTCATGCGCCGCGTCGAGGACGTGCTGGACGTCTGGTTCGACTCCGGCTCCATGCCGTACGCCCAGGTGCACTACCCGTTCGAGCGCGCGGACTGGTTCCCCACGCACAACCCGGCGGACTTCATCGTGGAGTACATCGGCCAGACGCGCGGCTGGTTCTACACCATGCACATCCTGGCGACCGCCCTGTTCGACCGGCCGGCGTTCTCCAACGTGATCGCGCACGGCATCGTGCTCGGCTCGGACGGGCAGAAGATGTCCAAGTCGCTGCGCAACTACCCGGACGTCACGGAGGTCCTGGACCGCGACGGCGCGGACGCCATGCGCTGGTTCCTCATGGCCAGCCCCATCCTGCGCGGCGGCAACCTGATCGTCACGGAGGAGGGCATCCGCGAGGGCGTCCGCCAGGTGCTGCTGCCGGCGTGGAACGCCTACCACTTCTTCACCCTGTACGCGAACACCGCGCACGACGGCGGCGCCCGCCCCGAGGGGTACCGCGCGCAGGAGCGGCACACCGCCGAGGACCCCCTGGACCAGTACATCCTGGCCGCCACGGGCCGCATGCTGCGGGAGGTCAAGACCGGCCTGGACGCCTACGAGGTCTCGGACGCCACGGACGCGCTGCGCGGCTTCATGGACACCCTGACCAACTGGTACATCCGCCGGTCCCGTGAGCGGTTCTTCGACGAGGACACCGTCGCCTTCGACGTCCTCTACACCGTCTTGGAGGCCTTCACCCGGGCCGCCGCACCGCTGATGCCGCTGATCGCCGAGGAGATCTGGCGCGGTCTCACCGGCGGCCGCTCGGTCCACCTGACCGACTACCCGGACGCCGACCTGTTCCCCCACGGGCCCGAGGCGGACTCCCTCGTGGCCCGGATGGACGCGGTGCGCCGCATCAGCTCGGCCGGCTCGGCCCTGCGCAAGGGGGCCGGGCGCCGGGTGCGCCTGCCACTGCCCCGCCTGTCCGTCGTCGTCCCGGACGCGGCGGGCCTCGAGGGCACCTACGCCCGCATCGTGGCGGACGAGCTGAACCTCAAGGACGTCGAGCTCACCGAGCTCTCGGAGGAGGCGATCGCCCGCTACGGCATCGGCACGGAGCTGAAGCTGAACTTCCGCGAGCTCGGCAAGGCGTTCGGCAGGCAGGTGCCGCTCGTGAAGCAGGCGGTCGACGCCGGCGCGTACGAGGAGACGGCCGAGGGCCTGGCGGTCACGCTCGCCGACGGCGAGACCGTGACCCTGGCCCCCGCGCTCTACGAGCTGCGCACCGTCTCCACCGGTGCCCCCGAGGGGACCGCGGTGGGCGTGCTGCCCGGCACCGCCGGCTTCCTCGTGCTGGACACCGAGGTCTCCGCGGAGCTGGCCGCCGAGGGCACCGCCCGGGACGTGGTCCGCGCCGTGCAGGCGGCCCGCAAGGACGCCGGCCTGGACGTCTCCGACCGCGTGCGCACGCGGATCGAAGGCCCCACCGCCGTCGTGGCGGCGCTCGAGGCCCACCGCGGTCTCGTCGCGGAGGAGACCCTCACGGTGGACCTGGAGCTCGTGGACTCCGGCGCGGCCGACCCGCGCAAGGACCCGGCCGACGACGCCATGAAGACCGTGGCCGTCTCCGTCGCGAAGGCAGACGCGTGATGCGCGGGGACGTCCCGGGCACGGTCGAGGAGGTCTACCGGGACCTGCTCGCCCGCGCCCCGGAGAACAAGATGCAGCCGCGGCTCGAGCCGATGCGGCGCGTGCTCGCGCTGCTCGGCGACCCGCAGCACGCGGCCCCGGTGATCCACCTGACCGGCACCAACGGCAAGACGTCCACGGCGCGGATGGTCGAGGCCGTCCTGCGCGCGTACGGGCTGCGCACCGGGCGCTACACCTCGCCGCACCTGCAGCGCGTCACGGAGCGGATCAGCATCGACGGCGCCCCCGTCGCCGACGAGACCTTCGTGCGCGTGTGGGGGGAGATCCTCCCGATCGTGCAGACCGTGGACGCGGAGCTCGAGGCCGCGGGCGAGGTCCCGCTGACGTACTTCGAGGCGCTCACCACGCTGGGCTTCGCGGTGTTCGCGGACGAGCCCGTCGAGGTCATCGTCCTCGAGGTGGGCCTCGGGGGCGTGACGGACGCGACCAACGTCGCGGACGCCGTCGTCTCCGTGGTCACCCCCATCTCCCTGGACCACACGGACCTGCTGGGGGAGACCGAGGCCGAGATCGCCGAGGAGAAGGCCGGCATCATCAAGCCCGGCGGCGCCCTCGTCTCCGCCGCCCAGGAGCGCGACGCCGCCCAGGTGCTGCTCGAGGCGGCTCGGGCGGCCGACGTGCCGTTCCGCTTCGAGGGCGTCGAGTTCGGCGTGCTCGAGCGCTCCCTGGCCGTGGGTGGCCAGCAGGTGTCCGTGCGTGGCCTCGCGGCCGAGTACCGGGACCTGTTCCTGCCGCTGCTCGGGGAGCACCAGGCGCAGAACCTCGCGGTCGCCGTGGCGGCCCTGGAGATGTTCCTGGGCGGCGGCGACCGGCCGCTGGACGAGGAGCTGCTGCGCGAGGGGCTGTCCCAGGTCACCTCGCCCGGCCGGCTCGAGGTGCTGCGCACCGCCCCCACGCTCATCGTGGACGCCGCCCACAACCCGGACGGCGTGCGGGCCACGGCCCGCGCGGTGCAGGAGGCGTTCGGCTTCACCCGCCTCTCGCTGGTCGTCGGGATCCTCCAGGAGAAGGACGCGCCGGGCATGCTCGCGGCGCTCTACCGGGCGTTCGGCGACGACGTGGAGGACCTCGCGGTGACGCAGTCCTCCTCGGCCCGCGCCATCCCGGCCGGGGAGCTGGCCCGCATGGCCGTCGACGCCGGCTGGCCCGAGGATGACGTGTACGCCACCGAGTCCGTGCCGGACGCCCTGGAGTGGGCGGTCGGCCGCGCGGAGGCCCTGGAGACGAGCGCGGACGAACTGGCCTCCGGCACCGGCGGCGGCGTGCTCGTGCTCGGCTCGATCACCCTGGCCGCGGAGGTCCGCACCCTCGTGGGCGAGCCCCGCCACGCCGGCCCCGTCACCGTGGCCGCCCGCGGCCTCGACCCCGCCGACCTGCTCGACGCCGTCGGGCTGGCGGACGCCGACGAGGACGACCTGGACCCGGAGATCCTCGAGCTGCTCGAGGACCGCGACGACGCCGGCGCCCGCCGCCGGCCGGAGGAGGACCGATGACCCCCGACCAGCCGGAGACCGGAGGCGCCACGGAGCAGGGGCGCTTCGGCGACGAGTCCTGGCGCCCCGCGCGTGAGACGCGAGCCCAGCGGCAGTGGCGCCCCGGCACTCGTCGGCGCCGCCGCTCCGTGCGCGCCCTGTTCACCTCCACGATCCTCATGCTCGAGGCGGTGCTCATCTTCTTCCTCGGGCTCATGCTGTTCGGCATGCACCGGGACGAGCCGGGCGCCTGGTGGTTCGTGGCGGGCTACTCCGCGCTGGCCGTCGTCGCGGTGCTGACCTGCGCCCTGGTGCGCAAGCCCGTCGGCATCGCGATCGGCTGGGCGATCCAGGCCGTCCTGCTGGCCTCCGGCTTCTGGGAGTACTCGATGTTCGTGGTGGGGGCCCTCTTCGCGCTGACGTGGGCGTACGCCGTGATCAAGGGCGGTGCCATGGACGTCGAGAACGCACACCGGGACCGCCTCGAGGCCGCCTGGGAGGCCGAGCACGGACGCTGAGACCCGGGCCCCACTAGGTGTAGGAGGGCATGACGTTGTTGACTCGGGTCGGTGCCAGTGAGGCCGGAGGGGCGTCTCCGCAGGAGGTATGAGGCCGATGGTAGTTGTAGTGGTTCACCCACACGGCCAGCGCCTCAC